>Ga0160434_100032_pt1 | contig 120271 bp, 94 predicted proteins | sample HID1973I_E0MG_FD_108273 | JGI IMG/M metagenome (GOLD analysis project Ga0160434, IMG submission 108273) | Enriched mosquito-associated microbial communities from UW Madison campus, WI, USA - HID1973I_E0 MG | ecosystem: Host-associated > Arthropoda: Insects > Digestive system > Unclassified ... | reverse complement strand
GGTCGTACAGGTCCTTGTCGCTCGGCGCGCCCGGGTCGATCTGGTTCTTGATGCCGTCCAGGCCGGCCATCATCAGCGCGGTGAAGGTCAGGTAGCCGGACTGGATCGGATCGGGGAAACGCATTTCGATGCGGCGCGCCTTCGGGTTGGACACCCACGGGATGCGGCACGACGCCGAACGGTTGCGGGCCGAGTAGGCCAGCATCACCGGTGCTTCGAAGCCCGGTACCAGCCGCTTGTAGCTGTTGGTGCCGGAGTTGGCGAACGCATTGATCGCCTTGGCGTGCTTGAAGATGCCGCCGATGTACCACAGCGCCAGCTGCGACAGGCCGCCGTAGCCGTCACCGGAGAACAGGTTCTTGCCATCCTTTGCCAACGACTGGTGCACGTGCATGCCCGAGCCGTTGTCGCCGACGATGGGCTTGGGCATGAAGGTCGCGGTCTTGCCGTTGCGGAAGGCGACGTTCTTGATGATGTACTTCATCGTCAGCAGTTCGTCGGCCTTCTGCACCAGCGTGCTGAACTTGGTGCCGATCTCGCACTGGCCGGCGGTGGCCACCTCGTGGTGGTGCACCTCGGTCTCGATGCCGACCTGTTCGAGCGTCTTGACCATTTCCGCACGCAGGTCGTGCAGCTGGTCGGTCGGCGGGACCGGGAAGTAGCCGCCCTTCACCGCCGGGCGGTAGCCGCTGTTGCCGCCTTCGATCTTGGCGCCGGTGTTCCAGGCCGCCTCCTCGGAGTCGATCTTGAAGAAGGTGTGGCCCATGTCGTTGCCGAAGCGGACCGAATCGAAGATGAAGAACTCCGGCTCCGGACCGAAGAAGGCCAGTTCGGCGATGCCGCTGGACTTGAGGTAGGCCTCGGCGCGCTTGGCGATGCCGCGCGGATCGCGCGCGTAGCTCTGCATGGTGGCCGGGTCGAGGATGTCGCAGCCCAGCACGATCGTCGGGTCTGCGTAGAACGGATCCAGGTAGGCGGTGCCGGCGTCGGGCAGCAGGACCATGTCCGATTCGTTGATGCCCTTCCAGCCGGCGATCGAGCTGCCGTCGAACATCTTGCCTTCCTCGAACAGCGCCGGCTCGATGATGCTGACCGGGAAGGTGACGTGCTGCTGCACGCCGCGCATGTCGACGAAGCGCAGGTCGACGAACTCGACCTTGTTGTCCTTGATCAGCTTTTCAACGTTTTCCAGAGACATCGGAAGCAACCTCGAGGGCGTGGTGATGGAAGATGGCTGTAGTTACAGCAATCGCCGTGCCAACTACGAGTCCCTCACAAGTCATTGATTCCTATGAACACCGCGGCAGAGGCGCGGCGGGTGCTTGCACCTTTAAGGTGCTATCCCAGGTCGATGCACTGAGATGGGGATTGGCGCGATGCACTATGCTCATGCGCTTCCCTCCGCTCCCCTGATTGCCGATGTCCGACCTGCTTTCCGCCCTGTTGTTGGGCATCCTCGAAGGCCTTACCGAATTCCTGCCGGTCTCCAGCACCGGCCACCTGCTGATCGCCGAGCACTGGCTCGGCCGCCGGTCGGACTTCTTCAACATCGTGATCCAGGCCGGTGCCATCCTGGCCACCACCCTGGTGCTGCGCAAAAAGCTCTGGTTCATGGCCACCCACTTGGGCGAGCGCGCGAACCGGGACTACGTCCTCAAGCTGATCGTCGCCTTCCTGGTCACCGCCCTGGTCGGCCTGCCGGTACGCCTGGCCGGCTGGGAGCTGCCCGAGACGGTGGTGCCGGTGGCCTGGGCGCTGGTGATCGGCGGCGTGTGGATGATCCTGGCCGAGGGCTGGGCCGCGCGGATGCCCGAGCGCGACGAAGTCACCTGGAAGGTCGCCATCGCGGTGGGCCTGGCGCAGGTCGTGGCCGGCGTGTTCCCGGGCACCTCGCGTTCGGCGGCGGCGATCTTCATCGCCATGCTGCTGGGTTTGAGCCGGCGCTCGGCGGCGGCCGAATTCGTGTTCCTGGTCGGCATCCCGACCATGTTCGCGGCCAGCGGCTACGCGTTCCTGGAACTGGTCCGGCATGGCGGCCTGCAAGGCGAGAACTGGCTGGACGTGGCGGTGGCTTTCGTCGCTGCGGTGGTGACCGGTTTCGCGGTGGTGAAGTGGCTGCTGGGCTACATCAAGTCGCACCGCTTCACCGCCTTCGCGGTCTACCGGATCGTGCTCGGCATCGCGCTGCTGGTGTGGCTGCCGAGCGCCTGAGGCGTTCATTGCCGCTAAACCCGCGGTGCGCTATCCAGGCGCAACCCCGGCAGGAGCCCCCGATGAAGACCATGCTTTCCCTCACCCTGTGCGCCGCGCTGCTGGCCGGTTGCCAGAGCGCACCCGCCAGCAATAGCCCTGCCGGGGCGGCAACGCCGGCCGCGTCGACCTCTGCCGCCGATCCGGCCACCACGCTGCCGCGCTATCACTGGCAGTTGCAGGAGGCCACCGATGGCAAGGGCCAGCGGGTGTCGGCGCTGTTCGTCGCCGGCGCCGAGCCGGTGCAGTTGGACTTCAGCGACGGCCGCATCGCGGTCAGCCGGCTCTGCAACACGATGACCGGCAGCTACACCCTGACCGCCGACACGCTGCGGATCGGCCCGCTGGCCTCGACGATGATGGCCTGCGTCGATGAAGCCCGCACCCTGCAGGCGCGCTTCGCCAGCGTGCTGCTCAACGCCAACGCGTACCGGCTGGCGCTGGCGCAGGCGGACGTGGGCCCTTCGCTGACCCTGCGCCGCAGTGACGGCCACACGCTGGTGTTCGCCGGCACGCCGACCGCCGATACGCGCTTCGGCGGCCCGCCGGAAACCGTGTTCCTGGAAGTGGCAGCGCAAACGCGCACCTGCCCGCATCCGCTGATGCCCGGCAAGCAGTGCCTGCAGGTGCGGCAGATCCAGTTCGACTCGCAGGGCATCCGCGTCGGCACGCCGGGCGAGTTCCAGAACTTCTATGCCGACATCGAGGGCTACCAGCATCTCGAGGGCGTGCGCAACGTGCTGCGGGTCAAGCGCTATGCGATCGCCAACCCGCCGGCCGATGGTTCGTCGAACGCCTATGTGCTCGACCTGGTAGTCGAGTCCGCACAGGAACGCTGAGGCACGCGGCAGGCCCGGTCCCGCGCGCGGGACCGGATCCTGAGGCTGACCGCGCTCAGCCGCGCAGCTTGGGGTTGAGGGTATAGGTGCCCTGCACGGCCGCTTCGGCCAGCACGTGGCCTTGCACGGCGCGCAGCACGTCGCCGGCGCCAAAGCGCGCGGGCAGCGGCAGCGTCGCCACGTCCAGCGCGAACAGGCGGAAGAAATAACGATGCACGCGCTGGTCGTTGAACGGCGGGTACGGGCCATCGTAGCCGAAGTAGTCGCCGCCCATCTGCGCGTCGCCGGCAAACCACTGCGTGTAGCTGTTCAAACCCTGGCGCGCACCGGCCGGACCCGAGGGCTGTTGCTTGCCCTTGGCGGTGATGCCGTCGCTGCAGCTGCCGGCGGCGATCTCGCGCAGCTGCGCATCGATGTCGACCATGGCCCAGTGCACGAACTCGCTGCGCGGCTGGTCCAGCGGGATCTCCACGTCCTGGCGGCCGACCAGCTCGGGCACGGTCGGCACATCCGGGTCGATACACAGCAGCGCGAACGAACGCGTGCCTTCGGGCACGCCCTGCCACGCCAGCTGCGGGTTGCGGTTGCCGCCGAAGCCGTCGGGCAGGCCCATCGCGAACTCGCCGGGGATCGGCTGGCCAGGCTGGAAACTGTCGGTGGTCAGGCGCATGGGGGCACTCCGTGGTTGGGCGATGGGAAGCGGGTCGGGGCAGTCACTCGGCGAGGTAGCCCAGGCGCACGGCCACTGGCGTCAGCAGGTCGAATTCATCGGCGAGCAGATCGCGGTAGTCGCGCCAATGGCCGGTCGCCAGGCGGACCGCGGCGGCCGCAGCCGGCGCCGGGAACGGCACGCCGAACGCCTGGCTCAGCACTTCGGCCAGTGCGCGCGGATCGGCTTCGTGGCCATCCAGGCGCAGCAGCTTGTGCGGATACAGGTCCTGTTCGTGCAAGGTGGCCACCTGCGCCAGGCTCTCGGCCAGCCAGCGCGCGCCGGCCAGCGGAGATTCCAGCGCCAGCGGCAACGGCGCACCGTAGGCGATCCAGTCCAGCAGCATGTCGCGCGGGTCGCGGATGGCAATGGCCAGGCGTCCTTCCGGCAGGTCCGGGCGCAGCGCCAGCAGCACGGCGTTGTCCCACCACAGCAGCCAGTCGATGACGTTGCCGTCGGCGATGCCGCGCTGCGGCAGCGCGGCCTTCCAGCCGGCGACCACGGTCTTCGGGTCGAGCACGCCGTCGGCCAGCGCCTGCACGGTGCGGTAGTTCTGCAGCGCGTCGGTCGGCGGCTGGGCGCCGTAGCGGTCCGAACGCAGCACTTGGCTGGCGCCCTGGATCACTGGCACCAGACGCTCGACGTAGGAACCGGGCGCACCCCACAGCAGCAGGGGACGCGCCGCGTTGTCGGCGGCGACCGGGGCCAGCGCGGGCCAGCGCGACGGCTGCGGCTGCGCGTGCGGCGGCAGCGGCAAGCGGTGCCCGGCCTGCTCGCGATGGAACTCCATCCAGGTCGCCAGCGCGGCTTCGCGCTGCCCGGCGCGGTCCTGCACCATGCCCAGCCACGACCGCAGCACGGTGCGGTCGCGCGGCGCCAGGCCATCCATCAGCGACTGCACGCAGGCGACGGCGGCCGGCGGATCGCGCTGCAACAAGGCCTCGACGATGCGCTCTTCGCCGCTGAGGCGGCCGGGTTCGATCGCCACGATCTGGCGCGCGACCATTTCCGCCTCGTCGGCTTCGCCGCGCAGGTCGTGGATGCGCATCAGCGTCTCCAGCGCCGGCAGGTACTCGGGCATGGCCTGCAGCCAGCGCTCGGTGACGTCCAGCGCCTCCTCGCCGCCGACCGGCTCCAGCGCCAGCCGGGCCAGCCACAGGTCGGCCAAGCGGCTTTCGCGGGCCAATGCGGCGTCGAGGGTGCTGCGCGCCTCTTCGTCGGCGCCGAGCTGGCGCCAGGCGGTCAGCAAGGCATGCAGCACGCGGCGGTTGCCCGGCCAGGCCGACAGGGCCTCACGCAGGTGCGCGGCGGCGTCGGCCGGGCGTCCGGCCTGCAGTTCCAGTTCGCCGGCCAGGCGGCGCATCGCCGGCGTGTCGCCCTCGGGCAGGGCCAGCACGCCGCGCACGACTTCGATCGCATCGCCCACCCGCCCCTGTTGCTGCATCAGCTGGGCGATCAGGGCGCGCATGCTGGTGCCGGGCGGGTTGAGCTGGGCGACTTGTTCGAAGGCGCGCTCGGCGAAGGCGAAATGCTGTTTCTGCAGATACGCAAAGCCGAGCCCGAACAGCACGCGCGGATCGTCCGGCAACTGTTCGGCTGCGCGACTCAGCAGTCCCAGGGCGCGATCGGCATCGCCGCGACGCAGTGCCAGCACGCCGTCGATGGTCCACAGCTGCGGATGCTCCGGCGCCACGCGCGCGGCCAGCCGCGCGATGCGCTCGGCCTCGGCGAGGTCGCCGCGCGAGATCGCCAGGTGGGCCTGCATGACGTAGGCGTTGAACTGGTTCGGGTCCAGCGCGGTGGTGCGGTTCAACGCGGCGCCCGCGGCCGCCAGGTCGCGGCCGGCCAGCAGCAGGCCGGCCTGCTGCAGGTGCAGGTCGGCGTCTTCCGGCGCCAGCGCGATCGCCTGGCGCACGCTGGCCAGCGCTTCGTCGATGTCGCCTTGCTGTTGCAGGGCCAGGCCCAGCCAGCGATGGGCCTGGGCGGTGCCGGGCTCGGCGGCGACCCAGTCACGCGCTAGGGCGACGGCTTCGGCGGCCGCATTGCGGCGCAGGGCTTGGATGATCTGGTCTTGCATGGCGTCCGGCGTGGGGAGGTCAAACCCCTATTGTAGCGGGCCCTGCGCGACGCCCGGGCCGGGTCAGCCGGCCGGCCGCAGGCGCGAGGCGACCCAGCGCTCGGCGAAACCGTCGCCGCGCACATTCTCCAGGAAGCCGCAGTGCCCGCCCCAATGGGCGATCTCCAGCCGCGCGGCAGCCGGCACCTGCCAGCTGCGGAAGTCGGCGAAGGGAATCACCGGGTCATCTTCGGCCATGAGGATGTCGGCGTGCACCCGCAGCGCCGACAGCCGGTCGCCGGCGATGGAATAGCTGTCGAAATATTCTTCCAGGGTCGCGTGGCGGGTATGCCGCTCGGCCAGCCAGGCCATCAGGCCACGCGTGTCCAACGCCAGGGTGGCATCGTCGTAGTGGTGCTGCTCGGGAAACAACGCACGCTTGCGCAGCAGCGAATCGCGCCACTTGCGCCGGAAGTACCAGTCGTAGATCTGCGGGCCGGCGGCGATGCTGTCCATGGTCGTGGCCGGATCGAGCAGCGGGCAGACCGCCGCCACGCGGTCCAGCGGCAGGCCCGCGTCCGGTGCGCGCAAGGCCAGGCGCAGGGCGAAATTGCCGCCCAGCGAATAGCCGGCCGCCAGCAGCCGCGGCGAGGGGAAGCGTGCCCACAGGTCCACCGCCGCATTGACGACTTCGTCGATCCGGTCGGAATGGAACAGGTCCACGTTGAGATGATGGGTGCCGCCGTGGTCGCGGAAATTGAGCCGGAACACCTGGTAGCCCAGCGCAAGCAGGCGCGCCGAGGTCATCTGCATGTAGCTCGAGTCGGCACTGCCCTCCCAGCCGTGCAGCAACAGCACCGTCGCCAGCGGCTCGCGACCGGCGGGCACGTCCAGCCAGCCCTGCAAGCGCACGCCATCGCCGCCGTCGAGGATGTGGCTGACGCTGGAGGCACCGCTGGCGGCCATCAGTCGCTCGCCGCGGCGGCGCCGCAACCCGACCGAGCCCAGTACCGACTGTACGTGCGGATTGCGCAGCCAGCGCGGCGGCCGATAGTCGTCGGCGCGCACATCGCTGGCCGCTGCAGGCAATTCCTGCGCGTCTGCGCCGCCATGGGCTGGCCCGAAACCGAGCATCGCCGTCAGGACTCCATCGCCTCGACGATGCGCGCGCGCGAGGTCTCGGCGATGCGGCGCCGGCCCTCCACGTCCTGCACCGCGATCGGGGCGAGGAAATGCACCTCGGTGACGCGCGCCGGCTCCCCGAGCAGACGCAGGAAATTGGCGAAGAAACTCTCACGCGGACCGAACGCGACCAAGGTCTGCGCGCTGCCATGCTCGCCATAACGCAGCGCGACCGGCTGCACCGGCACTTGCGCCTCGACCGCGGCCTGGAAGATCCGGGCATGGAACGGGCCCACTTCCTCGCCGCCGCGCGTGCGTCCTTCCGGAAACACCCCGACCGACTTGCCGGCGCGCAGGCGCTCGACCATCACCTGCAACACGCCACCCAGCGACTCGGTGCTGCCGCGCTGATGGAAGATGGTCTGGCCGCGCGCGGCCAGCCAGCCGACCAGCGGCCAACCGGCGATCTCGCGCTTGGCCACGAACCCCATCACGCGCTGGCTGTGCAGCACGCTGATGTCGACCCAGCACACGTGGTTGGCGACGAACAGGGTCGGGCCGGCCAACGGCGTACCGTAATGGCGCAGGCGAAAGCCGAAGATGCGCATCAGCGTGCCCTGCCACCAGCGGATCATGCCCTGCTCCAGGGTATCGCCGGCTGCGCCCAGCGGGATGCGCGCCAGCGGCGGAACAACCACGCAGGTCATCGTCAACGGCAGGCCGATCAGCACATGCAACGTCAGCAGCGGGACCCGGTACAGGTAACGGAACCAACGCAGCGTGCCGCCAGCGTCGCGCGTGGCGTGCAGGGAGGACTCGCTCATTCGGGGAAGGTACCGGAAAACCGTGGGGAGGGAACGTACCTATTGTGGCAGCACTGGCCGCCCTGTGCAGTCACCGTGGCGGGCGACGCCGTTCCGCCAGTGGCACCCTCCGCCGGGAGGTGCCCGGCGTGGCTCGGCTCAGCGCGGCGCGCGCGGCACCACCGCCAGGGTCAGCCGCGAGGCGCAGACCCGCCGCCCGGCCTCGTCGACGATCCCGATCTCCCACACCTGCAGGCTGCGCCCGACATGCAGCGCCTTGGCGGTGCCGGTGACGCGGCCGGCGGTCACCGCGCGCAGGTGGTTGGCGTTGATCTCCACGCCCACGCACATGTGGGTAGCCGGATCCACGCAGAGGTTGCCCGCGCTGCTGCCGAGGGTTTCGGCCAGCACCACCGAGGCGCCGCCGTGCAGCAGGCCGTAGGGCTGGCGGGTCCGCGCATCGACCGGCATGGTCGCGCTGATCCAATCGTCGCCAGCGTCGGTGAAGACGATGTCCAGGTGTTCGAGCATGTTGCCGCGACTGAGCGCGTTGAGGGCATCGATCGACACCGGTTCACGGAAGACCATGGCATTGCTCCAACTGGGGGCGATGGGAAGACGGCTTACAGGATCGGCACCAGGCCGGCGCCGAACGCGGTCAGCATGCGCACCAGCAGCCACTTCGGCCCGACATTGACCTCGGGGAAATCGCCGACCGGTTCGTAGCAGTGCAGGAATTGTGGATCCTGCCGCTTGAGCGGCAACGGGCAGTCCGGTCCCGGCTTGAACGCGTAGTTCGTGGCGTAGCGCCAGGGCCAGAAATCCAGGATCGGCAGTTTCTCGAACGCCTTGCCGAAACTGTAGTTGAGTCCGGAAAGCACCGGCGGCTTCTCGCGCGGCGCCACCAGCCAGGCATTGTCGGGCGCGATGTCGCGCTCGATGCTGGCGGCCAGCGCCTGCGCGAAGGCGGGATCGTCGATCACCACCGCGCCTTCGGTGTTGTAGTTCTCGCTGCGCGGGTCGAAGTTGTGGGTGCCGATCACCCCGACCTGGCGGTCGACCACCAACGACTTGGCATGCAGGCCCATGCGCGCGCCCGAGCGGGTCAGCGGCAGCGGCTTGCTGGAAGGATGGGTGCTCAGGAACGACGGGCGGGTTTCGGCGCGCTGGACGCGGCGGTCGACTTCGCTGCCTTCCGCCTGCTCCTCTTCGCGCGAATCGCCGGCCGCCGCGGTGGCGCTGCCGCTGCGCGCATTGCCGCTGCCACTGCCACGCACCGCGTTGCCGATCGCGCTGCCGCCGACGATGCGATTGTCGCGGTCGCCGTCCGCAGCCAGCGGATCGTTCACCAGGTTGGCGTAGTCGACCGGCGCATCGAGCGGGAACGGCTTGTATTCATAGATATTGAAGCCGAGCTCGCGCACGTTGCGGCGTTTGTACTTGTACGAAAGCGCATAGACGATCGGGTTGTCGGTGGCCGCCAGGCTGTTGGTCGATACCACCACGCGCGGCGGCTTGTCGCGCTTGCGCAGGTCGCGGAAGATCTCCTGGGCCGGGTCGGACAGCACCAGATAGGGCGTCTGCAGCAGCACTTCGCTGCGCGCGCCGGCGATCAGGCCGTCGAGCTCGGGGGCGGTGGATTCGGCCAGCTCCGGGTGTTCGTCGCGATGCTTCTGCGGCAGGTCCGCCACGTACAGCACGTCGCCCACCGGCACCGCGGTGTCGACGAAGCGGTTGCGCACGAAGGCCTCGTCGGCGGCCTCCTGTTCGACCCGCGCGATCCGGTCCGGGCGCAGCCGCTGCGGCGGCGGCATCGCCGGCACGCCTTCGCGCAGCAGGGTGCGGCCGACATCGTTGAGGCGCTCGGCCGGCACGCTGCGCTGGGCGCGCCAGAACTCATCGAAGTTGGCGGCCATCCGGCGCGCTTCCGGCCCGGCCACGATGACGTCGCGGTCGCGGAAGTTGTACTCGGCGTCCCAGTCGTAATAGTCGTCCTGGTAGTTGCGCCCGCCGACCACGCCGATCACGTTGTCGATCACCAGCAACTTGTTGTGCATGCGCTGGTTGAAGCGGCGGAAGCAGCACAGCACGCTGCCGGCGTAATCGAAGTAGTTGAGCTTGGCCTTGCCGAAGGTCGGGTTGTAGATGCGCAGCGAGAAGTTCTCGTGCGCACCGGCGAGCGCGCCGAGGATCTGCAGGTCCGAGATCGCCGAGAGCTGGTCGATCAGCAAGCGCACCTTGACCCCGCGCCGCGCCGCATCCAGCAGCGCATCCATGACCAGGCGCGCGCTGTCGTCCTTGTCGAAGATGTAGGTCTGCAGGTCGATGCTGCGGGTCGCGCTGTGGATCAGGTTCAGGCGCGCGACCAGGGCTTCTTCGCCGTGGTCCAGGATGGTGGCGTAATGGCGCGGCGCGTCCGGGCGCGACTCGGCGATCGCCTGGCCGCCCAGCGCGCGCAGTGGCGAGGGCCGCGCGCAGTGGTCGGCACGGTCGCAATCCAGCGTGGTCTGGCGCCCCTGGGCCGCAATCGCCGCGGCGCGGCCGCGCTGATTGGCGGACAAGCCGGCGCATCCGCTGGCCAACATCACGGTGGCCAGCAGCAAGCACCTCCACACTGGATTCACGGCTGCGGCGCCTCCTGCAACCGCGCGCGCAGGATGAAGGTGACCCTGTCGCCGAGGGCCACCTGCCAGCTGTCCATCCCGTAGCGTCCGCGCAGGACCGTACCGCGACTGATCACATCGCAATCATAACCTGCACGGGGGCACTCGGCCGGCATCACGGTCAGGGTCTCGATGTGGGTGATGCCACGGATGCTGAGGTTGCCGATGATGTCGCCGCCATGGACGGTGATGTCCTCGCGATACGGTGCCGAGTCGAACTCGACCAGCGGATGGTTGGCCACGTCGAAGAAGTCCTCGCCGCGCATCCAGCCGGTGTAACGCGGCTTGCCGGGGATCTCGACCTCGCGCGCATCCATCTTCAGGCGTACCCGGTGGCGACCGTCGGCCAGCCGCACCACCTCGCCCTCGAATTTCGGAAACACCCCTTCGATCTTCTGGCCAAAGCGGGTGCGGATCTCGAAGCCGCAACGCGAACGCGCCTGGTCCAGCACGAAGCGCTGCTCGCCCGGTTGCAGGGCGCGGGTCTGTTCGAGCCGCGCCTGTTCGGGCTGGGCCTGCTGCGGCTGCGCGTACGCGGGCAGCGCCCAGAGCAGCGCCAGCCCCAGGCAAGCCGCGCGCGCGGGATTCAAGGCCACCAGAAGGCGGTCAGCCGGGCGATGCCCGGCTCGATCGCGGCCTCCAGCGGCAACGCCAACAGCGCGATGGACGCCGTCGGCATGCCCCGATAGTCGCCGGTCTGGCCACTATGCATCAGCGCGGCGAGGCGTTCGAGGCCGGGGTTGTGGCCTACCAGCAGCAGGCGCTCGCATTCGCGGTGTTCGTCGACCACCGTGGCCAAGGTGCCAGGGGTCGCTTCGTAAATCCGGTCCTCCAGCCGTTGCTCGATGTAGCCGGTCAGGCCGAGCACCGCCTCCAGGGTTTCGCGCGCCCGCCGCGCTGGCGAGCACAGCACCCGATCGGGCACCAGGCGTTGTTCGCGCAGCCAGTTGCCGGCGGCCTCGGCCTCGGCCAGGCCGTGCGGCGAGAGCGGTCGGTCGAAGTCCGCCTGGCCAGTGTCGGCCGGTTCGGCGTGGGCGTGTCGCAGCAGGATCAATTCGCGCATGGGCATCCTCGGATCAGGCTTTGAGCCACTTCAACAGCGGCTCCCAATCCTGCTGATGGTCACGCACCTGCGCGGACCGGTAATCGAACAGGCTGCGTCCCAGCCCGGCCAGCACCACATAGGCCTGGGTATCGCGCAACTGCGCGACCAATGGATAGGGCCAACCACCGAACATCTCCACCGCTTGCTGGGCGGTCTGCGTCCACGGCTTGCTGCGGTTGAGCACCAGGCCCACCGGCAGTTTGCGCTGGTGTACCCGCGGCACCTTGGACAAGGTATTGAGGAAGGCGACCACCGCTTCGATATCGAGCGCGGAGGCCAGCACCGGCACCACGACCGCGTCGGCACGTTCCAGGAACGGCAGCAGATCGTCGGCCATCGCGCCGGCCGGTGCATCGATGATCAGTTGCTCGGTATCGTCGGGCAGCTGGGAATCCCAGTGCCGCCGGCGGGTCGCATCGATCGGCAGGACGGCACTGTCCAGGCCGGCGCGGCGTTGCGCCCAACGTGTGGCGGACTGCTGCGGATCGGCATCTGCCAGTACCGTACGCCGACCCTGCAGGGCCGCATGGGCGGCCAGGTTGGTGGCGATCGTGGTCTTGCCGACACCCCCCTTGGAGCCGGCCACCAGGAACGTCTTCATGAACGCCTCGCTTTGCCTGAACCAGCACCGAGCGTACACCGCGGCCCGGTGAGGAGGTAGTCGACGATCGGGCGTCCTGTCGCAACCGGGCGCGCCGTCACGTCGCGATGCGTGCTGGACCTGCCGAGCGCGCGGCCAGGCGCCGGTCCCGATCCGCCAGGCCCGACCCGCTCAGCCCAACGCGTGCAACAGCCAGCGCCAGGCCGGCAGGGTGAGCAGCGAAAGCAGGATGCTGTAGCCGACCATGGCCGCGGCCAGGCGCGGCGCCAGCCGATGCGAGATCGCCAGCGCGGCGGCGGTGATCATCGTCGGCATGGCCGTCTCCAGGACACTGACGTCGCGCATCTGCCCGTGCACCCCGAGCAGCCAGGACAGCCCCAGGGCCAGCAGCGGCATCACCACCAGCTTCAGCAGCAGGCCCACGCCGAGCGGGCGCAGCTCATCGGCCGGCAGGCGCAGCTGCAGCGACAGCCCCACCGCCAGCATCACCAGCGGCAGCATCGCGTCGGACAGGCTCTTGAGCGCGGCGCCGAGCCACCTCGGCGGCTCGGCCGGCATCACCGTGAGCGCGAGCAACAAGGCCCAGACCGGCGGGAACGCGGCGATGCGCCGCAGGATCTGCCGCAGCGTCGGTGGCGTGTCGCCGCCGTAGCGGGCCAGAACGACCAGGCCGAAGGTCGACAACAACACGAAGGTGCCGAACTGGTCGTAGACCACGGCATAGGGCAGCGCGGCATCGCCCAGCAGCGCGCGCACCATCGGGAAGCCGATGAAGCTGGAGTTGGTCAGCGCCACGCACAGCAGCAGTACCGCGTGCTCGTCGCGGCGTAGCCCCAGCACGCGCGTGCACAACGCGACCAGGCCGGTCGCGGCGGCGGCCAGCAGCCAGGGCGTGGCCACCAGCCCGAACACAGACGGGTCCAGGTGCAGGCGCGGCACGTAGGTCAGCACCGCCGCCGGCAGGCACAGATACAGCACGACCCGGTTGAGCACGTCGGCGCTGTTGTCCGGCAGCGCGCGCAGGCGGCGGAACAGCAGGCCCAGGCCCAGCGTGAGCAGGATCAGCGCGAACGCATCGAAGGCCATCGGCAACGGTTCGAAGCGGGTCCGATCAGGCCGACGGCTCGGTCACCGCGACTACGCCGCGCCGTTCCAGCCAGGCACTGAACAAGGTCAGGCCGATGCCGGTCGCGGTGACGGCGGCGGCGGCGTAGCTCAGCTGCGGGTAGATCGCGCCATGCGCCAGCATCGCCGCACCCAGCCAGGCGCCACCGGCGTTGCCGAGATTGAAGGCGCTCTGGTTGAGGGTGGAGGCCAGCAGCGGTGCGTCGTGGGCCTGCTGCATCGATCGCGCCTGCAGGCCGGGATTGGCCGCAAAGCCGAGCACGCCGATCAGGAAGACGCCGATCACCGCGCCGGTGGGCGAATCCATCAGCGTCGCAAAACCCAGGAAGAACACGCACAGCGCGCCAAGCAGCAAGGCGATGCTGCGCATCAGCCGGTGGTCGGCGAGCTTGCCGCCCAGCAGCGTGCCGATCGTGGCACCGACGCCGAACAGCACCAGCACCCGGCTGATGGCGTGTTCGTCCAGGCCGGCGCGCTGGGTCAGGATCGGGTCGATATAGGTGAAGACGGCAAACACGCCGCCAAACCCGAACACCGTCATCGCCAGGGCCAGCCACACCTGCGGCTTCAGCACGCGGCGCAGTTCCTGGCGCAGGCGCGGCGGCGCCATGGTGTCCAGGCGCGGCACGTAGCGCGCCATCACCAGCAGGGCGATCACGCCCAGCACCGACACCGCCCAGAACGTGGCGCGCCACCCCGCCGCCTGGCCGAGCAGCGTGCCCATCGGCACGCCGAGGATATTGGCCACGGTCAGGCCGGCGAACATCAGCGCGATCGCCTGGGTCTTGCGGCCTGGCGCTGCGATATGGCCGGCGACCACCGCCCCGGCGCCGAAGAACGAGCCGTGCGCCAGCGAGGTGATCACCCGCGCGACCATCAACACGCCGTAGCTCGGCGCCAGCGCGCACAGCACGTTGCCGAACACGAACAGGCCCATCAGCACCAGCAGCACGGTCTTGCGCGGCAGCTTGGCGGTAGCCATCGCCAGCAGCGGCCCGCCGATGACCACGCCCATGGCGTAGCCGGACACCAGCAGGCCCGCCGCCGGGATCGACACGCCCAGATCGGCGGCCATCTGCTGCAGCAGGCCCATCACGACGAATTCGGTGGTGCCAATGGCAAATGCGCTCGCAGCGAGCGCGATCAGGGGTAGGCGCATGATCGAAAAGGCCGGCTCGAACGGACGGCGTGAGCGGAGAGCCCGTTCATTGTGCGCCGCAACATCGATGGCGACAACCCGGGCTACCTTTTTCGCCCGGGCCGAAGCCTGGTCCTGCGAGGTGCGAAGACTGTGGGAGCGGCTTCAGCCGCGACCGGAATCTTTCAGGACCCGACGAAGGCCAGTCGGGGCTGCAGCCCCTCCCACAGCACGGCTCAGGGCCAGGCAGGCGGGCTGCCCGCGTAAGCGGCCGCCACGTCGGTCAGGGTCGCGCGGTCTTCCGGCCGCCAGTCAGGCAACAGGGCCGCGAAATCGCCGGGGCTGACCCACCGGTCCGGCCAGGTCCGCACCGCGGCCGCATACCACTGCACGGCCTCGTCCTTGCGGTCCAGCCGCCACAGCACCAGGGCCAGGGTCGGCGGCAGCCAGTCCGGCGTTGCCGGACGACCGTTGATGATCAGGCTCCACTGCTGCAGCGCCTGCTCGGCCTCGCCCAGCTTGAGCAGATCCCAGCCGTAGTTCCAGGCCACGGTGCGGTACTGCTGGCTGCTGGTGGCCAGATTGGCCAGCGCGGTGTGGTAGAGCTGGTCGCCGAGTTCGCGGCGGCCACCGTTCATCGCCAGCGACGCCAGCTGCGCGCGCGCCTCGTCGGCACGCTGGGCGCGCTGGACCATCGAGGCGAGCTTGTCCACCACCGCATCGCCCTGGCCGGGCACTACCACCACGGCGCGCGTGGTATTGCGGTCTTCGTCGAAATAGAACTCTTTGGGCTTGGGCACGGTTTGCGCCCAGGCGGTGCAGTACAGACCCCAAGCGGCGACGGCGAATGCCATACGCCAGGCACGACTAGTCCTCACGATCACTTCCCCCTAATGCGAAACAGCCTTCCTCCCGATCGCATCCTAACCGCACTGGTGGATCAGCGCACATGCGGCGCCCTCAGGGGCGCCAGGAGGCCGCTGCTACAATCGTTGGCCACCACGCGAATGCCGGCGACGGCGCCGTGTGGCCTCGCCACCCGTCCGGGCCAGCCATGACCAGTACCGCCGAACTGACCTCGCCTTCTTCCGCCAATGCGCCGGCGATCAGCCAGCTGGATACTGACTACACCCTGGATCACAAATACAGCCGCACCGACGGCCGGATCTATCTGTCCGGCGTGCAGGCGCTGGTCCGCCTGCCGTTGATGCAGCAGCTGCGCGACCAGGCCGCCGGCCTGGACACCGCCGGCTTCATCAGCGGCTACCGCGGCAGCCCGCTGGGCGGCTTCGACCTGGAGCTGTGGCGCGCACGCCGCCATCTCGACGCGGCCAAGGTGAAGTTCACCCCCGGCCTCAACGAAGACCTCGCCGCGACCATGGTCTGGGGCACCCAGCAGACCCATCTGTTCCCGGGCGCGCGCGTGGATGGCGTGTATGGCATGTGGTACGGCAAGGGACCGGGCGTGGACCGCACCGGCGACGTGTTCAAGCACGCCAACGCCGCCGGCACCTGGCACCGCGGCGGTGTACTGGCGCTGGCCGCCGACGACCATGCCTGCCGCAGCTCGACCCTGCCGCACGGCAGCGAGGACGAGTTCGTCAGCGCGATGATGCCGATCCTCAATCCCGCCGGCGTGCAGGACATCCTCGACCTGGGCCTGGTCGGCTGGGCGATGAGCCGCTACACCGGCCGCTGGATCGGCTTCAAGACGATCGCCGAGACGGTCGAGTCATCGGCCTCGGTGCAGGTCGATCCTTTCGCCCGTTCGATCGTGCTGCCCGAGGACTTCGAGCTGCCGCCGGGCGGCCTGGGCATCCGCTGGCCGGACCCGCCGCTGGACCAGGAAATGCGCCTGCACCGCTACGCGGTCAAGGCCGCGCAGGCGTTCGCCCGTGCCAACGGCCTGGATCGCGTGGTGCTGGATTCGCCGAACCCGCGGCTGGGCATCGTCACCACCGGCAAGAGCTACCTGGACGTGCTGCAGGCGCTCGAATACCTGGGCCTGGACGAGCGCGCCTGCGCCGACATCGGCATCCGCGTCTACAAGGTCGCGATGACCTGGCCGCTGGAGCCGGAAGGCATCACCCGCTTCGCGCAAGGGTTGCAGGACATCGTCGTCGTCGAGGAGAAGCGCGCCTTCATCGAGCGGCAGATGAAGGAGCTGTTCTACAACTGGCCGGCCAACGCCGGCCCGCGCCCCAGCATCGTCGGCAAGTACGACGAGGCCGGCGAATGGATCCTGCCCTCCACCGGCGAGTTGACGCCGGCGACCATCGCCGGGGTGATCGGGCGACGCATCCAGCGTTTTTTCAATACCGAATCGATCGAACAGCGGCTGCGCTGGATGGATGCCAAGGAAGCGGAAATGGGGCGTCCGCGCGCGGTGTTCCCGCGCGTGCCGCATTACTGCTCCGGCTGCCCGCATAACACCTCCACCGCGATCCCGGACGGTTCCCGCGCGATGGGCGGCATCGGCTGCCATTACATGGTCACCTGGATGGACCGCGCCACCGACACCTTCACCCACATGGGCGGCGAAGGCGTGACGTGGTCGGGGCAGGCAGCGTTCACCGACACCCAGCACGTGTTCCAGAACCTGGGCGACGGCACCTATTTCCATAGCGGCTCGCTGGCGATCCGGCAGTCGATCGCCACCGGCGTCAACATCACCTACAAGATCCTCTACAACGATGCGGTCGCCATGACCGGTGGCCAGCCGGTGGACGGCACGCTGACGGTGCCCGACATCGCCCAGCAGATGCATGCCGAAGGCGTCCACACCATCGTGGTGCTCAGCGACGACATCGCCAAGTGGACGCGGCGCCGCGAGCTGTTCCCGCGCGACGTGGAATTCCACGACCGCAGCGAACTGGACGAAGTGCAAAAGCGCCTGCGCGAAGTGAAGGGCGTCAGCATCCTGATCTACGACCAGACCTGTGCCACCGAGAAGCGCCGCCGCCGCAAGCGCGGCAAGCTGGCCGATCCGGCCAAGCGGGTGATGGTCAACTCGCTGGTCTGCGAAGGCTGCGGCGACTGCGGCGAGAAGAGTTTCTGCGTGTCGGTGCTGCCGAAGGAAACCGAGTTCGGGCGCAAGCGCGAGATCGACCAGTCCAACTGCAACAAGGACTATTCCTGCGTGTCGGGCTTCTGCCCGAGCTTCGTCACCGTGCACGGCGGTGCGCCACGCAAAGGCCGCCGCAGCGATGCCACGCATCTGTTGGAACACCTGCCCGATCCGGTCGTGCGCACCGACCTGGCGCGGCCCTGGAACATCCTCATCACCGGCGTCGGCGGCACCGGCGTGGTGACCATCGGCGCGCTGCTCGGCATGGCCGGCCACCTGGAAGGCAAGGGCGCCAGCGTGCTCGACCAGACCGGCCTGGCCCAGAAGGGCGGCGCGGTGACCACGCACATCCGCATCGCCCGCACCCCGGCGGACATCCACGCCGTGCGTATTGCCGCTGGCGAAGCGGACCTGGTGCTGGGCTGCGACATGGTGGTGGTCAACGACTACTGGGCGCTGTCGAAGGTGCGCCCGGAACGCTCTCAGGTAGTGCTCAACACCTATGAAGCGATGCCGGGCAGCTTCACCACGCATCCGGACCTGCAGTTTCCCGCGGCCGAGATCATCGCCGGCGTGCGCACCGCACTGGGCGGGCGCGAGCCGCAGTTGCTGGACGCCACCCAACTGGCGACCGCGCTGCTAGGCGATGCGATCGCCGCCAATCTGTTCATGCTCGGCCATGCCTGGCAGCAGGGCCTGGTGCCGGTGTCCTTCGAGGCGTTGATGCGCGCGATCGAACTCAATGGCGCCGCCGTGGCGATGAACCGCCAGGCCTTCGCCTGGGGACGGCTGGCCGCGATCGATCCGCAGGCCGTGCAGCAGGCCGCCGGCCTGGTGCCGCATCGCGAGGCCGAGACGCGCCACGCGCAGCCGTTGCAGGACCTGCCGCCGCAGGACTGGGAAGGCAACGAGGGCGGCGCCAGCGCCGCGCCACGCGACACCGGTGACGAGTCGGCCCTGCGCGGGTTGCCTTCCGGCGCGGGCGATGCCTTGTCGTTCCTGCCGATGGACGATGGGCGCTTGTCGCGATCGCTGGACGAACTGGTCGCCCGCCGCGAGGCGTTTCTCGCCCAATACCAGGACGCGGCCTACGCCGGCCGCTACCGCACGCTGGTCGCGCGCGTGCGCCAGGCCGAGCAGTCGCGTGCGCCCGGCTCGACCGCGCTGGCCGAATCGGTCGCGCGCTACTACTTCAAGCTGATGGCCTACAAGGACGAATACGAGGTCGCGCGCCTGTACACCAGCGGCGAGTTCGAGCGCCGCCTGCAGCAGCAGTTCGAGGGCGACTACCAGGTGCGGTTCCATCTCGCGCCGCCGCTGTTCGCGAAGAAGGATGCCGAAGGCCGGCTGCTCAAGCGCGAATATGGTCCTTGGATGTTCAAGGCTTTCAAGTTGCTGGCGAAGCTGCGCTTCCTGCGCGGCGGCGCGTTCGACGTGTTCGGTTATACCGCCGAACGCCGCGGCGAGCGCCAGCTGATCGCCGACTACGAGCAGACCGTGGACACGCTGCTGGAGAAGCTGGACGCCGACAACATCGGCCTGGCCGCGCAGATCGCCGCGATCCCGGAACACATCCGCGGCTACGGCCACGTCAAGGAAGCGCACCTGCACGAGGCCAAGGCGCGCGAGGCCGTGCTGCTGGCGCAGTGGCGCAATCCGAAGGCGCTGCATATCGTGACTGCGGCGGCATGACGCGGTTGTAGGAGGGGCTTCAGCCGCGATGGGGCGTGGGCGCAGGCGATGTTCCTGTGGCGGAAGGTCTACGGTCGCGGCTGAAGCCGCTCCTACAGTGCAAGGCCAGGCATCCGTTGTAGGAGCGGCTTCAGCCGCGACCCTACGATCTCCAGGGCGCCGCGCTACCTCGGCGGCGCCAGCAATTCCTTCGCGCTGAGATAGCCGTCGCCGTTGGCGTCCTGCTTGCGGAAGCGCTCGGTCAGGGTGGCGCGGTGTTGTTCGCGGGTGATCGGTTTGCCGCGCCCACCCGGCAGCTCGTCGACGCCCAGCACGCCGTCACCGTTGGCGTCGCGCTGGTCGAAGGCATAACTCATCCAGTCCAGGTATTCGGACAGGCTGACCCGGCCATCGCCGTCGCTATCCATGCGCTTGAGGTATTCGCCGCTGTCGGTGACCTGGGCGAACGTCGCGCCCGAGGCCAGCCACAGCAGCAGCACCCCGCACGAGGAACGCCGCACGAGGCGGCGTTCGGGAGGGCGCAGTGCCGGGACGTTCGGCCAGATCATGCGTTGGCCAATGCATAACCCTTCAGGCGCGCGGCATAGGCCTGCAGCGCCGCGATGCCGCTGGCCTCGGCATCATGGCACCACGCCTGCAACTGGCGCAGGCGCTCGGCGGCGTCGTGGCTGCGCGCTTCCAGCACCGCCGACAGGCGCGCGCGATGTTCGACCAGGGTGCGGATGCGCGGGCGCTGGGCAACCCAGTCGCTCAGCTGCTGGCGCGCATCGGGCTTGAGCCAGCGGCCGTCGTCGACCAGGCCGCGGCGCAGCCGCTTGGGCAGGACCTCGCGCAGGCGCGCACCCGCCGCCGCCGCTTCTTCGCGCAACGCCGGCTTGAACACGTTGCGCTGGTAGTCGGTCATCGCCTGGAAGCGGTGCGACAGCAGCGCGCGCAGCGTGTCGGCGTCGGGCACTGCGATATTCGGCCGGATGTCGAGCTGGGGGGCCACGCGCAGCACCTTGGCCAGGCGCACGCTTTCGAGCAGGCGGAGGACCTGCCAGCCGATGTCGAACTCCCAGCGCCGCATCGAGAATCGCGCCGAGCTCGGGAACGCATGGTGGTTGTTGTGCAGTTCTTCCCCGCCGATCCAGAACGCCCAGGGCGTCAGGTTGGTCGAGGTGTCGGCGGACTCGAAGTTGCGATAGCCCCACCAGTGACCCAGGCCGTTGACCACGCCGGCCGCCCAGAACGGGATCCAGGCCATCTGGATCGCCCACAGCGCAATGCCCGGCAGGCCGAACAGCAACGCGTTGACGAAGAACAGCAGCACCGGGCCCAGGGTCGCGTGCGGGGTGTAGACGTGGCGCTCGATCCAATCGTCCGGTGCGCCCTTGCCGTACTGGGCGATGTCCTCGCGCATCGCGCGCGCTTCGCGATACAGCTCGACGCCGCGCCAGAACACCTTGCCGATGCCCTTGACCTGTGGGCTGTGCGGGTCTTCCTCGGTCTCGACCTTGGCGTGGTGCTTGCGATGGATGGCCACCCACTCGCGGGTGATCATCGAGGTGGTCAGCCAAGTCCAGAAGCGGAAGAAGTGCGCCAGCGCCGGATGGAAATCCACGCCGCGGTGGGCCTGGCTGCGATGCAGGTACAAGGTCACCGAGAAGATCGTCAGCTGGGTGACGACCAGCAGCACCAGCAGCATCTCCCACCACCCCAGGCCGAACAGGCCGCCGGTCAGGAAATCCAAGAAGAATTGGGCGGACATCGGGAGTCTCCGGCCGACATGCGGCAAGTGTGCGTCAGGGTGCAGACATGATGGGGCTGGCGCCGGCAAACTTCACCCGTCGCTTGCGTATGTTGTTCAGTCCGTCAACTTTGGACGGTCCCTTTCACCTTCCCCCACCCATTCATGTCCGTCGCCTCCCTGCCCCTTACCACCGCCGATGCCCCGTTGATCGAACTGGACCGCGCCAGCGTCGTCCGCGGCCAGGTCCGCGTCCTTCACGAGCTGAGCCTGCGCATCGCGATGGGCCAGCACACCGCCATCCTCGGCCCGAACGGCTGCGGCAAGTCGTCCTTCATCAAATTGATCACCCGCGAGCTATACCCGTTGGCGCGCCCCGGCGGCGACGTGCCGGTGAAGGTGCTCGGGCAGATCCGCTGGCAGGTCGACCGCCTGCGCTCGCAATTGGGGATCGTCACCGGCGACCTCAGCGGCAACCTGGCCGGCATGCCCGGGCTGAGCGTGGAGAGCGCGGTGCTGTCCGGGTTCTTCGCCAGCTATGTGGTGCCCGCGCACCGCGAAGTCACCGACGCGATGCGCGAGCGCGCCCGCGAGGCGCTGGTGCTGGCACGGGCCTCGGCGCTGCTCGAGCGACCCTATTCCGAGCTGTCGGCGGGCGAGACCCGGCGCGTGCTGATCGCGCGCGCGCTGGTCAACCGGCCGCAGGCGCTGCTGCTGGACGAGCCGTCCACCGGGCTGGACCTGATCGCCCGCCAGCACCTGGTCGATGCCATGCGCGATCTCGCCCGCGAGGGCATCACCCTGGTGCTGGTGACCCACCACATCGAAGAGATCGTGCCGGAGATCGAGCGGGTCATCCTGCTGCGCGGCGGCCGCATCTTCGCCGACGGCCACCGCGAGGCGATGCTGCGCGACGATACGTTGTCGGCGGTGTTCGACGGGCCGGTGCGGGTGGAACGCGACGGCGACCGCTATTCGGCAAGGGTCGGCTGACGAGGCGCTGGCGTTGGTTCTTTGATCTTTGTTGGGATGTCTGCGGATTCTGCGGCTTGCGAGTTTGGGGTTTATTGAGGTGGCGCGTGTGCATGTGCGGTTTGGTGGCGTCGGCTTGCGGTGCGGGCACCGCCCTGCCGGGGTGCGACCACCGCTGCCGCGGTGGTCACTTTCGGTTCGGGCGGCGCCTGTCCGCACTCACCGCGCGGCCGCCTTGTGCCGCTTGACGCGCCCACCCCGACAGGACGGCACAAGGCGCCTTGAGTTTCAATCTTCGTTTGGGGCGCGCCGGGAGTGTGGGAAGAGAAAAGCCCGACTCCCGATTGCTATTGGTACCTGACGCCCGTTGCTTCGAGAGATCTTCTGGGGAAGAGCCCCCTCTGTTGAGGGGGCGCGGCGACAGCCGCGGGGAGAGGCAAGGCCGAAGCCGGGGCCCGAAGTTTGCTGCGCGAACTTTGGGGGCGCAGCCCGCGTAGCGGGATGGGCCGCTGTTGGACAGGATGTCCAACCGAGCCGGGCCGCCCCCTCCCGTCAGGGCGGTGCCCGCCCCGTAAGCCGACACCACCAAACCGCAAACCGCACGCGCGCCCCTCAATAAACCCCCTTCATAAGCCGCAGCGATTGCGGAGATGCAATGGATTAGAGAAGAGCCACAGTTTGGAGAGCCGAGCTCCGGGACGGTGGCGCGTCGCCGCTGAAGCCGCTCCTACAAGGGGTGGTCGGCGCTACCGGAGGCTTCTGGCGCAGCGGGAAATGCAGGCGAGCCCTCCAGATCCTCATGCAGGATCCGGATCACCTCCGCGATCGCCTCCGGATTCTCGTAGAGGTCGTGGCCGGCCGGCAGCACCTTGGTCGAGGCCGCACCGGCCAGTAGCGCGCTGTCCAGCGGCACCACGCCATCGCCAGCCGGATCGTGGCCCGGCAAGGCACCGGCGATGGTGTGGAATGCGATGCCCGGCGCCGGCATCAGCGCGCGCCCGGCGCGGCTGACCGGCTGGTCGCGGCGCAGGGTGGTGATGCTGTTGAGCCAACCCTGGCGGTACGCGTCCAGCAACGGCGGCTGGACCATCGACGGATGGTCGCGCGCGAGCCGGCGCAGCGCATCGATCTCGGGCGTCCGGCGCCCGACCAGCACGCGCGCCAGGCGCCCGAACCAGCGATCGGTGGCCGGGCTGCCCTGGTGCGGCGCGGCCAGGAAAACGGCGCGCTGCACGCCGGGATACGGCCCGAAGCGGAACACCGCGTCGATTCCGGCCAGGTCCTCGGCCGAGCCCTGCAGCGCGCCCGGCGGCACGGTGAAGGCGGCGTCCCACAGCACATCGCCACTGTCGGCGGCCAGCAGCCGCGACACTACCCCGCCCATGCTGTGGCCGACCAACACGATGTGCGCGCGCGCCGGATCCTGGCCCGACGGATCGAGTAGGCGCCAAGTCGCATCCAGGTACTGCTGCACGCGAAGACGGGTGACCAGCAGCGGCGCGTCGGTCTGGTAGACGACATGCCAGACCTGGTACCGCGTACGCAGCAGCGGATCGGCCCATACCGCATTGGACAGCCGCGCCCAGGTCAGCGGATTGCTGCCCAGGCCATGCACCATCACCAGCGGCCGCTTGTGCGGGTCGTAGTCCTCCAGCAGGTAGACGCCGGCGCGCCGCCCCACTTCATGCCCGCCGAACAGGCCCAGCACCCCCAGCCGCGGCAGCGCCGACTGCTGTGCGCCGAAATCGAAGAACGAGGAAGTGTCCAGCGCAAGTCCGAAATCCTGGGCGCCGACCTGCAGGCGCGGCTGCCGCAATGGATCGGCCATGCGCAGCGTTGCTTCGGCCGCGCTGCCGGGCGGTGGCGGCTCCAGCCATGCGGTCGCCCAGCGGAACACCCCTTCCGGCGGCAATAGCCGGCATTGCGGCTGGTCTTCGCAGCGTGGCGTCAGCAGCACGAGAGGCACGCCGAAACCGGGTTGCACATGGCGAGTATCCAGCAGCGTCAGTGGCACATCGGCCGCGACCCGCACGGTCATCGCGCCTTGCAGTCCGGGCGATGGCCGCGTGGCCTCGAGCGCGACCGCGACACCAGCCAGGCGCACCGGCGACGCGGTCCACGGGTGCGGCGACAACGCCAGGCCGCTACGCAGGAAAGCCTCGGTGCAACGGCTGGCCTGGGTGGCAGCGGCGATGGCGAGCAGGCGATCGGCCGCATCCATGCGTTGATGCGCTTCCAGTGCGCAACGCAGCCAGTCGCGCTGGGCGTCGGGTCCGGGCTCCTGATGGCGCGCACGGCGCGCGGCCTGCAAGGCCGGCCGCAGCGCCGCCTCGACAGCAGCCAGGGCAGCCGGGTCGGTGGGGACGTCGGCGCAGCCGGCTTCGACGCAGATGCGGTCGGCCGGCGGCGGCAAAGCGGTGCCTGTCGGCTGCGAAGTCGCGCACGCGGCGCACAGCAACACGACGGCCAGGTACGCACCGCAACGCAATGCAGTGAGCCCACCGCAGCTCAGACGCCCGACGCGGTATCCCATGGTCTGCCTCGATCGCCACGTGCGCGGCCATGCGCTCGCGGGGTTGCTTACACTAGCGCTTTCGCCTGCAACAGAGGTTGGCATGACCCCCGCATCCGTTCCTGTCCGCCTGTGCGCATTCGCGCTGCTGGGCCCTGTACTCGCCCTGTCGCTGACCGCTTGCCGAACCGCCCCCACGCCTACGTCGACGGCGTCGGCCGGGCAGCACGCGGCAGCGACGGGCAAGGCGGCAGGCTACCTGGGCAAGGACGCGGTGCCGGACAGCGTGCGGCTGGTGCCGCCGCCGCCGGCGGCCGGTTCCCCGGGCATGATGCTGGACGAGGCGATTTCCCGACAGGCGCTGGCGCTGCGCGACACTCCGCGCTTCGCACAGGCCACGCGCGATGCGGACCTGTCCTTCCCCGCCGGCGCCGGGCAGTTCGCCTGTGCGCTGGGCTTCAACGTCGATGCCGAACGCACGCCGCATCTATACCGCCTGCTCGAACGCAGCCGCATCGATGCCAGCGCCGCCACCCGCGCCGCCAAGAACCTCTACCAGCGCCCGCGGCCGTTCACCGTCAACGACCAGCCGACCTGCACGCCGGAAGACGAAGCCGGCCTGCGCAACAACGGCTCCTATCCGTCCGGGCATTCGGCGATCGGCTGGGCGTGGGCGTTGATCCTCAGCGAGATCGACCCGGCGCATGCCGATGCGATCCAGGCGCGCGGCCGCAACTATGCCGAGAGCCGGCTGGTCTGCAACGTGCATTGGCAAAGTGATGTCATCCAGGGCCGCCACCTGGGTTCGGCGGCGGTCGCGCGCCTGCACGACAACGCCGAGTTTCGCGCCGACCTCGACGCCGCGCGCGTGGAGATCGCGCAGGCGCGCGCAGCGGGAGCGCAACCGCCAGCGGATTGCGCGGTGCAGGAGGAAGCATTGAAGCTGCGGCCGGAGAGTGCGCTGTGACGTGTCGTGGCGTGGTACGGCGCTGGCTGTGGGTCGTGACCGTGGCAGCGATGCCCGCCACCGGCTTCGCCGCGGCGCAGCCGGCCGAAGCAGCGGCGAAGCCGTACCGCATCGTCGGCTATGTGGTGGACGACGCGCGCGCGCCGGCGATCACGCCCGGCAAGCTGGACGTGGTCAATTTCGCGTTCGCCCAGGTCGATCCGCAACACCGCGTATTCCTGCCCAGCGCGACCGCGCCGGACAACCTGCGCCAACTGGTCGCCCTGCGTACGCGCCAGCCTTCGCTGCGCATCGTGCTGTCGATCGGCGGCTGGGGCGCAGGGAATTTCTCCGAAGCGGTGCGCGATGCCGCCACGCGCGCCACCTTCATCGACAGCGCGCTGGCGCTGCTGCGCCAGTACGACCTCGATGGGCTGGACATCGACTGGGAATATCCGACCCTACCCGGGCCGGGCATCAGCCACCGCCCGCAGGACCGGCACGACTTCACCCTGCTGCTGCAGTCGCTGCGGCAGCGGCTGGATGCCGAATCCAAGTCCAAGCGCGGACGCGCCTATCTGCTGACGATCGCCGCGGCCGAGGGCGAGTTCGCGCAGGGTCTGGAGCTGCCGCAGATCGCGCGTTCGCTGGACTGGATCAACCTGATGACCTACGACTTCTACGGCAGCCTGACCCCGACCACCGGGCACCACGCCGGGCTGGCGCCTACGCCCGGCGCGCCGGCCGGTGCGCGCAACGCCCAGGCGGCGGTCGAGGAATACCTGGCCGCTGGCGTGCCTGCCTCCAAGATCCACCTCGGGGTCGCGTTCTACGGCCGCCGCTTCGGCGATGTCGTACCGGACAACCACGGGCTGCTGCAGAAGTTCGGCAGCGATGGCGGCTTCATCTCCTGGCGCGACATCGCCACCACCCGGCTCGGCCAGGCCGACTGGACACGCCACTGGGACGCCGTCGCACAGGCACCGACGCTGTGGAATGCGCGCACGCATCAGTTCATCAGCTACGACGATCCGCAGTCGCTGCGCGCCAAGATCGACTACGTCCGCCGCAAGGGCCTGGGCGGGATCATGTATTGGGAATACCGCCAGGATCGCGACGAGGAACTGCTCGACGTACTGGTCGAAGGGCGCGACGCGGCTTCAAGTTGACTCGCCAAATTGACTCGCCAAATTGACTCGCCGGACTGACGCGCTGCACTGATCTGTCGCGTTGATTGACCATGTCGATTCGGCGCGTTGATTCGCAACGCGCTGAACCGGTGGAAGCCGGCGAACTCAGAGGTGTCGCAGTCAAGGGACCACGGCCAGCAAGGCTTGGCTAGCGCCTGCCTAGACTGGCCGGCCCTTGAGTACGCACGAGGTTCCGCATGATTCCAGCCGTCCTGTTCTTCCGCACGAATGCTATCGCGATGCCGTTGCTGGCCATCGCACTGGCACTGCCCGTCTGCGACGCCCGCGCGCAGGAAATCCGCGGCTATCTGGACAAGGCCGCCATTCCCAACAGCCTGAAGCTGCTGCCACCGCCGCCGGCAGCCGGCTCGCCGGCGATGGCGCTGGACCAGGCCGTGGCGCAACAGGCGCTGGCCATGCAGGGCAGCACGCGCTTTGCCCAGGCCACGCACGACGCCCAGTACCTGCCCACGTCCGCCCACCAGTTCGCCTGCGCGGCCGGGGTACCGATCGACACGGCGAGCACCCCGGCGCTATATCGCCTGCTCGAACGCACCCAGGTCGATTTCGCCGAGGCCAATGCCGTCGCCAAGGCGAAGTACCACCGTTCGCGGCCGTTCGTCGTCAATCGCCAGCCGACCTGCACGCCGGCCGATGAGGCGAACCTGCGCCAGAACGGTTCCTATCCCTCCGGCCATAGCGCGCTGGGCTGGGGCTGGGCGATGATCCTCAGCGAGATCGACGCCGCGCACGCCGACGCCATCCTCGCGCGCGGCCGCAGCTACGGCGAAAGCCGGCTGATCTGCAACGTGCACTGGCAAAGCGATGTCGTCGAAGGCCGCCACATGGCCGCGGCGACGGTGGCGCGTTTGCACGACAACGCGGCATTCCGCAGCGACCTGGAGACGGCGCGCAACGAGATAAAGGACGCGCACACGCGTCGCCTGAAACCCAACGACAACTGCACCGCCCAGGCGCAGACACTGAAGATGCGCCCGGCCAGCGCACTGTAGGCGACCGCAGGTGCGGAAGACCGGACGCGCAGGCCTTCCGCACGCTGCCTGCACCGGCGGATCAGAACTTGGCGGTGAACTCGACGCCGAAGGTCCGCGGCTCGTTGAGGAAGCCAGTGAGATTGTTGAAGTCGATCGCGCCGACGACGCGGGTCTGATCGGTGAGATTGCGGCCGAACACCGCTACGTCATACAGCCCGTAGCTCCAGTTGTAGCCCACGCGCAGGCCGCCCTCCAGCGACGAGCGGCTGCGGAACTCCGGCGACTCGTACAGGAAGAAGTTCACCGCGCTGCGATAGGCCCAGTCGGTGTACACGTAGATCTCGTCGCCGTTGGCCATCGGAAAACCAATACGCGCGGTGACGTTGTGGATCCACTTCGGCGCCTGCGGCAGCGGGTTGCCGTCGACCAATGCGAACGTGCCGCCGTTGATGACGGTGGTCGGATCGGTGATGGTGCAGCCGCCGCCGCAGATCGCCACCGCCAGGTTCGGGTCGTCGATCTCGGTGTCGTTGTAGCTGCTGCCCCAGGTGACCAGGAAGTTGTCGGTGAGGTAGGCCTCGAAATCGAGCTCGGCGCCCTGGCCGATGGTCTTGTCGGCGTTGAGCAGGGTGGCGGTGTTGGCCGCGCCGCCCACGGCGATCAGCTGCTGGCCGTCGACGTCGTAGCGGAAGATGTCGAAGCCCAGCCGCGCGCGCTTCTCGAACAGGTCGGCCTTGATGCCGATTTCGTAGGAGATGACCTTCTCCGAGTCGGCGGTGGACACGCCGCCGTTCGGCGCGGTGGCCGCGGCGAACAGCAGGCGGCCCTGCACCGACGGCGCGCGGAAGCCCTTGGCGACGCGGCCGTAGAGGTTCACGTCCGGGGTCAGCGTGTAGGTGCCGCTCAGGTCCCAGCTGACATCGTCGACATCGGTGTTGACCACGTACGGGCCGCCCACCGGCGCGCCGAACGGCGCCGACTCCAGCACGCTGGCGCTGAAATCCTTCTTGTCCTGGGTGTAGCGCAGGCCACCGCGCAGCTTGAAGCGCTCGGTGACGTCGAAATCGCCCGACACGAATGCCGCCCACGCCTTGTTGCGCTGCTGCTGCACGGCATGGCCGGCCTGCGGATTGCCCGGCGCCAGCGAGTCGTAGTTGAAGCTGTCGATGGTGACGTCTTCATCGAAGTAGAACAGGCCGGCCTGCCAATCGAAGCGGCCCCATTCGTTCGATTCGACGCGGAATTCCTGCGTCCACTGGCGATGGTCGGGCAGGCCGTCGGCCGATTCGGAGGCGAACGGAATCTCGCCCGGACCGTAGTTGCCCGGGCCGAGGAAGCTGGCCCCGTAGCCGCCGTCGATGTCGCCACGGTTGAGCGACTCGGCGGTCTCGTAGCCGGTGATCGAGTACGCCGTCACCTGGCCCAGGTTCCACTTCAGGCGCGCGCTGCCGCCCCAGGTTTCCAGGTCGGAGAAGTTGACGCCGTCGTTGCTGACCTCGTCGCGGTCGAAGCCCGGCACCAGCGCGTTGCTGCCCTTCTGGATGATGTTGGCGCGGAACAGGCGCGCGGTGCCGTTGAGCTTGCGCTTGTGCAGGTTGAACAACGCCTCGAAGTCGTCGCCCTCGTACAGGAACTGCACCCGGCCGGCGGACTCGTCGTAGCCCTCGAAGCCATCGTTCGGGCCGTCGTGGGTGTTGCTCACCCAGTCGTCGCGCCGCTGGTACAACGCCGACACGCGCGCCGACCAGCGATCGGTCAGCGGGCCGCCATAGGCGCCCTGGAAGTTCCAGGTGTCGTAGGTGCCGTAGGACAGCCTGACGTAGCCGTCGGCGTCCTGCGAAGGCCGCGCCGAATCGAACTTGACCACGCCGGCCGGCGTGTTGCGCCCGAACAGCGTGCCCTGCGGACCGCGCAGCATTTCGATCCCGGCCAGGTCGAAGATCGGGAAGCCCTTCAGCAGCGGGCTTTCCTGCACCACGTCGTCGTACACCAGCGACACCGGCTGCGAAGCGTTGAGGTCGAAGTCGGTGTTGCCCAGGCCACGGATGTAGAAGCGCGGGAAGGCGCGCCCGTACGAGGACTCGATGTTGAGGCTGGGCAGGCGCGAGGACAGGAAGCGGATGTCGTCGCCGGCAGAACCGAGCACATCGAGCTTCTCGCCGCTGATGGTGGTGATGGACACCGGAACGTCCTTGGCGTTCTCGACACGGCGCTGGGCGGTGACCTGCAGGGTATCCAGCACGGCCGGGGCGCGCGTGGTCTGCGCCTCGGTCGCTTCCTGGGCGGCGGCATGGCCGGCCGGAAGCAGGGTGGCTAGGGCAAGGACGAGCGGGTGCACGACCGGCAATCGGCCGCGGGCAGCGCGGTTCAGGGACATGGCGAGGGGCTCTTTGGGTGGTGGACTAGCGGCGACAGGCCGCCTAGCACGTGGATGTTGCAATACAGCACTCGTTGCCGCAAACGCCGGCCGGTCCGGATGAACCTCGCCTGCGACACGCCGCGGTCCGTGACCAGTGACAGATGACAGCCTGCGGCGGCGGCGACATAGACTTCGGCCACATCCAAGGAGGCTTTCCCATGGCGCAGTGGCACTTCCATTTCCCCGGTCGTCCCGACCGTACCGGCCCGCTGGACGACGCGGCGGCGCGCCAGTACGCCCGTGCCAACCCCACGGCGCTGGGCTGGCGCGAGGGTCTGTCCGGCTGGCAGCCGGTGGCGACCCTGTCCGAACTGGGCGTAGCCGGCGTCGGCACGTTGCCGCCCCCGCCGCTGCCGAGCGGCGCGCGCAGCGACGACATCGATTTCCGCATCGTCGGCAACGACATGCAATTCGTCGAAGTCGAGCTCGACCCCGGCGAGAGCGCCGTCGCCGAAGCCGGCGCACTGATGTACAAGGACGCCTCCGTGCAGATGGACACGGTGTTCGGCGACGGCTCGCACAGCGGCCAGGGCGGCAGCGGCGGCGGCTTCATGGACAAGCTGCTGTCGGCCGGCAAGCGCGTGGTCACCGGCGAAAGCCTGTTCACCACGGTCTATACGCACACCGGCGCGGGCAAGGCCAAGGTCGCCTTCGCCGCGCCGTTCCCGGGCACGGTGCTGGCGATGAAGCTGTCCGACCACGGCGGCCGGCTGATCTGCCAGAAGGACAGCTTCCTGGCGGGCGCGCGCGGCGTGTCGCTGGGCATCGCCTTCCAGCGCAAGATCCTCACCGGCCTGTTCGGCGGCGAGGGTTTCGTCATGCAGAAGATCGAGGGTGACGGCTGGGTATTCGTGCATGCCGGCGGCACCGTGGTCGAGCGCGAGCTGGCCGCCGGCGAGCGCATCGACGTGGACACCGGCTGCGTGGTCGCCTACCACGGCAGCGTGGACATGGACGTGCGCCGCGTGGCCGGCATCAAGAGCATGTTCTTCGGCGGCGAAGGCGTGTTCCTGGCCACCCTGACCGGCCCCGGCAAGGTATGGCTGCAATCGCTGCCGTTCTCGCGCCTGGCCGGCCGCATGCTGCAGGCCGCGCCGCAGGCCGGCGGGCAAAGCCGCGGCGAGGGGTCGGTGCTGGGTGGGTTGGGGCGCATCCTGGATGGCGACAACAACTTTTAGTTGTTGTCCGGGGGACGGCATCACCCGCTGCGCGGGCGATACCCCCACGGTTGTGCTTCGCAAAACCGTGGGCCCCAGCTTCGACCTTGCCTATCCCCCGCGGCTTCGCCGCGCCCCCTTAACAAAGGGGGCTTTCCACCAGAGGCGATGTCGCTCTTTGTAGGAGCGGCTTCAGCCGCGACCCGTGGTATCGCCGCTGAAGCTGTCCTGTCCTTTTTGGCGCCACCCCTGCCGCGGCGTCGGTCCCACCGCTATGCTGCCGCGCTTCCCCACCTTCCAAACCGCGCCCGAACCATGCGCCTGACCAACAAGCTGCGCCTGCTGCCCGCCTTCGCTGCGCTCACCCTGCTTTCCGCTTGCGGCGGCAATGCGCGTCCGGCGCCGCCGCCGAATGGGGTGGCTACACCGCCGGCCAGCTCCGCGCAGGTCAAGCCGGTGCGCATCGGCGTCGCCCTGGGCGGCGGTGCCGCGAAGGGCTTCGCGCACATCGGCGTCATCAAGATGCTCGAGGCCAACGGCTTCGAGCCGGCGGTCGTGGCCGGCACCAGCGCCGGCAGCGTGGTCGGCGCGCTCTATGCCAGCGGCATGGATGCGTTCCAGATGCAGGAGAAGGCGGTGGCCCTGGACCAGACCAGCATCCGCGACGTGCGCCTGTTCTCCGGTGGGCTGGTGCAGGGCCAGAAACTGCAGGACTACGTCAACCAGCAGCTCGGCAACCGGCCGATCGAACGCTTGCAGAAGCCCTTCGCCGCCGTCGCCACGCGCCTGGAAGACGGCGAGCGCACGGTGTTCGTGCGCGGCAACGCCGGCCAGGCCGTGCGCGCCTCCAGCAGTATTCCAGGCGTGTTCGAGCCGGTTGCGATCGGCCAGTACCACTACGTCGACGGCGGCGTGGTCAGCCCGGTGCCGGTGGACGCCGCGCGCCAGCTGGGTGCCGAGTTCGTTATCGCCGTGGATATCTCCTCCAAGGCCAGCGGCAAGAACCCCGGCGACCTGCTGGGCACGGTCAACCAGTCGATCTCGATCATGGGCCAGCGGCTGGGCGAGGCCGAACTCAAGCGTGCCGACATCGTGATCCGGCCCAAGGTCAGTGACATCGGCGCGGCCGACTTCAACCAGCGCAATGCCGCGATCCTGGAAGGCGAGCGCGCGGCGATGGCGGCGATGCCGCAGATCCGCGCGAAGCTCGCGCAACTGCAGCAGCAGCGTGCCGATGCCGCCGGTGCCGCCGGGCGCGAGGCCGCGCAGGCGGCCGAGAAGGCGCGCCAGGCCTGCCTGGCCAAGCGCTCGCGCTGGGACAAGATGCGCGGCAACGAAGGCGAGTGCGCGGCGGTGGAGAGGTAAAGAATGGCGCGAGGTGGATCACCCACCCCACGCCGGAGGCTCAGTATTTCCAGCGCAGGGTGAGCGCTACGAAGCGCGGTTCGCCGTAGTTGTTGTAGTCCAGGTTGGCCCAATACTTCTCGTCGAAGGCATTGCGCACGGCCAGCGTCGCGGTCCACTGCTCGCTGATCCGATAGTTGGCGTTGAAGCTCACCAACGCATAGGCGTCCTGCTTCACGGTGACCGGCCCATGGACCGGGTTCTCGATGTTGAAGCCCTCGACTTCGCTCTGCCACATCACGTTGGCGCCCAGGCTCAGGCGCTCCCACGCGCCGGGCAGGTTCCACTGGGTGGACAGCTGCACGGTGTGTTCGGGCAGGTTGGCGTAGATCAGGTCGGTGGATGCACGCGTCACCCGCGCCCGCGTATAGCCGCCGTTGACACGCCAGCCCGGCAACACTTCGGCACCGATCTCCGCCTCCCAACCCCGGCTCTGGGTGCCGTCCACGCCGATGTAGGCCGAACTGCCGTCCGGCAGCGAGCCTTGCGGAACGCTGCTATCGAGCATCGCGTAGTTGTCCTGGCGCGCTTCGAATACGGCGGCATTGGTGGTAACGCGGCCGTCCAGGAACGCGGCCTTGAGGCCGATCTCGCGGTTGCTGCCCTGCACCGGGTCGAGCAGGTTGTCGTTCTTGTCCTTGTAGTTCTGCGGATTGAAGATCTCGGTGTAGCTGGCGTAGACCGACACGTCGGGCACGACGTCGTACATCAGCCCCACGTAAGGCGTGAGCTCGTCGCCGACCTTGTAGGCACCGCTGGTGCCGGTATAGCGGCCGGCGGTGTTGAAGCTGTGGGTGCGGGTGGTCCACGAGCTCAGGCGCGCGCCGGCGATCAACGACAACGGATCGGCCAGGCGCAGGCGGGTGGACGCATACACGCCGCGTTGCGTCGTGCGGGCCTGGCGCCAGGCACCGTTGCGGCTGAAGGTCGGCGCAGAGATGTCGCCGTCCCAGTCGTACAGGTTCGGAATCCAGTAGCAACGACCGAGTTCGCAGGTGGCCCAGTCGGCGGGGTACTGCGTCACCACCGTCGGCGTGATGGTTTCCAGGTCCTGCCAGCTGGCGCCAACCACCGCATCGTGCTCGCGCCCGAACAGGAAGAACTTGCCGCTCAGGTAGGCATCGACGGCGTCGCGGGTGTCGCTGGCCTGGCCGATGCCGGTCTGCAGGTAGACGCCGCTGCCGCCCTGGCGGTCGGGGAAGCCGGAGCCGTAGACGCGCACGCTGGTCACGTCGCCCTCGGTGCGCGCGTAGTTGAGCTTGAGGTTCCAGGATTCGCCGAAGCGCTGTTCCAGCTGCGCGTAGGCGGTGTGGGTGTCGCGCTGCCAGCGCGTCCACTTCGGCGCCATGTTGGTGGAGCGCGGCAGGTCGGCGTCGCTGCCGTCGCTGAAGAAGAACGGCACCGTGCCCCAGGTCGAACCGACCGGGTTGTTGTCCTGCATCTGGTAGCCGACGGTGAGCGTGGTGCTGTCGGTGAGGTCGCCTTCCAGCACCGCCATCGCGGCGGACTTCTGCTCGTGGTAGCGGTCGTAGTAGTAGTCGCGATCTTCGTAGACGGCCACCGCGCGCGCGCGGAAACGGCCGTCGGCGGTCAGCGGCGCGTTGACGTCGGCCTGCATGCGGCGATAGTCCCAGCGACCGACGCTGGCGGCGAAGGAGGCATCGAAATCCTTGCCGGGCCGCTTGCGGAACATGTTGACAGTCGCCGACGGCACACCGGTGCCGCTGAGCAGGCCGTTCGCGCCGCGGATCACCTCGATGCGATCGTAGAAGGCGGTGTCGTATTCCTGGTTGGTCTGGCCGCTGTAGGTCGGCAGGCCATCAACCTGGAAATCGGTGATCTGGAAACCGCGCGCGTAGTACAGCGGGCGCTGTGTGTCGTAGAACGACACGTTGACGCCGATGACGTTGTGCATCACATCGTTGATCGAGAACAGCGACTGTTCCTGCAGTTGCTGCGCGCCGATCACGCTGATCGACTGCGGCGTCTCGCGCACGCTGATCGGCAAGCGCGTGGTGGTGGACGGTTCGCGTGGGTGGCGTTGCCCGCTGACGACGACCTTGTCCAGCGTCTTGGCATCGGCGGCGGCATCCGCGCCGGCTTCGGCGGCGTGCGCCTGCAAAGCGGCCGCGCATAGAACAATACCCAACGCGAGCACCAGCGGGCGTCGTGGCGGCGACGGAAGAAGGCGGGAAACGGACATGCGGCGGCCTCGGATCGTTGAGTGGGGGCGATCCGGAAAGCCGCGGGCGTGGCACGACGAGGGCGATGCGCAGCAATGCGCGCCTGGGGCAGCTTTCCGGCTGGATGGCTGGCCGTGGCGCGGCTGGCGTGATGCCAGTGGCATCGAAGGCGCGCAAATGTAAATGATTCGCAACAAAGCGGCAAGCCATCGCCGCGCTTTGCAACGCCTCAGCGCAACGGCAAGCCGTGGCGTTCCTTGACTGTGCGCAGCACGAAGCTGGAATTGACGTCGGCCACGCCGGTCGCATTGAGCAGTCGGTCCAGCAGGAAATGCGAGAAGTGCTCCAGGTCGCGCACGACCACGTGCAGCAGGTAATCCATGTCGCCGGCCAGCGCATGGCAGGTCACCACCTCGTCCCAGTCCTGCACGCTCTGCGCGAAGTGCGCGACACTTTCCTGGCCATGCTTCTGCAGTTGCACGCGCACGAAGGCCTGCAGGCCCAGGCCCACGGCGAGCGGATCCAGGCGCGCGCCGTAGCCGGTGATGACCCCGGCCGCTTCCAGCCGCTGCACCCGGCGCAGGCAGGCCGAGGCCGACAGGTTGACCCGGGTGGCGAGTTCGGAATTGGGCAGGCGGCCCTCGCTCTGCAACAGGGCCAGCAGGCGCAGATCCGTGCGATCGAGGGGCAATGTGACGGCCAATGTTGCTCCGCAGCAGAATATGACGCAACAAGCTTGCGCCGATCGGCCTGCCAGGCGCAACTTCGCAATCCTGTTGCGCGGCCCCCTCGCTAGCATGGGATCCACCTTCTTCCCGCGGACCCTTCGCATGTCCACGCCCGCATCCGCCCGCCGTGTCGAACACCAGCAGACCGACAAGGGCTACGTCCCGGTCTACACCACCGCCGTGGTCGAACAGCCCTGGGACGGCTACAGCGCCGACGACCACGCGACCTGGGGCACCTTGTATCGCCGCCAGCGCGAATTGCTGGTCGGCCGTGCCTGCGACGAGTTCCTGCAGGCGCAGGACGAGATGGGCATGGGCGACCACCAGATCCCGCGCTTCGACCAGCTCAACGAGGTGCTCGGCGCGGCGACCGGCTGGACCCTGGTGGGCGTGGAAGGACTGCTGCCGGAGCTGGATTTCTTCGATCACCTGGCGAACCGCCGGTTCCCGGTGACATGGTGGATCCGGCGCCCGGAGCAGATCGATTACATCGCCGAACCGGACCTGTTCCACGACCTGTTCGGCCACGTGCCGCTGCTGATGAACCCGGTGTTCGCCGACTACATGCAGGCCTATGGCCGCGGCGGGGTGAAAGCGCACGGGATCGGACCCGAAGCCCTGCAGAACCTGACCCGGCTGTACTGGTACACGGTGGAGTTCGGCCTGATCGACACGCCCGACGGGCTGCGCATCTATGGTGCGGGCATCGTCTCCTCGAAGGGCGAGTCGCTGCACTCGCTGGAATCGACCGCGCCCAACCGGATTGGCTTCGATCTGGGGCGGATCATGCAGACGCGTTACCGCATCGACACCTTCCAGAAGAGCTACTTCGTCATCGACAGCTTCGAACAGCTGATGCAAGCGACCGCGCCGGACTTCACGCCGATCTATGCGGCGCTGCGCGAGGCGCCGCAGCACGCGGCCGGCACGGTGCTCGACAGCGACGCGGTCTTCCAGCGCGGCAGCGGCGAGGGCTGGGCCAGCGGCGGGGACGTTTGAGGCGGGATGTTTGAGGCGGGATGTTCGAGGCGACCGTGGCGGCCTGAGGCTCAGACCGCCACCCGCACGCGCCACAGGCCTTTGCGTTCGGCCTGCCAATCGATCTCCACCGGCAGGAATTTCTCGATCAGGCGAGCGTTGCTGGTGAGATGGTCGCTCAGCACGTGGGTGGTGAATTCTCCGCCACGGCCCAATGCCATCGGCAGCAGCAGCTGATCGGCGAGGTGTTCGCCGACGCAGGCGCCACTATCGACATAGGCATGCACCCGCGCGGCCAATCGCTCGGCCACCCGTTCCGCCGCGAGGCCGCGCTCGCCATGGCCGTCGAAGCTTTCCACACGTCCGTTCCGGCTCACCCGCACCCGCACCACGTTGCCGGGCCCGAGCGCGGGCCGAACCTGCTCGACATGCCGCGGATGCGGGTCCACGTCCAGCCTGGCCGCCAACACTTTCAGCTCGCGCAAGCCGATGCTTGAGGACAACCCCGAGATCAGCACGCTGGCTTCCAGCGTGACGGCATCGCCGGTGGCGTCCAGGCAGGCTGCACGCAACGCGTCGGCTGGCTGGATGGTCGCCTGCAACGCACCGCCTCCGGCCGGATAGAAGCCAGGACGCTGGACGGCGACGTCCGCTTCCACGCCCAGCAGCCGCAGTGCCGGCAGATAGGTATCGCGCAGGAAGTCGGCACTGGGTGCCATCGGATTGTGGGTGCCACCCTCCAGCCACAACGTCGAGGCTGCGCGCGCACGCCACAACGCGGGCAGCACGGTCTGCAACACCAGCGTGGTCGAGCCGGCGCCGCCGGTGCAGAAGCGATAGTCGCCCGCCACCACCGCACCCGGTTCGAAGCGCAGCGTCGTGGCGCCCAGCACGGCGCCCACGGCACGTGCCTGGCCCACCGCCATGGCCGCAGTGACCGCGGTCAGGTGCTGACGCAGGAGTCCCGGGCGCGGGCGGGATGCGCGGATGCCCCGCATCGTGAAACCGATGCCCGTACACAGGCTCAAGCTCAGCGCGCTGCGCAGCAGCTGGCCGCCGCCGGCGCCGCCATCGAGTTCGATCATTTCCATTGCTTCTCCATGATTGCGGGCGGCTCGCCGCCGGCAACCCTTGCCCGCCCGCAGGCGGGCCTTATCCCTTTACGCAAACCACCTGGCGCAGCGTATGCACGATTTCGACCAGATCGCTCTGCGCCGCCATCACCGCCTCGATCGGCTTGTAGGCCGCCGGCGACTCGTCCACTACGTCGGCGTCCTTGCGGCACTCCACGTGCGCGGTGGCGCGGGCATGCTCGTCGACACTGATGCGCTTGCGCGCCTCGGTACGACTCATCACCCGCCCCGCACCGTGGCTGCAGCTGTGGAAGCTGTCCTCGTTCCCCAGCCCGCGCACGATGAAACTCTTGGCGCCCATGCTGCCGGGAATGATGCCCAGCTCGCCCTTGCGCGCGCTCACCGCGCCTTTGCGGGTGACCAGCACATCCTTGCCGAAATGGTGCTCCCGGCTGACGTAGTTGTGATGGCAGTTGACGGCCTCGGCCTGCGCCTCGAACGGCTTGGCGATCACCGTGCGCACCGCTTCGACCACGTGCTGCATCATGATCGCGCGATTGATCCGCGCGTAGCGCTGCGCCCAGTCCACCGCGAACACATAGTCGCCATAGTGCTCGCTGCCTTCGGGCAGATAGGCCAGATCCTGGTCAGGCAGATTGATCATCCAGCGGCGCATGTCCTGCTTGGCCAGCTCGATGAAATGGCTGCCGATCGCATTGCCCACGCCGCGCGAACCCGAGTGCAGCATGAACCACACCCGCTGCGCCTCATCCAGGCAGACCTCGACGAAATGATTGCCGGTGCCCAAGGTGCCGAGATGCTTGAGGTGGTTGGTGTTCTTCAACCGCGGATGGCGCTCGCAGATGCGCTCGAAGTCGGCGGCCAGCTGCGTCCAGCCCTCGATCGCGCGTGCCGGCGGCGTGCCCCAGGAGCCTTTGTCGCGCGGCCCGACGGTGCGCCCATGCGGCACCGCGCTTTCGATCGCCGAGCGCACCGCCGACAGGTCGTCCGGCAGGTCGCTGGCCAGCAGCGTGGTACGCGCGGCGATCATGCCGCAGCCAATGTCCACGCCGACCGCAGCAGGCACGATCGCGCCGATCGTCGGCACCACCGATCCCACCGTCGCGCCCTTGCCCAGATGCACGTCCGGCATCACCGCGATCCAGCGGTGGATGAAGGGCAGCCTGGCGATGTTCTGCAGCTGCTGGCGCGCGGCATCTTCCAACGGCACGCCACGCGTCCATAGCTTGATCGGCGCGGCGCCGCGGTCGTGGATCACGTCGTAGTTCTGGTCGTTCATTGCATCTTCCATCCATTGATCGATAGGGCGCGGCGACAAGGTGTTGCGCAACACGTTGCTGCGGAGGGCTCGCGCCCTCGTTTCCGGGATTTGAACCCGGTCGCCCGAAGGCTTACCCATGTAGTTGCGCCGGCATTCGCCGCATGAAGCAAAAGACGGGAACAGCACGACAAGGGTTTGTGGAACCTCCTGCTCTACCCACTGAGCTACCGCCTCGCGGCGGGCGGGATTCGAACCCGCGACCTGGAGCTTATTAGGCTGTAGTTCCACCGGCATTCGTGACTGTCCCCGGCACGGGGTGGGTTGCGGCGACAACAAGGGCCTGATTGCCGGAGTCGAACCGGCGCAGCCCTGTAGTCAGACCGGCATTCGCCGCGACCCGAAAACGTTATCCCTCTCCTGGCCCGGCTGGCCCCATTGCCAGCCGGGCACTCCTCCTCAGTTCGGCAGCAGGTCGATCGCCTCGATGCGCTCGACCCAATGCGCAGCCTCCTTGCCGCGAGCCGCGTAATCGCCCAGCAGCCCGAACACCGCGTCGCTGAAGCCGCCGACGTGCAGCACATCCGCTTGCTCGACCAGCTGACTGGTCGTGGCCGGCTGCAGATCGATGCAGACCAGCCGCGCATCCGGGCAACGCTGCTTGAGCAGCTGCCACTGGCGCATGGTTTCGGTCGCGCCGTGCTGGCGGGTTTCGCACCAGCTCATGTTGTCGGACACCAGCACCACCAGGTCGACCTCGGCACGCTTGCGATTGAGCAGCGCCAACGGCGCGCTGACCGTGGTGCCGCCGCAGCACAGCGCGGCCAGCTGCGCGGCCTGCTCGAGCACGCTGGCGTTGTCGGCCAGCGCCACGTCGCGGACCTGGGTGTCGAACGGCAGCACCCGCGCCTGCGGATTGCCGCGCCGCACGCAGGCAGCGACCAGCGCCGCCACGTCCACGCAGCGCACCTTGCTGGTGGCGCCACCCCGCCAGCCACTGACCGGCGAGGCCATCGAGCCCGACACATCCACTGCAATGACGACCCGCCCCGGCAGCACCGGCACCTGGCGGGTAGCCACTTCCAGTGCCCGATCCAGGGCCTGCGCGATCGTCGCCGGCAAGCCGGCCGTCGCATTGCGGGCGGCCAGCAGTTGGTACGGGAACACGCGGGCACGGCGGATCTGCTCCGGGTCGCTCAGCCGCGCCGCCACCTCGTCCACCATCGCGGCCTCCTCGAACACGCCATTGCGCGCGAACGTATTGAGGTGCATGCGCAGCGTCTGCCAGGACACCCGGCGGGCCAGTGCGATCCAGTGTTCGCGCTGTAGCGGCAACGAAGTGAAGTACTGGAACGGCAGATCCGGCAACGGCCCTTGCGGCGACCGCTTGAACGCCTCGTACTCGCGCAGCGTTGGCGGCAGGGCGTCCTCGCGGTACGGCCGCCCGATCACCCAGGCATACAGCGCCTCGCGACCGGCATCGGCCGGCTTCGGGTGGACCATGCGGATCACGTCGGCCAGCGACGGCTGCGCGCCGATCGCGGCCTGCACGATCTGGCCCGCCGAAGCTCGCTCCAGCCATTGCCGCACCAGGCGCTTGGGCAACGAGCCCAGCGACCGGCGACCGGTGCGGCCGCTGCGCAAGATCTGCACCACGTTGCGCAACATGCGCCCGTTGTCCACGACCCGCGGGAAGGCGCGGGCGAAGACGTCCAGGTCGCGGCTGGCCAGCGTCGCCAACAGCAGCGCGGGCATGTCCTTCATGTAGCCCCGGCAGCGCGCATGGATCGCGACGCGTGCCACGAAACCAGCATCCACCCGGGCGCACAGCGCCAGCACCTGTGCCAGCTGTTGCTCGTCGTCGGCATAGAAGGTGCCGTTGAGGCAGCCGGTGGACGCATACAGCGCCAGCGCCGCGCGCGGATCGCGCAGGTACGCCAGCCCACCTGCCTCGTTGACGGCGGCGGCCAGCGGCGCCTGGCGGCGGAAGGGGGCAAACAGCTGGAAGTTGGCCATCGGGATTCTCCTTGGCGGGAACGCCCGCCTTGTCCCGTCTGGAGCAGGCTGCGTGCCAAGTTTCGACTTATCCCATCAAGTTGTTGTTTTAGAAAGATATCCAGGCAGCTCCTTGCACAGCCGGCGGCACGCGAACTTGCGCTATTCTTGGCCTACTGGATCAGGATTTATACGAATGGATAGCATGCGTCGGCGCGTGGTGTTCGGCATGCTGGGCACCCAGCTCGATTCGGGCCAGGGATCTGGGCGATGGGAGAAATGGCGCCCGACGGTGGCGCTGGGCATGCACGAGGATTTCCTGGTCGACCGCCTGGAGCTGCTGGCCGATGCCCGACGCTATCGCGCACTGTCCAAGCGGGTGGAAGAGGACCTGGGGCAGGTATCGCCAGAGACCCAGGTGCAGCACCAGGACACCTATCTGTCCGATCCGTGGGACTTCGAAGGTGTATACGCCACGTTGCACGACTTCCTGGCCGGCTACGACTTCCGGCCGGACGAAGAGGACTATTTCCTGCATATCACCACCGGTTCGCACGTGACCCAGATCTGCTGGTTCCTGCTCACCGAAAGCCGGCATTTCCCGGGTCGCCTGCTGCAGACGTCGCCACCGCGCAAGCAGGCGGCCGGCGTTGCGGGCAGCTACGCGATCATCGACCTGGACCTGTCGTGCTACGACAGGATCGCGCAACGCTTCGCCCAGCAGGCGCTGCAGGATCGCGACCTGCTCAAGAGCGGCATCGCGACCCGCAATCGCGCCTTCAACCGGATGATCGAGCAGATCGAAACGGTGGCCACGCGCTCGCGTGCGCCGATGTTGCTGATGGGCCCGACCGGCGCCGGCAAGAGCCAGCTGGCACGGCGCGTGTTCGAACTGAAGAAGCTCAAACACCAGCTGCCGGGCCGCTTCGTCGAAGTGAACTGCGCCACCCTGCGCGGCGATGGTGCGATGAGCACGCTGTTCGGCCACACCAAGGGCGCCTACACCGGTGCGATCAGCGACCGTCCAGGCCTGTTGCGGTCCGCCCATCAAGGCTTGCTGTTCCTCGACGAGATCGGCGAGCTGGGGCTGGACGAGCAGGCCATGCTGCTGCGCGCGCTGGAGGACAAGCGATTCCTGCCGGTTGGCAGCGACAAGGAGGTGGAAAGCGACTTCCAGCTGATCGCCGGCACCAACTGCGACCTGCAGGCGGCGGTCGGGCGCGGGCGTTTTCGCGAAGACCTGCTGGCCCGCCTCAACCTGTGGACCTACCGATTGCCGGGCCTGGCCGAGCGTGCCGAGGACATCGAGCCGAACCTGGATTTCGAACTGGAGCGTTGGTCGCGCGAACAGCACCAGCGGGTGACCTTCAACCGCGAGGCGCGCGCCCGCTATCTTGCCTTTGCGATGAGTAGCGAAGCCTCATGGCGCGGCAATTTCCGTGACCTGAGCGCTTCGATCATGCGGCTGGCCACGCTGGCCAATGCCGGCCGCATCCAGACCGGGCTGGTCGACGAAGAGATTGCAAGGCTGCGCCGCCAATGGGGCGGCGGACAGCAAGCCTCGCCACTGGAGGCGCTGCTGGGTGATGCGACCGCGCAGCTGGATCGGTTCGATCGGGTCCAGCTGGAAGAGGTGGTGCGCGTGTGCCAGCGCTCCCGGTCGCTGTCGGATGCGGGGCGTGAACTGTTCGCGGTGTCGCGGGCGCAGCGCGCCAGCACCAACGATGCCGATCGCCTGCGCAAGTACCTGGCGCGGTTCGGCCTGGACTGGAGCCGCTTGCAGCTTTCGGCCGACGATACCGATCGCGCGGCCGGCATCGATTGATCGACGCGCGGCGCCGCTACCCCCTCAGTACTTCACCTGGCAGTTCTCGCAGAAGAACGTGCGCCGATTCGTCGTGCCGAGATAGGCCCTGGTGATCGGCCCACCACAATCCGGGCAGGTGCCCTGGGTATTCACCCGCTAGTGCTTGCGCAGCACGAACTGCTTCTTCCATTCGAGGAAGTCGAAGCTGTACTGGCGGGCCTGGGTGATCAGCGCGGTGAGCTTGCGCGGGGGCAGCGCGCCCAGCTTGCTCAGTGGATGCAGCTTGATACGGAACAGCACTTCGTTCTTGATGATGTTGCCGACCCCACCGAACACCCGCTGGTCCAGCAGCGCATCCGTCACCAGGATCTCGGGCATGGCCTTGAGCTTGCGGCGGGCGAGCTTGGGATCCCATTCGTCGTTGAGTACGTCGGCGCGCCAGTCGTAGGTCTCGTCCAGCGGCCCTTCGATGTATTTCAGCGAAGACGAATAGAAGTTCAACTCACCGTTGTCGAAGCGCAGCGACAGGCGTTCGGGCTTGTCCTTGCGCTCGTCGATGGCATAGCTGCCGAACATCAGCATGTGCACGCGCAGGCTGAAGCCACGGAATTCCAGCAGGAAATGCTTGCCCCAGCTGCGCACCGCGACGACGCGGCGGCCACGCATGCGGGCAATGTCGAGGCTGCTGTTGCCGGCCACCTCGCGCACGGTCTTGCCGCGGAACTTGGCCGCGGCCTCGCGCAGGATGACCAGTGACGGGCCTTCGGGCATGGCGAGACTCTCTGTCGGATGGCGAGGATGTTGCCTGCGGCGACGGTTAGCGCGCGGCGAAGCCGGATCGCGCCCGCATCACGCACTCTCCACGGCGCCGCGCCGGCAGAACCGCGACGGGCCATCCATCACGCGTCCATGCGCGGGGCCTCGCTACGGTACGCAGACAGCCCGGCGGCGAAGATCCTCATGGCTTCCAGGAAGTCCTCCCCGCGCCCTGCACCCGATGCGTTCGTGCGCGTCCGCGGTGCGCGCGAGCACAACCTCAAGGATGTCGATGTCGACATTCCGCGCGATGCGCTGGTGGTGTTCTCGGGCATCTCCGGCTCGGGAAAGTCTTCGCTGGCCTTCGGCACGCTGTATGCGGAGGCGCAGCGGCGCTATCTGGAATCGCTCTCGCCCTATGCGCGGCGGCTGATCGATCAGGTCGGCGTGCCCGATGTCGACGCCATCGAAGGCCTGCCGCCGGCGGTGGCGCTGCAGCAGGCCCGCGGCACACCCAACGTACGCTCCACGGTAGGCAGCGTGACAACGCTGTCCAGCCTGCTGCGCATGCTCTACTCGCGCGCCGGCACCTATCCGTCGAAGCAGCCGATGCTGTACGCGGAAGATTTCTCGCCGAACACGCCGCAAGGCGCGTGCCCGAACTGCCACGGGCTGGGCCACGTCTACGAAGTCACCGAGCGCTCGATGGTGCCCGACCCGTCGCTGAGCATTCGCGAGCGCGCGATCGCGTCGTGGCCGCCGGCCTGGCACGGCCAGAACCTGCGCGACATCCTGGTCACGCTGGGCTATGACGTCGACCGCCCGTGGCGCGACCTGCCGAAGAAGGACCGCGACTGGATCCTCTATACGGACGAGCAGCCGAGCGTGCCGGTGTACGCCGGTTTCACCCCGGCCGAGACCCGCGCCGCGCTGCGCCGCAAGCAGGAACCCAGTTATATGGGCACCTATACCGGCGCGCGCCGCTATGTACTGCATACCTTCGCGACGACCCAAAGCGCACTGATGAAAAAGCGCGTGGCGCGCTTCATGACCGGTGCGCTTTGCCCGCTATGCGGTGGCCGGCGTCTGAAGCGCGAAGCGCTGTCGGTGAGTTTCGCCGGGCTGGACATCGGCACGTTGTCGCAGCAGCCGCTGGACCGCATCGCCGGGATATTGGCGCCGGCTGCCGAGGGGCGTTTCGGGAAGCCCGCACCTGCGGGCGCGCGCAGCAAGGCCGCCGGGCGCCGCGATATCGCGCGGCGGGTCGCCGCGGGCGGGCTGGCGCATGCCGGTGGCTCGGATGTGCGGCGCACGCCCGACCTGTCGGAGGAAAAGCGCCTGGCCGCCCAGCGCCTCGCGCACGATCTGCTGGAACGCATCCGGCCGCTGCAGGCTTTGGGGCTGGGTTACCTGGCCCTGGATCGCGCCACGCCAACGCTGTCGCCCGGCGAGTTGCAGCGGCTGCGTCTGGCCACCCAGGTCCGCTCGAATCTGTTCGGCGTGGTGTACGTGCTCGACGAACCTTCGGCCGGCCTGCACCCGGCCGATGCCGAGGCTTTGCACCAGGCGCTTGATGCGCTCAAGGCCGGCGGCAATACGCTGTTCGTGGTCGAACACGACCTGGAAACGATGCGGCGCGCCGATTGGCTGGTCGATGTCGGGCCGGGCGCGGGCCAACACGGCGGGCGGGTGCTATACAGCGGCCCGCCCGTGGGCTTGCGCGACGTGGCCGCGTCGCAGACGGCGCGCTATCTGTTCGAGGATGGCTCGGTCGGCCGACCCCGGCGAGCGCCGCGCGAAGCCGCCGGTTGGCTCGTGCTGTCGCGCATCCATCGCAACAACCTGCACGGGTTGGACGCGCGGTTCCCGTTGGCGGCATTCACCGCCGTCACCGGCGTGTCCGGATCGGGCAAGTCGAGCCTGGTCAGCCAGGCACTGGTGGAACTCGTCGGCGAGCATCTCGGCCACGCGCCCGCCGCAGACGAGGACGACGGGCAGGAGGCCGCGGGGCTTCCGCCGATGCCCGCGATCGCGCGCACCCGCGGGCGTTTGCAGGGTGCGGCGGCGGTACGCCGCCTGGTCAACGTGGACCAGAAGCCGATTGGCCGCACGCCGCGTTCCAACCTGGCCACCTATACCGGCCTGTTCGACCACGTACGCAAGCTGTTCGCGGCCACGCCGGCGGCAAAGAAGCGACGCTACAGTGCCAGCCGCTTTTCCTTCAACATGGCGCAAGGGCGTTGCGAGACCTGCGAGGGCGAGGGTTTCGTCAGCGTGGAATTGCTGTTCATGCCCAGCGTCTATGCACCCTGCCCCACTTGCCACGGCAAACGCTACAACGAGAAGACGCTGGAGATCCGCTGGCAGGGCCGTGACATCGCCGAAGTGCTGGCGATGACGGTGGATGATGCGTTGGTGTTCTTCGACGGCCAGCCCGCGATTGCCGCACCGTTGGCCTGGTTGCGCGACATCGGCCTCGGCTATCTGCGGCTGGGCCAGCCGGCGACCGAGCTGTCCGGCGGCGAGGCCCAGCGCATCAAGCTGGCGACCGAGCTGCAGCGCGGTCGTCGCGGCGACACCCTGTACGTGCTCGACGAGCCGACCACCGGCCTGCATCCGCTCGACGTGGATCGGCTGATGGCGCAGCTGCATGGCCTGGTCGACGCCGGCAACACCGTCATCGTGGTCGAGCACGAAATGCGCGTGGTCGCCGATGCGGACTGGGTCATCGACATCGGGCCCGGGGCGGGAGAGGACGGCGGCCGCGTGGTCGCTGCGGGCCGACCGCAGGAGGTGGCCCGCGCCAAAGGCAGTCGCACCGCTGCCTATCTGCGGCGTTGCCTGGGCTGATGCGGGCAGCTACGCGCGGGCCTGATTGCCGGCTTCGTTCATCCTGCTCTGCAGGCGCACCGCATCCGGTATCGCGAAACCGTGAGCGGTGTTGTCGAAGATCACCCAAATGCCGCTGCGGGCTCCTCCTTGCACCAGCGCCTGCGCCGCCAGTTCGGCCACGGCCGCGTCGCCGTACTCGCTGTAGTAGATCCGTGGCGAACCATGCCAGCGCCAGTAACGCCAACTCGCATCGCCCGCCGGCACGGCGGCCTCGGGGACGCGCGCAGGGTCGGCGGCAACGCGTGCGATGCGATGGCGCTGCAGCAGCGCTTCGGCCTGCGCGGTGAACCAGCTGGGGTGGCGTGGCTCGCAGGCCACCGGCGCAGCACTGCGGCCACGCAGTACGCGGAAGAACGTCGCGGCGGATCTCGCATCGAAGGCCAGGCTGGGCGGAAGCTGCAGCAGCAAGCCGCCGAGCTTGCGCCCCAGCCCGTCGACCTGCTCGAAGAACCGGTCCAGCGCCGGACCGGCGCCGCGCAGCGCCAACTCATGCGAGATCGTCTGCGGCAACTTCACCGAGAAGCGGAAATCTCCCGGCACGCTGGTCGCCCAGCGCTCGTAGGTCTTGCGCTGGTGCGGACGGTAGAACGAGGAATTGATCTCGACGGCCGAGAATCGCGTCGCGTAGCGCGCGAGCGTGCTGTCTCCCTCGCCGAACAGATGCGCGTGCTGGCGGGGGATCGACCAGCCGGCGATGCCGATGCGCAATGGGGGCGTGGTGGGGATTTTCGTCACAGCCGCATCTTGGGCCGGCGCCGTTAGGATCGGGCGAAGCGCGCGCTTGCCCGACCTCACAAACACTGCACGGAGACCACCCTGGCGCGCCCATCGGCTACAGTGACGCGCCGCCCCGTTCTGGTCCCATCCATGTCCATCGTCCTGACGCCGTTCGCCCGCACCCGGCTGTTCCCGCGCGAGGCGCGCCGCAACACGATCCAGGACTGCACACCCGAGCAATTCGAGCGCCGCCTCAACGAAGAAGCGCCACTCAAGGTGCTCGACGGCTACGCGCCGTTCTGCAAGCTGCACGTGCATCGCAACTGGACGACGACGCGCTGCCTGACCGTGCCGATCACCGATGCCAACCGCCACCTGCTGCATTCCGCCTACGAGGCGCGGTCGCGCGAGGAGCTACCGGTACTGGTGCGCTGGTTCGAAGGCGTCGAGGTGCCCGTTGCGAACTACCTGCTGCCCATCCTGTACAGCCGCGAACAACTGGCCAAGGAAGGCTCGCCGATCGAGGCGGACTGGGGCGTCGTGGGCTGCCTGTACACGGCGGTGCCGGAAGAGATCCCGATGGCGCCGATCACGATGATGCGCAACGCGCTTGGCGTGGAGGAAGGCGGCTCCGGCGTCGCGATGGACCGGCAGGCCTATCGGCGCGGCGTCGCGTTCTGGGAAGCGAACGCGAACTGGCGGCCGTGATTCGTGGGTGCTGCGGTCGCGGCTGAAGCCGCTCCTACAGTGCAGAACCCAGCCTCTGGGGTAGCTGTAGGAGCGGCTTCAGCCGCGACCACACAACGCGTCAGGCCCCGTCGCTGGACCGGCTGCCCCAACTGCAACACATAGCGCGCCGCTACGCTCATGGCGGTCCTGGGTTCGAAGCGCTTCAGGGCTGTACCTGGACAACGGGCGCGATGCCGGCTTCGCCGCAATAGCGCAGGTAGTCGGCGATTCGGTCTGCGGTGCTGATGCGCTTGCCAACCTCACCGTTCGGCCCGAGATACTCCACCGTGCCCATCACCACCACGAACAGCACCAGCGGCTCGTCGCCGATCGCCTCCCACCAATCGATATTGCCGTCGTACTCGTGTACATAGCCGCCCTCACCGACCACCTCGCCGGTGCACAGGCGGCGCTCGCCCTGCAGGTTGTAGGCATGGACTTCGCCGTCATGGCGGTGCAGCCCCAGCCGGGTTCCCGGCGCCAGCCGCATCAGCTCGACCCAGCCGCGGTTGTCGTTGAGGAAGCGCAGCGGCCGCGACCATTTGCCGGGGCCTTCGGGAATCCAGCAGCCGTCGTCGGGCGACGGGATATGGTGATGGCGTGCGTTGATCATGGCGGCCGTCCGGTGGAAGAGGGCTGATCATGGCGGCACGCGAGCAGGCGATGAGCGCCAGTTTCCCGCGAATGAGGGGAGCCAGTCCGGCGACTCCCGCCCAACCGGCCGCGCAAGCCCGGATCGCCGGCATCGCCCTAGCTTGCGGCTTTGCACGTGGCCGCGGACAAGGGCCCAAAGATCGTCGTACGGCCCGCGAACCCGCCGGTCTGCACGACGTAGCCGCGGCGCGTCGTTTCGTCCCACAGGAGCCGGTAGTTGTAGCCATCGGCGATGTTGCCCTGGTCCGCCAGCAGCAGGCCGCGCTGGTTTTGCAGTGATGGCGGCAGCGCCGCGGCGACCGGCCAGCGGGCCTGCACGCCCTCCGGCCGCGCCCAGCCGCGCAGGTGCTCCGCGATGCAGGCCAGGGGCGCGGAAACCTGCTTCGCAAGCAAGGTCTCGATCTGTGCACGTTCCTCGAGGGGACGCTGGAAATCGGCGGGATAGACCGGTTCCAGATTGCCCTTGAGCAGGAACACGCCTTGCGAGCCTTCGGCGGCCTCGCGGATCGATCCCAGCGAGTAGTGCCACATCTGCCATAGCGGCACGCGCAACGGCACGGAAGGATTCGCGACGTCGCCGTGCAGAACCTCTTCCACGAGCAGCGCCAGGAAGATTCGGTTCTCCGAGCCCGGGCCGGTGCGCGCTTGCGGATCGGTCACCGGGCGGCCGCGTCCATCGACCATGTCCACCGACTGCACCTTGGCCACGACCACGAGTTCGGCCTCGCCGACGAGTTGTTCCAGATCGCGTGGCGCGACCGACGTGGCGGTTGCCTGGCCAAGAGCGCACAGCATCAACAGCGCAAGCACGAAACGCATTCCCTTCCCCTTGGTGATTGCCGGTCCAGCCTAGCGCGAAAGCGCGGCCGCCAGCTTCTTCAGCGCCGGGCGGATCTGTTCTTCATCGACCACGCCAAAACCGAACACCACCATCGGCGCCGCGTCCGGCTGCATCGAGTATTCGGCGATCGATTGCGCGCCGGGGACGTGGCGATGCAGGGCCTCGATCAGTGGGCGCGGCGCGATCCCGGGCCGTACTCGCGCCGCCAGATGCAGGCCGGCGAACGCGGGGATGGGCGTCAGCCAGGGCGCGAGATCGTCCTGCAAACCATCGAGCAACGCCTGCCGCCGCGCGGCGTAGACCGGTGTCATCCGGCGCACGTGACGCGCCAGGTGGCCTTCGCGGATGAACGCGGCCAACGCTTCCTGCAGCGGCGCCGGCGCGTGCGACTCGCCCATGCGCTTGACTGCCAGCAAGGGCTCGCGCGCCCAGGCGGGCACCACCACAAAGCCGGTGTCCACCGCAGGGAACAGGCTCTTGGAAAACGTGCCGACGTAGAACACGCGGGCGTCGCGGTCCAGCGTCTGCAGCGCGTCCAGTGGCCGGCCGCCGTAGCGGAACTCGCCGTCGTAGTCGTCCTCGATCACCACCGCGTCGTGCGCACGCGCGTGCGCGAGCAAGGCCGCGCGACGCGGCAGCGACAAGGCCACCCCGGTCGGCGACTGGTGCGAAGGTGTCACGCAGATCACCCGCACGTCGTGTGGCAACGCGTCCACGCACAGGCCCTGCTCATCGACCGGCACCGGCACCAGTTTCGCGCCCGCGGCCCGGAAGGCATGCCGCAGCGGCGGATAGCCGGGCTCCTCGACGGCGACCTTGGTTACGCCCGGCGTGACCAGCAGGCGCGCCAGCAGGTCGAAGGCTTGTTGCGCACCGGAAGTCACCACGATGTCCTCGCCGCCACAGGCCACCGCGCGCGCGAAGGCCACATGCTCGGCGATCGCCTCGCGCAATGCCGGCACGCCGTCGAGCGGCGGGTAATGAAACGACTGCCTGGACCACTGCCGCCACGCACGCGCCATCAAGCGCCGCCATTCCTCGTGCGGGAAATAGGCGTGCTCCGGCACGCCCAGGCGAAAGCTGCGGGGCGGCAGCGCCGTGGAAGGTCCATGCCGCGGCGGCAATTCGCGCCAGGTGGGCGCCAGCAATTCCGGCCGCGCGCGTGGTGCCGCCGCGGTCCGCGCGAAGGCGCGACGCGCGGCGATATCGGCGACCACCGCACGCGCGCCCTTGCGCGGCAGCACGTAGCCTTCGGCGATCAACAGGTCGTAGGCGGCCACCACCGTGTTGCGCGCGATGCCCAGCGAATCGGCGGCGCGGCGCGACGCCGGCAGTGCACTTCCGGCGGCCAGCCGCCCATCGATGATCGCCGCGCGCAGCTGCCGGTGCAGCGCATCGGTCAACAATCCGCCCGACCGCGGCAGATCCAGCGGCACGGCGAAAACTGGCTCCCTGTTCCTGGTCGATACTGGACTCATCGAGGGGCCATGGTTGGCGCAGGATGGCGTCGAGTCAATCCCTGGAGCCTGCCATGGCCTGCTACCTCTGCGAAACCTGCGGCACCCAGTACGCCGAGTCCGCTGCTCCGCCGCGCGCCTGCCCGGTCTGCACGGACGAGCGCCAGTACGTTGGCTGGAATGGCCAGACCTGGACGACCCATGACCAGCTTGCCGCGCGACACTGCGTGCGCATCGCCGACGATGACGGCGTGCTCGGGCTGGATGTCGAGCCGATGTTCGCGATCGGCCACCGCGCCCTGTTCGTGCCCACCGCCGACGGCAACCTGTTGTGGGAGACGCTGAGCCTGGTCACCGACGAGGCCGTACAGGCGCTGCGCGCACGCGGCGGCGTGCAGGCGATCGCGATCTCGCACCCGCACTTCTACAGCGCGATGCTGGAATGGAGCGAGGCGCTCGGCAACGTGCCGATCCTGCTGCATGCCGCCGACCGCGACTGGGTGCGCCGGCCGTCGCCGCGCATCGAGTTCTGGTCCGGGCAACGCAATGTGCTATCCGATTCGCTGACCCTGCTCAACTGCGCCGGGCACTTCCCCGGCAGCACCGCGCTGTATTGGCGCGAAGGCGCGCACGGACGCGGTGCGCTGCTGCCTGGCGACGCGTTGCAGGTGGTCTCCGATCGCCGCCACGTCACCTTCATGTACAGCTACCCGAATTCGATCCCGCTGCGCCCGAGCTACGTGCATGGGATGCGCACGGTGCTCGACGGCTACACGTTCGACGACGTCTACGGGTATAGCCGCGGCCGCAACATCATCGGCGGCGGTCGCGCGGCGGTGGAGGCTTCGTTCGAGCGGTATCTGGCGGCGGTGGTGGGGTGATACCCACTCGCCGTACCGCTGAGAGGCAAGCGAATGATCAAGCTGAGCACTCAAGAGGCGCTGATCGCGGCCCGGCAGCGCGTGGCATAGTACTGTCCCGCCATGATTCCACGAGCAAGGATGTTCCTGTCGATTCTGCCGCCGCTGCGCGCCTTCGTACTTGTCCCACTGTTCTTCTCGCTGGTGGCTTGCACCCAGCCGACCTCTAACTCGCAGGCACCTGCCGCAGTCGCGAGAACCCCCGTACCCGCAGAATCCAACCCCGTGCCGGTAGCGCTCGACGACACCCAGGCGCTCACCGTCCACGACCCGGCCGGGCGCGATTACCCGGTCTGGGTCTCGCTGCCGGCGAGCTATGCCGACTCGCCCGATCGCCGCTATCCGGTGCTCTATGTCACCGATGCGCTGTACAGCTTTCCGCTGGTGCGCAGCGTGCGCAACCTGGTCGGCCAGCGCGGGGTCAACATCGAGGACTTCATCCTGGTCGGGCTGCCGCCGCAGCAGGGACTGAGCTCCAAGCAGAGCCGCTCGCGCGACTACACGCCGACCGCGCCGGATACCTCGGACCCGGATCACTACGACGACACGCTCGTCTACGGCGGCGCGGCGCACTACCGCGATTTCCTCGCCGACCAGGTGCTGCCGATGATCGACATGCGCTATCGCACCGATCCGGCGCGGCGCGCCTTCGCGGGCCATTCCTATGGCGGCCTGTTCGGCGCCTACGTGCTGGTGACCCGCCCGCAGATGTTCCACAGCTACATCCTGTCCAGCCCCTCGCTATGGTTCGACGACCACGCGATCGATCGCTTCGAGGCCGACTATGCGAAGGCGCACCACGCACTCGACGCACGCGTGCTGCTGTCGGTGGGCAGCTTCGAGACGGTCAAGCCGGGCCCGCGCTACTTCCGCAACAACGACATGCTCGCGCACAACCGCAGCTTCGCGCAGGCGCTGCGCGACCGTCGCTATGCCGGACTGCAGGTGGATACCGACGTGGTCGAAGGGGAGGACCATTTCACGGTGTATCCGAGCATGATCACGCGGGCACTGGTGAAGCTGTTTCCTGGCAAGGGGCCTTATAGCAGCGGTTGAGCGTAGCCGGTGCCCCAACATGCAGGCCCACGTCGAGACGCCGGATTTGGCGATGACGCAGGCATCGACGAAGCCTCCAATAGCATCAGCAGTTTCCGATCGCTGTAATCCAGGAAACTAACGTAATGATCTAGCGAGGCGGACGAGCGCCATGAAACCTCCCTGTCGTCAGTTGTTCGGATCCAACATCCCTTTCCTGTTGATCATGCTGTTGCCGGATCTTGCCGACTGGTGTGTCTCCAGGCCTAGCGGAGAGCAGGTTCTGCGTACGGTCTTGGTAGCGCTGCTGGCCGTAGGCGCGTTCAATTTGTTCATCTGGTTTTTTCTTCAAGGGCATAACTTTCGCTGCAACCCGAGTTCGCAAAGACAACGGATAGTTGTGGACCAGACAAGACAATGGGATCCCACGCACCCACTTTCCTCCCGAGCTGGATTACCTGGCCTGAGTTCAAAACGACCAGCGTTTCAACGCAATGCGCGATGCCTGCGCAGAAACCAATAGCCGGCGCACGACCAGGCAACGATCGCCAGCGCCAGCCAGGCCAATGCGACATTGAGGGCCAGAAGCGCGAGCTGGTCCAACGGTGCGGAAGCTGTCGGGATCCTGCCCTGGGCCTGCGGCAGCCAAACCAGGTTCAAGTAATCCACGAAGAATCGCGCGGAGCAAGCGAGTGGTAGCAACCAGCCTACCGATCCCAAGCACGCCAAGACCATCAGTACGTATCGCACGCTATAAGCCCCTGGAGACGCAGAGTCTTCCGCGGGCCCAAGCCTACGCGATCGCTTATTCCGCAACCAGATACGACAGCAGGATCACCAGCGGCTCGCTGCCGGTCTGCTGGATCGCATGCGTGCTGCCGCTGCGGGTGAGCAAGGCATCGCCCGGGCCCACTTCGTACTGCTTGCCATCGAGCGCATACAACCCGCGCCCGCTGACCACGTAATAGACCTCGTCCTTATGGTGCTGATGCAGGCCGATACCGGCGCCGGGATGCAGCACCCGCTTGCGCAGCACGAAGCCGAGGCCGGGCTGGTCGGCGAAGAAGGAATAGGCCGTCGTCGGGCCCGCGCCGCCATGTGGCCCAGGCTGCGGCTTGCCGATATCGCGTTCGTGCACGACCAACGAGGGGTTCGCCTGCGCGGTGCGATCGGCGGCGGCGGTCGCCGGCGCGCCGCAGTCGATGTCGCGCTTGAGTTGTGGCTTGAGCGACGGCTCCAGCGCGGTCCAGTCGCGCACCACCAGGCAGGCCACCGCGTTGGCGCCGGCGGCGCTGAAGTGGGTGCCGTCGGCCTTGCCCTGCTCGGGCACGAACAGGAAATACGGTTGGGCCGCCTGTTCGCCGAGCGCGCGGACCCAGTCGCTGCTGCTGGCGTTAAGGTCGATCAACGCGACGTGGCGCTGGGCGGCGAGCTGCTTCATCGACTGGGTGTAGAGACCATGGGTGTCGAGCAGCGAGCCGAAGTCGTACAACAGCCGCGCAACGGGGGTGATCAGGATCGGCGTGGCGCCGCGCTGCTCGGCGAGGTCGAGATAGCGCGACAGGTATTGCGGATAGGCCTGTGCCGGATCGTCGTAGCGGCTCGGGTCTTCAAGCTTGGCGTCGTTGTGGCCGAACTGGACCAGCAATACGTCGCCACGCCGCAGCTCCTTGCCGATGGCGGCCAGCCGTCCTTCTTCGATGAAGCTACGGGCGCTGCGGCCGCCCTTGGCGTGGTTGCGGACTTCCCATTGCGCGGGGTCGAACCAGCTCTGCAGCACCTGGCCCCAGCCGGCTTGGGGCGCGTGTTCCGGGCCGTATTCGGCGGCGGTGGAGTCGCCGGCGATGAGGATGCGGCGCGGGGTGTCCTTGGCGGCGGCGGTGAGCGCGCTTAGCAGCAGAACGACGGTGAGCCCGAGGCGGAAAGACGCGCGGGCGCGATGCGGGCGTTGATTGGTTGCGGCTTCGATTGTCGGGGCTGAAGCCCCTCCTACAGTCGCGGGGGGCGCGTTCTTGATCGCCGGTTCTGCCGTGGTCGCGGCTGAAGCCGCTCCGACAAGGAGAGCAAAGGGGGCGTTGCGGGTGGCGTGCATCGCTGCGCTCGCTGTGGCCGGAAGGGAGCCGGCACCGCAACGCGGCGGGAGAGAGAGCGCCGGTGCGGTACCGGATTGGAACAAAGTGCGCGCGCCGCGATAGACGGCACGCAGAACGGTCGAAGGATCGGCGGCGGTCGCGCCGCCGATCCGGGCGCCACGATCAGCGCGCCAGCCAGCCACCGTCGACGGGCAGGATCGCGCCGTTGACGTAGTCCGAAGCGCTGGAAGCCAGGAACACCGCCGCACCGCCCAGGTCCGCCGGCGTACCCCAGCGCGCGGCCGGGATGCGGTCCAGGATCGACTTGCTGCGGTCCTCGTCGGCACGCAGCTGCGCGGTGTTGTCGGTGGCCATGTAGCCCGGCGCGATCGCGTTGACGTTGATGTTGCGGCTGCCCCATTCGTTGGCGAGCAGGCGGGTGATGCCGGCGATGCCACTCTTGCTGGCGGTGTACGAGGGCACGCGGATGCCGCCCTGGAACGACAGCATCGAGGCGATGTTGATGATCTTGCCGCCGCCGTTGGCGATGAAGTGGCGGCCCACCGCCTGGCTCATGAAGAACGCGGACTTGATGTTGACGTTCATCACGTCGTCCCAGTCCTTCTCGCTGAAGTCGACCGCATCGGCGCGGCGGATCAGGCCGGCGTTGTTGACCAGGATGTCGACGCGACCCAGCCCGGCCAGCGTCTCGTCGAGCACGCGCTGCACCGGCTCGACGGTGATCAGGTTGGCCTCGATGTTGAGGAAGCGACGGCCCAGCGCCTTCACCTTCTCTTCGGTTTCGCTGGCATGGACGATGCCTGCACCGGCGATATCGGCACCGGCCGCGGCCAGCGCCAGCGCGATGCCCTGGCCCAGGCCGGTGTTGGCGCCGGTGACCAGCGCGACCCTGCCTTCCAGGCTGAACGGGTTGTAGCTCATTGCGTGCTCCCCTCTAAGCGTGTGTGCGGCCAGGCGTGCGTGCGGCCGATCCTGATTACTTTGGGCTCGTTACTTGAGCTGGCAGATGTCCAGCACGTGCATGTCGGTGTAGTCGAGGTTCTCGCCGCCCATCGCCCAGATGAAGGCGTAGTTCGAGGTGCCCGCGCCCATGTGGATCGACCACGGCGGCGACACCACCGCTTCGCCGTTCTGGATCACGATGTGGCGCTGCGCTTCCGGTTCGCCCATGAAGTGATAGACGCGGTCCTTCTCGCCGAGGTCGAAATAGAAATAGACCTCGCTGCGACGATCGTGCAGGTGCGGCGGCATGGTGTTCCACACGCTGCCCGGCTTGAGGACGGTCAGGCCCAGCAGCAGCTGCGAGGACGGGCAGGTCGCCGGCACGATGTACTGGTAGATGGTGCGCTCGTTGCTGGTCTCCAGCGCGCCGCGTTCCAGCGAAACGGCGTTGTCGATGGAGATGTGCTTGGTCTCGAAGCGCGCGTGCGCCGGGGTCGAGGCCAGGTAGTACTTGGCCGGGTTGGCCGCATCGTTCGAGGCGAAGCTGACCTCGGCGCTGCCCATCGCGATGTACAGGCCGTCCTTCGGCGCCAGCGTGTAGGCGGTGCCGTCCACGGTGACGGTGCCGGTGCCAGCGCCGACGTTGATGACACCCAGTTCGCGGCGCTCCAGGAACGGATGGCCCGCGGCCGAAGCCGGCTCGGTTTGCCTGGGCAGCGACAATGCCTTGCTCGTCGGCGCCGCACCGCCGATCACGAAGCGCTCGTAGTGCGTGTACTTGAGGGTGATCGCGTCGTCGGCGAACAGGCCATCGAGCAGGTACAAATCGCGCAGTTCGTCGTTGCTGACGCCCTGGATGGCCTGCGGATGGGTGGCATAAACGGTCTTGGCGTACATGGCGGCTCCGGTGCGCGGCGGGGCGTCATGGCCCCGCGGCGGAAGTGTGCGGGAATTCTAACCATCTTGGCCACCGGTGTCATTTTGCGGTGCAAGATGAGCCGGAAGGAGCGCCTGTGCCCGCTCGGCGATGCGCAGGTCCAGTTTGATCGCGGCCTCGACGTTCGCCTCAGCGAGGTACTCGAAGATCCAATGGCGATCCTGGAACGCCGGCACACTCCATTGCAATTCGGTCATCCGCGCGTCTTAGCTTTCGTGCCGCGAGGACGGTCCGCGGCACCGGCATGCTGCTTTTCACGGGCGGCCTCGCGCAAACGCCTGAAATGGTCCTCCGTGGTCGAAGCGGTTTCGACGAAACCCTCGGCGACGGCGTGTCGACCCAATGCCACCTGCTGATGAAACCACGCATCGTGCAATTGCCGATCGCGCGCTTCCTGGACAGTCGAGCGCATGAAGTCACGCAACAATTGCGCCGCACTGCGGTCTTGTCCCTTGGCTACTTCAGCGAAGGCGTTCTTCAGGTCATCGTCGACCCGGAAGGTCAGGGTGCTGTCGGTCATATCGGGCGGCATGTGTTACACAGTAAGTACACTGTAACACACCACTGGTAGTCTGATTACCGGGAGCTCAGCTCCCAACAATCGGCGGGACGCATGATCTTTCGCGGCTTGCGAGGTGGAGGTTATTGAGAGCGCGCGTGCGTTGGCGGTTGGCTTTGTCGGCTAACGGTGCGGGCAGCGCCCGGGCGGCAGGCGCGTGGTTGTCATGTCTTCGCTTGAGGCGCGCCGGGGGTAGGAAGAGAAAAGCCCGGTTCCCAATTTCCATCGGCCGCCGCCTAATCCCGGCTTCGAGAAGGCCCCCACTGTAGGAGCGGCTTCAGCCGCGACCGAGGGATGTCGGCGGTCGCGGCTGAAGCCGCTCCTACAGAGAGCAAGCGACGTCGCCTCTGGTGGAGAGCCCCCTTTGTTAAGGGGCGCGGCGAAGCCGCGGGGATAGGCAAGGCAAAGGCGGGGCCCCGAAGTTCGCATCAGCGAACTTCGGGGGCGAGCCGCGTAGCGGCGAGCGCCAGCCACCGGCTGATTGGCTTCGTCAATCAGCCGGTGGCTGGCAAGAATCGCGCACGATCAGATGCGGCCGCACGCTGGCGGTCGGCATCGTCGGCGCGCCTTCGGGCTGGATCAGCATCGCCGCGGCGGTACGGCCGGTGTCGCGGGTGTGGCGGCGCACCGAGGTGAGCGGCGGCCACAGGCGCGAGGCCAGCGAACTGTCGTCATAGCCAATCACCGACAGCTGGCGCGGGATGTTGATGCCGGCGCGCAGCGCGACCTTGTAGATGCCGGCGGCCATTTCGTCGTTGCCGGTGAAGATCGCGGTCGGGCGCTGCTTGCCCAGCAGCAGCTTCTCGGCCGCGGCCACGCCGGACTCGAAGGTGTAGCCGGCCTCGACCACGCGCTCGGGCGGCAGGTCGATGCCGCGGCGCTTGAGCGCGCCCAGGAAGCCGCTGGTGCGCTCGATCGAGGAGCGGTAGTTGCTGGGACCGGTGACCAGCGCGATGTCGCGATGGCCGAGCGAGAGCAGGTAATCGGCCGCTTCGGCCGCGCCCTCGGCGTCGTGGGTGATGACGGTCTGCGAGGTCTCGTCCAGCGCCACCGAGGCGATGCGGGTGTAGCGGCAGCCGATCTCGGCGAGCATGTCGGCCAGCGCCTGGTCTTCCGACGCACGCGGCACCAGGATCACACCGTGCAGTTTCTGCTGCTGGGCGAAGCGGCGAACGCCCTCGATATAACCGGGGCTGCGCGTATCGCAGGGATGCACGACCAGTTCGAAACTCGAGCCGCGCAACGCATCGAGCGCGCCGTACTGCATGTCGACGATGTATTGCGCGGTCGGGTTGTCGTAGACCATGCCGATCAGGAACGAGCGGCGGAACGCCAGGCCGCGCGCCAGCGGATCCGGCGAGTAGCCGACCTCGCGCATCAGCGTCTCGACTTTCTCGCGGGTGTCCTGCCGCACCAGCGGCGAATTGTTGATGATGCGCGAGACCGTCTTCTTGGAGACGCCGGACAACCGCGCGATGTCGTTGATGGTCGCCGCCTTGCCCTTGGGCAGGCCGACCACGACCTCTTCTGCTTTCTTGCGGGGCATGGCGCTGGATCGTAGGAAGTGGAGGAATTCTAGCGGGTTGGAGGCGGCGATAGCGTCCGGGTTTCCGCGCCTGTAGGAGCGGCCTCAGCCGCGACTGCCGGATCCGGCAGTCGCGGCTGAGGCCGCTCCTACCCTTAGTCCAGCGCCCGGTAGCGGAAGTTCAGGAACTTCACCTCGCCGTCGCCGGCGGCGTAGAGCGCCGGCTTCAACGCCAGGAACTTGCCGGCGACATTGTGGTGGTAGCCGGAGACTTCCATCTGCACCGGGTACTTGGTCCAGGTCTTGCCGTCGGCGCTGGTATGGAGGGTGACGATGTGGCGATCGTTGCGCACCCGGATCCACAGCGGCCCGCCCGGGCCGGCGGCCAACTGCCTGGGTCGCTCTTCGCCGTAGCGGTGCATGATGAAATCCTTGCCGTTGCCGCCGACGCCGGCATACAGCCGATCGCTGTAGAACAACAGCGCGCCGCCGATCGCGCCGGGGCCGATCTCCATCTGCACTTCGAATTCGTAGGCCGGGTCGGTGGCGATCGCGGTCAGCGGCGAACTGTCGCGCGGGGTCTGGCCCTTGCCGCGCACGGTCATCGCGCCCTGGCCGAAGGACAGGCGCTGGTACTCGTTCTCGGCCGGGTTGTAGAAGGACCATTGCGGGCCGAGCTTGCCGCCGTCGAAAGCGTCGGACATCGGCAGGCCATGCGGCAATGCCTGCCCGCTGGGCTTGCGCAGCGGTTGGCCCAGGTCGCCGCCCTTGGCCACGAACCAGCCGTCGTCGGTCCACTCGATCGGATCCAGCAACGCTTGCCGGCCCAGCGTCCAGAACCCGTTCTCGTAGCCGTGGTAGATCATCCACCAGCGCCCATCGGTGCCTTCCACCAAGGTGGCGTGGCCGCGCGACCACCAGGGTTCGCTGGCCGACCGGGTACGGGTGATCGGGTTGTTCGGCGCGTTTTCCCAAGGCCCGTGGATCGAACGCGAGCGTGCGGTAATGACCATGTGCCCGGTCGGCGGGCCGGCGGTGCCGCCGACCGCGGTGGTCATGTAATACCAGCCGTCGTGATGGCTGATCTTCGGGCCTTCTTGCGCGTAGGCCTCCACGTCCCAACTCTGCGGGTACTTCCAACCGTCGTAGACGTGCCTGGGCGTGCCGACGACCTTGAGCCCGTCATCGGAAAGCTGCACATAGTCGCCACCGGACAGGAACAGATAGCGCTTGCCGTCTTCGCCCACCGCGTGGCCCGGGTCGATGTACTTGCCCAGTCCGATGTCGATCGGCTCGCTCCACGGGCCCTTGATGTCGTCGGCCCAGACCACGAAGTTGCTGCGCTCGCCCTGCTCGCCGCGGCGCGCGGGGAAATAGATGTAGTAGCGGCCGTTGTGCTTGACCAGGTCCGGCGCCCAGATCGCGCCGACATTCTTGCTGATGGCGTGGCCCATCGGCTGCCAGTTCACCAGGTCGCGCGAGTGCCACAGCGGCAGGCCGGGATAGGCATCGAACGAGGACAGGGTGAGGTAGTAGTCATCGCCGTCCTTGAGCACCGACGGATCGGGATGGTCGCCGGCCAGCACCGGGTTGAGGTAGGTGCCATCGCCCTGGTCGGCGATGCGCTGGTGCTCGATCCCGCGCTTCCACTGTGCTGCCTGGGCATGAGTGCACAACAACGCACCCGCCAATAGCAAAACCAAACCCTTTCGCATCTCGTACCTCCACTTGTTCGGTGCCGCTGCTTGTAGGAGCGGCTTCAGCCGCGACGCGACCTTCCAACACCCCGCGGTCGCGGCTGAAGCCGCTCCTACAAGTGGTTCACAGGAACCGCATCAACCCGCGCGCAGCATCGCCGGCAGCCACAGCGACAGCTGCGGGAAGAACGTCACGATCAGCAACACCGCCAGCGCCGACAACCAGAACGGCCAGATCGTACGCATCGAGTCGGTGATGCTGATCTTGCCGATCGCGGTGCCGATGAACAGCACCGAGCCCACCGGCGGCGTCACCAGGCCGATGCCGCCGGCCAACACCATCACCAGCGCGAAATGGATCGGGTCCACGCCGTAGGCCTTCACCACCGGCAGGAAGATTGGCGTGCAGATCAGGATCTTCGGCGCCAGGTCCATGAACATGCCCAGCACCAGCAGGATCACCACGATCATCGCCAGCACGGTGCGCTGGCTGTGCGCGAAGGACTGCAGGAATTCCACCGCCGCCGACGGCACCTGCAGGTAGGCCAGCAGCCAGCCGAACACCGCCGCGGTGGCGATCACGAACAGGATTACACCGGTGGTGCGCGAGGCATGGGTGACCGCGGCGAAGAACTCGGCCCAGTGGAGCTGGCGGTACAGCAGCGCGGTGACCAGCAACGCGTAGACCACCGCGATCGCCGCACTCTCCACCGCGGTGAAGATGCCCGCGCGGATGCCGACGAAGATCAGCAACACCAGGCCCAGGCCGGGCAGCGCGCCGATCAGGCGCAGCATCACCGCGCGCCAGCCCGGGAATGGCTCGGTACCGTAGCCGCGATAGCGGGCGACCGCATAGCCAGCGAGCATCATCGCCACGGTCATCAGCAGCGCCGGCACGATGCCGGCGGCGAACAGGTCGGCGATCGAGATGCCGCCGCCGGCCGCGGCCGAGAACAGGATGAGATTGTGCGAAGGCGGCACCAGCAGCGCGACCAGCGCCGCGGTGATGCTGACGTTGACCGCGTAGTCGCGGTCGTAGCCGCGCTTGACCATCTGCGGGATCATCGTGCCGCCGACCGCCGACACGTCGGCGATCGCCGACCCGGACACGCCGCCGAAGAACAGCGAAGACAGCACGCTGACCTGGCCCAGGCCGCCGCGCATGCGGCCGACCAGCGAGGCGGCCAGCGCGATCAAGCGCTCGGAGATGCCGCCGCGCAGCATCAGCTCGCCGGCGAAGATGAAGAGCGGGATCGCGATCAGCGAGGCCGAGCCCGAGCCTGCCGAGATCTGTTGCACCAACACGACGCTGGGCAGGTCCAGGTACAACAGGGTGGCCAGCGAAGCCACCGCCAACGCATAGGCCACCGGCACGCCGATCGCCATCAAGACGATGAACAAGCCCAGCAAGAGGGTCATGGCCATGGCTCAGCCCTCCCCTTCGGTCACGGACAGCGGGCGCAGCGCGCGCCACACCCGGTACAGCGCGAACACGCACATCAGCGCGCCGCCGATCGACAGCGGCAGGTAGTTGATGCTCTGCGGCATCGCCGCGCCGGCGATCTTGATGTCCAGGCCATCCAGCAACAGGCGCGCACTCCACCAGGCGATCACCACGCCGATCGCGGCCATCACCGTGGCGCGCAGCACCTCCAGCGCACGCCGGCCCGGTTCCGGGACTTTCTCGGCCAACAGGAAGAAGCCGAAATGGCGGTTGCTATGCACACCGGCGGCCGCGCCCAGGCTCATCGCGGTGCTGAGCAGCAGCAGCGTCACCGGTTCGGTCCAGCTCGGCGAGTCGTTCAGCACGTAGCGGGTGAACACCTGCCAGCCCTGCACCACCACCAGCCCCAGCAGCGAGGCGGCAGCCGTGTAGATGGCCAGGTCGGAAAGGCGGTCCAGCGCGCGTTGCGCGAGCGGCAGTCGATAGGTCACGGCGGTCTCGTTTTCGATCACGATCTCGGTCATGGGGCGCGCTTCAGGCCAGGTCGCGGATGCGGCGATACAACGCTTCGATTTCCGGGCGCTGGTGGTATTCGTCCAGCAACGGCTGGGCGGCCTTGCGGAACGCGGCGCGGTCGACGTCGTTGGTCTTGACGCCGTGGGCGATCACTTCCTTGCGCGCGGCATCTTCGGAGGTGTCCCACATCTGCCGCATCACCGGCACCGAGGCGCGCGCCAGGCGCACGATGCGTTCGCGGTCGGCCGGCCGCAGCGCCTCGAAGCTGGCGCGCGACATCACCAGGATGTCCGGCGCGTACGAGTGCTCGCTCTGCGACCAGTAGCGCGCGGCCTCGAAATGGCGGCTGGACTGGAAACTGCGCATGTTGTTCTCGGCGCCGTCGATCATGTGCGTTTCCATCGCCGAGAAGGTTTCGCCCAGCGACATCGGCGTGGGATTGGCGCCGAGCAGGCGCATCAGCCGGATGAAGATGTCCGAGCTGGCCACGCGCAGCTTGAGGCCGTGCAGGTCGGCCGGCGTCACGATCGGATGCTTGGTGTTGTAGAAGCAGCGCGCGCCCGAGTCGTAGATCGCCAGCCCCACCAGGTCGCGCGTCTCGAAGCCGCGCAGCACGGTTTCGCCGACCTCGCCGTCCAGCGCGCGGCGCAGGTGCGCCACCGAATCGAATACGTAGGGCAGGCACAGCGCCTGGGTCAGCGGGAACGCATTGTTGAGCGCGCCCGAATAGACCCGGGTGATGTCGATGGCGCCGAAGCGCGCCATGTCGATCGCCTCGGCTTCGCGGCCGAGCTGGCCGGAGTGATACAGCCGCAGCTTGAGGCGGCCATCGGTCTCCTGCGCCAGTTGCTGGCCGATCCAGCGCACCGCCTCGACGGTCGGGTAGTCGGCGACATGCACGTCGGTGGCGGTGAGCAGTTGCCCGCCGGGCACCTGCGCGGACAGGTCGGTGATGGCTCGCGCCGCGCCGATCGGCGCAGCGGCGGTGGCCGCGAGTGCGGCGCCGATGAAACCTCTACGTGTGATCATTCGCGCCCTCCCGCGCCGTGTTCACTGGCTGCCGCCCCGGGTTAGCCGGCGGCGATCGCCCGGCAATGGATTTCGCCCACACCCTCGAAGCGGATAAGGGCGGTCTGGCCGACGCGGATGTCGTGGATGCCGGTGGCGTTGCCGGTGGCGATCAGGTCGCCACGCTTGAGCGGCCGCCCGCGCCGCGCCGAGCGGCCAAGCGCGAACGCATACGCCGCGCGCAGGCCGCCTGGCAGCAGGGTCGCGCCGCCGCTGCCGACGATCTCGCCCTCGATCAGGGTCTGCGCCCGCAGCGACGATTCATCGCGCGCGCGCCAGTCGCTCACCTCCGCTCCGAGGATCAGCCCGTTGTTGTTGCCGAAATCGGAGATCACCACCCGCGGGCCGAGCTTGTTGATCGTCGCCAATGGGCTGCTGGCGATCTCCACGCCGAGGTACAGGCGCGCCGGCACGGCTTCGGCCTGCTCCGGGGTGTAATGGGTCTGGTCGGGCGCATCGGCTTCCAATTGCAGCACGTATTCGGCTTCGACCGCGGCGAAACCGCCCTGGAAGACCGGAAACTCGACCGGGATGCTACCGGTGGCATTCCACACTGCGCGGGTGAAGATCGGGCCGAGCAGGCGCTCGTCCCCGGACGCATCGCGGCGTTCGGCGGCGATATAGCCGACCTTCCAGCCGACAACCGTGTCCGCCCACTGGGCGATCGCCAGGTCCTGCACCCGGTAGGCGGTCTCCAGGTCGGGCGGGATCTCGCCCGGAAAGTCGGGCAGCGCCCGTCCTTCACGGCGGGCCTGCACGAAGGATTGCGCGATCTCGGACAGGGCGGGCGACGCCGCATTGCCGGGCTGTTGGCTCAAGGGGACCTCCGGTGATCCGATGTTGCACTGCCCATCGACAGTGGCTTGACTGGATGTATATGGTAAACCGGTGTCATGGGCAATGTGCAGTGCGGCAAAAGCCGCTGCCGGGCCCGCAAGCCCTGGGAGGGGAGCAATGCACGGGAACGAATCGAGCGCGCGGGGCACGGTTTTGGCTGCGGGTGGGCCGCGTCCGCGAGGGCGGCAGGCCGGACAGATCGGCCGACGCCTCATGGCCATGGTCGCGCTGGGCCTGGCCGGCCTCGCGGCCTTGCCGACGGCGGCGGCAACGAACGAGGCCATGGTCGCGGCCGATGCCGCGTCGGCCCAGGATCGGCGGCAAGCGCCGCTGTACTTGCCGGTCTGGCCCGGCGAGGGCCTGGCGCCTGGCGACCGGCCCCTCGCGCAACCCCAGCAGACGATCGAGCGCAGCAGCGACCCGTCCCTGCGCGACCGCTACGTCGACCGCATCAGCCAGCCCACGCTGGTGATGTACCGGCCGGCGCGACCGAACGGCACCGCCCTGCTGGTCATTCCCGGCGGCGGCTACCAGCGCGTGGTGCTGGACAAGGAAGGCACTGCGTTGCTGCCGGAGTTCGTCGAGCGCGGCGGCCTGACCCTGTTCGTGTTGCGCTACCGGCTGCCTGGCGAAGGCCATGCCGATGGCGCGGACGCTCCGTTCGCCGACGCGCAGCGTGCGCTGCGGACGATCCGCGCCAACGCGGCGCAATGGGGCGTGGACCCGCATCGCATCGGGGTGATGGGCTTCTCCGCCGGCGGCCACGTCGCAGCGAGCCTGGGCACGCGCTACGGCGAGCGTGTGCATGCGCCGATCGATGACATCGACGCGGCCGACGCGCGCCCGGACTTCCAGTTGCTCATCTACCCGGTGATCGACATGAGCGGCAGCGCCGCGCATGCCGGCTCGCGCAAGCAGCTGCTCGGCCCGCGTCCGTCGCGCAAGCAGTCGCGACGCTATTCGCCGCAATACCATGTGGATGCGCGCACGCCGCCGACCTTCCTGCTGCACGCGCAGGACGACGCGGTGGTGCCGGTCGCCAACAGCCTGTTGTTCTACGACGCGCTGCGCGTGGCCGGCGTGCCAAGCGAGATGCATCTGTTCCCGCATGGCGGGCATGGCTTCGGGGTGCGCGGCACCACCGGGCTGACCGTGGCCGCCTGGCCGCGACTCGCCCTGGACTGGATCAGCGCGCAGGCGGCGCGGAGAGAGGACACGCCATGACCGACGCAGTTTCGATGGATCCGCGGCGGCGCCGCTTCCTGCGCGACAGCGCGCTGGTCGGCCTGGCGGCGGCTGCATGGCCAGCCCTGGCCGCGCCCCCGGCACGTACCGTCGACAGCAGCGACGCGCCGCTGGCGCTCGTGCGCGGTGGGCGCCTGCGCGGCTATCGCGATCGCGGCGTGGCGGTATTCAAGGGCATTCCCTACGGCGCCGACACCGCGGCGTACCGCTTCCAGCCGCCGCGCCCGGAAGTGCCCTGGGCAGGCGAACGCGAGGCCACCGCCTATGGCCCCGCATCACCGCAGCCCAAGGCCGACGAGAACAGCAGCGAAGACTGCCTGCGTTTGAACGTGTGGACGCCGGCGCTGCGCGACGGCCGGCGGCGACCGATCCTGTTCTATATCCACGGCGGCGCCTACAACAACGGTTCCGGCAGCAGCCCGCTCTACGACGGGGTGAACCTGTGCCGGCGCGGCGATGTGGTGGTGGTGACGGTGAACCACCGGCTCAACGCCTTCGGCTATCTCTACCTGGCGCCGTTCGGCGATGCAGCGCTGGCCGATTCCGGCAACGTCGGCCAGCTCGACCTGGTGCAGGCGCTGCAATGGGTGCGCCAGCACGCGCGCGAGTTCGGCGGCGACCCCGACAACGTCACTGTGTTCGGGCAATCCGGTGGCGGGGCCAAGATCGCCACGCTGATGGCGATGCCGGCCGCGCAAGGGCTGTTCCATCGCGCCTGGACGATGAGTGGGCAGCAGGTCACCGCCTGCGGACCGCGCGCGGCGCGCCAGCGCGCAGAGCTCCTACTCGATGCGCTCAAGCTCGGCCCCACGCAGGTCGACCGCTTGCGCACGCTGCCGGCCGATCAGCTGATCGCCGCCGCGCAGATCCGCGATCCCTCACGCGCGGAGAGCACCTCGCTGTACCTGGGCCCGGTGCTGGATGCGCGCGTGCTGCCGGTGCATCCGTTCTGGCCGCAGGCACCGCAGCAGTCGGCGAGCATCCCGATGGTGATCGGCAACACCCACGACGAAACGCGTGCCTTCCTCGGCCATGATCCGAATAACTTCCAGCTCGGCTGGGACGACCTGCCGGCCAAGCTCGAAGCGCAGCAATACGTAGACCTGCCGACCCAGGTCGTGATCGCCGAGTACCGCCGGATGTATCCGCACTACTCGCCGTCGGACGTGTTCTTCGCGGCGACCACCGCCGGCCGTTCGTGGCGCGGCGCGATCGAGGAAGCCGAGGCGCGCGCGCGCCAGGGCGCGCCGACCTGGGCCTATCAACTCGATTGGCGTTCGCCGCTGCGGCCGGAACTGGGTGCGTACCACACGCTGGATATCCCGCTGGTGTTCGACAACATCGCACTGCCCGAGGCGCGCACCGGCAATGGCGAGGCGGCGCGTGCGATGGCCGCTCGGATGAGCGAGAGCCTGCTGGCCTTCGCGCGCAGCGGTGATCCCCAGCATGCCGGGCTGCCGCGCTGGGAACACTACGACCTGCAGCGCCGCCAGACCCTGGTGTTCGACGAGCGCACGCGGCAGCAGGACGACCCGCGCGGCGGCGAGCGCGAGTTGTTCGCGCGAGTGCCGTTCGTGCAGCGCGGGACGTTCTGAAGGCAAGCCCCGGCGAGTAAGCGAATGGGGTTGGAGGGTCGGGGCTGAAGCCCTCCTGCAAGCATCCCTACCTCGGCTTCCATTCACACTGATTATTCATATGGTTGTAGTGGGTTAATCGATGCATGGTGGGGTCGCACCTCACCGATGTGCACCCTCAGCACGAGGAACACGACATGCGTGAGCTGCGAACGCCGCTGGTCAAGCGGTCAACTTCCATCGGTTTCAATGAGTGGAGATCATCATGCGCGAACTTAGCAACGTCGAAATCAAATCCGTCGCAGGCGGCGGGAAAGTTTGGCTACAGTGCTATGCCGTCCCGCCACCCAGGCGGGTAATTATTTTGGTTCGTAAGAAGTAGCCTGGAGTTAGCAAGAGCCCTTCTTGCTCGCTAGGAGAGAAGGCCCGCTTCGGCGGGTCTTCTTCTATCCAAAGTGGCGGCCAGCAGACGCGGTTCATCGGAGCCTTGGATACCTTCCATAACGACGCGCTACGGTCGCGGCTCAAGCCGCGCCTGCTGACCTTCGGTTGCAACGAACAATGCGGTGCTCGTATCTTCGATCATCGACGTATGGATGCGTGTTGAGGATCGACGATCGCGCAGGCCTTGCGGAGCCCATTCACCACGGATCCTTCTTATGGTTGCCGCGGATGAATCGATGCATGGTGAGGCTGCACATCCCTCATGTGCAGCCTATCAATGACTGGAGATCATCATGCGCGAACTGAATACCACCGAGATCAGCGCCGTCGCGGGAGGCAACAAAGTTCCGTGGCCGTGTCCCCCACGAGCGATCAAGATCAGGATCATGATCAGGAAGAAACCAGGCAGCACCCTGCTTGCCTGACGAAGGCCCGCTTCGGCGGGCCTTCTTCTATCCGAAGTCTGGGGGCGGAACGTTCTTGCGTGCTGGATCATCGGCCGCGTAGACGTCGGGATTCGAGGGGTCGGGGCTGAAGCCCCTCCTACAAGTGTTATTCGATGCATGGCGTCGCTGCCACCGCGATGCTGCGTTGCGGGAAATTCCGGCCCGCCGCAGGCACGTATCGGCACTTCCTGTACACCTTGGCACGCGCGTACGATGCGGCCGTCCAGGGGATGGGAAAGACGATGGCCGCAACGGAAGGCTACTGGTTCCGCTCGACCCGCTTCCGGGTCATGCCGGACGAGGACATGGACGTGAATCCCGGCCTGTACGGTCGGCAGCTGGCTTATTGGCTACGCGATCGGTTGGCCGCGCAGGGTTGGCCGGAGGCGCGGGTGACGCCCGAGGACTGGGGTTGGTGCGTGGTGTGCCGGCAGCAGCCGTTCCTGTTGTGGGTCGGTTGCGGCGGCATCGTCGCCGAGGAAGACGCGGTGCTGGTGCATCGCGATGCGCCAGCGAGCGGTGGGATCGCGCCGCAGGTCGCCGGCCAGGTGCCGGTGCTGACTGATTCGATCGTGTGGCACTGCTTTGTCGAGGTCGAGTGCGGTTGGTGGGCGCGGTTGTTCGGGCGTGGCGCGATGGCTGCGGCGGAGCGGCAACGCCTGGATAGCGTGTTGCGTGAGTTGTTGAGCGGCGATCCAGAGATCCAGCGGGTCGAGGAGTAGCAGGCATCATCGGGTACCCGATGGGGCTGCGCGGTCGCGGCTGAAGCCGCTCCTACAGTGCACAACCGAGCATTCGGAGCCACTGTAGGAGCGGCTTCAGCCGCGACACGGTGCGCTCACCGTTGTGGCACCGCCAGCACGTTGTTGAGCTGGGTCACCTCGATCGCATCGCCCTCCAACTGCAGGCGCACGCGCGCACCGCGCAAATCCGCACCCGAGGGCAACGCCAGTCGCAGCGCCTGCGTCTTCGGTTGCAGATCGAGCGGCGCGTCCAGCGCATTGAACGGCGCACGCGCCATCTCGCGGCCGCGCGCGTCTTCCAATATCGCCACGCCAGCGGGCGCATCGACATGGCCCAGGCTGTGCACGGTGACCGTCAACGCATCGCCGTCGCGGCGCAGATCGCCACGTCCGATGCCGACGTCGGCGCGCAGTTCCACCGGCGTACTGGGCTGGATCAGCTCCAGCTCCAGCACGGTGGCCTGGCGCGGCGCGAACACGACCTCGGTGCCGGCACTGCGCTCGAAGTCGAATTCGCGAGTTTGGCCGGCGCCATCGATGGCATCGTCGCCGTCGCGATCGGCGCCGCTGCGCAGGCGCCAATGTCCCGCGGTCACGTTCCAGCCGGTCATCAACGCGCGTTGCGGTTTGCTGCCGGTGTTCCAGGCGATCACCTTGAAGCGCTCCGGCCGCGGCTGCGGCATCAACAGTGCGACCTGCACGGCGCCTTCCGCATCGGCGAAGCGCCAGCTCACTGTGTTGCCGGGATAGGTCTGGTTGCGCTTGAGCGCCACGCCGCCCAGGCGCGCGCGCTGCAGGTTCACCGTCGGCGACTCGACGCGGTCCGACCACCAGTGGCCTTCGGTGTTCATGTAGAAGTTCTGCAGCTTGTCGCGGGTCTCGCTGCGATATAGCGTTTCCAGGTAGCGCTTGTCGCCGCTGCTCTCCCACGCCACGTAATGCGCGAAATCGGGCACGGTATCTGGCTGGTCGGCGACCTTGGCCAGGTCGGCGCCCCAGCTGTCGCGCTTGCCCAGCGCATCGAGGAAATTCTCGTTGAGCAGCGACAAACCCTCGGGGCCGGCGCGCTGCACGCGGTAGTCCAGCGGCTTGAGATAGCGCGCATCGCCGCCGGAGAAGCGCCACGCCGCCCAGAACGTGTGCAGCACGTCGGGACCGCCGCTGCCTTCGAACATCTCGCCGCCGCGGGTCTTGCCGGTCGACCACTGGATCTCGTTCGGCAGCGCCCACTGGCCTTTGGCGTTGGTGTAGGCATAGGCGAGATAGCCGTCGGCCAGGCCGGTGACGATGCGGCGGCTGTTCGGGTCGGCGTTGTAGACGCCCAGCAGCATCGCTGGATGCAGGATCGGGAACGAGTACGGCTTCTGCCACTGCCAGTTCGGCTCGCGGTAGATCCTGCGGCCGCCGAACCAGTTGCTGGCGAACAGCAGGTGGCCCTGCGGATTGACCTGGATGATGCGGTCGAACGCCTTCACCGTCGTCATCAGCCGCTCGACGGTCAGCGGGTCGCCCCAGTTGAGGTACAGCATCTGGCTGTTGAGGTTGATGCCTTCCTCGTAGCTGTGCAGCTCGTCGGTCTCGATCGTGGACAGGCCGTCGGTGAACATGCCGTTGCGGTAGTTGGCGTCCGACAACGCGGTCATCGAGGCGTTCAGGCGATCCGGTTCCACGCCCATCAAGGCCATGCCCGACCACTGCTGGGTCAGGTCGGTGTCGTCGGAAATGCCGCCGCCGAAATCGCCGTAGTCGACCTGGCGCTCATCGATCCACCAATCGATGTAGCGGCGCGTCGTCTTGAGGTTCTCCAGCTGCCAGAACGCCCAGGCCGGCACGCCCTTCGGCACCTCGGGCAGGGCGACCGGCAACGGCGACTGGTTGCCATAGCTCATGTCGTTCCAGTATTCGCGGCCCAGCGCGTGGCTCGGCTCCACCCGCAGCAGGTCGCTGACGTCGCGGTGCAAACGCCGGTACAACAGCTGGCGCTGCGAGGTGGTGTGCTCCTCGACCAGGAAGCCCCAGTTGTCCTTGACCTGGTTGAAGCGGTCGGCGACATGCTCGGCCTTGGCTTCGTCGCGTGGCTTGAACACCAGCCGCAGCTGCGTGCCATCCAGCGCACGCCCATCGAAGCCCGGCGCGCCCGAGGCGATGTCGATCAGCAGGCTGTCGTCGCTCAGGATGCGGTCGCGCAGGTCCAGCCACAGCGTGCGCGCCTGCTGGGGCCGCACCGACACGGACACGTCGATCATGTCGCGCGCCGGCCACAACGGATCCTTGATGCGGATGTTGAGCGGGATCACCCCATCGGCATTGCCCGGCAGGTCCAGCGCGGGCAGGTCGATGGCGATGCCGTCGAGGCCGTCGTGCATGTTTTCCCAGCCATACGCCCAGCTGCGCATCAGCGGCTGGTCGGCCGGTGGCTGGCCGAGCGTGGCCGGCACCAGCACATGCACCAGCGGTAGCTGGCCGGGCGTAGGCGCGTCCGCGCGCTTGCGCGCCGGCGCCTTGGCCGGCAGCGCGACCACGGTGTCGCGCTCGGCCGCGGGATGGCGGCCGGCGATCCAGGCGCGCAGCGGCTGGAGGTTGTCGTAGTCCGGCGCGATGTCGCTGCGCACCGTATAGCGCAGCGTCGCGCTACCCTGCGGTACTTCGCCGGCGCCGACGTCGTAGGCCCAGATTTCCTGGATCGGCGTTTCCTGCTCGATGTTGCTGAAGCGCAAGGTGCCGCCGCGCCTTTCGGCGAACGCGTCGACACTGCGCACCACGCCGCGCGGGCGCTGGAACAACGCCTGCGATGCCTGCCCGGCAGCGGCGTAGTCGGCCTGGCCGAACGCCGCGCCGCGGATCTCGATGCGATTGAACGGCTCGTCGGGCAAGCTCAAGGCCAGGGTCTTGCCGCCTTCGACATAGACGTTCCAGTCCGGCAGCTGGAAGTAATCGTTGCGGCCGGGCAGTCGCGAGCGGTTGTAGACGCCCGGCCAGGTGGTCTCGGCGATGCCGTCGGTGGCCTTCCACATCCACGCCTTGTGATCGCGCGCGTCGGCGAACTCGACCTTGCGCACGCGGGTGACCGGCGCGTCCAGCAACGGCGGCGAGGCCTGGTCGAAGCCGTAGCGGTGCAGCCAGGCGTTGCGGCGGTCGGTTGGGTCGGCGTCGGCGCTGGCGGCGGGTTCCTGCTGCCGCGCCAGCGCGGCCACGCCGGCCGCGTCCAGCATGCGGTCGTAGACGCGGATCTCGTCGAAATCACTGCCGCGCAGGAAGTTGTAGCGGCTCTGCACCTGGTGCGGCGACATCACCCGCCCGGCCAGGCCGAACTGGTCAACGCCGGCGTCGTAGTCGGCGCTGGTGTCCACGCGCTCGACCTCGCGGCCATCGACATACAAGCGCACGCCCTGGCTCTCGTCCCAGCTGAAAGCGATATGGGTCCAGTCGCTGGCGGCCGGCGGCTGCGGCATGCGGAACGATACCCGCGTGCGCGCCAGGTTGGCGTCGGTGACGAAGGCATCGAAGCCGTGGCCGTTCCAGTCGATGCGCAGCCAGGCCATGTCCCAACTGCTGTGGTCGGCATAGCCGACGCGGAAGATCACGAACGGCGCCTCGCCCACCGGATAGCGCGAGCGCCAGAAGAAGGCCAGTGTGCCGCGCTGGGTGTAGAGGTTGCCCGGGGCGTTCCACGACAGCACGCCGTCGTCGGCCCATTGCAGCGCATCGCCCTGCACGCCGGTCGGCACGCGCTCGATCTTGTCGCGGAAATTCGGCACCGGGTCGCCGGCGGCCACGTCGGCGTCAAAGCCGCGGTCGGCCGAGACGCGGAACAGCAGGCCAGGGGCCTCAGGGCTTGCGGGAGGCTTCGCCAAGGCCACGCCAACAAGCGACAGGCACAACAGACCGAAGCCCAGGACATCGCGGAACAAACGCTTGCAACCCATCGAAACACTTCCCCGGCATTGGAGGTGCGGCCAGCGCACCAAGCTAACGGTGCGCGTCCTGTAGTGCCATCTGCGCTGCACCACAGGGCGCCCTCATCCGCCCCTTTGGGGCACCTTCTCCCCAGGGGAGAAGGGATTACCCATCATTGCCCCACCACCCCTCTCCCGCTTGCGGGAGAGGGATTGGAGCTGGGGCAATACGCGCCTTAGAACTTGTAACGCACACCGAGCAGATACTGGCGCCCGGTTTCGCTGTACTGCAGCGGCAACTGCCAGGCCGAACCGACCCACTCGTCGGAGGCTTCGTTGGTCAGGTTGATGCCTTCCAGGCTCAGCTCCAGATGGTCGTCGATCCGGTAGCTGAGCGAGGCGTCGACCGTGTTGACGGCGGTCATGCCGTGCACGTCGAAGCCCGCTTCGGTCGCCGGCACCTGGGTCAGGTAGTCGTCGCGATGGGTGTACGACACGCGACCGCTGAACTTCTTGCCTTCATAGAACAGCGTGCCGTTGTACGAGTTCTTCGACAGGCCGGTCAGGTCGGTGTTCAGCGAGTTGGCGCCGGTGGTGGTGAGGTACTGGATCTGCGAGTCGACGTAGGTGTAGTTCACCTGCAAGCCGAAGTTGGCCCAGTTGCCCGGCAGGAACGAGAACGGCTGGGTGTAGTTGAACTCGGCACCCTTCAGGTCGCCGCCGGGGGTATTGAGCGGCACGCTCAGGGTGAAGTCATCGTTGACGCCGGCGCCGGTGCCGTCGATCAGGCTGGCCGGCAGGCCGGTCGCCGAGTACGGCATCACCGTGCGCGCGGTCTGCACGAAGCTCTCGATGTCCTTGTAGAACAGCGCCAGGCCGAGCAGCGCGCCTTCCTGGAAGTACCACTCGAAGCCGAGGTCGGCGGTCTTGGCGCGGATCGGATCCAGGTTCGGATTGCCGCCGCTGATGGTGCGCGCACCACCGGAGACGTTGACCGTCACGCCCGGGGTCAGGCTGCCCAGGCCGGGACGCGCCATCACCTTGGCCGCGCCGAAGCGGATCAGGAAGTCGTCGGTGATGTTGGCGACCAGGTTCAACGAAGGCAACGTGTCGTTGTACTTGCGCTCGACCGTGGTGTTGATCAGCGCGGTGCCGACGGTCGCATAGCCGGTGGAGCTCTGCTCGGTCTCGACATAGCGCACGCCGACGTTGCCGCTGAAGGGAATCGAGCCGATATCGAAACCGAAATCGCCCATCAGCCAGACGCCCTTGTCCTTCTCCTCGACGCTGCGGGTGTTCGCCGCACGCTCGGTGACGGCAAAGGTGCCGGTGTTGCTGTAGATGTCGAGCGCGTCGGCGATCGCATCCAGGTTCGGGATCACCCAGTTGTTCGGGCTGCCGGTGATGCCGCCCAGGCTGGCCTGTTCGGTGTAGTCGGGCGGCACGATCTTGTTGCCGGTGGCGAAGTTGGGCACCGACACTTCCGAGGCGCGGCGCAGTTCGCGCGTCTTGAAGGTGTAGTCCTTGTACTGGACGCCACCCTTCAGGGTGAAGCTGGACGCCATGTTCCAGGTGAAGTCCAGGTCGCCGATGTCATAGTCGTTGTCGACGTACTGCGGGCGCAGCCGGATCTCGGCCAGGGTCCAGCCATTCGGATCGGTCGGATCGATGCCGTAGTTGAACACCGGGAAGCGGCTGTCGCCGCGGTAGTCGTAGCTGTAGCCGTCGACGTTGAGCTTGTCCATGATGATCGTGGTCTGGATCGGGTTCTCGTGCTTGGAGCTCGAGGTGCCGATCTGGCCGTTGATCTTGAAGATGTCGCTGAAGCGGTGTTCGCCGGACAGGGACAGCTGCTTGAAGACGGTGTTCCACTCGTCGTAGCGGTGCTCGGTGCGGATGTCGGTGTTGTCGAACTGGCCATACAGCAGCGCACCGGTGTCCGGATCGATGTAGCCGTCGTTGACGATCATCTCCGGCTTGCCGCCTTGCGAGGCGCCACGCGAGAACGAGATCGCCTCGATGTACTTCTCGGTGCGCTTGGCATCGATCTTGGAGTACATGCCGTCGAGGGTGAACTCGGTGTTGTCGCCGGGCTTGAACTGCAGCGAGCCGGTCAGGCCGGTGCGCTTCTGCTCGTGCTCCATCAGCGTATAGCGCGGGAAACGCGGGCTCCACACGTCGGCATCGTTGGCCTGGGCGAACGGCGAGGCCTTGCTGAAGCCATTGTTGGCGGTGCCGCCGGCCCAGCGGCCGCTGTTGCTGCCTTCTTCCAGCAGCTGGCGCTCGGAATAGGCGAACGAGAACAGCGCGCCGAACATCCCATCGTTCCAGGTGTTGGCGATCAGGCCCGCGATGCGCGGGTCGGCCTTCTGGGACATGTCGTTGTAGCCGGCCTGCGCGCTGCCGGCCAGGGTGAAGCCGTCGTAGTCGAACGGATGCGCGGTGCGCAGGTCGACCGTGGCGCCGAGCGAACCTTCTTCCACGTCGGCCGAGGCGGTCTTGCGCACGATCAACTGGGTGAACAGGTCCGAGGCGAACACATTGAAGTCGAAGCCACGCGAGCGGTTGGAACCGCCCGACTGGTCCGAGCCGCCGACCGTGGTCAGCGCTTCCATGCCGTTGATGCGCACGCGGGTGAAGTCCGGGCCCAGGCCGCGCACGGAAATGTTGCGGCCTTCGCCGGCATCGCGGGTGATCACCACGCCGGGGATGCGCTGCAGCGATTCGGCCAGGTTGAGGTCCGGGAAGTTGGCGATGTCCTCGGCGACGATCGCGTCGACCATGCCGGATTCGCCACGCTTGATGTCCAGCGCCTTCTCGACGGAGGCGCGATAGCCGGTGACGGTGACCGTATCCAGGTCGACCGCGCCTTCAGCCTGCACCTGCTGGGCCGCGTCCTGGGCCTGGTGGCCGGTGGGCGCGGGTTGTTGCGAGGTGGCGTCCTGGGCGAAGACGGCACCCGTCTGCAAGGCCAGGCCGATCGAAAGTGCGAGCAAGGTAACCGGTGTCTTCCGGCCAGAAGTACGAGATTGCATGTCCTCCCCTCCCAAGGGTACATGAACTACGTGATTGCCAAGTGGCGTTCCAACGGATGACACCGCTGGTCAAAAAGACGTTAGCAGCCATTTCACATCCCGGCATCTTGCAGCGCAGCAAGGCGTTGCGGGGTTTTTGCATGGCTCGGGGGGTTTGTCCGGGACAAGCGTCGCCGTGCACAATGGACAGGACGGCCGCCGGGGCGCTGGTAGCGCTTCGATACGGCCTCGCGATGACGACCATTCGATGACACCGATGGTCAATCCAGACCCGCCTTCATTCCAGGAAGAACCCGCATGCCCCGTACCCGCGTTGCCTGTTTCGGAGAACTGCTGTTGCGGCTGGGCGCGCCCGGCCACGAACTACTGCTGCAATCGCCGCGCCTGGACGTGCACATCGGCGGTGCGGAGGCCAACGTGGGCGTGTCGTTGGCGCATTTCGGCCACGACGTGGCGATGCTCGGCACGGTCGCCGACAACCCGCTCGGCGCGGCGGCCGCCGGCCAGCTGCGCCGGCACGGGCTGGACACCGCGCGGCTGCGCAGCGTGCCGGGGCGGATGGGCCTGTATTTCCTGACCACCGGCGCCGGCCACCGCCCCAGCGAAGTGGTCTATGACCGCGCCGACTCGGCGTTCGCGTTGGCGACGCCGGCCGACTACGACTGGCCGCGCCTGCTGGAAGGTGTCGACTGGTTGCATTTGTCCGGGGTGAGCCCGGCGCTGGGCCCGGACGTGGCGCAGGCCACGCTCGACGCCGCCCGCGCGGCGCGCGCGCAGGGCGTGCGGGTGTCGTTCGACGGCAACTTCCGGCCCAGGCTGTGGCAGCGCTGGGGCGGCGACGCGACCGCCATCCTGCGCGAGCTGTTCGCCTGCGCCGACATCATCTTCGCCGACTACCGCGACATCGGCGTGGTGCTCGGCGGCGAGTTTCCGCAGCAGGACGTGCGCGAGCGCGTGCGGGCGGCGGCGGCGCAGGCCTTCGCCGCCTTCCCGCAGCTGCGCTGGATGGCCTGCACGCAGCGCGCGACGCTGAGCGTGGACCATCACACGCTGGGCGCGATGTTGCTCGGCAGCGACGGCAGCGAGGCGCAGGCGCCGGCCGAGACGCTGGCCGGCATCGTCGACCGCATCGGCGGCGGCGACGCTTTCGCCGCCGGTGTGTTGCATGGATTGATCGAGGGCTACGGTGTGGAGCGCAGCGTGCGTTTCGGCTTGGCGGCGGCGTGCTTGAAGCATTCGATCCCGGGCGATTTCAATCCGGTCGGCGTGGCCGAGGTCGAGGCGCTGATCGGCGAGGGGCGGTTCGACGTGCGGCGGTGAGTCTTCCGCCTTTGCGGCGCGGTGGATTGGCGCTTCTCCCGATCTCCGCCGGGGCTGCAGTTGGTGCGGCTTGCGAAGTGGGGGTTTATTGAGGGGCGCGCGTGCTGTTTGCGGTTTGTTTCGTCGGCTTACGGTGTGGGCACCGCCCTGGCGGGAGGCGCGTTGGTATTCATGTCTTCGTTCGAGGTGCGTCGGGAGGGTGGAGAGGAGAAAAGCTCGGCTCCCGATTGCCATCGGCATCTGACCAACTCTGGCTTCGAGAAGGTCTGTAATGCTTTTTGTAGGAGCGGCTTCAGCCGCGACCGCCGGATCCGGCGGTCGCGGCTGAAGCCGCTCCTACATCGAAGCCGGGATTGGTGGGGTGCCGATGGCAACGGGGAGCCGAGCTTTTCTCCTCCCACCCTCCCGACGCGCCCCAAACGAAGCTTGAAACTCAAAGCGCCTTGCACCGCCCTGCCGGGGTGGGCGCGTCAAGCGGCACAGGGCGGCCGCGCGGTGAGTGCGGACAGGATGTCCGCCCGAACCGAAAGCGAACATCCCGGCAGGGCGGTGCCCACACCGTAAGACAGTACAACCAACCGCCCAAACAACACGCGCCCCTCAATAAACCCCCACCCTCGCAAGCCACACAACCCACAGATGCGTGGCCAACCAAAGAAGCGCGAATCAAATCACCCGCAACGTGATCGCCTTGAGTACCGCGCGGGTGCGATCGCGGGTGCCGAGCTTGTCGAGGATGTTGGAAACGTAATTCTTCACCGTGCCCTCGGCCAGGAACAAGGTCCGCGCGATCTCCTTGTTCGAGTAACCACCGGCCAGCAAGCGCAGGATCGCCACCTCGCGGTCGCTGAAGGTGTCGGTGGGCGGCACTTCGTCGCGATAGCGGTAGCGCGCGCGCACCGGGTCGGTGCTGACCGGCTGCAACAGCGTTTCGCCCGCAGCGACGCGCGCGATGGCTTCGCGCAAGTCCTCCGGGTCGGCATCCTTGAGCAGGAAACCTTGCGCATCGGCCTCGCATGCGCGCAGCAGCAGGTCGGCGTCGTCGAACGTGGTCAGCAGCAGCACCGGCGTGGCGTCGCCGCGCGCGCGCAGGGCACGCAAAGCCGCGAGGCCATCCATGCCGGGCATGCGGATGTCGCTCAGCACCACGTCCACCGGCGTGGCCAGCAACTGCTCGAGCAGCGACTGCCCGTCGGATGCCTCGAAAGCGACCGTGATCCCCAGGTCCTTGAGCAGCGCGCCCAGGCCCGCGCGCACCAGGATCTGGTCGTCGGCCAGCGCGACGCGCAGCGGAGTATCCGTCATGCCGGCAGCCTCGCCGTCAGTTGCATGCCGCCGCGCGCCCCGCACCCCAACTCCAGGCGGCCATGCAACGCGGCCAGGCGCTCGCGCATGCCGGCGATGCCGTTGCCTTCGCGGATGCGTTCGGCACGCCGCCCGTCGTCTTCGATGTCGATGCGCAACTCGGCGCCCTCGCGGACCAGGCGGATGTCCACATGCTCGGCGTTGCCGTGGCGCGCGGCGTTGGTCAATGCCTCCTGCGCAATACGCAGCAACGCATCGGCGACCGCCGGATCGGCGATGCGCACCTGCGGGTCGATGTGCAGGCGCAGGCGCGGCCGCGGGAACGGCGCGCCGAGCGCGCCCAGCGCGGTCGCCAGGTCCAGCCCGCGGTCGTCGCGCATCGATTGCACGACATTGCGGATATCGCCCAGCAGCTCGGCCGACAAACGCTCGGCGACGAGGATCTCAGTGCGCTCGCGCAGCTGCGGATCGCCGGCCAGGCGGCGCAGCTGCAGGCGCATCGCGGTGAGCTTATGGCCGGCCACATCGTGCAGCTCGCGCGCCAGGCGCAGGCGCTCGGCATCGCGGGCACTGTCGGCGAGCAGCGCGCGGGTCGCCAGCAGGTCGGCATTGACCCGCGCCAGTGCATCGCGCGCGCGCTCCACGTTGCGTGCGTAATGCGCGGTCAACGCGGCGAACGCCTGGAAGCCGATGTAGATCGCCACGATCAGCAGCGGCTGGCGAAAGCCGGCGTCGCGCAGGATGAAGTACAGCGCCACGTTGGCCAACAGCGCGAGCCCCAGCACCAGCGGCGGCCGCAGCGACATCGCCGCCTGCGCGATCACCACCACCAACAGCACCGGCGCGGTGCCGGCGCGCGGCACCAGCCACACCAGCGCCAACGCCGCCAGCAGTTCGACCGCGAGCACGACCCCGCGCAACGGCAACGGCACCTCGTCGGCACCCAGGAAGCAAGCGATGAACACCGCCATCACCGTCCAGCGCAGCGCGGCGCGCGGATCGGGCTCGAAACCGAACGACAGCGCCACCGCGCCGACCGTCAGCAGGCCGGCCAGGCTCATCGGCTGTATCAGCTCGTGCAGAAAACGTCTCATGGCCCTGGATGCTGACCGTGCTGGCGACGGGCGGCAATGGGCGCGTCCCAAGTGGTGACTTCCGGCACTGCGGATCGATGACCAGCGGCTCCTGGCAGGGCTGCCGCCAGCCGCCAGGCTGGTTGTGTGTTATCGGCGCCAGCCCTGTCACCCGATCTTGCCGGCCCGCCCCGCCTCACTTCCGCCCACCCTGCCCGCGGCCCTGCCGCGCCTCGCCTGAAATTACGGAGACCGTCATGTCGATGTCCCAATACGTGTTCCTGCTGCTCAACCTGGGGTGGGCCGCGTATGAGGTCTGGCTCGGGATCCGGCGCCGCAGCGCCGCCGGCGAGCGCCGCGACCAGGGCACGCTGGGCTTGCTGTGGCGGATGCTGCTGCTCGGCATCGGCGTGGCGATCGCGCTACGCAGCACCGGCTGGGGCGGCCTGCCATCCACGTGGCAGCCGGCGCTGCGCTGGGCCGGCAGCGCGCTGATCGGCGCCGGCCTGGCGCTGCGGATCTGGGCGGTCCACGTGCTGGCGCGCTTCTTCACCGTCGATGTCGCTATCCGTCCGGATCACCAGCTGGTCGTCGCCGGGCCGTATCGCTGGCTGCGCCATCCGTCCTATAGCGGCGCCCTGCTGGCCTTCTACGGGCTGGGCGTCGGACTCGGCAATGCCGCTTCGCTGGCGGTGCTGGCCGGCCTGGTGACCTGGGCGTTCCTGCGCCGCATCCGGGTCGAGGAGCAGGCACTGCGGGAGGTCTTTCCGCAGGTCTATCCGGCGTATGCGGCGCGCACCTGGCGGCTGTTTCCCGGGCTGTAATGGTCCTACCAATTGGCGGACGACGGGTTGACCGGCTTGGATGACCGGCGTGTAATCCCGCCCATGCAGGGTTCCCACGCGAAATTGGTTCTACCAGGCCTGACCCAAGCGCCGGAGGGCGACGTCCTGGCTGCGCCGCGTCCCGCCGAGCGCCTGGCCGACCGCTTGGCCGAACGATTGCGCCAGCGCATCGCCGAAAGCGGCCTCGTCGCCGGCCATCGCCTGCCGGCCGAACGCAGCCTGGCCGCCGAATTGGGGGTGTCGCGCGGGGCGCTGCGCGAGGCCCTGCAGCAGCTGCGCAGCCAGGGCTTGCTGGTCTCGCGGGTCGGCGGCGGCACCTATGTACAAGGTCCGGCGCCGGGCGCCTCGCCGCTGACCGCGCCACTGGTGTCCTACCAGCCGGTGCTGCGCGAGGACCCGGACTACCGCTACGACGTGCTGGAGGCGCGCCACGCGCTAGAAGGCGCGGCCGCCTGGCACGCCGCCCAGCGCGCCACCGACGAGGACCGCGCGCGCATCCAGGCCGCCTTCCATGCGATGTGGCGGGCGCACGCGCGCCGCGACGACGATGCCGAGGCGCGCGCCGACGCCGAGTTCCACCTCGCCATCGCCGAGGCCTCGCACAACCTGGTCCTGCTGCAGGTGATGCGCGGCCTGTTCGAGCTGCTGCAGACCAACATCTCGCAGAGCCGGCAGAAGCTCTACCAGGCCCCGCGCACCGGTGCGGCGCTGCAGAACCAGCATCGCGGGATATGCGATGCCATCGTCGCCGGCGATGCCGAGCGTGCCCGCGCCGCGATGCAGGCGCACCTGCAGTACGTCCACGATGCGCTGCGCGCGCTCGAACAGGACGAAGCCCGGCGCGAACGCGCCTCCCGCCTTCCCCCGCCCCACCCCGCGCCATGATCATTTCCGCCGCCAGCGACTACCGCGCGGCGGCGCAGTCGCGCCTGCCGCCGTTCCTGTTCCACTACATCGACGGCGGCGCCTATGCCGAGCACACGCTGCGCCGCAACGTCGAGGACCTGGCGGCGATCGCGCTGCGCCAGCGCGTACTGCGCGACATGTCGGCGCTGGACCTGCACACCGATCTGTTCGGCGAGCGCCTGGCCTTGCCAGTGGCGTTGGGCCCGGTCGGGCTGACGGGCATGTATGCGCGCCGCGGCGAGGTGCAGGCCGCGCGTGCCGCCGCGCGCAAGGGCATTCCGTTCACCCTGTCCACGGTGTCGGTGTGCCCGATCGAAGAGGTCGCCCCGGCGATCGACCGGCCGATGTGGTTCCAGCTGTACGTGCTGCGCGATCGCGGCTTCATGCGCAACGCGCTGGAGCGCGCCTGGGCCGCGGGCGTGCGCACGCTGGTATTCACCGTCGACATGCCGGTGCCGGGCGCGCGCTATCGCGACGCGCATTCGGGCATGAGTGGAGCGCATGCGCCGCTGCGGCGGATGCTGCAGGCGATTACCCATCCGCGCTGGGCCTGGGACGTGGGCTTGCGGGGCCGCCCGCACGACCTCGGCAATATCTCGCGCTACCGCGGCCATCTGACCGGCCTGGCCGACTACATCGGCTGGCTGGGCGAGAACTTCGATCCTTCGATCGGCTGGCGCGACCTGGAATGGATCCGCGAGTCCTGGCAGGGCGCCATGGTGATCAAGGGCATCCTCGAACCGGACGATGCGCGCGATGCGGTGCGTTTCGGCGCCGACGGCATCGTGGTCTCCAACCACGGCGGCCGCCAGCTCGACGGCGTGCTCTCGACCGCGCGTGCATTGCCGGCGATCGCCGATGCGGTGAAGGGCGATCTGAAGATCCTCGCCGACTCCGGCGTGCGCAGTGGCCTGGACGTGGTGCGCATGCTCGCGCTCGGCGCCGACACGGTGCTGCTCGGCCGCGCGTTCGTGTATGCCTTGGCCGCGGCGGGCGGCGCCGGTGTCTCGCATCTGCTGGACCTGTTCGAGAAAGAGATGCGCGTGGCGATGACGTTGACCGGCGTACGCAGCATCGCCGAGCTGGGCGCCGATTCACTGGTCCGCGAAGGCCTCGCATGATGGCCGCGGAAAGACCGACCGAAGGTCCCGCGATGACGACTTCGGACTCGCTGCTCGCCCGCTTGCGCGCCACGGTGGGGCCGTCGCAGGTGCTCACCGGCGATCGCCAGACGCGCCGCTACCGCAAGGGCTACCGCTTCGGCGAGGGGCCGGTGCTGGCGGTAGTGCGCCCGGGCACGTTGGTGGAGATGTGGCGCGTGTTGCAGGCCGCAGTGGAAGCAGGTTGCGCGGTGATCCTGCAGGCCGCCAACACCGGCCTGACCGGGGCTCCACGCCCGACGGCGACGGCTACGGCCGGCCGGTGCTGCTGGTCAGCACGCTGCGCCTGGACGGCATCCGGCTGATCCGCGATGGCCGCCAGGTAGTGTGTTTGCCTGGCGCCACGCTGGACCATCTGGAACGTGCGTTGCGGCCGCTGCGGCGCGAGCCGCATTCGGTGATCGGCTCCTCGTGCATCGGCGCCTCGGTGCTGGGCGGGATCTGCAACAACTCCGGCGGCGCGCTGGTGCGGCGCGGTCCGGCCTATACCCAGTTGGCACTGTATGCCTGCGTGGGCAGCGACGGCCGGCTGCAACTGGTGAACCACCTCGGCATCGCACTCGGCGACGCAGCGGAGCAGATCCTCACGCGGCTGCAGGCCGGCGAATACAGCGAAGCCGACGTCGTCGACGATCCCGCGCGCCCGGGGTCCGATCCGCATTACGCCGAGCATGTGCGGCAGGTCGACGAACCGACCCCGGCGCGCTTCAACGCCGACCCGACACGGCTGTTCGAGGCCGCCGGCTCGGCCGGCAAGCTGGCCGTGTTCGCGGTACGCCTGGATACCTTCGCGCAGGAACCCAGCGAAGTGTTCTACCTCGGCAGCAACGCGCCGGCCGACCTCACCGAAGTGCGGCGCTACCTGCTGACCGCCTTCGATCGACCGCCGATCAGCGGCGAATACCTCCATCGCGACGCCTTCGACATCGGCGCGAAATACGGCAAGGACACCTTCCTGCTGATCGATCGCTTCGGCACCGACGCGGTGCCGAAGGCATTCGCGCTGAAGAGCCGCATCGATGGCTGGTGCGAACGCCTTGGCTGGCGCGGCGCCACCGATCGACTCATGCAAGCGCTGATGGCGCTGTTGCCGAATCATCTGCCGAAGCGGATGCGCCAGTATCGCGACCGCTACGAGCACCACCTGCTGCTGCGCGTGGGCAAGGCCGATGCGGCAGCCACCGAGGTGTTCCTCAAGCAGCACTTCGCGGCCAGCCCGACCGGCGCGTTCTTCCGCTGCAATGAACAAGAAGGCCGCAAAGCGTTCCTGCATCGCTTCGCGGTGGCCGGCGCGGCGGTGCGTTATCGCGACACCCATCGGCGCAGCGTGGAAGACATCGTCGCGCTCGACATCGCCCTACGCCGCAACGACCGCGACTGGGTGGAAGTGCTGCCGCCGGACATCGAGGCCACGCTCATCCACAGGCTCTACTACGGCCATTTCTTCTGCCACGTCTTCCACCAGGACTACATCGTGCGCAAGGGCCACGACGCGCTGGCGATCGAACATGCGATGTGGGCGCTACTGGACCGGCGCGGCGCCGAATATCCGGCCGAGCACAACGTCGGCCATCTGTATCGCGCCAAGCCTGCGCTGGCTGCGCGTTACCGCGCGCTGGACCCGTGCAACGCGTTCAACCCCGGCATCGGCCAGACCAGCAAGCAGGCCGGATGGGGCCAGGCCGCGACGGACCGGCGCTGCTGAGACTGCCGGGGCGGAAGCCGCTCCTACGGCTGGGCGAAAAGCAGAGCCGGGGGGCTGGCGAGCTATCGGGAGGAATTGTAGGAGCGGCTTCAGCCGCGACCGCGGATCGTCAACGCCGGCACGCCGCCTGCAGGCGGAAGACGCTATGCATTGTGATCGCGGCGGGTACCTCGGGTCGCGGCTGAAGCCGCTCCTACAGGGGGTTTGAGGGTTTTGCCTTGCGCTTGCGTGGCTTGCGGGTCGCGGGAGGTTGCGTCGGCACTTCGCTCGCCAGCAGGCGCGCACCGTGCAGCCGCTCCAGCCAGGACAGGTTGTCCGTATACGAAAGGAAGTGCTGCAGGTATTCGGGCGACCGCTCGCGCATCAGGCTGATCGCGCGATGCACCAGCACGCCCGAGTTGAGCGGACCCGCATCGACCGGGCTCTGCGCCAGCGATTGCCGCAGTTGGCGCTCGCCGAGCAAGCCGGCCCAGATCTGTCGGAACTCCTCCAGCGCGGGGAGTTCGGGGTACGCGTCGTGCGCGGCCGGTCGGCTGCGGGCAGCATGGGCCAGCAAGGCCGCCAGCGCGCCGCGATCCGGCTCGGCCTCGCCATCGCCCGATGCCAGCGCGGCATCGGCGCGCACGCGATCGCCTCGCGTGGCGGCGAGGTCCGCAGCGTAGCCCTGCAACAGCAGCGACAGCCTTTCGTCCAGCAGCCGCCTTGCGGTTCCCTGGTGGCGAAGCGCACGCGACGCCAACGCTTCGAGGAAGCGGAACCGCACCGGGTCCAGCCGATCGCCGCCCTGCTCCCGCCACGCGGCGAGCATGGCCTGCGGTTGCGCCGGATCAGCGCGCATGCGGCACGGCGGAGGACTTCGATGGCCGGGGCACCGGCGCCAGTTCCACCCGGCGGTTGCGTGCGCGGCCTTCCTCGTCGGCGTTCGAACCCACCGGCTGCTCGGCGCCGAAGGCAGCCGCGAAGATCGACGCCGCTGGCACGCCCTCGGCGATCAGCGTGCGCGTCACCGTCAGCGCACGCTCGGCCGATAGCGCCCAGTTGTCGGCGAACTGGCGGTTGCCGTCACGTACCTGGCGGTCGTCGGTGAAACCGCTGACCATCAGGATCTCGTCGCGCGACTTGAGGTAGGCCGACAGCGGACCGGCGAGATCCTTCAACACCTCGCGGCCTTCCGGCTGCAACTGGTCGGAATTCAGCGCGAACAGCACACTGCCGCGGATGCCGATGCGGCCATCGACCAGGGTCACCCGGCCGGCGGCCAGCGGCCCGGCCAGCGCCTGTTCCAGCAGCTTGCGCTGCTGCACTTCGCGCTGGTGCTGCCGCACTTCCTCGTCGAGCCGGTGCGACAGCTGCAGCTGCACCGCGATCACCCCGACCAGGATCAGCACGAAGGCGCCGAGCAACACCGACATCAGGTCGCCGAAGGCGGCCCATACCGGTGCGGTCGAGGCTTCGTCGCCTTCGAACTCCACGCTCATGCGGCTTCGGCTCCGGCGCCCTGCCGTCCACTGGCCTGGCGCAGGTCATCGATGATCTGCCGCTGCGCCAGCACGCTCAGGTCGATGACCTCGCGCGCCTGCGCCACGTAGTAGGCGAGCTGCTCGTCACTGCGCGTCAGTGATTGGCCAAGCGCCTCTTCGATGCCTTGCAGGCGCGCCAGCAGGTTCTCGTTCGCGTCGCCGAATACCTGCACGGAAGCGCCGAACGCCTCGCCCAGGCTGGCGACCTCGGTGGCGCCGGCGGCCACTTGCGCCGCCACGTCGCCAAGCCGGCCGGTCTCGGACTCGATGTGCTCGGCAAAGCGGCTGCCGACACGATCGAGCAGGTCCGCCGAGGTAGTGACCAGCGCATCGATGGCGCCGCGCTGCTCGGTGGACGCGTGGTTCACCGCGTTGAGCAGGGTTTCCAGCGTGGCCATCATCTGGGTACGTTCTTCCAGCATCGCGGTGTCGCGCGCCATGCTGTCGGCGAGCTTCTGGCGCAGCTCGACGATGACGTCGGCCGCCGCCTTGGGCGCGGCGGCGGCGGTTTCCACCAAGCGGGAAACTTCCGCGATCGTCTCTTCGGCGCGGGCCTGGGTCTGCAGCGCCAGCTCGTTGGCGGTGCTGGCCAGGACATCGCAGATTTCCTGCTGCCGGCTCGCCGCGCTGGCGCCGGCCTGGGTCCAGTCCGCCCGCAACGCTTCGCCCATCGCGGTGAGCGTCGCGGTCCAGGCGGCCAGCCGCTGCTGGTCTTGCGCAAGCAGCGTGGCCTGCAGTTCGCCGTGCGACTGGTTCGCCGCCTGCGTCCACGACAGCGCATGCTGCTCGATCGTCCCCGCTACGGCCGCCAATGCCTGCTCGCTGTGCGCGACCAGCGACGCATTGGTCTCGGCTTGCTGCGACAACGCGCCCTTCCAGGCATCGGCCATCTGGCCTGCGCTGGCCTCCAGCTGCACGGCCACGCCTTCCAGCAGCCTCGCCGAACGCTGCTCGAAGGATCCGTTGAACTGCTCGAAGGCGCTACGCAGCGCCAGCGCCAGCGCTTCGTTCGATTGCTGCTGTTGGGAAATCGCCGTGTTCCACGCCGTCGTCGCCGCGGCGGCGGCGACGCCGAAGCCCGCCGACAAGCCATCGAGCTGGCGCTGCACTGCCTCGCTGACAGCGCCTTGCAGCGCGGCCGTTTCGCGCGCCAAGGCCGCCATCGTCGCTTCCATCGCCGGCTGCAACGCGGTACCGACCGCGCGTGCGCTATCGGCGACGCTGGCTTGCAACGATTGCTCGAGCGAAGCGGCCAGCTTGACGTGGACCGCTTCGCTGCGCCGATGGAATGCTTCCTGCTGGGCCAGCAAGCGCTCGCCATCGGCGGCACCGCGTTGCTCCAGGCTCGTCGCCATGGTCTGCAAGCGATCGACCAGCACCGGCATCAGCTCGGCCTGCCGCTGCAGCAAAGCGAACCGCTGTTGGCGTGCATAAGCCTGCGAATAGGGATGCAGCGTGGTGGCGATTTCCGCGTCGAGCCGCTGCACGGCCTGCTGGCGCTCGCGCCGGCACAGCGCCGACAGCAGGCCCAGCATCGCCGAACTCGCCACGCCGGCGATCGAGGTGCCAAACGCAAAACCCAAGCCCTTGACCGGCGCTGCCAGCGAACCGCGGATCGCCTGCAGGTCGGCCGCGCTTTCGAGCGCGAAACCGGTGCCGCGCAGCGTGGCCATCATGCCCAGCAGCGTACCCAGCATGCCCAGCAATACCAGCAGGCCGACCAGGTAGGGGGTCAGGCTCGGCGCCGGCAGCGCGACACGCTCGCCTTCCACGCGCAGCCGCACCGCGCTGCGCAGGCTCGGATGCAGCCGGCCCAGCCAGCCGTCGAGGCCAGTGCTGGCCGAGGCGGCGTCGGCCAGCGCCTGGGCCAGCGTGGCGGTGGCCTGGCTGTAGCGATGCAGTTCGAGCGCACCGGTGAGATAGCAGGCCCCGATCACCAGCGCGACCAGTGCAGCGGTGGCATTGCTGCCGACATAGCCGGCACCGATCCAGGCCACGGCCAGCAGGCCGGCGAGGAAAACAACGAGATTCAGCGGATTCTTGGACATGACGACCAGGTTATCGGGTGCGCAGCGCTGCAAGCAGGCCATCGACCGGTTGGAAACGAACATCGAGTTCGGCGAGCAGAACGTTCTGCATGTCCTGGCGGAACACGTCCAGCCAGGCACCGGGAAGATGCGTGGAATTCTCTTGCGAGGCCGATCCATCGTCGGCCGTTGTTTGCGCCGCCTGGCGCAGACGCTCGAAGTGATCGCCGAGCAAGGTCGGAACGGCCGCCAGCAGGCGCTGCTCGCGCGGACTCAGCGTCTGCTCCATCACCGCATCGACTTCGGCCAGGCGCGCCATGTCGATGGAAGTCGCGGCGAGCCGATCGCGCAGGCGCCCGCGCAGGCGGCCAGTGGCGCTCAGCATCGCGCGCTGGAACGACAGATGGCGCTCGCGGTAAACGCTGAAATCGACCGGCTTCGGCGCGCGCGATCCTTCGTCGGGCGCCGCCACGCCATCGCGCTGCCAGGCAGTGGCCAGCGCCGGGTCGCCGGTGATCGACTGCGCCAGCGATGCGCGCACGCGCGCGCAGTCCTCGTCTTCGGCAACGTCGGAGCCGGGCGTGCCCTCGGCCGCGGCCGGCACGCCATCGAGCGCCCTGGACAACGCGACCGCGCGCGTCCAGTCGATCCATTGGCTCAGTTGCTCGGACAGCACGGGCTGAGATTGCGGGACTTCGACATCGGTCAGGCGGGCGAGCAGGCGAATGAACGTCGGGCCCGAAACCGGCGCCCTTGTAGTGGTTTTCGCCATTGCGCTGGTCAAAAGAACGCCATTTTACACGCGCGGACGCGCCCGCGCCGGCCGGATGGGCAGTTGCCTCGGCGGCGCGCGCGCGCGTTCATGCGGGCGGCCGAACCTGAACCCGGTCAAGATTCGAGCGTATGCCGCCGCGGCGCGATCAGGGCTTGGGCAGCACCTGCTTCAGCTTGCGCCAGTCGCCCCAGGGATGCGCCTTCAGTCGCGCGGCGCGCTGCATGGCCTTGCGCAACGGAAAGGCCTGCGGCCCGGCGATCCGTGCCAGCTCGTCCCAGCGCAGCGGCATCGCGACCGCGGCGGCCTCGCGCGCGCGCAGCGACCACGAGCACATACTGGTGTTGCCGCGGCCATTGCGCAGCCAATCGATGAAGATCACCCCTTCGCGTTTGGCCTTGCTCATCGTCGCGACATAGCGGTCCGGCCGGGTGTCGGCCAGCGCATGCGCGAACGCATCGCTGAAATCGCGCGCCGCGTCCCAGTCGGCCTTCGGCTTCAGCGGCGCCACCACGTGCAGGCCCTTGCCGCCGGACAGCCGCGCGAAACTCTGCAGGCCGCGCCCGGCCAGCGCATCGCGGATCTCGCGGGCGCCGCGCTTGATGTCGTTCCAGCCCACGCCGGGACCTGGGTCCAGGTCGAACACCAGCAGGTCCGGGTGCTCGGGATCGTCGATCCGCGAGCCCCACGGATGCAGCTCCACCGCGTTCATCTGCACCAGTTCAAGCAGGCCGGCCTCATCTTCGATGTAGAGGTAATCCTCCACCCCGCTCTGCTGCCGCAGCGGCACCGCATGCACGTGTGCGCCGAAGCCGCGGCCGACGTGTTTCTGGAAGAAGCATTCGCCCTCGATGCCGTCCGGGCAGCGCAGCAGCGACAGCGGGCGGCGCGCGATCTCCGGCAGGATCCAGCGCGCGACGGCGTGGTAATAGCCGGCCACGTCGGCCTTGCTGAGCCCGCTGGCCGGAAAGACCACCCGCTCGGGATGGCTGATCGACACTCCGCCGATGTCGACGCGATCGCCGGACGCCATCGCTCAGCCGGCCTTGCGCCGCGTGCTGGCTTTGCGCACGGCGGTCTTGCCGGCCGCCTTGGTCGCGGTCTTGGCGGCCTTTTTCGCGGCTTTCCGCGCCGGCGCCTTCTTCGCGGTCTTGCTCGCGTTCTTCTTCGCCGGGGTGCGCTTGTTGGCTTGCAGGCTCTTCTGCAGCAGCGACATGAAGTCGACCACGTTGGTGGTCTCTTCGCCGTGCGCGGCCGGCGCTTCTTCGATGCGGGTGGTGCCGCCCTTGGCCTTGATGCGCTTCTTCAACACCGCTTCCAGGCGGGCGCGGAACTCGTCGTGGTAATCGTCGGGCTTCCAGTCGCCGGCCATCGAGTCGATCAGCTGCCGGGCCATCTCCTGTTCCTTGGGGCTGATGCGGTAGTCCTTCAGCGCGCCGGAGGGCAGCTTGTAGTCTTCCGGGTCGACCAGCTCCTGGTGGTAGCGCAACAGCAGCAGCACCAGCGCATCGCCTTGCGGCAGCACCGCCGACAGGTACTCGCGGGTGCGGATGACCACCCGCGCGATGCCGACCTTGCCGGTGTCGCGCAGGGTTTCGCGCAGCAGCACATAGCCTTTCTCGGCTTTCTTGCCCGGCACCAGGATGTAGGGCTTCTCGTAGTAGCGCGGGTCGATGTCGGCGGCATCGACGAAGGTTTCGACCTCGACCGTCTCGTGGGTTTCCGGCGCCGCCGAACGGATGTCCGATTCCTCCAGCACGACGTAGCTGCCCTTGTCGTACTCGAAGGCCTTGACGATTTCCTTCCACGGCACTTCCTCGCCGGTGTCGGCGTTGACGCGCTCGAAGCGGATCGGCTTCTTGTCGCGCGAGTCGAGCATGCGGAAGTGGATGTCGACCTTGCGTTCGCCCGACATCAACGACACCGGCACGTTGAGCAGGCCGAAGGACAGCGTGCCGGACCAGATCGGACGGGCCATCAGTGGGTTGCCTCGTGGACAGCGGCAATCGGCATGTGATCCAGCGCCAGCCAGGCGTCTTCGACCACGGCGCGGGCGCGGCGCCAACTCAGGCGCGACTCGCCGCGCATCTGCTCCCATTGCGCGGCCAGCGCCTCGTCGCTGTCGTCGGTGCGCGGCCAGTCCTCGGCATGGGTCCGGCGGGCGAACACATACGCCGGATAGAGATCGCGCCAGGTCGGCCCACCGCGGCGGCGGCGGCGCTGGTAGTCGACCAGGCTGTAGTGGCGATAGTCCTGTGCCACGCCGTGGCTTTCCAGCGGCGGCAAGGCCGTCGGCAGGCGCGGGTCCAGGGGGGCTTCGAACAGGCGGCGGTCGGGGCGACGTACGGACGGGCGCATGGCGCGGCTCCGGCATCGGACGGGAGGGGCGGTCAGCAGTAACGCCGGCGCCGTTACAGGTGCGTGATTCCCGGGTCATCGGCACGCGCATGGGCGGCAGGGTTTGCCGGTGCCTTCACGGCGCTCGCGTTGAACTGGCCGCCACCTCCTCCCGCCTGCGTTGAAGCCGCCATGACCCGAGACCCGCTACGCGAGAAATCACCGCCCGTGCCGGGCGAACAGCGCGGCAAGCGCGACACCGAGCAGATGGAAGACCGCGGCGCCGGCGAGCGGCCGGAAGAGCTGATCCCCGCCGACGCCGAATCGCCATCGCGCCTGCCCGGCCAGCCGCCGGGCTGAGCCTTTCAGCCTTGCAGCCGTGACCTGGCATCGCGAAGGGGTCCATCAACCAGCCAGGCACCTGCCGGGTGCACTGTAGGAGCGGCTTCAGCCGCGACCGCGCCATCCCTCCGCCATGGGCACGCGGAAGCAGCTCTACCGGAACCGCCACTCCAGCCCGGCCAGCCAGGCCCGCTCCGGCCCCGGTTCGTAATAGCGGCCGTTGCCGTCATTGACGATGACCGAGCCGATGTGGTGCCGGTCGAATAGGTTGTCCAGCCGCGCGAACACCCGCAGCGAGCCGTCGCCGGCCGCCCATTCGCGCGCAGCTTCCAGGTGCACCAGGCCATAGCCGGGCGCCGCCTCGGTGGCCAGATCATTGACCACGGTGCTGTCGGCCGCCTCGGCCTCGACCGCGAACTGCCATTGCCGCGGCTGCCATTGCCAGCGCGCGAACAGCTGCTGGCGCGGCACGCCCGGCAGGCGCGCGCCCGGCGCGACCCAGGCGTCGGGCACCGCGCAGCCGCTACTGGCGCAGACCCGATAACCCTCGCGGACCGTCGCCTCCAGCCAGGTATAGGCCAAGGCCAGCCGCGCGGTGTCGCCCAGCGGCTGCGACCAACTGGCTTCCACGCCCTGGCGGCGGGTGCGGCCGATATTGCGGTAGGTGCTGCGGCCGTTGGTGTTGCTGGCCACGCCCAGTTCGTCGTCGGTGTCGGCGCGGAACAGCGCCAGCGCACCCTCGCCGCCCGCGGCACGCCACTTCGTGCCGATCTCCAGGTTGTCGCTGGCCGCCTGGCGCAGGTCCAGCGCCAGCCCGGCGCCACCGTCGGCGCGGTAGCCCAGCTCGTTGAAGGTAGGCGTCTCGAAACCGCGCCCGGCCGAGGCGTAGAAGCGCAGCTCGGCGCTGGCCCGGAACACCACGCCCGCCACCGGCGTGGTCGCCTCGTAGTCGGTGCGGCCGCTGTCGTCGGGATTGCGCGCCGTCACGTAGCGGTCGTCGGAACGGAAGCGCACCTGGCTGTGGCGCAGCCCGAGCAGGCCCGACCAACGCTCGCTCCACTGCCACCAGGCCTGGGCGAACTGGTCCAGGTTCTCCACCCGGTCGCGCTGGTCGCGGCGCAGCGCGCCCTTCACTCCCAACGTGGTGCCGACGAAGTTCTCGTAGCCTTGGCGGTCCTGGCGCTGGCGGTCGGCACTGGCGCCGAGCGTGAACTCGAACGGCCGCCCGGCCAGCGCGCCGTGCCAGGACCAGCGCGCATCGCCGCCGCCGTAGTCGCCATCGAGATCGACCACCCCGCCGGCATGCAGCGGGTTGGCCTGCACGGCCACCGGCACCGCCAGGTATTGTTCGACGCTGCGCTGCCCGGCATAGGCCATCAGCCGTAGCGCCTGCGCCTCGCCGTCCTGCTGGTAAACCAGCCCGGCCTGCGACTGCCGCACTGATTTGCGGGTGTCGAACTGGCTCGCCACCGCGGTGGCCTGGCGCGGGTCGGCGTCGAACTGGGCGCGGGTCAGCCCGAGTGGATCCTGTGCGTCGGGCGCATCCAGGTAATTGAGGACCAGGCCCAGCCGGCGGCCCTCGCCCCACTCCCAGCCCAGGTTCGCGTTGGCCGATTCGCGCCGCGCACTGCTGTGCTCGCGGTAGCCGTCGGTGTCGAAATGGCTGGCCGCCACGTTGTAGTCGAACGGACCGCGCGCGCCGCGCAGCTGCGCGCCGGCGCTGAAGCTGCCGAAGCTGCCCGCGCTCGCCCGCAGGCGCCAGGGATCGCCCTGCGCGCCGGTCCCGCTCCACCACTGCAACACCCCGCCGGAGGCATTGCCGTACAGCGCCGAGAACGGACCGCGCAGCACTTCCACCCGTTCGGCGCCCATCACGTTGAAGTGCGACAGCTGGCCCTGGCCGTCGGGCATCGTCGCCGGCACGCCGTCGGCGTACAGCCGCACGCCGCGCACCCCGAACGTCGAGCGCGCGCCGAAGCCGCGGATCGACAACTGGGTGTCCTGGGCGTAGTTCTGGCGGTCGCGCGCGACCACCCCGGGCAGGCCGTCGAGCAGTTCGGCGGCCTGCACCCCGGGCCGGTCGGCAGCGGCCTCCACCCCGACGACGCTGATCGAAGCCGGCAGATCGAACGGATCGACCCCGCGCACGCGTGCGGCCTCCACCTGCACGGCAGGCAAGGTCGCGGTGGCCGCCGGCGCGGCCAGCAGCGGACAGGGCAGCAACACGGCCAGCGCGGCCGCAAGAACATGAACACGGGGGAGAGGCAGCATGGGCTGATTGTCGCCCAGGAAAGCGGCGCTCTCATCCGCCCCTTCGGGGCACCTTCTCCCACCTGAGCGAAGGGAGACATCCAGCATCACGCGATCTGTCCGCAGCATCCCCGCTCCCGCTTGCGGGAGAGGGTCGGGGTGAGGGCGCCGTCGGCAGCGCTCATCCGCCCCTGCGGGGCACCTTCTCCCAGGGGAGAAGGGAGGGTCCTGGCCTCACCCTGCTCAATGCAGGCCCCGCTCCGGCCCCCGCCGCGACAGGCCTTTGTTACGATGACGAGGTTTGGCCGCGCCGCGTGCCGAACGCTCCGGAAACACCCCCTCATTCCGTCTCTGCGAGTACTGCCGTGTCCTTCTTTGCAAACGTGGAACAGGTCCCCGGCGACCCGATCCTGGGCCTGACCGAGGCCTATAACGCCGACGCACGTCCCAACAAGGTCAACCTGGGCGTGGGCATCTATTACGACGAAAACGGCCGCATCCCGCTGCTGCGCGCCGTCTACCAGATCGAGCAGCAGCTCGCGCTGGACGCGAAACCCCGCGGCTATTTGCCGATCGACGGTATGCCGGCCTACGACCAGGCCACCCAGAAGCTGCTGTTCGGCGCGGATTCGCCGCTGCTGGACGCCGGCCGCGTCAGCACCTCGCAGACCATCGGCGGCAGCGGTGCGCTGCGCGTGGGCGCGGACCTGCTGATCAAGCTGCTGTCCACCCGCACGATCGCGATCAGCAATCCGAGCTGGGAAAACCACCGCGCGGTGTTCGGCGCCGCCGGTTTCGAGGTCGTCGACTACACCTATTTCGATGCCGCCACGCATGGCCTGAACTTCGAAGGCATGCTGGCCGACCTGCGCCAGCTCGCCCCGGGCACCGTGGTGCTGCTGCACGCCTGCTGCCACAACCCGACCGGCGCGGACCTGAGCCACGAACAGTGGCGCAGCGTTGCCGAGCTGCTGAAGGAACGCGACCTGTTCCCGTTCATCGATATCGCCTACCAGGGCTTCGACAAGGGCATCGACGAAGACGCCTACGCGATCCGCCTGCTGGCCGGCATGGACATGGATTTCGTGGTCGCCAGTTCGTACTCCAAGTCGTTCTCGCTGTATGGCGAGCGCGTCGGCGCGCTGACCGTGGTGTCGGCCGATGCCACCCAGGCCAAGGCCGTGCAGTCGCAGGTCAAGCGCATCATCCGCACGATCTACTCCAGCCCGTCGACGCATGGCGCGGCGTTGGTCGCCGGCGTGCTCAACAGCCCGGACCTGCGCCAGACCTGGGAAACCGAACTGACCGAAATGCGCGAGCGCATCCACGCGCTGCGCGCAGGCCTGGTCGCCAAGCTCGCCGAACTCGGCGCGCCGGAGTTCGCGTTCATCGAGCGCCAGGCCGGCATGTTCTCGTATTCTGGGTTGAGCAAGGCACAGGTGGATCGTTTGCGCGACGAGTTCGCGATCTACGCGGTCGGCACCGGCCGCATCTGCGTGGCCGCGCTGAGCCAGAAGAACCTGGACTACGTGGCCAATGCGGTGGCGACGGTGGCAAAAACCTGAACCTCCCGCGCTTCGCATTGAACAGCCGGCGTTCTCCGCCGGCTTTTTTTATCCGCGCAGAACCGCGGGCCCTGACTTCGTGGCTCCTATTCCCGCGGCTGTCCCCCCCTTAAAGGGGCTCTTCGCCGGAGACTGATGTCGCTCGCCTTTGTAGGAGCGGCTTCAGCCGCGACCGCCGACCTCCCGCGGTCGCGGCTGAAGCCGCTCCTACAGTGAAGATCTTCCCGGCGCGCCTCGAACGGATGCCGCTGTCATCTCGATGACGCGGAATCGATTCCAAACGGACAGGCCGGTGTCTTCGCATCGCGCCGCGATGCGACAATGCGTGTTCACTTCCTACGCAGGGTTGCCCGCTTTATGTCGCGTACCTCGCTGACCCGTTTCCTGATCGAAGAACAGCAAGCCGGCCGCATCGGCCCGGAGCTGCGCCAGCTCATCACCATTGTTTCGCGCGCGTGCAAGCGCATCTCGATTGCCGTCAGCAAGGGCGCGCTCGGCGGCGTGCTCGGCGATGCCGGCACCGGCAATGTGCAGGGCGAAGCACAGAAGAAGCTGGACGTGCTCAGCAACGACATCCTGCTCGAAGCCAACGCCTGGGGTGGCCATCTGGCCGCGTGCGCATCGGAGGAAATGGAGCACAGCACGCCGGTGCCGGACCAATACCCCAGCGGCAATTTCCTGCTGCTGTTCGATCCGCTCGACGGCAGCTCCAACATCGACGTCAACGTCTCGGTCGGCACGATCTTCTCGGTGCTGCGTTGCGCGCCGGGCGTGGACAAGCCGGGCGACGAACATTTCCTGCAGCCGGGCCGCGAACAGGTCGCCGCCGGCTACTGCATCTACGGGCCGAGCACGATGCTGGTGCTGACGCTGGGCCACGGCACACACGCGTTCACACTGGAGCGCGAGGAAGGCTCGTTCCTGCTGACCCAGGCCGACATGCGCATTCCGGAGGACACCCAGGAGTTCGCGATCAACATGTCCAACCAGCGCCACTGGGAAGCGCCGATGCAGGCTTATGTCGGTGATCTGTTGGCCGGCAAGGAAGGCCCGCGCAAGAAGGACTTCAACATGCGCTGGATCGCCAGCATGGTCGCCGACGTGCATCGCATCCTGACCCGCGGCGGCATCTTCATCTACCCGTGGGACCGCAAGGATCCGGGCAAGGCCGGCAAGCTGCGGCTGATGTACGAGGCCAACCCGATGGGCATGCTGGTCGAGCAGGCCGGCGGTGCGGCGAGCACCGGCCGCACGCCGATCCTCGGCATCCAGCCGGATGGCCTGCACCAGCGCGTGCCGGTATTCCTGGGCTCGAAGAACGAAGTGACCGAGGCGGTGAAGTACCACCTGGCGTTCGACGAGGCGTGAGGGGTCGCGGCTGAAGCCGCTCCTACAACTGCTCCAGCGGCTTGGTTGCACACTGTAGGAGCGGCTTCAGCCGCGACCGTAAATCATGCGGCCGAAGCCCTGCCACGACACGCGGCCTGCTTCAGAAGCGCTCGGCCATCTGCCGGATATCGCGTTCGGCGCGATTCGCAAACAGTTGCACTTCCGGTTCGATTCCGGCGGTGCCTTGCACCTGTTGCCAGAATACCAACGCGGCCTGGGCCGCCCAATGCCAGTGGTCGTACTGCCCGGCCACCGGCACCGGGACGGCATAGTCACGGGCCACCACCACGCCTTGCGAGGTGGGTCGCAACGACATCGGCAGCATGTCGTAGACCGGAGCGGCACGTAGCGGGAGCGTGTCGGTCAGGACCAGGCCGAAGTTGCCCAGGTGCATGTCGGTGTTGGCGATCAACGCGCCGAACCACGCCACCCGGCGCAACGCGAGCGCATCGTCGCCGTGCAGCCATCCATCACGCTCAAGCAGATCGGCAAAGCGCCACCACGCGATGCTGGCCTCTGCATAGAACGCCGCATCGATCGCCGCGAGCGAGACGAAGCCGCGCCGCCCCAGTACCGGCGTCCGGTCGAAGCGGCGCGACTCCAGGAATACCTGCTCGTTGCTTTCCAGGAGATGGGTCTGGGCGGCCGGGATGCCACGGCCGGCCAACACATTGGCCGCCAATGCCTCGCAGCGCAGCAGGGTGGCCCAGCGGCGGGCGGCGGCACTGTCTTCGCCGGCACTGAACTTCACGATGACCGGATGCAGCCCGTCTTCGCCCTCGACCGTGGCCGTGAACTTGGCCTGCTCGCCACCCGGTGAAGAGCCCGGCGGCTCCCCGCGCATCGCCTCGGCCGCCAACGCCGGATAACGCGATGCCCGCTCGGCGGCGGCAACCCGGTCGGTGGGCGCCTGCAACTCGCGCAGCGCGCGTTCCATGGCCAGGTCGCCCAGGATCAGATCGCCAACCTGGGTCGAGCCGCCGTGCAGCAACGCCACGATGACGTGCTCAGCATTCCAGACCTTCAGGTCGGCGGGCACGCGCAGTTCGGATGAAACTCGATGCGCGTAGGTCCGTCCCAGGAAACCGTTCGGCCGCAGATCGTCGAGGAACCAGGGCACGTCGGGATAGAGGCCGCGCTCGAAGGGCGGATGCATCAGCGAGGCCCGCTTATGGTCCGTTTCCAAGGCGAATTCACCACGATCGAGCGCGACCAGCCTGCCGACGTGCTCGACGCGTGCCGAGGCTGTCATCCGGTACAGCGGCCACTGCGACTCGCCGCGGATATCCCGCCGCAGGGCGTATTGGGTGGCCCGCGCCTTGCCGAGGCGAATGATCGAAGGCTCGGCCACCAGCGCGCGGCCCAGTGAGGGCCGGCTGACGCCCAGGGTCTGTTGCACCTCCGCCGCCGGCAGGCGGCCGCGACTGCGGAGGATGTCGAGCAGGCGTTCGGCAATCGAGGCTTGGTCGGGATCCATGTAACGATTATTCTTACGATTGTCTGGCGATACTCCCGCAATCATTGCTAAAAATCAATTAGTTAACTGGATCACATGGGTCTTACACGGAAATCAATGTAACGATTCTTGAACCAATTTTGCACCACGGCCTCAACTCGCCACTGCCACCGGCGCACGCTCGGAGAACTGGCCGCGCCAGTAGGGGTAGTAAGGGTAGGGCGCCGGCACCGCGCTGGCCGCGTCCAGGCGGGCGATCTGCTCCGGCGCCAGCTGCCAGCCGACGGCACCGAGGTTCTGCTTGAGCTGTGCCTGGTCGCGCGCACCGATCAGCACCGTGCTGACGGTGGGGCGGCTGAGCAGCCAGTTGATCGCCACCTGCGGCACGCTGCGGCCGGTTTCCGCGGCGATCGCGTCGAGCACGTCGACGATGTCGAACAGGCGCGCGTCGTCGATGGCCGGGCCGACCGAAGCGGTCTCGTGCAGGCGGCTGCCTTCCGGCAGCGGCTGGCCGCGGCGCAGCCTGCCGGTCAGCCGGCCCCAGCCGAGCGGGCTCCAGACCACCGCGCCCACGCCCTGGTCCAGGCCCAGCGGCATCAGCTCCCACTCGTAGTCGCGGCCGGCCAGCGAGTAATAGGCCTGGTTGGCGACGAAGCGGCTCCAGCCGTGCGCATCGCTGATCGACAAGGCCTTCATCAGCTGCCAGCCCGCGTAGTTGGAGGCGCCGAGGTAACGCACCTTGCCGGCGCGCACCAGGTCGTCCAGCGTGGACAGGGTTTCCTCCAGCGGGGTGAGGGCGTCGAAGGCGTGCAGCTGCAGCAGGTCGATGTAGTCGGTGCGCAGGCGCTTGAGCGAGGCGTCGACCGCGCGCAGCAGCCGCCAGCGCGAGGCGCCGGCATCGTTGGGCCCCTCGCCCAGGCGCAGGCCGGTCTTGGTGGAGAGGATCACCTGGTCGCGACGGCCCTGCAGGGCGGCACCGAGGATTTCCTCGGAGGCGCCGTCGGAATACACGTCGGCGGTATCGAACAGGTTGACGCCTGCTTCGAGTGCAACGTCGATCATGCCGCGCGCTTCTTCCACGCCGGCGTTGCCCCAGGCCGAGAACAGCGGCCCCTTGCCACCGAAGGTGCCGGCGCCGAAGCCGAGCACGGGGACTTTGAAGCCGGAGCGGCCGAGCAGTCGGGTTTCCATGAGGTTCTCCTTACGATTCCTGGGGGCAGGCCGACAGCCCGCGGAGGAGGGTTTGGCGTTCGAGGCGGACGCTCCACAGCGCCACCCCCAGGCCGATGACCGTGATGGCCGCGGCGACCCACGGCGTCGCCGGCAGCCCGAAGCGGCTGGCGACCACCACGCCGCCGAGCCAGGCGCCAAGCGCATTGCCGAGGTTGAACGCGGCGATGTTGAGGCTGGACGCAAGGTTCTGGCCGCTGCCGCGCGCCTGTTCGAGCACGCGCAGTTGCAAGGGCGCGACGGTGGCGAAGGCGGCCACGCCGAGCAGGCCGGCGTACACCACCATGGCCGTGGGCGAGCGCAGCGCCAGGCCCATGCTGGCCAGCACCACGGCCAGCGCCGCGAGCGTGCCGAGCAGGGCCGGCACCGGATGCCGGTCGGCCAGGCGGCCGCCGAGCAGGTTGCCGACGATCATGCCGGCGCCGAACACCAACAGCACCGGCGACACCGCGGCCTGACTGAAACCGGTGATCCCGACCAGCAGCGGCTGGATATAGGTGAACACCGCGAACACGCCTGCAAACCCGACCACGGTCATCAGCAAGGCGAGCAAGACCTGCGGCCGCGCCAGCACGGCCACTTCCTGCCGCCATGGCGAGGGCTCGCCGCCACGCACCGCGGCCGGCACCCACAGCGCCACCGCCAGCGCGGCCAGCACGCCGATCGCCGCCACCGCCCAGAAGGTCGCGCGCCAGCCCAACTGCAGGCCGAGCCAGGCGCCGGCCGGCACGCCGAGCAGGGTGGCCACGGTGAGCCCGGCGAACATCAGCGAGATCGCCGAGGCGCGGCGTTCGACCGGCACCAGCGAGGTGGCGACCACCGCGCCGACGCCGAAGAAAGTGCCGTGCGCCAGCGAGGTCAGCACGCGCGCCGCCATCAAGGTGGCGTAGTCCGGCGCCAGCGCGCAGGCCAGGTTGCCGAGGGTGAACACGATCATCAGGCCGACCAGTACCGCCTTGCGCGGCAGTCGCGCGCTCAACAGGGTCAACACCGGCGCGCCGACGAACACGCCGAGCGCGTAGCCGCTGATCAGCAGGCCGGCGGCGGGGATGGACACGTGCAGATCGGCGGCGACCTGCTGCAGCAGGCCCATGATCACGAATTCGGTGGTGCCGATGCCGAAGGCGCCGACGGTCAATGCGTATAGCGCGGCGGGGGTACGAGCGGGGGTGGCCGCGGACGAGGGCAGGGACGCGGTCATGGCCGGCTCCGGAAGGAAGGCGCCCAGCCTGCGCCGGCCGGTTTGGCTCAGAAACCCCTGTTATGCTGAATCATCTTCAATATTTCGTTGAGAATCGATGGATCGCCTGGGCGATATCGCCTTGTTCCTGCGCGTGCTCGACCAGGGCTCGATCACCGCGGCCGCGCGCAGCCTGGATCTGTCGGTGGCGGTGGCCAGCCAGCGCCTGCGCCGGCTCGAGCGCGAGCTGGGCGTGCGCCTGCTGCACCGGACCACGCGACGGCTGCATCCCACCGCCGAAGGCCAGGCGCTGGCCGAGCGCGGGCGGGTGCTGGTGCAGGACCTGGAAGCGCTGGCCGACGGGCTGCGCGAAAGCGCGCAGAGCGTGGCCGGCACCCTGCGGATGACGCTGTCGGCGTCGTTCGGCCTGCAATACGTCTCGCCGCTGCTGGCGGACTTCCAGGCCCGCCACCCGCGGGTGCGGGTCAGCACGCATCTCAGCGACGACCTGGTCGACCTGGTCAAGGATGGCTTCGACCTGGCGATCCGGATCGGCCCGCTCGACGACTCGCGCCTGGTGGCGCGCCGCATCGCCAGCAATCGGCGGGTGTTGGTGGCCTCGCCGGCTTATTTGCAGCGACAGGGCGTGCCGCGCCATCCCGACGCGCTGGCCGCGCACCCGGGCATCCTGCTGGTCGGCCGCGATGGCCGGCAGGACCTGTGGACGTTGACCACGCCGGACGGCGGCTTGCTGCGCGTGCGGATGGAAAGCCGCTTCGAGAGCAACTTCGGCGAACTGCTGCGCGACGCCGCGCTGGCCGGGCAGGGCATCGCACTGCACTCGCTGTGGCACGTGGCCGAAGACCTGCGCGCCGGGCGGTTGAAGGTATTGCTGCCGGAATGGTCGCCGCCGGCCTCGCAGATCAGCGCGGTGACCCCCGTGCGCAGCCAGCAACCACCGCGCGTGCGCGCCTTCGTCGACCACCTGATCGAGCGGCTGGGCCCGGTGCCGCCGTGGGAGCAGTTGGACGTCATGGATTACGCAGCGGAGTGAGGGATCGGCTCCGGCCGCTGGACGCCGCCCTGTAGGAGCGGCTTCAGCCGCGACCGCGGCACGTCGGCCACACGAACATCGCCCGCGCTCGCACCTCTGTCGGGGCCGAAGCCCTCCCAAAGATCAATCGCGATGCTCGTACACCGCCTTGCCATCCACCCAGGTCGACTGGATCGGCAGATCGTCCAATTGCGATTCGGCGATGGCGAACGGGTCCTCCGCCAGCACCACGAAATCCGCGCGCAGGCCGGGCTTGAGCTGGCCGACCTTGTTTTCATCGAAACCGGCATAGGCCGCGTCGGCGGTGAAGCCGCGCAACGCCTCGGCCAGGCTCAGTTTCTGGTCGGGCAGCCAGCCGCCGGGAGGTTGGCCGGCACGGTCCTGGCGGGTGACCGCGGCATACAGGCCCAGCCGCGGATCAGGCGATTCCACCGGGAAATCCGAGCCCAGGGCCAATCTGGCGCCGCTGTGCAGCAGCTTCTGCCAGGCATAGGCACCGAGGATGCGCTGCGCGCCCAGGCGGTCCTGCGCCCACGGCATGTCCGAGGTCGCATGGGTCGGCTGCATCGAGGCGATCACCCCCAGCTGCGCGAAACGCGGGATGTCTTGCTGGGCGAGGATCTGCGCATGCTCGACGCGCCAGCGATGATCGCTGCCGCGGTCCTTGCCCAGCACTTGTGCGTAGGTATCCAGCACCAGCCGGTTGCCGCGATCGCCGATGGCGTGCGTCGCGACCTGCACGCCGCAACCCTTGGCCTTGACCACCGCCTGGCGATAGGCGGCCGGCTCGGTAACGAACAGGCCGTGGTTGCCGTGGTCGTCGCTGTAGTCCTCCAGCAACGCCGCGCCGCGGCTGCCGAGCGCACCGTCCACGTAGAGCTTGACGCCGCGCATCTCCAGCCGGCCGCCGGGATGCGTATACAGCCCGTGTTCGCACAGGTCGGCCAGCGCGTTGCCGTCGCCGTCGGCATAGGTGTCGATGCGCAACGGCAAGCGGCCTTCGTCGGCGAACTGGCGCATCAGCGCCAGGTCCTCGCGCGAGGTGCCCATGTCGTGCACGCCGGTCAGGCCGTTGCTGACCGCCGCCTGCAACGCCAGCCCCAACGCTTTCTCCCGGGTGGCCTGGTCCGGCGCGGGCATCACCGCGGTGACCAGCGGCATCGCGCCGTCGACGAGTACGCCGCTGGGCTGGCCAGCGCTGCGTTCGATGCGCCCGCCCTGCGGCTGCCAGTCGGCCGATGCCAATTTCGGCTGCTTCGCCGCGGCCAGCTTCAGGGCGGCGGAATTCGCCCAGCCGGCATGGCCGTCGACGCGCTCGAGCCAGACCGGCCGATCGGGGAAGGCGGCATCGAGGTCGGCGGCGGTGGGAAAGGCTTTGTCCGGCCAATCGTTCTGGTCCCAGCCACTGCCGGTCAGCCACGCGCCGGGCGCCAGGGTCTTTTCGAACGCCTGCAATCGCGCCAGCACGTCCTGCTTGTCATGCGTGCCGACCAGGTTGGCCTGCAGCAGCGACCAGCCCAGGCCCATGACATGGCCGTGCGCGTCGATCAGGCCGGGCAGGACGGTGGCCTGCGGCAGCTCGATGCGTGTGCCCTGCGGATAGCGTTGCCGCAACTGCGCGGCGGTGCCGACGGCGACGATGCGCCCGCTCGCGTCCCAGGCCACGGACTCCACCGCCGGTTGCTGCGCATCCGAGGTGTAGATGCGATGCGCGCTCAGCACCGTGACCTGCGGCGCGGCCGTTGCCGCCGCGACACCGCCGAGTAGGGACAGCATGGGAAGAACGACGGTCCAGCGACGCATGGGCGGCTCTCGTGTCCGAAAGTGGCCACTATGCGCAAAAGCGCGGGCGGGCTGAAGGGGCTTGATCTTTGTTCGCCCTCATCCGCCCCTTCGGGGCACCTTCTCCCGCTAGCGGGAGAAGGGAGACTTCAGGCATCGCGCGATCTGTCCGAAGCATCCCTCTCTCACCTGTGGGAGAGGGGTAGGGGTGAGGGTGCTCTGCGCGAGAAGCCCCCCCTCATCCGCCCCTTCGGGGCACCTTCTCCCGCTAGCGGGAGAAGGGAGACTTCAAGCATCGTGGGATCTGCCCGAAGTATCCCCTCTCCCGCTTGCGGGAGAGGGGTAGGGGTGAGGGCGCTCTGCGCGAGAAGCCCCCCTCATCCGCCCCTTCGGGGCACCTTCTCCCGTTAGCGGGAGAAGGGAGACTTCAAGCATCGTGGGATCTGCCCGAAGCATCCCCTCTCCCGCTTGCGGGAGAGGGGTAGGGGTGAGGGCGCTCTGCGCGAGAAGCCCCCCCATCCGCCCCTTCAGGGCACCTTCCCCCAAGACGGGGGCCGATGTCCCCACCAGTGGGAGAAGGGAATTGCGCGAGCCGTCAGCCCCGCCGCGACGGCAGGAACGCCGCCACCATTCCCAACAACGGCAGGAACGAGATCAGCAGATAGACATGCTCGATGCTGGTACGGTCGGCGAGCACGCCGAGCACCGCCGCGCCCAGCCCGCCCATGCCGAAGGCGAAACCGAAGAACAGGCCGGAAACGGTGCCGATGCGGTGCGGCATCAGTTCCTGCGCATACACCAGGATCGCCGAGAACGCCGAGGACAGCACGAAGCCGATCACCAGGGTCAGCGCCGTGGTCGCGGCCAGGCCGACGTGCGGCAGCGCCAGCGCGAACGGCGCCACGCCGAGGATCGATGCCCAGATCACCGGCTTGCGGCCGATGCGGTCGCCGACCGGCCCGCCAATCAAGGTGCCCGCGGCCGACGCCAGCAGGAACCCGAACAAGTGCAGCTGCGCGCTCTGCACCGACACGCCGAACTTGTGGATCAGATAGAACGTGTAATAGCTGCTCAGGCCGGCGATGTAGAAATACTTGGAGAAGATCAGCACCAGCAGGATGCCGATCACCCAGGCCACCGTGCGCTTGGGCAGCGCGGCCTCGTGGGTACTGGCCTTGCGCGCGGCCAGCGGCGCCGCGCTCAGGTGCAGCGCGTACCAGCGCCCGACATAGGTCAGCAGCACCATGCCCAGCAGCGCGGCGGCGGCGAACCAGGCCACCGAATGCTGGCCGTAGGGCACGATCACCGCCGCGGCGATCAGCGGGCCGATCGCGGTGCCGGTGTTGCCGCCGACCTGGAACACCGACTGCGCCAGTCCATGCCGCCCGCCCGAGGCCAACCGCGCGATGCGCGAGGACTCGGGGTGGAAGATCGCCGAGCCGATGCCGACCAGCGCAGCGGCCATCAGCACGGTCGCGTAGTTCGGCGCATAGGCCAGCAACAGCAGGCCGCACAGCGTGGCGCCCATGCCCATCGGCAGCGAATACGGTGCCGGCCGACGATCGGTGCGCAGGCCGATCAGCGGCTGGAACAGCGACGCGGTGAGCTGGTAGGTGAGGGTGATCAGGCCGATCTGGGCAAAGCTGAGCTGGAACTGGCCCTTGAGGATCGGATAGATGGCCAGGATCAGCGACTGCATCATGTCGTTGATCAGGTGCGAAGAGGTGATCGCGGCCAGCAAGCCGGTGACGACCGGGCGCGATTTGGTCGCGGCGGCCGACACGGATACGGCGGCGGCCGGCGCTTCGGCGATGACAGGAACGAGGGGGGCGGTGCTGGACATGACCATCCGTACGGGACGCGGGAGAAGCGCATGTTAGGCTGGCCGCCCTTGTCGTTCTCGCGCGATCCGGTCATGCCCCATGCAGAAACGGACATCCCGCCCTGGCCGACGCGGCCGGCGCACCTGGACGAAATCGACGACAGTCCCTCGGACGTGTTCTGCCGCGCCGTCGACTACCCGGACGGCCGGCTGGTCCCGCCGCACCGGCACCGCAAGCACCAGCTGATCCACGCCGTGCGCGGCCTGATGGTGGTCACCGCCGAACAAGGCCGCTGGGTCGTGCCCAGCACCCGCGCAGTGTGGATGCCGGCCGGCTGGGAACACAGCGTGCGTTGCATCGGCGAGGTGCACATGCGCAGCCTGTACCTGCGCCCGGAAGCGGTCGCGCACTTGCCCGCGCGGGCCGCCGCGACGGTGCGCATCGATCCACTGCTACGCGAACTGATCGCCAGTGCCGTGCAGGTGCCGCAGCCGTACGCCGCCGATTCGCGCGATGGCCATTTGATGCGCCTGCTGCTGGACGAGCTGCGCACCCTGCCGGTGCTGCCGCTGCACCTGCCAGAGCCGGCGGACCCGCGCCTGCGCCGGATTGCCCGCCATTTCGAGACCCACCCCGACGACAGCGCCACGCTGCAGGCCTGGGGCCAGGCGCTGGGCGTGGACGCGCGCACCGTGCAGCGGCTGTGCCGCGCCGAGCTCGGCATGAGCTTTGCGCGCTGGCGGCAGCAGGCGCGGCTGTTGCGCGCGCTGGAGCAACTGGCCAGCGGCGACAAGGTGATCGACGTGGCCGCGGCGGTCGGCTACGAGAATCCGAGTGCGTTCACCCGCATGTTCCGCCGCCACTTCGGGCTGACCCCGGGCGAGTTCTTCGGCTGAGCGCAGCACGCGGGTATGCTCGGCCGAGGCGCCGCCCGGGGTGGGCCGCGCAGACCACAAGGATGTGCATGGACCGACGCGGTTTCCTCGTTTCCGGCGGCCTCGCCAGCGGCCTGCCGCTGCTGGGCGCGCTGACGCCGGCCAGTGCCGCCGCCGCGGTGGTCGCGCCCGATCGCGTCGACCTGCGCAGCGACGGGCTGGGCCTGCAACCGGCCGAGTACGCGCAGCAGCTGCTGCAACTCGCCCGCGCGCCCGGCTTCGAAGGCGACTACTACAGCGAGGGCGGCGACATCACCCGGCTGGAGGAGGCCTTCGCACACACACTCGGCAAGCCGGCGGCGCTGTACCTGCCGACCGGCACGCTCGCCAACCACCTGGCGGTGCGCGCGCTGGCCGGCGAACACCGCCGCGTGCTGGTGCAGGCCGACAGCCACCTCTACAACGACAGCGGCGACTGCGCCACGCAGCTGAGCGGGCTCAACCTGGTGCCGCTGGCTTCGCCGTCGGCGGCGCTGCCGATGGACGCGGTGCGCGCCGAGGTCGAGCGCGCCGCCGATGGCCGCGTACCGTTGCAGGTCGGCGCGATCTCGCTGGAAAGCCCGGTGCGGCGGCTCGGCCATCGCTACGTGCCGTGGGACGACGTGCGCGCGCTGTGCGGGTATGCGCGCGAGCAGGGCATCGGCCTGCACCTGGACGGCGCGCGGCTGTTCAACCTGCCGCAGCACACCGGCCATGGCGTGCGCGAATACGCGGCCCTGTTCGACACGGTCTATGTGTCTCTGTGGAAGCACTTCAATGCGGCGTCCGGCGCGATCCTCGCCGGCGAATCGGCGTTGATCGAACCGCTGCGCGCACAGCGCCGGATGTTCGGCGGGGGGCTGCCGCACGCCTGGCCGCTGGCCGCGCCGGCGCTGCATTACCTGCTCGACTACGAAGCGCAGTACGCGCGTGCCTGGCAGGCCGCCGAGGCGTTGTTCGCGCTGCTGCGCGCCGACGGACGCCTGCGGTTGCAGACGCTGCCCGAAGGCACCAGCAGCATCGTGCTGAACCTGCCGGACGGCGCCGACAGCCACGCCTGGGCGCAGCGCGCCGAGGCGCGCGGGGTGCGGGTAGGTGCCGCGCCGCCGGGCGGCAACACGATGCTGCAGGTCAATGCCACGCTACTGCGGCGATCGCCCGCGTCGGTGGCGAAAGTGTTGCTTGAGGCGTTGCGGGGATGAAGTCGCAGTGGTCGCGGCTGAAGCCGCTCCTACAACTACGCCACATACCTGGATGTGCACTGTAGGAGCGGCTTCAGCCGCGACCACGGACTTCCCGCCGCGGGGACATCGCCTGAGCGCGCACCCCCGTCGGGGCTGAAGCCCCTCCCACAGCGGCTATGCGTACCCAATCACCCGGACCATGACCCAAGTCACTTGACCCGATTTCCACGCAACGGCCACGCTCGGGGTTTGCGCAGCGCGGAAGGAATCGCACGCGCCCCGTTCCGGAGAATGTAAGCGTGGATCGTCGCACCTTCCTGCAGCTGTCCGCGATCGGCGCGGGCGGACTGCTGTTGCCTTCTACCCGCCTGATCGCCGCCGAGCAGCTGCTCGCGCCGGCCGATGCCGCCCGCAACCGCCGCCTGGCCGATACCGCGCTGAGCACCGCGCGCAGCGGCGGCGCGAGCTATTGCGACGTGCGGGTGGGACGCTACCTGCGCCAGTTCGTGGTCACCCGCGAGGCGCAGGTGGAGAACGTGGTCAACGCCGAATCCTGCGGCGTCGGCGTGCGGGTGATCGCCGATGGCGCCTGGGGTTTCGCCGCGACCAACACGTTGACCAGCGAAGGCGTGGCGGCGGCGACGCGGCAGGCGATCGCCATTGCCCGCGCCAACGCCAAGCTGGCCAGCGAGCCGGTGCGCCTCGCACCGGTCAAGGGCGTCGGCGACGTGAGCTGGCGCACCCCGATCAAGCGCAACGCAATGGAAGTGCCGGTGGCCGAGAAGGTGGCGCTGCTGCTGGACGTCAACGCCGCCGCGCTCAATGCCGGTGCGACCTTCGCCGCCTCGCGGCTGTTCGCGATCAACGAACAGAAGTATTTCGCCAGCAGCGACGGCTCCTACATCGACCAGGACGTGCACCGGCTGTGGCTGCCGTTCACCGTCACCGCGGTGGACAAGGCCAGCGGCAAGTTCCGCAGCCGCGACGGCCTGGGCGCACCGGTCGGCATGGGCTACGAATACCTGGACGGCGACGCCAAGCAGAAGCATGCGTTGCCGGGTGGCCTGATCGGCTATGGCCTGTCCTACGATCCGCGCGAAGACGCAGTCGCCGCGGCGAAGCAGGCGCGCGCGAAACTGTCGGCGCCGTCGGTGAAACCAGGCAAGTACGACCTGGTGATCGACCCGAGCAACCTGTTCCTGACCATCCACGAATCGGTCGGCCACCCGCTGGAGCTGGACCGCGTGCTCGGCTACGAGGCCAATTACGCCGGCACCAGCTTCGCCACCGTGGACAAGCGCGATGCCGGCTTCCGCTGGGGCAGTCCGCTGGTCGACTTCGTCGCCGACAAGACGCGCCCGGGCAGCCTGGGCGCGGTCGGCTACGACGATGAAGGCGTCAAGACCAAGGAGTGGGAGCTGGTGCGCGACGGCATCCTGGTCGACTACCAGTGCACCCGCGACCAGGCCCACCTGATCGGCAAGACCGAGTCCGACGGCTGCAGCTATGCCGACGCCTGGTCCAGCGTGCAATTCCAGCGCATGCCCAACGTCTCGCTGCGCGCCGGCAAGCAGCCGCTGAGCGTGGCGCAGATGATCGCCGGGGTCGACAAGGGCCTGTACATCCACGGCCGCTCGTCGTACTCGATCGACCAGCAGCGCTACAACGCGCAGTTCGGCGGCCAGCTGATCTACGAGATCGAGAACGGCAAGGTGACGCGCCAGGTCGAGGACGGCGCCTACCAGATCCGCACGCCGGAATTCTGGAACTCGGTCAGCGCGATCTGCGACGACCGCGATTTCCGCGTGTTCGGTTCGTTCTTCGACGGCAAGGGCCAGCCGGGCCAGGTCTCGGCGGTGTCGCATGGCTCGGCGACGACGCGCTTTGATGGGGTCAATGTGATCAATACCGCGCGCTCGCTGGGCTGAGGTTTTCCCCTCTCCCGCTCTCGGGAGAGGGGTTAGGGGTGAGGCTGCTCTCCGTCCAGAGCTGCCCTCATCCGCCCCTTCGGGGCACCTTCTCCCGCGTTGCGGGACAAGAAGGCGCGAGGTTCACCCTGTCGAAAGTCACATGACGCGCGAAGCCCCATACCGCAAGAATCGGGTTCGCGGGCAATGGGGCCGCGTCCAACCAACCTTCCGCGCCTGGCGCGGGATTTCCGGGGAGCAATGGCGTGCATCGACGTGATTTCCTGGCCCTGAGCGGGCTGACAGCAGGCGGCCTCCTGGTGCCGTCGTTCTTCGGCAAGGCCATCGCGGCCGAGCAATTGATCACCACCCTGGACCCGGCGCACAAGAAGCGCCTGGCCGACGTCGCGCTCAACGCCGCGCGCGCGGCCGGCGCCAGCTACACGGACGTGCGCATCGGCCGCTATCTGCGCCAGTACGTCATCACCCGCGAGGACAAGGTCCAGAACGTGGTCAATACCGAGTCCACCGGCGTGGGCGTGCGGGTGATCGCCAACGGCGCCTGGGGCTTCGCCGCCACCAACGAGCTGACCGACCAGGGCGTGGCCCGCGCCGCGCAACAGGCCACCGCGATCGCCAAGGCCAACGCCAAGGTCCAGACCTCGCCGGTGCAGCTGGCACCGACCCCGGGCGTGGGCGAGGTGTCGTGGAAGACGCCGATCAAGAAGAACGCGATGGAAGTGCCGCTCAAGGACAAGGTCGACCTGCTGCTGGGCGTCAATGCCGCGGCGATGGGCGCCGGCGCCAACTTCGTCAATTCCATGCTGTTCCTGGTCAACGAGCAGAAATATTTCGCCAGCACCGACGGCTCCTACATCGACCAGGACGTGCACCGCATCTGGGCGCCGATGACGGTCACCGCCATCGACAAGGCCAGCGGCAAGTTCCGCACCCGCGACGGCCTGTCCGCGCCGATGGGCCTGGGCTTCGAGTATCTGGACGGCGCCTCCTCCGGCAAGGTGGTCAGCCCGAATGGGGTGGTCAACTACGGCCTGTCCTACGACATGAAGGAAGACGCGATCGCCGCGGCCAAGCAGGCACAGGAAAAGCTCAAGGCGCCGTCGGTGAAGCCGGGCAAGTACGACCTGATCCTGGACCCTTCGCACACCTGGCTGACCATCCACGAGTCGGTCGGCCACCCGCTGGAGCTGGACCGCGTGCTCGGTTACGAGGCTAACTACGCCGGCACCAGTTTCGCCACCCTGGACAAGCTCAAGTCGCAGTTCCAGTACGGCAGCGACAAGGTCCACATCTTCGCCGACAAGGTGCAGCCCGGCAGCCTGGGCGCGGTCGGCTACGACGACGAAGGCGTCAAGACCAAGCGCTGGGACCTGATCAAGGACGGCGTGCTGGTCGATTACCAGGCGATCCGCGACCAGGTCCATATCCTGGGCAGGGACGCGTCCGACGGCTGCTGCTACGCCGACTCCTGGTCCAGCGTGCAGTTCCAGCGCATGGCCAACGTGTCGATGGCGCCGGGCAAGACGCCGCTGGCCGTCAGCGACATGATCAAGGACGTCGAGAACGGCATCTACATCATCGGCGACGGTTCGTTCTCGATCGACCAGCAGCGCTACAACGCGCAGTTCGGCGGCCAGCTGTTCTACGAAATCAAGAACGGGCAGATCACCCGCATGCTCGAGGACGTCGCCTACCAGATCCGCACGCCGGAGTTCTGGAATGCCTGCGTGGCCGTGGCCGACGAAAGCGACTACCGCCTGGGCGGTTCGTTCTTCGACGGCAAGGGCCAGCCGGGCCAGGTCTCGGCGGTCTCGCACGGTTCGTCCACCGCCCGCTTCAACGGCATCAACGTCATCAACACCGCCCGTTCGCTGGGCTGATCCGGAGCCTTACCTCATGAGCATCCTCACCGAAGCACAGGCCAAGGCCATCCTGGACAAGGTCATCAAGCTGTCCAAGGCCGACGAGACCACGGCCACGCTGTCCGGCTCCATCGACGGCAACATCCGCTTTGCCCTCAACAACGTGTCCACCTCGGGCATCGTCGACAACACCGAGCTGGCCGTGCAGGTCGCCTTCGGCAAGCGCGTGGGCGTGGCGACGATCAACGAATTCGACGACGCCTCGCTGGAACGGGTGGTGCGCCGCGCCGAAGACCTGGCCAAGCTGGCGCCGGAGAATCCGGAGTTCGTGCCGGCCGTGCAGAAGCAGGAATACAAGCCCAGCCCGACCTTCAGCGAATCCACCGCGGCGATCACCCCGGAGTTCCGCGCCCAGGTCGCCGCCGATTCGATCGCCCCGTGCAAGGGCAACGGCCTGATCGCCGCCGGCTTCCTGGAAGACGGCCAGAGCTTCACCGCCATCGCCAACAGCAACGGCAACTTCGGCTACCAGCGCGGCACGCGTTTCGACTACACCTGCACGGTGCGCACCGAGGACGGCCGCGGTTCGGGCTGGGTCGGCCGCAACCTCAAGGACGCCTCCGAGTTCAACGCCGACCAGGACATCCGCATCGCCAAGCGCAAGGCCAGCGAGTCGTCCGAGGCCAACGCGCTGGAGCCGGGCAAGTACACGGTGATCCTGGAACCGGCCGCGGCCGCGGGCCTGATCTCCTTCATGATGAATTTCTTCGATGCGCGCCGCGCCGACGAAGGCCGCAGCTTCCTGTCCAAGAAGGGCGGCGGCAACAAGCTCGGCGAGCTGGTCTACGACCCGCGCGTGAACATCACCGCCGACCCGTGGCACCCGGTCGCGCCGGTGATGCCATGGGACGAGGAAGGCCTGCCGCGCGAGAAGATGGCCATCGTCGAGAACGGCAAGGTCGCCAACCTCAATTACTCGCGCTTCTGGGCGCAGAAGAACGGCAAGCGCGCGGTCGGCGAGCCGGGCAACCTGCTGATGGCCGGCGGCGACAAGTCGATCGCCGACCTGGTGCGCACCACCGACAAGGGCATCCTGGTCACCCGCACCTGGTACATCCGCATGGTCGATCCGCAGACCGTGCTGCTGACCGGCCTGACCCGCGACGGCACCTTCTACATCGAGAACGGCCAGATCAAGTACCCGGTGAAGAATTTCCGCTTCAACGAATCGCCGGTGATCATGCTCAACAACATCGACGAGCTCGGCAAGCCGGTGCGCGTGGCCGGTGACGAGTCCGACTTCGTGATGATGATCCCGCCGATGCGCCTGCGCGACTTCACGTTCACCTCGCTGTCCGACGCGGTGTGACCTTCGCGGCCCTCACCCCCAGCCCCTCTCCCGCGAGCGGGAGAGGGGAGTTGTCCCCTTCTCCCGCCAACGGAAGGGGCAAGCTGTGCCCTTCTCCCGCTCGCGGGAGAAGGTGCCCGAAGGGCGGATGAGGGCACCCCCATGACCCGCGCGGAATTCCTGAAACTGATGCTGGGCAGCGCAGCAGCGCTCGCGCTGCCCGCAGCGCGCGCGGCTTCGCCGCAGTACGACTTCTGGTTCACTCGCCTCAAGTACGACTCCGGCGACTGGGACGTGGACGCGCGCATGCCGTCCAACCTGATCACTTCACTGATCGACTACACGCACCTGCGGGTGGACCCGGTCGAGCACGTGCTGCCGCTGGCCGACCCGAGGGTGCTGCAGGCGCCGTTCTGCTACCTGGCCGGGCATAAGCTGGTCGAATTCAACGCCGCCGAGCGCGCCAATTTCGAACGCTACGTGCGCAACGGCGGTTTCGTGCTGGTCGACGACTGCAACCATGATATCGACGGCCTGTTCGCGCGTTCGTTCGAATCGCAGATGGCTTCGATCTTCGGCAAGGACGCGCTGAAGAAGTTGCCCAACCAGCACCCGGTCTACAGCAGCTTCTTCAAATTTCCGGACGGCCCGCCAGCCACCGGCTTCGAGCTCAACGGCTGGGGCGACGACCTCGTGCACGATTACCTGAAGGGCATCGAGATCGATGGCCGGCTCGGCGTGCTCTACAGCAACAAGGACTACGGCTGCGAATGGGACTACGACTGGCGCAACAAGCGCTTCCTGGCCGAAGACAACACCAAGTTCGCGGTGAATATCGTGATGTATGCATTGAACAGTTGAACGACCGGCGTTGCCGCTCTTTGTAGGAGCGGCTTCAGCCGCGACCACCCGATCGCGCAGTCGCGGCTGAAGCCGCTCCTACAACGTTTCCGTTTCGCGAGAACCCCACATGACCTCCCCCGAAGAATCCGCACTGCAGGCGCAACTGGGCCACCTGGGGCAACTGCGCGAGGCACTGGCCCAGGCCGTGGTCGGCCAGTCGGCCGTCGTCGAACAATTGCTGATCGGCCTGCTGGCCGGCGGCCACTGCCTGCTCGAAGGCGCGCCGGGGCTGGGCAAGACCCTGCTGGTGCGTTCGCTGGGCCAGGCCCTGGAGCTGCAGTTCCGGCGCGTCCAGTTCACCCCCGACCTGATGCCCAGCGATATCCTCGGCACCGAATTGCTGGAGGAAGACCACGGCACCGGCCACCGCCACTTCCGGTTCCAGCCCGGGCCGATCTTCACCAGTCTGCTGCTGGCCGACGAGCTCAACCGCACCCCGCCCAAGACCCAGGCCGCGCTGCTGGAAGCAATGCAGGAACGCACCGTCAGCTACGCCGGCACCACGTACGCACTACCGGTGCCGTTCTTCGTGCTGGCCACCCAGAACCCGATCGAGCAGGCCGGCACTTACCCGTTGCCGGAAGCGCAGCTGGACCGTTTCCTGCTGCACGTACGCGTCGATTATCCCAACGAGGCCGAGGAGCGCGACATCCTGCTGCAGACCACCGGCAGCCACAGCGCGCACGTGCCCAAGGTGATGGACGCCACGCAGGTGGTGGCCTTGCAGCAACGCGTGCGCGAGGTGCACGTCGGCGAAGACGTGCTGGACTGGATCAACCGCCTGGTACGCGCAAGCCGGCCGGGGCCGGACGCGCCGGAGGCGGTCAAGCAATGGGTGAAGTGGGGTGCCGGCCCGCGCGCCGGGCAGTCGCTGGTACTGGCCTGCAAGGCCCGCGCGCTGCTGCACGGGCGCCTGGCCGCGACCCGCGATGACGTCGTCGCGCTGGCCGCGCCGGTGATGCGCCACCGCCTGCTGCTGTCGTTCGCGGCCGAGGCCGAGCAGAAGCGCACCGACGACGTGGTCGCCGCGTTGCTGGCCGCCGTGCCGTTCCCGGGCTGACCCGCGCACGTGGATAACACCGGCCCGGCGCTGATTCCCGCCGATGTGCGCGCACGCCTGCGCACGCTGCAGCTGCGCGCGCGCCGGCTCGCCGGCGGCCACGGCGTGGGCATGCATGCCAGCCGCAGTCGCGGCGCTGGGCTTGAGTTCGCCCAGTACCGCGCCTACGAGCCGGGCGACGAACCGCGCCAGATCGACTGGAAACTCTATGGCCGCTCGGATCGTTTCTTCGTGCGCGAAGCCGAGCGCGAAAGCCCGCAGACGATCTGGCTGCTGATCGACGCCAGCGCATCGGCGCGTCAGCACGACAGCGCGCGCCCGGCCTGGTCGCGGCTGGATGCGATCGCCGGCGTGACCGCCTGTGCGGCCGACGTGGCGCTGCGCCAGGGCGACCGCTTCGGTCTGGCGGCGATCGGCGGCAACGGCCTGGACCTGGTGCCGGCCGGCGTCGGCGCGCGCCAGCGCGATCGCCTGTGGCTGGCCCTGCATGGCCTGCGCGCCGAAGGCGGTTGGCCGCCGGCCGAACAGCTGCGCCCGCTGTGGGAACGCATTGCCGCCAACGACCTGGTGCTGATGATCGGCGACGGCTTCGACGAGGCCGGGCTGGTTTTGGGCGAACGCCTGGCCGCCGCCGGCCGCGAAGTCGTGCAGCTACAGGTGCTGGGCGCGGACGAACGCGATTTCCCGTTCCAGGGCGGGCATCGCTTCCGCGATCCGGAAACCGGCGAGGAACTGCTCGGCGACGGCGTCGCGCTGCGCGCCGAATACCTGCAGCGCTTCGCCCAGGCCACGCGCGAGCGGCAGGCGCGCTGGCAGGCCGCCGGCATCCGCCACGCCACGCAATATCTGGACGAACCGCTGGATGCCGGATTGCAGCGGTTGTTCGGCGCGCGGGAGGCCTCATGGGGCTGAGCCTGCTGCTGCCGCTGGGGCTGCTCGCGCTGGCGGCGTGGTTGCTCCCGCTGCTGATCCACCTGGCGCGCCGGCAGGAAGCGCGGTTGACCGAGTTCGCCGCGCTGCGCTGGCTGCGGGCGCGACCCAAGCCGCGCAATCGGGTGCGCTTCGACGAATGGCCGCTGTTGCTGCTGCGCCTGCTGCTGCTGGCATTGCTGGCGCTGCTGCTGGCCGGGCTGGCGCTGCGCGGCCACGAAGACACGCGGCCGCGAGTGGCAGTGACCACGGGCCTGGATCCGGCCGCGGCGCGGGCCGCTGTCGCCGCGCCGCGCGATGCGCGCTGGGTGTGGCTGGCGCCGGGCTTCCCGACACTCGACACTCCAGCGCCGACCGGCTCGCAATCCAATGCCAGCCTGCTGCGCGAACTCGACGCGCAGTTGCCGGAAGGCACACCGCTCACCGTGCTGGTGCCGCCGGCGTGGGACGGCGTAGACGCACAACGGCCCCGGCTCACCCGCCAGGTCGACTGGCGTGTCTTGCCGGCGCCCCCTGTCGACGGCGCCAGCGCCGATACCACTGCGCCCGCAGCACGCGCCGCACCGCGGCTGCGAGTGGCCGGCGAGGACGCCGAAGCACTGCGTTACCTGCGCGCGCTACAACGCGCCTGGCACGGTGCCGACGCGGCGCTGGCCACGCAGGCCGGCGATGCCGCTTTACCCGCTGCCGACGACAAGACCCTGCTGGTCTGGCTGTCGCCGGCACCGCTGCCCGCCGCCTGGCAGGCCTGGCTGCGGGATGGCGGACAGGTATTGATCGAACCGCGCACGCCGCTGCCGGCCCACGCCACGCCGCTGCCGCAATGGCGCGACGAATCCGGCCGCGTGCTGCTCGATGCCTGCGCGGTCGGCCGCGGCCGGCTCTGGCGGCTGGCCGCGCCGCTGCGCGCCGAGGCCCTGCCGCGACTGTTGGAAGCCGACTTCCCGGCGGCCCTGCTGGCCCGGCTGCGGCCGCCGCCGACGCCAGGCCGCGTCGACAGCGCCAGCTTCGCGCCGTCCTCCGGCCAGGCGCCTGTGCCGGCGCAGCCGCGTCCGCTGATCGGGATGTTGGCGGCATTGATCGCGCTGTTGTTCCTGATCGAACGCGCCTGGGCGACATCGCCGCGCCGTGGGGCACGCGCATGACTACGGCGAGCCATATCCCGGCAATCCTCGTTTCCGCCTGGCGCGCGGCACGCCGCCGCACGCGCATCGAAACCTTCGTATTGGGCCTGCCGTGGGTGCTGGTGGTGCCCGCGTTGGCGTGGCGGCTGCGTGCGCCCGCCGCGCTGTGGCCGGCGCTGGTGGTCGGGCTGCTGGCGCTGGTCGCGCTGGCGGTGACGCGGGCGCGGCGCCGCGATCGCAGCTGGGTGCAGCGGCGCCTCGACGCAAGGCCCGAGCTGCAGGACAGCGCGGACCTGCTATTCGCCGACGCGCAAGCGCTCAATCCGATGCAGCGGCTGCAGCGCGAGCGCGTGCTGTCGCGGCTGCCGGCGGCGATGTCCGCGCTGCGGGCGCGCTGGCCGTGGCGACGCCAGCTCGCCTGCTGGCTGCCTGCCTTGCTGATGCTGGTGGCGATCTTCTTGTGGCCGGCGCGAAACACCGCGACCGCGGCGGCCACCGCCGGTTCCGCCGGCAAATCCGCGGCCACGGTGACATTGCGCGAGGCACGCCTGTCGGCCACGCCACCCGCCTACACCGGGCAGCCCAGCAGCGAACTGCCGGCGCTGACCGCGCGCGTTCCGCAGGACACGCGCCTGCGCTGGACGCTGCACATCGACGGCCAGCCGCGTAACGTCGCCTTGCAGTTCGCCGACGGGCAACGCCAGCCGATGAAGGACGAGGGCGGTGGCCGCTGGAGCGCCGGACTGCGGCTCACCCGCTCGACGCTGTACCGCCTGGCGATCGACGACCACCTGCTCGACGTGCAGCGCCTGCAGGCCGTGCCCGATCGACCACCGCAAGTACGCATCCTCGCGCCGGACAACACCCTGGTCGCCTGGGATCCGTCCCAGCGCCGCTGGTCGCTGCGCTTCGAGGCCAGCGACGACTACGGCGTCGCCACCGACGCGACGCTGAAGATCACCCTGGCCCAGGGCAGCGGCGAGAACATCCGCTTCAGCGAACAGCGCATGACCCTGGCCGGCAGTGGTCCGGCCAACGCGCGTCGCTTCGGCCGCGACCTGGATCCCGCCGCGCTCGGCATGGGCCCGGGCGACGACCTGATCGTGCAGCTGGAAGTGCGCGACAACCACGCTCCGCAGCCGCAGCTGGCGCGCAGCAGCAGCGTGGTGTTGCGCTGGCCGCCGCCGCAGCAACAGCTCAGCACCGACCTGGAAGCCAGCGTGCGCAAGACGCTGCCGGCGTACTTTCGCAGCCAACGCCAGATCATCATCGACGCCGAGGCGCTGTTGAAGGAAAAGCGCCGCCTCGACGAGGCCACCTTCCTCAAGCGCTCCGACGCAATTGGCGTGGACCAGCGCATCCTGCGCCTGCGCTATGGCCAGTTCCTCGGCGAGGAAAGCGAAGGCGCGCCGCAGGCACCGCCGGACGCGGACGCGCATGGCGAACCCGACGCAGCGCAGGTCAATCAGCCGCCGCCGACGGCCGACGATCTGCCGACCGCCGATGCGCCTCCCGCAGCTGCGCCCAAAGCGCCGTCGAAGCCTGCGTCCGACCCAGCGCCGACACAGGGCGCCGCCGCGCTCGACGACCACGACCACGACGGCGGCGATGCCAGCCGCACCTTCGGCGATGGCGGCAACGTGCTGGCCGAGTTCGGCCACACCCATGACCATGCCGAAGCCGCCACCCTGCTCGATCCGAAGACGCGCGCCACGTTGAAGTCCGCGCTCGACCGCATGTGGCAGTCCGAAGGCGAGCTGCGGCAGGGCCGCCCCGAGCGCGCATTGCCGTTCGCCTACGAGGCGCTGGCCTTCATCAAGCAGGTGCAGCAGGCCGAGCGCATCTATCTGGCGCGACTGGGCCCGGAGCTGCCGCCGATCGACCCGAGCCGGCGCCTGAGTGGCGATCGCACCGGGCTGGCCCATCGCGACGATGCCTTGCAGGCGGCCGCGCCCGCCGACCCGCGCGCGATCGCCTTGTGGCAGGCACTGGCACCTGGAGAGCCGGCACCGGCCGGCGCGACGTTGCAGGATTTCGCGCAGTGGCTGCAGAGCGAGCAGGCCCGCGTGGACCCGGAATTGTCGTTGTCTGCGGCGCTGGAAACCTTGCGTGGCGATCCCGATTGCCTGCCTTGCCGCAACGCGCTGCGCGCCCAGCTGTGGCGGGCGGTGGCCAGGCCGCCAGCGCAGTTGCGCACGCGCGAGGCGGCCGATGCCGTCGGCCAGCGCTATCTGGATGCACTGCAAGCGGAAGGCAGCCGATGAACCTGACACCTTCCTTGCCGCCTGTCGCCATCGCCATCGCCATCGCCTGCGTGCTGGCGGTGCTGATCGCATGGACCGGCCTGTGGCGCGGCCGCGCGCAGCGCCGCGCATCGGTCACCTGGATGCTGTTGGCATTGCAGCCGCTGCTGGCGGCCAGCCTCTACGCCGCATTGTTCCCGCCTTCGCGCGCGCTGCCGGCCGACACGCTGCAGGTGCTCGCGCCGGGTGCCGAGCTGCGCAGTGCCGGCCCGGGCAGCGTGGCATTGCCGGAAGCGACCGCCGGCGCAGATGTCCGGCGCGTGCCCGACCTCTCGACGGCATTGCGTGAACAGCCGGCCGCGCGCGTGCAGGTGGTTGGCGCCTACCTGCCCGCGCGCGACCGCGACGCATTGGCCGGCCGCGCGCTGGATTTCCAGCCTGGCGCTGCGCCGGTCGGCCTGGTCGAGCTATGGCCGCCGGAACCGCTTGCCGCCGGCGCGACGTTCGCCTTGGGCGGGCGTGTGCACGGCATGCCTGGCGCACGCGTCGAGTTGCGCGACCCGGTCGGCGCGCTGGTGGATCGTATCGCGCCTGGCGCCGATGGCCGGTTCGTACTGCATGGCCAGGCCGGTGCCGCCGGCGATGCCTTGTTCGCGCTGCATGTGCTGGACGCGGCGGGCAAGCAACACGACCGCGTGCCCGTCCCGGTCAGTGCGATCGCCGCAGCGCAGCCCAAGCTGCTGGTGCTGGCCGGCGCCCCGCAACCGGAGCTGAAATACCTGCGCCGCTGGGCGATCGATGCCGGACTGGCGTTGCGCACGCGCATCGCCACCGGCGCCGGGCTCAGCGTCGGCGACGCGCCAACCGTGCTGGATGCGGCCACCCTCGATGGCTTCGACCTGGTCGTGCTCGACGATCGCGCGCTGGCCGCATTGCCCATGCGCGAACGCGACGCGTTGGGCGAAGCGATGCGCCGCGGCCTGGGCGTGCTGGTGCGGGTCGGCGGCCCGATCGATGCGGGCACGCGCGCAGCCCTGCGCGGCTGGGGCCTGGCCGTGGGCGGCGATACGGCGGGCACCGCCAGCGTCGCCGCAGCGCCGGCGCCGGACGCGGACGCCGCTGCGGCCGTGCCGGCGCTGACGCGACGCACCCTGGCACCGATCGACGCCACCTCGCCGGTGCTGGCGCGCGATCCGCAAGGCCAGCCCTACGCCTGGTGGCGGCCGCTCGGGCGCGGGCGCCTGGGCCTCAGCACACTCACCGACAGCTACCTGTGGGCGCTGGCCGGCCGGCACGATCTCCACGCGGGCCTGTGGAGCGGCCTGCTGTCGCCGCTGGCGCGCGCGCGCGGCACGGCCTTGCCGACCGTCTCCGGCCCGGCGTGGGCCGGCCAGCGGGTGAACCTGTGCGGCGTCGGCGCGGACGCGACGGTGACCGCGCCGGAGGGCAGCCGCACGCCACTGCGCATCGATCCCGCTACAGGCCCACGATCCTGCGCCGGCTACTGGCCGACGCAGGCGGGCTGGCACGTCCTGCACGGCAACGCGGGCAGACGCGCGTTCTACGTGCAGGATCCTGCCCAGGCGAAGGGGTGGTTCCTGCAATCGCAACGCGACGCCACCCTGGCACTCGCCGGCGGCGAAGCCGCGTCTACGGCCACCGCGTCGGTACGCGTCCCGGGCTCGCGCTGGCCCTGGTGGCTGGCCTTCGTCTGCGCGGCAAGCCTGTCGTGGTGGCTGGAGCGGCGGCGTCCCGCCTGACGCCGCTCCGACAGTCCTCCACTGCCTCTGGAGGAAATCCGCCTTTGTTAAGGCCTTCTCCCATTGGCGGTATAGCTGCAGCTTGTGCGGCTTGCGAGGGGGTTTATTGAGGGGGCGCGCGTGCATTTGCGGTTTGGTTGCGTCGGCTTACGGTGCGGGCACCGCCCTGCCGGGGTAGCCGCTTTCGGTTCGGGCGGACATCCTGTCCGCACTCACCGCGCGGCACATCCCTGTGCCGCTCGACGCGCCCACCCCGGCAGGACGGCGCAAGGCGCTTTGAATTTCAAGCTTCGTTCGGGGCGCGCCGGGAGGGGGAGAAGAGGAAAGCTCGGCTCCCGATTGCTAATGACACCTGATGGTCCGCGGGTTCGATCGAAGCCGGGCAATTGCAGATCGTTATAGCAATCGGGACGAAGGCTCTTCTCCTCCCACCCT
>Ga0160434_100030_pt1 | contig 123033 bp, 99 predicted proteins | sample HID1973I_E0MG_FD_108273 | JGI IMG/M metagenome (GOLD analysis project Ga0160434, IMG submission 108273) | Enriched mosquito-associated microbial communities from UW Madison campus, WI, USA - HID1973I_E0 MG | ecosystem: Host-associated > Arthropoda: Insects > Digestive system > Unclassified ... | reverse complement strand
GATCACCGAAATTTTCCTGTCCCTGCAAGGCGAAGCCGATACCGCCGGCTGGCCGACCGTGTTCGTGCGCCTCACCGGCTGCCCGCTGCGCTGCCAGTACTGCGACACCGCCTACGCCTTCCACGGCGGCGAGTGGCAGGACATCGACGACATCGTGGCCACGGTGACCGCCTACGGCGTGCACCATGTCTGCGTGACCGGCGGCGAGCCGCTGGCGCAGAAGCGCTGCCTGGTCCTCCTTCAAAAACTGTGCGATGCCGGTCTCGACGTGTCGCTGGAGACCTCCGGCGCGCTGGACGTGGCCGCGGTGGACCCGCGCGTGTCGCGGGTGGTGGACATCAAGACGCCGGGCTCGGCCGAGGAAGCGCGCAACCGCTGGGAGAACCTGCCGCTGCTGACCGCGCGCGACCAGGTCAAGTTCGTGCTGTGCGGCCGCGCCGACTACGAGTGGGCGCGCGACGTGGTCCGTGCCCACGGCTTGGACCGACGCTGCCAGGTGCTGTTTTCGCCGAGCAAGAGCGAACTGGCACCCCGCGACCTGGCCGACTGGATCGTCGCCGACCGCCTGCCGGTGCGTTTCCAGATGCAGCTGCACAAGATGCTGTGGAACGACGAACCCGGGCGCTGACGCGTCCGCACCCGAAACTCGGAACCGACTCCCCATGACCACATCTTCCCGCAAGGCCGTCGTCCTGCTTTCCGGCGGCATGGATTCCGCTGCCGTCGTCGCGATGGCCCGCGAGCAGGGTTTCGCGGTGCACGCGCTCAGCGTGCGCTACGGCCAACGCCATACCTCGGAGCTGGCCGCCGCCGCGCGCGTCGCGCAGGCCCTGGGCGTGGTCGCGCACAAAGTGGTGGACGTGGACCTGCGCAGCATCGGCGGCTCGGCGCTGACCGACGACATCGACGTGCCGGAAGCCGGCGGCGAGGGGATCCCGGTCACCTACGTGCCGGCCCGCAACACCATCATGTTGTCGCTGGCCCTGGGTTGGGCCGAAGTGGTGGGCGCCAACGACCTGTTCTGCGGCGTCAACGCGGTGGACTACTCCGGCTACCCGGACTGTCGGCCGGAGTTCATCCAGGCCTTCCAGGCCCTTGCCAACCTGGCCACCAAGGCCGGCGTCGAAGGCGCAGGCTTGCGCGTGCACGCGCCGCTGCAGTTCATGAGCAAGGCGCAGATCGTGCAGGAAGGCGTGCGGCTGGGCGTGGATTTCGGCTTGACGGTGTCGTGCTACAACGCCGACGAACAAGGCCGCGCCTGTGGCCACTGCGACGCCTGCCGCCTGCGCGCGGCCGGCTTCGCCGACGCCGGCGTGAACGACCCCACGCACTACGCCTGAACGGGCGATTCCGTCCCCGGCACGCGCTGGGGTAGAATGCACGCCCCGGCGCAACGCCGGGTGCGAGATGCAATCAGGGCCGTTAGCTCAGTCGGTAGAGCAGAAGACTTTTAATCTTTTGGTCGAAGGTTCGAATCCTTCACGGCCCACCATCTATTCAATGGCTTGCGCTGGAATCGTGGCGAAGACTTCGCCAGTAATCGCGATTATTCCGGCACCTGGTGATGGCAACACTGGCTTCTGGCCGGACATGGACATCAAACAGTTCGACACAGATGTACTCGAGGCGCTCTCGGAGGCAGCGTTCGAGGCCTTATCGTCTCGCGCGCAACCAGGCATGCTCGGATCAGCGTCTGGCCGATAGCGGTCGTCGGGTACTAGCGTCGGCATCCGAGCCGTGGCAGACATTCAGGGGTAATGATGCCGAGTCGCTTCCGCCTGACCACATGGGTTGCCGCGGCGATCGCGCTTATCGCGATCACTTACGCCGTGCGCCTGAGTCTCGACCCGCGTCAATACTTCTTCTACCGCCCGGAAGATCGCTCGGCTTGGGTCTATCACCCGACACAGGTTGCGTTTGTGTGCGCCACCATGCTCGCCGAGGCCGCCTTGGTCTGGGGAGTATTCGTTGCAGCTCGACCCACGCTGTGGCTTCGTTGCGCTATCGGCTTGGTCATTCTCGGGGCGTGGGCCTTACTTTCAACGCTGGTCGTCGTGCATGCGCCGGGCTACGTGCTGTTTCACCATCTTTGGTTGTGGTCGCTGGTGGGCCTGCTGATGCTTGCCGCATTCGTGTCCATGGTGGGATGCCTCCACCGAACATTTCGAAGGGCAACGAAGCGAACGGCCGATCAGACACGATGAAGGTCCGGCCGCGATCCTGATGCTTGCATGCCGTTCAATCCATGTCGCACCGTGCGCGAACTTTGGGTCGAAGGCTCGAATCCTTCACGGCTCAGCAGTCTCCCATCACGGCACGCGGAGCGTTCGTCGCGGGTTGGCAACGACGATGGCTTCGTGTCGTTGCTCGGCCAAGTCATCGGCCAGCAGATGTGGTTGCTGGTGATCGCGGCCCATTCTCTTGACGGGCGTGCTGACCGCGAACCTCTACCGCGCGCCTTCCGCAGCCACCCCGGCGCCTGCGGCAGCCAGCCCCTGCGGTGCGAACCGATAGCTCTTCCAGCGCCAGGCCGAGGCGATGCCCAGGTCGTAGCCGTAGACCAGGGTGACGTCGATGCTCGACATGCCCGGCGCCTTCCTGTCCTTGGCGAAGATGATCCCGGCGATGTGCTCGGCGAACGCACCATCTTCGATACGCCGTTCCATCAGGTTGACCTGCGCGACCACCGACTCGACATCCGGGCTTCCGCTGCGGAAGGCGGTGTTGTGGCTGAGCTGCGCATGCTGGACGCCGGGCTCGGCGTTGACGGCTTCATAGGCCGACAGCAGATCCCTGAAGTGCTCGCCCTGCGCCAGGCGTCCGGTGATCGCGGGCACCGCCGCCGCCGCGATCAGGAACACGCCGACCACCACCAGGTGTCCACGCCAGACCGGTGCCGGGATGACCGGGGCGAGCGAGGCGATCGGCCCCCGCGCGGTCACCACTGAACTGCCCACGGCCAGGTCGTGCAGGGAGCGGCGGCCGCGGCGGTTGAATACGTACAAATACAGGATCGAGGACAGGCCACCGAAGATCAGCAGCGACACCCCATAGGCCAGCGGCGAGAACACGACCTTGGCATCGAGTGGCGCACCGTTGAGGAAGAACGGCACACCCAGTATCGTGTAGCGGAGCAACGATTGCGGCAGCGACAACGGCGCGCCGCTCCTGCCGACCACGCGCACCCCCAGCAGGCGCTTGCCCAGTGTCTGGCCGGCGAACAGCGTGCTGTTCATCGCGCCGAAGTAGGCCAGCGCGACCACGAAGCCTAGTGCGCGTCCGTAGCCGCCCATCCGCGCGAACAGGTCGAACAGCGCCCACCCCGCCAGCGCGCCGACGACGCCCAACAACGTCGCGTCGATGATGAAAGCGGCCGAGCGCCGCCAGAAACCGGCCGCGCAGGGCGCCGCCGGAGGCGCTTCCCCAGTGCTGATGTCCATGACTTCCCCGTGGTGGTGTTTCCCCGGCGGCGATCATGCCACGGCCGCGCCGGCACCGCGCCGGACCGTCCGCTCCGGCCTCTCCCACAGGGCTGTCCCATTGCATACCATGCCCTCATGACGACAGCGCCAGCCCGGGCCGCGAGCGGCCAGCACCCCCCGCAGTCCCTTCCCGAAAGTCCGGACGTCTACAAGACGTTGCTGGAGTCGACCAAGGCGATTCCGTGGAAGATCGACTGGGCGAGCATGCGCTTTGCCTATGTCGGCCCGCAGATCGAAACCTTGCTGGGTTGGCCGCAGGATAGCTGGCAGAGCGTGGACGACTGGGTGGCGCGCATGCACCCGGACGACCGCGAATACGTGGTCAACTTCTGCGTGTCCCAGTCCCGGGCCGGGGTGGACCATGAGGCCGACTACCGGGCGCTGACCCGCGAAGGGGGCTACGTGTGGATCCGCGACGTGGTCCACGTGGTCCGCCATCCGGACGGCGAGGTCGACTGCCTGATCGGCTTCATGTTCGACATCAGCGAGCGCAAGCGCGCCGAGGAAGAGCTGCTGCGGCTGCACCACGAATTGGAGCAACTGTCGCTGACCGATGGCCTGACCGGGATTGCCAATCGCCGCATGTTCGACCAGCGGCTGGAGACGGAGTGGATCGACGCCCGGCGCAGCGGCAAGCCGATGTCGCTGGTGGTGCTCGACATCGATCATTTCAAGCAGTTCAACGATGCGCATGGCCATGTGGCCGGCGACGAGTGCCTGCGGCAGGTGGCGATCGCGCTGCGCGCGGTGGTACAGCGCACGCGCGACGTGGTGGCCCGTTTCGGCGGCGAAGAATTCATCTTGCTGCTGCCGGAGACCGACGCGGCCGCCGCGCAGCGCCTGGCCGAGCAGTGCGTCGCGCAGATCGCCGGACTGCGGATCGCGCATGGCGGACCGGGTGCGGGCGCGTTTGTCACCGCCAGCCTGGGCGTGGGGACGGCGAAGGTGGCGGCGGATGAAGCATGGACTGCACGCGCGTTCGTGGAGGCCGTGGACGGCTGCCTGTACGCGGCCAAGCGCGGCGGGCGCAACCGGATCGTGACGTTGTGAGGTCGATCGCTCGATGGCGGATGGCCGCCGTGGGGATGGCGCTGGCTGCAGTGCTGGCCTTGCAGTTGGGGGCGGCCTTCGCGGCGAGCGCCGCGGGCGCGCCAAACAGGGGACGGTTGCTGGCTGCCACGGCGGATACCCGCTGGACGCTGGTCGGAGAGTGGGACAATCCGGGCTATGTCCGGAGCGACCCATGGTCCCATTACACGACGAGCATCGTCAGCATCGATGGCGCGTACTACCTCGCTGCCGCCGGTGCCTTGCTCGGCGGGTGCTGTTTCTGGCCCCACGTGTGGGCGATGGAATCGACTGAGGACGGCGCGTTTCTGGAGCCATTCACCGGGGCGACGTACCGCGTGCGCGAAGACGGACGCCTGGCAATCCACCACCAGGACGGCAGAGAATTCATTGCGTCGCCCACGAGAAGCGACGAGAGGTTCTCGAGCGGGTGGGAGGAAGGGGTCCGAGCGCAGCGCTAGCTGGCTGAACGAGCGTGTCCCGTTGCCCGCGTTCTTCGAGCCGGCAACCTACGAAGATCTACCGGGCGGGCACCAGTATTTTTGCGGAAGGCTGGTGCGCTCCTTGCTGGGAGACTGTGATCTTCTCCCCGGGAGTTCGCAGTCATGCCGTCCAAGAAAAAGCCCAACATCCTGGTCATCTGGGGCGACGACATCGGCTGGTTCAACCCCAGCTGTTACCACCGCGGCATGATGGGTTACTGGACGCCCAACATCGACCGCATCGCCAACGAAGGCGCGTTGTTCACCGACTGGTACGGACAGCAGAGCTGCACCGCCGGGCGTGCCGCGTTCATCACCGGGCAATGCCCGATCCGCACCGGCCTCACCAAGGTCGGCTTGCCCGGCGCGGACATCGGCATCGCCGCCGAGGACCCGACGATCGCCGAGATCCTGGAGCCGTTGGGTTATGTGTCCGGGCAATTCGGCAAGAACCATCTCGGCGACAAGAACCGTTTCCTGCCGACCGTGCACGGGTTCTCCGAGTTCTACGGCAACCTCTACCACCTCAACGCGGAAGAGGAGCCCGAAGACCCGCAGTACCCGAAGGATCCGCGCTTCAAGGACATGTTCGGCCCGCGCGGCGTGCTCAAGGCCTGGGCCACGGACCAGGACGACACGACCGACGAAAAGCGCTGGGGCGTGGTGGGCAAGCAGAAGATCGAGGACACCGGCCCGCTGACCAAGAAGCGCATGGAAACCGTCGATGAGGAGTTCGTCGGCGCGGCGCTGGATTTCATCGAGCGCCAGGCCAAGGCGGACCAGCCGTTCTTCTGCTGGATGAACACCACGCGCATGCACGTGTGGACCCACCTCAAGCCCAAGTCTTCCGGGGTCACCGGCTATGGCCTGTATCCCGATGGCATGGTCGAACTGGACGGCTATGTCGGCCAGATCCTCGACAAGCTCGATGCGCTCGGCATCGCCGACGACACCATCGTGATGTTCTCCACCGACAACGGTGCAGAGGTGATGAGCTATCCCGACGGCGGGCAGACGCCATTCCGCGGTGAGAAGGCGACCAACTGGGAAGGGGCCTACCGCGTGCCCGCGGTGATGCGCTGGCCGGGAGTGATCCAGCCCGGTTCGGTGATCAATGATGTCTGCGCGCACGAGGACCTGATGGTGACCTTCGCCGCGGCGGCGGGCGATCCGGACGTCAAGCAGAAGTGTTTGAAGGGCGAGTACAAGGCCAACGGCAAGACCTTCAAGGTGCACCTGGATGGCTACAACCTGATCGATGCGTTCAAGCAACACCAGAACGGGCCGCGGCCGCCGCAGGGCGATGTCGAACCGGGCAAGCGCGAGCGCGACCAGTGGCCGCGCCAGGAATTCGTCTACTGGGGCGACGATGGTGATCTGTTCGGCATCCGGGTCAGGGAGATCAAGCTCAACTTCATGCTGCAGAGCCACACCGGCATCGATATCTGGCGGCGCGGATTCGAGAGCATGCGCATCCCGTTGACCTACAACCTGCGGTCGGATCCGTTCGAGCAGGCCGACTCGGCCGCCAATCAGTTCGCCAACTCCAACCAGTTGTTCTACATCGCGCCCGGGCAGGCCATCGTGGCCAGGTGGCTGGCGTCGTTCAAGGAGTTCCCGCCACGCCAGAAGCCGGCGAGCTTCAACGTCGACGAGGTGTTGCAGAAGATCAACGACGCGGCCACCAAGGGGCCGGGGCGGTAGGCGCGAGACTGCTGCTGGAGCGAAGGCACGCCGCTCGGCGCGTCTTCGTTGCCGGCGCGCATCGCCGCCGGCATCAGCGCTCCATCAGGAAGCTGCGTGTCTGCGCCCACAGCGCGCTGCGCCTGGGCTGCAGGTGCAGCCAATGATTGCCGCCGGAGATCTTGACGTCGCGTTTGTCGGCGCTGGCCTGCAGGCTATCGAAAAGGCGGCGGGCGTCTTCATCGGTGCTGACGTGGTCCCATTCGCCGCGGACGATGAGTACCGGCTGCGTGAGTTCCGCGCTGTCCAGCAGCGACTGGCCAGCCCATAGCGCGGCAATGTCGGCGGCGGGTCCGTTGGGTACTTTCACCGAGGGCGGCGCACGCGTGGCGGCGCTGGGGTCGCTGGCCAGATAGGCGGCACACCAGCGGTCGATCTCGGCCTCGTCCACCGGCGTGGCGACGCCGTCGGGCAGGCCGGTGCGCTGGCGCGGCCGCTGCGCGGCTTCGTCGACCAGCGACCACGCGCCTGGCGGATTTGCATGGGCGCTGCCGGATCGCGGCACGACCGGGCCGAACAGCACCAGGCGCGCGACTTCTCGCGGATGGTCGATGGCCACCTGCTGCGCAGGCAGCGTGCCCCACGAATGCGCGATGAGATGGACAGTGACGCCAGGCCGGAGTTTGCGGATATGGCGCAGCGCGACCGCGATCTGCTCGGCGGCGACTGCATGCCGGCCGAACGGCGGCGCATCGCCCGAAGCATGCGCGAAGGCGAGCGGACGCGCCGAAGCACCGTAGCCGGCGAAGTCCAAGGCCCAGGCGTCGAAGCCGGCGCGTTGCAAGTCGTCGAGCCAGGACACTCCGTGCATCCGCCAACCTACCGACAGTGCGCACGGGAAAGTGGCGCCGTGCACATAGAGCACGGCGTCGCCCTGCGCCGGCTGCCGATGCAAGGCAAGCGGCAGCGGTTCTCCTGCATGAAGCCAGGGAATCATCGTCGTCTGCAGCGCTTGCGCAGGCTGGGACTTCGGCAGCGCCGCGGTGGCAAAGCTGCAGGCGCCGAGGGCCAGGCCAGCCTGCAATAGGTCTCGTCGATTCATGGGATGGCCGCGATGGGGGGCGCGCAGTATCGAACTTGCGCAGCAGTAATGATTCGTCGAGTATCGAAGTATGGAAACAGTGCCGCCCCTGGCCAGAATCGCCCGCCTGATCGGCGATCCTGCGCGCGCGATCATGCTCGGAGCGCTCATGGATGGCCGGAGCCGGACCGCGGGAGAGTTGGCGCGCGAGGCTTCGATCACGCCGCAGACCGCCAGCGCCCATCTGGGCCGGTTGGTGGAGGCAGGACTGCTGGCGATCGAGAAGCAGGGACGCCATCGCTACCATCGCCTCGCCAGCGCGGAAGTCGCACGGACCCTCGAAGCGATCATGACGCTATCGGCCCCCGCGCCTCCGCAGCACCCGCTCGGGCCGGCGGACAACCTACTGCGACGCGCACGCGTCTGCTACGACCATCTCGCTGGCGAGATCGCGGTGCAGTTGACCGAGCGCTGGCTGCAACGGCGCTGGGTCGTCCAACAAGACGCCGCCTGGTCGCTGACCGCGCAGGGCCGTGCAGGGCTGCAAACGCTCGGCATCGCCTTGCCCGACGAGCGCCAGCGGCGGCCGGCGGTGCGCGGTTGCCTGGACTGGAGCGAACGCCGCCACCACGTGGCCGGACAACTCGGCATGGCCACGCTGCAGGCGATGCTGTCGCAGAATATGGCGCGGCAACGACGTGGCTCGCGCGTGCTGGTGGTGACCGAGCACGGCCAGCGGGAACTGGCCCGCTGGTTGAAATAGCGCTGCGCGCCGCGCGTGCCTGGCGGGCGCCGACATGAGGTGTAGGGATGAGCGAGTTCCAACTGCGCGACGCAGTCGCCGCCGACTATCCGGCGATCGTCGCGCTCAACGCGCAGCAGGTACAGCACACCAGTGAGATGGACCTGCGACGGCTAGGCGACCTGGCGGCGCTGGCGTGGTCCTTGCGAGTGGTGGTCGTCGCCGGTGAGGCCGCTGGCTTCCTGCTGGCGATGCGGCGTGGCTGCGGCTACGCCAATGCCAATTTCGAGTGGTTCCAGGCGCGCTGCGCGGACTTCGTCTACATCGACCGGGTCGTCGTCGATGCGCGCTGGCAAGGGCGGGGACTGGGCGCGGCGCTGTACCAGGATCTGTTCGCGTGCGCGCAGGCGGCCGGCATTGTGCAAGTGACCTGCGAGTACAACGGGCTGCCGCTCAACGAAGGCTCACAGGCCTTCCACGCGCGGATGGGTTTCGAGGAAGCCGGCCGGCAGTGGCTGGGCGAAGCCAAGCAGGTCTCGATGCAGTGGCGCTCGCTGCAGGCGTTGCCCGCTCACCAGCCGAACGGCGGCGGGCCCCAGCCTGGGCCCGGACCGAAATAGCCGCGGCCATAAGGGCCGGGGCCGAAGAACGGACCTTCGCCCTGGCCGACGGTGATGTTCAGGCCGACGTTGCCGGTGTTGCCCTGGTCGGTGGTGTAGTTCTTGGAAAGATTGATCGTGGCGGCCTGCCAGTTGCTGTTGCCGCCATGGCTGGAATAGCCGACGCCGGCGGCGACCGCGCCGTGGACCTGCAGTTTGTCGTCGACCACGCTGGCGATGCGCCCGTCGGGATAGCGCGGGGTCGGCGCCGGCCCGCTCTTGTCGCCGTAATAGGTGCCCGGCGGATCGCTGGCATAGACCGGATCGCTGCGGTACTGGATCGGCCCTTGCGGCACGCTCAGGTCCAGGTTCTTGGGGTCGGGTGCGGTGCTGTCGGTCTGCGCGAGTGCCGCGCCGGAAGCGAGCAGGGTGGCAACCAGAAGAAGAGTGCGCTTCATCGTGGGAACTCGGCAAAGGTGGCCGGCGGCCACCGGGAACAACACTGATGCGGCTGGCGGCCGCCATGAACGGAAGCTATCAGCCGGCGCTTGAATGCCTGCTGTCGCCTTGACGACGGGGCCGGGAACTTCAGCCCTGCTCAAGCACGACCTCCACCAGGCGTTCGCCATAGCGCGCCAGCTTGCTGCCGCCGATGCCGCCGACCCGGCCCAGCGCAGCCAGGCTGGTCGGGCGCTGCTCGGCGATGTTGCGCAAGGTGCTGTCGTGGAAGATCACGAAGGCGGGCACGTTCTGCTCGCGTGCGAACTCCGCGCGCAGGCTGCGCAGCGCGTTGAACAGGCCCAGGTCCTGCGGCAGCACCGGCAGCCCGGTGCGTTGGCCGGCGCGCTCGCTGCGGCCGCGCGCGGCCGGCGCCTGTTCGCGGCGCATCATCACGATGCGGTCGCCCTTGAGCACCTGGCGGCTGGCGTCGGTCAGGCGCAGCCCGCCATGGCCTTCGCTGTCGACTTCCAGCAGGTGCGCGGCGACCAGTTGCCGGAACACGCTGCGCCAGGTGCGCGCGTCCAGGTCGCGGCCGATGCCGTAGGTGCTGAGCTGGTCGTGGCCGAACTGGCGGATCTTGTCGCTGTCGCCGCCGCGCAGGATGTCGATCAGGTGGCCCACGCCGAACCGCTGGCCGCTGCGGTAGACGCAGGACAGCGCCTTCTGCGCCGCCACCGTCGCGTCCCACGCGGCCGCGGGCGTCAGGCAGTTGTCGCAGTTGCCGCAGGGCTGCGGATAGGTTTCGCCGAAGCCGGCCAGCAGGACCTGGCGCCGGCATTGCATTGATTCGCAGTAGCCGAGCAGGTGGTCGAGCTTGGCGCGCTCCAGGCGCTTGCGCTCTTCGGCGGCCTCGCCCTGTTCGATCATCTGCTTGAGCAGCACGACATCGCCCAGGCCGTAGCACAGCCAGGCTTCGGAGGCCTCGCCGTCGCGGCCGGCGCGGCCGGTTTCCTGGTAATAGCCTTCCAGCGACTTGGGCAGGTCGACATGCGCGACGAAACGCACGTCCGGTTTGTCGATGCCCATGCCGAAGGCGATCGTGGCGCACATCACGACGCCGTCCTCGCGCAGGAAGCGGCGCTGGTTGGCCGCGCGCACTTCCGCCGGCAGGCCGGCGTGGTAGGGCAGGGCGTTATAGCCCTCGGCCGCCAGGAACCCGGCGGTTTCCTCGACCTTGCGCCGCGACATCGCATAGACGATGCCGGCCTCGTTGCGATGGGTGGCGAGGAAGGCCAGCAGCTGGCGCCGGGCGTTGTCCTTCTGCACCACGGTGTAGCGGATGTTCGGGCGGTCGAAGGAGCTGACGAAGTGCCGTGCCTGGGTGAGGTCCAGGCGCTCGGCGATCTCGCGCTGGGTCGGCGGGTCGGCGGTGGCGGTCAGCGCGATCCGCGGGATCTGTGGCCAGCGTTCGTGCAGGACGGTGAGCTGGCGGTACTCCGGGCGGAAATCGTGGCCCCACTGCGACACGCAGTGCGCTTCGTCGATCGCGAACAGGGCAATCCGGCTGCGGTCCAGCAGGGACAGGAAGCGGCTGGTGAGCAGGCGTTCGGGGGCGACGTAGAGCAGGTCGAGCTCGCCGGCCAGCAGCTCGCGCTCCACCCGCTGGGCGCTTTCCGCATCCAGGGTGGAGTTGAGGAACTCGGCGCGCACGCCGAGCAGGCGCAGCGCCTCGACCTGGTCCTGCATGAGCGCGATCAGCGGCGAAATGACCAGCCCGGTGCCGTCGCGCAGCAGCGACGGCACCTGGTAGCACAGCGATTTGCCGCCGCCGGTGGGCATCAGCACCAGGGCATCGTGGCCGGCGGCGACGTGCTCGACGATGTCCTGCTGCGGGCCGCGGAATTGGTCGTAGCCGAAGACGCGGCTCAGCAGCTCATGGGCGGGGGATTGCATCCGTCTAGGATACCGCGCGGGTCAAGCGAGCCGGGCATCCGGTCCGGCCATTGGCGCTGGAGCATTGGCGGCGCTGTGTCTGCGAATTCCGGCAAAAGTTCATGGGCCCTCGTCTCAGACGACGGTAGGGCGTTCCCGACCTGTATTGACGAACGTCGCAAAATGGAATTCCCCCGGGCGAGTATCCGATGGTGGGTGGATCGGTCGAATGGATCCTGGCTCTTCCGCGCTGCAAATTCGAATACGCCAAATGCTTCGTTGCGATTTGGTCGTATATCCGCGAACAAAAGGACATTGTCATGAATGTATTAGCCTCCCGTTTCCCTTCGAACCCTCTGATGATTGAGTGGAATGCTGCAGCTGTCGTGGAAAAAGTGGATCAGGAATTTCCGATTGAGGAAGCGGTGGTGAGGCCGCTTGAGATGACTAGCGATTGCTGTGGGTCCAATAATTACCAGAAAAAATAGCAGGCTTCACGCGAAATCTTTGGCGCCGTGCGCAGCTATTCTGTGCACGGCGTTGGCGTTAAGAGCACTTCTGGGAATGTGGTGAGTGGCGTTACACGACCGGTTCCCAATTCATACTCCCGGAGATTTATGGCCACGATTTGTGGAAGGCGATCCGCATTTATTATTCCGACGACGAGGGGTGGCCTTCAGTTGTGGAGCGAGTTAATTGGTAAGGGGGGCCTAGATCTCAGCATCGGGCGAGGGGCTCTTGCAGGTGTGCTTCCGCCGGATCAAGCGTTGAGTCGTATTGGTTCCTATGCGGAAGTTGAGGGGATCAATGTGGCGGTCTTCAGTGACCAGCTGGTCTCCGCGGTAGATGCGCCGATCCTCGTTGAGCGAGATGGTGTGGAGATATATCTGTCTTCTACAGAGATAATTCTGAGTAAGGTTTATGGATTTGATTTGCTGTTCTATAAAAAAGAAATGATGACAAGGATTTCCAGCTGTGCGGAGGTCGGGATTATATTGACTGAACTATGGGATTATTTGTCGGCTTGCGAGAAGTGCGACGACGACTGGATGGTTCGATCCATGCAGACGCAAAGACATGTGCAATTTCGACGGACGGCGGCGCGCATTCGAGCGCAATATATAAGATCGTCTCTGCTTCATATGGTTGCGATTGAGGGGGATCCATGGAGGCCTCAATATAACGATAAGTTGGAAGTGCTTGCCCGCATTCATGTGGCGGGTGGAGCATGAAGCTGAGTGTGCGGGTAGCCCGAGCTCTCGCGTTGGCAGGGAGGGCAGTCTCCCAGAGAAAAGCAAAAGGCGAAGGGATCGAAAGACTGCTGGATTTAGATCTGAGTGAGCGCGACCACCAATCAATTGGCCAAGTATGTGAGCTCGATGGAGTGCGACTCGGTTCGTACTACGCGTGGTATTGGGAAAAGAAGCTCTTGGCGACTTTCATCAGAGGGGGCGATCCGGATCTGATGCGGGACATGTTGATGAGCTCAGACCGGACCGTGTTGGCGAGATTGGAGAGGGTGCTTTCCGCTCCTCGTGGTTGTATTGTGGCCATTCCGCATTATGGACATTACGTACTCGCAATAGTGTCAATGTTGCATCATATTTCCCGGGCTCGCGATGTCGCGGTTCTCTATGGCGATCCGGCGACCCATAAGGGAAATGAGATATTTGACTATTTATATCGCTCTCTGTTCTATGGGCGTGAGCCGAGGGTGCGAATACTTCATGGCGACCGGTCTGGACTAATTGCGGCGCTTCGGCTGCTCAGAGGTGGTGGTGTCCTTCTAATGCTTCCCGACGCCTACGCCGACATTGAAGACACGCACGTAGTGCCTTTCTTTGGGCGGCCCATGAATGTAATGCTCGGCAGTGCGGTCATGGCCCGAAAGTCCGAAAGCCGGTTGATTCCTGCGATCGCTTTTCCAGCGGGGGTGCTTCGGTTCTCGATTGAGTTCGGTGATTCCATTCCGTCGTTGCAAGGTGTGGACTCCGTCTCTTCGAAGGCCGCTTCGTTTGAACTCCAGGACTATGCATCGACCGCTCTGATGTTTCAGCAGTTCGAACGCTGGATGATGGGGCGAACTATGTATTGGCAATATCTGAGGCAGCACTTTTACAAGCGGTGTTGTTTCAATCGACTTCGGCCGGAAGTTGTGGATCTGATGTGGGACCAGTTCTTGAAAGATCCGCGTCTGGCTGCGCCTTTGGCAGTTGACTTTCATCTGAATTGATGGGTGTGCCGGTGCCGAATTTCTTCTTCTTGCGGGCGTTGATTGCCCTTGTGATTGCTGTGTCCTTCTCCAGTGAATGCAACGAAGCTTCGGAAGGTGCTTCCGGCCGTGTGACGGAGTTGGCGCCATTGGTGACTACTGGCCGTGATGCCGGGCCGCACGTCTGGGAATTTGTGAGAGGTGAAACTCGTGTGTTGGTGCTCGGGACGATCCAGCCTGCGCGCCGGCACATGGATTACATCCAGGCCAGTATTCGTGATGCTATTGGTCGGTCGGATGTCGTGCTGGGCTCCCCGGGGGTTGTGATTGGCGATGGGATTGGGGTGTTCCGAGCATTAACCTTGTGGCCGGCCATTCGAAAATTGAAGTATTTGCCGGCTGGATTGTCCCTCAGAGACGTCGTTTCCGCGGAAGACTATGAGCGCTGGAGTGAGTTGAAGGCCGAGTATCTTGAATCCGATGAGAAAGTCGAGCGTATGCGGCCGATGTATGCGGCATGGCAGCTCTATGAGGGGGTCATGCGTACGCACCGCATGGATTCGGACAATCAACTAGTGACGGTTGTACGAGAGCTGGCTAAGCAGTCGGGTATAGAGGTGCTCGATACACGCTATCGGATGGGAATTGCCGACCCTAGATCGACAGTGCGGAACTTTACGGTGCCGCGACAGGAAGATTTGAATTGCTTCCGAAACATCCTGCGTGACGTCGAAACCGTGCCGATGAGTGTGAGCGGGCTGGCGGATGCTTGGGCTGAAGGTGATGTCGCGGAAATGTCAGATGTTCTTTCGGAACATCCACTTCCAGGCACTTGCTGGGGTCCCTTGACCAACGAGGCCGTCGCGAGACAGCAGGGAGTTTCGTTGGATCAACGGATTCAAGACGTATGGTTGAGCCTGTTTCGAAAGGTGGCAGTTGGACGAAACATCATCTTCATCACTGCGCCGGTGGAGGATCTCCTAGGCCAATCGGGACGGGTGCGCTGGCTTCTGGATGAAGGATTTAGTGGCGCTGCATCGTCCTCTTTGCCGGGAAAGCAGGATTAGTGCGCGAATCAGTTCGCATGAGGTTTCCGCGCCCGACTATGACACTGGCAGGTTCCGACCAGGCAATCGCCTGCCTGTTCATCCTGGTTGTCCACGCGGCTGCGTTACTTTGGCTGACGAGGCCTATGGAACGACCGCTGGTGGCGAGGGAACCGCTGTTCCGGACCCAGTTGTCCCTCTTGCGCCGTTCAGCCGCGCCGATTGCGCCGCCGAAAGAGGTTCTGCCGCCCCGGCATCGCGCCGCGGGGCGGAAGGTCCGCGCTCGCCCGGTCGGCACCGGGTCCCCCGATCCGGGGTCTGCCGGGCAAGGCCCGCCCGCATCGACCGGGCCACTCGTCGCGCAAGGGCGCTTGAATCTGGCGCTGGTGCCGGGCGGGGCGATCGCATTTGCTTCCGGCACGACTAAAAACATGGCGCCGCATGTGCCCGGATCCTTGCGGGAGCAGCGGGCGACCCTCGCGGTGTCCTGGCGCGACAGCTCGTTGATGGGGAGCTTCGCCGACGCGCAAAAGGCCGGGATCTGTGCGGACCTGAAGCGGGCGCTGGTCGGCGCGCAAGCCGGTGCGTCCGCTTCCACGCTGGTCGACAGCCTCAGGCGCCACGGCTGCAAGGGCTGGTAAAGCCGATCCGGCCCCTCCGCGTTGCCGCGGGAGGGGCCGGCGCTGGGTTACTGCAGCAGCGAGCGCAGCATCCAGGCGTACTTCTCGTGGGTCTGCAGGCGTTGGGTCAGCAGGTCCACGCTCGGGTCGTCGCCGGCGGTGTCGGCATTGGACAGCACCTTGCGCGCGGTGCGGCACACCGCTTCGTTGCCGACCACCAGCTGGCGCACCATCTCGCGCCAGTCGGCGCTGTCGGTCAGGCCCGGCTCTTCGGCGATCGAGGTCAGGTTGACGAACTCGCGATACGAGCCCGGCGCGTTGTAGCCCAGGGCGCGGATGCGCTCGGCGACGTCGTCCAGCGCGGTCCACTGCTCGGTGTACTGGGTCTCGAACATGGTGTGCAGCGAGTTGAACATCGGCCCGGTCACGTTCCAGTGGAAGTTATGGGTCTTCAGATACAGGGTGTAGGCATCGGCCAGGTAGCCGGACAGGCCATCGGCGATCTTCTTGCGATCGCTGTCCTTGATCCCGATATCCACGTTGGGCGCCGACGCTGCGGCGGCCGCCGGCTTCTTGCCGGACTTGGATGGGGCGTTTTTCTGCTTGGCCATGGGGGTTCTCCTTTGTGGAATGGGATGACGTCACAATAGACAGGCTAGAGCATCAACGGTAATTCAAGATTTCACATGCCCCGATCGAGCACCACTATCGACAAATCCCAGCCCGGCCCGCTGCAGGAGCGCCGGGCGGCTATCGACGGGGCGATGAGCCGCGACCGCGGCCGCCTGATCGGCCTATGGTCGCGCTGGCAGGGCAAGCCGGGCAACCAGCCGGCGCAGCAGGCGTTCGAGCAGGCGTTGGCGGCTTCGCTGGCGCAGCGGCAGCGGCGCGCGCAGACGCTGCCGGCGATCAGCCTGGACGAGCAATTGCCGATCGCCCGCGAGGCGGAACAGATCGTCGCGCTGATCCGCGACCATCCGGTAGTGGTCATCGCCGGCGAGACCGGTTCGGGCAAGACCACCCAGTTGCCCAAGCTGTGCCTGGCCGCCGGCCGTGGCGTGGCGGGCATGATCGGCTGCACCCAGCCGCGCCGGATCGCCGCGCGCGCGGTGGCCAGCCGGGTCGCCGAGGAGCTGCATTCGCCGCTCGGCACCACGGTGGGCTACCAGGTGCGCTTCACCGACCGCGTCGGCGAAGACACCCGGATCAAGTTCATGACCGACGGCATCCTGCTGGCGGAAATCGCCAGCGACCGCTGGCTGTCGGCGTACGACACGATCATCGTCGACGAAGCGCACGAGCGCAGCCTCAACATCGATTTCCTGCTCGGCTATCTGAAGCAGCTGCTGCGCAAGCGCCCGGACCTGAAGCTGATCGTGACCTCGGCCACGATCGACACCGAGCGGTTCTCGCGGCATTTCGACGACGCGCCGGTGATCAGCGTGGAAGGCCGCACGTATCCGGTGCAGGTCCGCTACCGGCCGCTGGAAGGCGAGCGCGAGGACGACGCCAGCGACGGTGGCGGCGAGCGCAGTGTCAACGAGGCGATCGTGGCGGCGGTGGACGAGATCACCCGCACCGATCCGCGCGGCGACGTGCTGGTGTTCCTGCCGGGCGAGCGCGAGATCCGCGATGCGCACCAGGCGCTGGAACGGCGCAAATACCGCGAGACCGAAGTGCTGCCGCTGTACGCGCGGCTGTCCGCCAACGACCAGGACCGGGTGTTCAACCCGGGCCCGCGGCGACGCCTGGTATTGGCCACCAATGTGGCCGAGACCTCGCTGACGGTGCCGCGGATCCGCTACGTGATCGATCCTGGTTTTGCGCGCGTCAAGCGCTACAGCCCGCGCCAGAAGCTGGATCGGCTGCACATCGAGCCCATCTCGCAGGCCAGCGCCAACCAGCGCATGGGCCGCTGCGGACGCGTCGCCGAAGGCATCTGCGTGCGCCTGTACGCGGAGGCCGATTTCCAGGCGCGCCCGGAATTCACCGATCCGGAGATCCGGCGATCGAGCCTGTCCGGGGTGATCCTGCGCATGCTGCAGCTGGGCCTGGGCCGGATCGAGGACTTCCCGTTCCTGGAAGCGCCGGACGAGCGCGCGGTCGCCGATGGCTGGCAGCAACTGCTGGAGCTGGGCGCCATCGACAGCGAGCGGCGCCTGACCACCATCGGCCGGCAGATGGCGCGCCTGCCGGTGGACGTGAAACTGGCACGCATGCTGGTGGCCGCGCAGCAGCACGGCTGCCTGGCCGAGATGACGGTGATCGCGGCGTTCCTGGGCATCCAGGATCCGCGCGAGCGGCCGCCGGAAGCGCGCGAGGCGGCCGACAACGCGCACGCGAAATTCGCCGATGCGCGCTCGGAGTTCGTCGGCATCCTCAAGCTGTGGCAGGGCTATCGGCAGGCCCACGAAGAGCTGACCCAATCCAAGCTGCGCGATTGGTGCGGCCGGCATTTCCTCGGTTTCCTGCGCATGCGCGAATGGCGCGAGCTGCATCGCCAGTTGCTGGTGCTGTGCGAGGAGCTGGGTTGGAAGGAGTCGTTGTCCGGCGCGATGCTGGAGCCGCTGCTGGCCGGCGTGTCGGCGCCCGGCCGCGAGGAGGGCGCCAGTGCGCGGCCGACGCGCGGCGAACTGCATCGCGCGGCGCGGCTGGCCCGCGAAGGCAAGGCGTCCGCGACGCCCGCCGTGCCATCGCGCAAATCCGCGGCGGTCGCGGAAGAGGGCGGCGCGCGCATCAGCGAGCGGGTCCGTGCGGCCGCCTACCAGGCGCTGCACCGCGCGCTGCTGGCCGGCTTGCCGACGCAGATCGGCCATCGCAGCGAAAAGGGCGATTTCCAGGCGCCCCGGCAGCGGCGATTCCTGCTGTTTCCCGGCTCGGTACTGGCCAAGCGGCCGCCGCCGTGGGTGCTGGCCGCGACCTTGCTGGATACGCAGAAAATCTGGGGCATGACCAATGCCGCGATCGAGCCGGACTGGGCGATCGCCGAGTTGCCGCATTTACTGGCGCGCAAGCACTTCGATCCGCATTGGTCGCGTGCGCAAGGCCATGTGCTCGCCTCCGAGCAGATCAGCCTGTTCGGGCTGGTGCTGGCGCCGAAGAAGCCGGTGCACTACGGCCGCATCGACCCGGCCGGCGCGCATGACCTGTTCGTGCGGCAAGGCCTGGTGACCGGCGAGATCAACACTCGCGCCAGCTTCGTCGCCGACAACCTGCGCGTGCTCGAACAGGCGCACGAGGAAGAGGCCAAGCTGCGCCGCGCCGGCCTGGTCGCCGACGAGGATTGGCAGGCGCGCTGGTACCTGGACCGCATTCCGGCCGAGATCCATTCCGCCACCGGCCTGGATGCGTGGTGGAAAACATTGCCGGCGGACAAGCGCCGCCAGGTGCACTGGACGCTGGTCGACCTGTTGCCGGGCGAAGGCAGCGCCGAGGACCGCTACCCGAAGTATTTCCCGCTCGGCGATGCGCGCCTGCCGCTGCACTATCGCTTCGAGCCCGGCGCGGCGGACGATGGCGTGACCCTGGAAGTGCCGCTGCATCTGCTCAATGCGCTGGATCCGGCGCGATTGTCGTGGCTGGCGCCGGGCTTCGTCGCCGACAAGGCGTCCGCGTTGATCCGCAGCCTGCCCAAGGCGCAGCGGCGCAACTACGTGCCGGCGCCAGACTTCGGCCGCGCCTTCTTCGAGGCGTTCCAGAAGCCTTCGGCCGATGACTTGCGCGGCGAACTGGCGCGTTTCCTCGCCAAGGCGACCGGTGCGCCGGTGTCGGCGCTGGACTTCGACGAGGCCGCGCTGGACCCGCACCTGCGCATCAACCTGCGGCTGCGCGATGAGCACGCCAAGGTGCTGGCCGAATCGCGTGACCTGGAAGGCTTGCGGGCCCGCTTCGGTGCGCAGGCCGGCGACGCGTTCGCGGCGCGTGCCGGGCGCGCATTGGCCGCCGAAGGCCTGCGCGAATTCCCGTCCGGGCCGATTCCGCGGCAGGTGCCGGGCGAAGCCGGTGTGCCGGCGTATCCGGCCCTGGTCGACGAGGGCGACAGCGCTGCGCTGCGGATCTTCGCCGACCGCACCGAGGCGGAACTGGCGCATCCGCGCGGCGTGCGCCGCTTGTTGGAAATCGCGCTGGCCGACAAGGCCAAGGCCGCGCGCAAGCAACTGCCGGTATCGCCGAAGACAGGATTGCTCTACGCGGCGATCGAATCACAGGAACGCCTGCGCGGCGATCTGGTCGACGCGGGCATGAATGCAGTGCTGGACCAGGGCCTGGGCGACATCCGCGACCCGGCCGCGTTCGCGCAGCGGCGCGAGGACGCCGGCAAGCGCCTGTTCGGCGAAGCCATGCAGCGGCTGCAGCTGGCCGAGCAGATCCTGGCGGGGGTGGCCGAGTTGAAGCCGGAACTGGAGGCGCCGCTGATGGGCTGGGCGCGCGGCAATCTCGACGATCTGCAGGCGCAACTGGCGGCGCTGGTGAATCCGGGCTTCCTGCGCGACACGCCGGCCGATGCGCTGGCGCAACTGCCGCGCTATCTGAAGGCGATGAAGCTGCGGGCCGAGCGCGCCAAGCGCGACCCGACCCGCGACCAGGCGCGCATGCTCGAACTCAAGCCCTTCGTCGATGCGCTGCAGGAAGCGGCCGCGTTGGGCCGCCAATCGCGCCCGGAATGGCAGGCGCTGCGCTGGGACCTGGAGGAACTGCGGGTGTCGCTGTTCGCCCAGGAACTGGGCGCGCGCGCGGGCGTGTCGGCGAAGAAGCTCGCACAGCGGGTGGCGGCGCTGCGCGGTAACTGAAGAGGGCCGCTGCGCGATGGTGGGTCGTAATGTAGGAGCGGCTTCAGCCGCGACCGCGGGATGGTCGGGTCGCGGCTGAAGCCGCTCCTACATGAGCCAGCTCAATCCGAATCGTCGATGCGCTCGCCCATCAGCTCGCGCTGGCGCTTGTCCAATTCCTCCGCATAGCGGCGGCGTACGAAGGCTTCCGACAGCGCGCCCAGCACGTGGCCGGCATTGTCGACGACGGCCATTTCATCGCTCTGGGTCTGGTCGAAGCGCCGCATCACCGCGACCACGTCCGCATCGGCCGCCAACGCGATCTCGCGATTGCGGGCGAAGCCGGCCACGCCGTCTTCGGGCTTGACGCCATCGGCATACACGCTGGCTACCGCGACGATGCCGGCGTAGCGACCCTCGGCGTCGACCAGCACCACCCGGGTGACCGAGCCGAGCGGATAGCGATGGCGGAATTCGGCCACGCTCGCACCGTCGGCGATTGTCGCTGGGTCGCGGCGCATCATCCGGCCGGCACTGAGGTGCTGGACCCAACCGACATCGCGCGCGCTCTTGATGCTCTCGCCGCGCAGGTGCAGGCGCCAGGTCGAGAACGAATAGCCGAATACCTGCCGCACCACCGTGCTGGCGACCAGTACCGCGGCCATCACCGCACTGGCCAGCACGAAATCGTGGGTGCCTTCGAGCACCAGCATCGCCATGGTCATCGGCGCGCCGACCACCGCGGCGGCGAGCGCGGCCATGCCGGCGAGCGCGGCGGCCGTCGGATCGACCAGCGCATCGCCGACGGCCAGGTTGAACAGCCCGGCGTAGAGCGCGCCGACCAGGCTGCCCATGAACAGCGAGGCGAAGAACAGGCCGCCGCGGAAGCCGAACCCCAGCGAGATGCCCGAGGCCAGGCACTTCAACAGCAACAGCATGCCCAGCCACAGCAGCGGCGTGTGGCCGGTCAGGTCCAGGTGCAATGCGCCATGCCCGGAGGACAGCGTCTGCGGAGTGACCAGTGCCAGCGGGATCAGCAACAGCCCGCCCACCGCCGGCTGGGTCCAGCGTGGCAACCGGGTGCGGGCCACCGTCTGTTCGATCGCGGTCACCAACCGCATCACCGCGATGCCGACCAGCGCGCACAGCAGGCCCAGCCCGGCGAACAGCGCGTAGTCGCGCGGATGCAGCGTCACCGCCGACGCGGCGGGCAGCAGGTACGGCGGCATGCCCGCGGCCTGGGCGATGAAGTTGCCGGCCAGCGCCGCCACCGCGACCGCGGCCAGCGCAGAGGGCGTATAAGCGCCGATGACGATCTCGAAGGCGTAGAACGCACCAGCCAGGGGCGCACCGAACGCGGCGGCGATCGCGCCGGCGGCACCGGCGCCTACCAGGGTGCGAATATCGGCGCGGCGCAGCCGCAGCACCTTGCCCAGTTGCGAACCACTGCCGGCGCCCATTTGGGTGTAGGCCGCTTCCAGCCCGACCGAAGCGCCGAAGCCATTCGACAGCAGCGTCTGGGTGGAAACGATGAGGTTGTCGCGCATCGACATGCGCCCGCCATGCAGCGCGTTGGCTTCCACCGCGTCGAGCAACTGCCGTTTGCGCGCGCGTGCGGCGCGGCCGATCAGCCCGACCAGCAGGCCACCGACCGGCAGCCACCACAGCTGCTTCAACTCCAGCTGTGCCAGCGAGCTCAGCCGCACATCGTCGCGGATGCCGTACAACCCACTTTGCAGCGCATGCGCCAGGCCGCTCTGCAGCAAGGTGAGCAGGCCGGCGACCAGGCCGACCAGCAGCGCCAGGGCAATAAAGGCCGCCTCGCTGCGGCGGAACAGCTGCCGCAGCGAGGACAGCAGGCGCTGCGGCCCGCTGGCGGTGGCTGCTTCCTCGAGTGCCGCCATGGCCTTGCTTCAGCGGCTTACTTCAGGCGGCGCACCTTGGGTTGCGTGTTGATGCCTTCGACCTGCAGATACCACACGCCGGCCACGCCCGGCTTGACCTTGACCTTGAGGTCGGGCTTGCGCGGGCCGGAGTAGGACGCGCTGTCGGTTTGCTCCCACTCCTGGCCATTGGCCAACACGAACCGGTTGCCCTTGCCGAAACCGGGGAACGGCCCGCTGAGGCTGCTTTCGATCGCTTCCTTGGAGCCGAAGTCGAAGAAGCCGCGGTTCTTGGTGATGACTTCCTGGCGGCCTTCCTCGCGTGCCGATTCCAGCGCCGCGGCGGTGGCGGCCTGCGCGGCCGCCTGGCTTTCGCTGGCGACCTTGCCTTGCAGCCAGTCGTTGAGCGAGGCCAGTTCCTGCGCGCTGAGCTTGTCCAGGCCGGCCGCCTTGAACTGCGCCGCGGTCATCTGCTGCTGCAGGTCGCCGTTGACGGTGCGCTGCGCGAAGGCCGGCGAGGAGGTCGCGGTGGCCAGGCCGACGAGGACAGCGAAGACGAGCGGGCGGGGCAGGCGCATGACTTTGGTTCCCGGGTTGGATGCGCGGTAGTGTAGACGCATCGTAAGCCCCCCGATCCGCAGTGGAACGCTCGCCCTCCAGTCCCCTCGACACCCTGCTGCAGCGCCGCTCGGCGGCCGCCATCGCGCCTTCGTTGCGCGAAGCGCTGGTCCATGCCTGGGGCCAGGCGCCGTCGTCGCCCGATACCGCCTGGCCGGTGCTGGCCGATACCCTGGACGCGCTGGCGCTGTTGTCGGCCGACGAACCCACCCTGATCGCCACGCTGCTGTTCGACCTGCCGCCCTTGCGCGCGCAACTGGCCGGGCTGCCGCTGGACCCGGCGCGCCGCCAGGCCGTGGCGGGCCTGCTCGACGGCCAGGAGGCGGCCGACCAGGTCTGGGTGCTGCACGCCGGCCGCGAGGCCGGCCGCAACAGCGAGGGCCTGCGGCGGCTGTTGCTGGCGATCATCCACGACCTGCGGGTGGTGCCGATCCTGCTGGCGCGGCAACTGGCGGTCATGCGCGCGGCGGCCACCTTGCCCGAAGCGCGCCAGCGCGCGTTGGCGCAGCTGACGCGCGACATCCACGCCCCGCTGGCGAACCGGCTGGGCATCTGGCAGCTGAAATGGGAGCTGGAAGACCTGGCGTTCCGCTATCTCGAGCCGGATACCTATCGCCGCATCGCGCGCGAGGTCGATGAAACCCGCGTCGAACGCGAGCGCTACATCGAGTCGGTGCGCCGCAAGCTGACCCAGGCGCTGGCCGAGCAGGGCCTGCGCGCGGAGGTCAGCGGGCGACCGAAGCATATCTACAGCATCTGGCGGAAGATGCAGAAGAAGCATCTGTCCTTCGACCAGCTCTATGACGTGCGCGCGCTGCGGGTCATGGTCGACGACGTGGCCGCGTGCTACGCCGCGCTCGGCGCGGTGCACGCGCTGTGGGCGCCGGTGCCGAGCGAATTCGACGACTACATCGCCCGCCCCAAGGCCAACGACTACCGCTCGCTGCACACCGCGGTGATCGGCCCGGAAGGACGCACGGTGGAAGTGCAGATCCGCACCCACGAGATGCACGCGCAGGCCGAGCTCGGCGTCGCCGCGCACTGGAAGTACAAGGAGGGCGGCAAGGGCGCGGAGAAGTCGTTCGACCGCAAGATCACCTGGATGCGGCAATTGCTGGAGCAGTCGCAGGAAGGCGACCACGGCGGCCTGGCCGGCGCGCTGGATGCCGAACTGGTCGAGGATCGCGTCTATGCGCTGACCCCGAAGGGCGAGGTGATCGACCTGCCGCACGGCGCCACCCCGCTGGATTTCGCCTACCACGTGCACACCATGGTCGGGCATCGCTGCCGCGGCGCGAAGATCAACGGGCGCATCGTGCCGCTGACCTACAAGCTGCGCAGCGGCGACCGCGTCGAGATCCTCACCGCCAAGGAGGCCGATCCGCGCCGCGACTGGTTGCTGCCGGCCAACGGCTTCCTCGCCAGCGGTCGCTCGCGCGACAAGGTGCGCGCCTGGTTCCACAAACTGGACCGGGCTCGCAACGTGCAGGCCGGTCGCGATCTGTTGGACCGTGAACTCAAGCGGCTGGGCCTGCAGCATGCCGACCTGATGGTCGCGGCCAAGCGCTTCCATGCCGACGGCATCGACGACCTGTACATCCAGGTCGCGCTCGGCGACACCGGACCCAGCCAGGTCAGCCGTGCCCTGCTGGAGGCCGAACGTGCCCAGCAGCAGCCGGTGCCGGCGCCGCCGCGCCCGACCGCGCGGCGCGACGGACTGGGCAAATCCAAGTTCACCGTGCAGGGCGTGGGCAATCTGCTGGTGCAGCTGGCGCGTTGCTGCCAGCCGGTGGCCGGCGAGCCGATCGTCGGCTATCTCACCCGCGGCCGCGGGGTCACCGTCCATCGCGCCGATTGCGCCGCGCTGGCGCGGCTGGCCGCCGCGCATCCGCAACGGGTGCTGCCGGTGGAATGGGGCCAGGCCGGCGGCGGCTACGAGGTGGATGTGCAGGTGCGCGCGGTCGACCGCCGCTACCTGCTCAAGGACGTCACCAATCTGATCGCACAGGAAGATGCGCACGTGCTGGAGATCCACAGCGACAACGTGCGCGACAGCGGCCAGGCGCAACTGCGCCTGCGCCTGAAGGTCAGCGATTACGGCCAGTTGTCCACCTTGCTGGGCAAGCTCGACGCGCTGCCCGGCGTCCACCACGCGCGGCGGCTGGGCTGAATCGGCGACCTTGGCGGTGGATGGCGCGCGCGGCGAGCGCGCCGTCATCGTTGCTTCGGCCAGGCCTCGTTAGGATGAGTCGGTGAATAATCCACGCCCATTGAAGCCGCAACGACGCTCCCGCCTGCGCGGGCAGCGCCTGCGCGTCGGTCTGCTGCGGCCACTGCGCAGCAGGCGTTTCTGGCGCTGGCTGCTGCCGGCAGCAGCGATCCTGGTGGCGATGCTGGTACTGCTGCGCGGCCCGCTGGCGGACCGGCTGTGGCCGGAGACGCGCATCCAGCAACTGCTCGCGCAGGGCGAGCACGCGCTGGCGCAAGGACGTCTGAGCGCTGCCGACGGCAGCGGCGCACGCGAAGCCTTCGGCGCCGCGCTGGCCCTGGACAGCGACCGCGGCGAGGCGCGCGATGGCCTGGCCCGCACTGGCGCCGCCGCGCTGGCGCAGGCGCGCGCCGCGCTGCAAGCCGGCGATCTGCAACGCGCCCACCAGACATTGGACCTGGCGCAGGCGTTGCAGGTCCCGCGCGCAGCGGCGCAGGAGGTGGCCGAACAGCTGCGTCGACACGAAGCCGCCCAGGCCGGCCTGGAAGGCTTGCTCAAGCGGGCCGCGCAGGCGCGCGCCGAAGGGCGGCTCGACGACGGCGCGGACAGTGCGCTGGCGCTGTACCAGCGCGTGCTGGCGCTGGCGCCGACGCGCACCGACGCGCTGGAGGGACGCGAGGACGCATTGTCCGATCTGTTGCAGAGCGTGCGGAATGCGATCGCCCGCGGTGACCTGGCCGAGGCGGCGCCACGGCTGGCCGCTGCGCGTGGCTACGATCCCGGCCATGTCGATCTGCCGGCCACCGAAGCGGCGTTCAACGAGGCGCTGCAAGCGCGGCGGCAACGTGCCGATGCGCGATTGCGCCGTGGCCAGCTCGAGCGCGCAGCCGAGGACTATCGATTGCTGGCCGGGCTGCTGCCGCAGGACGAGCGCATCCAGCGCGGACTGGAACAGCTCGCGGCGGGCTACGCCGCGCAGGCGGCGCGGTTGGCGGCCGACTACGACTTCGTTGGCGCCGAGGCGGCGCTGGCGCAGGCCCGCGCGCTCGCGCCACAGTCGCCGGCATTGCGCAACGCCCAGCAGGCGGTGACGCGTGCGCAGCAGGCCCAGGCCTCGCGTGCGCCGACCTTGTCCGCGGCCGAGCGCACGCGCCGGCTGCGCAGCTTGCTGGCACGCATCGAGACTGCCGAGGCGAAGCAACAGTGGATCACCCCGCCCGGTGCCAGCGCCTACGATGCCCTGCGCGAAGCGCAGGCGTTGGCGCCGCGCGATCCGCGCGTGCTGCGCGCGGTCGCGCGCGTGGTGCCGGCCACGCGGCAGTGCTTCGCAGACGCGCTGGTCGGCAACCGTCTGCGCGCGGCGCAGGCCTGCCTGGACGCCTGGCAGACGCTGGCGCCGCACGATGCCGAACTGGCCGACGCGCGCACCGGCCTGGCGCAGCGCTGGATTGCGGTCGGCAGCGAGCGCCTGGGCGCGGGCGACGAGGCCTTCGCACGCCAGGCCTTGGAGCAGGCGCGACGGTTGGACGCGTCCGCACCCGAACTGGCCGATTTCGCCGCCCGCGTGCGTGCCGCCGGGACCCGTCCGCGCTGACGGCGTCGCTGCCGATCAGCCCAGGAACACCCGGCGCACGGTGTCGTCGGCGGCCTGCAGCGAAAAGTGTTCGGCCACGTTGCGCAGCCCGTTTTCCGACAGCCGCGTCCACAGCGCCTCGTCTTCGTGCAGACGCACGATGGCAGCGGCGTAGGCTTCCGGATCGTCGGCGATCAGTACGTCCTCGCCGTCGCGCAGGTGCATGCCTTCGGCCGCGCAGGTCGTGGCCACCACCGGCTGCCCGTGCGCCATGCTCAGGTTGATCTTGCCTTTGACGCCAGCACCGAAACGCAGTGGCGCCAGTGCGATCCGCGCGCCTTCCATGTACGGCGCCAGGTCCGGCACATGACCGTGCAATTGCACGCCGTCCAGGCCAGCAGCCAGCTCACGCAAGGCCTCGGGCACGTCCGAACCGATGCCGTGGAAACGCACCTGCGGCAGCCGCTGGCGCACGCGCGGAAACACTTCGCGCAGGAACCACTGCACCGCATCGGTGTTGGGCGGATGGCGGAAACCGCCGACGAACACCAGGTCCGCGCGCGCATGCCAGGGCGCGCCCGCGCCGGCGACCTCGTGCAGGTTCGACAGCAGTTCGGTGCGCACGTGCGGCGCATCCAGCCGCAACTGCTCGCGCTCGGCGGCCGACACCAGCAAGGTGATGTCGGCGGCGGACATCACCTCCAGTTCGCGCTGGCGGGTCCGCTCGGCCGCGCGCACCAGCGCCTCGTCGCCGGCCAGCGCGGCGCCGCGGCCTTCGCGCAGGTAATGCAGGTCGACGGTATCGAACACGGTGCGCGCTTGCGGCGCGTAGCGGCGCAGCAACGGCAGGCATTCGTGGGCGACGTGGTGGCGCACCATCATCGCCACCGCGAAGCGCGGGCCGTGCTCGCGTAGCCAGGACGCGACGCTGTCCAGGTAGGGGCTGTACCAGACCTCGACGCCGAGTTGCTGCAGGGCGTGCGTGTGGCGGTCGCCGTGCGCGCGGCCGGTGGGCACGAACACGACATGGGCGCCGGTCTGGACCAGCAGGCGGATCAGGTTGAACTGGCGCAGCGAGGCCGAATCGCGGTCCGGCTGCGGCACGGCTTCGTCCAGGATCAGGACTTGGCGCTGGCCGCGATGCAGGATCGCGGGCGATGGCGAGGTGCCGGGCGCGGGCTGCCCGGTGAGCGCCGCGGCCCACTTCGCGGCAAAGACCGCGCGATTGCGGACCTGGTAGGCCTTGGTCCCGATGGAAGTGTCGGTGCCATGGCTGGTGCCTTCGTCGTGGACCACGCGCGACGCCGGCTGCACGCGCACCTGCAGGCCGGCAGCGCGCACCGCGAAGGCCAGGTCGGTGTCCTCGTAGTAGGCGGGCGCGTAGCGACGGTCCAGGCCGCCGAGCCGCTGCAGCAGCTCGCGGCGGATGCACAGCGCCGCGCCGGAGCAATAATCCATGCGCCGCACATAGCCGTAGCGCGGATCTTCCGGCGACTCGAAGCGCCCGTAGCTCCACGCGCTGCCGTCGCCGAACACCACGCCGCCCGACTCCTGCAGGCGGCCGTCCGGATACAGCAGCTGTGCGCCGGCCAGGCCGGTATCCGGGTGCGTGGCGAAGGTTGCCAGCAGCGCTTCCAGCCAGCCGGGCTGCGGCACCGTGTCGTTGTTGAGCAGGACCACGAACTCGCCGCGCGCCATCGCGATGCCATCGCTGCAGGCGGCGATGAAGCCGCCATTGACCTCGCGGCGGTGATAGCGCAGGCCTTGCACCTGCGGCAGTACCTGCGGTGTCTCATCGCCCGGGCCGGCGTCGTCGACGACGATGATCTCGCAGTCCAGCGCGGGCGGATGCGCGGCCAGCGCGCGCAGGCAGGCCAGCGTATGCGCGAGGTGGTCGTAGACCGGGATCACCACCGACACCCGTGGCGCTTCGCTGTGCGGCACCGCGAACGGCGCGAACGGCGCCGGCTCGGGAAACCACAGCGCGGTGCGCCGCAGCGGCGGCAGCGGACGCAGGTGGACGTTCACTCTTTCCAGCGTCGCCCGCCAGCCGCGCATGCGCAGGCTGGACAGCCCGCGCCGGGTCAGGCCGGTCAGGCGTTGCAGGAAATAGCGGAATTCCGCCAAAAACGTCGACATGCCGTTGCAACTCCAGCTTAAGCCACTGAACGCCGGCGGCCGCAACGCCTGTGCGGGCTGCGCTAGACTCGCCGGAATCCACATTCTCGCATTCCCGTGCCGCGACGCTACGATTACGACGAACCCGAGGAAATCGAGGACGACATCGACGATGAAGGCGAGGAGGACGCGATGCCCTGGCGTCGCCGCCTGATCGTCTGGGGCCTGGCCGCCATCGCCTTGGCGCTGGGCTTCCTGATCCCGTACACGATGTACCTGAACACCCAGGTGACGCAGCGTTTCGGCGAGTTGCGCTGGCAGATTCCCACCCGCGTGTATGCACGCCCCCTGGCGCTGGCGCCGGGCAAGGCGCTGGACCCGGCCACCCTGAAGACCGAACTGGACGCGGCGTCCTACCGCGACGACGGCAGCGGCCAGTTGCCGGGCACCTACCAGCGCGACGGCAGCAAGTTCATCGTGTCCAGCCGCGGCTACATCGACGTGGACGGGCGGGTACCGGCGCGGCGCGTCGAGGTGGAGGTCAGCGGTGGCCGGGTCGGTTCGCTGCGCGACCTGGGCACGCGCAAGGCGCTGCGCTCGGCGCGGCTGGACCCGGCGCGCATCGCAACCCTGTATGGCCAGAAGCAGGAAGAACGCCGCCTGGTGCGCCTGGAAGAAGTGCCCGAACTGCTGGTCACCGGCCTGCAGGCGGTGGAAGACCGCGATTTCAACCATCACCACGGCATCGACCTGAGCGGCATGTTCCGCGCTGCCTGGGTGATGCTGCGTTCGGGCGGGCAGACCCGCCAGGGCGCCAGCACGCTGACCCAGCAGCTGGCACGCAGCGGCCTGCTCGGCATCGGCAAGGAACAGACCGCCACGCGCAAGTTCAACGAGATCCTGTACGCGCTGATCATGGAGACGCGCTACGACAAGCGCACCATCCTGGAGGCCTATCTCAACCAGGTCTACCTGGGCCAGCGCGGCAGCCAGGCGGTGCATGGCGTGGCGTCGGGCGCAGAGTTCTGGTTCGGCCGCGACCTCAACTCGCTGACCACCGAGCAGGTCGCGCTGCTGATCGGGCTGGTCAAGGGGCCTTCGTACTACGACCCGCGGCGCAGCCCGGAGCGCGCGCTGGACCGCCGCAACTTCGTGCTGGAAAAGCTGCACGAATCCGAGCTGATCAACGATGCCGAGTACAAGCGCGCCGTGGCCGCGCCGCTGGGCGTGCCCGAGCAACCCGGCCTGGTCGCCGCCAATCGCTTCCCGGCCTACGTGGACCTGGTGCGCCGCCAGCTCGCCCACGACTACCCGGAAAACGTGCTGCAAGGCGCCGGCATGAGCGTGCTGACCGGCATGTCGCCATCCGCGCAGGCCTACGCCGAAGGCGCGGTGACGCGCACCATCAAATCGCTGGAAAACAAGAAGCGGCCGCCGCTGCAGGCCGGCATGGTGCTGACCGACGTGCATAACGGCGACGTGCTGGCGGTGGTCGGCAGCCGCGATGTCTCGCAACCGGGTTTCAATCGCGCCGTCGAAGCGCAGCGCCCGGTCGGTTCGCTGCTGAAGCCTTTCGTCTACCTGTTGGCGCTGGCGTCGCCGGACCGCTGGTCGCTGGCCAGCTGGGTCGACGATTCGCCGGTGACCGTGCAGCTGAGCCGCGGCCGCACCTGGTCGCCCGGCAACGCGGACAACCGCAGCCACGGCACGGTGCGGCTGGTGGATGCGCTGGCGCACTCCTACAACCAGGCCACGGTGCGGGTGGGCATGCAGGTCGGGCCGGAGCGCGTGGCGCAGTTGATCCACGTGCTGGCCGGCATCCAGGCCGAGCCGAATCCGGCGCTGATCCTCGGTTCGACCGACCAGAGCCCGTACGCGATGGCGCAGCTGTACCAGTTCCTCGCCTCCGGCGGCGAGATCCAGCCGCTGCATGCGGTGCGCGGCGTGCTCGACCCGCAGGGCAAGCTGCTCAAGCGCTACGACAAGAACCCGGCGCCGGCGCAGGAGGGCGATTCGGTCGCCGCCAACCTGATCGGGGTGGCGTTGCAGCAGGTGGTGAGCAACGGCACCGGTCGCCAACTGCTCAGCGACGGGCTGGGCCGGTTGTCGCCGGCCGGCAAGACCGGTACCACCAACGATGGCCGCGACAGCTGGTATGCCGGCTATACCGGCGATCACCTGGCGGTGATCTGGATCGGCAACGACCAGAACGAGCAGGCCGGTCTTTACGGCGCCACCGGCGCGATGAAGGTATGGTCGGGGATCTTCGCGCGCTTGCCGAGCGCGCCGCTGAAGGTCAACGGCAAGGGCCTGGACTGGCAGTGGGTCGAGGCCAGCGGTTCGGGCACGACCGACGTCGATTGCCCGGGCGCGCGCCAGTTCCCGTTCGTGGCAGGCTTTGCCCCGGCCTACGTGCCGTGCAGCGCCGCCGCCGCGCCGGCCGACGAGGCCGGCACCGAGCAGGGCGGTGGCGGCTGGCGCAGCTGGTTCGGCCTGGATCGCAAGGAAAGCGAGCCCGCGCCGTCGTCTCCCCCGCCTGAAAAGTGAGCTGTCCGATGAAGTCGATGTCGATCCTTCGCCCCGTTCCCGCCCTGTTGGCGGTCGCGTTGATGGCAGCGTGCTCCAGCGCGCCGCCACCGGTCGCGCCGGCGGACACGACCACGCCCGCGCAGCGCATGGCCGCGGTGGAGAAGACCGCCGGCGTCGACGACACCGAGCTGTCGGTACAGCCGTTGCGTGACCCGCAGGTCGACGACCTGCGCGAGACCGCCAAGCGCAAGCGCGAGGCCGGCGACCTGGCCGGCGCGGCGAGCGCGCTGGACCAGGCATTGAAGCTGGTCGGCGACGATCCGGGCGCCTGGCAGGAGCGCGCCGAGATCGCCTTGCTGCAGGGCGACTGGCAGGGCGCCGAACAAGCGGCCAAGCGCGCCGTCGACCTGGGCTCCAAGACCGGGCCGGTCTGCCGCCGCCACTGGGCCACGATCGAACAGGCACGCCTGGCGCGCGGCGAGAAGGAGAACGCCGCCTCGGCCAAGGCGCAGATCGAAGGCTGCACGGTGCCGGGCATCAAGCGTTATTGAGTGCCGGCCGTCGCGGCCCCGCCATGTCCCTGCTCGCCAATGCCAGCCGCGAAGCCCTCGATGAAGGTGGGGCGCTAGCGCAACAGCTCGATGCGTTCGTGCCGCGTCCGGCGCAGCTGCGCCTGACCACCGCGATTGCCGATGCGTTCGACCAGCGCGACGTATTGCTCGCCGAGGCGGGCACCGGCACCGGCAAGACCTTCGCCTACCTGGTGCCGGCGCTGCTGTCCGGGTTGAAGACCATCGTGTCCACCGGCACGCGTGCCTTGCAGGACCAGCTCTACCACCGCGACCTGCCGCGGGTGCGCGCCGCGCTCGGGGTCGGCGTCAAGAGCGCGTTGCTGAAGGGGCGCGCCAATTATCTATGCCGCTATCGCCTGCAGCAGGCGCGCGGCGAGCCGCGGTTGTCCAGTACCGAACAGGTCGCACAGTTCCAGCGCATCGTCGCCTGGAGCGGGCGCACCCAGTTCGGCGACATGGCCGAGCTCGATGCACTGGCCGACGACTCGCCGCTGCTGCCGTTGGTCACCTCGACGGTGGACAACTGCCTGGGCACGGAATGCCCGTTCTGGCACGAGTGCTTCGTGGTGCAGGCGCGCCAGCGCGCGCAGGCGGCCGACCTGGTGGTGGTCAACCATCACTTGTTGCTGGCGGACCTGGCGCTCAAGCAGGAAGGCTTCGGCGAAATATTGCCGGGCGCGCAGGCCTTCGTGATCGATGAAGCACACCAACTCCCAGAGCTGGCGGCGAACTTCTTCGGCGAGAGTTTCGGCATGCGGCCCTGGCAGGAACTGGCGCGCGATTGCCTCACCGAAGCAAAGTCGGTCGGTGGCGCGCAGGCCGCGCTGCAGGAGCCGGTGCGTGCGCTGGACGAGGCATTGCGCGCATTGCGTACCGGCATGGAAGGATTGCCGCCGCGCGGCACCCAGTGGCGCGCCCTGGCCAAGCCGCAGGTGCGCGACGGCTTCGACGCGACGATGAGCGCGCTGCAACACCTGCGCGAAGCACTGGCGCCGATGCGCGAAGCCTCGCCCGGGCTGGCCGGCTGCGAGGCGCGTGCGCAGGAGGCCTGCAGCCGGCTCGCGCGCTGGCTGGGCGAAGACCTCGCGGTGGCGGATTTCGACGCCGGGCCGGTGCCCGACACCGATGTGCTCTGGTACGAACTCACGCCGCGCGGCTTCCGCTGCCAGCGCACGCCGCTGGACGTGTCCGGGCCGTTGCGCGAGCATCGCGAGAAGTCGCACGCCGCATGGGTATTCACTTCCGCCACGCTGGCCATCGACGGCGATTTCGAACACATCGCGCTGCGCCTGGGATTGCGCGACCCGATGACGCTGCTGCAACCCAGCCCGTTCGACTGGAACCGGCAGGCACTGTGCTATCTGCCCACGGCGTTGCCGGATCCGGCTGCGCTGGGCTATGGCACCGCGCTGATCGCCGCGCTGTGGCCGGTGCTGGCCGCTTCGCAGGGACGTGCGTTCCTGCTGTTCGCTTCGCATCGCGCGCTGCGCGAGGCGGCCGAAGCGCTGCGCGATGGCCCGTGGCCGCTGTTCGTGCAGGGCGAGGCGCCGCGCGCGACGCTGCTGCAGCGTTTCCGCGAATCGGGCAACGGAGTGCTGTTGGGCTCGGCAAGCTTCCGCGAGGGCGTGGACGTGGTCGGCGATGCGCTGAGCGTGGTGGCGATCGACAAGCTGCCGTTCGCCGCACCCGACGACCCGGTGTTCGAGGCGCGGCTGGACGCGATCCGCCGTGATGGCGGCAACCCGTTCCGCGACGAGCAGCTGCCGCAGGCGGTGATCGCGCTCAAGCAGGGCGTCGGCCGGCTGATCCGCAGCGAACATGATCGCGGCGTGCTGGTGCTGTGCGATCCGCGCCTGCGCACGCGCGGCTACGGCAGGGTCTTCCTCGATTCGCTGCCGCCGTTCGCGATCACCCGCGAACTGGCCGATGTGCAGGCCTTCTTCGGGCAGGTGCCGGCCGAGCCGCAGGCCGTGCCGGGCTGAGCGCCGGTGCCGCGCATGTCCCCGCATCCCCGCTCGCGGTAACCTTGCGCGGTTTTCCGCGGAAGCCGCCATGAAAGTCCTCGCCTTCGAAACCTCGACCGAAGCCTGTTCCGTCGCCTTGCACGTGGACGGACGCACGCTGGAGCGCTTCGAGATCGCGCCGCGCCGCCATGCCGAGTTGGCGCTGCCCTGGGCCGAGGCGCTGTTGGCCGAGGCCGGGCTGGCCCGTGGCCAACTGGATGCGATCGCGGTGGGGCGTGGCCCGGGTGCCTTCACGGGGGTGCGCCTGGCGATCGGGCTGGCGCAGGGCATCGCGCTGGCGCTGGACTTGCCGGTCGCCGCGGTCTCCACGTTGCAGGCGTTGGCGCTGCGTGCGCCAGCGGAGGCCGGCAAGGTGCTGGCCTGCATCGACGCACGGATGGGCGAGGTTTATGCGGCCGCCTATGCGCGCGAAGGCGAAGGCTGGCGCGCGCTGGGGCGCGAAAACGTGCTGGCGCCCGCGACGCTGGCGCTGCCCGACGACGCACAGGGCTGGTATGCGGTGGGTACCGGCATGGCGGCTGCCGACGGCGTATTGCGCGAACGCCTGGGCGCGCAGCTGGCCGGTGTCGATGCGAGCGCGTTGCCGCATGCCGCCGATGTGCTGGCGCTGGCGTTGCCGGCGATCGAACGCGGCGAGACCTTGGCCGCGGAACGGCTGGAACCGGCGTATTTGCGCGACAACGTGGCGCTGACGTTGGTCGAGCAGCAGGCGGCGCGGGCGGCCAAGGGCGGCTGAGGGGCCGGAGCTGCGTTGAGCCCATGTAGGAGCGGCTTCAGCCGCGACTGCAGGAGGGCGGCGGTCGCGGCTGAAGCCGCTCCTACATGGAGATTGCAAGGGGGGTCGGGTTCGCTGCTCAGCGATCGTCGCGCAGTTCGCCGCCGGGCAGGAACAGCCAGGTGCGGGTGACCTGCAGGATGTCGATGCCGTCTTCGGTCTTGGGCAGCGGCGGGAACGGTTGGGCGAGCTGGATCACCCGCAGCGCGGCGGCATCGAGCACCGGCACGCCGCTGGAGCGCAGGATGCGCGCGCTTTCCACGCTGCCGTCGCGGCGCACGCCGACGGTGATGACGACCTGGCCGCCGAGCCGGCGCTGGCGCGCTTCGTCGGGATAGTTGAGATTGCCGACGCGTTCGGCGCGATCGACCCAGGCGCGCAGGTAGTTGGCGTAGGCGTATTCGCGCGTGCTGGCGGAGACGAACTTGCGATTGGGGCGCTTGGCGTACTGCTCCGAGCGCAGGTGCACTTCGGCGGCCAGCCGCGCCATCTCGGCATCGCGCTGCTCGCGGGCGGCGTCTGCGGCGGTCTGCGGTTGCTCGACCGGCGGATTGGGCTGCTGCGCGGGCAGGGCGTCCTCGCCGCGCCGGCTGGCGACCACGCGCGCCTCCGGCGGCGGGGTCGCGGCGGCATGCTGGGCCTGTACCGGCATCGGCGCCAGGCCGGTGCGCGGCTGCGGCACCACGCCGGGCTGGCTGTCGCGCGGGCGCGCGGCCTTGTCGTGGTCGCCGCCGCCCTGCTGGTTGGCCTGGGCCAGGAAGTCGGCCTGCTTCGGCGTCAGCGGGGTGCTGGTCTGGCTGAAGATCACGTCCAGCGTCGGCACCAGCGGCGCCTCGTCGCTGACCGCAAAGCCCACGCCCAGGATCAGCAGGCCGTGCACGATCAGCGACAGCACCAGGGTGGCGGTCAGGCGCTGGTTCTCCGCGTCGCCCGCAGGCGCGGGGAGAGGGCTGGCGACGGCGCTCATGCGGCCAGGCCGGCCTCGAGTGCGTCGAACAGCTGGCCGCAGATGTTCAGGCCGAACTGCGCATCCAGCTCGCGCGCGCAGGTCGGGCTGGTGACGTTGACCTCGGTGAGGTAGTCGCCGATCACGTCCAGGCCGACGAAGCGCATCCCGCGCCGCTTCATCTCCGGCCCGACCTGGGCGGCGATCCAGCGGTCGCGCTCGCTCAGCGGGCGGCCTTCGCCGCGGCCGCCGGCGGCCAGGTTGCCGCGGAACTCGTCGCCCTGCGGGATGCGCGCCAGGCAGTAGTCCACCGGCACGCCGTCGATCAGCAGGATGCGCTTGTCGCCGGCGCTGATGTCGGGGATGAAGCGCTGCGCCAGCGCCAGTTTGCGGCCGCCGTCGGTCAGGGTTTCCAGGATCACGTTGAGGTTGGGATCGCCCTGGCCGCTGCGGAAGATCGAGCGGCCGCCCATCCCGTCCAGCGGCTTGAGCACGGCCTGGCCGTGTTCGGCGACGAAGGCCTTCAACTGCGCGGCGTCGCGGCTGACCAGGGTCGGCGGGCAGCATTGCGGGAACAGCAGGGCGGCCAGCTTCTCGTTGAAATCGCGCAGGCCCTGCGGATCGTTGACGATCAGCGCGCCGGCCTGCTGCGCCACGCTCAGCACGTGGGTGTCGTAAATGTATTCAGGCTCGACCGGCGGGTCCTTGCGCATCAGCACGATCTGCCCGGGGCCGAACGGCAGCTCGGCATAGTCGCCCAACTCGTACCAGCCGGCCTTGTCGTCGCGCACGGTCAGCGGCGCGACGGTGGCCACCGCGGTGCCGCCACGCAGCGCCAATGCGCCCGGCCGCACGTAATGCAGGCGGTGGCCGCGACGCTGCGCCTCCAGCAGCATGGCGAAGGTGGTGTCCTTGGCGATCTTGATGTGGGCGATGGGGTCCATCACCACGATGACGTCGAACGGCATAGCGCGAACCTTTGGAACCGGTCGCCGATGTTAGTGGGTTTTGGCGGTTTTGCGGCGACCGCGGCGGCCTCGCCGGATGCGCGTCCGGCACTGGCGGGGCAGCGCGCGGGGTGCGCGGCCTGCAAGCGGCGTGCCATCGCGGGTGGCCGGTCGCCGCCGCGCGCCTGACTGCGCAAAACTGCGAACCAGTACCCTGCATGCCCACGCCGTGGCGCGGCCGCGAAGGCCGCGCTTGACAGTATCCAGCGGTATTGGGATATACATGACGTTTCGCAGCGACGCCGTCGGGATAAAGCGTCGCGCGCCCGGGGAAATTGGAATGACTGAAAATATTGCTGCGGGCGGGGAGCTCGCAGGCCTGAGGGTCATGGTCATCGATGACTCGAAGACCATTCGCCGCACCGCCGAAACCTTGCTCAAGCGCGAGGGCTGCGAGGTCGTCACCGCGACGGACGGTTTCGAGGCGCTGGCCAAGATCGCCGACCAGCAGCCGCAGATCATCTTCGTGGACATCATGATGCCGCGCCTGGATGGCTATCAGACCTGCGCGCTGATCAAGGGCAACCAGCTGTTCAAGTCCACGCCGGTGATCATGCTGTCCTCCAAGGACGGCCTGTTCGACAAGGCGCGCGGCCGCATCGTGGGTTCGGAGCAGTACCTGACCAAGCCCTTCACCCGTGAAGAACTGCTGAGCGCCATTCGCACATACGTCAACGCCTGACCAGGGGGAAGGGCACCATGGCAAAGATTTTGCTGATCGAAGACTCGCCGACCGACCGGGCGGTCTTCAGCCAATGGCTGGAAAAGGCCGGCCACGAGGTGGTCGCCACCGACAACGCCGAGGAAGGGCTGCAGCTCGTCCGCGGCCAGGCACCGGACCTGGTGCTGATGGACGTGGTGCTGCCGGGCATGAGCGGTTTCCAGGCCACCCGCGCGATGGCGCGCGACGAGGCCACGCGCCATATCCCGGTGCTGATCGTCAGCACCAAGGGCATGGAAACCGACAAGGCCTGGGGCCTGCGCCAGGGCGCGGCCGACTACATCGTCAAGCCGCCGCGCGAGGAAGACCTGATCGCGCGCATTGCCGAACTGGTGCGCTGATGCGTTCGCCGTTCGACATCCTCGAAGCCTACGAACGACGCAGCCTGGCCCATGCGGTGCAGCTGCCCGAACGGCAGTTCACCCAGGACATCTGGCGTGGCGTCGGCTATCGCGTCGGTGCGCGCCGGCTGGTGTCGGACTTCCGCGAAGTGGTGGAAATCGTGCCGATGCCGCCGGTCACCCCGGTGCCGGGCGCACAGCCCTGGCTGCTGGGCGTGGGCAATCTGCGCGGCAACCTGTTCCCGGTAGTCGACCTGAAGCAATTCATGGAAGGCCGGCGCACGGTGCTGCACGAGGGCCAGCGCGTGCTCATCATGCGCCAGAGCGGCGGCGACGTTGCCCTGACCATCGACGAGCTGTATGGCCAGCGCAGCTTCGAGCAGTCGCAGGCGGTGCAGCCGGGCGAACTGGCGCAAGGCCGCTACGCGCATTTCGTCGATCACGCCTTCCGTGCGGAAGAGCAGGAATGGGGTGTGTTCTCCCTGTCGCTGCTGTCGCGCACCCCTGAATTCCGGCAGGCCGCGGCCTGATAAGCCGCCCTGACCCTATCCGAGTAATCGAGGTCGATATGAGTACCGCCCCGGACGCGTCCAAGCCCAAGAAGATTGGTGGAGTCGGTTCGAGCTTCTGGCTCGTATTGCTGGCCCTGTCGCTGATCGTGTTCGCCGCCAACTTCGCGGTCTCCACCTGGCAAGGCAGCCGCCTGGCCGGTGCCAGTACCGGCGCGGCCGACCTGCAGGTGCTGTCGCAGCAGCTGGCCAACCAGGGCCGCGAAGCGGTGTCCGGTGACGCCAAGGCCTTCACCGCCTTCAAGGAAACCAAGGCGCAGATCGACCGCACGGTCTCGGACCTGGAAGGTCGCTACGGACAGGAAACCGGCGTGTCCGGCGCGATCCGCCAGCTCAAGTCGACCTGGGCGCCGCTGGGCAAGAACGCCGAGCAGGTGATCGCCTCCGAGCCGGCGGTGCTGGCCCTGGCCGGCAACGCCGACCGCTTCACCGGCAGCGTGCCGCAGCTGCAGGCGCAGTTGAACGAAGTGGTCCGCGCGATGACCGTGAGCGGCGCGCCCGCCTCGCAGATCTACAACACACTGCAGCAGGTCGTGGTCGCTGGCACGATGGCCCGGCGCGTGACCGAAATGCGCGCCGGCGGTGCCGGCGCGGCCGCTTCCGGCGACGCGCTGGCGCGCGACTCGGTGGTGTTCAGCCAGATGCTCGAAGGCCTGCGCAACGGCAACGAGGAACTGGGCATCGCGCAGGTCAAGAACGCCGCGGCACTGTCGGCGCTGGAACAGTCGCAGGCGCAGTGGGCGACGATGAAGAAGGACGTCGACGCGATCCTGGCCAGCTCGCGCAACCTGTTCGCCGCGCAGTCCTCGGCGGCGGCGCTGACCGCCGGCTCGGGCAAGATGCTCGAGGACAGCAAGCGGCTGTTCGACGCGTTCTCCGCGTTCGGTTCGGTGCGCGATACCCGCCTGTTCCCGAACCTGTGGCTGGGCGTGCTGTCCGGCGGCCTGCTGGTGATCTCGATCATCGGCCTGGTGTGGTCGATGGTGCGTTCGCGTTCGCGTGAACAGGAACTGCGCTACCAGACCCAGGTCGAATTCAACTCGCGCAACCAGCAGGCGATCATGCGGCTGCTGGACGAGATCTCCTCGCTCGGTGAGGGCGACCTGACGGTGAAGGCCTCGGTGACCGAGGACATGACCGGCGCGATCGCCGACGCTATCAACTACGCGGTCGACGAGCTGCGCCACCTGGTGACCACGATCAACGACACCTCGGCCAAGGTCGCCGTGTCCTCGCAGGAAACCCAGGCCACCGCGATGCAGCTGGCCGAGGCCGCCGGCCACCAGGCCAGCCAGATCACCACCGCGTCCGAGCGCATCAACGAAATCGCCGCCAGCATCGAACAGGTCTCGCGCAACTCGACCGAGTCGGCGGAAGTGGCGCAGCGCTCGGTCGTCATCGCCGCCGAAGGTGCCGGCGTGGTGCGCGAGACGATCCAGGGCATGGACCAGATCCGCGACCAGATCCAGGAGACCTCCAAGCGCATCAAGCGGCTGGGCGAGTCCTCGCAGGAAATCGGCTCGATCGTGGAACTGATCAACGACATTTCCGAGCAGACCAACATCCTGGCGCTCAACGCCGCGGTGCAGGCGGCGTCCGCGGGCGAGGCCGGTCGCGGTTTCGCGGTCGTGGCCGACGAAGTGCAGCGCCTGGCAGAACGCACCTCGGGTGCGACCCGACGCATCGAAAGCCTGGTCCAGACGATTCAGGCCGACACCAACGAAGCGGTCAGCTCGATGGAGCAGACGACCTCCGAAGTGGTGTCCGGCGCGCGCCTGGCCGAAGACGCCGGCACCGCGCTGACCGAAATCGAGCGCGTGTCCAACGCACTGAACAACTTGATCAAGAACATCTCCATCGCCGCCCACCAGCAGTCCGCGGCGGCGACCGATATCACCCAGACGATGGAAGTCATCCGCAAGATCACCGGCCAGACCTCGCAGGGTGCGGGGCAGACCGCCGAATCGATCGGCCACCTGGCACAGCTGGCCGCCGACCTGCGTCGTTCGGTCGCCGACTTCAAGTTGCCGGCGTGAGCGACGGACGGAACGGGAAAGGAATTGAAGGTATGACGCGTAGCGATACGCCAATGCAGGAACAGGCCGCCATTGCAGCGTTCGCGCGCGCGGCCAGGACGCGTGCCGGGGGGCGGCAATGAGTGCACTGCGCGATGCGATGAGCCACGCGGCGCTGGGCTGGGTCAAACCCGAGCTCGACGAAACGCTGCGCCAGGCCCGCAACGAAATCGAGTTCTTCGTCGAAGAGCCGGCCGACACCAGCCGCATGCGTTTCTGCGCCGGCTACCTGCACCAGGTGCAGGGCACCTTGCGCATGGTCGAGCTGTATGCCCCGGCGATGGTCGCCGAGGAACTGGAGCTGCTCGCCAAGGCAGTGCAGGACGGCCAGGTCGGAGACGTCAACGAAGCCTGCGCGATGCTGATGCGCGGCACCGTGCTGCTGCCCGACTACCTGGAACGCCTGCAGAACGGCCACCGCGATATTCCGATCGTGCTGTTGCCGCTGCTCAACGAAATCCGCGGCATGCGCGGCGAAGCGGGCCTGAGCGAGAGCGTGCTGTTCGCGTTCGATCCGCAGGCCGGCAACGCCACCGAGGCCGAGCTGGATCACGCGCGTGGCAGCCTCAGCGGCCGCAACCGCGAGCTGCTCGATACCGTCGGCAACGCGGTCAAGGAAGAGTTGCTGCGGGTGAAGGATGCGCTGGACCTGCATCTGCGCACCGGCGGCGATGTGGCCGGCTTGCAGACCCAGGTCGCCGAACTCGGCGCGGTCGCCGACACCCTGGGCATGATGGGCCTGGGCGTGGCGCGCAACGTCGTGGTGCAGCAGCGCGATGCGCTGCGCCGCATCGTCGATGGCCAGCAGCAGGTCGATGAAGGGCTGCTGCTCGATATCGCCGGCGCGCTGCTCTACGTCGACGCCTCGCTGGACGACCAGGTCGCCCGCCTCGGCGCCGAAGCCAGCAACGACGAAGACGTCAACGCCAATGCCAATGCCGCCGAAGTGCGGCGCACGCTGGAAGTGCTGGCGCACGAGGCGATCGCCAATTTCGGCGCCGCCCGCGAGTACTTCGTCGCTTTCATCGAAACCAACTGGGACCACTCCCGCCTGGTCAACGTGCCGCAGTTGCTCGGCGAAGTCGGCGGCGCGTTGCGCATCCTCGAACTGCCCGAGCCGGCCGACTACCTGGACGGCGTGCGCCTGTACATCGAGCGCGAACTGGTCGGCAAGCAGCGCGTGCCCAGCGGCCGCCAGCTCGACACGCTGGCCGACGCGATGGCCAGCCTGGAGTACTACCTCGAGGCCCTGCGCGAGCGCCGCCCGGGCCGCGACGAGATCCTCGACATCACCCGCAGCAGCCTGGAAACCCTGCGTTACTGGCCGCTGCCGCAAGCGCACGAAGAACTGCCCGCGGCGCTGCCGACGCCGGCCATCGCGGCGGTGGCCGCCGCCGCCGTGGCACCCTCGGACGCGCCTGCCGCCGACGCGGTCGCGTCGATCCCGGCCGAGCCGGTGGAAGCCGCCGCGCCTGCCGCTGCGGTCGAGCCCATAGCCGCCGCCGCTTCCGCGCCAACCGTCGAGCCGACGATTGAGCCGGTCAGCGAGCCGCGGGCCGTCATCGAGCCCGAACCGATCGTCGCCTTCGCCGCGGTCGAGCCGGAGCTGCCGGCCGTGGAGGTCACCGCGCCGGTGATCGCCAGCGAACCGGTGCTGGAAATCTCCGCGCCGGTGATCGCCGCCGAGCCGCTGCAGGAAGCCGTCGAAGTGCTGGTCGCCGACATCACGCCGCTGCCGGAAGGCCTGCACGTGACCGCCGGCGGCTTCGAGTGGACGCTGCAGCACGAAGCGCCCGCCGCGGCGCCGAGCCTGCCGGCCGAAGCGATCACTTTCGATCCGGTCGCCGCCGAACAGGGCGGCGCGCACGAGGCTTTCGAAATCGCGCCGCTGGACCTGTCCGCCGACGGCGGCCAGATGCCGTCGGGATCCGCTTCGGCGGTAGCCGACTCGGCGCTGTCGTTCGACCCGGTATCGGCCGAACAGGAGCATGTCTCGTCCGATGCGGCCGCGGTCAGCTACCACTTCGACGCGGGCGCGCTGGAAAGCGACGACCGCATCGACCTGAGCGCCGAAGCCACGGTGGCGAACGAACTGCCGCCGTTGCCGCCGCTGCCGATCATCGAAGACGAGGCGCCTGTCGAAACGGCTGCGCCTCCGCAGACGTTCGACGCGGAAGCCGCCGCGGCCGATGCCGACAGCCCGTTCGTCGAGTCGCCGTTGGCGCCGGCGCCGGCCGAGGAATCGATCGAGGCGGCGCCGGCCACCGGCGAAGGTCCGCGTGTGCACGAAGCCACGATCGGCGATATCGAACTGGATGATGCGTCGGCGGCTTTCCTGGCCGAACTCGATGTCGCCGCCGCCGGCTTCAGCCCTGAAGCCGCGCCTGAGCCGGTCGCCGTACCGGCGACAGCAGCGACGGTGCCGGGGCTGGAAGCCGGCTTCGAAGACGACGCCAACGAAATCGACAGCGATATCCGCGAAGTCTTCCTGGAAGAATTCGACGAGGAACTCGCCAACCTTGGCCAGCTGCTGCCGATCTGGCGCGCCGCACCGGACAGTGCCGAGAACCTGCGGCCGATCCGCCGGGTCTTCCATACCCTCAAGGGCAGTGGTCGCCTGGTCGGCGCACGCACCCTGGGCGAGTTCAGCTGGAAGATCGAAGGCATGCTCAACCGCGTGCTAGACGGCTCGCGCCCGGCCAGCCCGGCCGTCGTGGCGATGGTCGAGCAGGCCTATGAAGTGCTGCCGCAGCTCAATGCCGCCTTGCGCGGTGCTGGCCGCGTGCAGGCCGACCTGCTGGCGATGCAGGGCGTGGCCGATCGGATCGGTGCTGGCGAGGAAGCCTGGTACGTGCCGGTCGCTCCGGCCACGGCGCCGCAGACCGCGGCAGCCCACACGGCGATCGAGCAGGCGATCGCCGCCGACCTGGCCGAGGGCACGCCGGCCTCGGTGGACAGCGTGCTGCGCGAGATCCTCGAAGCCGAGGTCGCCACCCATCTGGAAACCGTGCATGCCTGGCTGGCTGGCGCGCGTCCGCTGCCGCAGCCGGTGACCGAGGTGTTGCTGCGCGCCGTGCACACCATGAGCGGTGCGTTCGCGATGACCGACGTGCCGGAGATCACCGCGGTCACCACGCCGGCGGAAACCTACGTCAAGCGTTCGCTGGCGGCCGCGCGCACGCCCGACGCCGAGGGCGTGGACGGCATCGCCGACACCGCTGCCGCGATCGCGACCACGGTCGCCGCGCTGCAGGCCGAGTCGCCGCGCATCCCGTCCTTCGCCGCGTTGGCGCAGCGACTGCGCGTGCTGGTCGATGCCCTGCCGGAAGCGCAGTGGCTGCCACAGCACGTACTCGAAGACGAAGTGTCCGGGCTGCAGCCGGTGTCGCTCGACGCCGCCGAGCTCACCAGCACGCACGACCTGGGCGCCTATTTCGGCGACGCCGATCCTGCTGCAGCGGCGGTGTCTGCCGCCGCGCCGGCCGATCCGTACGCCGGCCTGGAGATGGAAGAGATCGAGCTGTCGTTGCCGGCCGAGGCGCCGGAGCCGACCGATCCGCAGGTGTTGATCGAGGAAATCGAAGCCACCGATGCCAGCGACATCCCCCTGGTGGTGGAAACGGTCGGGCTGGAAGCGGTGTCGATCGACGCAGGCGACGAGGCGCTGGACGTGGCCGATTTCGCCGCCGCCGATGCGGTGATCGCCGCGGTGGCCGCGCACGAAGCGCTGCACGATGGCGCACCGGCGTTCTCGGGCGACGAATTGGCCCAGGCCGTCGGCCTGGATAGCGACGCCGCGCCGCAGGCATCGGCCGAGCAGGTCATCGAGGCCTTCCAGGCCGCGCCGGTCGACGAAAGTCTGGCAACCGCTGCGCTCGACGATGCACCCGCCGCCTGGGACGCCGCCGATGTGGTCGAGGCCGTCCAGGCGATGCAGGTCGAAATCCCCGCAGGCGCCGACATCGAAGCTTTCGAAGCGACACCGGTCGAGGCCCTCATGCCCGAAACCGCGCCTGTCGAAGCGCTTGCCGAGCCGGTTGCCGCGGTCGCGGCCGAGCCGGCAGCACCGGTCGAAGTGGAAGCGCCGCAAGCCGTCGAACTGCCGGTCGCCGCGATCGCGGCCCCGGCCCCGGCTCCGGCCGGAGCCGGCGAAGATGCCGCCACGCCTGCCGTGGACGTCGACGCCGGCCCCCTGGACTTCACCGAGCTGGACAGCGAGCTGGTCGACATCTTCGTCGAAGAGGGCAAGGACCTGCTCGACCATTGCGACGGTCTGATCGCCAACCTGCGCGCCGCGCCGGACGACCGCGAGGCGCTGGCCGGCCTGCAGCGCGACCTGCACACCCTCAAGGGTGGCGCACGCATGGCCGGCATCAACCCGATCGGCGATCTGGGCCACGGCATCGAATCGCTGCTCGAAGCGGTCGCCGCCAATCGCACCGACCTCGCGCGCGCCGACGTGCGCCTGCTCGAGCGCGGTTTCGACCGCTTGCACCAGCTGCTGACCCGCACCGGCGAACATCGCGCGGTGAAGATGCCGTACGACCTGATCGCTTCGTTCGAAGCGCGCACCCAGGGTCGCGCGGAAGTACCGGCGGCCGATGCCGACGTGCAGCAGATGATCAGCGCCGCCGTCGAACCGGCCGCCGTGGCGCCGCTGTCGGCACCGGTGCCGGTCGAAGGCGTGGTCGACGAGGAACTGGGCCAGGCGCGTACGCCGCAGGAACAGGTCCGCGTGCGCGCCGACCTGCTCGACAGCCTGGTCAACCACGCCGGCGAAGTGGCGATCTACCGCTCGCGCCTGGAACAGCAGCTGGGCGCCTTCCGCGGCGCGATGGCCGAGCTGGACCGCACCAATGCCCGCCTGCGCGACCAGTTGCGCCGCCTGGACCTGGAAACCGAGGCGCAGATCGTTGCCCGCTACCAGCGCGAACAGGATCATGGCGATACCACGTTCGATCCGCTGGAGCTGGACCGCTTCTCCACCCTGCAGCAGCTCAGCCGCGCGCTGAACGAATCGGCGGCGGACTTGGGCGGCCTGCAGGGCGTGCTCGACGACCTGGCCCGCCAGTACGACTCGTTGCTGCAACAGCAGTCGCGCGTGAGCTCGGAACTGCAGGACGGCCTGATGCGCGCGCGCATGGTGCCGTTCGACGGCCTGGTGCCGCGCCTGCGCCGCGTCGTGCGCCAGGCCGCCAGCGACACCGGCAAGCAAGTCCACCTGGTGCTGGAAGGTACCCACGGCGAACTGGACCGCAACGTCCTGGACCGCATGGTCGCGCCGCTGGAACACATGCTGCGCAACTCCGTGGCCCACGGCCTGGAGAAGCCCAAGCAGCGCCGCGAGGCGGGCAAGGCGGAAGAAGGCACCATCGCGATCAAGCTGCGCCGCGAAGGCTCGGAAATCGTGCTGGAAGTCTCCGACGACGGCGCCGGCCTGGACCGCGAGGCGATCCGCCGCCGCGGCGAGCAGCGCGGCCTGGTCGAGGCCGGGGCCGCGCTCAGCGACACCGAGCTGGACCAGCTGATCTTCGCGTCCGGCTTCAGCACCTCCGACAAGGTCAGCCAGCTGGCCGGCCGTGGCGTGGGCATGGACGTGGTGCGCAACGAAGTGCGCCAGCTCGGCGGCACGGTGGACATCCACTCGGTGCGTGGCCAGGGCGTCACCTTCGTCCTGCGCCTGCCGCAGACGCTGGCGGTCACCCAGGCGGTGTTCGTGCGCATCGGCGAGACCACCTTCGCCGTGCCGGTGGCCTCGGTCAGCGGTATCGGCCGCATCGCCCGCGGTCGCTACGAGGCAGGCGAGGGTGCCTACCACTACGCCGGCGAGGAATACGCGCTGCACGATCTCGGCTCGCTGGTCGGCCAGGCCGCCGCGCATGCCGACGGCGCCGCGCAGATCCCGTTGCTGCTGGTACGTGCCGGCGACCTGCGCGCGGCCGTGGCGATCGACCAGGTGATGGGCAACCGCGAAATCGTGGTCAAGCCGGTCGGCCTGCAGATCGCCTCGGTGCCAGGCATCTACGGCGCGACGATTACCGGCGACGGCCGCGTGGTCGTCATCCTGGACGTCGCCCCGCTGGTGCGCCGCCACCTCAGCCAGCCGGCCCGCCCGGCGCTGGAACCGACGCCCGAATCGCTGCGTCGCGTGCCGGTGGTGATGGTGGTCGACGACTCGCTGACGATGCGCAAGGTCACCGGCCGCGTGCTGGAACGCCACAACTTCGAGGTCGCCACCGCGCGCGACGGTATCGAGGCGCTGGAGCAACTGGAAGAGCGCGTGCCCGACCTGATGCTGCTGGATATCGAGATGCCGCGCATGGACGGCTATGAGCTGGCCACCGCGATGCGTGCCGACCCGCGCTTCAAGGACGTGCCGATCGTGATGATCACCTCGCGCAGCGGCGACAAGCACCGCCAGCGCGCCTTCGAGATCGGCGTGCAGCGATACCTCGGCAAGCCCTACCAAGAGTTGGATTTGATGCGAAACGTGTACGACCTGCTGGGTATCGCCCGTGTCCGCGAGTAACGGTCTGGGTACCCCGGTGGCACTGCTGGGCCGCAACGGCCCGGCGCGCGAACGGCTGCGCGAGGCGCTGTCGTTGATCGGCGCGCGGGTGGTGCTGGAAGACGAACCCGCCGCGATCGATGCGCAGACGCTGGTCGATGCCGAGCCCGACGCGGTGGTGGTGGCGCTGGAGCCGGCGATCGAGGATGCCCTCGAAGCGCTGGAACCGGCGCTGCAGCGCCCCGGCCTGACCGTGATCTTCGACGAGGCCGAACTGGCCGCGCGTCGCGAAGGCTGGGATGCCCAGCGCTGGGCGCGCCACCTGGCCGCCAAGCTGCATGGCCACGACGACGTGCTACCGCCCGGCGCCGAGCAGGAACCGACCTGGCAACCGCAGCCGGGGCTGCCGGTGACGCCGGCGCAACTGCATTCGGACCAGCGGGTCGCGCCACATCTGGAAGCGGCCGCATTCGCACTGGACGACGTGCCGGGCGATGCGTTGTTCACCGCGCCGGAAGCCGACATTCCCGCGCCGGCGCGGACCACCCTCGAGCTGATCGACGATCCGTTTGCGGCGGCGCCGGCCCCGGTTGCGCCCGCCGCGACCGGCAACGAGGCGTCCGCGCCGGCCGCGAAGTCCCTGCTGGGCGATTCCAGCACCTGGGGCCTGGTCGAGGACGTGGAGATCGTGGAGCGGCCGCGCGCCGAGCCGCAGTTCGCCGAGTTGTCCGATGGCGGCCTGTCACTGCTCGACGAGCGGCCGGCTCCCGCCACGCCCGCGGGCGCGGTGCTGGTGCTGGCCGGCATCGGGGGGCCCGACGCGATCCGGCGCCTGCTCAGCGCGCTGCCGCCCGAGTTCCCGCGCGCGGTGATCGTGCGCATGGGCCTGGACGGCGGCCAGTACGGCAACCTCGTACGACAGATGGGCCGCGCTTCGGCACTGCCGGTCGAGCTCGCCGAGACTGCGCAGGCCCTGGTCGGCGGTCACGCCTACATCCTGCCCGACGGTGTCGGCGTGGCGCTGGCGGAGGGCGCATTGCGCTTCGTCGAAGGCACCGATACGGCCGCGCTCGTTTCCGCGTTGCCGGCGCAGGACAGCGCGGTGCTGCTGCTCAGCGGCGCCAGCGAAGCGCTGGTCGGCGACGTGCTGGCATTGGCCGGGCAGGGCGCCTGGGTCGCGGGCCAGAGCAGCGAAGGCTGCTACGACCCGGCTGCGGCCACCCGTCTTGCCCAGCAAGGCCAGCCCAGCGGCGACCCGAACCAGCTGGCCCAGGCCCTGGCCGAACGTTGGCCGGCCTGAGCGCCCGCCCTCCATCGCATAACCGGAACTGCCCATGAGTTACGCCAACAACGACGAAATCCGCGGCGTCCTGATCCAGGCCGGCGAAGAGCGCGTCCTGCTGCCCAACGCCACGGTGGCCGAAGTGATGTCGCGCGTGCCGGTGGAGCCGCTGAGCGACAAGCCGCGCTGGCTGGTCGGGCAGATCGGCTGGCATGGCTGGAAGGTGCCGCTGCTTTCGTTCGCGCGCTTCAGCGGGATGGGCGAGGAGCAGGCCGCGGTCAACAACAAGATCGTCGTGCTCAAGGCCCTGGGCGGCAACGCCGATCTGCCGTATTTCGCGCTGCTGACGGCCTCGTTCCCGCAGCTGATCTCAGTCCCGCGCGACGGCCTGTTGGCCGACGCATCGGAAGAGACCCTGCCGCAGGGCGTGCACATGCGCGTGCTGCTGGGCGAGCAGAGTGCGCTGCTGCCCGATCTGGACGTCATTGAATCCACATTGGCGCAGGCGATGGCGGCGTAAGGCGCCCTCATCCGCCCTGCGGGCACCTTCTCCCGCGAGCGGGAGAAGAAGGAAACGGCTGGCAACACCGCGATCTGTGGGTCGATCCCTTCCCGCAAATAGGAGAGGGAGCTGTTGGCAACCGCGATCCGCGAGCTGACCCTTCTCCCGCGTGCGGGAGAAGGTGGCGCGAAGCGCCGGATGAGGGCAGCTCAACACCGCCCAAGCGCGCCTACAAATCTCCCAGCCGTGCCTGCAGCGCCGCGATCGCGGCCAGCCCTGCGGTTTCGGTGCGCAGGATGCGCGGGCCCAACTGCAGGCCCTGGAAGCCGGCGCCAGCCAGCACCTGCCGATCGCGCGGCGACCAGCCGCCTTCCGGGCCGATCGCCACCACCAGTGCCACGCCAGGCGGCGCCTGCAGCGTCGACAACCGGTGTTCCCCTTGCGGGTCCAGGGTCAGCTTGAGCGCGTCGGCCGGCACGCTGGCGGCCGCCTCGGCCAGCGACTGCGGCGGCGACAGCCGTGGCACGCGCGCGCGCCCGGATTGCTCGCAGGCCGACACGATCACGTTGCGCCAGTGCGCGACACGCTTGGCCGCGCGCGCCGCATCCAGCTTCACCTCGGTGCGCTCGGCGTTCACCGGCAGCACCGCCGATACCCCCAGCTCGGTGGCCTTCTGCAGGATCAGATCCATTTTCTCGCCGCGCGCGATGCCCTGCAGCAGCAGGATCGGCCGCGGCGATTCGTTGTCGACCGCCACTGCGGCGCCGAGCCGGACGCGCGCCTCGCGCTTGCCCGCCGCGACCAGGGTGGCGGGGTAGTCGTGGCCGTCGCCGTTGAACAGTACGCAGGGGTCGCCTTCACCCAGGCGTAGCACCCGCAACAGGTGATTGGTGGTGTCTTCCGGCAGGACGACTTCCGCGCCCGCAGTCAGCGCCAGGTCGACATGACTGCGGGTCAGGCGCATGCGGTGGCCTCCTCGATCGCGGCCAGCGTGGTTTCCGCCAGCAGGGCCAGTTGGGTGTCGTCCACGCAGTAGGGCGGCATCCAGTACAGCACGTCGCCAAGTGGGCGCAGTACCACCCCGCGCGCCAATGCCGCGCGGTAGGCATGCAGGCCGATCCGCGCAGCGGCGGGGAAGGGCGTGCGCCGATCGCCATCGCGGCTCAGTTCGAACGCCACGACCATGCCCGCCTGGCGCACGTCGGCGACATGCCGATGGTCGCGCAGCGGCAACGACAGCTCGCGCATCGTCGCGGCGGTGCCGAGGTTGCGTTCGAGCACCGCGTCGCTGGCGAAGATGTCCAGGCAGGCCAGCGCCGCCGAACAGGCCAGCGGATTGCCGGTATAGCTGTGCGAATGCAGGAAGGCGCGCTCGCGCGAGTCGTCGAGGAACGCGTCGTAGAGCTCCTGCGTGGCCAATACCGCCGACAGCGGCAGGAAACCGCCGGTCAGGCCCTTGGACAGGCACATCAGGTCCGGCATTACATCGGTTCTTTTCCCGCCGCCTCCCGCGGCGGCGGGGCTTGCCTGCTCGCAGGCGAACATCGTGCCGGTGCGCCCGAAGCCGGTGGCGATTTCATCGGCGATCAGGAACGCCCCATGCGCATCGCACAGCGCGCGCGCGCGGGCGAGGTAGGCCGGGTCGTGCATGCGCATGCCGCCGGCGCATTGCAACCGCGGCTCCAGGATCACCGCGCAGATCTCGCCCGGATGCTGATCGAACAGGTCGGCCAGTGCATCGGCGGCCTGATGCGCGCGCTCGGCCGCGCTCTGGCCGGGCTCGGCCAGATAGGCGTCGGGCGACGGGGCGAACAGGGACTCGGCCAGCAGCGGCGCATACACGCGGCGGTACAGCGGAATGTCGCCGACCGACAGCGCGCCGATGGTTTCGCCGTGGTAACCGTTCTCCAGGGCGATGAAGCGGGTGCGCTGCAGTTCGCCGCGGTTGCGGAAATAGTGGAAGGCCATCTTCAGCGCGACCTCGACACCGGCCGAGCCGTTGTCGGCGAAGAAGACCTTGCTCAGCGGTGCGCGCCCGACCTGGCGCGGGGCGATCTGCAGCAGGCGCTCGGCCAGCCGGATCGCCGGCTCGTGGCTGAAGCCGGCCAGCATCACTTGCTCCAGCTGGCCGGCCTGCGCAGCGACCGCCGCGGCGATGCGCGGCTCGGCGTGGCCGAACAGGTTGGTCCACCAACTGCTGACCGCATCCAGGTAATGGCGGCCGTCGTGGCCGATCAACCAGGCGCCTTCGCCGCGCGCGATCGGCACCAGCGGCAGCGTGTCCGGGTGTTCGCGCATCTGCGTGCAGGGGTGCCACAGCACGGCAAGATCGCGCTGGCGCCAGTGCTCGGCCAGTGCCTGGGCGGTGGGGTCTGTTAGCATTTCGGTCTGATGAGTCTCTTTGCGCATATGCCCATTCTATTGCCCATCGCGCAGGCCGCTTCCTTCCGGGTGCAGCCGGTATGAGCCGGACCCTGCCGGTCATCCACCAGGTCAGCGAGCTGGGCGACGGCCGCCAGCAACTGGACCTGGAGTTCTCCAACGGCGAGCGCCGCCTCTATCACCGCCAGATCAGCGGCGGCCACGGTGCGGTGGTGGTGGTGCCGATGCTGGACGAGGACACCGTCCTGCTGGTGCGCGAGTACGCCGCCGGCGTGCACCGCTACGAGCTGGGCCTGGTCAAGGGCCGCATCGACCCGGGCGAGACGCCGCTGCAGGCCGCCGACCGCGAACTGAAGGAAGAGGCCGGCTACGGCGCGCGCCGGCTCGACGTGCTGCGCGCGATGACCCTGGCACCGACCTACATGAGCCACCAGTCCTGGCTGGTGGTGGCACGCGATCTGTATCCGCAGCGCCTGCCCGGCGATGAACCCGAGGAGCTCGAAGTGGTGCCCTGGAAAATCGCCGAACTCGGTGCCTTGATGCTGCGCGAGGACTTTTCCGAAGGCCGCTCGCTGGCCGCGCTGTTCATCGCCCGCCAGTGGCTGCAGGACCAGCGATGAGCGGCGACCGCCAGCTCACCGAATCGGTCATCGCCATTGCCGAGGACGCCGGCGAGGCGATCATGGCGGTCTATCGCGACGGCTTTTCCGTGCAGACCAAGGACGACGCCAGCCCGCTGACCCAGGCCGACCTGGCCGCGCACCGGCTGATCGTCGCCGGGCTGACCCAACTGACCCCGGACATCCCGGTGCTGTCGGAAGAGTCGGCGCTGGTGCCCTGGGAAACCCGTCGGCAATGGCGGCGCTACTGGCTGGTCGACCCGCTCGACGGCACCCGCGAATTCATCAAGCGCAATGGCGAATTCAGCGTCAACATCGCGCTGATCGAAGAGGGTGCGGCGGTATTCGGAGTGATCCAGGCGCCGGTCGACCGCCGCCTTTGGCATGCCTGGCGCACCGGCCCGGCACTACGCCGCGACGGCGTGCAGGACATCGCCCTGCGCGTGCACGCACCGGCACTCGCGCCGCTGCGCGTGGCCGCCAGCCGCTCGCACCGCGGCCCGCGCACCGACGCGCTGCTGGCGCGGATGGGCGAGGTGGAAGTGATCGCGCAGGGCTCGTCGCTGAAGTTCTGCCGCATCGCCGATGGCGAACTGGATGTGTATCCGCGCTTCGGCCCGACCTCCGAATGGGACACCGCGGCCGGCCAGTGCGTGCTCGAAGCCGCCGGCGGCCAACTGTTCGCCGCCGACAGCGGCAAGCCATTCCGCTACAACCAGCGCGAGAGCCTGCTCAACGGCGACTTCATCGCCTTCGGCGACCCGGCGCTGCCGTGGCGCGATTGGCTGTGAACCCTGTGATTCGCCTCCGCTCTTTGTAGGAGCGGCTTCAGCCGCGACCCTTGATGCCAGGGATCGCGGCTGAAGCCGCTCCTACAACTGCGGCATCATGGGGCATCTTCTGCGAGCCTCCTGCCCATGAACCTGGCCGACCCCACCGCCACCGGCGACATCCACGAACTGCTGCAGATCATGGCGCGGCTGCGCGACCCGTCCGGCGGCTGCCCCTGGGACCTGGCGCAGGATTTCGCCAGCATCGCCCCGTACACGATCGAGGAGGCCTACGAGGTCGCCGACGCCATCGATCGCCACGATCTGCCCGCGCTCAAGGACGAACTCGGCGACCTGTTGCTGCAGGTGGTCTTCCACGCGCAGATGGCCAGCGAACAGGGCGCTTTCGATTTCGGCGACGTCGTCGCCGCGATCAGCGACAAGCTGCTGCGCCGCCACCCGCACGTCTTCGGCGACGCCTCGGCCGAGGACGCCGGCGCAGTCAGCGCGAACTGGGAGGCGATCAAGCGCGCCGAACGGCAGGCAGCCGGTGACGCGGATGCCTCGGCGCTGGCTGGCATCGCCCGCGGCCTGCCGGAATGGCAGCGCGCGGTGAAACTGCAGTCGCGCGCGGCGCGGGTCGGCTTCGATTGGCCCAATCCCGCCCCGGTGATGGCCAAGCTGCACGAAGAAATCGAAGAGGTGCGGCAGGAATTCGCCCACGGCGACACCGAAGCGCGGCATGCGCAACTGCAGGAGGAAATCGGCGACGTATTGTTCGTCTGCGCCAACCTGGCCCGGCACGCGAAGGTCGACGTCGGTGCCGCGCTGCGCCAAGCCAACCACAAGTTCGAGCGCCGGTTCCGTGCGATGGAAGCGATCGCCGCCAGCCAGGGGCAGCCGCTCGAAACGCTGTCGCTGACCGAGCAGGACGCCCTGTGGGAGCAGGTCAAGCACGACGAACGCAAGCCATGAAGACGCTGCTGCTGTTCGTGCTTACCGCGCTGGCGGAGATTGTCGGCTGCTATCTGCCCTGGCTGTGGCTGCGCCAGGCCGGCAGTGCCTGGCTGCTGGCGCCGGCCGCGGCCAGCCTGGCCCTGTTCGTCTGGTTGCTCAGCCTGCACCCGACCGCTTCCGGCCGCGTCTATGCCGCCTATGGCGGGGTCTATGTCGCGGTGGCGCTGCTGTGGTTGTGGCAGGTCGACGGAGTGCGGCCGAGCCGCTGGGATCTGCTGGGCGTCACGCTGTGCCTGTCGGGCATGGCGGTGATCATGTTCGCGCCGCGCCCGGCCTGAGCGCGGCGACCCCAATCGGCACCGACCCGCGACTGATCCGCGGCGATCGCGGCGGCGTATCCTGTCCGCGTGTCCAGCGCCCGGAGGGAGGGCCATGCGCCGGTTCTGCAGCTTCCGCGAGTTCTATCCGTACTATCTGAGCGAGCACGCCAACCGCACTTCGCGCCGGCTGCACTTCATCGGCAGCTGCGGCGTGCTGCTGCTGGTCGCGCTGGCGATCGTCAGCGCGCGACCGTGGTGGCTGCTGGCGGCACTGGCCTGCGGCTACGGTTTCGCCTGGGTCGGTCACTACTTCTTCGAGAAGAACCGGCCGGCGACGTTCCGCCACCCTTTCTATTCCTTTGCCGGCGACTGGGTGATGTTTCGCGACATCGTTTCCGGTCGCATCCCGTTCTGAGCGGCGGGCCCGGCATACTGGGCCTTCACAAGGATCAGACCGAAACGGAGGGGCGGATGTTTACGACCGGATTTCTCACGCTGGTGGTGCTGGTGGCGGGCGCCATCGTGCTGTTCAAGGCGGTACGCATGGTGCCGCAGGGTTACGAGTGGACGGTGGAGCGCTTCGGCCGCTACACCCACACGATGACGCCGGGCCTGCATTTCCTGATCCCGATCGTCTACGGCGTCGGCCGCAAGGTGAACATGATGGAGCAGGTCCTGGAGGTGCCCAGCCAGGACGTCATCACCAAGGACAACGCGGTCGTGCGCGTGGACGGGGTGGTGTTCTTCCAGGTCCTCGACGCGGCCAAGGCGGCCTATGAAGTGGCCAACCTGGAAGTGGCCACGATTGCCCTGGTGCAGACCAACATCCGCACGGTGATCGGTTCGATGGACCTGGACGAGTCGCTGAGCCAGCGCGAGACCATCAACGCCAAGCTGCTCAACGTCGTCGACCACGCCACCAATCCATGGGGCATCAAGGTCACCCGCATCGAGATCAAGGACATCCAGCCGCCGCAGAATCTGGTGCAGTCGATGCAGCAGCAGAAGATGGCCGAGCAGAACAAGCGTGCGGCGGTGCTCGATGCCGAGGGCGTGCGCCAGTCGGCGATCCTGCGCGCCGAGGGCGAGAAGCAGGCGGCGGTGCTGGAGGCCGAGGGCCGCAAGGAAGCCGCGTTCCGCGACGCCGAAGCCCGCGAGCGCCTGGCCGAGGCCGAGGCCCGTGCGACCCAGATGGTGTCCGACGCGATCGCCAACGGCAACGTGCAGGCGATCAATTACTTCGTCGCCCAGAAATACGTAGAGGCGTTCAAGGAGCTGGCCACCGCGCCGAACCAGAAATTCGTGCTGATGCCGATGGAATCCAGCGGCATCATCGGCTCGATCGCCGGCATCGCCGACCTGGCGCGCGAAGCGTTGGCCGATCGCGCCGCGCAGCCGCCCAACCGCGTGCCGGGCTCGCATTCGTCCCCGCCCCCGCGCTTCGGAGGCTGAGCCATGCGCGCCGAAGTGGTGGTGTGGGCGGCGCTGGCGTTGCTGCTGTTCGCCGCCGAGGCGCTGGCGCCGGGCGCCTTCATGCTGTGGATGGGCTTTGCCGCGGTGGTGGTGTTCCTGGCGGTGTGGCTGCTGCCGGGCATCCCGGTGCTGGTGCAGGTGGTGGCCTTCGTGGTGCTGAGCTTCCTGGCCGTGCAGATCTACCGCACCCGCTTCCGCGGCGCCGGCCGGCAGAGCGACCAGCCGCTGCTCAACCGCCGCGCCGAGCAACTGATCGGCCGGGTCTTGCCGCTGGAACAGGCGATCAGCGGCGGCCGCGGCCGGGTCAAGATCGACGACGCATTCTGGGTCGTTGCCGGCCCGGACCTGCCGGTCGGCAGCCCGGTGCGGGTGGTCGCCGTCGACGGCATGACCCTGAAGGTACAAGCGGCCTGAGGCCGCAGGCTCCCTCTCCCGCTGGCGGGAGAGGGCTGTGGTGGTGAGGGCGCCTGTCGCAGTGCGTCGAGCGTCGCCGTGGCCGGCGGGCGATAATGGCGGTCTTTCCACTGGAACGACCGTCATGACCCAGCGCAAGACCATCCTCAACGACTCCCACCGCGCCCTCGGCGCCAAGATGGTGGACTTCGGCGGCTGGGACATGCCCATCCACTACGGCTCGCAGATCGACGAGCACCACCTGGTGCGCAGCGACGCCGGCATGTTCGACGTCAGCCACATGACCGTGGTCGACCTGCACGGCGCGCGCGTGCGCGAGTTCCTGCGCCACCTGGTCGCCAACTCGGTCGACAAGCTCAAGGTGCCGGGCAAGGCCCTGTATACCTGCATGCTGAATCCGCAGGGCGGCGTGGTCGATGACCTTATCGTCTACTTCCAGGACGAGGATTTCTTCCGCTTGGTCGTCAACGCCGCGACCCGCGACAAGGACCTGGCGTGGATCGGTGAACAGGCGGCTGCCTTCGATGTGCGCGTGAGCGAGCGCCCCGATTTCGCGATGATCGCGGTGCAGGGGCCGAGCGCGCGCGACAAGGTGATCGGGCTGCTGGCCGACGCCGACCAGGCCGGCGCACGCAAGCTTGGCCGCTTCGCCGCGCTGCATGCCACCTCGCGCGGCGGCGTGGCGCTGTTCCTCGCACGCACCGGTTACACCGGCGAGGACGGCTTCGAGATCGTGCTGCCGGAAGGCGACGCGGTGTCGTTCTGGAACGCGCTGCTGGAAGCCGGCGTCAAGCCGGCGGGCCTGGGGGCGCGCGACACCCTGCGGCTGGAAGCCGGCATGAACCTCTACGGACAGGACATGGACGATGCCGTGTCGCCGTACGAAGCAGCGCTGGCCTGGACCGTCGCCCTGGACGAGGGCCGCGACTTCATCGGCCGGGCCGTGCTGGAACAGCAGCAGGCGCAGGGCGCACCGCGGCAGATGATCGGCCTGGTGATGGACGAGAAGGGCGTGCTGCGCCACGGCCAGAAGGTGCTGACCGCGCAGGGCGAGGGCGAGATCCTCTCCGGCACTTTCTCGCCGACGCTGGGCAAGGCGATCGCGTTCGCGCGCGTGCCGGCCGGCGAACCCGGCCAGGTGCGCGTGGACATCCGCGGCAAGGAAGTGCCGGTGCGCGTGGTCAAGTTCCCGTTCGTGCGCGAAGGCCAGGCGCAGCCGGGCGTGCTCGGCTGAGCTTCCGGCACAGGACCGGTCCCGGCACGGGTGCTGGACCCGCGCCGGGTTGGTTAAACTATCCGCCCATCCCCATTACCCGTTTTTTCGGAGCTGCCCCATGAGCGAGATCCCAGGCGACCTCAAGTTCCTCAAGTCCCACGAGTGGGCCCGCGCCGAAGGCAACGGCCGCGTCACTGTCGGCATTTCCGACCACGCCCAAGGCCTGCTGGGCGACCTGGTCTATGTCGAACTTCCCAACGTCGGCGACACCGTCCAGGCCGGCAACGGCGCGGCAGTGGTGGAGTCGGTCAAGGCCGCCTCGGACGTCTACAGCCCGGTCAGCGGCAAGGTCGTGGAGGTCAACGAGGCGCTCAGCGACAAGCCTGAGACCATCAATGAAGACGCCTACGGCGACGGCTGGATCTTCGTGGTCGAGCTCAGCGAGCCGGAACAGCTCAACGAACTGCTGTCCCCGGACGACTACGCCGAGCTGCTGGAAGAGGAAGATCACTGATCCTTCACTTCTGCTCGACAAGTACGCAAACGGCCGCGGAAGCGGCCGTTTTTTTATGCCCGACGGTTGGGTCGTCATTCCCGGCGGCACGGTTGCCGCCGTCGGCGAGTGCATCGTCGGTGCTCGCGGTCGCCGTTTTCCGTCGCCCCTCGCGCATGCGCGCCGGCATGCATCGACGGTGCGTCGGTCGCTTCGGTGCGCGTGCGCGAGGGGTGCGCGCGGCACAAAAGTTTGCGCATTTCGATGGATGCGATGCCACGGAAGGCATGTCCGGCGTAAAAATTTTCAGCCGCCCGACAGGCTGTCGGCGACGCCTGCCGCGACGATAGGGCGATGTTCCGATAGCAGGCGCCGTGTCGGTGCGTTCGGCGACGCGTTTGCGAAACGCAGCCAAAAAGAAGGTGTTTTTTTTCGTGCATGCTTTTCGTCGAGCGTGTGGATGGTGTCGCCGACGCGGTTCGAGCGCACCGCCACCGTCGCCGCGGGCGGTGCCGGGAAGGGCGGGGGCGGGAAATATTTTGCGCGGGAGTGTTGACAGTAAAAAAAACCGTGATTAGGTTTCGCCCAGCAGACGTTGCCTGCCGCAGAGAGTGAGCCGAATCGACATCAAGGTGACAAGCAAGAACCGGACATCCACCGAGCAACCTTCCAGGGTGGATGCGGGACTGCTTCCCTCCGCGAAAAGCCGCAACGTCTTTCCATCGTGCACCCGTGCCGGCGTCGGCGCGGGTGTTTCTGTATCCGCCGCGTCGTTGCCGACGGTCGGGCGGTCTCCGCGGGCGAACCCCGCCGCGGAACTTCGTTTCACTGGGCACTCAACTCCATAGTTCACTGACGAGGAGCCATCACATGGCCACTAAGAAAGCTGCGAAGAAGAAACCTGCCGCCAAGAAAGCGGTGAAGAAGACCGCCAAGAAGGCTGGCGCCAAGAAGGCCGTCAAGAAGGTAGCCAAGAAGGCCGCTGCCAAGAAGACCGTGAAGAAGGCCGCCAAGAAGGCGACCAAGAAGACCGCCAAGAAGACGGTGAAGAAGGCCGCCAAGAAGGCGACCAAGAAGACCGCCAAGAAGGCTGCGAAGAAGTCGGTGAAGAAGGCCGCCAAGAAGGCGACCAAGAAGTCCCCGGCCAAGAAGGTAGCCAAGAAAGCGGCCAAGAAGACCGCCAAGAAGGCTGCCAAGAAGTCGGTGAAGAAGGCCGCGAAGAAGGCCGCTCCGAAGAAGGCTGCGAAGAAGGTCGCCAAGAAGAAGCCGGCCGCTCGCAAGAAGAAGTCGGCTCCGGTCGCTTTGCCGGCCACCCCGGCTCCGCTGATCTGATCCAGTCCCGATAAGCCGTAAAAACATCAAGCTCTCTCCCCGGCGCCCAGCGGGGAGGGAGCTTTTTTATTGGGCGATGAAGTCGCCCGAACTTCGCGTCTGGTGGTCTGCGCCTTCTGTTGGTGCTCTTCTCCTGCCATTGGGACGCCTGCAGCTGCTGGGGCTTGCGAGGTGGGGGGTATTGAGGGGCGCGCGTGCTGGTTGCGGTTTGTGGTGTCGGCTTACGGTGCGGGCACCGCCCTGACGGGAGGGGCGGGCCCGGCTCGGTTGGACATCCTGTCCAACTCGCCTAGCGCGGACATCCATGTCCGCTGGCCCCCCTCCCGCCAGGACGGCGCAAGGCGCGTTGGTTGTCATGTCTTCGATCGGGGCGCGCTGGAGGGTGGGTGGAGAAGCGCCTTCGTCCCGATCGCTGTGGCGATTTGCGGCTACCCGGCTTCGGGAGGTCTCCACCTGTAGGAGCGGCTTCAGCCGCGACTGCTGGATCCCGCGGTCGCGGCTGAAGCCGCTCCTACAACGAACCTCTCATCGAAGCCGCAATCGGTCAGGCGCCGATAGAAATCGGCAGCCCGCTCTTCTCTCCCCACCCTCCCGGCGCGCCCCAAACGAAGCTTGAAACTCAAAGCGCCTTGCGCCGTCCTGCCGGGCTGTTCGCTTACGGTTCGGGCGGGCATCCTGCCCGCACTCACCGCCGCGGCCGCCCTGTGCCGCTCACGCGCCCACCCCGCCAGGGCGGTGCCCGCACCGTAAGCCGACACAAACATCCGCCACACCAAGCGCGCCCCTCAACAACCCCCACCTCGCAAGCCGCGCAAGCTGCAGCCGTCCCATTGATGGGAGAAGAACCCAAAAAAAAGCGGCCACGAGGGCCGCTTTCATAATTCCAGATTGGGGGCACCGTTCAGCGCGGCGAAGCGACTGCCTTGCCGGAGGACGCGCCACGGCCTTTGGACGGCGACGCATCGGGACGCTCGGCGAGCATGTTGTCGCTGCCGAAGTCGCTGTCCACGTCGATGTCCAGCCAACGCTGCGCCGGCAGGCCCATCGCGCGGTCGAGGATGGTCGGCAACAGGCCGGAGGGCAGGCCGCTCTCGCCGTTCCAGAGGATGGCAATACCGAGATCGCGCTCGGGCACCAAGGCGACCAGCCCGCGATAACCTTGCACCGCGCCCGCATGGAACACCACCTGATGGCCGGCGTAATCGAAGACCCGCCACCCCAAGGCATAGCCGGCGGAGTTGACGCGCTGGTGGCGCCAGCCCGAACGCATTTCGCCCGGCGTGGAGATCAGCGGCGCATGCAGCGTGGCCAGCAGCGGCGCCGGCAGCACGTCCGGGCGATGCCCGGTCTGCGCCAGCAGCCATTGCGCCATGTCGCTGGCGCTGGCATTGACGCCGGCAGCCGGCGCGACGCGGTAATAGGTCGGCTTGGGCACCATCGAGACCCAGCCGTTGCGGCTGCGCACGTGCGGACGCGCCCAGCTCGGGCTGGCCTGGATCCCGGCCAGGCCCATGCTGGCGTCGTTCATGCCCAGCGGCTTGAAGATGCGCTTCTCCACCGCCTGCTCGTAGAAGTTGCCCGACGCGGCGAACACCACGTCGCCGATCAGGCTGAAGGCGACGTTCTGGTAGGCGTAGCAATCACCCGGCGCACAGCGCAGCGGTGCGTAGGCCAACCGATGGCTGAGGGTGTAGTAGTCGGCGTTGGATTCGATGTCGCGGTCGTAGGCATTGCGGGTCAGGCCGACGCGATGGCTCAGCACCTCGGCCACCGTCAGCTGGCGGGTCGCGTTCGCATCGGCGAGCTGGAAGCCCGGGATGTAGTCGACCACCTTGCTGTCCCAACGCAACGTACCGTCATTGACGAGCAGGCCGGCCATCGTGCCGGCGAAAGCCTTGGACAGCGACGCCAGCCGGAACACGGTGTGCGCATCGACCGGCTGCGGGTGATTGACATCGGTGACGCCGAAGCCGCGCGCGCTCAGCACGCGGCCGTTCTGCACGATCGCCATCGCCATCCCGGGCACGCGCTCGCCGTAGGTGAGCTGCTCGGCCATCGCCTCGAAGGTGGCGGCATCGAAACCGTCGGCCGGCGGCAATACCTCCGATTGCGTCAACGCAGCGCGGTAGGCCATCGGCTGGGTCGGCGACGGCGCCGGTTGGCGCAGTGCCTGCAGCGCTTGCGCCGGCAAGGCGGGCGTCTGGGCCGTGGATGACAATGCGAAGGGCAGCAATACCCCGAGCAACCCCGTTGCGACCGGCCGCATGCGCCGGTGCTTGCTCTGTTCTTTCATGTTCCCAACCGCCTTTGGACCCGCCTGCCGGGATTCTAGCGCTGCTTTTTCCGATTGCACAAACGGCAGCAAGATGAATGGGCATCATCTTGATCCTGTTGGCATTTCCCTGGTCGGGAACGCCCCGTCGGGGCCCGTCCGACAGGGCGCTGGCCGGCAACGGTCCGCGGCCTATGGCATGCCCTTGCGGCGTTGACGCCTGCGCATCGGCGAGCGCAGGCTGATCTCGCCGCACGACAGCCACTCCCGTCGACGAAGGAGCCGGGTCATGACGCTCACCAGCACTGCCGAACCGCAGTACCCGCAGTCCCCTCCGCTGTGGCGGGTGTTCTGGCTCTACGGGGTGATCCCGAGCAACGTGTTGTGGGCGATCGCCCTGTGGGCGCTGTCCACGCAGCGCCACTCGCTGCTGTGGGGGATGTGCGCAGTCCTGCTGGTCTACACCGGTTGGATCATCACCGCGGTGTGGCGAGCGGCGCCGACGGCGAAGACGCCCGCACTGGGCGTCGCCGCGCGCGGCCTGACGGTGGCCTGGGGATTGAATACCGTGCTGGTGATCTTCTTCTTCGGCTTGCAGACATTGGCGCGCTAGCGACCCGCGCTCAGCAGAAGGCCACCGCCGCGCCCTCGCGGTCGAAGGCCGCGAAGCGGGTGACCTGCCCACCTTCGATCGCCTCGACCATCATCCGCAAGCCGCGCGTCGCCTCGTCGGCAGTCGGCGCGATGCCGGCACGGCCGGCCAGGGCGGCGACGAACATCAGATCCCAGCCCGAGCCGCCGGCGCTGGCGGATTCCTCGGCCAGAGCGGTGAAGGAGGCGATCTCATCGGGCGACTTATCCACGCACAACACCGGCGCCAGCGTGCCGCCTTCACCCCGCGCATGCCGCTCGCGTTGCGCCGCGGTCGGCGATTCGGGCAGGTCCACGCGAACCAGGACGAACAGCAGGCGCTGGGGTTGCGGCTGTCGCCGCGCAACCTCCAGCAGATCGGAAAAACCGCTCAGCAAATCACTACTCATCGCTCATCCGCCCTGCTTGGTTACGCGGGCACTATAGGGGTTGCCTTGATTCGGGTCATTCCGCCAACTGCGGCCTGACCTTACGCTGCGTGCCATGACTGACAGGGAGTGCGGGCCGGTGATCGACTACGCGCAGGCAATGCAACAAGTGATGGACGCGGCGTTGCCGTTGCCTGCCGAAACGGTGGCGATCGACGCAGCCGTCGGCCGGGTGCTGGCCGGTGCGGTGCACAGCACGCAATGCCTGCCGCCATTCGACAACGCGGCGATGGACGGCTTCGTCCTGGCAACCCAGGGCGGTCCGTTCGCGACTGGCCACGAGTTCGAGGTGAGCGGCTGGCGTGCGGCCGGCGATGCCGCCGACGTCGGCGCCGGGCGCCTGGCCAGCGAACGTGCGTGCGAAATCATGACCGGCGCGATGGTGCCCGATGGCATGGATGCGGTCGTGCCGGTGGAGCACGTGCGGATCCTGCATGAAGACGAGCAGGGCCGGCCGCGGCGCATCCGATTGCTGCAGGTGGTGCGCCCGGGCCAGCACGTGCGCCTGCGTGGCGAGGACGTGGAGCTCGGACAGGCGGTGCTCGAAGCCGGCCGCAGCATCGGCGGCAACGAGTACACCTTGCTGCACGCACTGGGCATCACCGAAGTGACGGTGCGTGTGCAACCCCGGGTCGCGGTGATCTGCACCGGCAAGGAACTGCTGCAAGACCCGACGCAGGCATTGGCGGCGGGGCAGATCCGCGACAGCAATCGGCCTTATCTGGTGGGACGGCTGCGCGCTGCCGGTGCCGAGGTGGTCTGGCAAGGCACGGTCGGCGACGATGTCGCGGTGTTCGGCGCGGCACTCGCGCAGGCGCTGGACGCCGGCGCGCAGGTCATCGTCAGCACCGGCGCGGTCTCGCAAGGGCGCTACGATTTCATCCCCGAAGCGCTGCGCGCGCTCGGCGCCCACGTCGGTTTCCACAAGGTCGCGATCCGCCCGGGCAAACCGGTGTTGTTCGCGCAGCTCGCCGATGGCGCGGCCTATTTTGGTCTGCCGGGCAATCCGCTGGCGGCCGCCGCCGGCCAGCGCTTCTTCGTCGAGCCCTTGCTGCGGCACGCGCTCGGCATGCCCGCCGAGCAGCCGCTGTGGTTGCCGCTGGCCGGCGGCTACCGCAAGAGCGCCGGCTGCCGATTCCATGGTTGTGCGCGGGTCGGCTGCGATGCGCAGGGAAGGCTGCAGGTTAGCCTGCTGCCGGGCCAGCAATCGTTCCGCCTGATGTCGCTGGTCGGCGCCAATGCCTGGGCGGCGCTGCCGGAGGAATGCACCGACGCGGGCGAAGGCAGCGCGGTAATGGTGTATGGCTGGGGCCACCGCGATCCCGTCCAGGTTTCGGCGGCGCCGTTCGAATGAAGACGGCCTGCCGTGGGATCGGCGCATGAATACGCAGGACGGACGCGCTGAGCGGCTGGCCTGGACCGGTATCGTGCTGGCCGGCGGACAATCCCTGCGGATGGGGCAGGACAAGGCGCTGTTGCGATGGCAAGGACGGCCGTTGCTGGAACACATGGCTGCGCTGCTGGTCGCCGCAGGTGCAGCACGCGTGGTCGTCAGTGGCGACTACCCGGACTACCAGGGAGTCCGCGATCCTCTGCCGCAGCGCGGGCCGTTGGGTGGCCTGCATGGCGTGGCGCAGGCATTGGATGATGGGCTGTTGCTGGTGGTGCCGGTCGACATGCCCGCGCTGACGCCTGACCTGTTGATGCGCCTGGTGCGATCTGGGCCGGCGCGTTGCGTGATCCTTGATGGGCATAGGCTGCCGATGCGGTTGCGCCTGGACGCTGCCAGTCGCCAGTTGCTGGCCGGCTGGATGCAGGATCCGTCCGCGCCGACATCCTTGCGCGCCTTCCAGCAGGCGATGGAGGTGCAGGTGTTGCCGCTCGCGGCCAGCGACCTGCCCGCCCTGGTCAACTGCAACACCCCATCGCAATGGGAGGCGCTGGCGAAATGAAGGTGCAGATCCAGGCCCAGGCGTTGCGCTGGCGAGTGGACGAGCGCGAATTCGCGCAGCTGCTGGCGGGCGCGCCAGTGATCCAGCAGTTGCAGCTGGGGGGTGGGGTCGGCCTGCGCCACAGCGTCGAACTCGTCGCCGCCGACCGGCCCGCCTTGCTGGCCACGCCCGATCACTGGCGCCTGCAGCTGCCGCGCGCAGCGGTGCAGGCATACGGGCTGCGGCTGCCGTGCCGCGAGGGTCTGCAATTCACCTTGCCGCTGGACCCGGATCAGCCCCCGTTGCTGCTGAGCTTCGACGTGGACGTCCGCGACAGCATCCGGCAGCGCGGCGTGCCGCCGCGCACGGCTGATTCGAAGACGCCGCCATAACGTTCACGGGATGAGACTCATCGTAGGGGATTGCATTTATCGCTCCTAAATGAGCCCCAATTGATCCGAATCAGCGTCGCCGCGTGCTGCTTGGCCTAAATTGCCTCGCGACGACCGCCGCCCGTGCCAAACGGCAGCAGCGCGTCATCCGTCGTCACCTGGACAAGGAGCGGAGCATGACAGTCGGTAGCGATGAATCGGCAAGCAAGGAGGCCGGGCCGGGCCGGACGATCGAGGACTGGCAGCCCGAGAACCCGACGTATTGGCAACGGACCGGGCATCGCGTGGCGACCCGCAACCTGGTCATCTCGATTCCGGCATTGCTGTTGGCCTTCGCGGTGTGGATGCTGTTTTCGGCGTTGTCGATCAGCCTGCCCAAGGTCGGCTTTGCCTTCAGCACCGATCAGTTGTTCTGGCTGGTGGCCTTGCCCAGCCTGTCCGGCGCGACGCTGCGTATCTTCTATTCCTTCGTCATTCCGCTGTTCGGCGGGCGGCGCTGGACCGCGCTGTCGACCGCCTCGCTGTTGCTGCCGACGCTGTGGCTTGGCTTCGCAGTGCAGGACCCGTCCACGCCGTACTGGGTCTTCGTGGCGATCGCGATCCTGTGCGGCTTCGGCGGTGCCAATTTCTCCTCGTCGATGTCCAACATTTCGTTCTTCTACCCGAAGGCGCGGCAGGGTTTCGCGCTGGGCATGAACGCCGGGCTCGGCAACGTCGGGGTGTCGGCGACCCAACTGGTGGTCCCGCTGGTGATCGGGATCGGCGTGTTCGGCGCCATCGCTGGCGGCCCGCAGCCGCTGGTCGACGGCACCGGCGGGTTATTCCTGCAGAACGCCGGCTTCATCTGGGTGCCGGTGCTGCTGCTGGTGGCGATCGCGGCCTGGTTCGGCATGAACGACCTGAGCAGTGCGCGCTCTTCCTTCGCCGAACAGGCGGTGATCTTCCGTCGCAAGCACAACTGGTTGATGTGCTGGCTGTACATCGGCACCTTTGGTTCCTACATCGGTTTCTCGGCCGGCTTGCCAATGCTGATCAAGAGCCAGTTCCCTGGCGTCAATCCGCTCGCCTATGCCTTCATCGGCCCGCTGCTGGGCGCGTTGATGCGCTCGGTCGGCGGCAGCCTGGCGGATCGCTTCGGCGGCGCGCGGCTGACGTTCTGGGTGTTCGTACTGATGATCGCAGCGGTGTTCGGCGTGTTGCGATTCCTGCCCGGGCAGGGCGACGCCGGCAATTTCTATGGATTCCTGGTTTCGTTCATGGCGCTGTTCGTGCTCAGCGGCATCGGTAACGGCACCACGTTCCGGATGATTCCGGTGATCTTCCGCACCCTGCACGAGCGCTGGTCCGCCAACGCCGACCCGCAGGCCAAGGCCGACGCCGCGCGCCACGCCGGTATCGAATCGGCGGCGGTGGTCGGGTTCTCCGGCGCGATCGGTGCCTATGGCGGCTTCTTCATCCCCAAGAGCTACGGCACTTCGATCACCCTGACCGGCGGACCCCAGTTCGCCCTGTACGGCTTCATAGCCTTCTACGTCACCTGCGTGGCGGTGACCTGGTGGTGGTACTACCGCAGCGGGGCCGAAACGCCCTGCTGACAATCCAGGCAGCACCGCAGCCAAGCGACACCTAGCCACGATGCCAAAGATTGTTGAAGGAGATCCACGATGAGCTATTTCCTCGATCGGCTGCAGTTCTTCAAGCGGCGGCCGGAAACATTCTCCGACGGACACGGCTTCGCCAAGACGGAGAGCCGGGAATGGGAGGATAGCTACCGCTCCCGCTGGCAGTACGACAAGATCGTACGCTCCACCCACGGGGTGAACTGCACTGGCTCGTGCAGTTGGAAGATCTACGTCAAGAACGGCCTGGTCACCTGGGAGATCCAGCAGACCGACTATCCGCGCACGCGGCCGGACTTGCCCAACCATGAGCCGCGTGGCTGCCCGCGCGGCGCCAGCTACTCCTGGTATCTCTACAGCGCCAACCGGCTGAAGTATCCGCTGGTCCGCAGCGCCTTGCTGCGGCTGTGGCGGCAGGCGCGGGCAACACTGTCGCCGGTGCAGGCGTGGGCGAGCATCGTCGAAGATCCGGACAAGGCCCGCGAGTACAAATCCCGCCGTGGCATGGGCGGCTTCGTGCGGCTGCATTGGGATGAAGCCAACGAGATCATCGCCGCCTCCAACCTGTACACGGTCAAGCAGTACGGGCCGGATCGCGTCGCCGGCTTCTCGCCGATTCCGGCGATGTCGATGGTGTCCTATGCCGCCGGCGCGCGTTATCTGTCCCTGCTCGGCGGCGCCTGCCTGTCGTTCTACGATTGGTATTGCGACCTGCCGCCGGCCTCGCCGCAGGTCTGGGGCGAGCAGACCGACGTGCCCGAATCGGCGGACTGGTACAACAGCCGCTACATCATCGCCTGGGGCTCGAACGTGCCGCAGACGCGCACGCCCGATGCGCATTTCTTCACCGAGGCGCGCTACAACGGCACCAAGACCGTGGCGATCTGCCCGGACTATTCGGAGCTGGCCAAGCTCACCGACCACTGGCTGCATCCCAAGCAGGGCACCGACGCGGCGCTGGCGTTCGCGTTCGGGCACGTGATCCTGCGCGAATTCCACGTTGAGCGCCCCTCGCCGTATTTCCAGGACTATTGCCGCCGCTACTCGGACATGCCGATGCTGGTGCGGCTGGAGCGCCGCGACGACGGCCGCCTGGTGCCGGGGCGCTTTCTGCGCGCCAGCGAGCTTGGCGGCCTGGGTGAGGACAACAACCCGCAATGGAAGACCCTGGCCTTCGATGGCGACAGCGGCGCCGTCGTCGTGCCGAATGGCTCGATCGGCTTTCGTTGGGGCGAGCAGGGCAAGTGGAACATCGAGCCGAAGGCCAGCGATGGCGCCGAGGTCCAGCTGCTGTTGAGCCTGGCCGATGCGCGCGACGGCATCGAGGCGGTCAGCTTCCCGTATTTCGGCGGGGTGGAGAACGAACGCTGGACCGCCGCACCGGTGGACCACGTGCTGGAGCGCAACGTGCCGGTGCGCCGGCTGCCGCTGGCCGATGGCGAGCCGGCGCTGGTCGCCACCGTCTACGACCTGCTGCTGGCGCAGTACGGCGTCGATCGCGGTTTCGGCGGTGCCAATGTCGCCGGCAACTACGATCAGGATGTGCCCGGCACGCCGGCCTGGCAGGAACGCATCACCGGCGTGCCGCGCGCCGAGGTGATCGAGATCGCGCGCGAATTCGCGCGCACCGCCGACAAGACCCGCGGCCGCAGCATGATCATTGTCGGCGCCGGCATGAACCACTGGTTCCACAACGACATGAACTACCGTGGCCTGATCAACATGCTGGTCATGTGCGGCTGTGTCGGCCAGACCGGCGGCGGTTGGGCGCATTACGTGGGCCAGGAAAAGCTGCGCCCGCAGACCGGTTGGCAGCCGTTGGCGTTCGCGCTGGACTGGAGCCGGCCGCCGCGCCACATGAACGGCACTTCGTTCTTCTATTTCAACACCGGGCAATGGCGCTACGAGAAGCTGCAGGTCGACGAGCTGCTGTCGCCGCTGGCCGAGCCGGGCAAATACAGCGGCAGCCTGGCCGACCTCAACCTGCGCGCGGTGCGCATGGGCTGGCTGCCGTGCGCGCCGCAGCTGGACCGCAATCCCTTGCAGCTGGTCCGCGAAGCCGAGCAGGCAGGCGTGGCACCGGCCGATTACGCGTTGGGCAAGTTCAAGGATGGCTCCCTGGATTTCGCCTTCGCCGATCCCGACGCCGGCCACAACCATCCGCGGATGATGTTCATCTGGCGCTCCAACCTGCTCGGTTCCTCCGGCAAGGGCCACGAATACATGCTCAAGCACCTGCTGGGCACCCGGCATGGATTGCAGGGCAAGGACCTGGGCGAGGCCGGCGCGATCAAGCCGGAACAGGTGCAGTGGCGCGACCAGGCCGCCAGCGAAGGCAAGCTCGACCTGCTGGTGACACTGGACTTCCGCATGTGCACCACCGCGCTGTATTCGGACATCGTGTTGCCGACCGCGACCTGGTACGAGAAGGACGACCTCAACACCTCCGACATGCACCCGTTCATCCATCCGCTGTCCAAGGCGGTGGATCCAGCCTGGGAATCGCGTAGCGACTGGGAGATCTTCAAGGGCATCGCCCGCACCGTCAGCGACATGGCGCCCGGCGTGCTGGGGGTGGAGAAGGACCTGGTGCTGGTGCCGATCCTGCACGACACGCCCAACGAACTGGCGATGCCGCTCGGCGTCACCGACTGGAAGCAGGGGCAGTGCGAGGCCATCCCCGGCCAGACGATGCCCTCGATGGTCGTGGTCGAACGCGACTATCCCAATCTGTACCGCAAGTTCACCGCGCTGGGGCCGTTGCTGGACAAGCTCGGCAACGGCGGCAAGGGCATGAACTGGGACACCCGGGACGAAGTCGATTTCCTCGCGCAGCTGAACCATCCGGTGGATGAGCCGGGCATCAGCCAGGGCCGCCCGGCGATCGAAACCGCCATCGATGCCTGCGAGGTCATCCTGCACCTGGCGCCGGAAACCAATGGCCACGTCGCGGTGAAGGCCTGGGAATCGCTCGGCGTGTTCACCGGCCGCGACCACCGGCACCTGGCCGAGGGCAAGGAGCACGAGGCGATCCGCTTCCGCGACATCCAGGCGCAGCCGCGCAAGATCATTTCCTCGCCGATCTGGTCCGGGCTGGAAGACGATCACGTCAGCTACAACGCCGGCTACACCAACGTGCACGAGCTGATTCCCTGGCGCACCCTGACCGGCCGGCAGCAGTTCTACCAGGACCACGAATGGATGGTCGACTTCGGCGAGGCCTTCATGGGCTATCGCCCGCCGATCAACACCAAGACGATCGAGCCGCTGCTGGGCAAGCGTGGCAACGGCAACAAGGAGATCGTGCTGAACTGGCTGACCCCGCACCAGAAGTGGGGCATCCACAGCACCTACAGCGACAACCTGATCATGCAGACGCTGTCGCGTGGCGGGCCGATCGTGTGGATCAGCGAGGACGACGCGCGCGAGGCCGGCATCGAGGACAACGACTGGATCGACCTGTTCAACGTCAACGGCGCCATCGCCGCGCGCGCGGTGGTCAGCCAGCGGGTGATGCCGGGCATGGCGATGATGTACCACGCGCAGGAACGCATCATCAACGTGCCGGGCTCGAAGATCACCGGCACCCGCGGCGGCATCCACAACTCGGTGACCCGCATCGTGCTCAAGCCCACCCACATGATCGGCGGCTACGCGCAGCTGGCCTACGGCTTCAACTACTACGGCACCTGCGGCACCAATCGCGATGAGTTCGTCATCGTGCGCAAGATGGACAAGGTGGACTGGCTGGACGACGAGACATCGCCGGCGCAGTCCCGGGAGGTGGTGTGATGAAAGTACGTGCGCAGATCGCCATGGTGCTGAACCTGGACAAGTGCATCGGCTGCCATACCTGTTCGATCACCTGCAAGAACGTCTGGACCTCGCGCGAAGGCGTGGAGTACGCCTGGTTCAACAACGTCGAGACCAAGCCGGGCATCGGTTATCCGAAGGAATGGGAAAACCAGGAGAAATGGAACGGCGGCTGGATGCGCACCCGCGCCGGCAAGCTGGTGCCGCGCGCCGGCGGGCGTTGGCGGCTGCTGGCGAAGATCTTCGCCAACCCCGACCTGCCGCAGATCGACGACTACTACGAGCCGTTCGAGTTCGACTACCGACACCTGCACGACGCGCCGGACGGCAAGCACCAGCCCACCGCGCGGCCGCGCTCGCTGCTGACCGGCGAGCGCATGGAGAAGATCCACTGGGGACCCAACTGGGAGGAAATCCTCGGCTCGGAGTTCTCCAAGCGCTCGCGCGACTACAACTTCGACAACGTGCAGAAGGAGATCTACGGCGCGTTCGAGAAGACTTTCATGATGTACCTGCCGCGGCTGTGCGAGCACTGCCTCAATCCGGCCTGCGTGTCGGCCTGCCCGTCCGGGGCGATCTACAAGCGCGAAGAGGACGGCATCGTCCTGATCGACCAGGACAAGTGCCGCGGCTGGCGGATGTGCGTGTCGGCCTGCCCGTACAAGAAGATCTATTACAACTGGAAGAGCGGCAAGTCGGAGAAATGCATCTTCTGCTACCCGCGCATCGAGATGGGCGAGCCGACCGTATGCTCGGAAACCTGTGTCGGCCGCATCCGCTATCTCGGGGTGATGCTGTACGACGCCGACCGCATCGAGGCGGCGGCCTCGGTGCCGGCGGAAAAGGACTTGTACCAGGCCCACCTGGACATCTTCCTGGATCCGGAAGACCCGGCGGTGATTGCCGCGGCGCGCGCGGAGGGCATCCCCGACAACTGGCTGGAGGCGGCGCGGCTGTCGCCGGTCTACAAGCTGGCAATCGACTGGAAGCTGGCGCTGCCGCTGCACCCGGAATACCGCACCTTGCCGATGGTCTGGTACGTGCCGCCGCTGTCGCCGATCCAGTCGGCGGCCGAGCGCGGCCACGTCGGCATGAACGGCGAGCTGCCGGACGTGGCTTCGCTGCGCATCCCGGTGCGCTACCTGGCCAACCTGTTGTCGGCTGGCGACGAGGCGCCGGTGGTGCGGGCGCTGGAGCGGCTGATGGCGATGCGCGCGTGGCGACGCGGCATCAACGTCGACGGCATCGAGGACAAGGCGGTGCTGCAGCAGGTGGGGCTGAACGTGGCGCAGGTCGAGCAGATGTACCGCTACCTGGCGATCGCCAACTACGAGGATCGCTTCGTGATCCCCAGCGGGCATCGCGAGTATGCCGACGACGCCTACGGCGAACGCGGCGGCTGTGGTTTCAGCTTCGGCAACGGCTGCAGTGGCGACAGCCCGGCCGATCTGTTCGGCGCCCGCAAGACCACTACCTTCAGCGTCGAGTCGCGGCGCCAGCAGCCGCCGGAGGTGGTCGAATGAGCCTGCTCAAGTTGGTCGGGGTGTTGCTGGACTATCCGGATCCGGCACTGTGGCGGCATCGCGATGAACTGTTGGCCGCCGCGGAGGATCCCTCGCTGTCGCGCGCGCGCCGCGCCCAGCTGGCTGCTTTCGTCCGCCAGTTGCTCGACGATGATCCGCTGGAGGCGCAGGAGCGCTGGTTGGCGACCTTCGACCGCGGACGGGCGATGAGCCTGCTGCTGTTCGAGCACATCCACGGTGAATCGCGCGACCGCGGCCAGGCCATGGTCGATCTGATCGAGGCCTACCGCAAGCATGGCTTCGAGCTGGATGCGCGCGAGCTGCCGGACTACCTGCCGCTGCTGCTGGAGTACCTGGCGCATCGGCCCGCGGAGGAAGCGCGCGACTGGCTGCACCACATCGGCCACATCGCCGGCATGCTTGCCGCGCGCGCGGCCGAGCGCCAGCTGCCGCACGCGGTGTTGTTCGAGATCCTGGTCGAAGCCGGTACCGGCAAGGTCAATCTGCCGCTGCTACGCCAGCGTGCCAGCGAAGAAGTCCGCGACGACACCGTCGAGGCGATGGACCAGGTCTGGGAAGAGGAAGCGGTGCGCTTCGGCAGCCAGGCCCCGGACGCGCAATGCGAGCCCACGCCGCGCCGGCCGGCGCCGGCGCCCCCGCATCGGGAGATACAGCCATGAACCACTACCTGCACGAGTTCGCCTTCCAGATCTATCCCTACATCGCCATCGCGGTGTTCCTGATCGGCAGCCTGGTGCGTTTCGACAGGTCGATGTACACCTGGCGCACCGGTTCCAGCCAGTTGCTGTCCGACCGCGGGATGCGGATCGGCAGCAACTGCTTCCATATCGGCATCCTGGCGATCCTGGGCGGGCACCTGGTCGGCCTGCTTACGCCGCACTCGCTGTACGAGCACCTCGTCACCTCGGCGCAGAAGCAACTGGCGGCAATGATCGTCGGCGGCCTGTTCGGGGCGCTGTGCTTCATCGGCATCAGCATCCTGCTGGTGCGGCGGCTGACCAATCCGCGGGTCCGGGCCACCGGCACCTTCGGCGACACGCTGGTGCTGGTGCTGCTGTTCGCGCAGCTGTGCCTGGGCCTGGTCAGCATCTATTTCTCCGCCGGCCACCTCGACGGCGGGGTGATGGTGCAGCTGGCCGAATGGGCCCAGCACATCGTGACGTTCCGCGCCGGCGCGGCGGCCTTCATCGTCGACGTGCACTGGGTCTACAAGGCGCATATCTTCCTCGGCCTGACGTTGTTCCTGATCGCACCGTTCACCCGGCTGGTCCATGTGTGGAGCATCCCTATCAGCTACCTGTGGCGTCCGTACCAGGTGGTGCGCCGGCGCCAGGGGCCGCTGCGCTATGGCTCCCGGGGGCGCGCATGAGCTCGCTGCCGCGGATCCTGCCGATCACGGTGATCGACTCGGCGCAGCCGGTGCCGGTCGAAGCACACGCGCACCACAGCCATGGCGGCGGCGAGCCGCGCAGCCTCGGCCGGCCGGCACCGTGCAGCCTGTTCGTCGCCGACACCGCGATCAGCGAGGCGGATATCGCCCGCGAGATGCAGTTCCATCGCGCGGCGCGGCCGGAGCAGTCGCGCGCCGACGCGGCGCGCGCGCTGGTGGTGCGCGAGCTGCTGCGCCGCGAGAGCGAACGGCTCGGGCTGGCAGTGGCCGTCGAGCAGGGCAGTGGCGAGAGCGAAGAGGAAATCCGCATCCGCCTGCTGCTCGAACAAGCGCTGGAAGACCGCGTGCCCAACGAGGACGACTGCCGGCGCTACTTCCACAACAATCGCGACCGGCTTCGTTCGCCGGACCGGATCCGGGTTCGCCACATCCTGTTGGCCGCGCCCGCCGATGATGTCGCCGGGCGCCTGAAGTCGCGTCAGCTCGGCGAGCAACTGGTGGCCGAACTGCAGGCGCAGCCGCATCTGTTCGCCGACCTGGCGCTGCGCCATTCGCAGTGCCCTTCCAGCGCGCAAGGCGGCGACCTGGGCTGGCTGCAGCGCGGCCAGACCACCCCGGAGTTCGACCGCCAGGTATTCCGGCTGCGCCTCGGCCTGGCCGGGTTCCCGCTGGAGTCGCGCTGGGGTTACCACGTGGTCGACATCGAAGCGATCGAGCAAGGCAGCGCATTGACCTTCGAACAGGCGCGCGGGCAGATCCAGGACTACCTGGAGCTGCAGGTGCGCCAGAGCGAGGTCCATCGCTTCCTCTCGCAGCTGAGCGAACGCTATCCGGTGCGTGGCCTGGACGAGATCGTGGCCCAGGCCGGCTGAGGCCCTCCGCCCCTCCTTGCAGAAGGACCGCCGCATGAACACGCCGCCTTCGGTCACCGCCGGCCAGCAGCAACGCGCGCTGTGGCTGAGCACGTTCGCTTTCACGGTCTGTTTCGCGGTATGGATGATCTTCTCGATCATCGGCATCCAGATCAGTGAGCAGCTCGGCCTCAACGACACCCAGTTCGGCCTGCTGATCGCCACCCCGGTGCTGACCGGCTCGGTGATCCGGGTGATGCTCGGCATCTGGTCGGACCAGGTCGGCGGCCGCAAGGTGATGACCCTGGTGATGCTGTGCGGGGCGGCGGCGACCTGGCTGCTGACCTACGCCAGCACCTATCCGCAGTTCCTGCTGGCGGCGTTGTTCGTCGGCGTCGCCGGCGGCAACTTCTCGGTCGGGGTGACCTATGTGTCCAAATGGTTCCCGCCCGAGCGGCAGGGCACGGTGCTGGGCATCTTCGGCGCCGGCAACATCGGCTCGGCGGTGACCAAGCTGCTGGCACCGATGGTGATGGTGGCGGCGGGCTGGATCATGGTCGCCAAGCTCTGGGCGGTGGCCCTGGCGGTGACCGCGGTGGTGTTCTACCTGTGCACCCAGGAGGATCCCTCACTGCAGGCCAGGCGCAGCAGCGGCGTCAAGCCGATGCCTTTCGCGCAGCAGATGGCGCCGCTGAAGAACCTGCAGGTGTGGCGTTTTTCGCTGTACTACTTTTTCGTGTTCGGCGGCTTCGTGGCGTTGGCGCTGTGGCTGCCGCACTACCTGGTCGGTGCCTACGGCATGGACGTGACCACCGCGGGCATGCTGGCGGCGTGCTACTCGATCCCGGCCAGCCTGTTCCGCGTGGTCGGCGGCTGGCTGTCCGACCGCATCGGCGCGCGCCGGGTGATGTACTGGACGTTCGGGATGTCGGCGATCTGCACCTTCCTGCTGTCCTATCCGGATACGCAGTACGTGATCCAGGGCGTCCACGACCCGATCACCTTCCGCCTGGCGATCGGCGTGGTGCCGTTCACCGTGCTGGTGTTCGTGCTGGGTTTCTTCATGTCGTTCGGCAAGGCCGCGGTCTACAAGCACATCCCGGTCTACTACCCGGATCATGTCGGGGCGGTCGGCGGGGTGGTGGGGATGATCGGTGGCCTGGGCGGGTTCATCCTGCCGATCGTGTTCGGCGCGCTCAACGACGTGGTCGGGATCTGGAGCAGCTGTTTCATGCTGCTGTTCGTGCTGGTGTCGCTCGCGCTGGCCTGGATGCATTTCGCGATCCGCCGGATGGAGCGTCGCCATTTCCCGCAGCTGGATCGCGAGACCGATCTGCCGGAGGCGATCGACGCGGCACAGGCAGAGCGGCGGCGCGTGCAGCCGCAACGGTCGTAACCCGCTGCCTTCCCGCCTCACGGGCGCGCGGAGCGAACTGGACTGTCGCAGGACAGCAACGCAGGGTCGCGCGATCGGCGCTGGCGGCGCGGGGGCGCTTGGGCTAACTTGCGCGCTGTCCTCCCCCCGGAGCGAGCCATGTTCACCCCCTATCCGTGCACGGCGATGGGCCGTCGCCCATGAGCGCGGCGCCTACCGGCACGCGCGGCACGCTCGGCCGTTTCAGCGATGCACTGCGCGGTTCGCCACAGCTGTGGTGGTCGTTCCTGTATTTCTTCTGCCTGCTCAGTGGCTATTACGTGCTCAGGCCGGTGCGCGAGGCGATGGCGGCCTCGGCCGATGTCGAGGCGGTGTTCCCGCCGGGGATGATCGCGTTCTTCGCCGCCCATGGCATGCCGCTGAAGGACTTCACGCTGCAGGTGCTGTTCACCTGCACGTTCCTGATCATGCTGCTGCTGCAGCCGCTGTACGGCGCGCTGGTCAGCCGCTATCCGCGGCGGGTGTTCCTGCCGGTGTTGTATGGCTTCTTCATCGTCACGCTGCTGCTGTTCTACGTGTTGTTCGACAGCGGCGTGCCGGGGCGGGGCATGGCGTTCTTCCTCTGGGCCGCGGTGTTCAACCTGTTCGCGGTGGCGGTGTTCTGGAGTTTCATGGCCGACGTCTTCAGCAATGCCGAAGCCAAGGCCTACTACGGCTACATCGGCGCGGCCGGCACGATCGGCGCGTTCCTGGGCCCGATCCTGACCCGTACCCTGGTCGAGCGCATCGGCATCGCCCATCTGATGCTGGTGTCTGCCGGCTTCCTGGCGATCTGCATGGTCTGCCTGCTGCGGCTGCGGCGATGGGCGGTACTGCGCGAGCAGGAACAGCGGCTGACCAGCGGCGAGGTGCCGATGGGCGGCGACGTGATGGGCGGACTGAAGTTGATCGTGCGCGAGCCGCTGCTGCGCTGGATGGCGTTCCTGGTGGTGTTCGGGGTCGGCGTGGGTACGCTGCTGTACAACGAGCAGGCTGCGATCGCGCGCCGGCTGTTCACCGATCCGGCGGCCAGCACCGCTTTCTACGCGGGCATCGACCTGGCGGTGAACGCGCTGACCCTGGTGGTGCAATTGACCCTGACCCGAGTGCTGCTGTCGCGCTACGGCATTGCACCGGCGCTGCTGATTCCCGGCGTCGCCATCATTTTGGGCTTCTCGATCCTGGCCGCTTCGCCGTTGCCGATGATGGTGGCCGTCGTGCAGGTGGTGACCCGCGCCAGCGAATTCTCGCTGGCCAAGCCGGCCCGCGAGACGATCTATACGCGGGTGGGGCGCGAATGGCGCTACAAGGCCGGCGCGGCGATCGACACGGTGGTCTACCGCGGCGCGGACCTGACCTTCGCCTGGGTCCACAAGCTGCTGTCGGCGTTCGGCTCGAACGTGGTCTTCGCTGCAGGCCTGCTGGCCGCCATCAGCATGACGCTGGGCGCCTGGGGCCTGCTGCGCGAGGCCGCGCGACTGCCTGACGAGCGCAAGTAGCCTCAGTTGCATGAGCTCTGCGGGTGCTTGCCCGCGTCGCCGGCTGCACCGATGATGCCGACGCCATGACGAAGGAACGCCGACCATGATGATTGTCCGATCGCTTGCCGCGCTGGTCGCGGTGCTGCACGTTTATTTCCTGGTGCTGGAGATGTTCCTGTGGACCCGGCCGCTGGGCCTGAAGGTTTTCCGCAATACGCCGGAAAAGGCCGAGACCACGCGGGTGCTGGCCGCCAACCAGGGGCTGTACAACGGTTTCCTGGCCGCGGGTCTGGGCTGGGGTGCGATCTGTGCGCGCGCCGATGTGCTGGCGTTCTTCCTCGGCTGTGTGGTCGTGGCCGGTCTCTACGGCGCCTGGAGCGTGAGCCGGCGCATCTTCTGGATCCAGGCTTTTCCCGCGCTGCTGGCGCTGGTTTGTCTGTGGGTGGGGATCTGATTTCGCTGGAAGGCAGCTTTGTAAGGTTCTCTCGCCAACTGGATGGCTGCAGTCGCTGCGGCTGGCGAGGTGGGGGTTATTGAGGGGGCGCGCGTTGCTGTGTGCGGTTTGGTTGCGTCGGCTTACGGTGCGGGCCGCGCGCTGACGGGAGGGGCGGGCCCGGCTCGGTTGGACATCCTGTCCAACTCGCCTAGCGCGGTCATCCATGACCGCTGGCCACCCCTCCCGCCAGGACGGCGCAAGAGAAGATCCCTCTTGTAGGAGCGGCTTCAGCCGCGACCGAGTGATGTCGGTGGTCGCGGCTGAAGCCGCTCCTACAAAGAGCGGGCGACATCGCCGCGGGGATAGGCAAGGCAAGAAGCGGGGCCCGCGGTTTTGCGAAGCACCACCGTGGGGGCCATGCCCACGAAGCGGGAATGGTCACGCCCGCGAAGCGGGACGTGCCATCGACACCCACATATCGATGCGGGCATGGAAGACCTGCTCGCCTGCGTCGTCGTGCACGGTCACATCGACCGGGAGGTCATAGCCCTCGGCCGACTCGCGCAGCGCAGCCGCCGGCGTGGCCACCGCATGCATCGTGCCTTTGGCCTTGCGCAGGTATTGGACCGTCATGCCCTTGGGGATCCAGCGCATCGACGGCGGCAGGCTGGCGTCGACCATCACCCCGCCGGCCAGCTCGGCCAGATTGCATAGCGCGATCGCGTGGACCGTGCCGATGTGGTTGTGGACGCGCCGCCGGTCGGCGATGCGTACCTCGCAACGGCCCCGCTCCAGCCGGGTGATCCGTGGCGAGATCGTCGCGAAGTACGGGGCCTTGAAGCAGACCGCGCGCGAGAACAGCCAGTGGCCGGCGGGCCAGCGGGTGATGCGCCGGTACAAGTCGAGCAATGAGGTCATCGGAAGTCTCCGGATCGCGGATACGAAGACGGCGGACCCCAGGGCCCGCCGTCCTTGTCTTGCTGGCAGGGGTCAGGCCGCTTCGCGCGACGACTGGCCCGGCTTGCCCTGCTCGTAGTAGGTCGCCGCTCGCAGCTCGTGGGTGTCGAAATCGTCGACGGTGATGGTGTCCATGGTGATCTCGCGCAGCTCTTCCAGCAGCTTGCGCTCCTCGATGCTGATCACGCCTTCGGCCACGGCCTCGTCGAGTTGGGCGGAGAATTCCAGCGCTTCGATGCCCTTGGTCTTCAACGCCTTGAGGAACTTGCGCTCGACCGGCTCGGCCATCACCGCCTTGGCCAGATAGCTGGCGATGCGCCCGCCCGGGTTGTTCTCGCACGGGGTCAGGAACACCCCCTTGCCCAGGCGATCGCGCGCTTCGTTCGGGGTCATCAGCAGTGCCGCGACCCGCCGCGACAGGCGATCGCCCGGCGCCTCGGCACGACGGCCCAGCGGGAAGATCAGCGCCCACATCACCCAGCCGACCGGACGGATCGGGAAGTTGCGCAGCGCCGCCGACAGTGCCACTTCGATCTTGTGCACGCTGTCGTGGAAGGCCCAGGCCAGCAGCGGCTGGTCGGCCTGCGGGGCACCTTCGTCGTGGTAGCGCTTGAGCATCGCGCTGGTCATGTAGATGTGGCTCAGCACGTCGCCCAGGCGGCCGGACAGCGATTCCTTGAATTTCAGCTTGCCGCCGAGCATCAGCATCGACACGTCGGCCATCAGCGCCAGGTTTGCGGAATAACGGTCGAGCTTGCGGAAGAAGCGGCGGGTGTAATCGTCGCCCGGCGCGCCGCCGATGCGTGCGCCGGTCAGGCCGAACCAGAACGAACGCACCGCATTGGAGATGCCGAAGCGGATATGCCCGAACAGGCTCTGGTCGAAGTCCTCCAGGCCGCGTGCGGTGTCCGTGTCCTGCGCGGCCTTCATTTCCTTCATGACCCACGGATGGCACAGGATCGCGCCCTGGCCGAAGATCAACAGGCTGCGGGTCATGATGTTGGCGCCTTCGACAGTGATGCCGATCGGCGCGGCTTGCCAGGCGCGGCCGGCGAAATTGCGCGGTCCCAGGATGATGCCCTTGCCGCCGACCACGTCCATCATGTCGCTGACGACCTCGCGGCCCATCGTCGTGCAGTGGTACTTGGCGATCGCCGACGGCACCGACGGCACGTCGCCGCGGTCCACCGCCGCGGCCGTCGCCTGCGACAGCGCACTGATCGCGTAAGCCTTGCCACCGATACGGGCCAGCGCTTCCTCGACGCCCTCGAAGCGGCCGACCGACAGGCCGAACTGCTTGCGGATACGCGCATACGCACCGGTGACGACCGCGCCGAACTTGGCGCCGCCGCTGGCAGTCGAGGGCAGGGTGATCGAGCGGCCCACCGCCAGGCATTCGTTGAGCATGTTCCAGCCCTTGCCGACCATGTCCACGCCGCCGATCAGCTGGCTGAGCGGGATGAACACCTCGCGGCCATGGATCGGGCCGTTCTGGAACGGCGAGTTGAGCGGGAAGTGGCGACGCCCGATTTCCACGCCGGCGGTATCGCGCGGCAGCAGCGCCAGGGTGATGCCGATGTCGTTGGTGTCGCCGATCAGGCCGTCCGGGTCGTACATGCGGAAGGCAAGCCCAATAATCGTGGCCACCGGCGCCAACGTGATGTAGCGCTTGTCGAAGGTGAGCTTGACGCCGAGTACGTTGGCGCCGTTCCACTCGCCCTTGCAGACGATGCCGTAGTCCGGGATCGAGGTCGCATCCGAACCTGCGAACGGACCGGTCAGGCCGAAGCAAGGCACTTCCGCGCCCTGCGCCAGGCGCGGCAGGTAGTAGTCCTTCTGTTCCTGGGTGCCGTAATGGACCAGCAATTCACCCGGGCCGAGCGAGTTCGGCACGCCGACGGTGGAACTGACCACGCTGGAGATCGAAGCCAGCTTCTGGATCACCTTGTGGTGCGCCAGCGCACTGAAGCCCAGGCCGCCGTACTGCTTCGGGATGATCATGCCGAAGAACTTGTGCTGCTTGATGAAGGCCCATAGCTCCGGCGGCAGGTCGGCGTGGACGTGGGTGATCTCCCAGTCGTTGACCATCGTGCACAGTTGCTCGACCGGGCCATCGAGGAAGGCCTGCTCTTCGGCGCTCAGTTCCGGCTTCGGATAATCGAGCAGCTTCTGCCAGTCCGGATCGCCGGTGAACAGCTCGCCTTCGAAACCGACCGAACCGGTTTCCAGTGCGATGCGCTCGGTCTGCGACAACGGCGGCAGCACCTTGCGGAAGAACTTCATCAGCGGCGCGGTCAACAGCGGCTTGCGGATGAAGGGCAGCAGCACCGGCACGGCGACCAGGGCCACCAGTACCGCGGCGACCACGGTGGCGGTGCCGTTGGCATTGAGCAGCCAGCCGGCGACCAGCAGCGTGGCGCTGATCGCCACCCACGCCGCCAGGCGCAGGCGATGATAGGCGGCGAAGCCCGCCGCCAGCAGGACAAGTAGGAAAGGCGCGACGATGCTCATGGTGTTGCTCCAGTAACGTGCTCGTTGGCGTTGTCGAGGGTGGGGGACGCCGCGATGGCGGATGCCGAGGGCAACGCGTCCAGATAGTGCAACACAGCGGCGGTAAATGCGCTGTTTTCGTCTCCGGCCACCATGTGCGTGGCGTCCGCCAACTGTACGTGGCGGGCATGCGGAACCAGCGACAGGAACTCGGCCACGGTCTGCGGCGTGACCAGGTCGCTGCGCCCGCCGCTGATCAGCAGGATCGGGCAGCGCACCTGTGCGGCGGCATGCAGCAGGATCTGCTGTTGCGCAGCGGCGTCGCCGCCGGCAAGTTCGGCGATCAGGCGCGGATCCCAATGCCAGTACCAGCGGCCGTTCTGGTCCGGGCGCAGCAGTTGCCGCAAGCCGCCACCGGATTTGCGCGGGCGATGCGGCAGATAGGCGGCGATCGCTTCGGCCGCGTGCTCCAGCGAATCGAAGCCGTGCGGATGGGCGGTCATGAAGCGCAGGATGCGCTCGACGCCGGCAGTCTCCCAACGCGGGGTGATATCGACCAGCACCATCGCGGCAAACAGGCCGGGCCAGCGCGATTCGGCCAGCAAGCCGAACAGCCCGCCCATCGACGCGGCGACCAGGATCGGAGGCGGCGACATCTCGCCGGCGATGACGATCAGGTCGTCGGTGAACTGTTCGCCGCTGTAGGGCGTGGCTTCGTCGTTCCAATCCGACTCGCCGTGGCCGCGCGCGTCGTAGGACACCGCGCGGTATCCGGCCGCGGCCAGGCTGTCGGCGGTCGCGTCCCAGGCCTTGCGGGTCTGCCCGAAACCGTGAGCGAGTAGCACGGTGCCTTTCTCGCCGGTGCCCAGCAGGGACGCCGCCAGCGAAGCGCCGCCGGCACCGGTCAGCTGCGATGAGGGAGGGCGCGGCAACGGAAGTTCGGGAGAAACCATACTTAATAGTATGGACTCGTTGACCGGCCTGTCAATACTGCTTCGTATGGTGCTACGAATGCTGGCCGCGCAAGGGTTTCGTCGCGGCGCCGGCGCAAGGCGTACTGCAACCGACTGCGGCGTATGGTTAAATCGTCGGATGACCGATGACAACGAATCCGCAAGCCCCCAGGTCCGCGCTGCGGCTGGCCGCAACAATCGCCTCAGCGCCGAAGACTGGGCCCAGGCCGCGCTGGATCTGATCGCCGAACAGGGCGTGGGCGCCGTGGCGGTGGAGCCGCTGGCGCGCCGCCTGGGGGTGACCAAGGGTAGCTTCTACTGGCATTTCCCGTCGCGGGACGCGCTGCTGCAGGCGGCACTGGAGCGCTGGGAGCTGTTCGAGCAGGAGCAGGTGTTCGGCAGCCTGGAGCAGGTCGCCGATCCTAGCGAACGGCTGCGCGCGCTGTTCCAGTTGGTGGCCCACGAGGTCAAGCCGCATGTGATCTACAGCGAGCTGCTCAAGGCGCTGGATCATCCGTCGGTGCGCCCGGTGATCGATCGTGTGTCGCAACGGCGCATGGATTATCTGATCGCCTCGTTCCGGCAGGCCGGGCTCAGTCGCACCGATGCCCAGCACCGCGCGCGGCTGGCCTACGCGGCGTATGTTGGTTTCCTGCAGTTGTCGCTGCAGTTGCAGCAGCCCAAGCAGGCCCGCGAGGAATTCGAGTCCTATGTCGAACACGTCATCAAGACGTTGATTCCCGGCTGAGTTGGAGCACGGAAGCGTGAACATCGAAGGCGCCGCGAGGCGCCTTTTTCGTGGCTGGAATCGGGTGCTGCACGCAGCTGCGGCGAGATGAACGCTTCTCCATTTTCTGGCGGGGCCTGCCGTTGCTGCGGCTTGCGAGGAGGGTTTATTGAGGGGCGCGCGCGCGTTTGCGGTGGGTGGCGTCGGCTTACGGTAGGGGCACCGCCCTGACGGGAGGGGGCGGGCCCGGCTCGGTTGGACATCCTGTCCAACTCGCCTACCGCGGCCATCCATGGCCGCTGGCCACCCCCTCCCGCCAGGACGGCGCAAGGCGCGTTGGTATTCATGTCTTCGATTGGGGCGCGCTGGAGGGTGGGTGGAGAAGAGCCTTCGTCTCGACCGCTATGGCGATTTGCGCTACCCGGCTTCGGGAGGTCTCCACTTGTAGGAGCGGCTTCAGCCGCGACTGCTGGATCCCGCGGTCGCGGCTGAAGCCGCTCCTACAACGAACCTCTCATCGAAGCCGCAATCGGTCAGATGCCGACGGAAAATCGGGAGCCCGCTCTTCTCTTCCCACCTTCCGGCGCGCCCTCGAACGAAGCTGCACACTCAATGCGCCTTGCGCCGTCCTGCCGGGGTGGGCGCGTCAAGCGGCACAGGGCGGCCGCGCGATGAGTGCGGACAGGCGCCGCCCGAACCGAAAGTGACCGCCGCGGCAGCGGTGGTCGACCCCGGCAGGGCGGTGCCCGCACCGTAAGCCGACAACACCAGACGCAAACGCACGCGCGCCCTCTAAGCCCCCACCCCCTAATAAACCCCGCCCCGCAAGCCGCAATGCGTGCCGATGCCACCGCCACTGGAGACGCGCAAAAAAAAAGCGGCCCCGTTGCCGGGGCCGCTCCTCTCGACATCCTGTCGAAAACTATCAGAAGCGCTGGGTGTACTTCGCGTAGATGAAGCGGCTGTAATCGAAGCCGCCGTAGTAGGCGAAGTCGCTGTTCGGCGCCGAGAACATGATCGCACCCTGGTGGGCGAACACGTTGTTGGCACCCACCGCGACGGTGGCGTTCCACGGCGCCTTCCAGCTGACCTGCAGGTCGTGGAAGGTGTTCGAACCCACCCAGCGGATCGGATCGGCTTCGCCATTGGCGTAGTGGTCCGGATCCGTACAGGTGCCACGGTTCGGCACGCACGATTCCTTCATGCCCGAGTAGTAACGGGCAGTCCAGTTCACGTTGAAGTCGCCGTAGCTCCAATCCACGCCGAAGTTCGAACGCACGCGGAAGTAGCCTGCGTCGCCGACGCGGCCGACGCTGATGTCGTTGCCGTCCGCGTCCTGGCTGGCTTCGTCGTACTTGCTGACGTAGGTGGTCTGCCAGTCGATCGTGAACTGACCGATGCCCAGCTCCGGCAAACGGTACTTCACGCCGATGTCGTAACCCTCGGTCTCCAGCTCGCCGAGGTTGGCGAGGCCGAAGAACATCGTGGTGATGTGGCCGTCGGCCGCACGCTGGATGCCATCGCAACGGGCAGAGTTGCCCAGCACGTAGCAGTCACGCAGGATGCGGTCCACGCTGTCGGAGATGATCGCGTCGGTGATCTTGTAGTTGTACCAGTCCAGCGACAGGTCCAGGCCCTCGACCCACTGCGGGCTCCACACGATACCGGCGGTCTTGCTCTTGGAGCTTTCCGGCAGCAGGTTCGGGTTCGAACCGCTGATGAACTGGTCCGGCGTCTGGCACGGCCACGTCGTGCAAGGCCGCAGGCCCTGGCCCAACTGCACATACCCGAGCGGCACGCCAGCGGCATTACACGCAGCATTGCCGTTCACGTTGCCGCCCACCCCCACGCTGCACGGGTCGACGTACGACTCGAACGAGCTGCCCACGCCGCCGTACAGATCGTTGATGGTCGGCGCGCGGAAGCCCTCGGCGTAGGTGCCGCGGACCAGCAGGCCGTCGATCGGACGCCACACCAGGCCGAACTTCGAGTTGGTGGTGTCGCCGAAGTTGTCGTAATCCGAATAACGGGTCGCGACATTCAGCGTCAGCTCCTTGGCGAACGGCAGGTCCGACAGGATCGGCACGTTCAGTTCGAGGTAGACCTCGTCCAACTCGTACTTGCCTTCGGTGGTGGTGGCGATCAGGCCAGTGCTCTGGCCGGACTGGTTGAACGCGTCCGGCACGAAGCGGCCCGATTCCTCGCGGTGCTCGACGCCGACTGCGATGCCCAGATCGCCGGCCGGCAGCGTGACGAGGGAACCGGACAGGTTGGCGGTGTAGCTGGTGGTCTTGGTGCGACCGGTGTCGGTGTAGTACGGGAATAGGAACTTCTGCAGGGCCGGATCCGACAGCGAGCCAGCGCCAGCGACGCCGTACGGCAGCAGCGGGTTCCACGGACGGCAGGATTCCAGCGGAATCGCATCATCGCCCGGTGCACCGCACTGGGCAACGCCGTCAGCGTTGATGAACGACGAACCCAGGGCCTGCTGCGTGGCGATCAGGCTGGCATCGCCATGGCCGGTCTTGGTGGTGTCGTTGCGGTTCCACAGCGCGCCAACATCCCAATCCCACGCGTGCTCGCCGATCTGGAATGCGCCGCTGATGGTCGGAGCGAAGCGCAGGGTCTTCATGTCGCTCCGGGTGGTGCGCGGCACTTCCCAGAGACGACGGACGAAGTCGATGTCTTCGCCGATCGGATTGAACGCCGAGTCACCCGACATCGGAGTGCCGAACGAGCCAGACTGGTAGGGGTAACCAGCGATCTGCTGATCGGTGGTGCGCTGGTTGTACAGGATGTCGGCGTTGAACGTGATCGTGTCGGTCAGGTCGTAGTTCGCGTTGACGTACAGCGACTTACGCTGGATGCCGGTCTGCAGCATCATCTCCTGGTTCGAATTGGCATATTCGTCCGGAGTGATCGGGTGGTAGTCATTCGGATTCAGCGGATTGCCACCCGCATTCAACGTGCACAGGTCTTCGTCGCCATCCGGGCCGCAGGGACCGAACCAGCCGCCTCGCTGGCTTACCGGGCTCCAGCCCGAACCCGGGTAATCCGGGCCGGCGTTGCCGTAGGCCGAGAAGTCGCGATCGCGGGCGAACACCGGATCTTGCTTGTAGTACTCAGCCGACAACGTGACACCGCCGCGCTCGCCCTGCGAGCCGAGGGTCATCGAGTAGTTCTCGGTGGAGCTGTCGCCTTCGCTGAACTGGCCGAACAGCGCACTCGCTTCGGCGCCTTCGAAGCGCTTGCGGGTGATGACGTTGACCACGGCGGCGATCGCGTCGGAACCGTAGATCGACGAGGCGCCGTCCTTCAGGATGTCGATGCGCTCGATCGCCGAGAACGGGATCTGGCTGAGATCCTGCAGGCCGGAGGTGGTGGCACCCAGGCGCTTGCCGTTCATCAGGATCAGGGTGCGCTCGGCGCCCAGGTTGCGGATGTCGATGTAGTAACCACCGACGTTCTCACCGGAGGCCAACGCGTCAGCACGCGAGATCGCCGGGGAGCCGGCCGAGGTCAGGTTCTGCAGGACGTCGGCGACGGAGGTGAAACCCTGACGCTCCAGGGTCTGGCGATCCAGCGAGATGATCGGCTGCTGCGTTTCCATTTCCGAGCCGCGGATGCGCGAGCCGGTGACCTCGATGCGATCGAGGTTGGTCGGCTGGGCAGACGACTCCTGGGCGAAGGCGCTGCCGGCGGTACCGCCCGCGCCTACCACAAGCGCGAGCACAACCGCGTCGCGCAGCTTGTTGGACTTGCAATTCATTAGCTCTCTCTCCAAGTGAGATCTTGGGTCTTGCCAAGGGTTTGGCCTGCGGAGGTTTCGAAAAAGCGAACCCAAAACCGACAGGCTTGACCCGATGCTATCCGCATTCGGAAGAGAATTAAAGTACCGTTAACGAAGAAGTACGATTGCGTGAAAACGTATTGACTTATGGGCGTTCCACGCTGAATTCGCAGGACGCAGAAATGCCGAAGGCGCCGTGCCAGGCACGACGCCTTGGATAAATTCATTGATTTATCAGGCCCTTACAGGTCCTGTTCGTAGCGAACGTACGGTACGGTACCGTCGCTGTTGCTCTCGTTGTTCGGCGCGAAGGGGTTCTTGCCGCGGGTGACGATGTTTTCCGCGCCCACCGTCAACTGGCCGCTCCAGGGCATGCGCCAGGTCAAACCCACGCCCAGGCCCTGCCATTTTTCCGGCTGGCCGGGCACGTCGACGACGCGACCGATGATGTTGGCACTGAAGGCGCCGTAGCCGCCGCCCACGCTCAGGGTCTTGCTGTCCCATTCGTCGGCCAGCGCGGGTGCCGCATCGGCGAGCGGGACCAGGCGGGCCTTGGCGAAGGTGCCGCCGATGGAGACGAAGCCTTCGCGGCCGATGTTCTTCTGGCCGAAGACCGTCAGATCGTTCTGTTCGACCCGCGAGGCGGGCGAGCGGACATTGCCGGTCAGCCACGCCGGCAGCGTGTCGCGGCCGGTGCCGGCGCTGACCGACAGGCGGCCACCGTCGCGGTTGAACCCGGCCGTCGCCGACAGGTGGCGGCTATTGGTGTCTTCTTCGTCGCCCAGGCTGGCCAGCATGCAATGGCTGGCCAAACCGCTGATGCTGGTGCCGCGGCTGCTGTTGCAGAGCAGCCCCAGCGAATCGCCGGACGACAGCCCGAAAGCGGCATCGAGCGAATTACGGCCGAAATGCCAGCGGGCACCGGCTTTCTGTTCGCCGGTCGGCTCCAGGTAAAGCAACGCCTCGACCTTGCCGCTGCCCTTGTTCCACACCGGCAGCACGGTGCCGCTGGCGTCGCTTCCCGGCGGCAGCGCCTGCGCATGCGCGCCCGTGGCCGCGGCGAGCGCGGTCAGCAGGGCTAGCGTGAGTCGCATCGGGATTCGCATGTGAACGTTCAGACAAAAAGGCAGCCGTCGAGTTCCCGGTGGGCCGGGCCGACGATCGTAGGCGATTTATGATTCTTTAACAAGTCTCCGTCCTCCCCAGAACGCAGTCCCGTCGCATCGGTCCGTCGGAACGGTTGCCTTGGGCAACCGTTGTCATTGCAACCTTTCAGAGCCCGGCGCAGCTGCCGGAACCGTCGCAAACAATACGCCGAATTCGGTCAAAGGGAAGTGATATTCACGTCCGCAGAACTCGCACCGGATGTCCACCGTGCCGGTCGGCTCGGCGGCCGCGCGGGCCTCTTCTTCACCCAGGGACTGGAGCATGGCCTCGACCCGTTCGCGCGAGCAGGTGCAGGCGAAACGCATGGCCTTGCCGCCCAGCAGCTGCGGTGCTTCCTCGTGGAAAAGGCGATGCAGCAGGGCCTCGCCATCGACCTCCAGCAGCTCGGCCGTCGCCAGGGTGTCGAACAGCGCGCAGGCGCGGGTCCAGCCATCCTGGTCGCCGGTGTCGCCGGGCAGCTTTTGCAACAGCAGGCCCGCAGCGCGGTCGCCGTCGGCGGCCAGCAGCAGCCGGGTCGGCAACTGTTCGGACTGGCGGAAATAATCCTCGAAGGCCTCGTCCAGGGTCGCCGCATCGAGCGCGACCAGGCTCTGGTAGCGCTGCGGTTCGCGTGGATCAAGTCCGGGGTTTTCGATGGTGATGGCCAGCAGCGCCGCTTCGCCGAGCTCGCGCAGGTCGGTGGGCGCATCTTCGTCGTTGCCGTCGGCCAGTTGCACGATCCCGCGCAGCGTGCCGGCCGCCGTGCATTCGGCGAACAGCGTGCGCAGCGCACCGGGCGCGCGCAATTGCACGGACAACCGCCCCTCGACCTTGGTGTGACCGGTGAACAGTGCGGCGGCCACGCAGGCCTCGCCGAGCAGGCGGCGCGCGGTCGGCGGATAGCTGGCGTGGCTGAGGATCTCGCGCCAGGCCGCGTCCAGATGCACGTGGACGCCGCGCACGCCGGCGGTGGGCAGCAGGAATCGGGTCAGTTGGTCTTGATGGTTCATGGCAAGGGCATGGGCAGGGCCTGTTGCCGGATAATGCGACAGGCCGCGCGAGTCAGGGGAATGCGATGACGATGGGGACGCAACGGGAAGATCACAAGGCGCCGCCGCGGCGCGGGCGTCGCTGGCTGCGCTGGCTGATGGCCTTGCCGCTGCTGTTCGCCGCGGCCAGCGCGCTGCAGGTGATCGTGCTGCGCTTCGTCGATCCGCCGCTGACCACCACGATGGCGCTGCGCCATGTGGAAGCGTGGGGCGAGGGCGACTGGGGATTCCGGCTGCAGTACCAGTGGCGGGACCTGGCGCAGATGGCGCCCAGCGTGCCGATCTCGCTGGTGGCCGCCGAGGACCAGCGGTTTCCCTATCACCGCGGATTCGACCTGCAGGCGATCGAGAAGGCGCGCGACCACAACGCGCGCGGCGGGCGCCTGCGCGGCGCCAGCACCATCACCCAGCAGGTCGCCAAGAACCTGTTCCTGTGGCAGGGCCGCAGTTGGCTGCGCAAGGGGCTCGAGGCCTGGTACACGGTGTTGTTGGAGGTGTTCTGGTCCAAGCAGCGCATCCTGGAGACCTACGCCAACATCGCCGAATTCGGCGACGGGGTGTATGGCGCGCAGGCCGCGGCGCGCCAGTTCTGGGGCAAGGACGCTGCGCGGCTGACGCCGGGCCAGTCGGCGCTGCTGGCGGCGGTGCTGCCGGCGCCGCGCCGCTACGATGCGCGGCAACCGGGTCCCTATGTGCAGCGGCGCGCGGCGTGGATCCAGCGCCAGGCGCGTCAGCTCGGCGGTGCTGGTTACCTGGCGCCTTAGTGCCCCGGGCCGTGGCGTGCCGCCTCGCGCATGCCACCGGTGCCCGCGCTGGCCGGCTTGGCGCCGGCTCCGTAACATCGGCCCATGGAGACCGATCGCCTCACCGTCGTCATCGCCGCCTGCAACGAAGCGGAGAGCCTGCCGCGATTGCATCCGCGCATCGTGGCGGCGCTCGCCTCGGTGCCGGATCTGGACGCGCGCATCCTGTATGTCGACGACGGCAGCAGCGACGGCACCTGGCAGCTTTTGCAATCGTTGACGGCGGCCGATCCGGCGGTGGGCGCGATCCGCCTGTCGCGCAATTTCGGCAAGGAGCTGGCGTTGACCGCGGGCCTGGACCAGGTCGAGGCCGGTGCGGCGCTGCTGCTCGACGCCGACGGGCAGGATCCGCCCGAGCTGATTCCCGCCTTCGTCGCGCTGTGGCGGGAAGGCTACGACAACGTTTTCGGCACCCGGCGTGTGCGCGCGGGCGAACGCTGGATCAAACGGGTGGCGGCGGCATCGTTCTATCGCGTGATCGGACGCCTGTCGCGCACGCCGATTCCTGCCGACACCGGTGATTTCCGGCTGCTGTCGCCGCGCGCGCTGGCCGCGCTGCGGCAACTGCGCGAGCGCCATCGTTTCATGAAGGGGCTGTTCGGCTGGGTCGGATTCCGCCAGGTCGCGCTGCCCTACAACCGCGAGCCGCGGCTGGCCGGGCGCAGCAAGTTCACGTTCTGGAAGCTGTGGAATTTCGCCCTGGAGGGCATCACCAGTTTCTCCACCGCGCCGCTGCGGGTGGCGACCTACCTGGGCCTGTTCACCGCGGTATTCGCGCTGGCCTTCGCGGTCTGGGTGGTGGTGAAGGCGGCGCTGTGGGGCGATGCGGTGGCCGGCTGGCCGACGATGATGGCGGTGATCCTGTTCCTGGGCGGGGTGCAGCTGATCGCGCTGGGCTTGATCGGCGAATACCTGGGCCGCCTCTACGACGAGGCCAAGCAGCGCCCGCTTTATTTCGTCGACGCGCGGATCGGGGCGGCGGGAGTATGCTCGGGCCCTCCGTCCAGACAGGGAGTGGGCCATGCTTACGGTGCGGCAGCTGTTGGGGATGAAGAAGGCTGAGGTGTACGCGGTCGGCGACGACGCGGCGGTGATCGATGCGGTCCGCCTGATGGCCGACAAGAGCATCGGCGCGGTGTTGGTGATGCGCGGCGAACGCCTGGTCGGCATCCTGTCCGAGCGCGACTACGCCCGCAAAGTGGTTCTGCGCGACCGCTCTTCGGCGACCACGCAGGTTTCCGAGATCATGACCGCCGAGGTCGTCAGCGTGACGTCGGCCGAGTCGGTGGATCACTGCATGCAGATCATGACCGAGCGCCGGATCCGGCACTTGCCGGTGGTCGAGGAGGGCGCGGTGCTCGGAGTGATTTCCATCGGCGATCTGGTCAAGGCCGTCATCGAAGACCAGCGGCGCGACATCGACCAATTGCAGCGCTATATCGCCAGCTGATCGGTGCGCCGGCGGTGCACTGCTGTTGCGCCGCTGACACGCGGTGGGGCGGCCACGCGCGGGCGCAGTCTTATTTGGCGTACTTGCCGCCGCAATCGGTGTCCTTGCCGGGGCCGGTTTCGATCGTCGCCAGCAGGGCGGCCGGCGGCGCAATGGTGCCCAGCGCCACCGCGATCGCGCCGCGCAGGCCCAGTGCCTTCAGATCGGGGAAGAAGGACGGGTCGGCGAAGGTGCCGCCGATGCGCAGCGGCGAACGGAAGGTGAGGATGCTGCGGTCCTTGGGGCGTGGCTTCAGCAACAGGTCGAGCTTCTCGTTCTTCAGGTCGATGGTGCCCTCGCCGACGATGAGCGTGTCGCTGGTGTCGAAGGCGAGCGCGCGGCTGGTCATCAATCCATCGCGCACGCCGAAGTCGGCGAATGCGCAGCGCAATGGAATCTGGCGGTCGTCGGTGAGCAGGAACTTGAGCGACTCGGCGATGTCCAGCCCGGCCAGCTCCATGATCAGGTTGCCGATGTGGCCGCGACCCATGCCCAGGCCGACATCGCCATCGGAGCTGCCGAGCATCAGTGCGATCGAGTTGCCGGAGCCGCTCAGCGTCACGTCGCCGCTGATGGCGCCTTCGGCCTGCTGCGCAAGCTTGGCATCGGGGAACAACTGGCCCAGGTGCAAGCCGCGCACCTGCGCCTGCAGGCGCGTATCGATGGTCGGTTTGCGCGCGTCCATGCGGATGTTGGAGCGGATGTCGCCGCCGGCCACGCCGAAATTCAGCGGTTTCAGTTCCAGCAAGCCGTCGACCAGGCTCAACGTCGCATCCATGTCGTCCAACGGAAGCAGCGGCGCATTGATGCGATGCGCGACCCAGTGCACCTGCGCGTCCATGGCGCGCAGCTTGGACAGGTCGTAAGGCCGCTGCGGCAGGAGGCGCGCGCTGGCGTGCAGTTTCGCCGCTTCGGCTTTCTGTGCGGCATTGGCGGTCTCGCCGGCATCGGTCCTCGGTGGCGCGCCGACGAAACCTGCGAGGTCGTCGAAGTCCAGCCGCTGCGACACGAGGTCGGCGCGCAGGAATGGGCGGTCGCCCCCGACATCGATCTGCGCGGTGCCGGCCAGGTCGCTGTCGCCCGCGCGACCCTTGAAGTCTTCGTAGCGCCAGATGTCGTTGTTGCGGCGCAGGCGTCCGTCGAGCTGATAGGGCGGTGTTGAAGGAATCGCGATGCCCAGCAGCGGGTAAAGGTCCTCCATGTCCTGTCCGGACAGCGCCATCTGCAGATCGAAGACCTGGAACTGGAAGGGGTTGGTCAGCGTGCCCCGCACATGCGCGCGGGTCGCGCCGGCGCCGCCGCGCAGATCGATGCGGAACGGATGATCGGTGTCGCTCAGCTCCAATGGCGAGGCGGTGCTGCCTTTCAGCGTGAATGGATTGCCTTTCCAGCGGCCCTTGCCTTCGATGCCGATCGGTGCCGCGTCGCCGCGGCCGCTCACCGGCAGGCTGTTGACGCTGACGTCCACGTCGGTCTTGCCCGCCGCGTCGACGAACTTCATGCGGCCCTCGTGCACACGCAAGCGGCCCAGCGTCGGCAGCTTGCCGTCGCCGCCGCCATCCTTGAACACCCAGTTGCCAGCGTGGCCCTTGTCGCCGGTTTCCAGCAGCAGGTCGGGCTGGTCCAGGCGGATCTCGGGAATACGCACATTGCCGGCCAGCAACGGCAACAGGCGGATGTCGATCTCGGCGCGGCCGATATGCGCCATGCTCACCTGCTTCGACCAGTCCGCATTGGCCAGGGTCAAGCGGTCGCCGCGAATGGTGGTGGTCCGGCCGAGGTCCACATCGAGGTTGCCGATGTGGAACTCGCGCCCGGTGCGGGCCTGCACGGCGCGTTCGACCGGGCGCTTGAACCAGTTCCAGTCCCAGAAGATGACCAGCAGCACCAACACGAGGCCGAGCACGCCGAGGACAGAACTCCAGCGACGCCGGCGCGGGCTCCAGCGATGCCAGGCGGAACGGCTGCGGGATGGGGGTGGGGCAGACGCGGCATTCATGCGCCCATGGTTGGCGCAGCGGCGTGCACGAGGTGCGAACGACCCTTGAAGACCGTGTCAGTGGGGCGGTCGTTGGATCAAAGAACCTGCTGGGTCACCGCGACGAAGTGACAGACGCTGCCGGCGAGCACGAACAGGTGCCAGATCGCGTGGAAATAGCGCACCGTGTCGCGCTGGTAGAACCAGGTGCCGAGCGTATAGAACAGACCCCCGGCGAGCAGCCACGCCAGCGTGACCAGATCCACCGAACGCAGCAGGGGCTGGATGGCGACGATCACCAGCCAGCCCATCGCGATGTAGATCAGCGTGGACAGCAGTTTGAAGCGGCCGGTGAAGAACAGCTTGAAGATCACCCCGGCCACCGCCAGTGCCCAGATCGCCGAAAACAACCCCCAGCCCCATGGACCGCGCAGGCTGATCAGCGTGAATGGGGTGTAAGTGCCGGCGATCAGCAGGTAGATCGCGCAGTGGTCGAAGATCTGCAGGCGCGCTTTTGCGCCGGGGTGCGGGATCGCGTGGTACAGCGTCGAGGCCACGTAGAGCAGCAGCAGGGTCACGCTGAACACGATCGAGGTCGCGAGCTGCCAGGCATCGCCATAGACCGCGGTGAGCGTGATGAGCACCGAGCCTCCGGCCAGCGCGGCGATCGCGCCGAGGCCGTGGGTGAGCGCGCTGGCCAGCTCGTCGCGGAAGTCCGTGGAGGGGGTGGCGTCGGCTTTCATGCGGGCAACTTACCGCAAATGCGAGCAGCTCGCATCGGCAATCCGCAGTCGTGGCCTCGCCGTTGTAGGAGCGGCTTCAGCCGCGACTGCAGGATCAGCGGTCGCGGCTGAAGCCGCTCCTACATGAAGGGGTAGCGGACTCAATCCACCGCGACGGCGTGAGCGTGCTCGCGGGTCGCGGAGAAGCGGACATCGGGCGCGCGTTCCACCGCCAGCTGCAGGTTCACGCGGGTCGGTGCCAGGTACACCAACTGGCCGGTGGCATCGACGCTGAGGTTGGGCGCGTTTTTCTCACGGAACTCTTCAAGCTTCTTCGGGTTATCGCAGTGCACCCAGCGCGCGGTGGTGACGTTGACTGGCTCGAAGATCGCATCGACGCCGTACTCGTCCTTGAGGCGGTAGGCGACCACGTCGAACTGCAGCACGCCGACCGCGCCGAGGATCAGGTCGTTGCTCATGAGCGGGCGGAAGAACTGGGTGGCGCCTTCCTCCGACAGCTGTGCCAGGCCCTTCTGCAGCTGCTTGAGCTTGAGCGGATCGCGCAGGCGCGCGCGGCGGAACAGCTCCGGCGCGAAGTTCGGAATGCCGGTGAACGACAGGTTCTCGCCTTCGGTGAAGGTGTCGCCGATGGAAATGGTGCCGTGATTGTGGATGCCGATCACATCGCCGGGCCAGGCCTCGGCGGCGATCTCGCGGTCCGAGGCCATGAAGGTCAGCGCGTTGGCCAGCTTCACTTCCTTGCCGCTGCGCACGTGGAAGGCCTTCATGCCGGCGGCGAAACGGCCCGAACACACGCGCATGAACGCAACGCGGTCGCGGTGCTGCGGATCCATGTTGGCCTGGATCTTGAACACGAAGCCGGTGAGCTTGGCTTCGGTGGGCTGCACGTCGCGGCCGGTGGTGGCGCGCGGCTGCGGCGGCGGCGCGTGCTCGGCGAAGAAGTCCAGCAGCGGCTGCACACCGAAGTTGTTCACGCCCGAACCGAAGAACACCGGGGTCTGCCTGCCGGCCAGGTAGGCCTGCACGTCGAACGGATGGCTGGCGCCCTGCACCAGTTCCAGTTCGTCGCGGACCTGCTGCAGCAGTTCGGTGCCTATGCGTTCGGCCACGCCGGGATCGTCGATCGAGGCGAAGATGGTCGAATCCTGGCGGGTGAAGTTGCGGCCGGGCTCGTATAGATGCACCTCGCCGGTGAGCAGGTGGATCACGCCCTTCAGGCGCTGGCCCATGCCGATCGGCCAGGTCACCGGCGCGCACTGGATGCCGAGCACGGTCTCCACTTCGTCCAGCAGGTCGATCGGGTCCTTGCCTTCGCGGTCGAGCTTGTTGATGAAGGTCATGATCGGGGTGTCGCGCAGGCGGCACACTTCCATGAGCTTGATCGTGCGTTCTTCGACGCCCTTGGCGACGTCGATCACCATCAGCGCCGAGTCCACCGCGGTGAGCACGCGGTAGGTGTCCTCGCCGAAGTCGGCGTGGCCGGGAGTGTCGAGCAGGTTGATGATCTTGCCTTCGTACGGGAATTGCATCACCGAGGAGGTCACGGAGATGCCGCGCTCCTTCTCCAGCGCCATCCAGTCGGAGGTGGCGTGGCGGGCGGCCTTGCGGCCCTTGACCGAGCCGGCCATCTGGATCGCGCCGCCGAACAGCAGCAGCTTCTCCGTCAGCGTCGTCTTGCCGGCGTCGGGGTGGGAAATGATGGCGAACGTGCGGCGGCGCGCGGCTTCGGTGGAAACGTCGGACATGAGCGAGCGCGCCGGGGACGGCGCAGCAGGGGCAGCGGAAGAGCCGCCGATTATAGGCGTAAGGCCTGTCCGCTGCGCGGTTCTGCCCCGCGGTTGTGCTTGCGTGGCCCATCCCGCTGCGCGGGCTGTGCCCCCCCGGTTGTGCTTCGCAAAACATAGGAGCGGCTTCAGCCGCGACTGAGGGATCCGGCGGTCGCGGCTGAAGCCGCTCCTACAGTGGGGACCTTCTCGAAGCCGGGATCCGGCAGATACCGATGGGATGTCCAACCGAGCCGGGCCAGCCCCCTCCCGTCAGGGCGGTGCCCAGACCGTAAGCCGACAATAACAACCGCCCACACCCCACGCGCGCCACCTCAATCCCCTCCTAACCGCAAGCGACGAAAAACACAGATGCCGCGCGGGCGGCAGAAGAGCCCGCCTACCGCGGGCCGGCGCCGGGTCCGCCGGCCGGCGGGGCGTCGGAGGCGACCGGAAACCGCAGTTCCCCCAGCGGCCCGGCCATCCGGAACGGGATCGCGGCCAGCCGCAGGCCGGCATTGACCTGCACCGCGAAATGCAGGTGCGGCGCGGTGCTGAAGCCGGTCTGGCCGGAACGGGCGATGCGCTCGCCGGCCTGCACCGACTGCCCCGGGCGCACCAAGATGCCGTCCGGGGCGAGGTGGGCATACACCGCCATGCTGCCGTCGCGGTGCAGGATGCGGATCACGTTGGCGGCGGCCCCGTAGCGCTCCTGGTCCACCCCGGCCTGGTGGAAGTCGGCCTGGACCTGCAGCACCACCCCGTCGCGGGCGGCCAGGATCGGCGTGCCCTCGGGCAAAGCGAAGTCCAGCGCATAACGGTTGCCCGCATCGCGATGGCTGAACGCGCCCTCGAACCCCTGGTCGATGCGGACCGGCGCGCCTGCGAAGGGCAGGGCATAGAGATGGCCGTCGGGCAGGGCCGCCGGATCGCCGGGGATCGCGTCCAGCCACAGGCCCAGGGCGCCGCCACTGCCGCCCTCGTCGACGCGATAGACCCGGGCCAGCTCGCGCTGTTCGCCCGGCCGCAGCAGCGCCCGTAGCGGCAGGGCAGGCGCACTGGCGTAGCCGCTGTCGTTGCCGATCCGCAATTGCACCTGCGCCGGGCCGGCCAAGGGGTTCTCCACCCAGACCCGATAGCCGCCGCTGGCCGGCGCCAGGCGCAGCCATTCGCGGCCGCTGCTGTCCGGGCGCGGCGGCTCGCTGGCCACGCCGCCACGCCAGTCCAGCAGGCGCTGGCCATGGACGAGCCCGGGCGATGCCAGCAGCACGGCGGCGAGGATCAGGGGAAAGCGCATGCGGCGGATTATGCGATGGCGAACCGTCGACTTGGTTGCGAATGTATCCATCGCTCCATCCGCATAAAGCGATTGACAGGCCTGGCAATCGCTGGCATCGTGCACGCACCATCGAGACCGGCGGAGGGACAGGCCCTTTGATGCCGGGGCAGCCAGCGGGCGCGCAAGCGTCTGTGTAGGTGCCAAATCCTGCGGGGACCTCCGCGTCCGCCGAAAGATGGTTCGATCGCTGCCTTCCGCACGTCGAACGCGAGCTCCGCGAAGCTCGATGGCCGTTTCTCCCCTCCGGAAAACCGCCATGAGTCTCGTCAACGCCGCCGCCCGTTTTTCCCGCGCAGATGTCCTTCCCGCAGATGCCTCCGTAGGCCTGGATGCGCCCGATGCGCGTACGGCCGTGCGTGGCGAACACGCGGTGGTGCTGCGCATGCGCCACGCCGGGGCGCGTCCCGTCGTGCTGCGCTACGAGCTGGTCGGGCCGGCCGGCGCGCCAGTGCTGTTCGTGGCCGGCGGCATTTCCGCCCACCGCCACGTCGCCGCCAATGCCGAGTTCCCGGAGAAGGGCTGGGCCGAAGGGCTGGTCGGCGCCGGCCGCGCGCTCGATCCGCAGACCCACCGCCTCCTCGCCTTCGACTTCATCGGCGCCGACGGCAAGCTTGATGCGCCGATCGATACCGCCGACCAGGCCGACGCGATCGTGCTGCTGCTCGACGCGCTGGGCATCACCCAGTTGCAGGGCTTCGTCGGCTACTCCTATGGCGCACTGGTCGGCTTGCAACTGGCGATCCGCCAGCCGTCGCGCCTGCAGCGGCTGGTCGCCGTCAGCGGCGCGCACCGCCCGCATCCCTATGCCGCCGCCTGGCGTGCGCTGCAGCGGCGCGCGGTCGCGCTGGGCCAGTTGCAGTGCGCCGAGGACCACGGCCTGGCGCTGGCACGGCAATTCGCGATGCTGAGCTACCGCACGCCGGAGGAATTCGGCGAGCGCTTCGATGCGCCGCCGGAGCTGGTCAACGGCCGGGTGCGCGTGGCCGCCGAGGACTACCTCGACGCGGCCGGCGCGCAGTACGTCTCGCGTACCCCGGTCGATGCCTACCTGCGCCTGTCCGAATCGATCGACCTGCATCGGGTCGAACCGGCCGAAGTCGCCGTACCCACCGTCGTCGTCGCGGTGGAGGGCGATCGCCTGGTGCCGCTGGCCGACCTCGTCAATCTCGTCGAAGGCCTGGGCCGGCGCGGCAGTCTGCGCGTGCTGCGTTCGCCGTACGGCCACGACGCCTTCCTCAAAGAAATCGATCGCATCGACGCGATCCTCGCCACCGCCTTCCGCAATTCCGGAGAAACCGCATGAGCACCCACACCGCCGCCGACGTCCCCTGTAGCGCTGCCACTTCCGCGGTGCGCGCCGGCATCGACCGCGACACTGCCTATGGCGCGGTGACGCCGCCGCTGGTGCTGTCGTCGAATTTCTCCTTCGATGGTTTCGGCAACAAGCGCCAGTACGACTACACACGCAGCGGCAACCCGACCCGCGACCTGCTGGGCGAGGCGCTGGCCGAACTCGAAGGCGGCGCCGGCGGGGTGGTCACCGCCACCGGCATGGGCGCGATCACCCTGGTCCTCAACGCGCTGCTGCAGCCCGGCGACAAGCTGGTGGTGCCGCACGATGCCTACGGTGGCAGTTGGCGTCTGTTCAATGCGCTGGCGACCAAGGGCCACTTCGAACTGATCACCGCCGATCTCACCGATCCGCGTTCGCTGGCCGATGCGCTGTCGCAGTCGCCGCGGCTGGTGCTGATCGAAACACCGTCCAACCCGTTGTTGCGCATCAGCGACCTGCGCTTCGTCATCGAGGCCGCGCACAAGGCCGGCGCGCTGGCGGTGGTCGACAATACGTTCCTGTCGCCGGCGCTGCAGCGCCCGATCGAATTCGGCGCGGACCTGGTGCTGCATTCGACCACCAAGTACGTCAACGGCCACAGCGACGTGGTCGGTGGCGCGGTGATCGCGCGCGACGCGGAGGTGCACCAGCAACTGGTGTGGTGGGCGAATGCGCTGGGCCTGACCGGCTCGCCGTTCGACGCGTTCCTCACCTTGCGCGGGCTGCGCACCCTGGACGCGCGGCTGCGCGTGCACCAGGAGAACGCGCAGGCGATCGCCGCGCTGCTGCAGGACCACGACGCCGTGGCGAACGTCTATTACCCGGGCCTGCCCTCGCATCCCGGGCATGCGGTGGCGGCGCGCCAGCAGAAGGGTTTCGGCGCGATGATCAGTTTCGAACTGGGCGGCGCCACCCCGGCCGCGCAGGAGGCGGCGGTGCGCGCCTTCGTCGATGGGCTGCGCTATTTCACCCTGGCCGAATCGTTGGGTGGCGTGGAAAGCCTTGTCGCGCATCCGGGGTCGATGACGCATGCGGCGATGACGCCGGAAGCACGCGCCAAGGCCGGCATCAGCGACGGACTGTTGCGCCTGTCGGTGGGCATCGAGTCCAGCGAGGACCTGCTGGCCGACCTGGCCGCCGGCCTGGCGCGCGCGCGCCAGGCACTTGCCGAGCCGGCGCCGGGCGAGGCCGCGCGCAAACTGGCCGACGCATGAGCAGTGCCGCACCCCTGGCTTCTTCGCGCCGCAGCCCCCTCGCGCGCACGCCGCGCCTGGCATTGCTGGGCACCGGCACCGTCGGCAGTGCGTTCGTGGCGCGCTATGAATCGCTGCAGCAACGGCAGCTGCGGCTGCCGCGCTTCGAATGGCTGGCGAACTCGCGGCTGGCCTGCGACTGCGGCGCCGGTGTGCTGACCGCGCTGCAGCAGGCGCGGCAGGCACCGCGCAGCGAGCAGGTGCTGCAGCCGTGGGCGGAGACGCCGGCGCTGCACGCCGGCGACGTGCTGGTCGATGCCACCGCCAGCGACGCGGTCGCCGGCTGGCACGCCGAGTGGCTGGCGCGCGGCGTGCACGTGGTCACCGCCAACAAGCTGGGCCAGGGCGCCCAACTCGAGCGTGCGCAGGCGATCCAGCAGGCGCGCCACCAGGGCGAGGCCCAGTACGGCGACAGCGCCACGGTCGGCGCGGGCTTGCCGCTGCTGAGCAGCGTGCGCGCACTGGTGGCCGGCGGCGACCGCATCCATGCCATCGAGGGCGTGCTGTCGGGGTCGCTGGCGTGGCTGTTCCATCATTTCGATGGCGGGCGTGGTTTTTCCGAATGGGTGCGCGAGGCCGCGCAGGCCGGTTACACCGAACCGGACCCGCGTATCGACCTGTCGGGCGAGGACGTGCGCCGCAAGCTGCTCATTCTGGGGCGTGCGGCCGGCCTGTCGCTGCGCGCCGAACAGGTGGAGGTGGCCTCGCTGGTGCCGCCCGCGCTGACCTCGATCGATGGCGAAAGCTTCCTGGCGCGGGCCTCGGAGCTCGACCAGGCGCTGGCGCAGCGTAGCGTGCAGGCGCGCGAGGCCGGTCGCGTGCTGCGATTCGTCGGGCGGGTGGATGCGCACGGTGCGACCGTGGGTCTGCGCGAGCTGCCTGCTACGCATCCGCTGGCCGGTGGCGGCGGCACCGACAATCGGGTGGCGATCCATAGCGATCGCTACGATGAGCAGCCGCTGTTGATCCAGGGCCCGGGCGCGGGCGCGCAGGTCACTGCCGCCGCCCTGCTGGACGACGTGCTGCGCATCGCGGTGGCCTGAGGCCGCAGAGTTCATCTCCCGGTGCGATGGACCGCGCTTCCTGCAGGAGCGGCTTCAGCCGCGACCGAGGGATCGGTCGGCTGCGTCGTCGCCTGCCGTGAAGAAATGGGCTGCACCCTCGCGCTCTCCCGCAAAAGAAAGGTTCTTCTCCCATCAATGGGACGGCTGCAGCTTGCGCGGCTTGCGAGGTGGGGGTTGTTGAGGGGCGCGCTTGCTGTGGGCGGTGGGTGGCGTCGGCTTACGGTGCGGGCACCTTCCCGTCAGGACGGGGCCCACACCGTAAGCCGACGCCACCCACCGCAAACGCGCAAGCGCCCCTCAATAAACCCCCACCTCGCAAACCGCAGAAACCCGAACTATCCCGCACATGGGAGAAGAACCAAAAGAAAGCACGCAGTGAGGAGACACTGCGTGCCGGAGCAGGGCGACGGGCGCGGCCCGCAGCGAGTGCGCTCAGTCGGAGAGCGCTCGCAGCAATGCGGCATTGAAACGGACCGGGTCCTGCACCTGCGGCGAGTGGCCGAGGTCGGCGAACTCGACCAGCTTCGCCCCGGGGATCGCCTGGGCGGCGCGCCTGCCCAGTGCGGGGTAGTCGCCGATTCGTGCACGGACTTCAGGCGGCGCCTTGTCGCGGCCGATCGCCGTGCGGTCCTTCAGGCCGATGAAGAGCGTGGTTGGCACCGCCAGCTTCGGCAGCTCGTAGACCACCGGCTGGTTGAACACCATGTCGTAGGTCAGCGCCTGGTTCCAGGCCACCGCCTGCTTGCCTTCGCCCAGGTACATGCCGGCCTGCATGCGTGCCCAGCGTTCGTACTCGGGCTTCCATTGGCCGCCGTAGTAGATTTGCTGTTGGTACTGCTTGATGCTGTCGAACGTGGTGTTGAGTTCGCCCGCGTACCAGTCGTCCACGCTGCGCCACGGCACGCCTTCGGCTTTCCAGTCCTCCAGGCCGATCGGGTCGACCAAGGCGAGTCTGGCGGTGTCCTGCGGGAACATCAGCGCGTAGCGGAGCGCCAGCATGCCGCCCATCGAATGACCGACGACCGTGGCATCGGTGATGCCGAGCGTGCGCAGCAGCGCATGGGTGTTGTCGGCCAACTGGGCGAAGGAGAACTGATAGGCCTGCGGCTTGCTCGATTTACAGAAGCCGATCTGGTCCGGCGCGACCACCCGGTAGCCGGCCGCGGCCAGCGCGGCGATGGTGTCCTGCCAGGTGGCGGCGCAGAAATTCTTGCCATGCAGCAGCACGACGCTGCGGCCATTGGGCGTGCCGGTCGGGGCGACGTCCAGGTAGGCCATTTCCAGGTCCTGACCCTGCGAGCGGAATCGGTGCAATTGCACCGGCCAGGGATAGTCGAAACCTTCCAGGCGAGGACCGTAGGCCGGCTGTGCCAGTGCCGGCAGTGAACCTGCGCCCAGCGCCAGGAGAAGAACGATGAGCTTGCCGCGCATGGGCGTTCTCCGGTCAGGGCCGTTGCGGGTGGGCACTGGCGGCTTCGGCACGGACGCGCTGCTGCCTCAGCATTCGATGACGTTCACCGCCAGGCCGCCACGGCTGGTTTCCTTGTACTTGTCCTGCATGTCGCGGCCGGTGTCGCGCATGGTCTTGATGACCTTGTCCAGCGAGACCTTGTGCTTGCCGTCGCCGCGCATCGCCATGCGCGAGGCGTTGATCGCTTTCACCGCGCCCATTGCGTTGCGCTCGATACAGGGGATCTGCACCAGTCCGCCGATCGGGTCGCAGGTCAGGCCGAGGTTGTGCTCCATGCCGATTTCGGCGGCGTTCTCGACCTGGCCGGGGTTGCCGCCCAGCGCGGCGACCAGGCCGCCGGCGGCCATCGAGCACGCCACGCCGACTTCGCCCTGGCAGCCGACCTCGGCGCCGGAGATCGAGGCGTTCTCTTTGTAGAGGATGCCGATGGCGGCGGCGGTCAACAGGAAATCGAATATGCGCTGTTCGCTGCTGCCCGGGCAGAAGCGATCGAAGTAGTGCAGCACGGAGGGGATGATGCCGGCCGCGCCGTTGGTGGGCGCGGTGACCACGCGGCCGCCGGCGGCATTCTCTTCGTTGACCGCCAGGGCATACAGGTTGACCCAGTCCAGCGTGGTCAGCGGGTCGCGCATCGCCGCTTCCGGCTTGGAAGACAGTTCGCGATACAGCGCCGGTGCGCGCCGCGAGACATGTAGTCCGCCGGGCAGCGTGCCTTCCTCGCGGATGCCGCGCGCCACGCAGTGCTGCATCGCGGTCCAGATCTCGCGAAGCCCATTGCGGATCTCGGTTTCGCTGCGCCAGCTCTTTTCGTTCTCGAACATCAGTTCGGCGATGCTCAGGCCGCTGCGCGCGCATTGCGCCAGCAGTTCGTCGCCGCTGTTGAAGGGATAGGGCAGGGGCGTCTGGTCGGCGACGATGCGATCGTCGGCGGCGTCATCCTGGTTCACCACGAAGCCGCCGCCGACCGAATAGTAGTCGCGGGTGGCGATCACTTCGTCCTGGGCGTCGTAGGCGGTGAAGCGCATGCCATTGGTGTGGAAGGGCAGCTTCTGCCGCTTGTTCATCGGCAGGTCGCGCTTCTCTTCGAAGGCGATCTCATGCTGGCCCATCAGGTTGAGGCGCTTGTCGGCGCGGATGCGTGCCAGCGTCGCCGGGATGATGTCCGGGTCGATCAGGTTGGGGCGATGACCCTCCAGGCCGAGCAGCACGGCCTTGTCGGTGCCGTGGCCGCGGCCAGTCAGGGCCAGCGAGCCGAAGACTTCGGCGCGGATCCGCGCGACATCGGCCAGCCGGCCGGCATCCAGCAACCAGCGGTGGACGAAGCGCTCGGCCGCGCGCATCGGGCCGACGGTGTGCGAGGAGCTGGGGCCGATGCCAATCTTGAAAAGGTCGAACGTGCTGACAGCCATGATGCGGAACACTGAAGATAAGAACGAATATTCTAATCCCCGGGCCGTGACAGGCCTGAACGCACTGCAGCATTCCGGCGAAGCCTATGCCTCTGACCTTGTACCAGCGTGACGATTGCCACCTCTGCGACCTTGCGGTGCAGGCGCTTGCGGCTGCGCGCGCGGGCGATTTCGCCAGTGTCTACATCGATGGCGAGCCGGCGCTGGAGACGCTTTACGGCGAGCGGGTGCCGGTACTGCGCGACGCATCCGGCCGCGAGCTGGACTGGCCGTTCGATGCGACGAGGTTGTCGGAGTGGTTGCTGGCGGGGCGCTGAAGCGGTAGGACGGTGCAAGACGTATCGGCGCCTGCTCACCTCGAGGGAGCTGCTTTGGATTTTCGGCCCGTTCGCAGCAAATTGTCGGGTGGCCGGGCTCGGGCCCGTTCGGGACCGTTCGGGACCGTTCGGGACCGTTCGGGACCGTTCGGGACCGTTGGCGCCATGGATGGCGCCAATGAGCCCCCATGGAGGGGTTCACGGCGTGTCCCGAACGGGCCCGAGCCCGGGCGCCGCGCAAAAAACCCTGGCAGCCGCACGCCGCATGGCGCTGAGTCCAGCAGGGCCCCAGGGATACCGGCGCTGAAGGCGTCCCTGGGGCACGACCTCACTTCGCCTTGAACACCACCTTGGTGCTGATCGCGGTCTCGTTCGGGATCAGCTTGGTGTCGGTCCAGTCGCCGCCGCCGACGCCGAAATCCAGGCGCTTCACCGTGGCCTTGCCGGCCAGTACCGGCTGCGCCCCAGCGGTCCAGGTGAAGGTCAGCGTGACCGGCTTGCTCACCCCGCGCAGCTCCAGCACGCCATCGGCCGCGTACTGGTTGCCGCCGAGCGCGCGGAATTTTTCGGCGTGGTAGCGCGCGGTGGCGAACTTGGCGACGTTGAAGAAGTCCGCGCCCTGCAGGGTGCTGTCGCGATCGGCGTTGCCACTGTTGGCGCCGGCCAGCGGGATCGTCACATCGAGCTTGGCGGTGGCGAGGTTGGCCGGATCGAAGCTGAGCTTGGTGTCGAAACCGGGGAAGCTGCCAGTGAAGACCTCGCCTTCGTACTTGCTGGCGAACACCAGGCTCGATCCAGCGGCCTGGACGTAGTCGGCGGCCAGCGCCGGGGCGGTGGCAAGCATCGCCACCAGCGAGGCGGCGACGGCCGCGGGAGATGCGAACTTGGAGGACATCAGGGGGTTTCCTCGGTCTTGGGAGTGAGCCAGCCGCGCGGCAGCATGCGGGCCAGGGTGGCGTCGTGCTGGAACAGATGATGGTAGAAGGCGGCGCCTGCATGCAGGACGACCACCGCGATCAGCAGCCAGAAGCCCCATTCGTGGACGGCATGGGACAGCTGGCGCAACGGTTCGTCGGGGGCGCTGAGCTTGGGCATTTCGACCAGGCCGAACCAGCGGAACGGCCGCAGGCCGCTGGCCGAGTCGTACAGCCAGCCCGACAACGGGATGGCGAGCGCCATCACGTACAGCAGGCCATGGGTGAGATGGGCGATTCGCGCCTGCCAGCCCGGCGTGCCGGGGACGGGACGCGGCGTGCCTGCGTACAGCCGCCAGCCCAGCCGCGCGACCATCAGCGCCAGCACGCACAGGCCCAGCGACTTGTGGGCGGTGTAGACCCAGAAGTATTTCGGCGTCTTGGGCAGTTCGCCCATGGTCAGGCCGACGATGCCCAGCGCCAGGATCAGCAGCGCGATCAGCCAGTGCAGGGTCTGGCTGACGCCGCCCCAGCGCTCGGCGGTGTTCTTCAAGGTCATGGCTGGTCTTCCTTGCGGTCGGCGGGCGGCGGATCGGCGGCGGGCGGGTCATGGGTTTGCGGGGCCGCGGCCGGTGGCTCGGCCACCGGCGGCGTCTCGACTTCGGGTGCGGGGGCGGGGGCCGGCAGCGCGGGCGCGTCTTCTTCCGCCTTGCCCTGGCGGACCGCCTCGGCCTCGATGCGCAACTCCACCGCATCGCCGATCACCGACTTCCATGCATCGATGCCGAAGTCGGCACGGCTGAGGGTGGCGGTGGCGGAGAAGCCGGCGGTGCGGTGGAACGGTGGCAGTGGATGACGCTTGAGCTGATTGAGGGTGACGTCCAGCGCGATCTCGCGGCTGACCCCATGCAGGGTCAGCGTGCCGAACACCCGCGCGTGCGTTGCATCCAGCGGTTCGATGCGGCCGGAAACGAAGTGCGCGTCCGGGAAACGTTCGCCGTCGAGCAGGCCGCGGGCCAGCACGGCCTGGTTCCACTTCGCATCGCCCAGGTCCAGCCGGCTCACCGGCACGGTCACCTCCAGGCGCGCGCCGGCCCAGTCGTCCGGGTCGAAGCGCAGCGTGCCCTGGCTGCCGGAGACCGTGCCCAGGGCCTTGGAAAAGCCGGCATGGTCGATCGCGAACAGCACGCGGGTGTGGATCGGGTCCAGGCTGTACTCGGCCGGTGCGGCGACGGCGCCACCGGTCAGCAGCAGGAGGGACAGCAGCAGGCGGGGTGGTAGACGGGTCATGGCGGCGATTCTAGGCATATCGATCCACTCCCGGCTTCGCTTGCGCCCGCAACGATCCGTTGCGAGCATGCCGGGCAGGAAGTAGGACGACAGGGAGAAGCCCGCCATGCGCGTGCTCAAGTGGTTGCTGTGCGGCCTGTGGATGCTGGCCGCAAGCGCTGTTGGCGCAGTGCCGGAATTGCCGAAGTTCGGCCTGGTCGATGGCGCCGATGGCTTGCCGTCGACCGACATTTCAGGCATCGCACAGGACCGCGACGGCTATCTGTGGCTGGCCACCGGCGATGGGTTGGCACGTTACGACGGCACCGGTTTCACCGTGTGGCGGCACGACCCGGACGACCCGCGCTCGTTGCCGAGCAACGCGCTGCAGGCGCTGTACATCGATGGCGAGGACCGGATCTGGGTCGGCACCGAAGGCCGCGGCGTGAGCATGCTCGATGTCGCGCGGCAGGGATTCCGCCATTACCGCGTCGATGCGCAGTCGCGGCCAGTGGAAGAAGGCGTGTTCGCGCTGGCCGGCCGCGGCCGCGAGGTATGGTTCGGCACCCAGGGCGGGCAGCTGTATCGCATCGGGCCAGACGATAGCTTGACCCACTTCGACCTGCGCCAGCAGTTTCCGGGCGACTCCCTGCATGTGATGGCGCTGGCCAGCGACCCGGGCGGCGACCTGTGGGTCGGCACCACCGGTGGGCTGCTGCGCTACGACGGGCAGGCATTGCGGCGGGAACCGTTGCCGGTCGAGGAGGGCGTGTTTGCGTTGGCATGGATCGACGACCGGTTGTGGCTGGCGAGTGCGGCCGGGGTCTTGCAGCGCGACGTGCGTGGCCATTGGCAGCAACCCGAGTGGGGCCGTGGCTTCAGCAGCGACGCCAGCAACATCCTGTGGGCGATGACCGCCGGCGGCGACGGGCAGTATTGGCTGGGTGGCGAGCAGGGCCTGTGGCGGGTCGATGATCGTGGCCAGCCGGTGCGGGTGGCGCTGGGCGATTCGGGCCAGCCCGAGCGACGCATCGTGCAGGCGCTGTTCCGCAGCCACGAGGGCGGATTGTGGGTGCCTGCGCTCGGCCGCGGGCTGGCCTATCTGCGCGCGGACTGGAAACGTACCGCGGTCATGCCGATGCCGCGCGATCTCGGCGACGGCGTGTATTGCCCGTTCGCGCCGGCCGCGCAAGGGGGCCTGTGGCAGATCACCGGCGAGGGCCGGCTGTCGCGGCTGGATACCCAGACCGGACGCCAGCACCCGCGGCCGTGGCGCACCGAGCAGCTGCGCGGCGTGCAGATGACGACCGGGCTGGAGGACCACCGCGGCCGGTTATGGATCGGCAGCTACCAGACCGGTCTGGCCCGGGTCGACCTGGGCAGCGGCGCCTATCGTGAGTGGCCGGCGGGCGGACGCGACGGCATGCCGCTGTACGGCGCGCCGGAGTGGATGATCGAAGATGCCGGCGGCGATCTCTGGCTGACCGTCCTCAACACGGTGCAGCATCGCGACGGCGAAACCGGCGCCTTGCTCGACGAGATCGTCGGCGATCGCAACCGGCCGCTGGACAGCACCAGCTTCGAACAACTCGGCCTGGGGCCGGGCGGGCAGGTCTGGCTGGCGGGCAATCGCGGCCTGTATGCCTGGGACCCCGCGCGCAAGCATTTCGCGTCGCTGCCTGGCCTGCCGCGCGATCCGGTCGAGGCGTTCGCGCTGGATCCGCAGGGCGGACTGTGGACGTATCGGCTCGGTCATCTGGAGTATTGGCGCCGCGACGAACAGGCGTGGCGGCGGCAGGCGCGCTACGGTGCCGACCGCGGCCTGCCCGCGACCGAGGTGATGGGGCTGCAGGTGGACGAGAGCGGCCGGCTCTGGCTGTCGACGCGGCGTGGCCTGTGGCGGTTCGATCCGCACGCCACGCCGGAGCATGTGCCGGTGCGCCAGTTCGGCCTGCGCGACGGCCTGTCCAGCCGCGAGTTCATCGACGAGTGCCTGCGCATGGATCGCGGCGGCGTCCTGCTGGGCGGCACCGTCGACGGCAGCATGCTGATGGTCGACACCCGCATGCCCGATGCGTTGCCGGCCTTGCCGCGCCTGCGCATCGAAGAGGTCAGCGTGCTGCGCGATGGACGCCGCCAGGTGCTCGCGCCGCCCGACGCGCTGCATCTGCTGGGCGGCGACCGGCAGTTGCGCGTGTCCACGCGGCTGCTGTCGTTCGGCGAGCCGCAGGGCAACCGCTACCGCTCGCGGCTGCTCGGGCTGGACGAGGAGTGGATCGAGCAAGGCCAGCTGGGGCAACGGGAATTCTCCGCGCTGCCGGCGGGCAGCTACCACCTGCAAGTGCAGGGCGTGGATTCGCGCGGCAATGCCTCCAGCGTGCGCAGCCTGCATTTCGACGTGGCGCCGCCGTGGTGGCGCAGCCGCTGGGGCATCGCCTTGCTGGTGCTGGCCGGCGCCCTGGTCGTGCTGGCTTCTTCCACGCTTTACCGGCGCCGGCTGCGCGCGCGCCATGCCTGGCAACTGGCACAGCACAAGCGCGAACTGGCCGAGCAGGCATCACAGGCGAAAACCCGCTTCCTGGCCACCCTGGGCCATGAAGTGCGCACGCCGATGACCGGCGTGCTCGGCATGACCGAACTGTTGCTGCAGACGCCGCTCAACGAACGCCAGCACGGCTATGCCAGTGCCATCGACGCCGCCGGCCGGCATCTGCTGCGACTGGTCAACGATGCCCTCGACCTGGCGCGCATCGAAGCCGGCAAGCTGTCGTTGCAGCGGCACGATTTCGACTTGCTCGCGCTGATGGACGAGGTGGTCGCGCTGGCGCGGCCGATCGCCGAGCGCAAGGGCCTGGCCTTCCGGTGGCAGGTCGCGCCGGGCTTGCCGGTGGCGTTGCGCGGCGATTCCAACCGCGTCCAGCAGATCCTGCTCAACCTGCTCTCCAATGCGACCAAATTCACCGAGCACGGCGAGGTGGCGTTGCACGCGATGCCGGGCGACCAGCACCGCAGCGTGGTGTTCGAGATCAGCGACACCGGTCCTGGGCTCAGCCAGGAACAACTGGCGCGGCTGTTCCATCGCTTCGAACAGGCCGCGGGCGCGCACATGCAGGCGCGCCACGGTGGCAGTGGGCTGGGCCTGGCGATCTGCCGCGAACTGGCCACGGCGATGGGCGGCACGATCGAGGTCGACAGCCTGCCCGGGCGGGGCGCGCGTTTCCGCGTCGAGTTGCCGCTGCCCTGGCTGGACACCGCCCAGGCAGCCGCCACCGTGCCGTCGTCTCCGACCCTGCCCGCGCTGCGGCTGTTGCTGGTCGAGGACGACGCCACCGTGGCCGAGGTGATCGGTGAGCTGCTGCGCGCGCGCGGGCATCAGGTCACCCATGTCGCCAACGGGCTGGCGGCGCTGGCCGAAGTGAGCGTGCAGCGCTTCGACGCCGGCCTCTTCGACCTGGACCTGCCAGGCCTGGACGGCCTGTGCCTGGTCCGTCAGCTGCGCACGATGGGGAATGCGTTGCCGGTGGTGGCGGTGACCGCGCGCTCGGACGCCGACGCGGAGCGGCTGGCCTTGGCTGCCGGCTGCAACGCCTTCCTGCGCAAGCCGGTCACCGGCGAAGCCCTGGCGCAAGCGCTGGCGCGACTCTGGCAGGGGCGCGCCAACGCGCCGGCAGGCGCCGAAACCCCGGGTTGACGGGGGCGGTCCGCGCGCCCGGCGCGGGTGCGCGACTTGCCAGCCACGGCCGCTGCTTGCACGATGCCGGCCGGGGACGGGCAGGGCGACGATGACGCGCACAGAGCAAACCATACGGCCGTGGCGGACGCGGTCCGGACGCGGATTCGCCAGCCTGCTGCTGCTTTGGCTGGGCTTGGCGTTGCCGGTATTGCCGGCAGCCGCCGCGGTGCCGGCCACGCCGCAGCCGCGCCAGGTCACCGTCGCCGATGGCCTGCCTTCCAATGCGATCAATGGCTTTTCCGAAGACGCCTACGGCTACCTGTGGCTGGCCAGTGGCGACGGACTGGCCCGTTACGACGGACGCGGCTACCGGATCTGGCGCATCGAGGACGGCCTGCGCGACAACATGATCTGGGCGGTGCATGCCGACCGCCACGGCCGGATCTGGATCGGCACCGAGAATGCCGGCCTGGTGATGCTCAGCGCCGATCGCCAGCGGTTCCACTACTACGACAGCAACGGCTATCCGCAGATGCTCGGGACCACGGTGTGGTGCATCGAGTCGACGCCGGACGACAGTATCTGGTTCGGCACTTCCACCGGCGGCCTGTACCAGATCGCGCCGGATGGGCAGATGCATCGCTTCCTGCCGATTCCCGGCGATGAGCGCAGCGTGCCGGCCAGTGCCATCAACTTCCTCAAGGTCGCGCCTGACGGCACCTTGTGGGTCGCCACGCGCAACGATGTCGCGCGCTGGACCGGCCACGATTTCGAGCGCCTGAAGTTGCCCGAGGCGATCAATCGATCCATCAACGGCATCACCATCGAGGCCGACGGCAGCCTGTGGATCGCCGATGCCAGCGGCAGCCTGCTGCTGCGCCGGCCCGACGGGGCGATCGTCGAGCAACCCTGGCGTGGCCTCGGCGACGAATCAGTGCTGGCGGTGCTGCTGCGCGACGGCGCCGGCAGCTACTGGCTGGACACGCTGTCCGGACTGGGGCGGGCCGCCGATGGCAAGCTGTACAACGTGCCGCTGTACAGCGCCTCGGCGCATGGCCTGGTCAAGCCGAACTGGTCCACCGCCCACGAAGACCGCGAAGGCGGGCTGTGGTTTGCCAGCCCCAATACCGGGCTGTGGCATCTGCCGGGCAACTGGCGCCAGTTCGCGGTGTTGTCCAATCGCCGCGAAGCGCCGGAAACGATCGCCAACCCGTACGTGCTGGCCGCCGCCAGCGGCGCCGATGGCCGGTTCTGGCTGGTCGGCACCCGTGGCGTGCTCGATCGGCTGGATCCGGCCACCGGCCAGGTCGAGCATCACCTGGCGCCGATCGATGGCCGCAAATGGCCGCAGTCGGTGCTGGAAGACCGCCAGGGGCGGGTCTGGATCGGCATGTTGCGCGCGCTGGTGCGCTACGACCCGCGCGATCGTTCGGTGCGGCGCTGGCGCGACGACGATCGCCAGGACCCGGCCACCGCCGGCGAAGCGGAAATGCTGCGCCAGAGTGCCGATGGACGGCTATGGATCTATTCGGACGTCGACGGTTTCCAGGTCCGCGACGAGGAGGGGCGCGTGCTGCGTACCATCGCCCACGACGCGCACGGCCTCAGTCGCGAGCTGGCGGTCAACGACATGGATGTCGGCCCCGACGGCGCGCTGTGGCTGGCGACCAGCCAAGGCCTGCTGCGCTGGGTGGAAGCGCAGGATCGCTTCGTCGCGGTGCCGGGCACGCCGGCGGTGCCGTTGTATGCGTTCCGGGTCACCGACGCCGGGGTCGCGTGGCTGGCCGGCATGGGCCAGCTGCGGCGCTATCTGTGGACCGGACGCCAGTTGCAGCTGCTGGATACGATCGGCGGCCGCCAGGAGTTTCCCGCGCTGGAACCGGGTGGAATGGTGATCGACGGTGCCGGCGTGGCCTGGCTGTCGAGCATGCGCGGCCTGATCCGCATCGATCCGGCCAGTGGCGCGATCCGCGTCTACGGCGTGCACGACGGCCTGCCCAGCCAGCAGTTCCGCCGCCGCACGCTGTTGCAGTCGCGCAACGGGCAATTGATCGCCGCCACTCCGGATGGGCTGGTGGTGTTCGACGCGGCCAAGGTCCGGCCGTCGACACGGCAGCCGCCGTTGATGATCGAGCGCGTCGGCCTGCGCCGCGGCGAAAGCGGCCTGGACCTCACCCATGTCGAGCCGCTGGTGATCGCTGATGGCGACCGCGATCTGCACATCGTCGCGCGCATGCTGTCCTTCAACGATTCGGACGCCAACAGCTACCGGTTCCGGCTCAGCGGCTACGATCCGGACTGGATCGACGCGGGTCCCAGCGGCGAACGCCTGTTCTCGCGCCTGCCGTCGGGCCACTACGCATTGCAGATCCAGGGCAAGACCGTGGACGGCGTGTGGTCGAAGATCCGCACATTGCAGTTCGAAGTGTTGCCGCCGTGGTGGCGCAGCGCCTGGGGCCTGGCCACGCTGGCCGCGCTGGGCCTGTGCGCGATCCTCGCGCTGGTGCTGCTGTACCGGCGGCGCCTGCGTCGCCAGCACGCGCTGCAACTGGCGCTCCACAAGCAGGAGCTCGCCGAGCAGGCTTCGCTGGCCAAGACGCGCTTCCTGACCACGCTCGGCCACGAAGTGCGCACGCCGATGACCGGCGTGATGGGCATGAGCGAGTTGCTGCTCAACACCTCGCTGGACGATCGCCAACGCGGCTACACCGATGCGATCCGCCGCGCCGGCGCGCACCTGCTGCGGCTGGTCAACGATGCGTTGGACCTGGCTCGCATCGAGGCCGGCCGACTGGAGCTGGATCTGCAGCCGTTCTCGGTCAACCAACTGGTCGAGGAAGTGGTCGCCATGACCGCGCCGCTGGCCGAAAGCCGCGGGCTGCGCTTCGTGCTGGAAAATGGCCTGGGTGGCGAGTTGGCGGCCAACGGCGATGTCACCCGCGTGCGCCAGATCCTGCTCAACCTGCTCAACAACGCGGTCAAGTTCACCGAGCGCGGCAGCGTGACGCTGCGGACGGCGGCGCCGAATCCGGGCCAGGGCCTGCGGTTCGAGATCGTCGACACCGGCCCCGGCGTCAGCGTCGAACAGCAGCAGCGCCTGTTTCAGCGTTTCGAACAGGGCGACGGCCCACGCACCGCGGCGCGCTACGGCGGCAGCGGGCTGGGTCTGGCGATCTGCCAGGAACTGGCCGTGGCGATGGGCGGGCGTATCGAGATCGTCAGCCGGCTTGGCGCGGGCACGCGTTTCATTGTCGAGCTGCCGTTGCGCTGGGTGCTGTCGGGAGCGGCACGCAGCGGCCCCGAGCGTGCAGTGCCGGCGGCGAACGCGGCGCTGCGCATCCTGCTGGTCGAAGACGATGCCACCATCGCCGAAGTCATCGTCGGCCTGCTGAGCGTGCGCGGCCACACCGTCGTGCATGCCGCACATGGCCTGGCCGCGCTGACCGAAGTGGCCGACCAACCCTTTGACGTGGCGCTGCTGGACCTTGATCTGCCGGGGCTGGATGGCTTCGCGCTGGCGCGCCAGTTGCGCGTGTTCGGCCACGAGATGCCGCTGATCGCGGTGACCGCGCGCGCCGATGCCGACGCAGAACCGGCGGCGCGCGCCGCTGGCTTCGATGGTTTCCTGCGCAAGCCGTTGACCGGTGAGTTGCTGGCCGAGTCGATCGCCCAGGTGCTGCGCGCCGGGCGCGTGGAGGAATGAGCCGCGGGCGCGTGCTGCGCGCGCAACTCATTCGGCGACTTCTTCGACCTGCTTCGGTTCCGGGCGGGTGTCGGCGAGCTGCCAGAAGATCAGCGTCGAGGTCAGGGTGATCGCGCCGACGCAGACGAAGGTCGCGTGCAAGGCGGCAGTCGCATCGCCGTGACTGGCGGCGTCGAGGTGTTCGCTGAAGGCGGCCAGCAGGCTGCCGGCCGCGGCCGCGCCGAAGCCGGTCGCCAGCATCATCACCATCGACAGCAGCGCATTGCCCGGGCTGGCCAGGCTGCGGTCCAGGTCGCGCAGGGTCACCGTGTTCATCACGGTGAACTGCAGTGAGTTCACCGCGCCGAACACCGCCAGTTGCAACAGCCGCCACGCCAGGTGCTGGCCCGGTTGCACCAGTACGAAGCTGGCCATCATCGCCCCGACCAGCACGGTGTTGACCATCAGCACGCGGCGGTAGCCCAGGCGCGTGACCAGCCGCACCGCAGCGCGCTTGGATGCCATGCCGGCCAACGCGACGGGCACCATCATCAGGCCGGCATTCATCGGGCTCATGCCCAGGCCGACCTGCAACAGCAGTGGGATCAGGAACGGCATGCTGCCGCTGCCGATGCGCGCGAACAGGTTGCCGAGGATGCCGATGCGGTAACTGCCGATCTTGAACAGCGCCAGCGGAAACAGCGGCGCCTTGGCGTTGGCCGCGTGCAGCCAGTAGCCGATCAGCGCGGCCAGGCCGGCAATCGCCAGCAACATCACGAACACGCTGCGCAGCCCCAATTCGGAAATGCCGTCCAGCGCCAGCGACAGCGCGACCATGCCGGAGGCGAGCATCGCGTAGCCGGACAGGTCGAAGCGCTGGCGTTGCTCGCCGTAGTGGTCGGGCATCACCTTCAGCGCAGCGATGAAGCCGATCACGCCGATCGGCAGGTTGATCAGGAACACCCAATGCCAGGAGGCGATCTCAACCAGCCAGCCGCCGAGGGTGGGGCCGATCAGCGGGCCGATCAGCGCGGGGATGGCGATGAAGCTCATCGCCCGCAGGAATTCGCTGCGCGGCACCGAGCGCAGCACCGCCAGGCGCCCGATCGGCAGCAGCATCGCACCGCCGATGCCTTGCACGACCCGCGCGGCGACCAGTTGCGACAGGTGCAGGGCAGCGGCGCACAGCAGCGAGCCGAGGGTGAACACGATGATCGCGAACAGGAAGGTGCGGCGGGTGCCGTAGCGGTCGGCGATCCAGCCCGAGGCCGGGATGAACATCGCCACCGCCAGCGCGTAGCTGAAGACCACCGACGGCATCTGCAGCGGACTCTCGTGCAGGCTGCGCGCCATCGCCGGCAGCGCCGTGTTGACGATGGTCGAGTCCAGCATCTGCATGAAGATCGCCAACGACACCAGCCACAGCAATGGACGCAGGCTGGTGTAGGTCGGCGTGGTGTTCATGGGCGCTCGGCGGGCGGGGAGGCGGCCATTATCCGCCTGCGGTGTGTCGGGCGCGCGATGTCCATTGCCCGCTGTAGGAGCGGCTTCAGCCGCGACGCCGGGATCCGGTCGAACCCGCAGGTTTCGCGTGGTCGCGGCTGAAGCCGCTCCTACAAGGAGATGTTACCGTGCGCTCAGGCGGTGCACCGCGTCGACCAGCACGCGCACGTGCTCGAAATCCATGTCCGGCGACATGCCGTGGCCGAGGTTGAAGACGTGGCCCTCGCGCGAGCCGCCATTGCCTTCGGCGTAGCTGTCGAGCACGCGGCCGGCTTCGCGGACGATCGCTTCCGGCGCGCCGTACAGGGTGGCCGGGTCGAGGTTGCCCTGCAGGGCGACGCGGCCGCCGGCGCGGCGCGCCGCATCGGCCAGTTCGACCGTCCAGTCCACGCCGAGCGCTTCGGCGCCGCTGACCGACAGTGCTTCCAGATGCACGCCGTTGCCCTTGCCGAACAGGATCAGCGGGGTGCGCTCGGCGCCTTCGCCGCGCGGCAATTCGCGGGCGATGCGGCTCAGGTAGGGCAGGGAGAATTCACGGTACATCGCTGGCGACAGCACGCCGCCCCAGGTGTCGAACACTTGCAACGCCTGCGCGCCGGCCGCGCGCTGCGCGCCGAGATAGGCGATCACCGCGTCGGTGACGACTTCCAGCACGCGATGCAGCAGCGCCGGTTCATTCAACGCCATTGCCTTGATGCGCGCGTAATCCTTGCTGCCGCCCCCTTCGACCATGTAGCAGGCCAGCGTCCACGGGCTGCCGGAGAAGCCGATCAGCGGCACCGCGCCGTCGAGTTCGCGGCGCGCCAGGCGCACCGCATCGGTGACATAGCGCAGTTCGGTCTCCATGTCCGGCACCGCCAGCTTGGCGACATCGGCGGCGCTGCGCAGCGGGTGATGGAACTTGGGGCCTTCGCCTTCGACGAAGTACAGGCCCAGCCCCATCGCGTCGGGCACGGTGAGGATGTCGGAGAACAGGATCGCCGCATCCAGCGCGAAGCGCTTGAGCGGCTGCAGGGTGATCTCGCAGGCGATCTCCGGGTTCTTGGCCATGCCCAGGAAGCTGCCGGCGCGCGCGCGGGTGGCGCGGTATTCGGGCAGGTAGCGGCCGGCCTGGCGCATCAGCCACACGGGCGTGCAATCCACCGGTTCGCGGCGCAGGGCGCGCAGCAGGCGATCGTTCTTCAGTGATGCGGGGTTCGACATTGAATGACCTCAGCGTGGGGCGTCGGCGCCACGCGCGAACATGATCTGGTAACCGCGCTTGAGTTGCGAGTCGCGGGCTTTCTCGAAGGCGTGCTGCGCCTGGTCCTGCTGCAGGTACTGCTCGCGCCGCAGCTGGGCGCGGCCGCCGACCTGGCCGGTCTCGCGCAGCAGCTCCCAGCCGCCGAACAGGTCCGGCTGCAGGGTGAGCTGGACGTAGCGGGGCGACTCGTTGCCGCCGGGCAGCTGTTGCAGGTAGATACGCATGGGGAGGGATTGTAGTGGGTCGTGGCCCATCCGGGCTTCGCCTGCTGAACGCCCTCGGCCACCGCAAAGCCTTGCAGCACGCGGTGAGTCGGTGACTCCGAGGAGGAGGCTGTGGGAGAGGCTTCAGCCCCGACCTCTTCCAGGCCAGGCGATCTCCCTGGCACGCAAGATTCACGGGCGCGGCTGAAGCCGCTCCCACGGGGAGTGCCGGGGTTGCGACGAACTGTCGCGGGACAGGCTCAGCCGGCCCGCAGCACGTCCAGCACCGCAGCTTCGTCGACGTCCGGGACCACCTCGGCCTGGCCGATGCCGCGCCACAGCACCAGGCGCAGGCGGCCGGCGATGTTCTTCTTGTCCAGGCGCATGCGCGCGAGCAGGGCCTGCGGGTCGAGCCCGGCGGGCACGGCCGTGGGCAGGCCATAGGCGGCCAGCAGCCCGCGCAACGTATCGGTGTCGGCTGCCGGGGCCAGCCCGAGCGCGGCCGACAGCCGGGCGGCCAGCACCATGCCCACCGCCACCGCCTCGCCGTGGTTGAGGTTGTCGTTGTGCGGCGCGCCGTAACCCTGTTCGGTCTCGATCGCATGGCCGAAGGTGTGGCCCAGGTTGAGCAGCGCACGCTCGCCCTTTTCCAGCGGATCGCGCTCGACGATCTCGGCCTTGTGCTCGCAGCTGCGCGCGATGGCCTGTGCGGTGGCGACCGCCTCGCCGCGCAACAGGGCTTCGCGCTCGGCGGTCAGCCACTGCAAGAACAGCGGGTCGCGGATCGCGCCGTACTTGATGACTTCGGCCAGGCCGGCGCGCAGTTCGCGCGGCGGCAGGCTGTGCAGCGCGGTGGTGTCGGCGACCACCGCGCGCGGCGGGTGGAAGGCGCCGACCAGGTTCTTGCCCTGCGGGATGTCGACCGCAGTCTTGCCGCCGACAGAGGAGTCGACCATCGACAGCAGCGTGGTCGGCAGTTGCACACAGTCCACCCCGCGCATCCAGCAGGCCGCGGCGAAGCCGGCCAGGTCGCCGACCACGCCGCCGCCGAGCGCGAACACGCAGGCGTCGCGGGTGGCGCCCAGCTCGGCCAGCGCGGTGATCGTGGCGCCAAAGTGTTCGAGCGTCTTGGAGGCTTCGCCGGCCGGGATCACCAGCTCGCCGACCTGCAGGTCCGGACGTGCCTGCAGCAACGCCTGGCGGACCCGCGCGGCATACAGCGGCGCCACCGAGGAATCGCTGACCAGCAGCACATGGCGACCGCGCACCGGCGCGGCCAGCCGCGCGCCGTCGCGCAGCAAGTCGGGGCCGATGGCGATGGTGTAGGGCGTGGCGCCGCCGACGTCGACGGTGCGTAGGGAGGAGGCGTTGTTCATGCGGAAGTGGTCTGCGGAAGCCAGGCGGCGGCCAGGCGCGTCACCAGTTGCGCGGTGGCGTCGCCGGGGGAGAGGTGGTCGGTGTCCAGGGTGAGGTCGGCCACTTCGCGGTACAGCGGCTCGCGCAGCAAGGCCAGGTCGTGCAACACCTGCTCGCGATCGGGACGTTGCAGCAGCGGACGCCCGCGATCGCGTTGCAGCCGTTCGAGCTGGCCGGGTACGCCCACGTGCAGATGGATCACGAAGCCGCGCTCGCGGATGCGCGCACGATTGACCGGGTCCAGCACCGCGCCGCCGCCGGTCGACACCAACTGGTTGTCGTTCTTCAGCAGCTGATGCAACACCTCGCGCTCGTAGGCGCGGAACACCGCTTCGCCGGAGTGCTCGAAAATGGTCGGAATGCTGACGCCGATATGCTCGACGATGGCGTGGTCGACATCGACGAAGGCCAGCCCGAAGCGTTCGGCCAGCCGGCGGCCGATACAGGTCTTGCCTGCGCCCATGGGGCCCACCATGACGACGTTCGGTGCGGATCTCATGACGGCGATGCTATCACCGCGGCCGCGCGCGGCGACGCTGCACGGCAGTGGTTTCAAAGCGGACTTTTCTTCGGGGGCTGCGCCTGCAATGCCTTCGGACGGCGCTGCGCGTCGAGGGCGATGACGCGGTCGGCCAGCGCGGGCAAGCTGCGCAATGCCTGCCGGCTGACGCGTTCGTAATGCTGCAGGAAGCGCGCCAGCGCCACGCGATCCATGCCGGCCCGGCCCGGCGCGGCCGCCTGCAGGGCCTGCTCCTGTTCCCAGCGCCATTGCGCGACGATCGCGAAATCGGGCGCCTGCAGCAGCCATAGCCGATCGAAGCGGCGCCACAGTGCGGGATAGTGCTCGCGCAATGCGCTATTGCAGTAGGCGCGCCAGCGCCCTGCGACATCTTCTTCGCGCTCGAGCCGGTTCAACGGCGCGGCCAGCGCGGCGTCGTCCTCGGCCGGCGTACCCAGGCACCAGCCTTCCAGCACGAGCAGGTCCAAGGGTGCGTCGATGCGGGGCCATTCGTGTTCGGGCAGGCGGTCGTCGCCGAGCTTGTCGAAGCGAGGCAGGCGCAGCGGCCGGCCCGCCGCGACCGCGTCCAGGGTGTCGGCCGCCAATGCCAGATCGTGGCTGCCGGGCGGCCCGCGCGTGGCCAGCAGGGGATGGACTTGCGTGGCCAGGCGCTCGCGCTCGGCGCGGGTGAGATAGACATCGTCCAGCGACATCGTGGCGGCGGCGAGGCCGGCGCCACGCGCGGCCTGGGCGATCTGTGCGGCCAGGGTCGATTTGCCGCTGCCCTGCAATCCGCTGACCGCCAGCAGCACCGGCGCGCCGGCCGGATCCCGCGCCGACAGCGCGTCGGCGAGTGCGGCATGGACCAGGAACGGGGCGAATCCAGGGACGGATGTCATGTGCGCTTTCACCTCCATGCGGCCACAATAGCGCCATCGCTGCCGCCCATTGAATGGATGCCATGCCCGATCTCTATACCGAAGCCCTGTCGACTTTCGCCACGCTTTACCAGGAGGCGCAGCACAGCGACGAGGTCGAACCGAATGCGATGACCGTGGCCACCGCCAGCCTCGACGGCCGGCCGGCCGCGCGCACGGTGTTGCTGAAGTCCTTCGACGAGCGCGGTTTCGTTTTCTATACCCACCTGGACAGCCCGAAGGGCCGCGACCTGCAGACCAACCCGCATGCCGCCCTGTTGTTCCTGTGGCGGCGGCTGCGCGAGGCCGGTATCCAGGTCCGCATCGAGGGCGAGGTGCAGTTGGTCCCGGCCGCCGAGGCCGATGCCTACTTCGCCTCGCGCCCGCGGCAGAGCCAGATCGGCGCCTGGGCGTCGGCGCAGTCGCGCACGCTGTCCTCGCGCGAGGAGTTCGAGCAGCGCATGGCCAAGGTCGAGTCCGGCTTCGAAGGCCGCGATGTCCCGCGTCCGGAAGGCTGGGGGGGCTTCCGGGTGGTGCCGCAGCGGTTCGAGTTCTGGTACGGCGCGCAGTTCCGCCTGCACGAGCGTTGGCGCTACGAGGCCGACGTGTCCGGCACCTGGACCAAGCGCATGCTGTTCCCGTGAGCGCCGTGCGCATCGCTGCGGCCCGGTCCGGGGACCATCCGGCCTGGACGATGCTGCGCATGGACGCGGTGGCCGAGTGGACGTGCGCGCAGGGTTGCCGCGAACTGGCCTCCGATGCCGCGCTGGACAACCTCGGCGGCCATGCCGCCCATCGCGCCTGCGGTTTCGGGGAGACCGAGCGGGTGGTGTATTTCCGGCGTGCGCTGGGGGACTGAGCGGTGCACCTGCAGCCGGTCTATCGCGTCACCGTATTCGTCCCGCCCGGGCATCTGCGCGCGGTGCAGGACGGCATCCTGGCCATCGATCCGTTGCGTGCCGGCGACTACCAACATGGCATGTGGGTCAGCGCGCCGGGCGAGGAGCAGTTCCGGCCGGTCGAAGGTGCGCGGCCGGCCAGTGGCCGCGTCGGCGAGTTGAGCCGTGTGCCTAGCGTGCGCCTGGAGTTCCTGCTGCCGCGCGATCCCGCCTTGCTCGAGCGCGTGCTGCGCGAGGGCATCCATCCGTACCATCCGTGGGAGTCGCCGGCGGTGTTCGTCGACGAGGCTTTCTTCCCGCATCTGCCGCAGAAGTGAGCCAGCGGTGGCCGGTCCACGCACGGCGCACGCACAGGAGTGAGGCTATGAGAATCGCCGTCTACAGCACGCGCCGCTACGACCGCCAGATGCTCGACCGCGCCAACGCCGCGCACGGCCATGAGCTGGTCTACGTGCAGGACGCGCTGGGCCCGGCGACGATCCCGCTGGCCGAAGGCTGCGGCGCGGTCTGCGTGTTCGTCAACGACAACGTCGACGCGGCGGCGCTGCAGGCACTCAAGGCGCTGGGCGTGGGCCTGGTGACGACGCGCTCGACCGGCTTCAACCACATCGATGCGCTCGCCGCGCAGCGCTTGGGCATCGCCGCAACCCGGGTCACCGATTACTCGCCGTACTCGGTGGCCGAGTTCGCGGTCGGGCTGTTGCTGGCGGTGAACCGGCGCATCGCCCGCGCCAGCCAACGCACCCGCGACGGCAATTTCGAACTCGATGGGCTGATGGGGTTCGACCTGCACGGCCGCACCGTCGGCGTGGTCGGTACCGGCAAGATCGGGCGCATCTTCGGCGGCATCATGCGCGGCTTCGGCTGCCGTGTGCTGGGCTACGATCCGTTTCCCGCACCTGCCTTCGAAAGCATTGGCGAGTACGTCGAGCTGCCGCGCCTGCTCGCCGACAGCGACGTGATCTCGCTGCATTGCCCGCTGACCCCGCAGACCCAGCATCTGATCGACGCCGCCTCGCTACGCCAGGTGCGCGAGGGCGCATTGCTGATCAACACCAGTCGCGGCGGCCTGATCGATACCGAGGCGGTGATCGATGCGCTGAAGTCGCGGCGGCTGAGCGGCTTGGCGATCGACGTCTACGAACAGGAGGCCGAGCTGTTCTTCCAGGACCTGTCGGCGACGGTGATCACCGACGACGTGATCCAGCGCCTGGTGTCGTTCCCCAACGTGATCGTGACCGGCCACCAGGCCTTCTTCACCGCCGAAGCGATCGGCCAGATCATGGCGACCACCCTGGACAACGTCACCGCCTTCGAGCGCGGCGAGCCGCTGGCGAACCGGATTCCGCTGCCGCGCTGAGCGTCACCTTCGAGACTTCCGGGATCTTTGTGTAGGAGCGGCTTCAGCCGCGACCATCGGATCCGGCGGCCGCGGCTGAAGCCGCTCCTGCAAAAAAGAAGCCTAGCCCGCCGACAGTTCGCGGCCGCGCCGGGTCGCCGCGTCGATCGCGCGCGCCACCAGCGCTTCGAATCCCCCGGCCTGGAAGGTTTCGATCGCGGCCTGGGTCGTGCCGTTGGGCGAGGTCACCCGGCGACGCAGTTCGGCCGCCGATTCGCCCGATTCGAGCAGCATCCGCGACGCCCCCAGCAGGGTCTGCGCGACCAGCGTGGCGGCGGCGGCCGGTGGCAGGCCCTGCTCGCGCGCGGCCGCCTGCATCGCCTCGGCCAGCAGGAAGACGTAGGCCGGGCCGCTGCCGGACACGGCGGTGACGGCATCCATCAGTGCTTCGTCGTTGATCCACACCGTGGCCCCGGCGCTGGCGAGCAGTTGTTCGGCGCGTCGTCGGCGCTCTTCGGAAACACTCGCGCCGGCGTACAGCCCGGTGACGCCGGCACCCAGCAGCGCCGGGGTGTTGGGCATGGCGCGCACGATGTCGGCCTGCGGCCCCAGCCATTCGCGCAGGCGCCCGCTGCCGATGCCGGCGGCGATGGATACCACCAGCGGCGAGGCGATCCTGGTCAGGCCGGCCAGCGACGCGCAGGCTTCGCCCATCACCTGCGGTTTCACTGCCAGCAGCCAGGTCGCGCTGCCCTCGGCGGCTTCGGCGGCGGTGACGTGGACGTGCACCCCGAAATCGATCGCCAGGCGCTCGCGCACGGCATCGACCGGTTCGGCGACGTGCACGGTGTTGGCCGGCACACCCTGCCGGATCAGCCCGGCGATCAGGCTGCGCGCCATGTTGCCGCCGCCGATGAAGGCGATCGGCGGGTGGGTGTTGGCGTCGGTCATGCGCAGTGCTCCTTGAAGCGGAATGGAATGGTAGCGCGTGGCACTGCCCGCTTCGCGGGCTGCGCCCGCACGGTTGTGCTTCGCAAAACAGGGCGATTGCTATCGGCTTTGGGTGATCGCCTGCCGTGGGGACGGCATCATTCCATTGAGCTCGGCGGGTTCGAGGGCGCCCGGCCCGACTACGACCTCGCCTATCCCCGCGCCTTCAACAGAGGCAGCTCTCCTCCAGAAGCGATGTCGCTCGCTCTTTGTAGGAGCGGCTTCAGCCGCGACCGAGGGATCCGGCGGTCGCGGCTGAAGCCGCTCCTACAGGGGGGGAGGGCCTCCCGGCGCGCCCCGAACGAAGCTTGAAAGACAACGCGCCTTGCGCCGTCCTGGCGGGAGGGGGTGGCCAGCGGCCGCGCTCCCTTGCACGTTCCGTCACCTGGGGAATGAAGCCGTCGCCACGGCCGGGGGTTGAACAGCCGAAACGGCGCATTGTCCAACCGAGCTGGGCCCGCCCCCTCCCGTCAGGGCGGTGCCCGCATCGTAATCCAACCCCACAAACCGCAAACACACGCGGCCCACGACAACCACCTCAGCCGCGCAGCGGTTGGCGCCTCGCCCCGAACAAGGCAGTGCCGACACGCACCATCGTCGCGCCGGCGGCGATCGCCTGGGCGAAATCGCCGCTCATGCCCATCGACAAGGTGTCGACCTGCCGACGACCGACGGCCACCGCGTCGAACAGCTCGCGCATCCGGTCGAAGGCGGCCTGGCGGCGCTCGGGTTCCGGGAACGGGGCGGGGATTGCCATCAACCCGCGCAGGCACAGCCGCGGCTCGGCATCGATGGCCGCCGCCAGCGCCGGGACAGCCTCCGGCGCGCAGCCGTGCTTGCTGTCCTCGTCGTCGATGTTGACCTGGATGAGCAGGTTCAGAGCGGGCCGATCGGCCGGCCGGTGCCGGGCCAGCGCCGGCACCAGCTTCGGCCGGTCGACCGTCTGCACCCAGTCGAACAGGCGCGCCGCCTGGTCGGCCTTGTTGGACTGCAGGTGGCCAATCAGGTGCCACTCCAGGCCCAGCGCCTGCAGTGCAGCGATCTTCGCGCCCGCCTCCTGGACGTAGTTCTCGCCGAAAGCGGCCTGCCCCTGCGCCGCCAGTTCGGCCACCGCGTCGGCCGGCTGGGTCTTGGACACCGCCAGCAGGCGGGCCGGTGGCCGTCCCGCGGCGCGTGCCGCGTTGTGCATCTGCGACTGGATCTGTTCGAGCGGGGAAACCGGCACAGCGTCTTCCTACAGCGTCATACAAGGGCGCTATACTGCCGCCCGGGGATAAACCTTTCCAGTCGCAGCCTAGGGGAAAAGCAGCGTATGGATATCGCTGAACTATTGGCCTTCTCGGTCAAGAACAAGGCGTCGGACCTGCACCTTTCCGCAGGGCTGCCGCCGATGATCCGTGTCGATGGCGATGTGCGCCGCATCAATATCCCGGCCCTGGACCACAAACAGGTCCATGCGCTGGTGTACGACATCATGTCGGACAAGCAGCGCCGCGACTACGAGGAATTCCTCGAGGTCGACTTCTCGTTCGAAATTCCGTCGCTGGCGCGCTTCCGCGTCAATGCGTTCAACCAGAACCGCGGCGCCGGTGCGGTGTTCCGTACCATTCCGTCCGAGGTGCTGACCCTGGAGGAACTCGGCTGCCCGCCGATCTTCCGCCAGCTGATCGAGCAGCCGCAAGGCCTGATCCTGGTGACCGGGCCGACCGGCTCGGGCAAGTCGACCACGCTGGCGGCGATGATCGACTTCATCAACAAGAACGAATACGGCCACATCCTCACCGTCGAGGATCCGATCGAATTC
>Ga0160434_100029_pt1 | contig 129280 bp, 118 predicted proteins | sample HID1973I_E0MG_FD_108273 | JGI IMG/M metagenome (GOLD analysis project Ga0160434, IMG submission 108273) | Enriched mosquito-associated microbial communities from UW Madison campus, WI, USA - HID1973I_E0 MG | ecosystem: Host-associated > Arthropoda: Insects > Digestive system > Unclassified ... | reverse complement strand
GGCTGAAGCCGCTCCTACAGTGCACCCGGCCAGCATCTTGTAGGAGCGGCTTCAGCCGCGACCAGGTGTCGTCGGCCGATCGCACAGGACGATGCGCTGCCATCGTTGCGGCTGCCCGGAATGTGGGATCAAGTCGGAAGCCAGGTTCCACGCGTCGCGGCTGAAGCCGCTCCTACAATCAGGCCAGCGCGCTTGCCTCGAGCGCGAAGCCTTCGTCCAGCCAACCGGTGACGCCACCGACCATCAACTTCACCGGCCGCTCCAACCGCGCCAGGCGCAGCGCCGCGCGTGCGGCGCCGTTGCAATGCGGGCCGGCGCAATAGACGACGAACAACGTTGCATCGGGCCAATCGGCCATCCGCGAAGCGATCATCTTGCGGTGCGGGAGATTGATCGCGCCGGGGACGTGACCCCGCGCGAACAGCTCCGGGCCACGCACGTCCAGCAGCACGAAACCGGGCTCGCCCGCGGCCAATGCCGCGTGGGTGTCCGAGCAGTCGGTCTCGAACGCGAACAACGCGGCGAAATGCGCCGCCGCCGCGGCGCTGTCGGCAGCGGCAACTTCGGTCACGGCATTCAGGGCGACAGGCTTCATGGCGGCACTCCGATGGGGATGGCCACATTGTCGTCGTCGGCGCGCCGGTGCATAGTGGCGTGAACGACGACCTGCGATCAGATCATGCCAAGGTCCATCCCGCCTGCCGCGCGCCACATCGCCGTGCTGGTCTACGACGGCCTGTGCATGTTCGAGTTCGCCTGCGCGGCCGAGGTGTTCGGCTTGCCGCGGCCGGAAGTGGGCGCGGGCTGGTATCGGTTCAGCACGGTGTCGCTGGAGGGCCGTGCCGTCGCCACGCAATACGGCGGCTGCATCGTGCCGACCGGTGGGCTGGCCACGCTGGCGCGCGCCGACACGATCCTGATTCCCGGTTGGGCGGGCCCCGACGTCGCGGTGCCGCCGAAGCTGGTGCGCGCGTTGCAGCGGGCGCATGCGCGCGGCGCGCGGCTGTTGTCGATCTGCTCGGGGGTGTTCGTGCTGGCCGCCACCGGCCTGCTCGATGGCCGTCGCGCCACCACGCATTGGCGCTACGCCGCGCAGTTGTCGGCGCGCCATCCGCAGATACGCGTGGACGCGGACGTGCTGTATGTGGACGAAGGCGCGATCCTGACCTCCGCCGGCAGTGCGGCGGGCCTGGATCTATGCCTGCATCTGGTGCGTCGCGACCACGGCGGCGCGGTCGCCAACCAGGTCGCGCGGCGCCTGGTGATTCCACCGCATCGCGAAGGCGGGCAAGCGCAGTACGTGGAGCGGCCGGTGGCGCCGAGCGCGGGCCATGGATGGGCGGCCTTGCTCGATCAGGTCCAATGCAGTCTCGACCAGCCGCATTCGATCGCCAGCCTGGCCGTGGCCGCGCACATGAGCGAGCGCACGCTGATCCGTCACTTCAAGGCGGCTACCGGGCAGGCGCCGGGCCAATGGCTGCTGAGCCAGCGCCTGCAGGCCGTGCGCGAACTGCTCGAGCAGACCACGCTGTCGATCGATGCGATCGCCGGCCACTGCGGTTTCGGTTCGGCGATCACCTTGCGCCACCATTTCCGCGCCCGGTTCCGCACCAGCCCGGGCGAGTACCGCCGCCGTTTCGCCGCCGCGCAGGTCGACCACGGCGGCGCGGCGCTCAGTCCTGCGAAGGCCGCGTCGGGTCGTGCCTGACCCCTTTGATGTACTGCGCGCGGCGCAGGCGCAGCGCCGACCAGTCCGCGTCGATGGCGACCATGCGCACCGGTTCCAGCCCCAGCTCGCCGGCGCGATCCCAGCCGTTGTCGCGATTGAACTCGCAGCGGTAGCGCCGCGAGGACTGCTTGGGATAAGCGATCCAGATCACCGCGTCGCCCGGGCAGGCCGCCGCCAATGCGTGCAGGCGACCATCGAGTTCGGCCTGGGTGGTGGCGAACGCCAGCCCGAAGCCGGCTTCGCCGTCGGCCGCTTCGCGCGGCGCCGGTGCCGGCCAGGGCTCGAACAGCTCGCGCACATCGGTCGGCGCGCCCAGCAGCAGGGCGACGGTGCCGGCGCGCAGGTTGAGCTTGCGCAGCAGCGGGGACATCGGATCGTCGTCGATCGGGCCGGGTACGGACGGGCTCATCGACGGGGGTTCACGGATAGGCTCATCAGCCATTATCCATCCAATAGCGCGCGATCGCGCACGGCACCCTTGTCGGCGCTGGTGGCCAGCAGCGCGTAGGCCTTCAGCGCGGTGGTGACCTTGCGATCGCGCGGCGCCGCCGGCTTCCAGCCCAGCCGGTCCTGCTCAAGCCGGCGCAGGGCCAGCGTGGCCTCGTCGACGAGCAGGTTGATGGCGCGGTTGGGGATGTCGATCAGGATGCGGTCGCCGTCCCGGACCAGGCCGATCGCCCCGCCAGCCGCTGCTTCCGGCGAGGCATGGCCAATCGACAGGCCCGAGGTGCCGCCGGAAAAGCGGCCGTCGGTGAGCAGCGCGCAGTGCTTGCCCAGGCCCTTGGATTTCAGGTAGCTGGTCGGGTACAGCATTTCCTGCATGCCCGGGCCGCCCTTGGGGCCTTCGTAGCGGATCACCACCACGTCGCCGGCCACGACTTCATCGGCCAGGATGCCCTTCACCGCCGCATCCTGGCTTTCGTAGACGCGCGCGCGCCCTTCGAACACATGGATCGATTCGTCCACGCCGGCGGTCTTCACCACGCAGCCGTCGACGGCGAGGTTGCCGTGCAGCACCGCCAGCCCGCCTTCGCGCGAATAGGCGTGCTCGACATCGCGGATGCAGCCCTCGCTGCGGTCCAGGTCCAGCGACGGCCAGCGCGTGGCCTGGCTGAAGGCGACCTGGGTCGGGATGCCGGCCGGTCCGGCGCGGTAGAACTCGTGCAGCGCCGCGTCTTCGCGATCGCTCACGCTCCACTGCGCGATGCCCTCGGCCAAGGTCGCGGCGTGCACGGTGGCCACGTCGGTGTGCAGCAGGCCGCCACGCGCCAGCTCGGCCAGGATCGCCATGATCCCGCCGGCGCGATGCACGTCTTCGATGTGGTACTTCTGCGTGTTCGGCGCGACCTTGCACAGCTGCGGCACGCGCCGCGACAGGCGGTCGATGTCGTGCATCGTGAACGGCACTTCGGCTTCCTGCGCGGCTGCCAGCAGATGCAGGATGGTGTTGGTCGAGCCGCCCATCGCGATGTCCAGCGTCATCGCGTTCTCGAATGCCTCGAAGGTGGCGATGCCGCGCGGCAGTGCGCTTGCATCCTCGCCGCCGTACCAGCGATGGCACAGCTCGACCGCCACCCGCCCGGCGCGCTTGAACAGCGCCTCGCGGTCGGCATGGGTGGCCAGCACGGTGCCGTTGCCCGGCAGCGACAGGCCCAGCACTTCGGTCAGGCAGTTCATCGAGTTGGCGGTGAACATGCCCGAGCACGACCCGCAGGTCGGGCAGGCACTGCGTTCGTATTCGGCGACCTTCTCGTCGGAGGCGTTCGGGTCGGCGGCGATCACCATCGCATCGACCAGGTCCAGGCCATGCTCGGCCAGCCGTGTCTTGCCGGCCTCCATCGGCCCGCCGGACACGAACACGGTGGGGATGTTCAGCCGCATCGCGGCCATCAGCATGCCCGGGGTGATCTTGTCGCAGTTGGAGATGCACACCAGCGCGTCGGCGCAGTGCGCGTTGGCCATGTACTCGACCGCATCGGCGATGATCTCGCGGCTCGGCAGCGAATACAGCATGCCGTCGTGGCCCATCGCGATGCCGTCGTCCACCGCGATCGTGTTGAACTCCTTGGCGACCCCGCCGACGCGCTCGATCTCGCGCGCGACCAGCTGGCCGAGGTCCTTCAGGTGCACGTGCCCGGGCACGAACTGGGTGAATGAGTTGGCGATCGCGACGATCGGCTTGTGGAAGTCGTCGTCCTTCATGCCGGTGGCGCGCCACAGCGCGCGGGCGCCGGCCATGTTGCGGCCGGCGGTGGAAGTGCGGGAGCGATATTCGGGCATGCGGGCAGGGGGCTGGCGATGGTGCGGATTGCTTCTTCAGTTATACGGGAATTGCTTGGTTGCCTCTGTAACTGGTGCGCGCGGGTTGGCCTGCGTTTGGGCACCGGGGACGGTCGTCAGCGCGCTCGCCGCCCGGCGCCAGCGCTCGCCGGTTGCGCCCGTGCGGGCCTCCAACGGGGGCGAACCCGACCCCACGCGTGACCCTCGGGGCTATCGCCGCCGCCTGCCGGACCGCTACCATCGATGATTGCGACGCAACGACAAGGAACGCTGGACATGCCGCAGTACACCACCGTCGAGCTGCACGGCCTGCTCGCCGCGCGCTACCGGGACGAGCCGATCGACATCGAACTGATCGACGGACTGGATCCGGCCCTCAACCTCACCCTGCGCGACTACGGCGACATGGAGGTCCAGGTCGCTGCCGCCGGCGGCCAGGTCTTCGTGTCGACCCTGCTGGTCCAGGCCGCGCGGGTGCGCGACCGCGCCGCCTTCAACGACGCCTGCCTGCGCCTGAACCCGCTGAACCCGCTGTCCAACCTGGGCCTGGTGCAGATCGAAGGACAGGACGCCTACATCGTGTTCGGCGAACTGTCCGCGTCCTCGACGCTGGAACAGATCGACGAAGAAATCCGTACCCTGGCGGCCAACACGCTGGACGCGGCCGATTCACTCAAATCGTTCTTTGCCTGAGACGCCGCGATGAGCATCTTCTCCAAGTTGTTGACCCTGTTCCGCGGCACCGCGCACGAAGCCGGCCAGAAGGCCGTGGACGCCAACGCGCTGCGCATCCTCGACCAGGAAATGCGTGATGCCGGCACTCAGCTGAACCGTTCGCGCGAAGAGCTGACCAAGCTGATGGCGCAGGCCAAGCTCGGCCAGCAGAAGATCGAGGCGCGGCGCGGCAAGATGGCCGAATACACGCGCTACATCGAAGGCGCGCTGGCCAAGGGCGACGAAGCGCTGGCGCACGACGTGGCCGCCAAGCTCGCCGTGCTGGAAGCCGAGGACCACGGCGAACAGGCCGGCAAGCTTGCGCTCGATCGCTCGATCGCCACCCTCAAGACCACCATCCAGAAGACCGAAGCCCAGTTGCGCGGCATGCGCCAGCAGATCGACACCGTCAAGGCCACCGACGCGGTGCAGCGGGCCCAGGCCGCCATCGCCGCGCGCCATGGCGGCACCGAGAGCAAGATGGGTTCGGCGCTGGAATCGCTGGAACGGATCAAGAGCCGCCAGGCCGAGACCGCCGCGCGCATCGAGGCCGCCGACGAACTGGAGACCACCACCGGCGACGGCGACCTCAACCGGCGCCTGGCAGCGGCCGGCCTGCTCGAGGGCGAGGCCGACGCGGCCGCCGTGCTGGCGCGATTCCGCAAACCGGCCCAGCTCGGCAACGACGGCGCGCGGCCGCCGCTCATCGGCGAGATCCGCGACGTCCACGAAGTCCCGCGCAGCGGCAGCTGACCGCGCGGGGCGGCAAGGACGCCATGTACCTGCTCGCCGCGCAGGACCCCGGCAGTGCGGCGGTCGCCGAAGAATTGCTGTCGGTGCAGCAGGGTCCGACCCAGTACAGCGTGGCGGTGCCGGCGCAGTCTCCGCCGCTGCCCTACCTGCGCCTGGCGGGCGCCTTCACTGCGCTGGATGCGCTGCTGCTCGGCTATCGGGAGCCGGATGGCGCCTTGCGGGTCAACCCGCGCCACGATGCGGTGGTGCCTGCCGGCTCGCAGCTGTATTACCTGGCCGCGCAACGGTTGCCGGTGCAGGCGTGGACGGCGTTGGCCGAAGGAGTGCGTTGAATGGGCTGGCTGGACCGATTGTTCGCGGGCAAGACCGCCGCCGCCGCGCCTTCGGCCGGCGCATTCGCGCATGCGTTGCCGCTGGGGCTGCGCATCGGCGGCCAGGTGCAACTGGACACCCTGCTCTACCGCATCGCCCCGGACGCGATGACGGCCGAACTGCCGCAGGGCCACCAGGGCATTCCCTGCTACGGCCACGTCGACCTGGGTGACGGCTACGCGCTGCATCGCTTCTACCTGGACGACGACGCCTTCGTGCAGGTCTCCACCTGCGGCGATGCGGTCGAAGCGATCAAGGCCTTCGTCTATTGCGAAACCGTCAACCCGCCCAACAAGGCCGCCTTTCAGGAATTCGTGCTGCGGCATCCGCACCTGGGCGCGGAGCGGATCGATTACGCCGGCCGCCAGTGGCAGCGTTCGACCCAATCGACCCAGGCCGAGCTGCGCATTCCGGCCATCGCCTACGACGAAGTGCTGTACCGCCATCAGCCGCCGCGGCGCGACGGCGACCTGACCCACTACGCCATGCTCTACCGGCGCGAAGTGCCCGAGTTGCAGCGCGACGAGTTCCTGCTGGTCACCGGCGAGGATTCGGGGCCGAACGAGTTCTGCATCACCTACGCGGTCGGCATCGATCTCAGCGAAGCCGATCTGGATATCACCTGACCCTACCGGCGACCCTTGCACCCATGAATCCGATCACTCTGCAGAGCTTTCTGGCATTCCTGTCCTACTTCGGCGTCGGCGTCGCGGTCCTCGTGGTCGCGGTGGTCATCGTCGCGCTGATCACCCCGCACCGCGACTTCACCCTGCTGCGCCAGGGCAATGCCGCCGCCGCCACCGCGCTGGCCGGCAACCTGGTCGGCATTGCGCTGCCGCTGCACTCGGCGATCAGCCATTCGGTGAGCCTGATCGATGCGCTGATCTGGGGTGCGGTCGCCGCCGCGATCCAGGTCCTGGCCTACCTGCTCGCCAATCTCGTCGCCGGGCGCATTTCGCGGCAGATCACCGACAACGTCGCCGCCGCCGGGATCTTCTCGGCCGGCGTCTCGATCGCGGTCGGCCTGGTGAATGCCGCCGCCATCACCCCGTAAGCGCGGAGACGACCATGAAGCGTTCCCGCAATCTCCAGCTCACCTTGATGGCCGCCTTGCCGGCGGCGCTGGCCGGCTGCGATTCCAGCCCGCCGACCGGCGTCGTGCTGTCCTCGGCCTCCGACTGCTACCAGCTCAAGGACGAACGCGCGACCACCCAGCAATGTCTGGCCGCCTATGACGAGGCGCGGCGCGAACACGAGAAGCTGGCGCCGCGTTTCGAGACGCGCTACCAGTGCGACGAGCAGTTCGGCAGCTGCACCAGCGTCACCGAAAGCGACGGGCGCAGCAGCTGGGTGCCGCCGATGGGCGGCTTCCTGCTCGGCTATGCGATCGCCAGCCTCAACGGCAACCGCGTCGACTGCGCGCGCTTCCCGGACCTGAGCAGCTGCCGCCGCGGCGTCTACCTGACAGGCGGGCTACCGCTGTACCGGGATTACCGTGGTGGCGGCTACTACCGTCCCGATGGCGGGGTGGTCAGCGACCGCACCGGCACCGTGCGCGGGCGCAGCGGCAGTGTGGTGGCGCCAACCCGGGCGATCACCGTGTCGCGCGCCGGCTTCGGCTCCAGCGCGGCCGCCCGCAGCACCTTCGGCAGTAGCCGCGGGCGCAGCGGCGGTTTCCACTTCGGCGGCTGAGCATGCGCCGGATCGCCATCGCCGAGCGCGCGGACTGGCGCGCGCAGGCCGAAGCACTGGGCTTCCATTTCCACACCATCGACGGCGAGCCGTACTGGGACGAAAGCGCCTACTACGCCTTCAGCCTGCGCCAGATCGAAGACGACATCGAGGCGCCGACCCAGGACCTGCATGACATGGCCATGCAACTGGTCGACGAGGTGGTGCGTTCGGAGGCGCTGCTGAAGCGGCTGGCGATCCCGGCGTTCTACTGGGACTGGATCGCCGATTCGTGGTCGCGGCACGACCCGCACCTGTATGGCCGGATGGATCTGGCCTACGACGGCAACGGCCCGGCCAAGCTGTACGAGCTCAACTACGACACCCCGACCTCGTTGTACGAAGCGGCCTACTTCCAGTGGCTGTGGCTGGAGCAGGGCGCCGCCGCGGGCGCACTGCCGCCGGCGGCCGACCAGTACAACCGCATCCAGGACCTGCTGTGCGAAGCGCTGGGTACCTTGGCGCAGCAGGGTGCGATCACTCCACCGATGCACTTCTCGGCCGTGCGCGAATCGATCGAAGACCAGGCGACCGTGCGCTACCTGCGCGATTGCGCCCACCAGGTCGGCATCGCCACGGCCGAGGTCGCCATCGAGGACATCGGCCGCAGTGCCGAAGGCTGGTTCACCGATGCCGACGACCAGGTCATCCGCACGCTGTTCAAGCTCTACCCGCTCGAATTCATGATGGAAGAGCGTTTCGGCCCGGCATTGCGCGAGCGCCGCATGCAGCTGATCGAGCCGGCCTGGAAGGCAGTGCTCAGCAACAAGGGCATCCTGCCCCTGCTATGGGAGCGCCACGCAGGGCATCCCAACCTGCTGCCGGCGTTCTTCGCCGAACCCGGCCACGCGCTGGCGCCGGGCTGGGTGCGCAAACCGCTGTTGTCGCGCGAAGGTGCCAACATCGAACTGCTGTCGTCACGCGGTGAAGCGGCGAGCAGCCCGGGTCCCTACGCCGATGGCGCCGCGATCCTGCAGGCCCACCATCCCTTGCCGGTGTTCGAACAGCGCCATGCCCTGGTCGGCAGCTGGGTGGTGGCCGACCAGCCGGCCGGCCTGGGCATGCGCGACGATGACGGCCCGATCACCCGCGACACCTCGCGTTTCGTGCCGCACGCCATCATCGACTGAACCGGCGCGCGCTGCGCCGCCGCGTACACTGCCCGCATGCGCGACTGCCTCTCCTGCCGCGACGGCTGTGGCGCCTGCTGCATCGCGCCGTCGATCACCTCGCCGCTGCCCGGCATGCCGCAGGGCAAGCCGGCCGGCGTGCCGTGCCTGCAGTTGGACGAAGCGATGCGCTGCAAGGTCTTCGGCCGGGCCGAACGACCCGGATTCTGCGCCACCCTGAAGCCTTCCGCCGATATGTGCGGTGCGAGCCGGGAGGAGGCGATGTCGTTGCTGGCGATGATGGAAATCGCGACCAGGCCTTGAGCGTCATGGGTCGCGGCTGAAGCCGCTCCTACAACGTGAGCCATGCCTTCGCAGGAACTGGATGTAGGAGCGGCTTCAGCCGCGACCCGACGCGGTGCGCCTGCCGGCAAGCGCAGCTCAGGCGCGCGCCACTGCCTGCCGGCTCAGCGCCTCGATCCCGGCCGGCGGCACCACCGCCTGCGGCGCGCCGTGGCGGACCACCTCCAGCATCGCGCGGCCGATGCTCTCGGTGCTGGCGACCTGGCGCGGGAACAGCGCGCGCGCCAACGCCGTCAGCGGCCCGGTCCAGTTGTAGAAACGCTGTGTCCATCGCGTCTTCGACCGCACGCCGTGCACGGGCCGGATCGCGCCGGGGCGGAACAGGTAGACCGCGCGAAACGGCAGCGCGCGCAGCGCGTTCTCGGTGCGTCCCTTCACCCGCGCCCACATGCGCTTGCCCTGTTCGCTGGCATCGGTGCCGGCGCCGGAGACGAACACGAACACCATCGACGGATTCAGCCGCGCCAACACCCGCGCCGCGGCCAGCGCGTAATCGTAAGTGACGCGGGTGTACTCGGCCTCGTCCAGGCCCAGCGAACTCACTCCCAGGCAGAAGAAGCAGGCATCGTAGCCGCGCAGTTCCGCTTCGGCGTCGGCGTAGTCGAGGAAGTCCTCGCGCAGCAGTTCGCGCAGCCGTGGCTGCGCCGGCCCGAGCGGGCGACGGCCCACCGCCAATACCTGCGTCACGTCGTCGGCCAGCAGGCATTCGCGCAGCACGCCCTGGCCGACCATGCCGCTGGCGCCGAACAGGATGACCTTCATGACCGCGGCGCCTCCGCGCTGCCATCGCCGCGCACCGCCAGCGGCAGATCCTCGAAACGGAGGCCGGCGGCGGGCTCCGCGTCGGCATCGGGCAGTACAGGCGCGACATCGGCATCGAAATCGGTGGACAGGCTGACCGCCTGCCAGCGTCGCGCCGCGTCGGCGCGCTCGCCCTCGGCGCGGCCAGCGACATGCACCGCATCGCTGCCCAGCAGCAGGTGTACCGGTAGGCGCGGATGCTCGGCCAGGCGCAGGATCAGCTGCGCGATCCGCGCCGGGTCGCCGACCTCGTGGCCGCGATACTGCGAGAGCATCCGTGAGAACAGGCCCAGGCTGGGCTCGTACTCCGGCAACAGCACCGGCATCGCGTTCATCGCCTCGGCCGCCCATTCGGTGCGCATGCCGCCCGGCTCCAGCGCGCAGACCTGGATGCCCAGCGGCGCCAGCTCCTGCGCCAGCACTTCGCTGAAGCCGCCCACCGCCCACTTCGCCGCCTGGTACGCCGATAGCCCAGGGCTGCCGAGCCGGCCGCCGACCGAGGACACCTGCAGGATGTGGCCGCTGCGCTGGCGCCGCATCACCGGCACCGCCGCGCGGCACAGGTTCACCACGCCGAGGAAATTGGTCTCGATCTGGGCCCGGAAGTCTTCCGGATCGGTCTGCTCGAATGGCGCCGCGTGGCCATAGCCGGCGTTGTTGACCAGCACGTCGAGCCGGCCGAAGGCATCGACGGCGGCATTGACGGCGTCGGCGGCGGCCAGCGCGTCGGTGACGTCGAGGGCGGTCACGTACAGGCGGTCGCCGTAGCGCGCCTGCAGGTCCTGCAGTTGGCGCGGGTCGCGTGCGGTCGCCAGCAGGCGATCGCCCTTCGCGAGCACTGCTTCGGCGATCGCGCGGCCCAGGCCGCGGCCGCTGCCGGTAATCAACCAGGTCTTGGACATCTCAGCTCCTTTATAGAGTGACCAGGCACTCATTAATGAATCAGAAAAAAAACCGCAGCCGTCTCTCAATCCGGTCCGGCCACCGCACGCCAGAAAGCGTCGAAACCTGCCTCGCGGATCTCCCCGGCGCGTGCCGGGTGCTGGGCGATGAAGCCCATCGTCGCCTCGGCCAGCGAGGTCATGATCGCGCCGACGAACTCGAACGGCTGGTCGCGCAAGGGGCCCCGGGCCATCGATTCGTGGATCAAGGCGCTGATGTCGGCGAAGCCTTCGCTGCCCGCGCTGCGGGTGGCGGCCTCGATGCGCTCGGAAACGGCCAACTGCGCCATCACCTTGCGCTTGGCCGCCGCCGACACGCCCCAGTCGACATAGCCGCGCCACATGTGCTCGCCGCGCGTGCGCACTGGGGCGGCCCGCGGATAGCCGTCCAGCATGGCTTCGCGCATCTCGCCCTTGAGCGCCAGGTAGAGCGCGTTGAGCAGGGCGTCCTTGGTGCTGAAGTAGGTGAACAGCGTGCCCTCGGCGACGCCGGCCGCCTTGGCGATCCGCGCGGTGGGCGCATTGATGCCGTGCTCGGCGAACACCTCGACGGCGGCCGCGATCAGGGCGTTGCGCTTGTCTTCGCTACGGGGGCGGGCCATGCGGAGGGCGTGAAATGACTGAGTAGGCGCTCAATAATAACCGGAAGCGGCGATCCGTCAAGCCTTCGCGCTTTGCTCCGTTGCCGGTCCGTCCGCGAGAGCACCGGGCGCATCCCTCAGCCCTGGGCGAGATAACGGTCCTTCAACCGCACGTAGTGCTGCGCCGAGTAGTGCAGGCTCTCGATTTCCTTGTCGCTGAGCTTGCGCGCGAACCGCGCCGGATTGCCCAGCCACAGCTCCGCCTCGCCGACCTGCTTGCCCGGCCCGACCACCGCACCGGCGCCGACGAAACCGTACTTGCCGATCGACGCGCCATCGAGGATGCAGGCACCCATGCCGATCAGGCACAGGTCGCCGATGCTGCAGGCATGGATGATCGTGCCGTGGCCCACCGTCACGTCCTTGCCGATCAGGGTCGGATAGCCGGCCTTGTTGAACGGGCTGTGGTGGCTGACATGGATGATCGTGCCGTCCTGGATGTTGCTGCGCGCGCCGATCCGGACGTGGTTCACGTCGCCGCGGATCACCGTGCCCGGCCACACCGACACATCGTCGCCGAGCACGACATCGCCGATGACGGTGCTCGCCGGGTCGACGTAGACGCGTTCGCCGAGCACCGGCAGCCTGCCGTCGAACGGCCGCAATGCATTGCCGCTCATGCCGCGCTCGCGCGCCGCGCGCGCTCCAGGTGCACCAGCAGCAGCGAGATCGCCGCCGGGGTCATGCCCGGAATGCGTTGCGCCTGGCCGAGGGTGGCCGGCTGCACGCGCTGCAGTTTCTGGGTGACTTCCGCCGACAGCCCGCGCACCGCGGCGTAGTCGAAGCCGTTCGGGACCACGGTATGCTCATGGCGCTGCTGGCGTTCGATCTCCTCGCGCTGGCGGTCCAGGTAGCCGGCGTACTTGACGCCGATCTCGACCTGTTCGGCCACTTGCGCATCGCTCACGCCAGGCCCCAGCGAGGGCACCCGCATCAACTGCGCGTAGTCCAGCTCCGGGCGCTTGATCAGGTCCAGCACATTGGTTTCGCGGCTGACCGCCACGCCGAGCGTGGCCTCGACCTCGCGACCCAGCGCGTTGCCCGGCGTCGCCCACAGCGCGCGCAGGCGGCTGCGCTCGGCGTCGACCGCGTCCTGCTTGGCGTTGAAGCGCGCCCAGCGGACATCGTCGACCAGGCCCAGGTCGCGGCCGACACCGGTCAGGCGCGCGTCGGCGTTGTCTTCGCGCAGCTGCAAACGATATTCGGCGCGGCTGGTGAACATCCGGTACGGCTCGGTGGTGCCGTGGGTGATCAGGTCGTCGACCAGCACGCCCAGGTAGGCCTCGTCGCGGCGCGGCGACCAGGCGGGCAGCTCGCGCGCGTGGCGGGCCGCGTTGACGCCGGCCAGCAGGCCCTGCGCGGCGGCTTCCTCGTAACCGGTGGTGCCGTTGATCTGTCCGGCGAAGAACAGCCCGCCGACCGACTTGGTTTCCAGCGACGGCCTGAGCCCGCGCGGATCGAAGAAGTCATACTCGATCGCGTAGCCGGGGCGAGTGATGTGCGCCCGCTCCATGCCGCGGATCGAGCGCACCAGCGCCAGCTGCACGTCGAACGGCAGCGATGTCGAGATGCCGTTCGGGTAGATCTCGGTGACGTCCAGGCCTTCGGGCTCGACGAAGATCTGGTGGCTGTTCTTCTCGGCGAAGCGCACCACCTTGTCCTCGATGGACGGGCAATAGCGCGGCCCGATGCCCTCGATCTGCCCGCTGTACAAAGGCGAACGGTGCAGCGCGCCGCGGATGATCTCGTGGGTTTGCTCGGTGGTGTGGGTGATCCAGCAGCTGACCTGTCGCGGATGCTCGCTCACGTCGCCGAGGAAGGACATCACCGGGCACGGATCGTCACCGGGCTGCTCGTCCATCGCCGCGTAATCGAGCGTGCGGCCATCGATACGCGGCGGCGTGCCGGTCTTGAGCCGGTCGACCGCGAACGGGCGCTCGCGCAGGCGCGCGGCCAGCGTCGTCGCCGGCGGGTCGCCCATGCGGCCGGCGGCATACTGGGTCTGGCCGACGTGGATCTTGCCGGCGAGGAAGGTGCCGGCGGTCAGCACCACCGATGGCGCCTCGAAGCGCAGGCCGGTCTGGGTGATCGCGCCGCGAACCGTGTCGCCCTCGATCACCAGGTCATCCACCGCCGCCTGGAATACGGTGAGGTTGACCTGCGCCTCGACGATGCGGCGGATCGCGGCCCGGTACAGCGACCGGTCGGCCTGGCAACGCGTGGCGCGCACCGCCGGGCCTTTGGAGGCGTTGAGGGTGCGCCACTGGATGCCGGCCTGGTCGGCCGCACGCGCCATCGCTCCGCCCAACGCGTCGATCTCCTTGACCAGGTGTCCCTTGCCGATCCCGCCGATGGCCGGGTTGCAGCTCATCGCGCCCACGGTTTCGATGTTGTGGGTCAGCAGCAAAGTGCGTGCGCCGGCGCGTGCGGACGCCAGCGCGGCCTCGGTGCCGGCGTGGCCGCCGCCGATCACGATGACGTCGTATCGATAGAAGGAATCGGTCATGGCGGTAGGCCGGGACAGGGCCGGCAGTAGGGGGGCGCGATGGGAGCCGCTGCGCCGGGGGTGGCAGGAGTGCCGGGTGGATCACATTTTACGAAATCCGGCCTCAAGTTGGCACGCTTCCTGCGGATAACCCACTAGCACCCAACCGTGGCAATGCGACACAGGGGCGCAAGGCTGGAATTGGAACAGGGGCCAGCCAAGCGCACGGTAGGGGAAGCTCGGGGGCCGGTAGTCGGGGGACTGCCGGCCCTTTTTTTGTCTGTCTGTCCGTGTTCCGCAGTCCAGTAACGGTCTGCGGCGGTTTCCGCGTGTCCGGATGCCGGAAAAACAAAGCCCCGGCGAGGGCCAGGGCTTTGTCACGAGAGGCGCCGACGCCCGACAGGGCCGGAACAGGGGGGATCCAGATTTCCCTGTCGGACATCGACATGAGACGGCAGGTGCCAGGTTCCGGGTCAGAAAGCGACGCGGAGAGTCACCCGTGGCCCTAGCTTGCGTGCAACCCGGCGCCAGTGCAAGCCCCCCGATTCGGCAACTGTGGCAACGGTCGCAAAGCCGCTCAGGGCTCGACTTTGCGCACCCGCGAACTCTGCTTGATCTGGCTGGGCTGGCGCGGCTGGGCGGTCGGCGGCGTGGCCGGGCGCGGTGGCCGGGACGTGTTCGGCGGCGGGCGCTGACCGTAGCCGCCACCGGGCCGCGGTGGCGGGCGTTGGCCGTGGTAGTCGCCAGGCCGCGGCGGTGGACGCTGGCCGTGGTAGCCACCGGGGGGCGGCGGGCGCTGACCATGATGGTCGCCAGGCTGATGGTCGCCAGGCTGCGGGCGGTTGTACGGCGGCCGGACGTAATAGCCACCGCCACCGTAGTAGCCGCCGCCGTAGTAGCCACCGCCACCGTAGTAGTAGGGCGAGCCATACACCCCGATACCGCCTCCGTAATACGGATAGCCATAGCCCGGGTAACCGGAACCGTAATAACCCGGCGGGTAGCGGTACTGGACGCTGGGCGTACCTTGGTAATAGCCGGCGCCGCCGCCGGTGTAACCATAGGTCGCACATCCGGCCAGACTCGCCAGCAGCACGCTGGCGAACAGCAGGCGCAGTTTCATCGGTATTCTCGTCGAGACGTGTATGAGACTACTCTCATTCCGAAGTATTGAATCCGTCCTTAATTCGTGCCGTTTTCGTTGAACGCTTCATTGCGCGGATGCGACGGCGGCGGGCGACCCGGGCACGCGACGATAAGCTAATCTTTCGGCCATGACCGACCTCGTGCTGCCTGATTTCGACGACGTTCTGCTGGCCGCTTCCCGCATCGCCCCCCATGCCGAGCCCACGCCTGTCCTGAGATCGCGCCAGCTCGATGCGCTTGCCGGCGCGCAGTTGCACTTCAAGGCCGAGCATCTGCAGCGCGGGGGCGCCTTCAAGTTCCGCGGGGCCTGCAACGCGGTCTGGGCATTGGATGCGGGGACCGCGGCACGCGGCGTGGTCACCCACTCCTCCGGCAACCATGGTGCCGCGCTGGCGCTGGCCGCGCGCACTCGCGGCATCCCCTGCCACGTGGTCGTCCCCGAGGGTGCGGTGGCCGCCAAGCTGGCCAACATCGCCCGCCATGGCGCCACCCTGTGGCGTTGCGCGCCGACCGCTGCCGCCCGCGAGGAGACCTGCGCGCAGGTGCAGGCGCAGACCGGCAGCACGCTGGTCCATCCCTACGCCAATGCCCAGGTGATCGCCGGGCAGGGCACGGCCACGCTGGAATTGCTGCAGGCCAGCGGCGGCATCGACGCGATGGTGGTGCCGGTGGGCGGCGGTGGGCTGGCTTCGGGCACGTCGCTGGCGCTGCGCGGGCTGGCCCCGGACTGCGCGCTGGTGTTGGCCGAACCGGCTGGCGCCGCCGATACGGCGCGCTCGCTGGCCGCCGGCGAGCGCTTGATCGACTTCGTGCCCGACACGATCTGCGACGGCTTGCGCACCGGCATCGGCGAGCCGAACTTTGCCCTGTTGCACCGCGCCGGCGCGCAGGTCATCACGGTCGACGATGGCCAAGTCGTGGCGGCGATGCGCTTGGTCTGGCAGATCCTCAAGCAGGTCATCGAGCCGTCTTCGGCGACGGTGCTGGCGGCCGTACTGGCCGAGCCGACGCGTTTCGCCGGCCGTCGCGTGGGGCTGGTGCTGTCCGGAGGCAACGTGGATCTGGATGCCCTGCCGTGGTGAAGCGGCGCGGCTGGGGCGTGCTCGGGTGGAGTTGGCGGCTGTTGGCGCTGCTGTTGGCGTGGCTGGTGGCCGTGGCCGGCTGGATCATCTGGATCGGCGATCGCGACCAGGCCGCGCCGGCCGATGTGATCATCGTGCTCGGCGCAGCGGCCTACGACGCCAAGCCGTCGCCGGTGTTCGAAGAACGCATCCGCCATGGGCTGGATCTTTATCGCGCCGGCTACGCACCGGTGCTGTTGTTCACCGGTGGCTTCGGTGGCAGCGGCGCGCGCTACTCCGAGTCGCAGGTGGCGCGTCGTTATGCGCTGCGCCACGGCATCCCCGAGAACGCGATGCTGATCGAGACCGTCTCGCGGACCACGCGGCAGAACCTGTTGCAGGCGCGCGAACTGATGCAGGCGAACGGGATGCGCAGGGCGATCATCGTCAGCGATCCGTTGCACATGGCGCGCGCGCTGCGGTTGTGCCGCGAGTTGGGCATCGATGCGCTGGCGTCTTCGACGCCTAGCACGCGCTTCCGCAGTTTCCACACCAGCTGGCGTTTCCTGTTGCAGGAGGTCTACTTTTTTCATCGCGATCTGGTCTTGCGTTCGGCGTAGCGGGTTTGATTGCTTTCCTTTCGTCGGATGGCTGCGCGTGCTGCGGCTTGCTGGTGGGGGGTTATTGAGGGGCGCGCGTGCTGTGGGCGGTTGGGTTGTGTCGGCTTACGGTGCGGGCCCCGCCCTGACGGGAGGGGGCGGCCCGGCTCGGTTGGACATCCTGTCCAACTCGCCTACCGCGGACATCCCTGTCCGCTGGTCACCCCCTCCCGCCAGGACGGCGCAAGGCGCTTTGAGTCTCAGTCTTCGTTCGAGGCGCGCCAGGGGAGGGACAGGAAGAGAGCCTTCATCCCTGCCGTTACCGCCATCTGCAGGAAACAGGCTTCGAAAAGTTCTTTCATGTAGGAGCGGCTTCAGCCGCGACCGCCAGATCCCTCGGTCGCGGCTGAAGCCGCTCCTACATCGAAGCAGAGATCAGACGGGTGTCGATGGCAATGGGGAGCTAGGCTTTTCTCTTCCCACCCTCCGGCGCGCCCCGATCGAAGCTTGAAAAACAAAGCGCCCTGCGCCGTCCTGGCGGGAGGGGATGGCCAGCGGCCGCGCTCCCTTGCACGTTCCGTCATCCAGGCAATGAAGCCGTCGCCACGGCCGGAGGGAATGAACAGCCGACAACGCTTTGCCAACCGAGCCGGGCCAGCCCCCTCCCGTCAGGGCGGTGCCCGCACCGTAAGCCGACACAACCCAACCGCCCAACGCACGCGCGCCCCCTCAATACCCCCCAACGACCGATGCATTCAGCCGCGACGACGTGACGAACTACTATCCACGGCACGCCAACCCGGACCGAACCATGACCCAGCAAGCCGCCATCGAACTCGTGCAGCGCTACTACGACGCTTTCAACCGCGGCGACTGGCAAGGCATGCTCGACTGCCTGGCCGACGAGGTCGCGCACGATCTCAACCAGGGCGGCCGCGAAATCGGCCGGATTGCCTTCGCCGCGTTTCTGGCGCGAATGGAGGCGAGCTATCGCGAGCAGCTGCGCGACATCGCGGTGATGGCCAGCGCCGATGGCCGCCGCGCCGCTGCCGAGTATGTCGTGCACGGCGAGTACCACCACGACGACGAAGGCCTGCCAAAGGCGAACGGCCAGCGTTATGTATTGCCTGGCGGTGCGTTCTTCGAGATCGCCGACGGCCGCATCGCGCGTGTCAGCAACTATTACAACCTGCAGGATTGGATCGCGCAGGTCGGCGGCTGAGCGGTGGTCGCGGCTGAAACCGCCCCTGCAGGAGCGCTCGAATCACCGTTGTAGGAGCGGCTTCAGCCGCGACCTCGCGATTCGTCAAAGCAGAATGATGCCCGCGATCACCAGCACGACCAGGCTCCATTTCAGCGTCTGGTACAGCGGGTTGTTGCGTTCCTTCAGTGCCTTGGCCTTCAGCCGCAGGGCATAGAAATAGCGGAACAGGCGGTTGATGCCGCCGGTCTTGTCGCCGTCCTGGTTCGGCGAGGCGCCGGCGGCGAGCAGGCTGCGGCCGACGAAGCGATTCAACGCCGCCGCCCAGCGCCAGCGCATCGGACGCTCCACGTCGCAGAACAGGATGATGCGGTCCTGCTCGGAATCGTTTCGCGCATAGTGGATGTAGGTCTCGTCGAACATCGTCCACTCGCCGTCGCGCCAGCTGTGCCGCTGGCCGTCCACGTCGATGAAGCAGCGGTCGTCGTTCGGTGTCGCCAGGCCCAGGTGCAGGCGCATCGAGCCGGCGAACGGATCGCGATGCGGACGCAGTTCGCTGCCCGGCGGCAACTCGGCGAACATCGCCGCCTTCACCGAGGGAATGGACTTGAGCAGCGCGGTGGTCTGCGGGCACAGCTCGGCGGCCGACGGATGCGAGGTGCCGTACCACTTCAGGTAGAAGCGCTTCCAGCCGCGGCGGAAGAACGAGTTGAAGCCGATGTCGGTGTAGCCGTCGGCCGCACGGATCTTCTGCATCTCGCGCAAGGCCACCGCTTCGTCGCGGATCATTGGCCACTGCGCGCGTAGCGGCGCCAGCTCGGGAAACTCGCGGCCCGGATCGATGAAAGGCGTCGTCGGCACCCGCGAGCACAGGTACATCAGCGCATTGATCGGGGCCATGAAGGTCGAATGATCGAGCAGCTGCCGGCTGAGCCGGTGCCGCACGCGACCGCGATAGTGGATGTACAGCGCCGAGGCGATGAACAACGCGATGAGGAACCACTTCAGCATGGGGGAATCGGGGGGGAAAGCAATCGGACCGCGCGATTCTACCTCGCGGCCTGGCCATGCCGTTTTTCGGAAACCGCTGTCGCGGACCGCGCTTAAGCAGCAGACGGTTTGATGGCTGAGGGGCAGCGTCCGCTCGGGATAGCCCGAGCGGTGTAGCTCAATCAGCGCCGGGCGGGCGGCGCCGGATCGGTATCTGCGCAATCGGAACCGCGGCGATGTCCTGGCCGCGTTCGCGGATCGGCGCGCCGGGGTCGGGCGCCCACGCGTGCGCATAGATGACTTCCCAGGTGCTGGGCAGCCGGCCGTCGGGCCCGCGCAATGGCTCGTAGGCGCCGGCAGCCGCGGCGAAACGACCACGGCCGGTCAGGGTATGGCGGCGCGTACTCAGCGCATTGGTCGCACCCATCGCACGCAGCTCGCGCATCAGCGCGGGCAGGTCCGGATAGGTGAGATTGAACAGGTCGCGATCCAGTACCGGGTCGCGGAAGCCGGACATCATCAGCGCGTCGCCGAACTGTGCGATCGGCGCGAACCGGCTGACATGCGGCACCGCGTCGGCCTGCGCGAATGCCTCGCGCAACTCGATGAGCGTCTCCGGCCCGAACGTCGAGCACAGCAGCAAGCCGCCCGGCTTGAGCGCGCGGCGAAAACCGGCGAACACCGACGGCAGATCTTCGACCCATTGCAGGCACAGGTTGCTGAAGATGACATCGACGCTGCCGTCGGCCAGCGGCAGCGCACGCGCATCGCCGGCCACGCGTTGGAAGGGCCGCCACCAGCCGGCTTGTTTCCTGGCTTCCTGCAACATCGGTAGAGCCTGGTCCAGCGCAATGACTTGCGCCTTGGGCCAACGCTTCTTCATCAGTGCCGAGGCATGGCCGGGGCCGGCGCCGACGTCGAGTACGACTTGCGGCTGGCGGTCGTCGAGATAATCCAGCGACTCGAGCAGGCGCTTCTCGACTTCATGCTGGAGGGCGGCGGCGGCGTCGTAGCTACCGGCCGCGCGCGAGAACGCGCGACGGACGTGGCGGGGGTCGAAGGTGGTATTCATGGACTGCGTATTGTCGCCCGCCGCGTCGATGGGGGGAAATCCGCGACGTTCAGGCCAGGGCTCACAACGTGCCGGGGTAGGCGCCGCCGTCCAGCAGCAGGTTCTGGCCAGTGATGTAACCGGCATGGGCGCCGCACAGGAAAGCGCAGGCCGCGCCGAATTCCTCCGGCGTGCCGAAGCGCCCGGCCGGGTTGGCGCGACGGCGCTGCTCGGCGATCTCGTCCACGGCCTGGCCGCTGCGCGCCGCGGCCGCGGCGAAATTCGAGCGCAGGCGATCGGTATCGAAGGGGCCGGGCAGCAGGTTGTTGATCGTGACGTTGTCGGCGACGGTCGTGCGCGCCACGCCGGCGACGAAACCGGTCAGGCCCGAACGCGCCCCGTTGGACAGGCCCAGGCTTTCGATCGGCGCCTTCACCGCGCTGGAGGTGATATTGACGATGCGGCCGAAGCGGCGCGCGCGCATCGCGTCGACGGTGGCGCGGATCAATGCGATCGGGGCGAGCATGTTCGCGTCCAGCGCACGTATCCAGTCTTCGCGTTGCCAGTCGCGGAAATCGCCCGGGGGCGGCCCGCCGGCATTGTTGACCAGGATGTCGACCTGCGGGCAGGCCGCCAATGCTGCCTGCCGGCCTGCTTCGCTGGCGATGTCGGCGGCGACCGCGCGCACTTCGCCGGCACCGGGCAGAGCGCGCAACGCCTCGGCCGCCGTGTCCAGGCTTTCGCGGCCGCGCGCGACGATCACCACGTTCGCGCCTTCGCGCGCCAGGGCCTGTGCGCAGCCCAGTCCCAACCCTTTGCTGGCGGCGCAGACCAGCGCCCAGCGTCCGGCGATGCCCAGGTCCATGCGCTGCCTCACTCAGTGCGGAAGACGACCATCATCGGCGATTCGCGCCGGGACGGGCCGCCGGCGTTCAGTCCAGCGCGGCGACGAACTGTTCCAACTGCGCGGCGACGAGGTCGGCATGGCCGAGGAAGGGCGCATGCCCGCCGCCCGCAATCGTTTGTACCTGCGCGCGCGCGGCCAGCGACGCGGCATCGTGCATGCCGGCGGCGGGGACCAGCCGGTCGCGTTGACCGGCCAGCCACAGGCTGGGTTTGTCCAGGCTGGCGAGCGCGCGGCGCAGGTCGGTGCGGCGCAGCAACTGCAGGCCTTCCTGCAACGCGCGTGGTGCCGGCTCGCCGCGCTCGACCAGGGCCTGCTTGAGCGTGCGCAGTTCGGCGCGGGCGTGTTCCGAGCCGATCGTGTCCAGGGCCAGGAACCGTTCCAGGGTGCCGCGATAATCGCGCGCCAGGTCTTCGCCGAACTGCGCGAATACGTCCGCTTCGACCGCGTTCGGCCACTGCTCGCCGCGGACGAAGCGCGGCGTCGCCGCGATCATCGCCAGCGCACGTACCTGCGGTTGCGAGGCCGCCGCGTGCAGCGCGAACAGGCCGCCCAGCGACCAGCCCACCCAGACCGCGGGCGGCGTGGCCGCGGCGATCTGGCTGACCACATGCGGCAGCGCCAGCGGGGTGTCGTCGTCGCGACTGTGGCCATGTCCGGGCAGGTCGACCAGGTGCAGCTGGAAGCGGGACGACAGCCGCGATACCAGCGGCGCGAATACGCCGCCATGCAGCGCCCAACCGTGGATCAGGACCAGGGATGGGCCCTGGCCGATGGTCTCGATATGCATGTCCAAGGAACGCGTGGCTCAGGCGCGCAAGGCGGCGACCTGTTGCTGGCGCAACGCGATGTCGCGCGCGCGCGCCGCCGCCTCCACCAATGCGGCAACCTGTTCGGGCGTATGCAGCGCCGACAGCGTCACCCGCAGTCGCGCCTTGCCTTCGGGCACCGTCGGCGGCCGGATCGCGCTGACCAGGAAGCCGGCGTTCTCCAGCGAGGCCGACATCGACATCACCGTCGATTCGTCGCCGCACAGCAACGGCTGGATCGGCGTATCGGAGGCCATCAACGCCAACCCCTGCCGGCGCGCGCCGTCGCGGAACTGGGCGATCAGCCCGGCCAGCTTCTCGCGCCGCCATTCGTCGCGGCGCGCCAACTTGACCGCGGCCAGGGCGGCGGCGGCCTGCGCCGGCGGCAACGCGGTCGTATAGATGTAGGGGCGCGCGGTTTCGGCCAGGTGCTGGATCACCGCATCGTCGCCGACCACCACCGCGCCGTAGCCGCCCAGTGCCTTGCCCAGGGTGACCAACTGCAGCGGCACCTCGGCCGAGGTCAGCCCGGCATCGGCGACGCAGCCGCGGCCTTGCGCGCCGACCACGCCCACGCCATGCGCGTCGTCGACGTACATCAGCGCTTCCTGCATCCGCGCCACCAGGCTCAGCGAGCGCAGCGGGGCGATGTCGCCATCCATGCTGAACACGCCATCGGTGATCAGCATCGCGGCGCCTTCCAGCGAACTCTTGAACTGGCGCATCGCGCCTTCCGCATCCAGGTGCGGATAGCGGCGCAGGCGGCAGCCGGCCAGGCGCGTGGCGTCGACCAGGCTGGCGTGGTTGAGGCGGTCCTGCACGCACAGGTCGTCTTCTTCGGTGAGCAGCGCCTGCTGCACGGCGAGATTGGCGGCGAAGCCGCTGCCGAACAGCAGGCCGCGCGGGTAGCCGAGCCAGTCGGCGACTTCGCGCTCGAGCGCGTCGTGCAATGCGTGGTGGCCGCAGATCAGGTGCGAGGCGCCGGCACCGGCGCCCTCGCGCGAAGCGGCGTCCTGCAGCGCGGCCACGACTTCGAACTGTTGGCTCAGCCCCAGGTAGTCGTTGGAACAGAACCCGGTCAGCCAGCGGCCGTCGACTTCCAGGCGCACGCCGTCGCGGCGCGCGACATTGCGGCGCACGCGGATGCGACCCTGGGCGCCGCGCAGCTTGCGCAACGACTGGATGCGTTCATGCAGGTCGGGTCGGGCCATGATTTTCCCTTCGCAGTCCGGGTCCGGGCCGGCTAGGTTAACCGCAGGCCGGGGCCGGCGGGGGGCCGGCCGACGACCGGCCGGGCCGGATGCCCAGGCGGCAGCCTGGGCGAGGCGTCGTGTCAGGCAGTGGGGTCAGGCGGCCTGTTCGCAGCCGGTCGGACGGGTGATGTCGGCGTGGACCGTGCCCGGGTGGTCGTGCTCGGCCGCGTCCACCGTCACCTGCATCGGGCGCAGCCCGAGCCGGGCGAACAGCGCCTGGTCACGCTCGGTGTCCGGATTGCCGGTGGTCAGCAGCTTCTCGCCGTAGAAGATCGAGTTGGCGCCGGCGCTGAAGCACAGCGCCTGCAACTCGTCGCTCATGCTTTCGCGGCCGGCCGACAGGCGCACCATCGAGCGCGGCATGGTGATGCGCGCTACCGCGATCATCCGCACGAACTCGAACGGGTCCAACTGCGCGGCGCCGTGCAGCGGCGTGCCAGCGACCTGGACCAGCCGATTGATCGGCACCGAGTCCGGATGCGCCGGCAGATTGGCCAGCGCCAGCAACAGCCCGACCCGGTGTTCGCGGGTCTCGCCCATGCCGACGATGCCGCCGCAGCAGGTCTTCAGGCCCGCATCGCGGACGTGGCCCAGCGTATCCAGGCGGTCCTGGTACTGGCGGGTGTGGATGATCGAGTCGTAGAAGTCCGGCGAGGTGTCCAGGTTGTGGTTGTAGTAGTCCAACCCGGCCGCCCGTAGCGCCTGCGCCTGGCCGGCGTCGAGCATGCCCAGGGTCGCGCAGGTTTCCAGACCCAGTGCCTTCACTTCCTGGATCATCGCCGCCACCTTCGGGATGTCGCGGTCCTTGGGCGAGCGCCAGGCCGCGCCCATGCAGAAGCGCGAGGCGCCGGCAGCCTTGGCCTGGCGCGCCTTGGCGACGACTTCTTCGGTGTCCATCAGCTTTTGCGCAGTGACCCCGGTGTCGTAACGCTGCGCCTGCGGGCAATAAGCGCAGTCTTCGGGGCAGCCACCGGTCTTGACCGACAGTAGGGTGGAGACCTGGACCTGCGCCGGGTCGAAGTGTTCGCGGTGCACGCCGGCGGCGCGGTGCAGCAATTCGGGGAACGGCAGGGCGAACAGCGCGTGCAATTCCTCGGCTTGCCAGTCATGGCGGATCACGGCGGACATCGGTTTTCCTGACGGTTTGCGGCTGGGAAGCGCAGAAGTCTGGTGAGCGGGTCCGGTGCTGTCAACCTTGCGGGCCACGGATTGGTTGACAGGGGGCGCGGCGAATGGCCGTGGAACGGGTCATCTCAAGAATTCTGAGACGAGATTGGGCTACCCGGGCTCCTTCCGGCGCACCTACAGGGGCTCGCCGAAGTACGAAGGCCTTGATCTCGATGGCTTCCAGCGTCATGGCCTTCTCCCGTTGTCAGGGGCTGTTGTCCTGGGTTTGCCGATCGATGTCGATCAGTACGCCAAGCGCCGTTCGTAGATCGCGCAATTGCTCCGGGCCGATGCGTTCGCGGAGCGCATCGTCGATCCGCGCGATGGCAGTGGCTTGCACGCGCGCGGCGTGACCGCCGCGGTCGGTCAGGGTGATGAGTTGCCTGCGCCGATCGTGCGGATCCTCGGTACGGGCGAGATAGCCGCGCGTCACCAGGGCGTCCACGAGCTGGCCGGCGGATTGCTTGGAGATCCGAAGGCCATCGATCAGTCGGGACAACGGAACCTGGCCCTGGCCCAGGGCCAATCCCCCGATCACGTACAGGCCGTTCTTGGGAATGTCGTCGTAGCCGGCGGCGTCCAGCGCTTCGCGCATCGCATTGCCATAGGTATTGCGTGCGTGCCGCAGCAATGCGGGCAGGGCGATGGCCTCGTGCGTTGCGATGGGTGTCGGCATCTGCGATGGTCCAATGATTTGATAGTAAATGTAATTTACTAAATTTCCCGGTGCAAGCACTCGGCTGCGCCGAGTGACCGGTGCCAGCGCGTGCCACCGCCAGGCAGCGGCGTACCGGCCGATGCGCGATTCCCGCTATTCCAGTGGGGGTTGTTCCGAGCACATGCCCGGGCTCCCCCGACGGATTTCGAATGACCACCGCGGCAGTCTGTTCGCCATGGGCTTCCCCTCGATCACACTCGCCGGCCGCCTGCTTGGCGGAGTCGCCGCGCTCGAACGCCTGGTGCTGCCGTCCCGCTGCTTGCTATGCGACGCCGTGGGTAGCGTCGGGCTGGACCTGTGCCGGGCGTGCCACCGCGACCTGCCGTGGCAGGGGTTCGCCTGCCTCCGCTGCGCCGAGCCGCTAATGGGTGCCGAGGGCGCGACGCCCTGTGGCCGATGCCAGCGTGCGCCGCTGCCGTTCGAGGCGGTGGTGGCGACGTTTCGATATGAGCGCCCGGTCGACCAGCTAGTGCGGCGCTTCAAGTTCCACCAGGACCTGGCCGCCGGCCGGGTGCTCGCCGAATTGATGGCGGAGCGGTTCGTGCCGCTGCCGCGCCCGCCGGTGCTGGTCCCGGTGCCACTGCATCCGTCGCGGTTGCGCGCGCGCGGCTACGACCAGGCGTCGCAGCTGGCCCGGCTGCTCGCGTGGCGGGTGGCGCTGCCTCGCATGGCGCTGCTGCGCCGGATGGTGGCGACCGCGCCGCAGTCCGAACTCGGTGCCTTGGAGCGTCGGCGCAATCTGCGCGATGCCTTTGTCTGTCGCCGCCCACCACCGGCGCATGTCGTACTGGTCGACGACGTGATGACCACCGGTGCGACCCTGGGCGCTGCGGCCGAGGCGCTGCGTCGCGGCGGCGCGCAGCGGGTGGATGCGTGGGTGTGCGCGCGGGCATGAAGGGCGCGTGAGCAGTCCTGCAGGCGCGGCGTTAGCATCGCCGCGACGATGTGGCCTGGTTGCGCATCGGCGGGGAACGGACCCAAACACCAAGGAGAGCACGCGATGAGTACACGTGATCAATTCGGCGCCACCGGCATTCTTTCGTCGCTCGGGCGCAGCTGGTGGGTGTTGCTGCTGTACGGGGTACTGGGGGTGTTGTTCGGTTTGATCGCATTGACCCGGCCGGTTGCCGCGGCCACTGCCCTGGCCTGGGCGGTGGGGGTGATGGCGCTGGCCGAGGGTGTGGTGAGTCTGTTTGCGCTGTTCGATCGCCAGGTGACGATATCCAAGGGCTGGCTGGCGTTGTATGCGCTGGTATCGATCGTGTTCGGCCTGCTCACGGTCATCAACCCGGTGGCGACGGCGGGGATGTTGTTGTTGTTCCTGGCGGCCTGGCTCATCGTCGCCGGCGTTTATCGGATCATTTTCGCGATCCGGGTGCGCAAGGAGATCCGCGGCGAATGGCTGATCGCGCTCAGCGGTGTGCTGGCGATCGTGCTGGGGTTGTTGTTCGTGAGGTTCCCGGTCAAGGGCCTGGTGGTGACCACGATCTGGATCGGCGCCGGTGCGCTGGTTTACGGCTTCGTGCAGATCCTGGCGGCGTTCAAGGTGAGGCGGCTCAAGGCGTTGTAGCGGTTCAAGGTACTTCCCATTGGCTGGCGCGGCAGTTGCTGCGGCTTGCGTATGGGAGGGGTTTATTGAGGGCGCGCGTGCTTGGGCGGTGTTGTTCGGCGGCTTACGGTGCGGGCCCCGCCTGCCGGGAGGGGGGAAGAGAAAAGTCCGGCTCCCGATTGCCATTGGCACCTGCCCCCTCCCGGCTTCGAGAAGGTCCCCGTTGTAGGAGCGGCTTCAGCCGCGACCGCCGGATCCCGCGGTCGCGGCTGAAGCCGCTCCTACAAGAGCGAACAACCGTGGAGGCCATTGCCGCGTAGCGGGAATGGCCACGCCACCACCACTACGCGGGATGTGCCACGGCCGCCACAATGCCGGCGAACACCGCCAGGCCGACCCAGTTGTTGTGCAGGAAGGCGCGGAAGCAGGCGGCGCGTTCGCGGTGGCGGGCGATCCAGAACTCGTAGGCGACCAGGGCCGCGGCCACGCCCAGCCCGGCCCAGTAGAGGCCACCCAGGCCGGCCCGCGTGCCGACCATCGCCAATGCGCCGAAGGTCAGCGCATACAGCACGCCCTGCGCGACCAGGTCCATGTCGCCGAACAGGATGGCCGTCGAGCGCGAGCCCATTTTCAGATCGTCCTCACGATCGACCATGGCATACCAGGTGTCGTAGGCGGTCGACCACAGGATGTTGGCCAGGTACAGCAGCCAGCCGATCACCGGCACCTCGCCTTGCACGGCGGCGAACGCCATCGGGATGCCCCAGCCGAACGCCATGCCGAGGTAGACCTGCGGCAGGTGCGTATAACGCTTGAGATAGGGATAGCTGGCGGCCAGGAACAGGCCGACGAAGCTCAGGCCGATCGTCAGGCGGTTCATTGTCAGCACCAGGCCGAAGGCGGCCAGCATCAGCACCGCAAACACCACCAGCGCTTCGCGCCCGGACACCGCGCCGGTCGCCAGCGGGCGCTGGCGGGTGCGCTCGACATGCGGGTCCAGCCAACGATCGGCGTAGTCGTTGATGACGCAACCGGCCGAACGGGTCAGCCAGACCCCGGCAGTGAATACGAACAGCGTCCACAGGGGCGGCACGCCACCGGCGGCCAGCCACAGCGCCCACCAGGTCGGCCACAGCAGCAGCAGCGAGCCGATCGGGCGGTCGCCGCGGATCAGCTTCCAATACTGGCCCAGCCGCTCGCGCCAGCGCGGCGTTGCCTGGTCGGCGGTTTCGTAGCGTTCATAGCCCATGTGCGCAGTTTAGCGCGCGGCGCGGGCATCGGCGCCGCGCCGCACTTGCAGGCCAGGCTCAGCGCTCGTTCGCGGCGTACTCGTAGTAGCCGTAGCTGTAATAGCCGGTGGCCCGCTTCTCGACCGCATTGAAGATCGCGCCCTTGACCTGCACGCCGTTCTGTTCGAAGCGCTTCATGGTCAGCAGGATTTCCTTCGGCTGGTTGAGGCCGAAGCGGGTGACCAGCAGGCTGGATCCGGCATGGGCGGCCACCAGCGCCGCATCGGTGACGGCCAGGATCGGCGGCGTGTCGACGATGACCAGGTCGTACTCGGAGGACAGCGTTTCGAGCATCTTCTGGAAACGCGGGTGCATCAGCAGTTCGGCCGGGTTCGGCGGAATGTCGCCGCGCACGACGTAGTGCATGTTTTCCAGGCCTGCGACCGGGTGGATGGCGTCCTGGATGTCGAGCTTGCCGACCAACACGTCGGACAGCCCCTGCGTGTGGGCGACGCCCAACACCTTGTGCAAGGTGCCCTTGCGCATGTCCGCGTCGACGACCAGCACCTTCTGGCCGCCTTGTGCGATCACCGCCGCCAGGTTGGCGGAGATGAAGGTCTTGCCGACGCCCGGACGCGGGCCGGAGATCGCCAGGATATTGTTCTTGGCCTCCAGCATTGCGAAATGCAGGCTGGTGCGCAGGCTGCGCAGCGCCTCTACCGCCAGGTCGGCCGGCGCGGCCGCGGCAAGCAGGTGCGAGCGGCCATCGGCGACGATGCGGTGCTGGCCGCCGCGCGCGCGCTTGAGCTTGGGCAGTTCGCGAGACTCGCTGAGCGGGATCGCGGCGTAGACCGGCAGGCCGAGTTCTTCGATCTGCGCGGGGTCTTCGATGCCGGGGTTGAGCATGCGCTGCAGGAACACCACACCCACCGACAGGAAACCGCCGAGCAGGGTAGCGACCAACACGACCAACGGCTTGCGCGGCTTGACCGGGTTGCTCGTGTCCACCACCGCCGGATCGACGATGCGCACGTTACCGACCGTGCCGGCGCGGGCGACATCCAACTGCTGGGCCTGGTTGAGCAGCGCGGTGTAGAGCTCGTTGCTGACCTGCAGGTCGCGGGTCAGGCGCAGCAGTTCCTGCTGGGTGTCGGGCAGCGCGTTCACCTCGCGGCGGAAGCCGGCCTTGCGGCCTTCCAGACCCTCGATCTGGGTCATCAGCGCACGATAGGCAGGGTGTTCGCGCGTGAAGCTGCGATCCATCTCGGCCTGCTTCATGCGCAGTTGCTGGATGCCGGTCTCCACGGCGACTTCCTGTTCCAGCAGGCCCTTGGTCTGCATGGTGATGTCGACCGAATTGGCCTTGGACTGATAGGCGCTCATCGCCGCCTGCGCGTCTTCGACCTGCTTGCGCACGGTGGGCAACTGGTCCTTGACGAACTGCAGCTGCGAGGCGGCCTCGGCCGAGCTGCGCTCTACGTTCTGGCGTACGTACGTTTCGGCGATGTGCTGGACAACCTGCTCGGCGAGCACCGGATCGGGGTCCTCGTAGGTGATCTGCAGGATGCCCGATTCCTTGCCCTGCTCGGATGCCTTGATGTCTTCCTGCAACTGGGCGATGACGTCCAGGCGGCGCAGTTTGGTGAGCTCGAAGCGAGTGCCGGGATTGGCCTGCAATGCGCCCACTTCCAGCGTGGCGCCGCGACCCTGGGCAGACGCGCCGACCTTGCCATGCAGCAGTTCGTCGCCGTCCGGGTCATAGAGCGTGAAGCTGGCTGCGTCCTCACCGACTTGCAGCATCAACGGCTTGTTGAGCAGCGCGAGGGGAACGTCGAGACGATGGACGTCCAACGACTCGCCACCCCAGCCGTAGCGCGCCAGGCCCAGCGAGGGTTCGGCGAGGGTGTCAGGGGATTTGGCCTGGAAGCGGCGCGCCAGGAAGCCGCCGACCAACGGGAACCGGTAGGGTTCGACCATGGTTTCCAGATGCAACTGGTCCACTGCCGTGCCGACCACCGTGCGCGAGGACAGCAGCGCGACTTCGGTAGTGGAGGCGATGCTGCCGCTGCCGCCCAGCGAGGTCAGGTCGGCCAGACCCGGGATGCTGGGCATCTTCGATTCGACCTGGACCATGGCCTGGGCCTGGTAGACCGGAGCGGCCAGCACGGCATAGGCCACGCCGCATACAAAGGCCGCCGAGGTCGCGGCGATGATCCACCATTTGCGGTCGATCACCACGCCCAACAGTTCGCGCAGGTCGATCTCGTCGTCTTCGCGGACGGCCCGCGCATTGGTTTGCTTGGTCATGGTTTCCATTTCTTCAGAACAGCGCGCGCTGCGCACTGCAGTGGCTTACTTGATGTGGGGCAGCCAGCCGGCGACGCCTTCCTCGACCAGTCCGTAGACATGCTCGAAGGCGACGCGCTGTTGCCGATAGGGGTCGGGGATTTCGCGCTTGCTCCACTTCCCGAGCAGGAATGTCTTCCCGCTGACCTGGGGGTATTCGCGCGCGATCTTCGCCAAGTGGGCCTGTTCCATCACCAGGACCAAGTCCGCCGCGGCGAGGACCGAGCCGCTGGCCTGGCGCGCGCGATGAGCGTCCGGATCAAGCCCGGCTTCGCGAAGCAGCGCCCCTGCAGTGGGATCGATCGGGTGCCCGACCAGCGCTTGCAGGCCTGCTGAGGACACTTCCACGCCAGCGCGTCCCTGCACCTGCTGGCGCATCAGGACTTCTGCAGTGGGACTACGGCAGATGTTGCCGATGCAAACGAACAATACCTTCTTGAACACTACTGACCGACCCCGGGTTCCCCTGATGCCCCCTGTCCGTACGCAAGGAACGGACAGCGGTGCAGCCTAAACTATCGGCCAGAGCCGACGGACCTTCAGTGCGAGACTTGATGTCCACTTTCTGTGTCAAACACAAGACGACTGAATTGACAGTGTACACGTCGTTACCATACTGTTAATAGAACAAGTCTTTTGGAAAGGGGATCCCTATGAACATGAAGTTCTCGATGCTCGCTGTTGCTGCAGTTTTCGCCCTGGGCACCCAGTCGTTGGCCTATGCCCAGTCCGCCGGTGCGGTTGGCGGGCCGGCCGCCCCGGCCACGTCGCCCGGCTCTGTCGCTCAGACCCCCCCGGCCGGCGCCGGCGGCGCCGCTGCCGGCACCCCGGGTGCGACCGCTGGCGGCGTTAGCACCACGACCTTGGTCGTCGGTGGCGTGATTGCCGCAGGCGTGGTCGCTGCTGCAGCCAGCGGTGGCGGCGGCGGTGGCAAGAAGGGCAATGACAACAATGGCGGCGGCGATGGTGGCCCCGGCCCCGGCACGGGTGGCACCGGCGGTTCGACCGGCACCACGGGCACCACCGGTACGACCGGCACCCACTGAGTCTGTCCCGGCTGTACTGACAGGCCCGCCGGGGACACCCGGCGGGCTTTTTGATGGCTGCGCTGTGCGCGGTCGTTTGGATCGGAACGAAGATGAATCTGTTGCGCCCCTTCGCCATCGCCCTGGTGGCGATGACTTGCCTGTCCGGTTGTATCTGGGCCCCTGGACAGCATATGGCCAGGACCACGCCCGGTCCGGCCCAGATCCGTACCAGCGGCAGCGATCAGCTGGACCTGGTCGCGATCACACCCAAACTGATCGCGATGGATCACGCGTCCCATCAGGCGAAGGGCATGCCGGCCGCCTTGACCGAATTCCGCCCGGATACTTATCGGATTGGCGCAGGTGACGTCCTTTACATCACGGTCTGGGACCACCCCGAGCTGACCGTGCCGGCCGGCGCCCAGCAGCAGCTCAATGCCGCGGGCCGCCTGGTACAGGCCGACGGCTCGCTTTTCTATCCCTACGTTGGCAAAGTGCCGGCCGCGGGCATGACCCCGACCGAACTGCGCGACGAGCTGTCCAGGAAGCTGGCGCGCTACGTCGAGTCGCCGCAGGTGGACGTCTCCATCCTGACCTACGCCAGCCAGCGTGTCTGGGTGACCGGCGCGACGGCTCGCCCGGCCATCGTGCCGCTGACCGTGGTGCCACTGACCTTGAACGACGCAGTGAGCAATGCGGGCTTCAACCCCGCCGAAGCGGATCTGTCGGGCGTACGCCTGACCCGCGGTGACACCACCTACACCCTGGACATGACGGCGCTGGCCGGCGACACCATTTATCTGGCCGCGAACGACAACATCTACGTGCCGTTCCTGGACGCGAAGGAAGTCTTCGTGGTTGGCGAGGTCAACTTCCCCGGTGCACAGAACTTCAAGACCGGCAGCATCACGCTCAGCCAGGCGCTGGGTCGTTCGCGCGGACTGGCGCAGGCCACCGCCAACGGCAACGCGGTGTACGTGATCCGCGGCACCCGCGATCTGGTGCAGGCGCCGTCGGTGGTCTATCAGCTTCAGGCGCAGTCGCCAGCGGCATTCGCGGTAGCCAGCCAGTTCGAGCTGTTGCCCGGCGATGTCGTGTTCGTGGGCGCTGCCGGCATCACGCGCTGGAGCCGCTTCGTGAGCCAGCTGCTGCCGTTCGCCGGCATCATCAGCAACGCGGCCAGCGCAAGTTCGGACTTCTCGAACTAATCGCGAAGAAGCCTGACCTTGCAGTACATCCGTGCCCTCCTGCCGGCCGCCGACGCGCGCGCCGGCCTCGACATCGCAGCGCCGGTCTACCGGCCGCGGCTTGAAGTGTTGCGTGCCGCGTTGGCCCTGCTGGCCTTCGTGTCGCTTGGCGGCTGCGCCAGCCTCAGCAATACGGGCGTAGACACCGTGCGTCTGCTCGCCACTGGCGGTCCGGTCATTGCGCTTGACCCGCAGGCGGTCGCGGCCAGTCCCTATGCGCGCATGCAGATCGAGGGCGCCGGCTTGCGTGCGGTGGCCGTGCTCGGCAACGACGATGCGGGCCTGCAATCCTGGTATGGCGATGCGCGTCGCGTCGTGTTCATGCGCGGCGGTCAGCTTGTCGCGACCGCCGGCCTGTCGGTCAATGCGGATGACATCCGCATCGAAGGCGACAATCCGTTCCTGCATCTGGCGCAGGTCGGCCGCGAGCCCGTGCCGGTATCGCGGCGCTATGACTGGCGCAATGGTTATCGCTATGGCGTGCAGGTGAGCGGCTCACTTTCGCGGCGCGGCCAGGAGACGGTCGACATCCTGGGAACACCCCGCGATCTGGTGCGCTACGAAGAAGTGCTGCGCGGGCCGGGCGTCCGCGCCAGCAACGAGTATTGGGCGGACCCGCAGACCGGCTACATCTGGAAAAGCCGGCAACTGGTCGCGCCGGGCACGATGCTCGAGCTTGTCGTGCTCAAGCCGTATCTGCCGGGGGGGTCGTGATGCGCTGGCTGGCATGGCTGGCCGCGTTTGTCGCGGCAATGTCTCCGGTCTACGCACTTGCCGATGTCCAGGTGACGGTGGCCGGTGCAGTGGTCCGGCCAGGCGTGCAGTCCTGGCCTGAAGGCAGTCGTTTCTCCGCGGCCGTACTTGCAGCGACGCCGACCGAAGAAGCTTATCCGCTGGGTGCTTCCGTGCTTCGTGCCGCGGAGTTGCCGGCGCAGCGGGCGCTGAAGGCCGGCGTGCTGTACGACTTGAACGTCCTCGCCACGTCGCCGGGCGTGCCCTCACCGCTGGCCATGCGCGCCGCCGCGATCCACGCATGGATCGATACCTTGCCGGTCACCGGCCGGATCCGTGCCGAACTGCAGCCGCGCCGGCTCGAAGTCGACGCCGGCAGCAACCGCGTGCTGGCGGATGGCGACCAGTTCCTGTATCCGCGACGTCCCAACACCGTGCGCGTTGTCGGCGCGGTGCCGCAGGCGTGCACGCTGCCGCATGTGCCGTTGCGCGATGCGCGCGACTACCTGCGCGACTGTGTTGTGGATACCGGCGCCGCCGATCACGATGCCCTGATCGTGGTGCAGCCCGACGGCGAGGTGCAACGGCTGGGCATCGCTGCCTGGAACCGCAGTGCCGCGCAGGCGCTGGCGCCCGGAGCGGTCCTGTACGTGCCGCTCGACGAAGCCGTATCGCAGTCGCTGGCGCCGGGCCTGAACGATGAGCTGGCCGCCTTCCTCGCGACGCAGTCCTTGCCGGTGGAGGCGCCATGAGCCGCGCCTGGCGCACCCAGCGCACGGCGCCGATGATCAGTCTGCTCGCGCTGGCGGTCAGTGGCGGCCTGCATGCGCAGGTCGCGCCTACGCAAAGCGATTGGGGCGGCACCGGCCTGATGCAGACACCGGTGGCGCGCATGGCCGACGATGGCGACCTGGCCTTCGTCGCCAGCCACACCTCGCCGTACAGCCGCTACAGCTTCTCGTTGCAGCCGTTCCCATGGCTGGAAGCCTCTTTCCGCTACATCAACGTGGCCGGTGTTCCCTATGGCCCGGAATGGCTGAGCGGCGACCAGAACTACAAGGACAAGTCGGTCGACTTCAAGCTGCGACTCTGGAAGGAGGGGCGGTGGATGCCGGAGTTGGCGCTCGGCATGCGCGACATCGGCGGCACCGGGTTCTTTTCCAGCGAGTATCTGGTTGCCAGCAAGCGCTTCGGCACGTTCGACGCCAGCGTCGGATTGGCGACGGGATATCTCGGCAGCAATGGCGACTTCGACAACCCGTTGGGCGCGATCGACGATCGCTTCGACACCCGCCCAGGCAACCAGGGCGCCGGACAGTTCAACGCCAACGCGATGTTCCGGGGTCCGGTGGGCGTGTTCGGTGGCGTGGCCTGGCAGACGCCCTGGGCGCCGTTGCTGGTCAAGATCGAGTACGACGGCCACGACTATGACCAGGAACCACGGGTCAAATGGTTGCCGCAAGACTCGCGCATCAACGTCGGGGTCCACTACAGCGTCAGCCCGGGGCTGAAGCTTGCGCTGGGCTGGGAGCGCGGCAACGAGTTGATGGCGGCGGTCACCTTCCGCGGCAATCCGGGCAGTGCAGTGCGGCAGCCGCGCCTGCTCGATCCGCCGAAGGAAGCATGGCGCGAGCCCGCAGGTCGCCCCGCCGCGAATCCGGCGGACGCTGGCGATACCGCGGCAACGCTGCGCGCTGGCGAAGACTGGAGCGCGATCGCCGGCCGTCTCAACGACAACGCCGGCATCGAAGTGCAGGACATCAGCGTCGCCGACCGCGAAGTGATCGTCAGTGGCGAGCAATGGCGTTACTTCTATCCCGCCGAAAGCGTCGGCCGCGCTGCACGCGTCCTGGCCAATGCGCTGGGGCCGGACATCGACTGGATCACCATCCAGCACGTTCGCGCTGGCTTGCCGATCGCGCAGACCAGCGTTTCGCGAGATGCATTGGCCGCGTATGCACACGGCGATATTGATCTGAGCACGCTGTCGCGCCAGGTCGAACTCAACCCGCCGGGCAGCTCCCGAGAGGGCCACTCGGTTTATGAGGGCTCGTTCGAGCGCTTCAGTGGGGGCGTGGCGCCGGGCTACAGCCAGTACATGGGTGGGCCTGATGCCTTCATCCTTTACCAACTCAGCCTCAACGCATCGGCGGATTGGCAGTTCACCCGCAGCAGTTGGCTGACCGGCACGATCAGCGCCAACCTGCTCAACAATTTCGACAAGTTCCGCTATGACGCGCCCAGCGGCTTGCCGCGCGTGCGTACCGACATCCGCCTCTACGCGACCACCGCCGACGTCACGATCCCGAACCTGCAGTTCACGACCGTGCGCGCGTTCGGGCCGGATCTGTTCGGCATGGCCTATGCCGGACTGCTGGAATCGATGTTTGGTGGCATCGGCGGCGAGTTGCTGTATCGACCGTTCGGCGAACGCTGGGCAGCGGGCGTCGACGTCAACTGGGTACAGCAGCGCGACTTCGACCAGCGTTTCGATTTCCGCGACTACCGCATCGTGACTGGCCACGCCACGCTGTACTACGGCTTCGGCGCCGAACAGCGCGTGCAGACGGTGTTGTCGGCTGGCCGTTACCTCGCTGGCGACTGGGGTGCCACGCTCAGCGTCAACCGTGTGTTCCGCAATGGCGTGACCATGGGCGCCTACGCGACCAAGACCGATGTGTCGGCGGAAGAATTCGGCGAGGGCAGTTTCGACAAGGGCATCTACGTGTCGGTGCCGATGGACCTGCTGTTGCCGCGCTCCAGCCGCGGGCGCGCCAACCTGATGTGGAACCCGCTGATCCGCGACGGTGGCGCCAAGCTCGCTCGCAAGTACGCGCTATACCCGTTGACCGGTGAACGCAATCGGGAGTTCTTCTACGACAACATCGGGTACATCGACCCATGAGTGTAGGGAAGTGCCCGAGTACTGGCGACGGCCCGGCGATTTGTTATGCTCGTCACACTACCGCCGTACTGATCGGGAGTCCTGCCATCGAGGGTGGGGCCGGTGCGGCTGCTGGAAGCTCGGGTAGAGCAGGACAGGGGGAGACATGTGGTACATGCCACTCCGGCTGAAGGCCGGGGCGAGAATTTCATCGGCCGGCAAGTTCGCTACCGCATTCGGCGTGGTGTTACGGCTGGGCGATCCGTTGCTGCTCGTCGCCGGTGCGTTCGGAGCGCACTGGCTGCGTTTCGGCAGTTTCAGTTTGCCTCTTGAATACACGCGTTTGGTTGCAATCACGTTGCTGTTTGCGTTGCTCTTGCTGGGCGCTTCGCCGCTTTACCGCAGCTGGCGTGGTCGCGGCCTGTTTGCCGAGGGCATACAGGTATTGCTGCAGTGGAGCCTGATCTTCATCGGACTGGTGTTGTACAGCGCGGTGATCCAGGTCACCGACGAGCTGTCGCGGCTCTGGCTGGCGGTTTGGTACGGATTGAGCCTGTCGCTGGTGATCGGTTTGCGCGTGGTCACGCGCGGTGCCGCAGCCTGGGTGCGTGCGCATGGCATGGACATCCGCAGTGCGGTCATCGTGGGCGGCAACCCGGACGCGCAGCGCATCGTCGATTCGCTGCACCAGAACGCGTGGGCGGGCATCGACGTGCGGGGCTGGTTCGCTACTGCGGCTGACCGCAGTGCGCTTGAAGGTGCCTGTTCGCTAGGTTCGCTGGAAGCGTTGGGCGACTATGTCGAGCGGCATGGCATCGACCAGGTATGGATCGCGCTGCCCATGCGGGAAGAAGCAGCGATCGCGTCCGCGTTGAATCAACTCCAACACTCTACGGCGGACATCAAGTTCGTGCCGGATCTGTTCGGTATGCACCTGCTCAACCATTCGGTCGAGCAGGTCGCGGGCCTGCCGGTGATCAATCTTCAGCAGACGCCGCTGCAAGGTCCGGCCCGCCTGGTGAAGGGTATCGAGGACCGGGTGTTGGCCGCGCTGATTCTGCTCGCGATCTCTCCGCTGATGTTGATGATTGCCGCGGCGGTGAAGTTCAGTTCGCCAGGACCGGTTTTCTATCGGCAGGAGCGCATGAGTTGGAACAACAAGACCTTCTGGATGTTGAAATTCCGGTCGATGCCGGTGGATGCCGAGCAGGGCACGGGCGCGGTATGGGCCAAGGCCGGTGAAAACCGCGCCACCCGCATCGGCGCATTCCTGCGCAAGACCAGCCTCGACGAGCTGCCGCAGTTCATCAATGTGCTCAAGGGCGACATGTCGATCGTCGGACCGCGCCCGGAGCGCCCGGTTTTCGTGCACAAATTCAAGCAGGAGATCCCGGCTTACATGAAGAAGCACATGGTGAAAGCGGGGATTACCGGCTGGGCGCAGGTGAATGGTTGGCGCGGGTCGACGGACCTGTGCAAGCGGATCGAGTGCGACCTGTTCTATATCGAGAACTGGTCGCTTTGGTTTGACATCAAGATCGTGTGCCTGACCCTGTTCAAGGGGTTTGTGCACAAGAATGCGTATTAAAGGCAGATAACGGTGCAGTTCCGAGCGAATTCCGTGCCTGCATGCAAGTTCATGCCAGATCTTGAAAGCCCAAGTAATGAGGATCGGACGCCGCTCCCGTCGTTCTGCGGGCATGGGGCGCTGCGCTTCTGTGGTCCCTCCGTGCCAGCCTGGATCAGTGGGGTGGATTGATGGGTTGGGCCGGCGTACTGAAGAATGAAACGTCGCGCGAGCACAGCCGAGCCATGGTCATCATGGTTCTGCGTGCCATTGCGCTGGCTTCAAAGTTCGTGCTCACGCTATTTGTCGCCAAGTACCTTGGTGTCGAGGCGATCGGCCACTACGGATACGTCGCTGGGGCGGCAGCGATATTGCCTGTCGCCTTTGGCTTCGGATTCATGCAAGAGCTGAGTCGCACCCTGGTCATAAGCGGCATCTCTTCCATCATCGCTCCGCTGAGCGCTTATTGGATCTTTGTAACGCTGGCGTACGTTTGCGTTACCGCATGTGTGACGGCCGCTGTCTACGGGTTTGTAGCTGCAGTGCCATCTGCCACCGTAATGCTGGTAGGCGGCGTATTGCTGCTAGAACATCTGAACAATGATGCATTCTTCATTATCAGCAACCTTAAGCGGCCAATCTTCGCGAACTTCCAAGTGTTCCTCCGCGCAGCGTTGTGGATACTGGTCTACATGCCCGCTGCCTGGGCATTCCCCTCGCTACGTACGATTGATGCACTGCTTGCATTCTGGCTAGTCGGAATCACGGGATCTTGGGCGTTGTTCTTGACGAGTTGTCTGCGACCGGCCTGTCGCATCGCTTCGCAGACGTCAATACCTACAACCGGGATGATCCGGCGGGTCTGGCTACTGAAGACAATCTACGCGGGGGAGCTGGTCAATGCGCTTGGCGTGTACTTGGATCGCTATTTGATCGGCGGCTTGCTTGGAGCCAAGGCGGCAGGCATCTACGTGCTATTCGCATCGATTGGGCTCGGCATCTATAACTTAGTCAATACAAGCATCATGCAGGTCTTTCGTCCGTACTTGATTGAGCACCACTCCAAGCAGGATGACGCTTTGTTCGCTCGTGCACACGGCGAGTGCATGAAAAAATCGTTGCTATCCGCGGTGATCTTGTCGCTGGGCTGCGCTACGGCCTTCCATTTCTGCGAGCCCTACTTGGGGCAACCCGAACTAGCGGGACACGAGACCATTCTGTGGATACTTTTGGTGGGCGGGGTGCTGCGGGTTGCATCAGACGTCCAAGGCTACGTGTTCTACACACGACGCCAGGACCGCCTGTTTTTACGCACGGCGATCGTGGCAGTCATCGCCTCGACGTGTCTGCTGATGGCGCTGGTGCCCATGTTTGGGTTGTATGGCGGCGTGCTTGCATTCCTGGGCGCCTATACAACCGCATTTCTGGTTAGGACCTACCTGATAAGAACAATGCGAGAAGTTCGTCAATGAGCAAGCAATGTTTACCAAAGGTCGCAATACTCCTTGCAACCCACAACGACGGCATGATGCTACAAGAGGCTGTGCAGAGCGTCTGTCGTGGTACCTATGCCGTTGACATGTACGTTGTCGACGACTGCAGCAAACAGCCTGTCCAGTTCCGTGATGCGAATGTTCGAGTGTTGCGTTTGGAGAAAAACGTAGGCCTTACTCGAGCCCTCAATCACGGTCTTGCACAGATAAAGCCGCTTGGATACGACTTCATTGGGCGAATGGACGCGGACGATATCAGTCACCCAGAAAGGATCGCCGAGCAAGTCGCCTTTCTTCAGCGCAACGAGCATATCTCTGGCGTGGGTTGTTGGGCGAACTTCGTCGATGCCCACAGCAAGCGAACGGTCTTCCGATACATGCCTCCGTGTGGGCCCGAAGAGATCCGCCGAGAGCTTTCTTACAACAGTTGTGTCCTTCACCCCGCTTGGATGATGCGGTCAGCGGTATTCAAGGCGCTGGACGGATACGATGCCGCGTTTCCAGTTGCTCAGGACTACGAGCTTCTTGTTCGCGGTAGCCGGGAAGGCATGGCCTTCGCGAACTTGCCACGGGTATTAATCGACTATCGCATTTCCCCGTTAGGAATTTCTGTAAAGCGACGTCGTCAACAGTTGCTGGCCAGATTGAGGGTTCAGTTTAGATACTTCCGGCCGGATACGACGGCGGCGTGGCTGGGCATCGCCAAGACGATACTGCTGTTTGGCATCCCCGCCTCGCTTCTTCGGCGCTTCAAGGCGCGCAGGTCGCCCGCGTTGGCAGAGTACTGATGAAGTATGGCCTTAGATCTCTGTTCGCATCGGACCTGGCTGCCCTCAAAGGGGGGCGTGGCGTCCCGGCATTCTGTCTGCGGTATTGGGCGGACCCAAGTTTCGCTACGCTTTGTCGTTGGCGTGCGGCTTGTCACTTTCGCTCTCGTGGCCGAGTCGGACGCGTGATCGCGAAGGTCCTCTGGAGGCGCAATGTGCGACTTGCGGCTTGCTTTTTGTCGCCCAACGCTGTGCTCGGCAAGGCGCTCGTGCTTCCCCACGCGACAGGGATTGTTGTAGGTGAAGGGGTAAAGATTGGTGACGGCGTAGTCATCTACCAAGGAGTAACCCTAGGCTTGAAATCGCCGTCTTTGGACGGTTATCCAGTAATCGCGGACGGAGTTAGCCTCTTCGCCGGAGCATGCGTACTCGGGCCGGTTACAGTTGGCGCGAATGCCATCGTGGCAGCCAACGCGGTTGTCACGCGGAACGTGGATTCTGGATTGGTCGTTGCGGGTGTGCCCGCCAGGCCATTGGCACCCACTGTAGGTGCTGCGGGGAAAGGGCCATGACCACGATCGTGCATGTGGTGGAGGCTGCGGCGACTGGCACGCTTACGATGGTCTGCACCTCGGCCAATGCGTTTGCAAGCGCTGGACACGATGTGCATGTCGTTTATTCGGCTCGCCCGGAGACGCCGCCTGACCTCGCGAGAATGTTTCAGCCAGAGGTCACGCTCCACCTGCTCCCGATGAATGGGAAAAGTTCGCTGGCGGCTATCCCGCAGCTTCGGCGTCTGCTGTCACGTCTTGATCCTGGCGTGGTCCACCTCCATTCGTCGTTTGCAGGCTTTCTCGGCCGCGCAGCAACTATCGGGACTCTCCGCGGGGCGCGCTTGTTCTACAGCCCGCACTGCATTTCCATGATGCGGACCGACATCGGCCTTAGGAGATATCTGTTCGCTGCACTGGAACGGTTAGCGAGTATTCGCAAATGCACATACCTGGCATGTTCTGAGAGCGAGCGAAGCGCGATACGCGAGTGGCTAGGTGTGGAGCCTGTGCTGATTGAGAATTCGGTCGAGTTCGCGCTACCCGAGATGGCCGCGGCTGCGTCGCAAGATAAGTTGAAGTCTGTAATCTGCGTCGGTGGTGTTCGGCTGCAAAAGAATCCTTGGTTGTTCGCCGAGATCTCCCGGGAGTGCCGCCGACGCGGCGTTCCATGCTCGTTCTCATGGGTGGGCGATGGCGACAAAGCTTTGGTCAACTTGTTGCGGGAGTCGGGCGTGACGGTGACAGGCTGGAAGTCGAAAAGTGAAGTGGGCGCGATGCTGGCTGATAGCCACATCTATCTATCGACGTCCAGTTGGGAAGGAATGCCGGTATCCGTTATCGAAGCTATGGCTTGCGGCATCCCTGTGGTCGCGAGTCGCTCAGCGGGGAACGTGGACGTGATCGAGCATGGTCATACCGGCTTGTTGTTCGACGGGGTCCACGAGGCAGTGGAGTTGGTTGAGGCGCTGTCGACTGGCCGTACTGATACTCCTAAGCTCGTCAGAAACGCGCTGCGTGACGCTCGCAACAGATTTTCTGTGCAACGGCATGTCGAGAAACTCGGCGCGGCGTACTTTTCATGATCTCTAGCTACTTCGGTGGATGGGGTGCGAGAATTCAATGGAAGCCCTAGACGTACTTCTTTTATTCATCCCGCTGTTCTTCGGGATGGCGATCCTTGCCGCCGTAGCCAGCGAGCGAGTCGTTTATCGCTCGGGTGTGGTAGGACCAGTCCCCTCGCTGCTGCTGGTGCTGCCGGTCCTGTTCTATGGTCTCTATACGGTGGGTATGCGTCCCTTGGCGGCTGGTAACGATACCGCCCGTTACGTGATGACCTACGGGAACCTGGATGGGTTTCGTTCGGCTTTCATAACGGGTGTCACTTATTTCGGCAACACGGAGCTGCTGTGGTGGCCGCTACAGAGCGTGCTCAAGCCAATGCTCTCCATCCGTGGATGGTTGATTGCTAACTTCGTACTAGTGTTTGGATCAGCGTTTCTCTATTACCGTCTGGAAGCGAAAGCCTATAAGTTGAGCGCCGGTATTTTTGCGTTGGTGTTCATGACGTTCTTCCTGGTCTATTCGGGGAATATCATGAGGCAGGCGTTGGCGATTCCAATCGGTGCGCTGGGCTTTGGCATGTTCATGCGACGCAGGTACTTGCTCGCAGCTGTACTGGCGTTGCTGTCGATCGGATTACACTGGTCGTTGATTGTCATTCTAGTGCTTCCGCTATTGAAGCTCCCCATCTTCAAGAAAAATTTCGTATACGTTCTGGTGCCGGTGTCTGCGGCGGCATTGTCGCCATTCTCGGTGGAAATCGTCGGCTGGGTAGTGAATATTCTGGGGCTGCCCGAGATTTCCAGTAAGTTCGATCTGTACTTCGCCGGTGGGCGTCAGTCCCATGTTGCGGCCATCTGGATGACGGCCAATTTCTGGATTTGCTCTACCGTGTCTCTGGCCTTTCTTTTCTTCTGCAAACCAGATCAGTATGAAAGTCAGTCTCTGCACAAGTACGTGTTGCTGTTTCTGACATTGATCTTGCTTGGCGTCGAGAACGCAGACTTTTCGGAACGCTACCTGCCGTTCATTCTGTTCGTGCTGCCGCTGATGATTGGTGCGTTGGTGGACCGAATCAGGCTGCCGGCGGTCGCGAAGAATCTAGTGTTCTTCGGATTCTTTCTGTCGTTGGCGATGCTGGTGTTTACGGCGGCCAGCTCGCAGTACACGTTGGGCTACTCGCTCTAGTAGCCCCCGCTGCGTGTCGCTCCCGAGAGGTTTTTCCTTGAATCAACAAATCCTAATCTGCGGCGGCGCCGGCTACATCGGCAGCCACATGGCGCAATGGTTGCATGCTCGCGGCCACCACGTGACCGTGCTCGATAATCTCTCCACCGGCCATCGCGAGGCGGTCCGTTGGGGTGAACTCATCGAAGCGGATTTGCTGGATCCGTCGTCGCTGGAACAGGCGTTCGCCGGGCGCCGTTTCGATGCCGTCATGCACTTCTGCGCCCGCTCGCTGGTGGGCGAGTCGGTAGCACATCCCTATGACTATTACGCCAACAATGTCGTCGGCACGCTCAACCTGCTCGAGGTCATGCGCAGCCATGGCGTTGAGCGGCTCGTTTTCTCCTCGACCGCAGCAGTGTTCGGCAACCCGCTGACCGACACGATCGACGAGGCGCATCCCAAGTCGCCGATCAATCCCTATGGCGCCAGCAAGCTGATGGTCGAGCGCATCCTGGCCGATGCAGCGCAGGCGTATGGGCTGCGCTCGGTGTCGCTGCGTTACTTCAATGCGGCCGGGGCACTGCCCGAGCATGGCATCGGCGAGGCGCATGTCTGCGAGACCCATCTGATTCCCAATGTCCTGCGCGCCGCGTTGGGTGGCGATGCGGCACTCAAGTTATTCGGTGACGATTACCCGACGCCGGACGGCACCTGCCTGCGTGATTACGTGCATGTCGAAGACCTGGCGCAGGCGCATGCACTGGCATTGGACTTCATGGAACGCGAGGCAGGCGCGCATGCATTCAATCTCGGCAATGGCCGCGGTTTTTCGGTGCGTGAGGTGATCGCTGCGGCTGCGGAGATTGCCGGCGCGTCGATTCCCTACGAAGTCATGCCGCGTCGCGCCGGCGACCCTGCCGCGTTGGTGGCTTGCAGCCGCAAGGCACGGGAAGTGTTGGGGTGGCAGCCGGCCTGGACGGAACTGGGCCCGATCATCGACAGTGCCTGGCGTTGGCACCGCGAGCAGCCGGCGTGGTCGTCGCTGCCTGCGGGGCATGCATCGCAGGCGAAATCCAAGCCCTCGATGGCGGCCGGCTGACGGCGGTACCCGGCTGTCGGCGCGCCCCGAACTTGCGCCCCGTCGCTGGCGCGGGCATCGTCACTGCATTCCTGCACCAGCCAACCCAGCGATCACCCCATGAACAAGTCCTTCCCCGTCGAAATCAACAGCGCGGTTTCCATCGCCAACGACACGCCCTTCGTCCTGTTCGGTGGCCTCAACGTACTGGAAGACCTGGATTCCACCTTGTACGCGGTCGCGCGCTACAAGGAAGTGACCACCAAGCTGGGCATCCCGTACGTATTCAAGGCTTCGTTCGACAAGGCCAACCGTTCCTCGATCCACTCCTACCGCGGCGTCGGCCTGCAGGAAGGCCTGCGGATCTTCGAGGAGGTCAAGCGCCAGTTCGAGGTGCCGCTGATCACCGATGTGCACGAGGTCGCGCAGGCCGCGCCCGTGGCCGAAGTAGTCGACGTGCTGCAGATTCCTGCGTTTCTCGCGCGGCAGACCGATCTGGTCGAGGCGATCGCGCGCACCGGGCGCGCGGTCAATATCAAGAAGCCGCAGTTCCTCAGCCCCACGCAGATCAAGCACATCGTCGCCAAGATCCGCGAGGCCGGCAACGAACGCATCATCCTGTGCGAGCGCGGCTCGCAATTCGGCTACGACAACCTGGTCGTGGACATGCTCGGCTTCCGCGAGATGATCGAATCGACCGGTGGCCTGCCGGCGATCTTCGACGTCACCCATAGCCTGCAGCGCCGTGATTCTGGCAGTGATGCTTCCGGCGGCCGCCGGCGCCAGGTCGTCGAGCTGGCGCGCGCGGGCATGGCGATCGGCCTGGCCGGCCTGTTCCTGGAGGCGCACCGCGATCCGGACCACGCGCGTTGCGATGGCCCGAGCGCGCTGCCATTGGATGCGCTGGAGCCGTTCCTGGCGCAGATCAAGGCGATCGACGATCTGGTGAAAGGCTTCGCGCCTTTGGATATTCGCTGAGCTTGGCGAAGGCGCTGGCTTTCTAATTACACGCGGCTGCGGAAGGGGCGGTGCTGCCGGTGCGTGCGAGCGGCCGGCCGGCTTGTGGAAGTACTCCGCTCCGCCCGGCGTCGCCCAGCCGCCGCCGCAAAGCACAGGCTGGCCACGACCACGCCCAGGCAAGTGCCCAACGAAAGGCCTGCAATAAACCAGAGCATGTCGCTATCTCCCGAGGGGCATGGCACCCGCGTGGGGCCTATCGTGGCAAAGCGGCATCAGCGCCAGGTGAAATAGCCGTTACACCCTTCCGCCAGTGATGACGGTCGACGGGCTCGTCGCGGCCGGACAGGCGCGCGGCGGCGGTGGCGAGCCAGCGCTCGCTGGGCAACATCGGATAGCGTGCGTCGCCCAACCAGGTCGCCAGCAGCGTTGCCGACACCAACACCGCGACCGCGGCGGTGCGAGGCGGCGACAGCCAATGCCGGCGCAATGCGTGCAGCCCCACTGCGGCCACGATGCCGCCGAGCACGGCGCCAGCGATCACTTCCGAAACCGGGTGGGCCCGCAGTTCGATCCGCGACAGGCCGATGAGCAGCGCGAATACCACGCCGCAGGATGCGGCTAGCGACCGCAGGCGCTGTCGCGCCGGCGGAACCGGCAGCGCCAGCGCCACCGGCCACAGCGCCAAGGCCAGCACGGTGTGGCCGCTGAAACAGGTCAGGTCCCACGCCCGGACACCGACGCCCCAACCGTAGAAGGCAATCTTGCTCGCGCCGGCGAGCGCGGTACCCGCCACGACCGCGGCCCACCAGCAGCCCACTGCCGCGCGGGCGCCCGGGTCGTTCTTGCGCAACACCAATAGACCCAGCAGCAGTACCAGCGGCAGTACGCACAAAGCGCTGCCCGGCACCACGAACCATCGCCAATCCCAATCCATACCTGTGTTTTCCGTCCACGTTCAGCACGGCCTTCCAGCCGTGACAGCAGGCGATGACCAGGGGCGTGATTGTGCTGCATGCGGTGTTTGCGTGTGGATTCACCCGTAACCAACCGGTGCGGTGCGAGGCTGCTGTTCATCGGCCCGATGCCCGGAGATCCGGCGATGAAGATGAAGGCGGTGCGTTTCGTTGCAGTCGGCAAGCCACCCGAGGTGGTCGACCTGACCAGGCCCGAGCCTGGTCCCGGCTAGGTGCGCATCAAGGTGGCCGGGGCCGGGGTGTGCCACTCGGACCTGCACGTGCTCGACGAAGGCTTAGGCATCGACGGGCCATTCACGCTGGGGCACGAGAACACGGGCTGGATCGATGCGCTCGGCGCGGGCGTGGAGGGCTGGAAGGAAGGCGATCCGGTCGCGGTCTACGGTCCCTGGGGCTGTGGGCGCTGCCATAGCTGCCAGCAGTCGGCGGAAAACTACTGCGAGAACCACGCCAGCATCCCGACCTACGGTGGCGGCCTGGGCTCGGATGGCGGCATGGCCGAATACATGATCGTGCCGTCGCCGCGCCTGCTGGTGCCGCTGGGCAACCTCGATCCGGTCCAGGCCGCCCCACTCAGCGACGCGGCGCTGACGCCCTACCACGCGATCAAGGCGGCGCTGCCGTTGCTGACCCCGGACGCCAGCGTGGTGGTGATCGGCATCGGCGGCCTCGGCCACATGGCGGTACAACTGCTGCAGGCGCTGACCCCGGCGCGGCTGATTGCCGGCGACATCGACGACGACAAGCTGGCGCATGCGCGCGAACTCGGCGTCAAACACACCCTCAACACGCGCGATGGCGACGCGGCCGCTGAGGCGATCGGGCGCTTCACCGGTGTGCGTGGCGCCACCGTGGCACTGGATTTCGTCGGTGCGCAGGCGACCGTGGACCTGTGCAAGCGGGTGGTCGGGCGGGCCAGCCGGCTGACCGTGGTCGGCCTGGGTGGCGGCACGCTGGCGTACTCGGCCAATAGCCCGCCGTATGGCTGCGAGGTCAGTATTCCTTATTGGGGTTCGCGTACCGAGCTGATGGAAGTGATCGCGCTGGCCCAGGACGGGCGCATCCATGCGGACGTGGAGGTGTTCCCGCTCGAACAGGCGGTGGACGTGTACGACCGGCTGCGGCAGGGCAAGATCCGCGGGCGGGCGGTGCTGCAGCCTTGAGATCGGCCGTGGCGGATCGTGCCGGCGCAGTACGTGCCGGCGCAGTACGAGGATGCCGGGCAATCGCCCGCTGCCCGGCAAGCTCTGGCATAATGCCCGGCCACGCGCCCGTAGCTCAGCCGGATAGAGTAGTGGCTTCCGAAGCCATTGGTCGGGGGTTCGAATCCCTCCGGGCGCGCCAGTCGAAGGTCCAGTGGAATGCTGGACGACGCAGAAAATCCCGGGAATTCCGGGATTTCTGCTATCCGGGCCCCGGCATGGGGTGAGTTGGCCAGTCGTCGCCCACCAGAATCACGGCTGTACGACTGCCTTCAGCGGGCAAGGATGATCACGGGCGCGCCTGTACCTGCGGCAGGCTCAGCCGGTGCAGCAGCAGTCGATTGTCGTTGTCGAACGGCGAGTCGCAGCTCTGGCCACGCATGACGCAGTGCCGGGCGATAAAGTCGTTGTCGTTGCCGATCAGCAGCAGCCAGGCCTGGGGATGCGGCGTGTCCAACGGCGGCAGCAGGTCCATCGCTTCCCATTTCGCCGACGGCAGTCGGGGGTCGCTACATGCGATGAGGCGAGGAGCCGCCCGCGCGCTTTCCTCTCGCGGTCACGGAGACTCCCACCAGGATCCAGAACAGGTTCGTGGCCGCGGATGGCAGCGCCTGGTAATACAGGCTGTTGAGCAGGATCAGCGCGCTGCCGGCGATGTTCAACGACTGGTAGAGGTGCGAGCGAGCGGCGATCTGCTCCCAGGAAACCAGGGTATAGGCGAGGATGAGCAGCGCCGCCCCGGCCCAGCCGGCCACGTCGACGGCCTGGCTCACGGGCCAGGTTTCCGCGGGGCGGCTTGCCACGATTGCAGCTCGATGATGTTGCTTTCCGGGTCGGTCACATAGGTGGCCGTGACCGCGCTGCCGTCGGGCAACGCGAATCGCACTACGTCGCCGATTTCGCCTCCGCCGGCCGCCAGCACCACCTGCCGGGCATAGGTCACGTCTTCCACCGCGAAAGCCAGGTGTCCATACCCGCGGCGATTGGGGCTCGGGGTGGGAGCTGGAAGATCGGGCGCATAGCTGAAGATCTCCAGCGTGGGTCCGTTGTCGCCGTGGCCGGGCAGGCGCAGGTGGATGCCCTGGAGGCGCGCTCCGTCGATCGCGACGAGCCGATCGAAGCTCTCTCCCGAATAGTCGCGTTCCGGCAGCAGGGGCACGCAGCCGAAGACCTCGGCATAGAACCGGGCCAGGCGCTGCCAATCGGACGCGACCAGGTTAGTGTGCGCGTAACGTGCCTGTAGCATGGGGATGGAATTAGTCATGGCGTCCTCTCGTCAAGGCCTCGGCCTCGTGCAGATAGGTGGTGAGCCCGTCCTTTGATGGCGTGATGGCATTGAGCAACATGACCGCGCTGACCTGCCCCCGGTGGCCTGCCCCGTGGATGATCAAGTGCAGGAGCATCTCTTCGCGCGACATGCGGCCGGCAGCGCCGTCCGTGAACGTGAAATCGATCTGTTCGGAGCGCTGGCCGTGATCCAGCGTCGATACGTAGTCCACGTACTCGCGATCGCTCATCCTGATGTCGGCCGCCAAATCTGCCAGCGACGGCATGAGGGTGGGGTTCGCGGAGGCATAGGCGTGATCTTTCCGCCGCAGGTGCGCCGCAAAGATTCGGTCGACGATATGGCTGTGGCTCAACGCCTTGATGGCCAGTTTCGTTACGGGACTCTCGTCGCCGAGCTTGCCCAGATTGGCCAGCAGCGCATCATTCGCCCAGGCTTTGTAGCGGAATAGCCGTTCCAACGTGTCGATCATTTCGCGATCCGCCGATCCAGTGTGAGGGCCGTTGCGTAGAGAATGCGAGCGATAGCTCTCATTTTCTACTCGCATCCTGGGCGCAAAAAATTCCTGGGAAATCGCGCTAAAAACCAGCGAGAAACACGCCGCGTCCGGGCTTGTGCGCGACGCTGGACGCATTGGTCCGGGCAACAGCTCGCATTTTCGCCGGGCAGATCATGACGACGATTGCAGGTAACCCACGACTAGGCGGGTGCCCTCGTCGATGAGCGCCTCGACTGCGTTGTCCGACAGCATCTCCGGCTGGTGCAGGACCGCCGTGTGACTCAACGCCTCGATCGAGGTCCCGCACACAAAGGCCGCCAGCCCCAGGTCCGCCATGCGGATTTCATCGCGGTGGCCCTCGAGATAGCGCCTGAAGAGCGCATGGGTCTGACGGTTGAGCACTTCGACATTCCCAAGACGCCCGCCACGCGGCAGCTGCTCTGCGAGAACGCGATGGAGCTTCGGATTGATACAGTGCGCCTCGATCGCCGCGGCGAAGATCCTGCGCACGCCGTTCTCGATCGGCTGCGATTCGGCCTCCGCCAGGGCACCACGGACGATCTTCATGATGTCCTGATCATGGCGCTCGATGACGGCGGCGACGAGCGCGTCCTTTGCGGGGAAATATTGGTAAAGCGAGCCAATGCTGACGCCCGCCACTTCCGCGATCCGATTGGTGCTGGCCTTGTCGAAGCCCTCCTTCACCAGAATGCGAGCGGTCGCTTCGATCAGCGCGTCCACCGTCGCGCGCGACCGCTCCTGGGAGGCGTATTTACGGGGTTTCGTGAGCGGTTTTCGCGCCATCTTCGTGTGCTTCGGATGCGAGTACGAAATGAGAGCTATCGCTCGCATCATATTCCCATGGAGCGGACGAGACAGAACGATGGGTGAAACGAGCTTGCTGGAGATGGCCTACGTCGCGGGCGTCCTTCTATTCATCGCCATCCGCCGGCCCCATCAGCGCCGGTGGAAGTCGAACGAGTTCCGCGACAACAGATTGAACGGCATCGAACGCATGCTGTTGGCGGCGGTCTTCCTGGCCATGATGGCATTGCCACTCCTCTGGCTGACCACGCCCTGGTTGTCGTTCGCGGATTACCGGCTGCCGGCGTGGGCAGGCGCGGCCGGGATGGCGATGTTTGCATTTGCCGCGTGGCTGTTCTGGCGCTCGCATCGCGACTTGGGAGCGAACTGGTCGCCCTCGCTCCAGGTGCGCGAAGGACACGAACTGATCACGTCCGGGATCTACGCACATGTTCGCCATCCCATGTATGCGGCTATCTGGCTCTGGGCGCTGGCCCAGCCGTTATTGATCCAGAACTGGATCGTTGGACCCGCGGCGCTGCTGGCCTTCGGTGCCATGTACGCCCGTCGGCGCGAGGCAGAGGAAACCATGATGATCAATCAGTTCGGCGAAACTTACCGAGCCTATGCCGCTCGGACACCGCGGCTGATGCCGCGCTTTTTCGAGAGAGGCCGATGAGCGCCTGTGCGGAGGAGCCAAGCCCGATGAAGCTGCTGCACGTGGATTCCAGCATTCTCGGCCAGCATTCGGTCAGCCGTTCCCTGTCCGCGAACCTGGTGGACCGGCTATGCCGGAAGCTGCCCCGCCTCCACGTGACGTATCGCGACCTGGCGGCGGATCCCATTCCCCATTTGTCCGGCAACTATCTCGCCGCGAAGGCCGGCGCCATGGACGCCTCCGGCGACTGGGCATTGGCTGAAGATATTGCGCTCGGTGAGCAGATCATGGGGGAGTTCCTGGCCGCTGACATCGTGGTGATCGGCGTGGCCTTCTACAATTTCTCGATCCCCAGTCAACTCAAGGCCTGGATTGACCGCATTGTGGTCGCCGGAAAGACATTCCGCTATTCGGAGTCCGGGCGCGTGCAGGGCCTGGCTGGCAGCAAGCGCGTCTTCCTGGCCATCGCGCGCGGGGGCGTCTATGGCGAGGGCTCGGCCGTTCGCGCGATGGAGCATGCGGAGACCTACCTGCGCAGCGCTTTCTCGTTGATTGGCGTGACCCACCCCGAGGTCATCGTGGCCGAAGGGCTCAAATCGAGCGCGGAGCAACGGCAGGTGGCCATCGCACAGGCCGAGCTGGACATCGCGCGCACCATCACGGCGATGATGCCCAGGGAAGCGTCGGCACGGTGACGAGGTGTGGCTGGTAGGCGTACGCGGGCTTTTGTCGTGCTTCTGTCCGTGCTGATCGCGGTGGGTTTGGTGGGTTTGGTGGTTGCACGCGAACCCGGCCGGTCGGGCGTCCGCTCCACCCCGAACCCTTGCGGTAGCCGGGATAGGGGCGCGCTCTTGGCCGCGGTGACTTCGGGATGCCTTCAGGTCCGGCTTTACGTCAGCCTGGCGGATGGGCGGCCGTGCGCTCGCTCATGGGCGCGCTCCCAGGGCCGGCGAGGGTGCCGGGCAGGTCGGCCACCAACTGCCCGGCGCGGTCCTGCCTTGTGTCTGCTTGCTTACCTGGGCCTGTGGGGGAGGCGGCGGCCACCACTCGCCGCCCGCATGCAGTTGACGCCGTAGTCGAGCATGATCGCGCGATGCGCCCGCCGACCCGCGAAGGCCGATGCGGTGGCCGTTGCAACACGCCGTCGCGGCAATGGCACGCTGGTGGATACGGGCGGCGTTACCCTGTGGCCAACGTCCGTGAGGGAGCGAGCATGATCCAGGCCATCCTGTTGCAAGGCGGCGACCGCCATCGCATCGAGCGGCGCGAGGACGCGCCCGAGCTGGTCGACTACGACGGCATCCTGTATTCGCTGCGAGCCGGCCCGCGCACCCCGCAGCCGACCGACCATCCCTGGGAGCCGATCGCGCTGTACGCGCCGGACGAATACAACGAGGAAGAGTTCCAGGAGATGTACGAGACCGCCCGCAAGCATGTGCCGGAGCTCAACCTGAAGTACTGAGGGCGCGGCCGGGCCGCAGCTTCGCCACGCGATGGAATCGCCGGCTGGTTTACGATGCCGCCACGCGCGGTGGTCCGCGCCATTCCTTGCATAGCCCGTGCCGATCGAACGCCGTCCCGTTTCTCCCCTGTCCCGGCTCAGCCTGATCCTGCTGCTGGTGTGTTGGCTGGCGGCGCTCGCGCCGGCGGCGGCGCTGGCGCAGGACGACCCGCTGGCCGCCGCGATCCAGCAGATCGAAGGCGCGGAGGGACGGCTGAAAGAGGCGCGGCGCGCACTGGACACCACTGACGGTTCCGAGGGGTTCATGGCGCTGTCCGATAAGGCGCTTGCGGTGCAGCGCGATGCCGAGGCCGCGGGGCGATCGCTGGAGGGCCCGCTGAACGACGCCAGGGCGCGCTTGGAGCATCTGGGCCCTGCGCCCGAGAAGCCCAGCGGCGAGTCCGCCGATATCAGCAACCAGCGCAAAGCTTTGCAGAAGCGCCTTAGCAGCCTGGATGACGCACACAAGCGCGCCGGCTTGCTTGCCGAGGATGCCAGGCAGTTGACCGCGGCGATCGAGCGCCAGCGCACGCAGGAATTCAGCGCGTACATGTCGCAGCGGGTGGCCTCGCCACTGTCGCCGTCGCTGTGGACCGAGGCTGCGCGCCAGTGGCCGGCGGACCGCGCGCGCATCGGTGCCCTCTACCGGCAGGCCAGCGACGCGTTCGGCGTAGCGGTGGCGAAGCATGGCTACGGCAACTTGCTCGGCGGTCTGGTGGTGGCGCTGTTGCTGGCGTTCCCGGTGCGCATGCTGCTGCGCAGGTTGGGACGGCGGCTGATCAGCACACGCGGGCCGGACGGACGCTTGCGTCGTTCGGCGCTGGCGCTGTGGCTGACCTTGATCGGTACGGTCAGTGTGGGCCTGGCCGCGAAGGTGCTGGTTGGTTCGCTGGAGTCGATCGAGGCGATCCCGCAGACGCTGGCGGATCTGGCCGAAGTCTTCGTGTGGGTCAGCGCGCTGAGCGCACTGGTCGTCTCGCTCGGCGCGGCCCTGATGTCGCGCGGCCAGCCATCGTGGCGCCTGTTCAGCCTGGACGACCCGATGGCGTCACGACTGTTGCTGCACTGCTATGCGGCAGCCGGGGTGCTGTGGTTGTCCTTGCTGGAGCGTGCGGTGTTCCTTACCGCCGGTGTCAGCGATGTACTTCGCGGTGTCTTCGATGCGGTGTTGACGCTGTTGTACGCAATCGTGATCCTGTCGGCGCTGGCGGGCCTGACCCGTTCGCTGCGACGCGCTGAGCAGGCACAGGCGGAACAAGCCGACCCGAAGGCGATCACCAGTACCGCCAAGGCGCCACAGCGCGGCTTGAGTCATCGCGGCGGCGGGGTCGTCGTGCTGGTGCGGATCGTGGGCTATCTGGCGGTGGGCGCGGCCCTGCTCGGCATGGCACTGGGCTATCTGAACTTCGGCCTGTTCGTGGTGCGGCAGATCCTGTGGATGGCGGTCGTCTGGGGCGCGATCGTGCTGCTGGTGATGTTCATCGACGATCTGTGCGACTGGCTGGTGCGTCCGCAGAGCCGCCTCAGCCGTGCGCTGGAAAGCATGGGCTTGCGGCAGAGCCTGCTCGCGCAGTTCGGCGCGCTGGTATCGGTGACGCTACGGGTAGCGTTGGTGGTGATGGGCATCGGTGTGTTGCTGGCGTCCTACGGCTCGAACCTGTCGTTGTTCGCCAACGCGTTCGATACGTTGCGCAACGGCCTGCCCGGACGATTCAAGATCAGCCCGGCTGATCTCCTGGGCGCAGTGTTGACGGCCCTGATTGGTATGACGCTGTTGCAGCTACTGCAACGCTGGCTCTCGCGCACCTACCTGCCCAGGACGGATCTGGACGCCGGGGCCCGGCAATCGGTGGGCACGGTGGTGCGCACCCTGGGCATCGTGGTGGTGGCGCTGTGGACACTGACGGCGCTGGGCATCACCGGGCAGAACCTGGCGCTGGTGGCCAGCGCACTGTCGGTGGGCATTGGTTTTGGCTTGCAGGCGATCACCCAGAACTTCATTTCCGGGCTGATCCTGATGGCCGAGCGGCCGGTCAAGGTCGGCGACTGGGTGCGCCTGGGCGACCAGGAGGGCGACGTCAAGCGGATCAGCGTGCGCGCGACCGAGATCCAGATCGGCGATCGTTCGACCCTGATCGTGCCGAACTCGGAGCTGATCACCAAGAGCGTGCGCAACATGACGCGCTCCAATGCGTTGGGCCGCGTGCAGCTGCAGTTCTCGGTGCCGCTGGGCACGGACATGGCGCGGGTGCGCGCGCTGTTGTTCGAACTGTATGCGGCCCATCCCAAGGCGCTGGCCACGCCGGCGCCGTCGGTGTTCATCGATTCGATCAGCAATGGCCAGGCCAACTTCAACAGTTTCATCTATGTGCCAAGCCCGCGCGATGCGTACGGCGTGCGCAGTGAACTGTTCTTCGCGCTGCTGGCGCGGATGAACGAGCAGGGCATCGCCCTATCGTCGCCGCAGGACATCCGTGTCGTGCCGATGCCGGACGCCGGCCCGCGCGGGGCGGCCGATGACGCGAATCCGCCGGTCCCCGAAACCTGAGCATTGGGTGGGCCTGTAGGAGCGGCTTCAGCCGCGACCGCCCGGATATCCCTCGGTCGCGGCTGAAGCCGCTCCTACAAAGAGCGAGCGACATCGCCTCGGGTGGAGAGCCCCTTTGTTAAGGGGCGCGCCGAAGGAGCGGGGTTAGGCAAGCCCGTAGTGGGGGCACGGCCCGCGCAGCGGCAGGGGTCACGAAGGTGGCGGCAACGTCGGTTCCACGAACAGCGCCAGGTCATCCAGGGTGAAGCGTTCGGCCTCGGTGTAGTCCAGCCAGGCGCGGATCTCCAGGTCGTCGACTTCGTGGTCCAGGCCCAGCGGCAGCCGCACGTTGCCGTCGGTGTCCGGCTGTACCCATTGCTGCGCCAGCACCACCTTGCGTTGCGAAGACACCGCTTCGACCCAGAACCCACGCCGCGGCAGCTGGCGCGCATACATCTGGACGGTGTATTGGCCGGGCTCGGTACGCTGCGGGTCGCGCGTCATCATGATCGGCTGGCGCACACGCGGGCGCGGGCCTTGCGCACCCGGCGGCAACGGCGTGTCGACCGCGACGCCGCGCTTGAGCTGGGCGTCGCGGTACAAGCGCATGCCGTGGCTGCGATCGACCAGCAGGGCGCACCAGTCGCCATCGGCCGAGCCGTCCTCGAACGCGGTGCAGCGGTCCACATAGGCCAGGGTATTGCGGCTGCCGGCGCGTTCGAACTGCTTGGAGGTGTTCTCCAGGTACATCGCCTTGAGGTTCCACTTGCGGTCGTACTCGAGCAGCACCGGTGGCTGGATCGGCTGCACGCCGACCAACACCTGGCCATCGTCCATGCGCAGCATGCGGGTGCTGCGGCCGGTCCACAGACTGCGCGCGAACGCCAGATAGCGCCGATAGTCGCTGCTGCCCTTGGCGTGCACCGCGGCGGCGCTGGCGCTGCGCGGCACATCGCCGGCCAGCAGCGAGCGGCCGAAGCCCAGCGTGCGGGTGTTGGGTTCCATCAGCTGCAGCAGGGTGGCACCGGAATCGAGCGTGCTGCCGGCCTGTGCGGCGATCCGGCGCGGCGCGATGCCCTCGCCGAGGAACAGCAGCAGGTTCTCGCGCTGCTGGCGGGCCAGGATGCCGCTGAGATCGTTGGGCATGGCCAGGTGGTCGGAGGCGACCACGATCAGGGTGTCGTCGGCGAAGCGGCTGTTGCGGATGCGGTCGACGAATTCGCCGATCAGGCGATCACTGCACTTGATCGCGTCGAGCATGCCGATGCGGCCGAGCGCGCTGTCGTAGTGCTGGCCCTGGCAGCGCAGCGGCAGATGCCCGGCCGGGTGATGGGTGTCCATCGTCAGCGTGCTCAGCAGGAACGGCTGTCCGGCCTCGGACAGGGTCTGGAACGCATTCCACGCGTCGTCGAGCAGTACATCGTCGTGCACGCCCCAGGCCGAGAAATGCGTGGGGGCCACGCCGAGCGCACGGAAATAGCCCAGGTCGCGCACTTCGTCGAAGCCATGGCTGGCCAGGAAGCGGCCCTTGCCGGCGAAACCGGCGTTGGCGCCACCGATGAAATGGTTTGCGTAGCCCTGTTGGCGCAGGTAGTCGCCCAGGCAATGCGCCTCGGGCAGGAACAGCGCCATGCGGTCCATGCTGTTCTCGTCGCCCGGTGCGGTCGTCAGCGGCACGCCGCATTGCGAGGCGACCAGGCCGGCGATGGTCCAGCCGGTGCCTTCGGGCGAGGCGATGCCGCTGAAATCCAGGCCTTGCGCGGCCAGGCGGTGCAGGTTCGGGGTCAGGCCCGGGAACACCCGTTCGTCGAGATAGGTGCGTTCCAGGCTTTCGGCGTAGATCCACACCACGTTGCGGCGTTGCTGCAGCGGCCGCACCGGCACTTCGTACTCGGGCACGACCTGCGCGTAGTCGACCGGGCGCAGGTGTTGCCACAGGCGCTTGCCATCGGCGTATAGCGGGCTGGTCGCCAGCGCGACCACGAACACCGCCAGGAAGCCGGCGAAGGCGCCGCGCCCCTGGCCGGCAAGCTGCAGGCGGCGGATCGGCCGCGCCGCCGCCAGCAATGGCAGCAGCGAGGCCAGCGCCATGGCGACGAACAAGGCCACCGGAGCGGCGAAATCGGCGACGCCGGCGCCTTCCATGTCGGCACGCAGGTGGTAGAGCGTGGCGGCATTGATGCCGTCGCCGCTGAGCCGGTCGATCAGCCACCAGGTGCTGCACAGCAACAGCAGCAGCGACAGCAGCACGGCCTTGGGCCAGGCGAGCCGTGGCGAGGCCAGCAGCAGGCCGATGAGCGACAACAGCGATAACCCGAAAACGATCCCGTGCATTCGGCCGGCTTCCCTGATGGATTGGAAGGCAAGCACGCATGCATCACTCGCCGGTTCCGGTCCTGCCGCCGTTACCCAGGCATATGACAGGACCATGACTGGATCATGCCGATCCGAACCTGACTGAAATGTTTTGGCCCGGCAGCCGGGGATGAGCGATGTCGGTTCGTGAAGGGTGGGTCAAGGGTCGTGCGCTGCGGGCGATGCCGGGACCGACGCGCTCCGTGTCGCGGCTGAAGCCGCTCCTACAGCTACTTTCGGATCGGTCTTTGCGTTGTGGGAGGGACTTCAGCCCGACTTGCCTGTGCTGGCGGGGGCTGTGCTGGGGCTGACAGGCTGCGGTCGCGGCTGAAGCCGTTCCTACAAAGTTCGTGGGCCGGTCAACGATGCCCGCGCTCCTCGCGCGACCGCGCGCGGCGGTCGAACAGCATCGCGCTGGCCACGATGCCCAAGCCGAGGATCACCCCGAGCAGGAACAGCACCATCGCGATCGCCGGATAGCCCCACAGCTTCAGGCCGGTCTCGATGCGCATCATCTGCGAGGAGGCCAGGATCAGCGCGGCGGTGACGATGCCGGCGGCGACCCGGTTGGCGATCTTCTGCAGGCTTTCCATCAGCCGCGATTCTTCGAGGCCGACCACCTTCATCTGCAGGCGGTTCTCGGCCACCAGCGACAGGATGTCGCCGACCCGCCGCGGCGCCTCGCGCAGCAGCGACTGCACTTCCATCGCCTCGCTGGCCAGGTTGGCGGCCGACATCGATTTGCGCAGGCGCGCGCGCATCACGTGCTGCAGGTGGCGCTCGACGATGCGGCGGATATCCAGCGACGGCGACAGCATGCGGCTGACCGTCTCCAGGTTGAGCAGGGTCTTGCCGAGCAGGCTGAGCTCCGGCGGGGTGCGCAGGCCGGTGGCGGTGGCGATGCGCACCAGTTCCAGCACCACCTGGCCTTCGGTGGTGGTGTCGTGCGCCGCGTAGCGGGCGATCATCTGCCCGACTTCGCGCAGGTAGCGCTCTTCGTCGTAATCCTCCAGCCGCGTGCTGAGCGCGATGGTCTCGTCGGCCACTTCCTCGCCGCGGCCGTCGACGGCGGCGAACAGCAGTTTGAGCAGGCGCTCGCGCAGCCGCGGCGGCACGTGCGCGACCATGCCGAGGTCGAAGATCGCCAGGCGGCTGTCGTCGGTGACGCGCAGGTTGCCCGGGTGCGGGTCGGCGTGGATTTCGCCATGCACGAACATCTGGTCGAGGTAGCCGCGGATCAGCGCGCTGGCCAGCGGCGCCATCGATTGCTCGGTGCGCCGCACCGGCGGGATCGCGTCCACGCGCACGCCGTGTGCCATCTCCATCGTCAGCACGCGGCGACTGGTGAAGTCCCAGATCGGCTGCGGCACCCACAGTTCCGGGAACGGTGCCAGGTGCTGGCCGAAGCGCACCAGGTTCTCGGCCTCGGCCTCGTAGTTGAGCTCGGCGATAATGGTCTTGGCGAATTCGTTGAGCCAATCGGCGAAGCGCACGCGGCGGCCAAGCGGGGTCAGCCGGTCGGCGGCGCTGGCGAAGCTGCGCAGCACTTCCAGGTCCGAGCGCACTTGCGCGGCAACTTCGGGCTTCTGCACCTTCACCGCGACCTCGGCGCCGCTGCGCAGTACCGCACGGTGCACCTGCGCCAGCGAGGCGCAGCCCAGCGGGGCCTCGTCGAAGCTGGCGAAGGCCTTGGACACCGACACGCCGATCTCCTCTTCGAAGATCTGCCGCACCCGTTCGGCCGGGATCGGCTGCACGTTCTCCTGCATGCGCTCCAGCGCGCTGGCGAACTCTTGCGGCACGATGTCCGGGCGGGTGGACAGCATCTGGCCGAGTTTGACGAAGGTCGGGCCGAGCGCCTCCAGGTCGCGCACGAACTGGTCCGGATTGCCGTCGGTCGGCACGTCGTGGTCGACCGCCGGGTCCAGGTTGAGGCCGGAAAACACGCCGGACGTCCGATAGCGCAGCAGCAGGCGCAGGATCTGGGTGCGCCGGTTCATGCCGCCGACCAGCTTGGGATCGACGCTGGCAGGAGAGGGGGTGGCTTCGCTGGTGCCGGGCAAGGTCGCATCTCCGCAGGGCTATGCCGGCAGTGTCGCCAGCGCCCGGTGGTGGCACGGTGAACCCGCCCAGGTGCGGCCTGCGCGCACAGGGATGTCGGCGGCGTCATTCCCGGCGGACGGTCAATCGGCGAGAATCGCCCGGACCCCTCCGAATGGAATCCGCATGGCCGGCGCCAGCCTGTTAACCCTGCTCGACGATATCGCCACCTTGTTGGACGACGTTTCCATACTCACCAAGGTCGCCGCGAAGAAGACCGCCGGCGTGCTCGGCGACGACCTGGCCCTGAATGCCCAGCAGGTGACCGGCGTGAGCGCCGACCGCGAGTTGCCGGTGGTGTGGGCGGTGGCCAAGGGTTCGCTGGTCAACAAGGCCATCCTGGTGCCGGCGGCGCTGGCGATCAGCGCGCTGGAGGTCTGGCTTAAGAGCCGCGGATTCCCGATTCCGCTGGTGGTGCCGCTGATGATGATCGGCGGCGCCTTCCTGTGCTACGAGGGCGTGGAGAAACTTGCCCACAAGCTGCTGCACGGCAAGGAAGAGGACGAGCAGCGCCATGCCGAGCGGCTGGAGAAGCTGGCCGACGCCGATGTCGACGTGGTGCAGTTGGAGAAGGACAAGGTCAAGGGTGCGATCCGCACCGACTTCATTCTTTCCGCCGAGATCATCGTGCTCACGCTGGGCGTGGTCAGCGGCCAGCCGTTCCTGCGCCAGGTCACCGCGCTGATCGTGATCGCGCTGGCGATGACGGTCGGCGTGTACGGCCTGGTCGGCGCGATCGTCAAGCTCGACGACCTCGGCCTGTACCTGAGTCGCAAGGGCGGCGCGCTGGCCCTGCTCGGGCGCGGCATCCTGCGCGCGGCGCCGTGGCTGATGAAGACGCTGTCGGTGCTGGGCACGCTGGCGATGTTCCTGGTCGGCGGCGGCATCCTGGTGCACAACGTGCCGGCGCTGCACCACTTCGTCAGTGGCCTGGGGCCGGCGCAGGGCTGGCAGTCGGTGCTGGTGTCCAATCTCGGCAACATGGTGGTCGGGGTGATCGCTGGTGCGGTCGTGCTGGCGGCGGTGACCGCTTTCCAGAAGCTGCGTGGCGCCAAGGCGGCACACTGAGGTAGCCATCGAGCCGTGCGGCGGGGTCGCCGCCGGCTCATCATGGGGAGGAGCAACATGTTGCGTATCAAGTGGTGGGTGGTGGCCGCGCTGGCGGTGAGTGTTCCGGTGTTCGGCGCCGTGCCGGGCGAGGGCGAGACCGGCGTCGTCGCCGTCGAGGGCGGACGCGTGCAGGGCCGGGTGAGCGAGGGTTTGCAGGTGTTCAAGGGCATTCCCTATGCGCGGGCGCCGGTCGGTGCGCTGCGCTGGCGCGCGCCGCAGCCGCCGGCCGCCTGGCCAGGGGTGCGGCAGGTTCGCGCGTATGGCGCCGACTGCATGCAGCGTCCCTTCCCGCACGACGATGCGCCGCTGACCACCGAGCCCGCGGAGGATTGTCTGTACGCCAACCTCTGGCGCCCGCTGCAGGCGCAGGGACGCTTGCCGGTGCTGGTGTGGATACACGGCGGCGGCTTCGTCAACGGCGGCGGTTCGCCGCCGAGTTATGCTGGCGCCGCACTGGCGAAGCAGGGCGTGCTGGTCTTCAGCTTCAACTATCGGTTGGGCCGCTTCGGCACGTTCGCGCATCCGCAACTCAGCCGCGCCGACGCGGACCACGGGGCGCTGGCCAACTACGGCTTCATGGACCAGATCGCCGCCTTGCATTGGGTGCAACGCAATATCGCGGCCTTCGGCGGCGACCCGGACAATGTGACGGTGATGGGCGAGAGCGCCGGCGGGATGTCCGTGCATGCGCTGCTGACCTCGCCGCAGGCGCAGGGGTTGTTCCAGCGGGCGGTGATCCTGTCCGGCGGCGAGCCGGCCAGTCGCGGCACGCTGGCCGATGCGGAGCAAGCAGGCGTGCGTTTCGCGACGCAGGTGGGAGTCGCGGCGGATGATCCGCAGGCGCTGGCGAAGTTGCGGGCGTTGCCGGCCGAGGCGATCGCCGGCGATCTCAACCTGGCGACGCTGGATCGCGCGATGGCAGCGGCGGCGACGTATCGGTTCCCGGTCGCCGATGGCCGGGTCGCGGTCGATATCGCGTCGGCTTACGCGGCCGGGAATTTCAATCATGTGCCGTTGATGGTCGGCGCGACCGCCGACGACATCGGTGGGCCGGAGGGCTACATGATCGGCGGCGCGCGCGGTACCGCCGGGCTGTTCGCTGGCGCGGGGCTGCCGACCTGGTATTACCGCTTCGGCTACGTCGCCGAGGCGACGCGTGCGGTGCATCCCAAGGGTGCTGCGCACGCCAGCGACATTCCCTATTTCTTTGACACGGTGGGGATTCGCTATGGCGGCGACACGCGCCCGGCGGACGTGGCGACCGCGCGTGTCGCCAGCGGGTATCTGGTGAATTTCATTCGTGGCGGCGATCCCAATGGCGCGGGGTTGCCGGTGTGGAAGCCGTATGTCGCTGGTGCCGGGCCGATGCTGACGTTTGGCCTTGGCGGGGAGATCGCTGGAAGTCCCGAGCACTAATCGACCGCACGCGCTTGAGGCTCAACTGAGTAGAGACCAATGACTCTTCTCCAGTTGGCGGGACGGCTTCATTTTCTGCGGTTTGCGAGGTGGGGGTTATTGAGGGGCGCGCGTGCGCGTTTGCGGTGGGGGGCGTCGGCTTACGGTGTGGGCCCCGCCCTGCCGGGGTGTTCGCTTTCGGTTCGGGCGGACATCCTGTCCGCACTCACCGCGCGGCACATCCCTGTGCCGCTCGACGCGCCCACCCCGGCAGGACGGCGCAAGGCGCCTTGAGTTTCAATCTTCGTTCGGGGCGCGCCGGGAGAGGAGAAGAGGAAAGCTCGGCTCCCGATTGCTAATGACACCTGATGGTCCGCCGCTTCGATCGAAGCCGGGTACCTGCAGATCGCTATAGCGGCCGGGACGAAGGCTCTTCTCTTCCCACTCTCCCGGCGCGCCCCGATCGAAGACATGACAACCACGCGCCTTGCGCCGTCCTGGCGGGAGGGGGTGGCCAGCGGCCATGGATGGCCGCGGTAGGCGAGTTGGACAGGATGTCCAACCGAGCCGGGCCATCCCCCTCCCGTCAGGGCGGTGCCCACACCGTAAGCCGACACAAAACACCGCAACCGCACGCGCCCCTCAGTAACCCCCACCTCACAAGCCGCACAAGCTGCAGCCGTCCCATTGATGGGAGAAGAACCCTTGTTAAAAGGGCGCGGCGAAGCAACAGGGGATGGACATGGAACCCGCAGCGGGCCCGCATCAACCGTCGACGACGCGGTTCTTGCCTGCTTGTTTGGCCGCGTACATCGCGCGGTCGGCGCGCTTGATGAGGGCGTCGGCCGATTCGCCGGCGCGGCACACCGCCACGCCGGCGCTGAAGGTGACGAACATGCGCAAGCCCTCATGCACGCAGGCGCGCTGGCCCAGCGTGCGCTGCAGCCGCACCACCGCTGCGCGCGCTTCGAACAGGGTCGCGTCCGGCAGCAGCAAGACGAATTCCTCGCCGCCGAAACGGGCGACGGCGTCGCTGGCGCGCAGCACGTGGCGCGCAGTCTCGACCAGGTGGCGCAGCGCGACGTCGCCGCCAGCGTGGCCGTGGTTCTGGTTGAGCAGGCGGAAGTCGTCCAGGTCCAGCATCGCCACGCACAGGGGCTGGCCGCTGCGCAGCGTGCGGGTGTACTCACGCTCGAACAGTTCCTCGAAGCCGCGCCGGTTGAGTGCGCCGGTGAGCTGGTCTTCGCGGACCAGCCCGGATACGTCGCGCAGCTCCTGCCCCAGGGCCGCGATGCGCTGCTCGGCGGCGTCGACCTGCAGGCGGGCCTCGACCAATTCGTCGCGCGCGCGCAAGGCCTGCGCCTGTACGCCGGCGGTGTCGGCCAGCACGTCCTGCAGGACGCGGCCCAGGTCGGTGATGCTGCGGGCCTGCGAGATCGCCTGCGAATAGCCGCTGATGCGGTCGTGATACTGGCCGGTGCTGGTGGCCATGCCGTCCAGCCGCGCTACGAAGGACACCATCATCCCGCGCATGGCGTCCTTGGATTCGGCGATGCCCTGCTTGAGCAGGCCTTGTTTGTAGATCACCTCGCGCAGGCTGCCGCGCGCCTGCTCCAGGCTGCCGCTGTCCATCGGGCCGGCGATCAGCTGGCGGATCGAGCCGATCTGGCCCTGCAGCCAGCTGCGGTCGTCGAGCAGTTCGCCGACGTTTTCCAGCAGCAGGTCGAACAGGCCCAGCAGCAGGTTCTGCTGCTCCTGGGCGTCTTCCGCGCGCAGGCCGATCTGATGGCATAGCTCGCGCAGCGGCTGCTCGAAGACGGTGAGCGGCTGGCCGGGGCGCCAGCCCGGCAGCGCGGCGGCCAGGCCCTGCGCATCGCCGGCCAGGCGGCGGTCGCGCTGCAGGGCGGTGGCCAGCGCATTGCCCAATGCCAGCCGCAGCAGGTCGCGCCATTGCTCGGCCTCGCTGCGGCCGTCGCCGGTTTCCAGGTCGATGGTGCGGATGTATTTGTCGATTAACTGGCGCAGGCCGCGGCCGTAGGCTTCCCAGTCGTTGGTGTCGTGGGCGTTGTGCAGGCGCGCACCCATGTCGGCCAGCTCGCCGTGCAGGCTGGACATGCCTTGGGCGAAGGCCCACAACAGCGCCGGCGGCTGCCGCGCCGGCGCGAACAGGCGTTGCAGCGCGGCGGTGGCGGCGGCCGGGTCGAGCGGCGCGGGTCCTGATGCCGCAACGGCCGTGCCGGCCGGCAGCCAGGTCCCGCCCGTGACGGGCTGGCCGCGCTCGTGCCTCAACGCGGGCGCGTCCAGCGCAGCGGTGGTTGTCGCGGCGCCGCGCAGCCAGCGGCGCAGGGCGCCACGGCGGGGAGCGGGCGGTTCGCGGGGTTCGGACATACGAGCGCTCGGGCGTCCAGGGGGTTCGATGCCGGGTTATCGGCCTGGCGAGGCGGAGCTTGAAGCGGGAGCGCCCTCATCCGCCGCTTCGGGGGCACCTTCTCCCGAAGGGGACTGATGTCCCGCTTGCGGGAGAAGGTGAGCGCGTGCCTGGAGCAGCTGCACCAGATTGGTTCATTGCCGATCGATATCAATCGGCACGCGCATTGAATGAGCACACTTTAGGTGCGCGATGGATGCGCTCGCGCATGGTCCGAGACCGTCATCATTTTTGCGCTTTTGCTTCACGTGCTTTTTATCGGCGCTTGTCGACTATGCCTTCAGGTCGTCGTGGAGCCCTCGCGCCGATCCGCGGTTTCCCCGTCTTACTTTTTGGTCGCCTGGCCGTCCCGCAGGCGACGGTAGTTGCTTCCCGCTTTTCCGTCTCCCCCCACTCGACGGATGCTGTGATGGCCGCCTTGATTTCGCTCGATGCTCCGCTCGCGCCCGTGCGTGAGCTTCCTTCCGATGTGCGTTCGATGCGCGCGCGTGATGCGCGTGGTCGCTTCATCCGCCACCACGAACGTCTGTTCGACGATGCGCCGATGCGCGACAGCGCGTTGTTCGTAGTGTCGGAGATGGCCGATTTCGTCAAGGCCGGCGGCCTGGGCGACGTTGCCGCCGCGTTGCCGCGTGCGCTGCGCCGACGCTACGACGTGCGGGTGCTGATCCCGGGCTATCGCGACGTGCTGGCACGTGCTGGCGCGGTCGAACTGGTCGGGCGGGTGCTTGCGCATGCCGGCCTGCCGGCCTGCGATGTCGGCCGCGTCGAGCAGGCCGACGGGTTGCCGGTCTACGTGCTGCTATGCCCGGCGTTGTTCGAGCGCGAGGGCACGCCGTACGTGGATGCGTCAGGCCAGGAATGGCCCGACAACGCGTTGCGCTTCGCCACGCTGTCGCATGCCGCGGCGCAGATCGCCGCCGGCCGCGCGGGCCTGGGCTGGCGACCGCGCCTGTTGCACCTCAACGATTGGCCCTGCGCGCTGGCGGCCGCCTACGTGCGTTGGTCCGGTGGCGATACGCCCTGCCTGCTGACCATCCACAACCTGGCTTACCAGGGCCTGTTCGCGCCGGCCTTGGCGCCGGCGCTGGGCGTGCCGGCGGAGCATCTGGAGGAGTTGGCCTTCCATGGCCAGCTGTCGTTCCTGCGCGCGGGCATCGTCAATGCCGACCAGGTCAACACGGTCAGCCGCAGCTATGCCGACCAGATCGTTGCCCCCGACGACGGTTGCGGGCTGGACCAGTTGCTGGCGGGGCGTGCCGCGCTCGGTGCGCTGAGCGGCATCGTCAACGGTATCGACGCCAGTTGGGACCCGCGCACCGACGTGCATCTGCCGGCGCAGTTCAGCGTCAACCAGTGGCAGGGCCGGGCGACCAATGCGCGCCACGTGCGCAGCGTGTTCGGCCTGCCCGACAGCGACGGTCCGCTATTCGCGGTGGTTTCGCGGCTGGTGCACCAGAAAGGCCTGGACCTGACCTGCGAGGTGGCGCCGCAGATCGTGGCGGCCGGTGGCCAGATCGTCATCATCGGTGGCGGCGAGCCGCAGATCGAGCAGCAGGTCGCCGCGCTGGCGCGTCGCTATCCGGGCCATGTCGCCGCCTACATTGGGTTTGACGAGGCGCTGGCGCGGGCGATGTTCGCCGGCGCCGATTTCCTGCTGATGCCGTCGCGCTTCGAGCCCTGCGGCTTGAGCCAGATGTATGCGCAGCGCTTCGGCTGCCTGCCGGTCGCCCACGCCACCGGCGGTCTGATCGACACCGTCGACGACGGCGTGACCGGTTTCCTGTTCCAGGGCGCCAGCGCCGATGCGCTGCGGCGGTGCCTGCAGCGCGTATTCCGCACGTTCCGCCTGCCCGAGCTGCTGACCGCGATGCGGCGCGCGGCGATGTTGCGCCCCAGCGGCTGGGACGTCGCCAGCGGCCAGTACCTGGCGTTGTACCGCCGCACCGCGATGGAGCCGTCATGAGCGAACGCGCGGGGGAGCGAAGCGAGGCCGTGGCTGCGGTCGAACCAAGGGACGAAGAGGCACGCGATCCGCACGAGGTCGCCGCGCTGCGCGCGCTGGTGCGCGCGGAGGCGGTCGATGCGTTTGCCTGGTTGGGACCGCATCGGCAAGGCGACGGCACCCGTCGTGTGCGGGCGCTGTTGCCCGGCGCCGAGCGGGTGGAACTGATCGACAGCCGCGGCCATCGCCTGGCGGCGATGCGGCCGTTCGGCGAGGGGCTGTTCGAGGCTGTGCTGCCGCTGGCGATCGACTATCGCCTGCGCATCGCCTGGCCGCAGGCGACGCAGGAAATCGAAGATCCGTATGCGTTCGGGCCGCTGCTGGACGAAGCCCGCCTGCGCGCGATCGGCCAGGGCGATGGCGAGGCCATCCGCAGTGCGCTGGGGGCGCATCACCTCGTCCATGAAGGGGTCCCGGGCGTGCGTTTCGCGGTATGGGCGCCGAATGCGCGCCGGGTCGCCCTGGTCGGCGACTTCAACCAATGGGATGGACGCCGCCATCCGATGCGCCTGCGCCATACCGCCGGGGTGTGGGAGCTGTTCCTGCCGCATCTGCAGGCGGGCGAACGCTACAAATACGAGATCACCGCCGCCGACGGCACCCGCCTGGCCCACAAGGCCGACCCGCTGGCGCGCTGGACCGAGCTGCCGCCGGCCACCGCCTCGCGGGTGCCGTCGGCCGCAACGCTGGTCTGGCACGACCAGGCCTGGATGGCGCGGCGCGCGGATCCCACGCCGGCGCCGCTGTCGATCTATGAGTTGCACCCCGGTTCCTGGCGCCGCCACGAAGATGGCGCGGCGCTGGATTGGGATGCGCTGGCCGCGCAATTGATCCCCTACGTGCGCGAGCTCGGCTTCAGTCATATCGAGCTGTTGCCGATCACCGAACATCCGTTTGGCGGCTCGTGGGGCTACCAGCCACTGGGCATGTACGCGCCGACCGCGCGCCACGGCGACCCGGACGGCTTCGCGCGCTTCGTCGACGCCTGCCACCAGGCCGGCATCGGGGTGATCCTGGACTGGGTCAGCGCGCACTTCCCGGGCGATGAGCATGGCCTGGCGCAGTTCGACGGCACTGCCCTGTACGAGCATGCTGACCCACGCGAAGGTTTCCACCGCGATTGGCACACGCTGATCTACAACTACGGACGCCACGAAGTGGCCGGCTGGTTGATCGGCAGTGCGCTGGAGTGGATCGAGCGCTACCACGTCGACGGTCTGCGCGTGGACGCGGTCGCTTCGATGCTCTACCGCGACTACAGCCGCGAGCAGGGGCAATGGGTGCCCAATGAACACGGCGGCCGCGAGAACCTGCAGGCGGTCGCGTTCCTGCGCCGGCTCAACGAGGAGATCGCGCGGCGCTTCCCCGGGGTGATGGTGATCGCCGAGGAGTCCACCGCCTGGCCTGGCGTCACCGCACCGGTGGCACAGGGTGGCTTGGGCTTCACCCATAAGTGGAACATGGGCTGGATGCACGACACGCTGCATTACCTGGCGCGCGATCCGATCCATCGCGCGCACCACCACAGCGAAATGACCTTCGGCTTGGTGTATGCGTTCTCCGAGCGCTTCGTGCTGCCGCTGTCGCACGACGAAGTGGTGCACGGCAAAGGCTCGCTGCTGGCGCGCATGCCCGGCGACGAGTGGCAGCGCCTGGCCAACCTGCGCGCCTACTTCGGCTTCATGTGGGCGCACCCGGGCGCCAAGCTGCTGTTCATGGGCGGCGAGTTCGCGCAGCCGGGCGAATGGGATCATGACCGGACCCTGCCTTGGTCGCTGCGACAGCACGACGGTCATGCCGGCATCTCGCGGCTGGTTGCCGACCTCAATGCGGTACTGCGTTCGCAGCCGGCGCTGTATCGCGCCGACCGCCGCGGCGACAGTTTCGACTGGAGCGTCGGCGACGACCACGTCAACAGCGTGTTTGCCTTCGTGCGGCATGATCCATTGGATGGCGCACCGCCGCTGCTGGCGGTGAGCCACTTCACGCCGGTGCCACGCAGCGGTTACCGCGTCGGCGTGCCGCGCGCCGGGGTGTGGCGCGAAATCCTCAATACCGACAGCGCGTACTACGGCGGCGGCAACCTCGGCAACGCCGGCGGCGTGCGCAGCGAGCCAGTGCCGATGCACGGGCATGCGCAATCGATCGTGTTGACCCTGCCGCCACTGGCCACGCTTTACCTGCAGGCCGACGCATGAGTGCGCCGGCGCCACCGTCCGGTCCCCTCGGGGCCTGGGAGGTGACGCCCGGCATGGTCGAGTTCCGCATCTGGGCGCCACGCGCGCGCCATGTGGCATTGCTGATCGACGGTGCGGTGCAGGCGATGGACCGCGAGCACGGCGGCTGTTTCGCGTTGACCGTGGCGGCCAGCGAGGGTGCGCGCTACCGGTTCCGCATCGACGACGCGCCGCCGGTGCCTGACCCGGCCTCGCGTTGGCAGCCCGACGGTGTGCACGGCGACAGCGCGGTGCTGGCGCCGGACCATGCATGGCAGGTGCGCGATTGGCCGGGCAGGCCGTGGCACGAGGCGGTGCTCTACGAACTGCATGTCGGCGCCTGCGGTGGCTACGCCGGCGTGCAGGCGCAGCTGCCCGCGCTGGCGGCAATGGGTATCACCGCGATCGAGCTGATGCCGCTGGCGGAGTTCCCGGGCGGCCGCAACTGGGGCTACGACGGCGTGCTGCCATATGCACCGTCATCGGCGTATGGCACGCCGCGCCAACTCAAGTCATTGATCGATGCCGCGCACGCACACGGCCTGATGGTGCTGCTGGACGTGGTCTACAACCACTTCGGCCCGGACGGCAATTACCTGCCTGCCTATGCCCCGGAATTCTTCCGCGATGACACCCCCACGCCGTGGGGCGAGGCGATCGATTTCCGCCAGCCGGCGGTGCGCCGCTACTACCTGGACAACGCGCTGATGTGGCTGCGCGAATACCGCTTCGATGGCCTGCGCCTGGACGCGGTGCACGCGATCGTCCCGAATGCCTTCCTCGCTACATTGCGCGAGGGCATCGTTGCCGCGCTGCCGCCCGCCCGGCCCGTCCATCTGGTGCTGGAAAACGAAGCCAACCAGGCTTCGCTGCTGGCGCGCGGCTACACCGCGCAGTGGAACGACGACTTCCACAACGCGCTGCACGTGCTGCTGACCGGCGAGACCGAAGGCTATTACGCAAGTTTCGCCGACGATCCCACCGCGCATTTGATGCGCGTGCTCGGCGAAGGCTTCGCCTGGCAGGGCGAACCGGACCTGCATGGTCGCGCGCGCGGCGAACCCAGCGCCGCGCTGTCGCCGGACCACTTCGTGATCTTCGCGCAAAACCACGACCAGATCGGCAACCGTGCCTTCGGCGAGCGCTTGAGCGTGCTGTTGTCCGAACGGCGGCTGCGCGCGGCGCTGGCGTTGACCGCGTTGACGCCGATGATCCCGCTGTTCTTCATGGGCGAGCCCTGGGGTGCGCGCCAGCCGTTCCTGTTCTTCACCGACTTCGCTGCGCCGCTGGACGAGGCGGTGCGCGAAGGCCGCCGCCGCGAGTTCGCGCAGTTCGCCGCGTTCGCCGATCCGCAACGCCGCGCGGCCATCCCCGACCCCAATGCGCTGGCCACTTTCGAGGCCTCGCGTGCCCCGCTGGCCGAGTCCGGGCAGGCCGCCGGCGCACGCTGGCGCGACTGGTTCACCCAGCTGCTGGCGCTGCGCCGGCAGCGCCTGGTGCGCGGCCTGGCGCAGGCGCGTAGCCTTGGGGTAAAGCGACTGGCCGACGGTGCGATCGCCGCGTCCTGGCAGCTGCCCGATGGCCAGTGGCATGTCGCCTTCAACTTCGGAACCGCGCCGGTGCCGTTGCCGGTGGGAGCGCAGATGCTGCTGCTGGCCGAAAATGTCGATCTCGCGCGCGCCGAATTGCCCGTCGACGGCTTCATCGCCTGGTACGAGGCGCCGCGATGAGCGCCGCGCTGACCGCCCTGGCCGAAGCAGCCGGCCTGCTGGTCGACTGGGTCGACGGCAGTGGGCGCTCGCGCCGGGTGGCGGAGCCGACCCTGCGCGCGCTGCTCGCCGCGCAGGATTTGCCGGCCGACGATGATCGTCAATGTCGCGACAGCCTGCGGGCCCTGCAACAACCCGCCGCGCCACCGCGATTGCGCACTGCGCGGGCCGGCGAGTTGTTGGCCGGGCTCGGCCCGCCGGGCGCCGCATGTCGCTGGCATCACGAGGATGGCGAGGTGCGCGCCACCGGCCAACTGGACGCGCTGGGCCAGTCGCCCGCGCCATCGCGCCCGGGCTATTGGACGCTGGAAGCCGGTGACGCCGTGCAGCACATCGCGATCGCGCCGGCGCGGGCCTGGAGTGTCGCCGAAGCGCTCGGCGATGAAGACCTGCGCGGCTGGGGCCTGGCGCTGCAGGTGTATTCGGCGCGCAGCGAGGACGATGCCGGCATCGGCGACGTCGGTGGTGCGGCGGCCTGGCTGCGTGCCGGCGCGCATGCCGGCGCCGACGCGCTCGCGCTCAGCCCGTTGCATGCCTCGCGCCCGATCCGGCACGGCTACAGCCCCTACTCCCCCAGCGACCGGCGCTATCTCGATCCGCTACATGCCGCACCCGCGCGCACGCTTGGCGGTTTCGCGCTGCAGGTGCTGGCGGCGCAGCCGGAGTTGCGTGCGCAGTTCGATGCGCTGCAGCGCGCACCGCTGATCGACTGGCCGATCTGCGCGCAAGCCAAATGGCGTTGGCTGCGCCTGTTACACGATCGTTTCGATGCCACCGATGCCGCCGCACACGCCGACTATCGCCGTTTTCGCGACGAGGGCGGCCCGTCCCTGCATGCCTATGCCCAGTTCGCCGCCATCGACCACGGCGACGAGGATGCTTCGCTGCATGTCTTCGCGCAGTGGCTGGCGGTGCGCGGTTGGGAAGATCTGCAGCGCGAAGCGCGCGAGCGCGGCCTGCGCATCGGTTTGATCGCCGACCTGGCGGTGGGCTTCGATCCGCGCGGTGCCGAGGCGGCGGCCTGGCCTGGCGCGGTGCTGCCCGGTGTGGTGCTGGGTGCGCCGCCGGATGCATTCAATCCCGACGGACAGGTGTGGGGCATCGCCGGTTACTCGCCAGGCGGCCTGCGCGCGCATGGCTATGCGCCCTTCATCAGCCTGCTGCGCGCGGTGATGCACGCGCGCGGTGGCATCCGCATCGACCACATCCTCGGCTTGTTGCGACTGTGGCTGGTGCCGCAGGGCGCGCCTTCCGGCGAAGGCGGCTACCTGCGCTATCCGTTCGACGACCTGCTCAACCTGCTGGTGCTGGAATCCTGGCGCCAGCGCGCGGTGGTGATCGGCGAAGACCTCGGTGTGGTGCCGCCGGGCCTGCGCGAACAACTCGCCGCGCGCGGCATCCTCGGCATCGACGTGCTGCTGTTCAACCGCGACCGCGACGGCCAGTTCCTGCCGCCGTCGCAATGGCGGCGCGAAGCGGTCGCCACCACCACCACCCACGACCTGCCCACCTTGTGCGGCTGGCGCGAGGGCCTGGACCTGGGCTGGCGGCAGCGCCTGGGCCTGGGCAGCGCGCGGCAACTGGCGCAGGAGCGCGAGGAACGCGGGCGCGCCGTGCTGCATTTGCGCGCCGCCTGCGCCAACGAAGGGCTGGACAGCGGCGACGGATGGCTGGATGCACTGCGCTTCACCGCGCGCGCGCCGGCGCCGCTGGCGCTGCTGCCGGTCGAGGATGCGCTGGCCTTGCGCACGCAGCCGAACCTGCCCGGCACCGTCGACACCCATCCGAACTGGCGGCAGCGGTTGCCGCAGCCGTTGCCGACGCCCACTTTGAACGACGCGCTGTCCGCGTTCGCCGACGCGCGCCACACCGCGGCCGCCGCCGTGCCGGCCGCATGACGGCGTTGCGCGCCACCGCCCGCCTGCAGCTGCATGCCGGCTTCGACTTCGCCGCCGCGGCGGCGCAGGTGCCGTATTACGCGGCGCTCGGGATCAGCCATTTGTACCTGTCGCCGATTGCCGTTGCCGTGCCCGGCTCGCTGCACGGCTATGACGGCATCGACCCGACCCGGGTCAATCCCGAGCTCGGCGGCGAGGAGGCCTTGCTGGCGCTGTCGCACCAGGCGCGTGCGCATGGGCTGGGGCTGATCCTGGACTGGGTGCCCAACCATCTCGCCACGCACGCCGGCAACGCCTGGTGGTGGGACGTGCTGCAGCACGGCCGGCGCAGTCGCCATGCCGGCTGGTTCGACCTGGATTGGCGCGCGCCCGGTCATGACGGTCAGCTATGGCTGCCAATGCTGGACCGGCCATTGGCGCAGGCGCTGGCCGATGGTGTGCTGCGACTGCTGCAGGCTGACACGGGACAGGTGCAACTGGCCCATCACGAGCAACGCTTTCCGTTGCGGCCGCAGAGCCTGCCGTCGCTGGCGCCGAACGCGATGGCGGGCTGGATCGCCGAGCTCAACGCGCACGCCCGGCAGGGCGATCCGCGCCTGCTGAAGCTGATCGAGCGGCAGCCCTACCGGCTGGCGTGGTGGCGGGTCGGCAACGACATGGTCAACTACCGGCGCTTCTTCGATATCACCTCGCTGGTGGCGTTGCGGGTGGAACTGGCCAGCGTGTTCGACGCGGTCCATGCCCTGCCGTTGCGGCTGGTGGCCGAAGGGCATGTCGATGGCCTGCGCATCGACCATATCGACGGCCTGGCCGATCCGGCGGCCTACCTGCGCCGCTTGCGCGCGCGCCTGGACCAGGCCGGCCGCGCGCGTGGCCTGGCGCCGGGCACGCTCGCGGTGTACGTGGAAAAGATCCTCGCGCCCGGCGAGACGTTGCCGCAGGACTGGGCCTGCGACGGCACCACCGGCTACGACTTCATGGACCAGGTCGGCGGCGTGCTGCACGCGCGCAGCGGCCGTGCACCGCTGACTGCACTGTGGCGCGCGCACAGCGGCCGCAGCGGCGATTTCGGCCAGGAGCAGCGGCAGGCGCGCGAGGAAATCCTGCGCGGTCCGTTGCAGGCCGAGTTCGTCCGCACGGTGCGTGCGCAAATGGCCTTGGCGCGGTTGGACCCGGCCACCCGCGAGTTCAGCCCGCAGATGCTGGCGCGCGCCCTGGCCTGCCTGCTGCGCGAGTACCCGGTCTATCGCAGCTATGCCGGCCGCGATGGCCTGGACGCCATCGAACAAGCGCAGTTGGACAGCGCCCTGGCGCGCGCGCGAAGGCCTGCCGCAGTCGTCGCTTGCCGCGCTGCAAGCGTTGGCGCGCTGGCTGCGCGACGACACCGGCGCCAGCCGCAGCCAGATTGCGCTGCGCCGGGTACTGCGACGACGCTTCGAGCAACTGTCCGCGCCGCTCAACGCCAAGGCAGTCGAAGACACGGCCTTCTATCGCCACGGCGTGCTGCTGTCGCGCAACGAGGTTGGCAGCGAGCCGGATCATTTCGCGCTGACCGCCAGCCAGTTCCACGAGGCTTGCCGGGCGCGTGCGCGGCGCCACCCGCAGGCGCTGCTGGCCACCGCCACCCACGATCACAAGCGCGGCGAGGACGTGCGCGCGCGGCTGGCGGTGCTGTCCGAGCAGCCGCATTGGTGGCGCGACCAGTTGCGTGGCTTCGATGCGCTCGCCAGCGGCCTGCCGGTGCCCGCGCCGGCGCCGGGCGACGCGGCCATGCTGTGGCAAACCGTGGTAGCCGCCTGGCGGTTGACCCTGGCCGTCGACGACGAAGCGGCGCTGGCCGATTACGCGGCCCGCATCGTGCAATGGCAGTGCAAGGCCTTGCGCGAGGCCAAGCTGCGCACCAGCTGGGTCGATCCGCAGCCGGCCTACGAGCAGGCCTGCGCCGACTTCGTCGAGGCCCTGCTGTGCACGCGCGCTGGCCTGCCGCTGCGGCGCGCGCTGTGCCGGGCGATGCGTCATATCGCAACTGCCGGGGCACGCAACGGCCTGGCCCAGGCCTGCCTGCGCCTGACCGTGCCGGGCGTGCCGGATCTTTACCAGGGCTGCGAAGGCTGGGACCTGTCATTGGTCGATCCGGATAACCGGCGTGCGGTCGATTACCCGCAGCGGCAGCGCTGGCTGGACGACTCCCGCGACTGGGCCAGCTTGCTGCACGACTGGCAGGACGGCGCGGTCAAGGCGCGCCTGATCGCGCGCCTGCTGCAGCTGCGCGCGCAACGGCCCGCTTTGTTCGCGCAAGGCGACTACCGGCCGCTGGGCGGAGGCGGCGATCGCGTGCTGGCGTTCGCGCGCAGCAGTGGGGACTGCCATCTGCTGGTGGCGGTGACGCGGCTGTCGGCCGATGCCGGTGCCACGCTTGCCTGGCCGCCGCGGCGCTGGGGCGCGGCGGCGCTGGCGCTGCCACCCGGGCACTACCAGTCGGTGCTCGAAGACCGCAGCGTCGAACAGCGCGGCGGCAAGATCGCGTTGTCGACACTGCTTGCACGCAGCCCGGTGGCAGTGTGGTCGTCCTGTTGAGAGCCCGCTCATGACGCCCGAACAACGCGACGCGCGCATCCGCCAGCTGGCACGCGAAATCTGGCAGGCCGAGGGCCGCCCGGATGGCCAGGAATTGCGCCACTGGGCGATGGCGCAGCGGCTGGTCGATGCGGAAATCCGCGCCGCAGCCGAGCAGGACCCGCCACCGCCGGAGCGCACGCCATGAACGCGGCCACCGTCATTCCCCCGCGCGTGGAGGCCGCATGCCGCCACGCAAGCTGACCCAACGCTCGCGCGTCCGCGAGGGACGACCGTTCCCGCTCGGCGCGACCTGGGACGGCCTGGGAGTCAATTTCTCCCTGTATTCGGTCAACGCGAGCAAGGTCGAGCTGTGCCTGTTCGACGAACGCAACCGCGAGATCGAACGCATCGTGCTGCCCGAATACACCGACGAGGTATGGCACGGCTACCTGCCCGACGCGCGGCCCGGGCAACGCTATGGTTATCGCGTGCACGGTCCTTACGCGCCCGATGCCGGCCATCGTTTCAATCCCAACAAGCTGCTGCTGGACCCCTATGCCAAGCAGATCGTCGGCCAGCTGCGCTGGGCGCCGCAGCTGTTCGGCTACACCATCGGCCACAAGGACAAGGACCTGAGCTTCGATCGCCGCGACAGCGCGGCCTTCATGCCGCGCAGCGCGGTGATCGATCCGGCCTTCACCTGGGGCCAGGATCGCCGCCCGCAAGTGCCGTGGCAGCACAGCGTGATCTACGAAGCGCACGTACGCGGCCTGAGCATGCGCCACCCGGCGGTGCCGCCGGAGGAGCGCGGCACGTTCTCGGCCTTGCGCAACGACACGCTGGTGGACCATCTGCGCGAGCTTGGCGTGACCGCGATCGAGCTGCTGCCCATCCATGCCTTCGTCGACGACCAGCAGTTGCTCGAGCGCGGCCTGCGCAACTATTGGGGCTACAACACGATCGGTTTCTTCGCGCCGAACCCGCGCTACATGGCGACCCGCACCGTCGCCGAGTTCAAGCAGATGGTCGCGCGCCTGCACAGCGCCGGGCTGGAAGTGATCCTGGACGTGGTCTACAACCACACCGCCGAGGGCAACGAACTCGGCCCCACGCTGTCGTTCAAGGGCATCGACAACGCCAGCTACTACCGCCTGGCCGACAATCGCCGCTTCTACATCAACGACACCGGCACCGGTAATACCTTCGACCTCACCAACGCCGGCGCGCTGCGCATGGTGCTGGATTCGTTGCGCTACTGGGTGCTGGAGATGCATGCCGACGGCTTCCGCTTCGACCTGGCGACGATCCTCGGCCGCGAGCGCTATGGCTTCGACGCCAGCGGCAGCTTCCTCGATGCGGTGCGGCAGGATCCGGTGCTGAGCCAGACCAAGCTGATCGCCGAGCCGTGGGACATCGGGCCCGGCGGCTACCAGGTCGGCGGCTTCCCGCCGGGCTGGTCGGAATGGAACGATCGCTTCCGCGACAGCGTGCGTGCGTTCTGGCGTGGCGACCAGGGCCAGATCGCCGAACTGGCGACCCGCCTGACCGGCTCGGCCGACCTGTTCAAGCGCAGCGGCCGCCGGCCGTGGTCGTCGGTGAACTTCATCACTGCCCATGACGGCTTCACCCTGTGCGACCTGGTCAGCTACGCGCACAAGCACAACGAAGCCAACGGCGAAGACGGTCACGACGGCAGCGACCACAACCTGTCGGCCAACTACGGCGTCGAAGGCCCCAGCGACGATGTCGCGGTGGTCGCGGTGCGGCGCCGGCAAATGCGCAATCTGCTGGCCACTTTGTTGCTGTCGCAGGGCACGCCGATGCTGCTGGCCGGAGACGAGTTCGGCCACAGCCAGGGCGGCAACAACAATACGTACTGCCAGGACAACGAGACCAGCTGGATCGACTGGGACGCCGCCGCGCTGGCGCCGGCAGCCGACCAGGCGCGTTTCGTGCGGCGCCTGCTGCAGCTGCGCCGCCGTTATCCGCTGCTGCATCGCGCGCGCTTCTTCGATGGTCGGTTCGACGAGGCGCTGGGCCTGAAGGACGTCACCTGGCTGGCGCCGGACGGCAGCGAGATGACCGAGGCCGGCTGGCAGGATCCGCAGGCGCGCGCGCTGATGATGCGCATGGACGGGCGCGCGCCGGCGACCGGCCTGCGCCAGGCCGTTGCCAACGTCACCTTGCTGATGCTGCTCAACGCCGATCCGCAACAGGCCATCGATTTCCAGTTGCCGGCGATGAGTGACGAGCACTGGCGCGTGCTGATCGATACCGCCCGCCACGGCGGACGCGCGGTGCCCGGCGGCAGCCCCTGGTCGGCGCTGCCGCGTTCGCTGGCGCTGCTGGCGGTCGAGCGCGATCGCCTCGCCAGCACCGCCAAGGTGGTCTCCGATGGGGGCGAAGGTCACGCCTGAGCGTGGGCCTGGTTGAGCACATCGACAAGGGAGGGGGAAGGCATGGACAAGGGCTTGATCTACCTGTTGCTGATCTGCGCATTGATGATCGTGCCGCGTGGATTGCAACGCTTCCGCCTGCCGGCGCCGATGACCTGCTTCCTGATCGGCATGTTGTTGCTGGTGCTGATGCCGGGCCACCGCAGCAGCGCGGTGCATCTGTCGGCGGTCCTCGGCATCACGACCTTGTTCCTCTACGCCGGCCTGGAGACCGACCTGCGCGAGCTTGCCGCGCAGCGCGGTCCGCTGCTGCGCTACCTGCTCGTCCGGCTGGCCGGCATTGGCTTGTTCGCCGCGGTCGCCATCGCCTGGCTGGACCTGCCCTGGCAGGCCGCGTTGCTGCTGGCGCTGGCGGTGCTGACCTCGTCGACGGGCTTCATCATCGACTCATTGGATCGGTTCGATCTGGATGCCGGCGAGCGCTTCTGGGTGACCAACCAGGCGATTGCCGGCGAACTGCTGGCGCTGGCATTGATGTTCGTGGTGCTGCAGGCCGGCGATCCGATGACGCTTGCCGTTTCCACCGGGGTGCTGCTGGCACTGGTCGTGCTGATGCCACTGGCCTATATCGCATTGGCGCGCTGGATCCTGCCGCACGCGCCAGGCTCGGAGTTCTCGTTGCTGGTGACGGTGGCGATCGTCGCCGCCTACGTCACCGACAAACTCGGCGTGGAATTCCTGCTGGGCGCCTTCCTCGCCGGCTTGAGTGCGCGCTTGCTGCAGCGGCGCATGCGCTGGCTGTCGACCGGGGGCACCATGCACGCGGTCAAGCTGTTCTCCAACTTCTTCATGCCGTTCTACTTCTTCCGCCAGGGCGCGCAGGTGCCGCCAGGCGCGTTCGGTTGGGAAGCGCTGGCGATCGGGCTGGCGCTGAGCCTGCTGCTGCCGCTGCGCCTGTGGGCGGTGTACCGGCAGCGGCGCCGGCACGGTGACGATTCGGCCGCCGCGTGGCGGGTCGCAATGTCGTTGTCGCCCACCTTGATCTTCACCCTGGTGCTGGCGCAGATCCTGCATGAGCGTTTCGCGATCCCGGAGCCGTTGTTCGGCGGCCTGCTGATCTATGCCGGCATCAACACCTTGCTGCCTTCGCTGGTGCTGCGCAACGCATCGGATCCGACGGCGCGACGTTCGCAGGAGATCGCCGCAGCGCCGCCGCAGGAGCCGTGATCGCGCAGCGCCATCATCCGGCTGCAACACTGCATGTCGCCGGGCGCTGCCGGCCGCAGCGCCGGCTTGGTACTAGAATCGCCGCCTCAACGCGAGGAAGACCGTCATGCTGAAGATCTGGGGCCGCCACAATTCCAGCAACGTGCGCAAGGTGCTGTGGTGTGCGGAGGAGATCGGCCTGCCGTACGAGTCGATCGTCGCCGGTGGTACGTTCGGCCGTGTCAACGATGCAGACTACCGCGCGCTGAATCCCAACGGGCTGGTGCCGCTGATCGAGGACCGGGGGCTGGAGTTATGGGAATCCAACGTCATCGTGCGCTACCTGAGCGCGCGCTACGCGCTGGGCACGCTGTACCTGGCCGACCCGGCCGAACGCGCGATCGGCGAAAAGTGGATGGACTGGACCAGCACCACGTTCGCGCCGGTGTTCCGCGATCTGTTCTGGGGCGTGCTGCGCACGCCGCCGGCCGAACGCGATCCGGCGCGGATTGCCGCGGCGCTGGAGCGATCGGGCCAATTGCTGGCGATTGCCGATGCGACGCTGGCGCGGACGCCTTGGCTGTCGGGTACGCGCTTTGCGATGGGCGACATTCCGCTCGGTGCCTTCGCCTATGCCTGGTTCGAGATGCCGATCGAGCGGCCGGCGCTGCCGCATCTGCAGGACTGGTACGCGCGCTTGTGCGAGCGTGAGGCTTATCGCAAGGGTGTCATGACTGCGCTGACGTGAGTGGGCTCCTCTCCCACTGCGAGGGCTTTGGCAGGTTCTGCGGCTTGCGAGGTGGGGAGTTATTGGGGGGCGCGTGCATTTGCGTGGGTTCTGTCGGCTTACGGTGCGGGCACCGCCCTGACGGGAGGGGCTGGCCCGGTTCGGCTGGCAAAGCGTTTTCGGCGGTTCATTCCCTCCGGCCGTGGCGACGGCTTCATTCCAATGGGGGACGGAACGTGCGAGGGAGCGCGGCCGCTGGCCACCCCCTCCCGCCAGGACGGCGCAAGGCGCGTTGAGTGTCAGTCTTCGTTCGGTGGCGGCGCGCCAGAAAGATCTTCTGTAGGAGCGGCTTCAGCCGCGACCGCCGGATCCCGCGGTCGCGGCTGAAGCCGCTCCTACAAAGGGCGAGCGACATGGCCTCTGGGGAATAGCCCTCTTTGTTAAGGGGCGCGGCGACAGCCGCGGCGATAGGCAAGCAACGGAGTTGGCGCCGGGCGCCCTCGAATCTGCCGGGCTCAGTGGAATGATGCCGTCCCCACGGCAGGCGATAGCCAAAAGCCGATATCGCCCGTCTTGTCCTGCGAAGCACAACCGGGGGGGCACAGCCCGTGAAGCGGGATGTGCCACCCCTTATGCTGCGCCCGGACCTAAGGAGAAAAAGCATGCGCATCCTGCTCGCCGGGGCGACCGGACTGGTCGGCCAGATCACGCTGCAACGACTGCTCGACGACGACCGCTGCACCTCGCTGCTGGCACCGACGCGGCGGCCGCTCGATCTCGCCCATCCCAAACTCGACAACCCCGTGCTGGACTTCGCGCAGCTGCGCGATCACGCGAACCAATGGCGTGCCGACGCGGCGATCTGCGCGCTCGGCACCACGATCAAGCTGGCCGGTTCGCGCGAGGTCTTCCATCGCGTCGACCACGACTACCCGCTGTGGCTGGCGCAGGCGCTGCAGGCCAACGGCACGGCCTGCTTCGTGCTCAACTCGGCGATGGGCGCCGACCCGGATTCGCGGGTGTTCTATAGCCGCGTCAAGGGCGAACTGGAGCGCGATCTGCGCGCGTTACGGTTTCCTTCACTGACGCTGGTCCGGCCGGGCCTGATCGGCGGCGATCGCGCCGAACCCCGTCCCGGCGAACGTATCGCCAGCGTCGTGCTCGGCGCGCTCGGTCCGGTACTGCCGCGCGGCTGGCGCATCAGTCCGGCCGGTAACGTCGCCGCGGCCATGATCGACGCGGCGTTGCTGGCGCCACCCGGCGTCCACGTGGTCGACGCCGCGCAGCTGGCGGGTTAGGCCCGCTCGCTGCCGCATTCGCTGGTGATCGTCGCGCCTTCGCGCATCACCAGCGTCACCGGGGTCTTGGCGACGACTTCCAACAGGCGTTGCCATTGCGCGTCATCGAGTGGCGCCGAGGCGTGCAATACCCGATGCACCAGCAGCTTGCCGGCCTCGTCGCGACGCGAGCTCAACTCGGCACGGAACTCGCCCAGCTCCCAGCCCTTCTTCTGCGCGTACATGCGCAGGGTGATCGCGGTGCAGGCTGCCAGCGAGGCCAGGTACAGGTCGAACGGCGCCATGCCCGCGTCCTGGCCACCGAGCGCGGCCGGCTCGTCGGCGATCAGTTCGTGCTTGCCGCTGCTGATGCGGTGCGCGTAATTCGCCCCGGTCGAAACCACGTTTGCGTGTGCCATGTTCCCTCCCATGTAGGAGCGGCTTCAGCCGCGACCCGATCCAGCGCGCGATACTCAAGATCCGAAACTGCCGCATTCAAACCCGCAAATGCTGCCCACCATCCACCGCCAGCACCTGGCCAGTGATCCAGTGCGCCTGCGGCGACAGCAGGAACAACGCCGCCGCCGCGACGTCCTCGACCTGGCCGAAGCCGCCGAACGGAATGCTGTCGCGCACCTGCGCATACAACGCCGGCTCCTCGCTGCGGCGGCGATCCCACAGGCCGTCGGCGAACTCGATCGAGCCGGGCGCGATCGCGTTGACGCGGATGCGCTCGCGCGCCAGCTCGGTCGCCAACGTGACCGTGTAGTAATTCAGCGCGGCCTTGGCGGTGGAGTAGGCCGTCGCGCGCGGTGTCGGTTTCAGCGCGTTGATCGAGCTGATATTGAGGATCGCCGGCTGCCGGCCGCGCCGTAGATGGGGCAGGGCGGCGCGATTGCAGCGCACCGCCGCCATCAGGTCGACGTCGAAGCCGGCCTGCCAGCTGGCGTCATCATTGCCGTGGCCGAAGCCGGAGGCGTTGTTGACCACCGCGTCGATCCCGCCCATCGCTTCGGCAGCGGCGTGTACCCAGGCTTCGATCTGCGCCGGATCGGCCAGGTCGCAGGCCTGCCAATGCACGCGACCGCCGTGCCGCAGCAGCGATTCGGCGGCATCGGCCAAGGCGCGCGGATCGCGTGCGCAGATCGACAGCGTCGCCCCGGCGGCGGCCAGCGCCTGCGCGATGGCCAGGCCGATGCCGCGGCTGCCACCGGCGACGAGGATGCGCGCATCGCGCAGTGGGAACTGGGTCATGTTCGGCTCCGTGAAGACGTCCCGGCATTATCACCGCGCCACCCATCGCTCCGGCTTGCACGGCTTGGCTCATCACGGTTGGTCATTAGCTCATGTCCATTCGTCGGCGTCGATCTAACCCTTCCTTTACACCTCGGACCTGCCACGCAGGCACAAAAGGTCCGGTCTTCGGGTTGGGAAGAATCTTATGGGCAAGCACATCACCGTGATCGGTGCCGGCTTCTGTGGAACGGCACTGGTGCGCGAACTGGCCTACCGCGCCGATGCCGCCACCCGCATCACCCTGATCGGCATGGCCGACAGCTTTGGCAGCGGCGTGGCCTATGGGTCGGCGCGGCCCGAGCATCTGCTCAACGTGCGTGCGCGCGACCTGGGCATCGACCCGGACGAACCCGGCGGCTTCGCCGACGCGCTGCACCTGGGTGAAACCGGCCGGCAGGAATTCCTGCCGCGCCTGGCCTATGCCGATTACCTGCGCGGCGAGCTCAGCGCGGCAATGGCCTCGGCGGCCGCGCATATCGTCTGCCAGCCGCACGAAGCGATCGCGCTGGAGCGCACCGCGCGCGGCTATCGGGTGTTCCTGGCCAACGGCGAAGCCTTCGACAGCGACCGGGTGGTGCTGGCGGTCGGCGCGCTGGCGCCGCAGACGCTGGCCGGCATCGGGCCGCGCCTGAGCGTGCACCCGCGCTACATCGGCTGGCCATGGCAGGCCGATGTGCTCGAACGCATCGATCCGGAGGCGCGCGTGCTGATCGTCGGCACCGGCCTGACCATGGTCGACGTGGTGCTCTCGCTGCGCGCGCGCGGGCATCGCGGTGCACTGCAGGCGATCTCGCGCCGTGGCCTGGCGCCGCAGGCGCATACGTCGCAGCCCGGCGCGCCGCTGACGCTGCCGCCGCACCTGCTGCGTGCGCTGCGCGACGGCGACCTGCGCGCGGTCGTGCGTGCGGTGCGCCAGCTGATTGCGGTCAGCGACGACTGGCGGCGTCCGATCGACGCGCTGCGTCCGCATCTGCAACCGTTCTGGCGCCGCCTGGACATACGGCGGCGCGCCCGCTTCCTGCGCCACCTGCGGCCGTACTGGGAAGTCGCGCGTCATCGCATCGCACCCTCGGCCGAACAGGCCCTGCAGCAACTGCGCGGGTCGGGCCAGCTGGCGCTGCATTCCGCGCGCCTGTTGCGCGCGCGCTGGACGCCGGAAGGACTGGAAGTGGTGTTGCGCGGGCGCAGCCAGGACGAAGCGCGCACCGAACGCTACGACGTATTGATTCGCGCCACCGGCCTGGACACCGATATCGACCGCACCAGCGATCCGCTGGTGGCCGGCATGCGCGAGGCGGGGCTGCTGCGGCCCGATCCGCTCGGCCTGGGCGTGGTCGTGGACGAGGATCTGCGCGCGCACGATGCCAGTGGCCGTCCGCAATCCGGGTTGTATGCCCTCGGCCCGCTGTTGCGCGGCCAGTTGTGGGAGATCACCGCGGTGCCCGAGCTGCGCGTGGCCGCGCGCCAGTTGGCGCGTCATCTGCTGGAGGATGTCGGCGGCGCCAGCGGCCGCCGAGAAGTGCGTGCGCCGCTGCGCGTGGTCGGCTGAGTAGCTACCGGTTCGGGCTGGGCGCCGCGCTCAGTCCGCCTCGTCCGGCTCCGCGGTTTCGCCCGGCTCGTAGGCCAGCAGGTCGCCGGGCTGGCATTGCAGGTATTCGCAGATCTTCGACAACGTCTCGAAGCGGATGCCGCGCACGTGACCGGACTTGAGCAGCGACAGATTCGATTCGGTGATGCCGACATGCTGCGCCAACTCGCGCGAGCGGACCTTGCGCAGGGCGAGCATCACATCCAGGCGTACCACAATGGCCATGGCGCGCCGCCTCAGACGATCGAACGCTGGTCTTCTTCGAGGCGCGCGGCCTCGGCGAAGAACCGCGCCACCAGCCATAGCACCGCGGTGACCAGCAGGGAAAGGAAATCGGCCGCGTCCAGCTGCAGCGCTACGTAGCTGTCGCCGCGCGCGTAGGCCAGCCACGCCGCGCTCAGCGCGGGAAGCACGCCGTGCACCAGCACCGCGCAGAGCAGCAAAGCGGCGAACCGCCCGAAGCGGCGCGCGACCTGTGGCGGAAACAACTGCCCCGGCGCGACCTGCCCGAGCAGGACCGCCAACTGGTACAGCGCCGCGGCCACCAGCCCGCCCTGGGCGATCGCCAGCCAGGTGGCCCAGGGCAGGCTCAGGCCGCCCGTATCCAGGGTGGCCCCGCCCCATCCGCTGCTCTCGCCCCGCCAAGCACCGCCCAGCCCGGCCAGGGTCAGCACGGGTGCTGCGACCACCCCCAGCCAGACCACCCAGCGCAACCGGCGCGCGGCCCGGACCAGGTGGTTTGACTTTTCTGTATTTTGCATATTAATTTCTGTTTTACAGAAAACATTTTTCCTCGATCAGGATACCTGCTCATGCACGTATGCACCATCCGCCGGCCTGCCTGCGCCGGCTTGTTCGCCGTGCTGTTCGGCCTCGGCGCGTTGCCGGCCTGGGCCGCTTCCGCCACGCCCGCCGACGCACGCGCGCACGACCTGTTGCAGGTTGCCGCCGATGGCGACATCCCGGCCTTGCGCGCGGCGCTGCCCACGCTCGCGCCGCCCTGGCAGGGCCTGGCCCAGGCCCGCCTGGCCGCCGCCCGCCTCGATGAGGCGCAGGCGATCGCACTGGCCGAGGAGTATCTGCGCAGCGCCGGGACGGGCTGCGAGGCGGCGCTCGCGCAAGCCGTCATCGCCGACGCCGCGTTCGCCGCAGGTCGCTACCAGCGCGCAGCCGAGGCTGGCAACGCTCGCCTGGCGCTGCTGCGCGACTGTGCCAGCGATGCCGACGAGATCGAGGGTGCGGTCGCCTTGGCGTCGCTGGCCGGCCAGTTGGCCGACGCGCCGTCGCAACGGCTGACCGCCGCCAGCGCCGGTCCGACCCCGTTCGCGCGCGACAAGGTGGGCCTGCCGCGCGCGCAAGCGACGATCAACGGTCATGCGCAGGAGGCCGTCCTCGATACCGGCGCCAACCTGTCGGTGGTCTCGGCGACCACGGCCGAGCGGCTGGGCCTACGCGACCTGGGGCAGGCGCGCGTCGGCAGTTCCAGCCGCACTTCCGTGGCTACCCGGGTGGCGATCGCCGACCACGTGGCGTTGGGTGGCTTCACGCTGGAACACGTGGTCTTCCTGGTGCTGGACGATGCGCAACTGGAGATGCCCGTGCCCGGCGGCTATCGCATCGACGCGATCATCGGGCTGCCGGTGTTTCGTGCGATCGGCAAGGTGCGCTTCGGCAAGGATGGCGTGCTGGGTCTGGGCGGCGGCCAGGCCGACGCGTCGGTCGCCGGCAATCTGTCGCTGGTCGGCAGCGATCTGTACGTCGAAGCGACGGTCGATGGCATTGTCGTGCCGATGCATCTGGACAGCGGCGGCAGTGCGTCGTCGCTGTCGGCGCGTTTCGCCGCGGCGCACCCGCAGATCGTCGCCGGCCTGCCGCGAAGCCGGCAGCGCCTGGCCGGCGCAGGCGGCGCGACCGAGCGCGACATCGCGCAGTGGCGCGACGTCGAAGTCTCGGTCAGCGGCCGCAGTCATGTGCTGCCGGATCTGGCGGTGACCCTGCGCGATTCGGACGATGTACGCGTGCGCAACCAGGGCGTGCTCGGTGGCGACGTGCTCAACGCCTTCGACAGCTGGACGCTGGATTTCCGCAGCATGCGGCTGGAGTTGGGCATGCCGATTACCGGCGTCCCGACGAGTCACTGATGAGTCCTGCGGTGGATTTGCGTGCGCGTTTGCGTTCGCGTTGGCGGGAAGAGTGACTCTTCTCTCCATTGTGAGGCGCTTCGTTTTCTGCGGCTTGCGAGATGGGGGTTTATTGAGGTGGCGCGCGTGCTGTGGGCGGTGGTTTGCGTCGGCTTACGGTGCGGGCACCGTCCTGGCGGGAGGGGGGGCCAGCGGACATGGATGTCCGCGGTAGGCGAGTTGGACAGGATGTCCAACCGAGCCGGGCCATCCCCCTCCCGTCAGGGCGGTGCCCGCACCGTAAGCCGACGCCACCCACCGCAAACGCGCACGCGCGCCACCTCAATAAACCCCCCACTTCGCAAGCCGCAGCGATTGCAGGCGTCCCGAGAACCACAAAAACAAAGGCCCGGACATCGACGCGCGATGCCCGGGCCTTCCGACGAAGCTGGTCAGCTATCGCGGCGCTACTGCGCCAAAGCCAGATCGTCGATCAACGCACGCAGGAAGCGCGCCGCCTCGCCACCGGTGGCCGCCCGATGATCGAAGGTCACCGACAACGGAATCACCTTGTGCGCCTCGAAACCGCCCATCACCGGCGTGATCTGGTGACGCGCACGGCCGGCGGCCACGATCGCCACGCACGGCGGCACCACCACCGGCGTCGCGTAGCGGCCGGCGAACATGCCGAAGTTCGACAGCGAGATCGTGTAGCCGCTCAACTCCGAGGCCGGCAGGCTGCGCGCCTCGACCTGCTGGCGCAGGCGATTGACGCCTTCGCGGATGCCGCGCGCGTCCAGCATGTCGGCATTGCGCAACGCCGGCACGAACAGGCCATCGTCGGTATCGACCGCGATGCCGATGTCCACGTGCGGATGCAGGGTGCGGGTCAACGCCTCGCCGTCGAACCAGGCATTGAGCGCCGGCACCGTCTTGCTCGCCGAAACAATCGCGCGCACCAGGCGCACGGTCATGTCGTTGCCCGGCAGCCAGGCGTGGATGTCGGCGTCGTCGGTCAGCGTGGTCGGCACGACCTTGGCGTGTGCGTCGGCCATCACCCGCGCCATGTTGCGGCGCACGCCCTTCAGCTGTTCCGGCTGGCCGCTGGCGGTCACGCCCGGCGGCTGGGTACGCATCGGCTTGCCGCTGGCCGACAGCGGTGTGCGCTGGCCCTCATCCGCCCTGTGGGCACCTTCTCCCGCAGGCGGGAGAAGGGAAGGCCCACCTCCGCCGCGCGCTGGCGAGACCTGCTCACCTCTCCCGCCTGCGGGAGAGGTCGCCGCGCTACGCGCGGCGGGTGAGGGCGCGGCGGCGCCGTTCGCCGCCGCCGACTTCACATCGCTCATCGTTACCGTGCCATCGGGTCCACTGGCGCGCACCCGTGTCAGGTCCACGCCCAACTTGCGCGCCAGTGCACGCACCGCCGGCATCGCGCGCACGCCGCCGACCGCCACGGCCTGCTCGCTGTGCACGGTGTCCGAACTCTGCATCGCGCCGACCACGGTGCCGGCATCGGCACGTTCGGCCTTGGCCGCGTTGCCGTTGCCGGCAAGCTCGCCACCTTCGTCGGAAGCCACCAGCTTGGCCGGCTGCGCCGGTGCCGGTTCGCCGGTGCTGGCAGCGTGCCCGCCGCCGTGCGAATGGCCGGTGTCCTGCGCCTCGGCGCGCTGCGGCAGGTTCGGGTCCGGCGCGAACTGCGCCAGCACGCTACCGGTCACGATCACGTCGCCGGGGCCGCCGGCCAGTTTCAGCACCTTGCCCGATACCGGCGAAGGCACTTCGACCACGGCCTTGGCGGTCTCCATCGAGACCAGCGGCTCATCGAGGCGGATCACGTCGCCTTCCTTGACGAACCACTCCACGATGGTGGCATCCGGCAAGCCTTCGCCCAGGTCGGGCAGGTGGAAATTCTTGGTATCGCTCATGGGCAAGTCTCTTCAAGCAGTTCGAGATCGGCCGCCGGCAGCCAGCCCTGCGCGCCATCGGCGCGTTCGGACCACCACCAGCCGCCATGTTCAAGGTGCAACGTCACCGCATCGCCCTGGTCGGCCTCCAGCTCACGCGCATCGTAATCGCGCAGTGCCTCGGCACGGCCGTCGCCGAGCGGGCGCAGCCATTCGACCGGCGCCCAGCCGGCGTGGCCGCCGTCGGTATTGACCCAGGCGAACGCCGGCCATTCCTCGTCACGGACCCCCAGCGCGACCACCTGGCCGGCACTGAGGCGGATCGGATTGGCGTAGGGCGTGCGGTAGTCGCAGAGCAGGCGCGCCCGCATGTCAGCCCGCGGCCACGGCCTTCTTCGCCGCGGTAACGATGCGGTCCACGCTGGGCAGGTACTTCATTTCCAGGCGGAACAACGGAATGTGGGTGTCATAGCCGGTGACGCGCGCGACCGGGGCGACCAGGTCGTACATCGATTCCTCGGCCAGGCGCGCGGCGATCTCCGCACCGAAACCGGCGGTCTTCGGCGCTTCCTGCACGATCACGCAGCGGCCGGTCTTGGCCACCGACTCGGCGATCGTGTCGAAGTCCAGCGGGCGCAGCGTCGCCACGTCGATGACCTCGGCGCTGATGCCTTCGCCGGCCAGCTTGTCGGCCGCCTCCAGCGCTTCCTTGACCTGCGCGCCCCAGGCGACCAGGGTCACGTCGGTGCCGTCGCGCAGCACGAAGCACACGTCCAGCGGCAGCGCCTCGCCGTCGTCGACGACCACTTCCTTGTACTGGCGGTAGATGCGCTTGGGCTCCATGTAGATCACCGGATCCGGGTCGCGGATCGCCGCCAGCAGCAGGCCATAGGCGCGCTGCGGCGAGGATGGCAGGACCACGCGCAGGCCGGGCACGTTGGTGAAGATCGCCTCGTTCGCTTCGCTGTGGTGTTCCGGTGCGCGGATGCCGCCGCCCCACGGCACGCGCAGCACCATCGGGCAATGCAGGCGCCCGCGCGTGCGGGTACGCAGGCGCGCGGCGTGGCAGATGATGTGGTCGACCATCGGGTAGACGAAGCCGTCGAACTGCGCCTCGGCCACCGGCTTCATGCCCTGCGCGGCCAGGCCGACGGTCAGGCCGGCGATCGTGGTCTCGTCGAGCGGGGTGTCGAGCACGCGCTCGCTGCCGAATCGCTGCTGCAGGCCGGCGGTGGCGCGGAACACGCCGCCGTTGACGCCCACGTCCTCGCCCAGCACCAGCACCGACGGATCGTGCGCCAGCTCCCAGGCCAGGGCCTGGGTGACGGCTTCGATCAGGGTGATGGGGGTGCTGGTCATGGCGGTGTCTCCTAGCCCGGCGGCGTGGTCTGCGGCGGCGTCGTGCGAGGCCGAAGGGGCGGGGTGGCGCTGCTTGATCTCATCCATGGCGCTGCTCCAGGGCAATCGCGGCGGCGCGCTGGGCCAACAGGTCCGGCGGCGGGTCGGCGTAGAGATAGTCGAACATCGCCTCGACCGGCTGCACCGGCGTGTTGAGGTAGGCGTTGACCTCCTCGTCCACGCGCGCGCCGCACTCTTCCTTCCAGGCGTTCTCCTGCGCTTCGCTCCACAGGCCTTGCTCGGTCAGGTACTTGCGCAGGCGCAGCATCGGCTCGCGCACCCACGCGTCCTTGACCTCTTCCTCGCCACGGTAGCGGCGCGCGTCGTCGGCGGTGGTGTGGTCGGACAGGCGGTAGGTCAGGAACTCGATCACCGTGCCGCCGTCGCCGGCCAGCGCGCGCTCGCGCGCCTGCCGCATCGCTTCCAGCACCGCGACCAGGTCGTTGCCGTCCACCTGCAGGCAGAACAGGCCGCCGGCCAGGCCCTTCTGGGCCAGGGTCTGCGCGCCGGTCTGCGCCGAGCGCGGCACCGAGATCGCCCAGCCGTTGTTCACCACGCACAGGATCAGCGGCAGCTTGTAGGCGCCGGCCGAGTTGAGCGCGGCATAGAAGTCGGTCTTCGAACTGCCGCCGTCGCCGCAGCTGGACACCGCCACGTGCTGCTCGCCGCGCAGCTTGAACGCCAGCGCCGCGCCGGCCGCATGCAGGCATTGGGTGGAGATCGGCACGCAGAACGGGAAGTCGATGGCGGCATCCACGTCGCGTGCATAGTCGTTGCCGCGCTCGTCGCCGCCCCAGTACAGCAGCACGTCGCGCGGCTTCACCCCGCGCATGAACATCGCACCGTACTCGCGGTAGCTCGGCGCGAATACGTCGCCGGTCGCCATCGACGCGCCGATGCCGACGTGGGTCGCCTCATGGCCCAGGCAGGAGGCGTAGGTGCCCAGCTTGCCGGTGCGCTGCAGCGCGACCGCCTTGGTGTCGAAGGTGCGCACGTAGAGCATCTGCTTGAACAGGGTCAGCAGGGTCTGCGGATCGCAGGAAGGGGGGAGTTCGCGCACGGGCCGGCCGTCCGCGTCCAGGTACTGCAGGAACTCGATCTCGAACTGCGCGGCAACGGTCATGCGTACTGCACCTTCAATAGGAAGTTTCAAATGATACGGAGCGCGATGGTAAGGACTGCGTGTGTCAAACGCGTCGTGCGGCGCAGCAAGGAACCGTGCTGGGCCGCAGCATCCTGGCCTGTTCATCCTGGCCGATTGCCTTGTCCGGCGCCAGCTTGTGCTCTTGTTGCACCGCGGCGATCGCTGCATCACTGAATGGGCGACTTGCCTACCCCGAATTCGTTGGGTTCCGCTTCAGGTCCGCCACCCCTTGCCGGCTGCGTTACCCTTGCCGCCCCCCTTCGACCCCCGCCCTGAAGCATGCCCGTCGACAAGAACCAGCGTGACCTGGAAGCCGGCATCCACACCGACCTGCAAGGCCGGCTGACCTATGGCGGCTATCTGCGCCTGGACCAACTGCTGTCGGCGCAGCAGCCGCTGTCCGATCCGCCGCATCACGACGAGATGCTCTTCATCATCCAGCACCAGACCTCGGAGCTGTGGCTGAAGCTGCTGGCCCACGAGCTGCGCGCGGCGATCGCCTTCCTGCAGCGCGACGAAGTCTGGCAGTGCCGCAAGGTGCTGGCGCGCAGCAAGCAGGTGCTGCGGCTGCTGACCGAGCAGTGGTCGGTGCTGGAGACGCTGACGCCGTCCGAATACATGGGCTTCCGCGACGTGCTCGGCCCGGCGTCGGGTTTCCAGTCGCTGCAGTACCGCTATATCGAGTTCCTGCTCGGCAACAAGAACGCGCAGATGCTGCAGGTGTTCGCCCACGACGCCGAAGGCCAGGGCCGGCTGCGCGAGGCGCTGGAGGCGCCGAGCCTGTATGAGGAGTTCCTGCGCTACCTGTCGCGTTTCGGCCACGCGATCCCGCCGCAGTACCTCGACCGCGACTGGACCCAGCCGCACGTGGCCGACGCGGCGCTGCGGCCGGTGTTCGAGCGCATCTACGAGAACACCGACACCTACTGGCGCGAGTACGCGCTGTGCGAGGACCTGGTCGACCTGGAGACCCAGTTCCAGCTGTGGCGCTTCCGCCACATGCGCACGGTGATGCGGGTGATCGGCTTCAAGCGCGGCACCGGTGGCTCCAGCGGCGTCGGCTTCCTGCAGCAGGCCCTGGCCCTGACCTTCTTCCCGGAGTTGTTCGACGTGCGCACCTCGATCGGCCTGGCGGGGGGCGGGGGCGCCTGAGCGCCGCTGCCGGTCCCCCGGCTTCACATCAATTTGACGCGTCGACCACCCGTCGGTGATCCTCGCCCGTCGCCCCGGCACCGCCCGGGGATCCGTCGCCTTACATGAATACGCAAGGGAAGTCCTATGAGCGTTGACGCCGTCGCGCCGAATTCCGCCTCAAACCTGCCGCCGGCATCGCCCGTCCCCGAATTCAAGACGATCCTGGGGCATCCCAAGCCGCTGTGGATGCTGTTCATGGCCGAGTTCTGGGAGCGCTTCGCGTTCTACGGCATCCGCTGGGCGCTGACGCTGTACATCGTCGCCCAGTTCTGGGGCGGCGATTCGGCTGGTGAAGGCTCGGCCAACCGGACCTACGGCGCCTATCTGGCACTGGTCTACGCCAGCGCCATCTTTGGCGGCTACGTCGCCGACCGGGTCCTGGGCTACCAGCGCTCGATCCTACTGGGCGCGGTCATCATGTCCGCCGGTCTGTTCATGATCGCCCTGCCCAGCCAGGACATGTTCCACATCGGCCTGGCGACCATCGTGGTCGGCAACGGCCTATTCAAGCCGAACATCTCTTCGATGGTGGGCCAGCTGTATGCGCCGGGCGATGCTCGCCGCGACCGCGGTTTCACCCTGTTCTACATGGGCATCAACCTCGGCTCGCTGATCTCGCCGCTGCTGACCGGCATCCTGGCCGAGAAGGTCTTCGGCACGCCGATGGTGCAGAACTACAAGGTGGTGTTCATCACCTCGGGCATCGGCATGCTGATCAGCCTGGTCTGGTTCTGGGTCGGCAAGCGCCAGCTCAAGGGTATTGGTCTTCCGCCGGTCGGCGGCGAGAACCCATTGCGCGTGCTGTGGGTGGCGCTGGGCGCGGTGGTGGCGATCCCGATCGTCTATTTCCTGCTGGTCAAGCTGGGCGCCACCGCGCTGGCCTGGCTGCTCGGCGCGCTGTTCATCGGCTTGGGCGTGATGCTGCTGGTGGAAGCCGTGCGCAACGGCACCGTGCAGACCCACCGGGTGATCGCGATGCTGATCATCTTCCTGTTCAACGTGATGTTCTGGATGTTCTTCGAACAGGCCGGCAGCTCGTTCAACTTCCTGGCGCAGAACATCGTCAACCGCGATTTCAGCGGCTGGCTGTTCCCGGTGGGCTGGTTCCAGTCGGTGAACCCGGTCGCCATCGTGGTGCTGGCACCGGTCGTGGCGGTGCTCTGGGGCGTGCTGGACCGCCGCAAGATCGAGCCGTCGATCCCGCGCAAGTTCGGCCTGGGCCTGGTGTTCAACGGCCTGGCCTTCCTGCTGCTGATGTTCGCGCTGTCTTCGCTGGTCGACGACGCCGGCAAGATCCCGTTCTGGACGTTGTTCATGGTCTACGTGATCCAGACCGTGGGTGAGTTGTGCCTGTCGCCGATCGGCCTTTCAATGGTGACCAAGCTGGCGCCGGTACGCCTGGTCGGACTTGCGATGGGTGGCTGGTTCCTGTCCACCGCGATCGGCAACAATCTGTCCGGCATCTTCGCCGGCATCGTCAGCGGCGAACGCGGCATGACCGTGGAGTCGGCACTGACCGGCTATACGTTCGGGTTCTGGTCGCTGCTCGGTGCCGGCGTGTTGCTGTTCCTGATCGCGCCGCTGATCAACAAACTCATGCATGGCGTGAAGTGAGGTTCGAATCGATGAAGAAGCTGCTGCTGCCGACCGTCCTGACCGCTTTCCTGCTTGCCGGCTGTGGCCAGCAGGCCGAAGAGAATGCGGCGCCCAAGCCGCTGGATACCTCGGTGCAGAAACCGCCGGTGGCCGATCCGACCCAGCCGGTGTCGTCGGGCAATACGCCGGCGGCCGCCGACATCGCCGCCGCGGCCGCGCTGAGCGCGGGCTTCGATCCGGCGCGCGATCCGTTCTCCGACCTGGAGACCGCCAAGGTCGAGGCCAAGCGCGGCGGCAAGCGCATCCTGCTCGACGTCGGCGGCGAGTGGTGCTCGTGGTGCCACATCCTGGACGACTTCATCGGCGGCGATGCGGAGATCCGCAGCTTCCGCGACGCCAACTACGTCTGGGTGAAGATCAACTTCAGCCCCGAGAACGAGAACCAGAGCTTCCTGTCGCAGTACCCCGAGATCAAGGGCTACCCGCACCTGTTCGTGCTCGACAACGACGGCAAGCTGCTGCACTCGCAGTTCACCGGCGAGCTGGAGAAGGGCAAGGGCTACGACCGCAAGAAGTTCTTCGCCTTCCTGAAGGAATGGGCGCCTCCACAAACCTGAGGCGGGCAGCCTCTTGCTTCTGTCTTGCCTATCCCCGCGGCTGTCGCCGCGCCCCTTACCAAAGGGGGCCAATGTCGCTCGCTCTTTGTAGGAGCGGCTTCAGCCGCGACCGCAGGATCCCGCGGTCGCGGCTGAAGCCGCTCCTACAACCGCGATGTCGGCTCAACCTTCGGCTGAGCTCCCTTTCTGCATGCTCTCCAGCCCCACGTCGGCCAGCTTGTCGATCAGCCGATCCAGCGTGGTGCGCTCTTCCTCGGTCAGCGGCGCCAACAGCCGGCGTTCGCAGTCGATGACCATCGGCGCGATGATCTCGTAGGCCTCGAAGCCTGCGTCCGACAGCGCCAGCACCGAGCGGCGGCGATCGTCGCCGTGCATCTCGCGTTTGATGAAGTTGCGTTCCAGCAGTCGCGCCACGGCGCGGCTGACCGCGACCTTGTCCATCGCCGTGCGGTCGGAGACCTCGCTGGCCGACGAGCCGGGATACAGCGCCAGCACCGTCATCACCCGCCACTCCGGGATCACCAGCCCGTAGCGGTCGCCATACACGCGCGCGATGTTGCCGCTGACGCGGTTGGACAGCACGCTCAGTCGATACGGCAGGAACTGTTCCAGGTCCAGCAGCGCGCGGGTGGGTCGCTGGCCCCCGCCAGCGGGCCTGTCCTGTGTCTCGGGTGGGCTCATGTTGCAGTGCACCTTGATGGTTGTTTCATGTGAAACTATAAGGGTCCTGTCCTGACCCGTCCATTCTCGCGGGTCTTCCGTCCGCCCGCACCTGGTAAGGCGCCGGCGGCATTGCATCGCGGAGGTAACCCCATGAACGCCCAAGCCACTTCTTCCCCGCAGACCCAGAACCTGGGCATGCAGGTCACCACGTTCGAAAACCCCATGGGCATCGACGGCTTCGAGTTTGTCGAATTCGCCGCGCCGGCCGGTAGCAATGTCGACCTCCACGACTATTTCCGCAAGATGGGCTTCACCGCGGTGATGAAGCACAAGCGCCGGCCGATCACCCTGTACCGCCAGGGCGGCGTCAACTTCCTGGTCAACGAGGACCCGGATTCGTTCGCCGCCGACTTCGCTGCCGCGCATGGCCCGTGCGCCTGCGGCTTCGCGATCCGCTTCAAGCAGCCCGCCGGAGAAGTGTTCGAGCGCGTGCTCGGCAACGGCGGCCAGGCGATCGACCACAAGGCCGACAGCCGCGCGGTCGACGCACCGGTGGTCAAGGGCATCGGCGACTGCATGCTCTACCTCGTCGATCGCTACGGCGACGCCGGCAGCATCTACGCGGCCGACTACGAGGCCATCCCGGGTGTCGACCAGAACCCGCAGGGCTTCGGCCTGACCTTCATCGACCACCTCACCCACAACCTGTATTTCGGCAACATGCAGCAGTGGTCGGACTACTACGAGCGGTTGTTCAACTTCCGCGAGATCCGCTACTTCGACATCAAGGGCGCCAAGACCGGCCTGGTCTCCAAGGCGATGACCGCACCGGACGGCATCGTGCGCATCCCGCTCAACGAGTCGTCCGACCCGAAGAGCCAGATCAACGAATACCTCGACGCCTACAAGGGCGAGGGCATCCAGCACATCGCCTGCTTCACCGACAACATCTACGACACCGTCGAGGCGATGCGCGCGCAGGGCGTGACCTTCCTCGACACCCCCGACACCTACTTCGACGTGGTCGACCTGCGCATTCCCGACAACGGCGAAGACGTGCCGCGCCTGCGCCGCAACAAGATCCTGATCGACGCCGACGTGGAGACCAAGCAGCGCAAGCTGCTGCAGATCTTCACCGAGAACTGCATCGGCCCGATCTTCTTCGAGATCATCCAGCGCAAGGGCAACGAAGGTTTTGGCGAAGGCAACTTCCAGGCGCTGTTCGAATCGATCGAGCGCGACCAGATGAAGCGCGGCGTGCTGTAATCGGCGCGTCGCATCGCAGGCATTGAGGAAGGCGCCATGAGCAAGCTCGACACCAGCCGCGGCTACCAATCCGGTTTCGGCAACGAATTCGCCAGCGAGGCCGTGGTCGGCGCGCTGCCGGTCGGCCAGAACTCGCCGCAACGCGTGGCGCATGGCCTGTACGCCGAGCAGTTGTCGGGCACCGCCTTTACCGCGCCGCGCGGGCAGAACCGCCGCAGCTGGCTGTACCGGCTGCGGCCGGCGGCCATGCATGGCGGCTTCAGCGAGTACGCGCAGCCGCGCCTGCACAACGACTTCGACCAGGGCGCGGTGTCGCCGGACCAGTTGCGCTGGAGTCCGCTGCCGATGCCGCAGGCAGCGACGGATTTCGTCGATGGGCTGTACACGATGTGCGGCAATGGTTCGGCCGCCGCGCATAGTGGTGTCGGCGTCCACTTGTATGCGGCCAACGCGGACATGCGCCGGCGCTACTTCTACGACGCCGATGGCGAACTGCTGATCGTGCCGCAGCTGGGCCGGCTGCGCCTGCTCACCGAGTTGGGCGTGGTCGAGATCGAGCCGCAGCAGATCGCGGTGATCCCGCGCGGCGTGCGCTTCCGCGTCGAACTGCCGGACGGGCAGGCGCGCGGCTACGTCTGCGAGAACTTCGGCGGCCTGTTGCGGCTGCCGGACCTGGGCCCGATCGGCGCCAACGGTCTGGCCAACCCGCGCGACTTCGAAACCCCGCACGCGGCTTACGAAGACGTCGAGGGCGAGTTCGAACTGATCGCCAAGTTCCAGGGCCTGCTGTGGCGCGCGGCGATCGATCATTCGCCGCTGGACGTGGTGGCCTGGCACGGCAACTACGCGCCGTACCGTTATGACCTGCGCCGTTTCAATGCCATCGGCTCGATCAGCTTCGACCATTCGGATCCGAGCATCTTCACCGTGCTGACCGCGCCGAGCGAGATCCACGGTACCGCGAACATGGATTTCGCGATCTTCCCGCCGCGCTGGCTGGTCGCCCAGCACACGTTCCGGCCGCCGTGGTTCCACCGCAACGTGGCCAGCGAGTTCATGGGCCTGGTGCACGGCGTGTACGACGCCAAGGCCGAGGGATTCGCGCCCGGTGGCGCGTCGTTGCACAACTGCATGAGCGGGCACGGCCCGGATGCGGCGACCTTCGAGAAAGCCTCGGCGGCGGACCTGTCCAAGCCGGACGTGATCGCCGAGACCATGGCGTTCATGTTCGAAACCCGCGGCGTGCTGCGCCCGACCGCCCAGGCGATGGACGCTGCGCACCGCCAGCGCGACTACCAGCATTGCTGGGCCGGCTTGAGGAAGCATTTCAAAGCGCCGTGAGCGCGGCCATTCTGGTGTGTCCTCGCGAAAGCCTCGGTTCCTCCAGATGGATCTGGAGCGCTGTAGGAGCGGCTTCAGCCGCGACCGCAGGCTGTCCGAGCAGTCGCGGCTGAAGCCGCTCCTACAAGGGCGCCCCACGCCCCAGCGACAGTCCTTTCACGCCATGCGCGGTTAACCTGCGCACGACGATCGCGCCGGGGATGGCGATGAATTCCAGAATCCACCTGCTGCCCTGCCTGCTGCTGTCCCTGGCCGCCTGCCAACGCACGCCCGAACCGGTTGCGCCCGCGCAGGACCAGAGCGCCGCCCACGCCGACGCGGTCGCCGCCGGCGAAGACCAGCCGCGCGACGACGTGCCACCCGCCACCGCGCCGCCCGGCACGCTGCCGCCGCGCCTGCAGCAGGGCGGGCAGGCGCTGGCACGCTTCGATGGTTATGGCGACCTCAAGCTGGGCATGAGCGCGGACGAAGTGCGCCAGCACTGGGGCGGTGAACTGCACGAAGGCCCCGACGCAGACAGTGGTCCCGATGGCTGTTATTACCTGCTGCCCAAGTGGGCCGACAAGGCGCGCGACTTCGGCTTCATGTTCGAGCACGGCAAGCTGGTGCGCTACGACAGCGGCAATCCCAAGGAACTGGCGCCCGGCGGCGGCCGGGTCGGCCTGTCGGCCGACGAGATCTCAAGGCTCTACCCCGACGTGCAGGCGCAGCCGCATAAGTACGTCGAAGGCGGGCAGTACCTGCGGGTTACCCAGCCCGGCGGAACAGGTGTCCTGCTGTTCGAGACCGATGAGACCGGCAAGGTGACAAGCTGGCGCGTCGGCGTGCCGCCGGCCGTGGATTACGTCGAAGGCTGTTCGTAAGCCCCCCGGCGCTGGCGCGAATAGGCTCAGGGCGCCAGAATCGCCGCATCCACAGGGAGGCACCCCATGCTCATGGCAGCGACCGGCAGTTTCATCCTGGGCCTGCTGCTGCTGGCACTGGGTGGCGATTCCATCGTGAAGGCGGCCTCGGGCCTGGCGCTGCGCTTTGGCGCGTCTCCGTTCGTGGCCGGGCTGTGGCTGATTGCGTTCGGCACGTCGCTGCCCGAACTGGCGGTCAATGCGCGTGCGATCGGGTCCGGCATGCAGGACCTGGCACTCGGCAACGCGGTCGGCAGCAATATCGTCAACGTCGGCCTGACCCTGGGCGTGGCCGCGATGGCCGCGCCGCTGCTGGCGCGGATGCGCCTGCTGGGGCCGCTGCTGGTGGCTCTGGTAGTGGCCACGCTGGCGGTGATGGGTTTTGGCCTGGACGGCGCGCTGTCGCGGATCGAGGGCATCGTGCTGTTGCTGCTGTTCGGCGCACTGCTGTGGTGGTTGCCGCGGCGCGCGGCGCGCGAATCCGAGCCGGTGCGCGAGGCGGTCACTGCGTTCGCGATCACCAGCCCGATGCTCGGGCAGAACCTGCTGCGCTTGGCGATCGCGCTGTTGCTGCTGTACTTCGGTGCCGGGTTGGTGGTGAAGTCGGCGCCGCTGCTCGGCTCGGCGATGGGTCTGTCGCCGCTGCTGGTCGGTCTGCTGCCCGTCGCCATCGCGACCGCACTGCCGGAAGTCGTGGCCGCGGTCGTGGCCGCGAAGCGCGGGCAGGGCGAGATGGTGGTCGGCCACGTGATCGGCTCGAGCCTGTTCAACCTGCTGGTGATCGTCGGCGGCATGGCCGCGTGGCGGCCGCTGCCGCTGCCGGCCTCGTTCGTGCGCCTGGAGCTGCCGGCCGCGATCGCCTTCGCCCTGGTGCTGTATCCGATGCTGCGCGGCGACCTGAAGATCAGCCGCTTCGAGGGCGCCATCCTGTTCGGTGCGTTCTGCGGCTGGGTCGTGCTGGAACTGCTGCTGGTCGGCTGACCCTGAGTGGCGCGCTCAGCGCGCGCCGTCGCCGCCGTCTTCCCGCCGGTCGCCGTCGCCCTGCACCGGCGGCAAGCCTTCCTCGTGCGCGCTGTCGTCGCCCGGCAGGCGCGGGCGCTCTTCCATCATCAGTGACAGCGCCGCCTTGGCCATCATGTGCGCGCTGATCGGCGCGGTGATGAACAGGAACGCGGTGATCAGCAGTTCGCGCGGCTGCGGGTCTTCGCCCAGGAACAGGTGGTAGCCGACCGAGCCCAGCAGCACGCAGCCCACGCCCAGCGTGCTGGCCTTGGTTGGCGCATGCAGGCGCTTGAAGAAGTCCGACAACTTGACTAGGCCGAACGCGCCGATCAGCACGAAGAACGTGCCGATGATCAGCAGGATGCCGAGCACATATTCCAGTAGCGCGATCATTCGACGATGTCCCGTCGCAGCACGTACTTGCTCAGCACCACCGTGCTGCCGAAGCCGAGCATGGCGATCACCAGCGCCGCCTCGAAATAGATCGGCGAATCCAGGTGCATGCCGAACAGCATCAGTTCGGCGATCGCGGTCACCGACAGCGTGTCCAGCGCCAGGATGCGGTCCGGCACGGTCGGCCCACGCAGCAGCCGCCACAGCGCCATCATCATCGCCAGGCCCACCGCGTGCATGCAGACCACGATCGTGGTCTCGATGAACATGTGGCCGGTCATGGGAAGATCTCCATCAGGGGCTTTTCGTAGCGGGACTTGATTTCGGCGATCAGCGCGTCCGGATCCTCCAGGTGCAGCACATGGACCAGCAGGTACTTGCGGTCGTCCGACAACGCTGCCGACACCGTGCCCGGGGTCAGTGTGATCATGCTGGTCAGCGCGGCGATGCCATGGATGTTGGCGATGTCCAGCGGCACCCAGATGAAGCCGGGGTGGATCGCCGATTCCCGGCCGAGCACCTGCAGCGCCACGCGCACGTTCGAACGCAGGATGTCCCAGAACGCGACCCACAGCATCTTCGGTATCGGCCGTAGCGAGCCAATGCGCGCGAACTCGCGATCCAGCCGCGCGGCAAAGCGCGGCAGCAGCGTGCCCAGCAGGATGCCCATCAGCGCCGCACCCACGCCCAGGCTGTCGGTGAGCAGCAGCCAGAACACGAAGATGGTCACGCTCAATGCGGGCGCAGGGTACAGGCGGCGCCAGCCGCGGCGGCGATTGTTCATGGCTGCCTCGTCCGCGGGTGGGTGGCCCGCAGTTGTTCGACATAGTCGGCGGGCGTGCGCAGTTGCCGCGCGGCGGCATCGGCGTAGCGCATCAGCGGCCCGGCGGCGAGGGTCATCGCCAGCACATAGCCGAGCAGGATCACCGTGGCGAGGGTCTCCGGCGGACGCAGCCGGGCACGCCGCGGCGGTGGCGCGACCTCGCCGTCGGGCACGCGCCAGAACAGGCGCACGCCGGCGCGGCTGAGGCCGATGATCACCAGCAGGCCGCCGCCGAGCACGGCCGCCCAGACCACTGCGCGCTGCGCGTCGGGCACATGGGCCAGCAGCGCCGCCTTGGCCAGGAAGCCTGACAGCGGCGGCAGCCCGGCAATGGCGATCGCGGCGATGAAGTACAGCGTGCCCGGCACGGCGCGGCCGGGTAGTGGCGCGATGATCTCCTTGCGGTCGCTGGCGCCGCCGCGCCGGCGCCGCACCAGGTCGGCGATCAGGAACAGCGCGGCGGCGGCGAACGTGCTGTGCGGCAGGTAGTACAGGCCGGCAGCGACCGCGCCGCGATCGTCCAGCGAGAACGCGACGAACAGCGTCGCCGCCGAGAACACCACCAGGTAGGCGACCAGCACCCGCAGGCGCGCCGCCGCCATCACCCCCAGCCCGGCCAGCAGCAACGTGGCGATGCCGGTCCACAGCAGCGTGGCATGGCCGAAGCCTTGCAGCGGGCCGGCCGCGCCGAACCACAGCGAGGTCACCCGCAACACCGCATACAGCCCGACCTTGGTCATGATCACGAACAGCGCCGCCACTGCCGCGGGCGCGCGCGAATAGGTTTCAGGCAGCCACAGATACACCGGCAGCAGCGCCGCCTTGCTGCAGAACACCAGCAGCAACAAGCCGAGCGTGGCGCGCGCCAGCGGCACGTCGTCGGCCGGCAACTGCGCGATGCGCTCGGACAGCTCGGCCATGTTCAACGAACCCAGCAGCCCGTAGAGCAGGCCCAGCGCGATCAGGAACAGCGTGGAGGCAGCGACGTTGAACACCACGTAGTGCAGGCCGACCCGCATCCGCAGGCCACGCCCGGCGCTGACCAGCAGCCCATACGAGGCGATCAGCATCACCTCGAAGAACACGAACAGATTGAAAATGTCGCCGGTCAGGAACGCGCCGTTGAGGCCCATCAACTGGAACTGGAACAGCGCGTGGAAATGCGGCGCGCGCCGGTCCCAGCCGGCGCAGGCATGCAGCAGGCAGGGGATGGCCAGCAGGGTCGTGGTCAGCAGCATCCATGCCGACAAGCGGTCCACCATCAACGCGATGCCCAACCGCGACGGCCAGTCGCCAAGCAGGTAGACCAGCACCTGGCCGCGGTCGGCCTGCACGAACAGGACGACCACCGCCCATGCCAGCAATGCCAGCGACACCCACGCTACCCCGCGGCGCACGCCGGCACCGAAGCGGCGATGCTCGGCGAACAGCGAGGCGATCGCGCCCAGCATCGGGATCAGCACCGGCAGGATCGGCAGATGGCTCATCGGCCCGCCTCGCTGTCGGCGGCGGGCCGCTCGCTTGCCGCGGTCGATGCCTCCGGCGCCTCCGGCTCATGGCCGTCGACATGGTCGCTGTGGTTATCGGCGCGGCTGCGCATCGCCAGCACCAGGCTCAACGCGGTCATCGCGAAGGCAATGACGATGGCGGTCAGCACCAGTGCCTGCGGCAGCGGATCGGTGTGCTGGGCGAGCGTCGGCGCCACCCCGTCCTGCAGCACCGGCGCCTGGCCTTCGCGCAGCCGGCCGCCGGAGAAGATCAGCAGGTTGGTGGCATAGGACAGGAAGGTCAGGCCGAGGATCACGTCGAAACTGCGCGCGCGCAGCAACAGGTAGATGCCGCAGGCGGTCAGTACGCCGATCGCGCTGGCCAGGGCGAGTTCCATCAGCGCGTGCCTCCGGTACGTGGCGAGCGTCGCGCCGGATCGATCTCGCCGCGCAACGAGGCGCGCGTACGCGACGGCTTCACCGTTCCCATCATCGACAGCATCAACATCACCGAGCCGAACACCACCAGATACACGCCGGTATCGAAACCCATCGCACTCGCCAGTTCCAGCTCGCCGATCAACGGCAGGTGCAGCTGCAGGTGCCCGCTGGTCAGGAACGGCACCGAGAACAACCAGGACGCCACGCCGCTGAGTAGGGCAATCGCGAGCCCGACGCCGATCCAGCGCACGTAGTCGAAGCCGAACCGCGACTCCACCGACGCCGCGCCCTGGATCACGTACTGCATCAGCAGCGGCACCGCCAGCACCAGGCCGGCGATGAAGCCGCCGCCGGGGGCGTTGTGGCCGCGCAGGAACAGGAAGATCGACACCGTCAGGATCAGCGGGAACATCACCTGCGCCAGGTCGGCCGGCACCGGCAGCCTGATCGGCGGACCGGGCATGGCCTTGTCCGGCGCCATCCGCGCACGCCGCAACAGGGCGTGCACGACCAGGCCGGCGATCGCGAAAACCGTGATCTCGCCGAACGTATCGAAGCCGCGGAAGTCGACCAGGATGACATTGACCACGTTGCGGCCATAGGCCTCGGGCAGGCCGCGCGCCAGCATCTCGCCGGCCATCGTGCGGGTCGGCGCGGTCATCAGCGTGTAGGCCAGCGCGGCCACGCCGGTGCCGGCCGCGACCGCCACGGCGGCATCGCGCCAGCGCCGCCAGCGCGTCGGCGCGTCCTTCGACGTGCCGGGCAGGTAGTTCATCGCCAGCAGCATCAACGTCAGGGTGACCATCTCCACCAGCAGCTGGGTCAGCGCCAGGTCCGGCGCCGACAGGAACACGAAGGCCAGGCTCACCGCCAGCCCGGTGCCGCCGATCACCAGCACCGCCAGCAGGCGTTGCCGGTACAGGAACAGCCCGGCCAGCGTGCAGGCCACCAGCAGCAGCCACAGCAACCAGCCCAGCAGCGGCATCGGCTGCGGTGCCGGCCAGGCGCGCAGCTCGCCACCGCCGATGAAGGGTGCCGCGCCCACCGCGATCGCCACCAGCACCAGCATCAGCAACATCCGCTGCAGGCTGCCGTTGGCGATGCCATCGGTGAAGCGCAGCGCCAACGACGACAGCGCGTCCAGATGCCAGTCGAACAGCATGCGGCCCTGCGAGCGCGTGACCACCGCATGGAAGTCCAGCACGCGGCGCAGGACGAAATACAGGATCACGCCGCAGACGGTGCCGGCCATGCTCATCGCCAGCGGCCAGTTCATGCCATGCCAGATCGCCAGGTCGTACTCGGGCATCTGCGTGCCGAGGATGGCGCCGGCGGCGGCGCGCAGGGTCGGAGCCACCGTCAGCGCCGGCGCCGTGCCCACCGCCACGCACAGCGCGACCAGCACCGCCACCGGGATGCGCATGAACGGCGGCGGCTCGTGCGGCAGATGATCCAGTTCGCGCGGGCCACGCCCGAAGAAAGTGTCGTGCACGAAGCGCAGGCTGTAGGCGACGCCGAACATGCCAGCCAGCAGCGCGGCGATCGAGGTGGCGATGCGCATCGGCACCGGCGCTTCGGTCTCCAGCGCCACGGCGAAGAACATCTCCTTGGACAGAAAGCCATTGAGCAGCGGAATGCCGGCCATGGCCAGCGAGGCGACGATGGCCAGCGCGCTGGTGATCGGCAGGTAGCGGCGCAGGTTGCCGAGCCGGCGCATGTCGCGCGTGCCGGTCTCGTGGTCGATGATGCCGGCGGCCATGAACAGCGAGGCCTTGAATACGGCGTGGTTGAGGATGTGGAACACGCCGGCGACCACCGCCATCGGCGTGGACAGGCCGAACAGCATGGTGATCAGGCCCAGGTGCGAGATCGTCGAGTACGCCAGCAAACCCTTGAGGTCATGCTGGAAGATCGCGTTCCACGCGCCCAGCAGCAGGGTCAGCGCGCCGATGCCGCTGACCGTGTAGAAGAACAGTTCGGTGCCCGACAAGGCCGGATGCAGCCGCGCCAGCAGGAACACGCCGGCCTTCACCATCGTGGCCGAATGCAGATAGGCCGATACCGGCGTCGGCGCGGCCATCGCATGCGGCAGCCAGAACTGGAACGGAAACTGCGCGCTCTTGGTGAAGATGCCCGCCAGCACCAGCATCAGCGCAGCCGGATACAACGGGCTGTTGCGGATCGCATCGCCCGAGGCCAGCACCACGTCCAGGTCGTAGCTGCCGACGATGCGCCCGATCAACAGCACGCCGCCGAGCAGCGCCAGGCCGCCGCCGCCGGTGATCACCAGCGCCATGCGCGCGCCGTCGCGCGCGTCCTTGCGGTAGGACCAGAAGCCGATCAGCAGGAACGAGGTCAGGCTGGTCAGTTCCCAGAACACCATCAGCAGCAATAGATTGCCGGCCAGCACCATGCCGAGCATCGCGCCCATGAACATCAGCAGGAATGCATAGAAGCGCGCGGCGCTGTCCTGCGCGCTCAGGTAATAGCGCGCATACATCACCACCAGCGCGCCGATCGCCAGCACCAGGCCGGCGAACATCCACGCCAGTCCATCCATGCGCAGCGAGAAGCTCAAGCCGATCTGCGGCAGCCACGCGTGATCGCCGCGCACCACATGCCCGGCCAGCACGGCCGGCGTCAGCCAGGCCAGCAGCAACAGGGCCAGCAGCGGCGCCGCGGCGGCCAACCAGGCCAGCGTCCGGCGCGATCGCGCATGCAGGGCAGCGACTGCGGCGGCCATGACGAATGGCAGCGCCAGCAGGATTTCGAGGAAAGGGATCATGCAGGGATCGTACCTGGGAGCGGGCGATGCACGAGCAGTGCCCCGAGTCTAGCAAACACGTTACCGCGCCCGCCGGCGCTTCTGAATGCCTCGTTCGGTTTCGATGGATTGCTGGTCGTTGGTCGGCTTTGGATTCTTCTCCGACCAGCGCGACGTTTGCAGCTTGTGCCGCTTGCGAGAGGGGGGGTTATTGAGGCGCGCGCGCGTTTGCGGTGGGTGGCGTCGGCTTACGGTGCGGGCTCCGCCCTGACGGGAGGGGGGCGGGCCCGGCTCGGTTGGACATCCTGTCCAACAGCGGCCCATCCCGCTGCGCGGGCTGCGCCCCCAAAGTTCGCTGCGCAAACTTCGGGCCCCACTTCTTGCCTTGCCTATCCCCGCGGCTGTCGCCGCGCCCCTTAACAAAGGGGCTCTGCTCCAGATGTGTCCGGGGCCGTTGTAGGAGCGGCTTCAGCCGCGACCGCCGGATCCCGCGGTCGCGGCTGAAGCCGCTCCTACCAAGGGCGAGCGATACCGCCTCTGGTGGAGAGCCCCCTGGGCGCGCGTCGAAGGCGTGGGGATAGGCAAGGTCGTAGCGGGGTCCAAAGTTCTCGGGCTAGCGGCAACTTTGGGGGCCATTGCCGCGAAGCGGGAATGGCCACGCTCACCCCGAGTGCCTGGGTGGCGGCGTTTCACCCTTGCGGCGCGGTTCGCGCAAGAACAGCGTGTCGGTCTGCACGTTGGCCAGGATGCGCGCGGCCACGTCGCCGAGCAGCAAGCCCGACAACGCACTGCGTCCATGGCCACCGACGATCGCCAGCTCGACGTCGTGATCGCGGACATAGTCGCGCAGCAAGCGCGATGGCTCCGCCTCGCCCAAGGCCAGCGCCACGTGCGTGCGCAGCGTCGGCGGCAGGCCCAGCGTGTCCAGGCTCTGCGTGGCGTTGTGCAGCGCGCGTTCGCGTGCCTGCGCCTGCGCCGCACCCGGATGCGCATCGCGCTGGCCCAGCCGCGGCACGCTGAAACCATGCACCAGCGCCAGCGACAGCGGCTCGCCGAACATCGCCAGTGCCACCGCCAGTGCGCGTGCCGGCGCCTCGGACAGGTCGCTGGCCAGCGCCATGCTGCGATACGCGCCATGCACGCGCCGATGCACGACCAGCAGCGGCACCGTTGCATGCCGCGACAGCCAGGCCACCGACGAACCCGGGCTGGGCATCGAGAACAACGCATTGCGTGCGATGCCGGCGACGATCAGCCCGCATCCGCATTGGCGGGCCACGCGCAGAAGCGCCGGGCCGACCGTACCGCTTTCGATATGGACCTCCATCTCCACGTCTTCGGCATGCAGCTCGCGCCGCAGCCGCCGCTCCACCAGGTCGGCGAGCAACGCCGGCCGTTGCCAGGGCGGCGTACCGAGGATGGGATCGTGAAAATCCAGCTCCTGGGTGGAAGGCAGCACAGTGGCGACGATCAGCCGTGCGCGCCATTGCCGGGCCAGCAGGACGGCGCGGTCGAAGGCGCGGTCGCCACGCGCGCTCAGGTCGGTGGCCAGCAGCAGCGACGAAGGGGGAGCGAGGGCGCCTTGCATCTCGTCACTCCAATCGGGGGTGATAGTGGGGCGATGGCCGAAGTCTACGCCGGCCGGCGTGACGGCAGCCGGTATCATCGTCGCGATGATCGACGCGCCTATTGCCCCCACCAACCCCTCCCGCCACGCCTGGATATTCGGTGGCAGCGGCCAGATTGGCGAACGCGTGCTGCAGCGGCTGCAGGTCGCCGGCTGGCGCATCGAGGCCTGGTCGCGGCAGGCGCGCGCGCCCGCTCCCGGCCTGCAATGGAATCGCGGGGGGCTGGACGAAGCCGGTCCGCCACCGCCCTCGGTGGACACGATTTTCAGTTGCGGGCCGCTGGACCATTTCGCGCGCTGGTATGAAGCACGTCCGGCGCTGGCCGCGCGCGTGGTCGCCTTTGGTTCCACCAGCATCGCGGTCAAGGCCGGCTCGGAAGACGACGCCGAACGCGACGTGGCGCGCCGCCTTGCCGAGGCGGAAACGCGCCTGTTCGAGACCGCTGCCGCGCGGGGCGTTGCCGCCACGGTATTGCGGCCCACCCTGGTCTACGGCGCTGGCCGCGACGCCACGTTGACCCGCATCGCGGCGATGGCGCGCGGTCCCGGTCTGTTCGTGCTGCCGCGCTCGGCGAACGGCTTGCGCCAACCGGTGCACGTCGAGGACCTGGCCGATGCGGCGCTGGCGGTGCTCGACCCTCCTGAAACCGCCGGCCGCAGCTATGCGCTCGGCGGCGGTGAGATCCTGCGCTACGACCAGATGGTGGCGCGCGTGCTGTCGGCGCTGTCACCGCCGCCGCGCCTGCTGCGCGTGCCCACGCCATTGTTCGCGGTGACATTGCGCGCGGCCCACGCGACCGGCCGCCTGCGAGGCCTCACCACCGCGGCGCTGCAGCGCATGGGCGACGACCTGGTGTTCGACCTGGCGCCGGCACGGCAGGACTTCGGCTACGCCCCGCGCGTCTTCGCCCCCACGGCGGCGGAACTCGGACTGGACTGAAGCGTCGGTGCCTGAACCGCCAGTGCGTGCTCAGTAGCGCCAGCCCATGCGGCGATAGAACTTGGCCAGCACCCAGGCCGGGCCGATCAGCAGGTACACCAGGTCGGTGAGAAAACTCGGCTTGCGGCCTTCGAACTTGTGGCCAATGAACTGCGCGATCCAGGCCACCACGAACACGCCGATCGCCAGCCACAACAGATTCTGCAATCCGATGCGCGCCTCCAGCAGCCGGCACAGGCAGGCGCAGAAGAAGAACACCGCCAGCATGCCCAGCCCCATCGAGCGGGACAGGCGGTTGTAGAACATCCACGCGCAGAACATCGCCAGCGCTGCCCACACCCCGCTGCGCAACAGCGTACCGCCGACCGGGATGCACCACAGCAGCGCCACCACCGACCACAGGATGGCCGGCACCGCGACCACATGGATGCGCTGGTTCAGCGTGTTGCGATGGTCGCCTGAGTAGCTGGCGAAGAAACGGTCGATCGGACGCGTATCGGCGGACTGGCTGGACATGTATCCCTCCCGAGGAGGTCCAAGCATAACGCGCCAACGTTCCCTTGCCGGCGGCTTGCACGAAGCTGCTCCTGCACCGACAGGAGAGCTGTTCTCCCATCGGCGGGATATCTGCATTCTGCGGCTTGCGAGGTGGAGGGGGTTATTGAGGGGCGCGCGTGCGGTTTGCGGCTTGTGGTGTCGGCTTACGGTGCGGGCCCCGCCCTGCCGGGGTACGACCACCGCTGCCGCGGTACGACCACCGCTGCCGCGGTGGTCACTTTCGGTTCGGGCGGCGCCTGTCCGCACTCACCGCGCGGCCGCCCTGTGCCGCTCGACGCGCCCACCCCGCCAGGACGGCGCAAGGCGCTTTGAGTTTCAATCTTCGTCCTGCATGAAACAGGCTTCGAAATGCTCTTTCATGTAGGAGCGGCTTCAGCCGCGACCGCGGGATCCGGCGGTCGCGGCTGAAGCCGTTCCTACATCGAAGCCGGGATTCGTCGGGTGCTTTCGCAACGGGGAGCTGCGCTTTCTTTTCCCACCCTCCTGGCGCGCCTCAATCGAAGACATGACAACTACGCGCCTTGCGCCGTCCTGGCGGGAGGGGGTGGCCAGCGGCCGCGCTCCCTTGCACGTTCCGTCAGAAGGGGAATGAAGCCGCCGCCACGGCCGGGGAAATACACAGCCGAGAGAACGCTTTGTCCAACCGAGCCGGGCCAGCCCCCGCCCGTCAGGGCGGTGCCCACACCGTAAGCCGACAACAACAACCGCCCACAGCACGCGCGCCCCTCAATAAACCCCCTCCCATCCGCAAGCCGCAATGGCTGCAGACACGCCGCCAATGGGAGAGGAATCAAAAAAGGGGCGTGGCCGCCCCTTAGGATCAATCGATCGAAATCCCCGCCAAGCGCTGCAGCGCCTCGGCGTACTTGGCGCGCGTGCGGTCGATGACTTCGGCCGGCAGCTTCGGACCGGGGGCGGTCTTGCCCCAATCCAGGGTCTCCAGATAATCGCGCACGAACTGCTTGTCGTAGCTCGGCGGGCTGGTGCCGACTTCGTACTCGTCAGCCGGCCAGTAACGCGAAGAATCCGGCGTCAGCATCTCGTCCATGATGTACAAGCGGCCATCGGCATCGGTGCCGAACTCGAACTTGGTGTCGGCCAGCAGGATGCCGTGCTCGGCCGCGTAATCGGCCGCGAAGCGATAGATGCGCAGCGTCGCGTCGCGCACGCGCTCGGCCAGTTCGGCGCCGACCGTCTTCACCATCGCGTCGAAGTCGATGTTCTCGTCGTGGTCGCCGACCGCCGCCTTGGTCGACGGCGTAAAAATCGGCTCGTCCAGCTTCTCGGCCTGGCGCAGGCCGTCGGGCAGTTCGATGCCGCTGACCTTGCCGGTGCGCTGGTAGTCCTTCCAGCCGCTGCCGATCAGGTAGCCGCGCGCGATCGCCTCCACTGGCACCGGCTTGAGTTTCCTGGTGACCACCGCGCGCTTGGCGTACAGCGCCTGGTCCACGCCCTCGGGCAGCACCGACGCGACGTCGATGCCGGTGAGGTGGTTGGGCATCAGGTGTTCAGTCTTCTTGAACCAGAAATTGGACACCTGGCACAGCATTTCGCCCTTGCCGGGAATCGGATCGGGCAGCACCACGTCGAAGGCCGACAAGCGGTCGGTAGCGACCATCAGCAAGTAGTCGCCGGGCGGCGCATTGGCGGGCAGGCGCTCGCGCGGAATGTCGAAGACGTCGCGGACCTTGCCTCGGTGACGCAGGGGCAGGCCGGGGAGATCGGATTGCAACAGCGTGGTCGACACAGGCACTCCTCATCACTTCCAAGGCGCTGTGACCGGGACCCGGGGGGCCCGCGGACGGCAGCGGGCCGCGTAGTGTACGGCGCTTTGGGCTGCCGGTGACGTAAAATGCCCGGCCTGTCCCCCGGTCCTTGCGGACGTCCATGCGCTGGTACGGAAAACTGCTGGGTTTCATCATCGGCGCGCTGCTGTTCAGGGCCAATCCCTTGTTCGGCGCGGTGATCGGGCTGCTGTTGGGCCACGCCTTCGACCGCGACTGGTTCCGGATCGACCGCGACGACCCCTATCGGGAGCTCGGCCTGACCGGCGAGGCCACCGCCGCCGAGATCGACCTGGCCTATCGGCGCCTGATCTCGCAGTTCCACCCCGATAAGTTCGCCGGCGCCTCGCCCGAGCAGCGCCAGCAGGCCGAACACCGCGCCCGCCAGATCAACACCGCCTACGATCGCATCCAGCGCAAGCGAAAGCGCTGAGCCGTCCCCCGGAGAAGCCCATGTCCGATTGCATCATCGCCCCGTCCATCCTTTCGGCCGATTTCGCCCGCCTCGGCGAGGAGGTCGACAGCGTCCTGGCCGCCGGCGCCGACTGGGTGCACTTCGACGTGATGGACAACCATTACGTGCCCAACCTGACGATCGGCCCGATGGTCTGCCAGGCGCTGCGCAAGCACGGCGTGACCGCGCCGATCGACGTGCACCTGATGGTCGAGCCGGTGGACCGCATCGTGCCGGACTTCGCCGAGGCCGGCGCCACCTGCATCAGCTTCCACCCCGAGGCCAGCCGCCACGTCCACCGCACCATCCAGCTGATCAAATCGCATGGCTGCAAGGCCGGGCTGGTGCTCAACCCGGCCACTCCGATCGATGCGCTGGACTGGGTGCTGGAAGACCTGGACATGGTGCTGCTGATGTCGGTCAATCCCGGTTTCGGCGGCCAGGCCTTCATTCCTTCGACGCTGGAAAAGCTGCGCGCGGTGCGCAAGAAGATCGATGCGCTCGGCAAGCCGGTGCGGCTGGAGATCGACGGTGGCGTCAAGGCCGACAACATCGGCCAGATCGCTGCCGCCGGCGCGGATACCTTCGTGGCCGGCTCGGCGATCTTCAACGCGCCGGACTATGCCGATGTCATCGCCAGGATGCGCGCGGCCGTGGCCGCGGCCCGATGAGCGCCGCGCCGCTGTCGATCCGCGCCGCCACGCCGGACGATGCCGCGTTGCTGCATGAATTGGTGACCGCGCTGGCGGTCTACGAACGCGAGCCCGACGCCGTCAAGGCGACCGTCGAGGACCTGCGCACCAGCTTGTTCGGCGAGGGCGCCACCGCGCATGCGCTGATCTGCGAGCGGGCCGGCCAGGCGGTCGGTTTCGCCGTGTATTTCTTCAACTATTCGACCTGGCTCGGCCGCAACGGCATCTACCTGGAAGACCTGTTCGTGCGCCCGGAAGACCGGGGCCAAGGTGCCGGGCTCGCCCTGCTGCGACACCTGGCGCGGCTGGCGGTGCAGCGCGACTGCGGCCGTTTCGAATGGGCCGTGCTGGATTGGAATCAGCCGGCGATTGAGTTTTATCGTGCCGCCGGCGCGCGTCCCATGGACGAATGGACGGTGTATCGAATGGAAGGCGCCGCGCTGCGCGATTTCGCTGCCAGCGGCTGAATTCCATGCTCTCCGGTGGCCTGCTCTCCGGTCGGCCGACGCCGCCTGGGAGGGAGGGGCGGCGTCGGCCGCGGCACAGGCCGCCACCGCGAGAGAGAAGAAGCAGTGGCGCCCTGGCGGAGGCCACCGCTGGAAGATTGGAGGCTGATCCTGCCTCCGCCCGTCGTCCCTGCTATGGCCTTCCACGTTACGCGGGGCCGATGACGCGCGCATGACACGGCCCTGGCCTCTCGCACCCGCCTGTTCACGGTCCTCGCATCGCACGCTTGCTAGCGTGGACTTTCGTGAATCGGAACCACAGGGCAGGGCATGCAGGCAGCGCGCTGGCGTTTGATCCTCAACGGCAAGAACGCCGGCGATGATGGGTTGCGTGCCGCCGTGACGGCCTGGCGCGAGCGTGGTGTCCACCTTGAAGTGCGCGTCACCTGGGAAAGCGGCGATGCCGAGCGCTACGTCGCCGAAGCCATCGGCGACGGCGTGGACGCGATCATCGCTGCGGGCGGCGACGGCACGCTCAGCGAAGTGGCCACCACCCTGGCGCATCGCGACGAACCCGCCGATGCGTTGCCGACACTCGGACTGGTGCCGATGGGCACGGCCAACGACTTCGCCAGCGCCGCGGGCCTGCCCGCCGCCGCCGAGCAAGCGCTCGGCTTGGTGGCCGAGTGCCCGGCGCGACCGATCGATCTACTACGGATGCAAGCCGGCGACGACGTGTTGTGGTGCGCCAACGTCGCCAGCGGCGGCTTCGGCACCCAGGTCACCGTCGAAACCGACGATGGCCTGAAGCAGTTGCTCGGCGGCCTGGCCTATCTGGTCACCGGCCTGGCCCGGCTGGGCCGCATCGAACCCGTGCGGGCGCAGCTGCGCGGCCCCGACTTCGCCTGGGAGGGTGACTTCATCGCGCTGGGTATCGGCAACGGCCGCCAGGCCGGCGGCGGCCAGGCGCTGTGCCCGGACGCGCTGATCGACGATGGGCTGATCGACGTGACCCTCATTCCCGAGCTCTCCGGCGAAGTGGCCGCCACCCTCGGCGCGCTGGTCACCGGCGGCAAGCGCGCCGCACTGGAGCGCGTCGCCGTGCGCGTGCGGCTGCCCTGGCTGGAGATCGAAACCCCCGCGCCGATGACCCTCAACCTGGATGGCGAGCCCGAGCAGGCGCGCCACTTCCGCATCGACTGCGTGCCGCGCCGGCTGCGCATGCACCTGCCCCCGGACTGCCCGCTGCTCGGCTGAGCGGCGGCGATCGTTTCGGTCGATACCACGGCCGCAAAGTCGCCGCAGTTGCGGTAAAGTTGGCCTGTGTCCACTCAGACGACCCCGCGTTCCTTCTCTTCCGCTCGCCGCTGGTGGCGATGGTGGCCCGTTGCCGTCGTCCGTACCGTCACCGCCGCCCTCCGGAAGGAAAGTCGTCTTGATCACTGCCGAGCAGTTCCAGCGCCAGGCCGCTGAAGGCCATAACCGCATCCCCGTCGTCCGCGAAGTGCTGTCCGACCTGGACACGCCGCTTTCGGTCTACCTGAAGCTCGCCGACGGTCCCTATACCTATCTGTTCGAATCGGTCGAAGGCGGCGAACGCTTCGGCCGCTATTCCATCATTGGCCTGCCCGCGCGCCGCATCTACAGCGTCCGCGACCACACGCTGGAGGTCAGCGAACTGGGCGAAGTGGTGGAAACCCGCGACGTCGCCGATCCGCTGGCCGAGGTCGAGCGCTTGCGCGCCCAGCACTCGGTGCCGCAGGTGGAAGGGCTGCCCGGCTTCACCGGCGGCCTGGTCGGCTGGTTCGGTTTCGAGTGCATCCAGTACATCGAGCCGCGCCTGGCCGCCGGCGACAAACCCGACGAACTCGGCACCCCGGACATCCTGCTGATGCTGTCCGAAGAGCTGGCGGTGTTCGACAACCTCAAGGGCCGCCTATACCTCATCGTGCATGCCGATCCGGCCCAGCCGCAGGCCTTCGCGCGCGCCAACCGCCGCCTCGACGAGTTGGCGCATCGCCTGCGCCAGGCCGGTGCCGGCTATCCGCAGGCACAGGTGTCCGATGCCATCGATGAGCAGGATTTCCGTTCGTCGTTCACCCGCGAGCAGTACCACGACGTGGTCCGCAAGGCGCAGGAATACGTGCGCGCCGGCGACATCTTCCAGGTGGTGCCTTCGCAGCGGCTGCGCGTGCCATTCCGCGCGCGGCCCATCGACGTCTATCGCGCGCTGCGCGCACTGAATCCGTCGCCGTACATGTACTACGTCGACGTCGGCGCCACCCAGGTCGTCGGCTCCTCGCCGGAAATCCTCGCCCGCCTGCGCGACGGCGTGGTCACCGTGCGGCCGATCGCCGGCACCCGCCCGCGCGGCGCCACGCCCGAGCAGGACCAGGCGCTGGAAGCGGAACTGCTGGCCGACCCGAAGGAGCGCGCCGAGCACGTCATGCTGATCGACCTCGGCCGCAACGACGTCGGCCGCGTCTGCGAGCCGGGCAGTGTCGAAGTCGGCGAGCGCTTCGTGATCGAACGCTACAGCCACGTCATGCACATCGTCAGCGAGGTCACCGGCAAGCTGAAGGCCGGCCTGAGCTACAGCGACGTGCTGCGCGCGACCTTTCCGGCCGGCACCGTCAGCGGCGCACCGAAGATCCGCGCGCTGGAGATCATCCGTGAGCTCGAGCCGGTGCGCCGCAATGTCTATTCCGGCGCAGTCGGCTACATCGGCTGGCACGGCGATGCCGACACCGCCATCGCGATCCGCACCGCGGTCATCCAGGACGGATACCTGTACGTGCAGGCCGGCGGCGGCGTGGTCTACGACTCCGATCCGGACGCAGAATGGCAGGAAACGATGAACAAGGGCCGCGCGCTGTTCCGCGCGGTCGCTCAGGCGGCGAAGGGCCTGTGATGGACATCGCCACGCACAACGCACGCATCGGCTTCCGCAACGATTACAGCGAAGGTGCGCACCCACGCCTGCTGCAGGCGCTGGCCGCGGCCAGCGCCGAGCAGAACGCCGGTTACGGATTGGATCGCCACAGCCAGCGCGCCGCCGAGCTGATCCGCGCTGCCTGCGCCTGCCCGCAGGCCGAGGTGCACCTGCTCTCCGGCGGTACCCAGACCAACCTCACCGCGCTGGGCGCCTTCCTGCGTCCGCACCAGGCGGTGATCGCCGCCGAAAGCGGCCACATCGCCGTGCACGAAACCGGCGCCATCGAGCTCACCGGCCACAAGGTGGTCACGGTCGCCAGCGCCGACGGCAAGCTCACGACGGAAGCGATCGCACCCGTCTTCGCCGCCCACGACAACGAACACTTGGTCCAGCCGCGGCTGGTCTATGTCTCCGATACCACCGAATTGGGCACGATCTACCGCCGCGCGGAACTGCAGGCCTTGTCGCGGTTCTGCCGCGAACGCGGCCTGTTGCTGTTCCTCGACGGCGCGCGCCTGGGCGCGGCGCTGACCGCCGAAGGCAACGACCTGACCCTGGCCGACATCGCCGCGCTCACCGACGCCTTCTACATCGGCGGCACCAAGAACGGCGCCCTGCTCGGCGAGGCATTGGTGATCGTGAACCCGGCGCTGCAAACCGACTTCCGCTATTTGCTCAAGCAGCGCGGCGCACTGCTGGCCAAGGGCATGGTGCTGGGCGTGCAGTTCGCCGCCTTGTTCGAGGACGATCTGTTCTTCGCCCTGGCCGCGCATGCCAACCGGATGGCGCAGCGACTGCGCCAAGGGCTTGAGAGCGCCGGCGCGCGCTTCGTCGTCGAATCCCCCACCAACCAGCAATTCATCGAAGTCACCCCGGCGCAGTTGGAAGCGCTGGCGCAACGCTACGACTTCGAACGCTGGGAGACCCGCGCCGACGGTAATGTCGTCATCCGCTTCGTCACCTCGTGGGCGACCACCGCCGCGATGGTCGACAACCTGTGCCGGGATTTCGCCGAACTGGCTTGAAGCCCGGAACCGGCCATCGGGTAGAAGCTTGGCGAACCGCCCGATGCATTTCAGGCAGATATTCGACATGCTGCCTTCCGGGGCGTTGCGTTCACTCGCGCAGTCCGGCTCAGTCCTGCTTGCGCGCGGTGTTGTCCACCAGCGGATAGCCGCTGAACGGCTTGACCTCGTCCATCAGGAAGTGCGAGACGATCTTCTCCACGCCGAAGCCGCCGCCCAGCAGCATGCGCGCGACGTCCTTCCACTCGTGCACGTCGCTGACGATCACTCGCAGCATGTAGTCGTAGGCGCCGCTGATGCGGAATGCCTCCACCACTTCGGGCATCTGCAGGATGCGCTGGTCGAAGTCGTTGAACTCCTCCAGCGCGTGCTGCTTGAAGGACACTTGCGCCAGCACGATCGTCGCCGAGCGGATCCGGTCCACCGCCACCTGCGCGCGATAGCCGGTGATCAGCCCGCGCGCCTCCAGGTCGCGCACGCGGCGCAGGCAGGCGCTGGGCGAAAGCGCGACGCGCTCGGCCAGCGCCTGGTTGGTGATGCGCGAATCCTGCTGCAGGACGTTGAGGATCCGCAGGTCGTGGCGGTCAACGTCCTTGGCGGGCACGGGCGCCTCCTTGCGTGGCGCGTCGCGCGGGCAGCGGATGGTGCATCGATTCGAACTCCTGCGATGGCGTCGGGGCGGGCGGCAGAATCTTGCCGATTGGGCGTGCCCAAACGGGCTTTCTGCGTTTTTTGCACATCCGGCGATCCAGTTCCACCACGGCCTGCCGTACGGATGCCAGTTAATTCAAACACATACGGGGCGCGCGTGGCGAGGGGGCGGTGCTGGACGCGATTGCGCCTTTCACTTCATATGCGGATGTACGCCATCCAGCGTCGGGGACGTGACGCTCAGCACCGCACTCAGCCAATCCATTACCGCCATACCGGGGGAAACTCGATGCCGCACCACGCCAGCAAACTTGCCTGTGCCATCCACCTTTGTTGCCTGGGACTGCTCGCGACCGGGGCCGCGCACGCCCAGGATGCCGCGCCGGCCGCCGGATCGGGCGGGCAGGTCACCGAGCTGGACCGGGTCGTCGTCACCGCCGGCAAGCTCAACGAATCGGTGCGCGAGATCGCCGGCTCCGTCTCGGCGGTCACCGACCAGCAATTGCAGGATATCGGCGCGCAATCGCTGGCCGACTACATCCAGCGCACGCCCGGCGTGGTGTTCAACAACTACCAGCCCGGCGTGTCGCACGTGGTGATGCGCGGCATCGCCACCAACTCCGGCAACGTGCAGGGCCAGCCGACCACCGGCTACTTCCTCAACGAAGTGCCGCTGACCGAGCCAGGCTGGACCATCGCCATCCCCGACATCGACGCCTTCGACCTCAACCGCGTCGAAGTGCTGCGTGGCCCGCAGGGCACGCTGTTCGGCTCGGCCTCGATGGGCGGCGCGATCAACTACGTCGCCAACGTCGCCGACGCCAGCGGCTTCGACGCCGCCGCCGAGGCGACGGTGAGCCAGACCAGGAACGCCGATGTCGGCTACGCCGCCAAGGCCATGGTCAATGTGCCGATCAAGCAGGACCTGCTGGCGGTGCGCGCGGTGGCGCAGTACCGCGACGACCCCGGATTCCTGGACAACATCGGCATCGGCCGCAAGGGCTCCAACGACGTGCAGGTCGACGGCGGCCGGCTGTCGCTGGTGCTGACCCCGAGCGAGGCCACCACGCTGACCTGGCTGAGCCTGCTGCAGAACACCGACAGCGACGACAACAGCTACCAGATCGCCGGCCTGGGCGACCTGCAGCGCGACACCGCGCTGCCCGAATACACCAACACCAAGGTCGCCGTGCACAGCCTGCGGCTGGACCAGGACCTGGGCTTCGCCGACCTGACCGCGCTGCTGTCCTACCAGAAGAAGAAGCAGGACTGGCAGTTCGACTACACGCCGATCCGCGATGCCTACAACAGCGACCTCGACCTCGACCTGACCTCGCCGCTGTACATCCAGACCGGTGGCGAGAGCCGCGGCAAGAGCATCGAACTGCGGCTGTCGTCCAAGCCGGGCGGCCGCGTCGACTGGCTGGTCGGCGGCATGTACTTCGATTCCACCAAGGACCTGTACGAACAGCTCGGCGCGCAGGGCGCGGCGGCGGCGTTCGACCAGTCCTCGCTGTTCGGGCCGGGCAGCGGCACGGTGATTGCGCCCAACGGCGAGGTCTTCAACGCCTTCCTGACCCATCTCACCGGCTCGGAAGCGGCGCTGTTCGGCGAGGCCAGCTACCACTTCAACGACCAGTGGAAGCTGACTGTCGGCGGGCGCCTGTTCCGCAACAAGGTCGAGACCGTGGCCACCCAGGCCGGCTTCTCGACCTATCCGGGCGCGCCGATCGTCACGCCGTCGCAGACCAAGGAGGACGGCTTCAATCCCAAGGTCGCGCTGACCTGGCAGCCGAGCGCGGACGTGATGGTCTACGGCCTGGTGTCGGAAGGTTTCCGCTTCGGCGAGCCGAACACCAGCGGGCTGAGCGCGTACCCGATTCCCTCCGGCTCCAAGAGCGACAGCCTGGTCAACTACGAACTGGGCACGCGCACCAGCTGGGCGCAGGGCCGCCTGCTGCTGGACGCGACCGCGTTCTACGTCGACTGGAAGGACATCCAGCTGCGCCTGCAGACGCCGGACTTCTACAACTACGCCAGCAATGGCGGCAAGGCCTACAGCCGCGGCATCGAGTTCGCCGCGACCTGGCGCCCCGTCGATGCCTTCGAGTGGCAAACCTCCGCGACCTGGCAGCACGCGCGCCTGGACGAAGACCTGTTCATCCTCTACTACGGCACCGCGCCGGCCGGTTCGCAGTTGCCGGGCTCGGCCGACTGGACGGTGAGCAACCTGCTCAGCTACCACGTCGATGCGCGCTTCTATCCGACCATCACCCTGGCGCACCAGTACGTGGGCGGCGGCATCAGCGACCTCAACTCGGCGGTGCCGGGCGTGGTGCCCAACCGGCAGGGCAACTACAACGTGTTCGACCTGCGCTACCGGATGACCTTCGGCAACACCGACCTGACCCTGTTCGGCAGCAACCTCACCGACAAGCGCGGCATCACCCGCAGCGTCGCCGAGACCAACGGCATCGGCGAAGGCCTGGTGCGGCCGCGCACCTACGGCGTCACCGTGCATTGGCGCTACTGAAACTATGGACCAGACCATCGCCGTGAAGGCGCGATCGATCGGGCGCTGGCAACTGGCGCTCACCCGCAAACCGCTGGAAGCAGTCGTCGCCGACGCCGACCGCGCCGGCCTGCATCGCCGGCTCGGCGCCGGCAGCCTGCTGGTGCTGGGGGTGGCCAACATCCTCGGCGCCGGCATCTACGTGGTGACCGGCGCGGCGGCGGCCAGCTTCGCCGGCCCGGCGGTGGTGCTGTCCTTCGTGCTGGCAGCATTGGCGTGCGGGTTCACCGGGCTGTGCTATGCCGAGCTGTCGTCGGTGATCCCGGTCTCCGGCTCGGCGTACTCGTATTGCTACGTCACCCTGGGCGAGGGCGCGGCGTGGGCGCTGGCGTGGATGGTGATCCTGGAATACCTGCTGGCCGCCGCGGCGGTGGCGGCGGGATTCTCCGGTTACCTGGCCAGCCTGCTCGGCGACCTGCACGTGCGGGTGCCGATGCTGCTGGCGACCTCCAGCGTCACCGCCACCCAGCACGGCGGGCATACCGAACTGGCCTTCAGTGGCGGCGTCAACGTGGTCGCCGCGCTGGCGGTGCTGGGCGCGGCGGCGATCCAGATCGCCGGGGTGGGGCGCTCGGCGCTGGCCAACCTGGTGCTGGTGCTGATCAAGATCGCGGTGCTGATCGCCTTCGTGGTGGTCGGTGCGCATTTCGTCGACGTCGCCAACTGGCAGCCGTTGCTGCCGGTCAACGAGGGCGGATTCGCCTACGGTTGGCCAGGCGTGCTGCGCGCGGCGGCGATGCTGTTCTTCGCTTACCTCGGCTTCGAGACCGTGTCGATGGCCGCAGCCGAGGCGCGCCAGCCGCGCCGCGACGTGCCGCTGGGCATCCTCGGCTCGCTGGTGGTGTGCACACTGCTGTACATCGCCGCCGGCGCGGTGCTGACCGGGCTGGTGCCGTACCGCCAGCTCGGCGTACCCGATCCGGTGGCGCTGGCGGTGGACCGCATCGGCTGGCCGGGCTTCGCAGTGCTGATCAAGGTCGGCGCATTGACCGGGCTGGGCTCGGTGCTGCTGGCCAATGCCTATGGCGCTTCGCGGATCGGCCTGAGCATCGCCCGCGACGGCCTGTTGCCGGCGTTCTTCACCCGCGTGAACCCCAAGCTGGGCACGCCGTGGCTGGCCAGCGTGGCGTTCGGCAGCGCCAGCGCGCTGCTCGCCGCGCTGCTGCCGATCGGCATCCTCGGCGATCTGATCTGCCTGGGCATCGCTTCGGCGTTCATCGTGGTGTGCATCGCGGTGATGTGGCTGCGCTCCACCCGCCCCGAGTTGCGCGGCGGCTTCCGCGTGCCGCTGGGCGGGGTGTGGATCCGCGGCGCCTGGATCGGCGTGGTGCCGGTGCTGGGCATCGTGATGTGCCTGGCGATGATGGCCCCGGTGCTGGGCGACATGTTTGCCCAGGTGCGCCGCGGCGACACCTTGCCGGCCACGCTGCTGCTGGCCTACGTGCTGCTCGGCACCTTTCTCTACCTCGGTTACGGCCAGCGCCGCGCGCGCCGGCAACGGCAGGACTCCCACGCATGAACCCCGTTGATTTTCCGCTGACCCAGGCGTTGCAGCTGGGCCGCCTGGACGCGCACGACCAGGCCGCGCTGGTGCGCGGCGGTGAGTTGTCGCCGCGCGAACTCACCGCCGCGGCGATCGTCCGTGCGCAACGCCTGGACCCCGCGCTCGGCGCGCTCAGCCACGCCGATTTCGACGCCGCGCTGGCGCGCGCCGAGCGTGTCGACCGCGCCGCGGCGATGGCCGGCGTGCCGTGGCTGCCGAAGGACTCGCTGCGCTACCCGGGCATGCCCACGCGCGGCGGTTCGCGTTCGCGCAGCAATGTGCTGGCCACCGACGCGCCGCCGTTCGCGCAGCGCTTCGACGCCGCCGGCCTGGTCGCGATCGGCAAGAGCGCGATGCCCGAGTTCGGCCTGATGGGTTCGACCGAACCATTGCTCGGCCCGGTCACCCGCAATCCCTGGCATCGCGGGCATTCGCCCGGCGGATCCAGCGGTGGCGCCGGGGCCGCGCTGGCGGCGGGCATCGTGCCGCTGGCGCACGGCAGCGACGGCGCCGGGTCGATCCGCATCCCGGCCGCGGCCTGCGGCGTGGTTGGCCTGAAGCCGGGCCGCGGCGCCACGGTGCCGGTGCGTGGGCGCCATGCCATCGAAGACCTGATCGTCGCCGACAGCCTGATGTCGCGCAGCGTGCGCGACAGCGCGTGGGCCTTCTTCGCCGCCCATCCGCGGGCGCCGCTGATGCCCGGTGGTCCGTTGCGGCGGTTGCGCATCGGCGTGGTCGCCGAATCGCTGCCCGGCCTGGCCCCGTCTCCCGAGGTGGCCGCCGCGCTCGACGCCGCCGCGCGCCTGTGCGAATCGCTCGGCCACCACGTCGAGGCCACCGCCTATCCGCTGCCCGGCGCTGCCGTCTGGCAGGCGCTGTACACGCTGTGGTCGCGATTGGGCCTGGACGCGGTGGAACTGGCCACCGCGCAAGGCGGCGCCGAATTCGCCGCCGAGTCGCTGGAACCGTGGACACAGGGCCTGGCGCGTTACCACCGCACGCATTGCGGCGCTGCCGAGCTGGAACAGGCCTACGCCGTGCTCGCCGCGCTGCCCGATGCCTTCGCCGGTTTCCACCAGCGCCACGACATGCTGCTGACGCCGACGCTGCGCTCGCCGCCGCCGGCGCTGGGCGAGCTGGCGCCCGACCGCAATTTCGAATCCTTGATGCCGGCCATGTTCCACTGGATGAGCTATACCCCACTACAGAACCTGGCCGGTACGCCGGCGATCTCGCTGCCACTCGGCGAGGCCGGCGCGCTGCCGGTGGGCGTGCAGTTCGCCGCCGACCGCGGCCAGGAACCGCTGCTGCTGCAACTGGCCGCCGAACTGGAACAGGCCGCGCCGTGGCGCGATCGCTGGCCGCCGACCTCGGTGGTCGCGGCGCTGGAGGAGGAACGCTGATGGGACACGCCCGTGACAGCCGCTATGCCGCGCGCAGCCAGGACGACGTCCTGCGCCTGCTCGCCGCGCAACCCTTCGCCTGGCTGGTCTCCGCCGGAGGCGAGGATGCCGCCTTCACCCCGCTGCCGCTGCGCGCCGAATGCGATGCCGCCGGCCGCCTGGTCGCGCTGCGCGGCCACCTGGCCCGCCGCAATCCGCACGTGGCGCGCCTGCGCCGCGACGGCCGCGCGCAGGCGCTGGTGATGGGGCCGCATGCCTACGTATCGCCGAGTTGGCTGGACGACCGCACCCAGGCGCCGAGCTGGAATTACGCCGCGGCGGTGTTCGATCTCGACGTGGCGGTGAGCGAGGACCCCGCCGACATCCGCGCCGAACTCGACGCCCTGGTCACGCGGATGGAGGCCGCGCGCCCGCGCGCCTGGTCGCTGGACGACATGGGCGAACGCTACGCGCGCCTGGCCACCGGCGTCACCGCGCTGCGCGGCCAGGTGCGCGAGGTGCGCGCTACCTTCAAGCTCGGCCAGGACGAGGCCCGCCACGATTTCGCGCAGTTGCTGGCCGGCCTGCAGGCCGGCGGCGAGCACGCGCTGGTCGAATGGATGCGCGACTTCGCCGGCGACGCGGGAGCGCACGCATGACGCGCGGCCTGGATGCGCTGGACCCGCAGATCCGCCGCTTCATCGAAGACGTCTGCCGCGAAGGCGCGCGCTTGCGCGGCGATAGCGAACCGGGTTGGCCCGGGCGCCGCACCATCGCCGCGCAGGCGCGCGCCCCGTGGCGCCAGGGCGGCCCGGACATGCGCGACACCACCGACCTGCGCCTAGCCTCGCCGCACGCCGAATTCGGCCTGCGCATCCACCGCCCGCGCAACGCGCCGGACGCGCCGTCGCCAGCCCTGGTCTACCTGCACGGCGGCGGCTGGTGCCTGTTCGGCATCGACACCCACGACCGCTTGCTGCGCGAGTACGCCGATGCCGCCGGCATGCCGGTGGTGGCGGTCGACTACAGCCTGGCGCCCGAGCATCCGTATCCGGTCGCGCTCGACCAGTCGGTGGCGACCGTGGACTGGCTGCGCGACCACGGCGCCGCGTTCGGCATCGATGCCACGCGGCTGGCGCTGGGCGGCGACTCGGCCGGCGCCAACCTGGCCGTCGCCACCGCGCTGCGCCTGCGTGAGCGCGGCGAGGCCGAACGCGTGCGCGCGCTGCTGCTGAACTACGGCGCCTGGGCACCGGCACTGTCGGCGCAGGCGCGGCAAACGCTGGGCACCGCCGAGGACATGCTCAGCGGCGCGGAAATGGACGAGTTCTGGCACGCCTATCTCGGCGCGGACGCCGCGCTGGTCGCCGGCCCGCTGTCGGCGCCGCTGCTCGCCGACCTGCGCGAACTGCCGCCGTCGATGCTGTTGTGGGGCGACCGCGACGTGCTCGGCGAACAGAACGCCGCGATGGCGCAGCGGCTGGCCGCCGCCGGCGTGGTCGTGCGCACCCAGGTCTATCCCGGCGCGCCGCATAGCTTCGTCGAGGCGATGGCGGTCTCCACGCAGGCGCGCGATGCGATCGCCCGCGGCGCCGAATGGCTGCGCCATCATCTGCCGTTGGCCCCAACGCAAGGACATCCCGAATGAATCGAACGCTTCGCCGCGCCGCGGCGGCCTGCAGCCTGCTCGGTGTGCTCCTGCTGCCGGGCCTGAGCTTCGCGCAGGCCGCGCCGATCGTGCCCACGCCGGAGCAGATCGCGGCGCTGCGCGTGGTCGCCGATCCGCAGATCAGCCGCGACGGGCAATGGATCGCCTACACCGTCGGCACGCCACAGGGGCAAGGCAAGCCGCCGCGCGAACGGATCTGGCGCGTGCCGGCGACCGGCGCGCAACCGGCGCGCGAACTGTCCGCGCCTCAGGTCGTCAATGAGACCGCCGACCAGGCCGCCGCCGACGAGGACCACCCGCGCTGGTCCGCCGATGGCCGAACGCTTGGCTTCATCTCCAATCGCGCGTTGCCCGCCGAAGACAAGCAGGCCGGCCTGGCCGCCAGGCAGGTCTGGCAGGTCGACGCGCAGGGCGACAACGCCCGCCTGCAGACGCACTCAGCCGGCGACGTCAGCGCCTTCGAGCTCTCGCCCGACGGCACCCGCCTCGCCTATCTGGCGACCGATCCGCCCAGCGCCGACGCCCAGGCCGCGAGCGAAGCGAAGGACGACGCGGTCGAGGTTGAGCATCCCCGCCAGTTCTCGCGCCTGTGGCTGCGCGACCTGCGCAGCGGCGATACCCGCACGCTCAGCGCGCCCGGCCTGCAGGTCCACGACCTGGCCTGGTCGCCCGATGGCGCGACGCTGGCGCTGCGGCTGTCCGACGGCACCACCCTCAACGACTTCTGGTACCGCTCGCGCGTGGTGCTGGTCGACGCCGCCAGCGGCGCGCTCGGCAGCGTGCTCGAACCGCGCGCCTCGGCCTTCCCGCTGCAGTGGTCGCCGGATGGCAAGCGGCTGCTGTACGGCCACCTCGGCGACACCGGCATGGTCGCCGACATCACCGTGCACGAGATCGCCAGCGGCAAGCGCGTGGTGATGGCGGGCGACTGGCCGGGCACGCTGTGGCTGGCGCGCTGGCAGGACGACCGCAGCCTGGTCGGGCAGGGCCAGCGCGGCGTGCGCGGCGCCTTCCTGCGCCTGGACGCGGCGACCGGCCACTGGCGCGAACTCGCGCGCCCGCAGGTTCCCTTCCAGGCCTTCACCACCGCACGCGACGGCCGCAGCGCCTACCTCGGCATTCGCGACGACCAGCCCGCCGAAGTGTGGACGCTGGACCGCGGCCGCCTCGCCCAGCGCAGCGACACCCATCCGGAAGTCGCGACCTGGGCACACGGCCGGGTGCGCGAACTGGAATGGACCTCCTCGCGCGACGGCCTGCGCATCACCGGCCTGCTGGTCACGCCGCCCGACTGGAAACCCGGCACGCCGCTGCCGACCCTGGTGCAGATCCACGGCGGCCCGGCCTGGGCGTGGTGGTCGGGCTGGCTCGGCTCCTGGCACGACTGGGCGCAGTTGCTGGCGACCCACGGCTACGCGGTATTCCTGCCGAATCCGCGCGGTTCGGACGGGCAGGGCCACGCCTTCACCGAGCGGGTGCGCCACGATTGGGGCGGCGCCGACTTCCAGGACGTGCTCGACGGCGTGGACAAGCTGGAGAAGGAAGGCGTGATCGACCCGCGGCGGTTGGCGATCGGCGGCTGGAGCTACGGCGGCTACCTGTCGGCCTGGGCGATCACCCAGAGCGACCGCTTCAAGACCGCGATCGTCGGCGCCGGCGTGATCGACATCGGCGCGATGGCGCTGACCACCGACACCCCGGACTACCTGCCCGGCTACTTCGGCGACCCGCTGGCGAACCGCGCCGAATACGACGCCCATTCGCCGATCCGCTACGCCCACCAGGTCAAGGCGCCAGTGCTGATCCTGCACGGCGAGCAGGACCGGCGCGTGCCGTTGTCGCAGGGCGAGATGTTCTATCGCGCGCTCAAGTCCAACGGCACGCCGGTGGAGATGGTTACCTATCCGCGCGGCCCGCACTGGTTCTTCGAGCGCGAGCACGGCCGCGACGTGCAGCAGCGCGTGCTCGACTGGCTCGACGCGCAACTGGGCGCAACATCAACGGCCCCCGTGCCCACGGCGCCATCCTCGCCATGAACAGCACCCCCGCCACGCCGACGGATACCGTCGCCTTCGTCGGCGGCGGCAACATGGCGCGCTGCCTGGTCGAAGGCTTGCTCAGGCAAGGCGCCGACCCGGCGCGCATTCGCGTCGCCGAGCCGGACCCCGGCACGCGCGCCGCGCTGGCACGCGACTTCGCGCTGCGCACCTTCGAAGACAACGCACAGGCCGTGCGTGGCGCGACGACCTGGGTGCTGGCGGTGAAGCCGCAGCTGGCCCGGCACGTCTGCGAAGGCCTGGCAGCACGCGCGCGCGAACAACGGCCGTTGCTGGTCTCGATCATGGCCGGCGTGGGCTGCACGCAAATTGCAGGCTGGCTCGACGGGCAAGCCTGCGTGGTGCGCTGCATGCCCAACACGCCCGCCGCGATCGGCGCCGGGATCAGCGGCCTGTTCGCCGCCGCCGCGCTGGACGACGCCCAGCGCGCGCGGGTGGAAACCCTGCTCGCCGGCACCGGCGAAACCGTGTGGGTGCACGACGAGGCGCGAATGGACGCGGTCACCGCCGTGTCCGGCAGCGGCCCGGCCTACGTCTACCTGCTGGCCGAGGCGATGGAACAGGCGGCCTTGCGGCAAGGCCTGGCGCCGGCGGACGCGCGTCGGCTGGTGGCGGGCACCGTCCTCGGCGCCGCGCGCATGATGGCTGCATCGACCGCGACACCCGCCGAATTGCGCCGCCGCGTGACCTCACCGGGCGGCACCACGCAAGCGGCGGTGCAAACGCTGGAAGCCGGCGGACTGGCCGCGCTGGTCGACGCGGCGATCGCCCAGGCGGTTGAACGCGGCCGCACCCTGGCCGAGGCGCTCGCCACCGGCTAGAACGCCGGATACGCCGTCTCGCGGGCGCGTGCCACCGCGGCATCGTGCTCGACCCGCGCGCCACGGCTGCCTGCCTGAAGGCGGCCGCTTCCGAAACCACGGCTTTCTTCGCCTCCTTCCGAGCAGGGATTGCACGGCGTTCCCGGCTATTCTTGGTGGCGGGGCAATCGCGGGACAGGACGTTCAAGGCGAGGGCAGGCACAGGTCTGACTCGCCAAGATTCGCCATCGATGCTTTGCAAATCAACGACATAAGTTGGAACTGGTGCCACCATGCTGCTGATGCTCGACAACTACGACAGCTTCACCTACAACCTCGTGCAGTACCTGCAGGCGTTGGGTGCCGAGGTCAAGGTGGTGCGCAACGATGCGATGACGGTCGACGAGATCGCTGCGCTCAAGCCCGAGCGCATCGTCATCTCGCCGGGCCCCTGCACGCCGAACGACGCCGGCGTGTCGCTGGAGTTGATCGAGCGACTGGGCCCGACCACGCCGATCCTCGGCGTCTGCCTCGGCCATCAGGGCATCGGCCAAGCCTACGGCGGCGACGTGATCCGCGCCGGCAACATCATGCACGGCAAGACCTCGCCGATCCGCCACGAAGGCAAGGGCGTCTTCGCCGGCCTGCCGGATCGTTACGAGGCCACCCGCTACCACTCGCTGGTGGTGGACAAGCGCACGCTGCCCGCCGTGCTCGAAGTCACTGCCTGGACTGAGAATCCCGACGGGTCGGTCGAGGAAATCATGGGCTTGCGCCACCGCGAGTATCCGGTCGAGGGCGTGCAGTTCCACCCCGAGTCCATCCTCACCGAACACGGCCACGCGCTGCTGCGCAACTTCCTCCAGCGTGCGCTCTGAAATGCCTAGCACGCAGGACCGAATCATGACGCTGACGCCCCAGGAAGCCCTCCAGCGCACCATCGAGCATCGCGAGATCTTCTTCGACGAGATGGTCGGGCTGATGCGCCAGATCATGCGCGGCGAAGTCTCCGAGACAATGGTCGCCGCGATCCTCACCGGCCTGCGGGTCAAGAAAGAGACCGTCGGCGAGATCGCCGGGGCTGCGCAGGTGATGCGCGAGTTCTCGCGCACCGTCGAGGTCGCCGATCGTACCCACCTGGTCGATATCGTCGGTACTGGCGGCGACGGCTCGCACACTTTCAACATCTCCACCTGCTCGATGTTCGTCGCCGCCGCCGCCGGTGCGCGCGTGGCCAAGCATGGCAATCGCAGCGTGTCGTCCAAGTCCGGCAGTGCCGACGTGCTGGAAGCGCTCGGGGCGAAGATCGAGTTGCAACCCGAGCAGGTGGCGCAGGCCATCGAAGAAAGCGGCATCGGCTTCATGTTCGCGCCCGTGCACCACCCGGCGATGAAGGTCGTCGCACCGGTGCGCCGCGAAATGGGCGTGCGCACGATCTTCAACATCCTCGGCCCGCTGACCAACCCGGCCGGCGCGCCGAGCATCCTGATGGGGGTGTTCCATCCCGACCTGGTCGGCATCCAGGCGCGCGTGTTGCAGGAACTGGGCGCCGAACGCGCGCTGGTGGTCTGGGGCCGCGACGGCATGGACGAACTCTCGCTCGGCGCCGGCACCCTGGTCGGCGAACTGCGCGACGGCCAGGTCAGCGAGTACGAACTGCATCCGGAGGATTTCGGCATCGCCATGTCGCACAGCCGCAACCTCAAGGTGGCCGACGCCGATGCCTCGCGGCAGATGCTGCTCGACGTGCTGGCCAACCAGCCCGGCCCGGCATTGGACATCGTCGCGCTCAATGCCGGCGCCGCGCTCTACGTGGCCGGGGTGGCCGCCGACATCGCCGACGGCATCGTCCGCGCCCGCGCGGCGCTCGCCGATGGCAGCGCGCGCGCGCGCTTGGACGACTATGTCGCCCTGACCGGCCGGCTGGCCGCGGCATGAGGCCGGTGGCCGGGCCGGTCGGCATGGCCGATAATGCTCGGCCGCACGGACCGAACCGATGAGCGACATCCTCAATACCATTCTGGCCCGCAAGGCCGAAGAGATCGCCGAGCGCAACGCGCGCGTGCCGCTGGCCGAGGTCGTCGCGCGCGCCGCCGATGCGGCGCCGGTACGCGGTTTCGCCAATGCGCTGCAGGCCGCCATCGCGCAGGGCGATCCGGCGGTGATCGCGGAGGTGAAGAAGGCCAGTCCATCCAAGGGCGTGATCCGCCCGGACTTCCATCCGGCCGATATCGCGGTCAGCTACCAGTTCGGCGGTGCGAGTTGCCTGTCGGTGCTGACCGACGTCGATTTCTTCCAGGGCGCCGACGACTACCTGCGCCAGGCCCGCGAGGCCTGCACGCTGCCGGTGCTGCGCAAGGACTTCACCATCGATGCCTACCAGGTACACGAGGCGCGCGCGCTGGGCGCCGACTGCATCCTGCTGATCGTCGCCGCGCTGGACGACGGCCAGTTGGCCGACCTCTCCGGGCTGGCGCTGCAACTGGGCATGGACGTGCTGGTCGAGGTCCACGACATCGACGAGCTCGAGCGCGCCATCCAGGTGCCGGTGCCGCTGATCGGCATCAACAACCGCAACCTGCGGACCTTCGAAGTCAGCCTCGATACGACCCTGGCGATGCGCAGCGCGGTGCCGCGCGATCGCCTGCTGGTCACCGAGAGCGGCATCCTCGCCCCGGCCGACGTGCAGTTGATGCGCGGGCAGGGCGTCAACGCATTCCTGGTCGGCGAGGCCTTCATGCGCGCCGAAGAGCCTGGCGAAGCGCTGCGCGAGCTGTTCTTCCCGTGAGTGCCTATCCGGCTCCGCGCGAAGGCGCCCCGCTGGTCGTCTTCGATTTCGACCACACGCTCTACGACGGCGACTCCGGCAGCCACCTGTTCGCCTGGCTGATCCGGCGCAATCCGCTGCGCCTGCTGGCGGCGCTGCTGGCCACGCCGCTGCTGGGGCCGTTGGTGGCGATGCTGCCGACGCGGCGGCACGGGATCAGCGGCTACGTCTGGATCGCCACGTTCGGCCTGCACCGCGCCCGCGAGTTCAACCGGGTGATCGACGCCTACGTCCTCAGGCACGAGGCGCAGATCCGCCAACGCCTGCTGCCGCGCGCCCTGGACGTGTTCAGTGGGCATCGACGGCAGGGCGACCGCGTGGTCGTCGCCACCGGCGCGCCGCCGGAGCTGGCGCGGGCGATCCTGGCCTTCGTCGCCCACCAGGACGTGCCGGTGATCGGCAGCCTGGTCGGCCCGCGCTGGGGCGCGGTCACCGCCACCCGCCACTGCCATAACGAAGAGAAGATGCGCATGCTGCGCGAGCGCGGCTACGGCGACATCGCCATCGCCTACTCGGACAGCACCGCCGATCTGCCGCTGCTGCAGGCCGCGCGCGCGCCGGTGGTGGTCAATCCGAAGCGGCGCAGCGTCGAGGTCTTCCGCCAGTTGCTGCCGCCGGGCACGCCCATCCTCAACTGGGGCTGCGTCGACCGCGCCGGCGAACCGCCCGCCGCGGCCTGAGGCCGACGCTCAGGCGCGTCGCGTCCGGGTCTTGATGAAGTCCTGCCAGCCGTAGTTCATGCAGCGGTGGACGTCGGCTTCCGGTTGCCTGAGCGGCTCCCTCGGCCGCCCACGCTGGGCACTGCAGGACGATTTCCGGCCTCAGCGGGTGCCGTACAGCACGACGGTCTTGCCGCGCGCATGCAGCAGACCGTCGGCCTGCAGCTTCTTCAGCACGCGGCCGGCCATTTCGCGCGAGCAGCCGACCAGGCGCGCCAGTTCCTGCCGGGACACGCGCAGCTGGGTGCCCTGCGGGTGGCTCATCGCCTCCGGCTCGCGGGCCAGATCGTGCAGGGTGCGCACGATCCGGTCGGTGACGTCCAGGAACGCCAGGCGGCTGGCCTTGCGGGTCGTGTCGAGCAGGCGCTTGGAAAGCTGAACGCCGATCGCGTACAGCAGGCGCGGCGCATCGGCGACCAAGGTGGTCTGCATCAGCTGGTGCAGACGTTCGTAGCTGATCTCGGCCAACTCGCATTGGCTGCGCGTCCGCAGGATCACCTCGCGGGTGTCGGACTCGATGAACAGGCCCATTTCGCCCACGAACTCGCCAGCGCCGAAGTAGCCCAGGACCAGTTCGCGGTCGTCGTCTTCCTCGGCGATGATGCTGATTGAGCCGCTGATCACGTAATACAACGTGCCGGCCGGGTCGCCGGGGCGGAACACGTCGGTCCGGGTCGGATAGCGCCGGCGGTGGCTGTGGGCCAGGAAGCGCTCGATCGTGGCCGTGTCCAGGGACAGGGGCGCGGTCGCGTGGCGTACAGAGGCGATACCCGTGACGTTACCTAGGTTCATGGCAGTTCCGCGGCTCAATTCCCGAAGCTTAACGGGCCGGGTCGCCCCAGGTAAACCGTTGTCGGCACTTGCCCGTGCGTCGCCGCCCGCTTTGGCCCATAATTGATCCTTTCCCGTCCCCCCAGAGGAACGACCGCCGTGGTCAAGCCGTTGCCTCGCCTGAGGTTGCAGGGTTTCAACAACCTCACCAAGGCGCTGAGCTTCAACATCTACGACGTCTGCTACGCCCGCACCGAAGAGGAGCGTCAGCGTTACATCGAATACATCGACGAGCAGTACGACGCCGACCGCCTGACCCAGATCCTGACGGATGTCGCCGAGATCATCGGCGCCAACATCCTCAACATCGCGCGCCAGGATTACGACCCGCAGGGCGCTTCGGTGACGATCCTGATCTCCGAAGAGCCGGTGATCGACAAGAAGCAGGCCGGCAAGGAGCTGATCTCCGACGCCGTGGTCGCGCACATGGACAAGAGCCACATCACTGTCCATACCT